>ERZ780212.18-NODE-18-length-195883-cov-13.687006_pt1 | contig 195883 bp, 154 predicted proteins | sample MGYA00511364_ERZ780212 | MGnify/ENA primary metagenome ERZ780212 (study PRJEB29588, sample SAMEA2147991) | human gut metagenome | biome: human gut; feature: human-associated habitat; material: faeces | place: Denmark | collected 2008/2010 ... | reverse complement strand
GCTATGTTCCTATTTTTCAGAGAAATAAATTTAATCTTTATATCGAACTCACGTTAAATAACAGAGGGTGCGGACTTCACAGCCTACACCCTCAAAGGATATTAAATGAATGATTGACTATATACAAGCAACCAAACATTTGTCTGACAAAGATAGGCTTTTTCTCGGACATTGCCGACTGGAAGCCGAATATTCTTCAGGCTGGCAAAAATACTGGCTTCAGGGATGCGAAAAACTGGAAATATGGTATAATCCTTCTTTGAACTGGATGAGGCTTCAGGGCAGTATCATGTACTATTGGCAAGGACACAACTTCACATACGACAAAAAAGGCTTTGTAGCTGCAATAGACCACATAATTAAGATACTTCATATTTCGATATGGGATGCAATGATAGAAACCTTTGAGTATGGTGTGATTATGCAAGTTCCGAAAAAGCCGAAAGAATATATAAAAAGACATTCCTCAATACCTTCAGAGAAACTAACCCTGAATGAGAAACCCAAAGACAAAGGGAATTTCAGATGGTGGGAAGATAAGAATGTTTGCAATAAAATGTATGATGCAGCCCAAAATATCAAGAAGAAGCAAGGACTTCAAAGAAAAGAGATACTGAAAGAATCAGGCTGGAATCCTGAAAGGGGGTTCCTAAAATGGGAAGCCCACTACCTGAAACCCGAAATACTGAATCATGGTAAAGGGCTTTTATTGGCAGACTTGATGAAGCCTTATTGGGAAAATGTGTTTAAAGAAGATTTGTATGTACAATATAAAAGATTAATTCCTATGAAATCACTGATTACACCGACAAACAAGAAAGATTTAAGCAGTGCTGATATTGTAATGCTGGCACTGGCAGAAGCTCAAATAAATGCAGGGGAAAACCTTCAGGAAGTAAAGAAGATGCTATATGATAAGATTAATGCTATCCCTGAAGGTGTACTTTCCAAAGCGGATAAAGACAGTCGAAAAAGGCAAATAAAGTCATTGTTCGATAAACTTCAGGAATCCCCCGAAAGTGAATGGGATTTATCGGAAAAATTGGAAAAGGCATTAAAAGCAGAATAGCCTCAACCCTCTTTATTATTATCAAAAAGCATAAGAATTTATATGCTGACAGATTTCAGGAATAAAATGTATATTTGAATATGGCAACAGACAAAAAGCAACAAAATCCAACAGAAACTACACTTGAATCAGGATTGACACCTATTCAGGAACAAGCAGCTATTATGTTAGCTTCAGGGGAAAACATTACTTCAGTATCGGAGAAACTCAACTTGAACAGAAGTACCATTTACCAATGGCAACAGAAAATAACTTTCCAGTGCTTTTTCAACTTCCAAAGGAAAGAAGCCAAAGACACCCTTAAAAATGGATTGCTAAGTTTATACAAAGATGCACTGGAAGCAGTGAAAGGGTGTTTGACATCAGAAAATGAATCTATCAGGCTAAAAACTGCAATGTGGATAATTGCCAAAGTAGAAAACAATCCAGTAGGCAATACAGATGCAAGAGAACTTTTAAAGAAAGAAGCCACAAGAACCGAAAGTATATTTCAAGATTGGGAAGCAGAAAAAGAGGTTTTCGATGAAAGGAAATACCAAAAGTTGTTAGCTGAAAATGGGCTGAAATGAAAGGTAAAAGCAAAAAGTTTCAGTAATGTTTCAGTAGATAAAACAAAATCCCTTGTAAGTTATTAATTTACAAGGGATTATTCATTTACACAAGTACTCGAAGCGGGACTTGAACCCGCACAGCCATTACTGGCCAAGGGATTTTAAGTCCCTCGTGTCTACCGATTCCACCATTCGAGCAGCCTTTCAAAGATATAGAGCGGAAAACGAGACTCGAACTCGCGACCCTAACCTTGGCAAGGTTATGCTCTACCAACTGAGCTATTTCCGCGTTTCGGGTGCAAATGTAGGGAGATTTATTATATCATCCAAACATTTACACCGTTTATTTTAAAAAAATTCCATTAGCGATTTAATAATGATTTCTCTGCGGCTTCGGCAACCGAGAAATTAAATCCTGCCATTACCTGACTCATTAAATCTGTAATCCGGTCGTTACACAAATTGCCGATACTGCCCTCATGTGTGTGATGTACCTGCTTATCATGTGTAAAGTTTCCTTTTTCAATATCTAATCCTACCTTCTTATACGCATCGCGGAAAGGCATTCCTTCGTTGGCCAAACGATTGACTTCTTCCACGCTAAACATATAAAGGTATTTGTCGTCGTCAAGGATGTGTTCATTTATTTTTATCTTGTCGATGATGTATGCCGCCATTTGCAGACAATCTTTCAGTTCATCGAATACAGGCAAGAATACCTCTTTAATAATCTGCAAATCGCGGAAATATCCGGAAGGAAGATTATTCATAATCATCATGATCTGTTGGGGCAGTGCTTGGATTTTGTTACATTTAGCACGAGTCAACTCAAACACATCGGGATTTTTCTTATGAGGCATAATACTGGAACCGGTGGTACATTCGTCCGGAAGTTTTACGAAACCGAAGTTCTGGCAACTGAACATACAGGCATCGAATGCCAACTTTGAGAGCGTTCCGGCGATAGATGCCAGCGCAAAGGCTACATTACGTTCCATTTTTCCGCGTCCCATCTGTGCGTAAACCACGTTGTAGTCCATTGAGTCGAAGCCTAACAGACGGGTAGTCATTTCACGGTTCAGAGGAAACGATGAACCGTATCCGGCAGCGGAGCCAAGCGGATTACGGTTGCAAACTTTATAAGCTGCCTGCAAAAACATCATGTCGTCAACCAAACTTTCGGCATAGGCTCCGAACCACAAGCCAAATGAGGAGGGCATCGCTATCTGCAAATGTGTATAGCCGGGCATCAGAACATCTTTGTATCGGTTACTTTGAGCTATCAGCACATGAAAAAGGTCTTCAGCAGCTTCGGCTATTTCTTTGATGCGGGCGCGAGTGAAAAGTTTCAAATCAACCAATACTTGGTCATTTCGCGAACGCCCACTGTGAATTTTCTTACCCACATCCCCTAACCTGCGTGTCAGCATCAACTCTACCTGCGAGTGTACATCTTCTATACCATCTTCAATGACAAACTCCCCTTTTTCTGCCGTTTCATAAATATGTTTCAATTCTTCCAGCAATGCCTTTAAATCCTCAGAGGTAAGCAGTCCAATGCTCTCAAGCATCGTTATGTGAGCCATAGAGCCCAATACATCGTATTTAGCCAGATAGAGATCCATTTCCCTGTCGTGTCCTACCGTGAAACGGTCGATTTCTGCGTTTACTTGTACGCTTTTTTCCCAAAGTTTCTGAGCCATTGTAATCCTTCTTTAATTGACGAGATTTAGTTATTAATAAGGTATACGCGCCAGCGTTTCTGCCAGTTTTTCCACTCCTTCCTGCAAGGGTTTCGATACCATTGCTTTCATAAACATATTAACTTCGGCGCGTATTGTTACTTTTATTTTCGATTCTTCTTCCGATACGGGCAGTATTTGAATCCACAAGTTCATCGGAATAGGAGTTTTATCTCCCTCAAACTTGATACATTTCATCGGCTCACGCTCTATGATGCGAAGCGTAAGGTTGATTCCTTGTACTTTGATAGACAGCGAGTCACGATCGAAAGACATATCCTCTATCTTGCCTTCGAGTTTGCTTTTCATTTCATCCAGCTTATCGCGCATCCGCTCCATGTTGTTCAAGTCTGACAACACGCCATATACTCGCTCCTGACTGTAAGAGATATGCTTTACGTTACTTTCAAATTGTATAGCCATTGATTTTTTAGGGTTAGGGGTTTTACATAAAAGCACGGAGGCTGCGTTTTTTCAACAAAAATCGCGCCTCCGTGCTTTCTATGCTTTAAATATATAAAATTATTTTCCTGTCCAGTGAGCCGGATCCTTTCTCCATGCCTGCAAAACCGGAATATCTTCTTCGTTGATGTAATCCGTTTTCAGGGCAGCCTCCAGAACGGCATTGTAGTTAGTTAATGTAACCAGCTCTACCTTAGCGCTCTTAAAGGCTTCTGCCGATACATCGAAACCATAAGTAAACGATGCAATCATGCCGATAACTTCGCATCCGTCGCGACGAATTGCTTCGACAGCTTTCAGGCTGCTTCCACCCGTAGAAATCAAGTCTTCGATAACTACCACTTTCATACCCGGACGGAGTTCTCCTTCAATCAGGTTTTCCAATCCGTGGTCTTTCGGACTTGAACGAACGTAAACAAACGGGAGGTTCAACTCTTCTGCTACCAATGCACCTTGTGCGATAGCTCCCGTTGCCACGCCTGCAATAGCGTCTACATCTCCGAACTTCTCAAGGATAGTACGGCAAATTTCCAATTTCACGAAATTGCGAAGAGCCGGATAAGAGAGAGTCTTACGGTTGTCACAATAAATGGGTGATTTCCAACCCGAAGCCCATGTAAAAGGATTTGCCGGCTGGATTTTAACCGCTTTTACTTTCAGCAATTTTTCTGCGAATAATCTTTCCAATGCTTTCATAACCTAACTGTATATCTGATAAATGTTTCTGCAAAAGTATGGAAATCCCACGGGAATAGAAAATTTACCTGCATTTATTTTTATGCAGTGGGGTGAGATTTTAAAAGGCATTAAGTTTTGCCCAAGCCAGTGTAAGGATGCTGATACGGACGTCGACGCTTTTCAGCAGTGCCTCGGCACAGGCGGAGAGAGTGGCTCCGGTAGTCAACACATCGTCGACCAGCAGCAAGTGCTTGCCTGCCAGCCGGAGAGTTTCCGGAGTGGTTCGAAACAAGGTTTCTGTATTTATCCAACGCTCGTAAACGGATTTATGCGTCTGTGTCTGGTTGTTGTGTACGCGGGAGATGACATGCGGGTACACCGGAATATCGGTACGTGCCGATATGCCCTGCGCCAACTGTTCGCTTTGGTTATAACCGCGTTTGCGCAAACGCTTGGGATGTAAAGGAACGGGCACAAGTCCGTCAATGCCGTGAAAAAATCCCGACAGAAGCAGCTCGTCGGCAAGCAGCATCCCCATCTGCCGGCAAATATCTTTCCGTCCATGATACTTCATGGCGTAAAGAATCTGTGCCACCCCGCCACCTTTAGTATATAAATACAGCGTAGAAGCGCGTTCGATCGGAATAATTCCCCAAAACATTTGTTCCATTTCATTTCCCGGCGTATTTCCCAAATGTACTTTCGGTAATCCTGCCATGCAACCGAGGCAGAGGGGATTTTCCACATGCAACAGTTTTGCTCCACATGCCGGGCACCAACGGGGAAAGAAAAAGTCGCGCAAATCAGAAACCGTAATCATCCGCATCGGGTTGTTTGATTTGGCGCATCACTTCCTCGGGCGTAAATCCTCTGCCTATGGCGAAACGAATCAGTTTTGTGTTCCGCTCGTACTCGGTATTTCCTTTTACCGATTTTGCTTTCTGCTTTAAAAGGCGTTTCAATATGTCCGTATACTCTTCTTCGTCTATCTCTTCCAGCCCGGCAGCTATTTCGTCGGTTGAAAGATGTTTCATCCGAAGTGCCTGCACGATTTTCATCCGCCCCCATTGGTTGAAGCGATATTTGTCTCTTACAAAAAAACGGCAGAAGCGGGTGGAATCCAGATAGCGTTCGTTAAACAGATGCGCCATGATGCGTGCCTGCACTTCTTCGTCGGCTCCCCACTGTTTCAGCTTGGCTTCCACGTCTGCGGGGCAACGCTCTGCCGCCGAGCAGAGGGCTTCTGCTTTCAGCTTTAATTCTTTTTCGGTATATTCTTTCATCTTTTTATCGCTTTAATCATGCGGGCATTACCATACGAGTCTGAACGCACTTCTACTTGGCTATACCCTCCGTATTTCAGCATAGCGGCGGTTTCACTCCCGTATGCGCGATTTATCTCGAAAAACAATTTGCCTCCGGGTTTCAGCATTTGATTGCCGATGTGGGCAATGCGACGGTAAAAACGCAGCGGGTCTGTGTCGGGCACGAACAATGCGGTTTCAGGTTCGTAATCCAATACGTTTCGCTCCATCTCCGCGCGTTCGCTTTCGGTGATATAGGGCGGATTGCTGACGATAATGTCAAATACGGAGGTGCCAGTCGGCTCGTTGAATACATCCATGCAGGAAAATGCGATGCGGACGTTGTTATGCAGAGCGTTTTCGCGCGCTACCGCCAATGCTTTTTCCGAGATGTCCCATGCCGAGACTTCGGCTTCAACCATACGTTCTGCCAACGTAATGGCTATACATCCGCTCCCTGTACCGATATCGAGCACGCGCAAGCCCGACTGCGGACAGTCGAACACAATCCAGTCTACCAACTCGGCCGTTTCCGGTCGCGGTATAAGTACATCGGAAGAAACTTTCAGCGTCAGCCCGCAAAACTCCGTTTTCCCTATTATATATTGTATAGGTTCAAAGCGAGCAAGCCGGACAAGAATATCGTTTAAACGCTTACGCTTTTCCATCGGAAAATCAGTATCTTTGCCGGCATAAAGTTCGAGCGTAGAAAAGCCGAATTCCTCTTCCAGTATCCATCGGGCAAGGGCGGACGCTTCTGTTTCGGCATACGAAGCGGCAATAAGTTTTTGCTTTATATAGGTATAAAGGGGATTCATACATAAAAATAATAATGTACAAAAGTAAGCATAAAAACATATAACCTCATGACAACAGACGAAAAATATATCCGCAGATGCATACAACTGGCACAAAACGGGATGATAAACGCGGCTCCGAACCCGATGGTGGGAGCAGTTATCGTATATCGCGACAAGATTATCGGTGAGGGGTATCATGCCCGCTGCGGAGAGGCACACGCAGAGGTAAATGCCATTCGTTCGGTCAGCGATGAACAGCTGCTGACAAAATCGACGCTTTATGTAAGCCTCGAACCTTGTTCGCACTACGGGAAAACGCCTCCGTGTGCCGACTTGATTATCAGCAAGGGGATTCCCCGTGTGGTGGTAGGGTGTATCGACCCTTTTTCACAAGTATCCGGTCGCGGAATCCAAAAATTGCGCAACGCCGGCATCGATGTGACGGTAGGCGTTTTAGAGGCGGAATGTCGGCGACTGATTCGGCGTTTCATTACGTTTAACACCCAAAAACGTCCATACGTCACGCTGAAATGGGCACAATCTGCCGACGGGTTTATTGACACGATACGTGAAAACGGAAGTCCGGTAATTCTGTCTACACCGCTCAATTTGGCTTACGTACACAAGCAACGTGCCGAACATCAGGCCATTTTGGTAGGCAGACGAACGGCATTGCTCGACAATCCTTCGCTTACGGTCCGACATTGGTACGGCAAAAACCCGCTTCGCTTGGTAATCGACCACAATTTGTCATTGCCCCCGTCACTCCACCTGTTCGACGGCAGCAGTCCTACCATCGTTTTCACTGAACAGCCGAAACCGATGGGCAAGAACGTTTCGTGCGTGGCATTAGACTTCCATAGTGACATATTGCCTCAAATCATGGATAAACTTTTCCGGAACAATATACAGTCGTTGCTGGTAGAAGGAGGAGCTTCGCTCTCACAGTCATTCATCGATGCCGGACTGTGGGACGAGATTTACATCGAACATGCCCAAAGCGTTTTAGGGGACGGAGTAAAAGCGCCTCAAGTACCTGCCGGATATAAAGCTGAGTATGAACTGCGTGATGGAGTTACGGTTTCTCATTATGTACGGTAAAACAGGCAGGAAATTTCCTGCCGAAATGTACCGAAAAACGCAACCGCAAGCGTGGAGTATTCCATGCGGATAAGTTCACCATTTCTATTCGGAAGGCTTGCCTGTCTTTCAGGTAGAATTTTCAAGCTCAAATCATGCCGAAACACGCCCTTTGCAGAGGGTCTGTTTGAATTTTCAAAAAAGGAAATTTCATCCATCCCTTTTGAGGAACCGAGGTTAAACATAATTTTAGAGTTTGTTTAAATTTTGCTCGGCTTTAGAAACTGTTTTGAATTTATCGTGCAATGATTTGGAATGAGTTTTTGAGGCATTTCCGATTGTGTGATGAGGAAGATAGCGGGCTATCTGACGAGTAAAAACGGGAAAACAGACCGGAAACAAACTCAAAGGGAAGCTGATAAAAACAACTTATTGGAAAATTTAAACAGGCTCTTAACAAGCCCTAAGAAATAGTTTTTTCCGCTAAATTCGGGAAAAATAATCCTGTTTTGCAGATAAAAAAGCGATGTTTATCCATAATTTTATATAAAACTTCCATTAAAAGTATCATAACGAAAAAAAACTTTCTACTTTTGCAACTTGTAACAAAAGGACTGATTTGCAAATGAAAATAAAGTATCTGCCGCTGATAGCGGCTTTATTGATGACAACTCCCTCACTTGTATCATGTTTGGATAGCAATGAGGTGGTTATCGATTATACCTTAGAGAGTAGTATTACGAGCTTTGCCGTAGGAACATTACACATTGACCGCGTGGGGATAGACTCGGAAGGCAAAGACAGTGCTTTTGTTGATACGATAAGCTTTGCGGACTATCCGTTTACGATTGACCAGACAAGCCGTATCATCGAAAATAAAGACTCGTTGCCTGTGGGTACACACACCGACAAGGTTACCACTACCATAAGTTATGATGGCGGTTACGGCTTCTTGGCGTACGAGAAAAACGGTGAAGATACCGTGTGGACAAGTACAGACTCTATCGACTTTACGAATCCCGTAAAATTCAGGGTTTATACATACAGCGAAAACAGCGTGATAAAAGGATATCCGTATACGGTAAAAGTAAATGTACACCAATTAGACCCGGACACATTGGTTTGGAGGAATTTCTCACAGTCGTTCGATGGCGGAAACTTAACCGGCCAGCAGGCTTTATATGCCGACGGAAAGGTTTTTGTGCTCGGAACACATAACGGAACAACACTCATGCAATATACCGATGTGAGTTCTTATACCCCTGACGGATGGAGTACAGTATCCGGCATCCCGTCGGATATAAAACCGAACTCTGCCGTAACGTGTGAAGGGTATATCTATTTCCTGACCACAGCTAACCAACTGTATCGCTTGAATCCTTCCGACATGAATATTGAAACAGTAACAACAAATGTAACTGTTACACGCTTGTTGGCAGGAGCGACAGAAAGCTCAGGAGCTGTATTATATGCTTGTGCCGGAAATACCAACGGCAAGATAAATCTCGCCGACGAAACATGGAGTGAGGATACTCAATCAGTAACCTTCGAAGAAGGAGCAAACTTCTCATCAACCGTAGCGCTGTCATATAACGACCAGATACATCGCACTACATTGATGATAGACAACCAGACAGGAAACGATACGATTGTCCCGATTTATACGCGCCTGACAAACGAACCGTGGGTAAAAATCAATACCTCAAACCTGCCTGTACCCTATCTTGAAAATATTTCCATGATAACTTACGACGGCAAACTTTATGCATTCGGCGGTGCAAGCAAGGCTTCGGGTACTACCCTTACCGTTCCATTCCAATATTTCTATTCATCGGAGGATAACGGACTGACATGGGAACCGATGCTAACCAAAGTGGTATTCCCACAAGAAACGATTTATGCCGATGATACCGAAACCAACCTGATTACCGAATCGTTTGCTACTTATTATCAGAACTCTGAAAGTGAATATTCTTGCACCGTCAGTACACCGGAACAAGAGCTGAATGCGGAAGGAGCCTTGAACCCCAGCTGCATTTGGGTGGTATGGAGAGACGGAAGCATGAGTCGCGGTTACATCAACCGTTTGAGCTTTAAGCCCAAACAATGGTAATAAAAGAAGGAAAGAGAACATGTGTGATAAAGAAATGATAGACATGAGCCGCATTCCAGCCCACATAGCCATCATTATGGATGGTAACGGACGCTGGGCAAAGCAACGCGGTCACGCCCGTACGTTTGGTCATCAGGCGGGTGCCGAGACGGTGCATGTCATAGCTGAAGAATCTGCACGGTTAGGCGTAAAATTTCTTACGCTTTACACGTTCTCGACGGAGAATTGGAATCGTCCGGTAGACGAAGTAGCAGCATTGATGAGTTTGCTTATGGACTCCATCGAGGAAGAAACTTTTATGAAAAACAATATCAGCTTCCGTATCATCGGCGATACAGACAAACTGCCGGAAGACGTATTAAACCGCTTGAACCGGTGTATAGAACGCACGGCGGCCAATACGGGAATGTGTCTCACTCTTGCGTTGAGTTATTCCTCGAAATGGGAAATCACCGAAGCCGTGAAACTGATAGCTAAAGATGTGGCAGAAGGAAAATTAAAGCCACAAGATATAACTGACAAAACAATTGACAGCCATTTGGCAACCAACTATATGCCCGACCCGGACTTGTTAATCCGTACGGGTGGGGAAATACGCTTGAGCAATTACCTGCTTTGGCAGTGCGCTTATTCCGAGCTTTACTTCTGTGATACTTTTTGGCCCGATTTTAAAGAGGCTGAGTTACGTAAAGCCATTTGTGATTATCAAAAGAGAGAACGCCGATTCGGTAAAACCAGTGAACAAATATAAGTTAAGAAAAGAACAATGCGATACCGTTTTCCACTTATCCTGTTGATTATGGCCTGCTGCTTGTCCGTTTCGCGGATGGAAGCACAAGAGGCTTTAAACGATACTATTTATAATCCGACTATCCTATATAACGGAACGCCGAAGCAATACGAAATAGCCGACATCAAAGTAAGCGGCGTAAAGAACTATGAAGATTATGTCTTGATAGGTATTTCGGGCTTGGCGGTGGGACAAACCATTTCTATCCCCGGCGATGATATTACTGCCGCACTGAAGCGCTATTGGCGTCATGGTCTGTTCTCCGACGTTAAAATTATGGCGGATAAAATTATAGGAAACAAAATTTATCTCTCCATCCAGCTTACCCAGCGTCCGCGTATTACTGATATCGTAATTCACGGTGTGAAAAAGAGCGAACGCGAAGACCTACAGGCTAAGTTAGGAATGGCGAAGGGTACGCAGGTAACACCTAACTTGATAGACCGTGCGAAGATTCTTATCAAAAAGCACTTTGATGAGAAAGGCTTTAAGAATGCCGAAGTAAACATCATCGAGCGTGAAGACCCTGCCAACAAGGAACAGGTGTATGTTGATGTAAACATTGATAAGAAAGCGAAAGTGAAAGTTCATCAAATTACAATTGATGGCAACGCTGTTTTGACGGACAAGAAGTTAAAGCGCGTGATGAAGAAAACAAACGAAAAGGGTAAATTGATTAATTTATTCCGCCCGAAGAAGTTTATAGAAGAACGTTACGAAGAAGATAAGCAGAAGATTATCGAAAAGTATAACGAATTGGGTTACCGCGACGCGCAGATTGTAGTAGACAGTGTTTCGCCATACGATGACAAGACGGTGAATGTTTACATGAAAATATACGAAGGACAGAAATATTATATCCGCGACATTACGTGGGTAGGTAATACGGTATATCCTTCGGATTGGCTGTCGCAGAAGTTGCGCATGAGCAAAGGTGATGTATATAACCAGAAGTTGATGAACGACCGTATCACCAACGATGAGGATGCTATCGGTAACGACTACTATAATCATGGTTATGTGTTCTACTCACTGAACCCTGTGGAAGTAAACATTGACGGAGACTCTATCGACTTGGAAATGCGTATTTACGAAGGTCCGCAGGCAAGCATAAGCCACGTGCGCATCAACGGGAACGACCGCTTATACGAAAACATCGTACGCCGTGAACTCCGTACGCGACCGGGCGACTTGTTCAGTAAAGAGGCGTTGGAACGTTCTTACCGTGAAATTGCCCAAATGGGACACTTCAATCCCGAAAATATCCAGCCCGATGTACAGCCGAACGTACAAGACGGTACGGTAGACATCAACTGGGGATTGGAATCGAAAGCGAATGACCAAGTGGAATTCTCTGCCGGATGGGGACAAACGGGTATCATCGGTAAACTGAGTTTGAAGTTTACCAACTTCTCGTTCGCCAACCTGTTCCGTAAGAATGACAACTACCGAGGCATCCTGCCGCAAGGCGACGGACAAACATTGACCATCAGCGGACAAACCAACGGACGTTACTATCAATCGTACAGCGTTTCGTTCCTTGACCCGTGGTTTGGTGGTAAGCGTCCGAACTCATTCTCGGTATCGGCTTTCTTCTCAAAACAGACCGACGTGAGCGACCAATACTATAACCAAGCATTCATGAATAACTATATGAATATTTATAATGGTTATGGAATGTATGGTTATAACAACTATTATAACTACGAATCTTACTACGACCCGGATAGCTATATCAAAATATTCGGTTTGTCTGTAGGTTGGGGTAAACGTTTGCGCTGGCCCGACGACTACTTTACGTTGTCTGCCGAGCTGTCATACCAGCGGTTTATCATGAAAGACTGGAGTTATCTGTATATCCGACTGAACAACGGTCAGTACATGAATACGGGTACAAGTAACTTGCTGAGCTTGAACCTGACGCTGGCACGTAACTCAACCGATAACCCGATATTCCCGCGTTATGGTTCCGACTTCTCACTGTCTTTGCAGATTACGCCGCCTTACTCATTGTTCAGTAACAAAGATTATGCTACTTACGGACAAAACAACTACGACGAGGCAGCCAGCATGTATAAGTGGATTGAGTACCATAAATGGAAATTCAGAATGAAGACCTATACGGCGCTGATGGATATTCAGAAATGTCCGGTTATCATGACCCGTACCGAGTTTGGTATCTTAGGACACTTCAACAGCCACAAGCGCTCTCCGTTTGAAACCTTCTATGTGGGAGGTGACGGTATGACCGGATACAGCTACAACTATGCTTCGGAAACCATTGCTCTGCGTGGTTACGAAAACGGTTCGTTAACCCAGTATGGAGGAGGAGAAGGTTATGCTTACGTACGCTTGGGTGCAGAGTTGCGCTATCCGTTGATGCTTGAAAACTCAACCAGCATCTATGCCCTCGGTTTCGTAGAAGCAGGTAACGCATGGCACGATGTATCCGACTTCAACCCCTTCAAGCTGAAACGCTCAGCCGGCGTGGGTGTACGTATCTTCCTGCCTATGATCGGTATGATGGGTATCGACTGGGCATACGGTTTCGACAAGATAAACGGTTCAATGCAATATAGCGGAAGCCAGTTCCACTTTATTATCGGACAAGAATTTTAAACTTGAAGAAGAATTAGGAAAGGATGGGCTGACAGGGAAACCCTGCCTTTCGTTCCTAATTCTTCTTTCTTAATTAAATACGATTATGAAAAAATTAATTCTTTCAGCCCTGATGTTTGTAACGTGTGTCGTTGCGGCTCAAGCACAGAAATTTGCGTTGGTAGATATGGAATATATTTTAAAGCAAATACCTGCATACGAGCAAGCTAACCAGCAAATGCAGTCGTTGTCTGAACAATGGCAAGACTTGATAGAAGCAAAAGCAAACGAAGCTAAAACGCTGTATGAAGATTATCAGAAAAATGCAAACTCATTGTCTGCCTCCCAGAAAACAGCAAAAGAAGAAGCAATCATAGCCAAAGAGAAAGAAGCAGCCGAACTGAGAAAACAATATTTCGGACCCGAAGGCGAAATGATGAAAAAGCAGCAAGAACTGATAACTCCGATACAAGACGCGATTTATAATGCCATCAAATCCATCGCTACCCAGAAAGGATATGATGCAGTTATCGACCGCGCATCGGCACAAAGCATGATTTTTGCTTCTCCACGCATTGATATCAGCAATGAAGTGCTCTCAAAATTAGGATATTCAAATTAATTTCATACATTTGCAAGTGGTTTTCAAAAAGCACTTGCCAGCTAAGCGAAAGCCTGAAAATCATTCGGTTCAGACAAGAAATAATTAAAAAAAACAAATAACTAAAAACAATAATTATGTTGAAGAAAATTGCCTTATTACTTTTACTGGTCGCTCCGATGAGCGTATTTGCACAAAAATTTGCACATTTCCGTTCTATGGATATTATTCAAGTAATGCCGGAGTTTGCTAAAGCGCAAACAGATATTGAAGCATTAAGAAAACAATACGAAGAAGAAATCAAACGCGCTTCGGATGAATTCAGCAAGAAGTTTGCCGAATATCAAAAAGAACAAAGCACGTTACCGCAAAACATTCAGGAACGCCGCCAGAAAGAACTCCAAGAGTTGAACGAAAAAGGTATGCAGTTCCAGCAACAAGCTCAACAAGAATTGCAGAATGCTTATACCAAAATGTTAGACCCGGTTTATGAAAAACTGGACAAGGCTATCAAAACGGTAGCTAAAGCAGGTGGCTATATCTATGCTTTCGACTTGACTCGTACCGACATCCCTTACGTTGACGAAGCTCAGTCAAAAGACATTACAAACGATATCAAAACGAACTTGGGAATCAGCTTGACGGCTACTCCGTATGTACCGGCTACTCCGTCAGCAGGCTCAACAACCGCTCCGGCTCAATAAATATCTTTATAACTGGTTCGGGCACAAATTACGCGAAACGTTACTGCCTTTCATTGCCAACAGGTAGGGTTTACGTAATTTGTGCCCGATTTTTTTTCATTGTTTCCTATGCTTCTCTCAGCCATTCCAACCGCAGGCCCCATCGGAGTATTTGATTCCGGTTACGGCGGACTTACCATTCTCAGCAAATTCCGCGAACTGCTCCCACAGTACGATTATCTTTACTTGGGAGATAACGCCCGCACTCCTTACGGTACACGTTCGTTCGAAGTGGTTTATGAATTTACACTCCAAGCCGTTCGCAGGTTATTCGAGTTGGGTTGCCCGCTGGTAATTCTTGCTTGCAATACCGCTTCGGCAAAAGCCTTACGCAGCATCCAACAAAATGACTTGCCTTATCTCGACTCTACCCGGCGTGTATTGGGGGTCATCCGACCCACGGTGGAGTGCATCGGCGAAATTACCCATACCCGCCACGTAGGTTTACTTGCCACATCGGGTACGGTCAAATCAGAGTCTTATCCTCTCGAAATCCGCAAATTATTCCCCGACATAAAGGTAACAGGAGTGGCATGTCCGCTTTGGGTTCCACTTGTTGAAAACAACGAGGCCGACTCTGAAGGAGCCGATTATTTTGTACGCAAATACATTGATACGCTGTTATGCAAAGACCCGGAAATTGATACGATTATCTTGGGATGTACACATTATCCTTTGTTGTTAAATAAGATACGACAGTTTACCCCGCCGCATATCCGCTTGGTGACTCAAGGAGAATACGTCAGCAGAAGTTTAAAAGATTACCTCTTCCGCCATCCTGAAATGGATGAACGCTGTCTGAAAAATGCTCGTTGTGAGTTTCTTACAACCGAGTCAGTAGAGAAATTCCGCGAATCGGCTTCACTTTTTCTGCATCAGGACGTACACGTGCGCAGCATAACTTTAGAGTCCTTCTAAAATCTTGCCCCACCTCACTAAAAACGCTGAAAAAATTCTACCCATAGCGTAAGGCAGTCTTCCGAATAGAAACAGGTAATTCTTCCGCATGAAATAGGGAACGCTACCGTTAGCGTTCCGGCAGTGAAACGGCAGCAACGCCGGATGCAGGCTCACGCCTCGTATTGTTCTCCGAGTTGCTCTTTAAAGACTTTCGGGCTGATACCGTACCGTTCTTTGAAAAGGCGGTAGAAAGTAGACAGACTGGGCAAAGCGCTTTGTATGGCGATTTCGTTGATAGGCCAGTCGGGATGTGTGCGGAATAAGTAAACCGAATAGTCCAAACGCAGGTTATTGAGGTATGCGTTGAGGTTCTTCCCCGTATATTTTTTCAGCAGCGCGGCAAACCGGTTGCGGTCTACTCCCATAAACTTGGCATAATCGTCTCTCGTCAACTGATAATAAAGGTATAATTTTTCTTCTTTCACCCGGTTGTTAAAAGCCACGAAAACCTCATAGTCATCCGGTTTTTCCGGGTCTGTTTCCGCTCCGGTCCGGGATGATTCGGTTTGCACCTCATCGGCAGAAGACGGCGTATTAACCACAGATACCGAAGATTTAGAAAAAGAGCCGAGTTGCTGCTTCTCGTTCAATTCCAAAATCATTTGCGTCATTTTCTTGTTCCGGCGGCGCGTATCTTTCCACGACCAATAAAATCCGCCCAGCAACGCAATCAACAAAATAGAGATAATGATAAGTGCAGCAATCGTATGGTTACGAATAATAATCTTGTCTGTAGCCCGAATCAATTCATGCTTTTGCTTCATAGCCTGTGTGAGGTCAGCTAAATTAAAAAGCTGATTGCGCTCATCGCTCACATGCAAGTTACTTTGCAGAGCATGTAAACGCTGCATAAGGGCATAAGCATTTTTATGCTCATTGAGTCCGTTGTATGCCTGCGCGCTTTGGTAAAGCGTCCGCATGAAAAGCAGATTCAGCGAATCTTCTTTTATCCTTTGGAAATACTGTTCGTTATGCAGCAGTATCGTACGATAATCTCCTATCCGCAGCAGGTAATCGTTTATTTCGAGCTTACCAATCGGAGTACCGGAGAAGCGGGTTTCGTAGAACTTCTGGCAATATGTTTTGGCTGTATTGTACTTACCCAACTGATATGCCAGATAAGCCATTTTACTATACAGGAACCCTTCTTCCCGATCGACGATGCGCTCGTCGGCATTCGCTTCTTTAAGCCGGTGAATAATTTCAGTACGCTGTTCTCCCGCCTCCCAAGCCTCTGACAGTTTTTTATCTTTTATGTAATACATCATCAAGTATCCCAGCGAGTGTGAACACTGGAAGAGTGCCGGTGAGCCGGAAGCATCAGCAAGCATATCGACCGCTTTCCACAAGTATTCATAACTTTTGTTGATAACCCCCATTTGACGGTAGACGTTACCTTCTGCCGACAGCATGTCTGCTTGCAATGCAAGATCTTTCTGCCGCTGCGCAATATGCTTCCCCTTCGTGATAAATTGCACGGCGTCTCCCAAGCTATACGCCTGTATAGCAGATTCAGTCATTAACATATAAAGGCGGTTACACGCAGCCGTATCACTCTGAAGCTCGTCTGCCTCTAAAGCACGCTTGGCACAACTCATCGCCATATAATACCTTGAAAGGGCATGATACGCATACGCCCGCAGACAGTCGATGCGGTAAACGGGCAGTGCCGAGGCAGATTCCAAACTATCTAACAGAGACAGGGTTGATTCAGGCCTTTCCTGAGCCTGCCCTTGCAGCGCTGCAAAAGAAGGAATGGATTTCTCTGCATGGAGGCAGAGTACAAAAAATACAGCGAAAAACGTACTGATAATTCTCATTTCGGTAGTCTGGATTAAGAGTTAAACCAAAAAGAGGGACACAAAGATATGCGTCCCTCCTTTTTTCACTATATTCACATAATAGTGTTTAGTCTTTCAGTTTTGCCTTAATGAAATCACGGTTCAAGCGAGCAATGTTGCTGATTGAAACGCATTTCGGACATTCTGCTTCACAAGCACGTGTATTGGTACAGTTACCAAATCCCAGCTCGTCCATCTTAGCAAGCATGGCTTTTGCACGGCGGAGAGCTTCCGGTTTACCTTGAGGCAACAGATTCAACTGGCTTACCTTAGCTGATACGAACAGCATAGCCGAACCGTTTTTACAAGCAGCTACACACGCTCCACAACCGATGCAAGAAGCAGCATCCATTGCTTCGTCTGCGATAGGCTTCGGAATCAGCAATGCGTTGGCATCTTGAGGAGCACCTGTGCGTACGCTGATGAAACCACCTGCCTGCATAATCTTATCGTAAGCTGAACGGTCTACCATCAAGTCTTTGATAACCGGGAATCCGGCAGAACGCCACGGTTCAACCGTAATAACATCACCGTCATTAAAACGACGCATGTAAATCTGACAAGTAGTAGCTCCGGTAGCCGGTCCGTGGGGATGTCCGTTGATATACAATGAACACATACCGCAAATACCTTCACGACAGTCGTGGTCGAAAACAACCGGTTCTTTTCCTTCCTCAATCAACTGTTCGTTCAAAATATCCAACATTTCCAAGAATGAGGTATCACCCGGGATATCCTTCATTTGGAAAGTATCGAAATGACCTTTTTCCTTCGGTCCGTTCTGACGCCAAACTTTTAGCGTAAATGATATATTTTTATCCATTTTACTTAGTTCTTTAATAATTTAACTTCACTGATTAGCTCTTGTAGTTACGAGTCTGAACCTTAATTGCTTCGTAAACCAACGGTTCTTTATACAATACCGGAGCCTTATCGTCTGAGCCTTGATATTCCCAGCAAGATACATAGAAGTAATTTGCATCGTCACGTTTTGCTTCGCCTTCTTCTGTCTGGTATTCTTCACGGAAGTGGCCACCACAAGATTCGTTACGGTTCAAAGCATCGTAAGCAATCAATTCACCCATTGTAATGAAGTCGTTCAAACGGATTGCTTTATCCAGTTCTACATTCAAGCCTTCTTTTGAGCCCGGGATGAACAATTCGGTTTCGAATACCTTACGGATTTCTTTCAGCTTGGTAAGCGCTGTTTTCAATCCGGCTTCGGTACGTCCCATACCAACATATTCCCACATGATGTGACCCAATTCTTTGTGGATAGAGTCAACAGAACGTTTTCCTTTGATATTCATCAGGTGGTCAATCTTGTCTTGAACAGCCTTTTCTGCTTCTGCAAATTCAGGCAAGTCAGTTGAGAAGCGAGGTACAGTGATTTGGTCTGCCAAATAGTTCTGGATAGTATAAGGCAATACGAAATAACCGTCGGCAAGACCTTGCATCAATGCCGAAGCACCCAAACGGTTTGCACCGTGGTCAGAGAAGTTACATTCACCGATAGCGAACAGACCCTTGATAGAAGTCTGGAGTTCGTAGTCAACCCAGATACCACCCATTGTATAGTGGATAGCCGGATAAATCATCATCGGGTTGTAATATTTCACACCGTTGATTTCGTTAGCCAGTTTGCCCGGATTAACGTCGGTGATTTCTTCATACATATCAAACAAGTTACCGTAACGCTGACGAACTACGTCGATACCCAAGCGTTCGATACTTTCAGAGAAGTCGAGGAATACAGCCAAGCCGGTGTTATTTACGCCGAAGCCGTGGTCGCAACGTTCTTTAGCTGCACGGCTGGCAACGTCACGCGGAACCAAGTTACCGAATGCCGGATAACGGCGTTCCAAGTAATAGTCGCGGTCTTCTTCCGGAATGTCGCTTCCTTTCTTCGTACCTGCCTGCAATGCCTTAGCATCTTCAATCTTCTTCGGAACCCAGATACGTCCGTCGTTACGCAAAGATTCAGACATCAATGTCAGTTTAGACTGCTTGTCGCCGTGAACCGGAATACAAGTCGGGTGAATCTGAACGTAAGCAGGGTTAGCAAACCAAGCACCCTTGCGGTAGCAAGACATGGCAGCCGTACAGTTACATGCCATTGCATTGGTTGAAAGGAAGTAAGTGTTTCCGTAACCACCGGTAGCGATAACTACGGCGTGAGCAGCGAAACGTTCCAATTTACCTGTTACCAAGTTTTTGGCGATGATACCGCGTGCGCGTCCGTCAATGATAACAAGTTCTTCCATTTCATAACGAGTATACAGCTTAACTGTTCCTTCGCCTACCTGACGGCTCAATGCCGAGTATGCGCCCAACAGCAACTGCTGTCCCGTTTGACCTTTGGCGTAGAACGTACGAGATACCTGCGCACCACCGAAAGAACGGTTAGCCAGCAAGCCGCCGTATTCGCGAGCGAAAGGAACACCCTGTGCCACGCACTGGTCGATAATATTGTTTGAAACTTCGGCAAGACGGTAAACGTTTGCTTCGCGGGCACGGTAGTCGCCACCCTTTACTGTATCGTAGAACAAACGGTAAACCGAGTCACCATCGTTTTGATAATTCTTTGCAGCATTGATACCACCCTGTGCAGCGATAGAGTGTGCACGGCGCGGAGAATCCTGAATACAGAAGTTAAATACGCGGAATCCCATTTCGCCCAGTGAAGCGGCAGCCGAAGCACCTGCCAAACCTGTACCTACCACGATGATATCCAAACGGCGTTTGTTAGCCGGGTTCACCAATTTCTGATGAGCTTTATAGTTAGTCCATTTTTCAGCTATCGGACCTTCAGGTATTTTAGAGTCGATTATCTTAGTCATAATTGTTTGTAGTTTTTAGCTTTTAAGTTTGTTCGTTGGTCTGGTTTTCAAGTAGGCTTGTCAATAAAAGCCTCGCGTTTAAAAACTCAAATACTCAAAAACTTATAAATTCTTTACGAAAAATACTACTGCCACCAGCATGAAACCTAATACGATGATGGTAGAGTAAATGTTAGAGATACATTTCCAGCGGTTAATCCAAATAGTATTGTTCCAACCAAGAGTTTGCATCGCACTCCAGAATCCGTGAGTCAGATGGAACCACAACGCGCACAACCAAACGATGTACAGTACGAAGAATACCGGATTAGAGAAGGTTTCCATAATGTAGCCGTAACCATCTGTTGCGCTCAAACCGCCCATCATGGGGTTACCGATTAATTCGGCAAACATCATGTTATACCAGAAATTAAATAAATGTAACGCCAATCCTAAGATTACGATAATACCCAGAGCCAGCATGTTCTGAGAAGCCCATTCTACCGTCTTAGGTTTAGCACTCACAGCGTAGCGCTCATTTCCGCGAGCTGCGCGGTTCATCATCGTCAGCCAGAAAGCATAGATAATGTGAATTACAAAAAGAGCAGCCAATGCCAGCGTACCCAACAAGGCATACCAGTTCGTTCCCAAAAATTCACAAACCATGTTATAACCTTCCGCCGAGAACAGCGCAACAAGGTTCATCGCCATGTGAAATGTCAGAAACAGGACAAGGGCGATACCTGTTACGCTCATCACCACTTTCCTTCCAATAGATGAATTACTTAACCACATAAATGATTGAATTTAAATTATTTAATTGTTAAAACTAAAATTTGCCTTCTTTAAATCCGATATTATGGGCAAAATTAGAAGTTTTCCATAGATAATACAAATGATTAAGGAAAAATTTCTGTAATGTGAATAAAACAGGCGTGATAAACGTGCTATATATAATAAATGTGTAAAAAAGGCGGTTTGTCTGCATTTTTTTAAAGCGGAAGTGCATCGAAAATTCATCCCATAGCGCAAGGCAAAACTAACGGATGGACTCACTGGTTCATCCGCATGGACGAGACGGTTCATGCGGATGAATTTTCGAAGGAACGGAAAAATGTTTCAGTAATAATTCCGGAATAAAGTAACAGGCTTATTCACATTCTGTTATCGAATCGGCTTCCAAGTCGATACGGAAATTAACACAAGGTTCTCCGTGGAGGAAATGTTCGAATATTTCCGCGATTTCCCGCAATCGGGTAACAACTTCCGAAGACATGTCCGACGTGCGCACGGCATCGAACAAACGCGCGTATGCGGCCAACCGTTCCGACGGGATATCCCGCAAAGCCAATCTGTCGGCGTAACGCAACCGGCAGAGGTCGACTATCAAATCGTAACCGTTCCACCCGGCAGCGGTTTTCGCTTCGGAGGGTTCTCCTGAAACGTATGCCAAGAGCTGTTCGCCGCTCATCACCGCAATGCTGTCTTTTACGATGGATGGGAAATCTTTGGGAATGAAGCGCGTACGGACCAAGTCACGGAACTGGACATCGCAAAAGGTCTGGTAATTAGCGGATTTCAGGGCTTCGGCGTTCCATATCGGCGTTTTTCCTCTCAGGAGGTCGGCTTCATGTTCTTTTTGGTAAAGACTGAAACAACGGTCGAAGCCCGGAACACTGTCTAACACCACGGTTTCCACCGCAAATTCTTGCCGACTCTCTGCCGTTACGATTTTATAGGCAGGTATGTAAGTAGCGATGGAGGGAACTTGTACGTTATACAGGTGACTTCCGTCTCTCCCTTCAAGCACCCCCGTATCGTTTACGTGCATGTGGCCTGCTATGTGGAAACGGATTCCCGCTTCAAGAAAAGCCTGTCCCACTTCCTCGGTCGGAACGCGCGGAAAGTCGAACTTCGTATTCCCCCACGCCTTGCCCATCTGTTCCGAAGCGCCGTCGTTAAAATCAACCAGCGGATAATGTGAAAAAGTAATCAGCGTTTTATTCAGGCGGCGTGCCTCCGATGCCACTTTCCGCACCCACGACAGCAGGAAAGGCTTATGCCGCAATACATTATTGTAGCCTACACTTGAGCCCTGATAGATTAGTTTTCCGTTTTTTACTGTTTTAGGCAAATACACTCCGGCGTCAATCGCCAGCAGCCAAATACCTTCCACCGGCTCTACCAAATAGCTGGCATCGGTTGCCGTCAGCGAATCACACAACACATAGTGTCTGTTCTCAAAACCACCTTCCCGCTTGGCTGTATCATACGCATAATTTTCGTAAACATACGAGGTAAAAGGACTCTCCCAATAAAGATATTCAGGCTGAGGATAAAATCCGAACCGAGAATAACATGCCATTTCCTGTTCGTAACCGGCACACCGGTTGGTCAATGTATTCCGGCTTCCGTCTGCTTTCAGGAAATCATGCCCCGCCTGTTCCATACCGAAAGGAAGTGCAGGGTCGTGGTTTCCGGTCGTTACAAAAAACTTCATTCCGTACCGCTTCGTGTAGTCGGTCAGTATCTGATTTATTTTCTCTTGGTTGATAAATTGTCCGTTATCGGTCAGGTCTCCCGGCAGCACCACCAATGAAATATTCCGTTGAGCAACATCGTCAAGCGCCGCAAGCAAAGCAAAATAATTTTCGTTGAACAGACGGGTAGACTGTACTTGCGCCTCCATAGAGCGGATGAGTTCGGGATAATCTTCTATGTTTTGGATATGCGCATCGGATATGAAAGCTATTTTTTGCGCAGAGGCGGCGAAAGAATCAAAAAGGAATAAACAGGCGAAAAGTAATAGGCGGATATTCATACAAATACGCTTGATTAAGAGGGTTATGCGGCAAATATATACAAAATCGGTTAAAAAAGCTCCCTAAACCGGCTAAAAAGAGTGTCCGTATTCTCCACAAAAAGAGCCGGACAGACAACAGAATAAAAAAATAGAAGCCGAAGCAGGCTTGTAATCATAGTAATTTGTACCTTTGCAGATAATCGAAAGCCGAAAGGCAGACTGTTACACGCAAATCAATAACTACACACATATAAACAACGCATGAAGATAGAAGACAAGCTGACCGAATCCGTCCTGAAGGGCGTGAAGGAACTGTATGGGGTAGATGTACCTGCCCGGACGGTACAGTTGCAAAAAACCAAGAAAGAGTTTGAGGGACACCTTACGCTGGTGGTGTTCCCGTTTCTGAAAGCATCGAAGAAAGCGCCCGAACAGACTGCGGCGGAGATTGGCGCGTATCTGGAGAGGAACGAACCGGCCATTGCAGCGTATAACGTGATTAAGGGATTCTTGAACCTCACCATCGCATCCGCCGTGTGGGTGGATATGCTAAACCGCATCCATGCGGACAGCGCGTGGGGGATAAGGAAGCCCGAAGCGCAGGCCCCGCTGGTGATGATTGAGTATTCGTCGCCCAACACCAACAAGCCGCTACACCTGGGGCATGTGCGTAACAACCTGCTGGGAAGCGCGCTGGCAAACATCATGGAGGCGAACGGATACAGGGTGGTGAAAACGAACATCGTAAACGACAGGGGAATACACATCTGCAAGTCGATGCTGGCGTGGCTGAAGTATGGCGGCGGTGAGACGCCGGAATCGTCGGGAAAGAAGGGTGACCACTTGGTGGGCGATTATTACGTGGCCTTCGACAAGCATTACAAGGCGGAGGTGGCCGGGCTGATGGAAAAGGGCATGAGCAAGGAGGAAGCCGAAGCGCAGGCCCCGCTGATGCAGGAGGCGCGCGGGATGCTGCGCAAATGGGAGGCGGGCGACCCCGAGGTGCGCGCGCTATGGAGCAGGATGAACGGATGGGTGTATGCCGGGTTCGACGAGACGTACCGCATGATGGGGGTGAGTTTCGACAAGGTGTATTATGAATCGGACACGTATCTGGAAGGAAAGAAGAAGGTATTGGAAGGCTTGGAAAAGGGCTTGTTCTACCGCAAGGACGACGGCTCGGTGTGGGCCGACCTCACCGCCGAGGGGCTTGACCAGAAGTTGCTGCTCCGGGCCGACGGCACTTCGGTATATATGACGCAGGACATCGGCACGGCCGAGCAGCGTTTTGCCGATTATCCCATCGACAAGATGATTTACGTGGTGGGAAACGAGCAGAACTACCACTTCCAGGTATTGTCTATCCTGCTCGACAAGTTGGGTTTCGAGTGGGGGAAAGACTTGGTGCACTTCTCTTACGGCATGGTGGAGCTGCCCGAAGGCAAGATGAAGAGCCGCGAGGGTACGGTGGTGGATGCCGACGACCTGATGGAGGCGATGATCGATACGGCGAAGGAGACGAGCAGCGAACTGGGCAAGCTGGACGGCCTGACTCAGGCAGAGGCGGACGACATTGCCCGCATCGTGGGGCTGGGAGCGCTGAAGTATTTCATCCTGAAGGTGGACGCGCGCAAGAACATGACTTTCAACCCCAAAGAGTCGATCGACTTCAACGGGAACACGGGGCCTTTCATCCAGTACACGTATGCCCGGATCCGCTCTATCCTGCGCAAGGCGGGCGAAAGCGGCATCGCCGTGCCGGAGGTTGTCCCCGCAGGTGTGGAACTGAGCACGAAGGAGGAAGGGCTGGTGCAGCTGCTGGCCGACTTCCCTGAGGTGGTGCGGCAGGCGGGCACGGATTATAACCCGTCTATCCTTGCCAACTATGCTTACGACTTGGTGAAGGAGTATAACCAGTTCTACCATGACTTCAGCATCTTGCGCGAGGAAAACGAGGCGCTGAAGGTGTTCCGCCTTGCGCTGAGCTGCAATGTGGGCAAGATTGTGAAGCTGGCCATGGGGCTGCTGGGCATCGAAGTGCCTGAGAGAATGTAAGATTCATTTATTTATGAAGGGTTAAAGGTTAAGGACGGGGACGGCTCCGCAGGGCTTGCTTCCGTTCTTAATCTTCGTTTTTTCTTCGGAAAGGCTTATATGGGCAAACAGAAGTATTATGTGGTGTGGAAGGGAGTGAATCCGGGTGTCTACACGTCGTGGACGGACTGCCAGCTGCAGATAAAGAATTACAAGGGGGCGCTGTTCAAGTCGTTCGACACGCGCGAAGAGGCGGAACGGGCGCTGGAGATGCCGGCTCACCTCTACCTGTCCGGCGAAAAGAAGGGGGGCGGGAAACCGGTCACGGCGTTGCCCGAAGGCTTCGACATGAATTGTCTGGCGGTAGACGCGGCGTGCAGCGGGAATCCGGGGGCGATGGAATACCGTGGGGTATATTTGCTCACAGGGCAGGAAATATTCCGCTTCGGTCCGGTATACGGCACGAACAACGTCGGCGAGTTTCTTGCCATCGTCCATGCGCTGGCGCTGCTGAAGCAGAAACACTCGGCAATGCCCGTTTACTCAGACAGCCGCAACGCGCTGGCGTGGGTGAAGCAGAAGAAATGCAAGACGAAGCTCGAACGCACCGCCCGCACCGAAGCGCTTTTCGGATTGATAGAACGTGCCGAGAAGTGGCTGGAGGAAAACACTTACTCTACGCCATTGCTGAAATGGGAAACAGAACGGTGGGGGGAAATTCCGGCGGACTTCGGACGGAAGTGACAGAATCCACCGGCAGTCTTCCCATCCAGACATAGAAACACTTACTTTTACTACACTTATGAAAAAAAGAACAGCTTACTTGGCAGCCTTTTTTGCTGCGGTATTGGGCTATTTCCTTATCCAGAAACCATTGTTCATGCTCTATAACGGCTCGGTGGCAAAAGGCGTTCCGCTTGCCGATTACGGGAGGGTCATGCTCCACGGATTCACGCTCGATGCGGCCACGGCGGGCTATCTGACGGTCGTCCCGTGGCTGGCGATTCTGGCCAGCATCTGGTTTAAGCGGTTTCCGCTGCGGGCGGTTCTGGCAGGATATTATGCGGTTATCGCCTTGCTGGTTACAATCATATTCATAGGCGACATGTCGATTTATCCTTTTTGGGGGTTCAAGCTCGATGCTTCCGTCTTCCTGTATCTCGATTCTCCGAAGAATGTACTGGCAAGCGTGTCGGCAGGTTTCGTTATTTTCCGCCTCCTGTGTGTGTTGGTGCTCTCCATCTTGGCGGCATGGGGGCTTTGCAGACTGACGCCTGCGGTACTTGCCGGAACCAAGCGCCGTGTGGCGGGCAGCGTGGGGTGGATACTGCTCGGCGGATTGCTGTTTATCGTGATCCGGGGAGGCGTGACCGAATCGACGTCAAACATCGGACAGGTGTATTTCTGCAACGATGAGTTTCTGAACCATTCGGCTGTGAATCCGGCATTCAGCCTGATAGCTTCGGCAAGCAAAACCGAGAATTACGCCAAAGAGTTTGATTTCTTCGACGAGGCGAAACGCCGCTCGCTTTTCAACGGGCTGTATCCTACGGGAGGGAAAACCGTTGTGGAGCTGCTGAACACCAAGCGCCCCAACATCCTGATTATCCTGATGGAAGGATACGGGGGCGTGTTCGTGGAACCGCTGGGCGGAGAGCCGGGAGTGAGTCCGAACATGGAACGCTTGGCGAAGGAAGGCGTGTTTTTCACGAATTGTTACGCCAACAGTTTCCGCACCGACCGAGGGACGGTTTGTACGTTTAGCGGATATCAGGGATTCCCTACCCTGTCGGTCATGAAGATTCCGGCAAAGAGCCGCACGCTTCCCTCCATTGCGGGGAAATTGGTGAAAGAAGGCTATGCCACCGATTTCTTATACGGCGGAGACATCAATTTCACCAACATGAAGAGTTATCTGCTGGGAAGTGGTTACCAACGCCTTACGGCAGATGTGGATTTCAGCATGAGCGAGCGCAAGAACCCGTGGGGAGTGAACGATGACATCACGTTCGAGTATCTGTATAACGAGATAAAGAAGCGTCCCGCAGACGGCCTTTGGCACACGGCTTTCCTTACGCTGAGCAGCCACGAGCCTTTTGATGTGCCCTATCACCGGCTGGACGACAAGATTCTGAATGCCTTTGCATTTACCGACGACTGCTTGGGGAAATTCATCGACAGGCTGAAACAACTTCCGCAATGGAAGAATTTGCTCGTCATCTGCCTGCCCGACCACGGATTCCACTACCCGCTCGACGAGCCGAACAACAGTCCGCGCGTTCATCACGTGCCGATGATTTGGTTAGGCGGAGCGGTGAAACAGCCGATGGTTGTCGACAAGCTGATGAACCAGACCGACATGGCAGCCACGCTGTTAGGACAGCTCGGCATCGACCACAGCGAATTTAACTTCAGCCGGAACGTTTTGGGCGAAGAATATGTCTACCCGTTCGCTTACTACACTTACAATAACGGCTTTGCTTTTTGCGACAGCACGGGAGTTACGCAGGTGGATAACAATTCGGGCAAAACGCTTGTAGACTCTCCTGCCCCAAACAGCCGGAGAATGGATTTGGGGAAAGCCATCCTGCAAAGTTCGTACGACGATTTAGGCAACAGATAGCAATAAAAAAAACCGGGAAAAGAGCCGGAAAATTTCTATTCGGAAAGAAGGACGACACTCCGAATAGAACCGGACGGTTCATCCGCTTGCGTCAAGCTGCACTAACGGTAGCGTTTTTCAGCCCTGCACCGACGAAAAAGCCGGACTGTTTCAACAACAGCCCGGCCCTCATCAAACATCCAATAAAAAATCAGAGGTCGTTTCGCGCTTATCTTATGAATAACAGTTCCCGATATTTAGGAAGCGTCCACATGCGGTCGTCTACGATGAGTTCCAGCTTGTCGATGTGGTAACGTATCTCCTCCAGCATGGGCGCTATCGTGTCGTGGTAAGCGATGGCCTTTTCGCGCTCGGAGGCTATCTTGTTTGCCACCTTGCGGGCTTCCACCATTGCGTCCACGTGTTCTTTTATGTAAGTGGCATGTTCGGCTATCTTGCGGATGATTGCCATGTTCTCGGCAGAAAGCGTGCGGGCTTCCTCTTCCGCGAAGACGGATTTCATCTTATACACGTTATCGATCAGCTTCGTCTGATATTCGGTAGCCACGGGGACGATGTGGTTCATCACCAAGTCGCCCAACACGCGCGCCTCTATCTGGATTTTCTTCGTGTAAGTTTCCCACTTCACTTCGTTGCGGGCTTCCAGCTCCTTCTGCGTCATTATCCCGGTCGACTCGAACATGCGGATGCTTTCCGGCGTAAGGTAGCGGTCGAAGATGAGCGGACAACTCGTCTCGCAGTCCAGTCCGCGGCGTGCAGCCTCTGCCTTCCATTCTTCGCTGTAACCGTTCCCGTCGAAGCGGATGGGCTTACACTCCTTGATGTACTTACGGATTACTTGGATGATTGCCGATATCTTGGGCTCACCCTTTTCCACCAGTCCGTCTACCTCTTTCTTGAATTCCACGAGCTGTTCCGCCACCGCCGCGTTCAGGGCTATCATCGCACTGGCGCAGTTTGCCTCCGAGCCCACCGCACGGAACTCGAAGCGGTTGCCGGTGAAGGCGAAGGGCGAGGTGCGGTTACGGTCGGTGTTGTCGATCAGCAATTCGGGAATCTGCGGAATGTCCAGCTTCATGCCGTGTTTTCCTCCCAGCGAGACCAGCTCGTCGGTAGAACTTTCCTCCATGTGGTCGAGCACCTTGCTCAACTGTTTTCCCAAGAACGAAGAGATGATGGCGGGAGGCGCTTCGTTCGCCCCCAAGCGGTGTGCGTTGGTAGCGCTCATGATAGACGCTTTCAGCAAGCCGTTATGACGGTAAACCGCCATCAGCGTGTTGACCACGAACGTGATGAAACGCAGGTTCTCCTCTGCCGTTTTTCCCGGAGCCATCAGCAGCACGCCCGTATCCGTCCCCAGCGACCAGTTGTTGTGTTTGCCCGAACCGTTCACGCCCTTGAACGGCTTCTCGTGCAGCAACACGCGGAAACCGTGCGTGCGTGCCACCTTGCGCATGAGCGACATGAGCAGCATGTTATGGTCGACGGCAAGGTTACACTCCTCGAATATCGGCGCCAGCTCGAACTGGTTCGGCGCCACCTCGTTATGGCGCGTCTTCACCGGGATGCCCAGCTCAAGCGCCTGTATCTCCAGGTCTTTCATGAAAGCCGCCACGCGGGTGGGGATGGCGCCGAAGTAATGGTCTTCCAGCTGCTGGTTCTTCGAAGCCTCGTGTCCCATCAGCGTACGCCCCGTCAGCAGCAAGTCGGGACGCGCCGCATACAGTCCGGCATCGACAAGGAAATACTCCTGTTCCCATCCCAAGTACGCCATCACCTTCTTCACCTCCGGGTCGAAGTAATGGCAAACCTCCACCGCCGCCTTGTTTACCGCGCTCAGCGCCTTGAGCAGCGGCGCCTTGTAATCCAGCGATTCGCCCGTATAGGCTATGAACACCGTGGGGATGCAGAGCGTGTCGTCTACCACGAACACGGGCGACGAGGGGTCCCACGCGCTGTATCCGCGTGCCTCGAACGTGTTCCGTATCCCGCCGTTGGGGAACGAGGAAGCATCAGGCTCCTGCTGCACCAGCAGCTTCCCTGAAAACTCTTCCAACATGCCCCCCTTGCCGTCATGCTCTATAAAGGCATCGTGCTTTTCCGCCGTGCCTTCCGTCAGGGGCTGGAACCAGTGCGTATAGTGGGTCACGCCCAGCTCCATCGCCCAGCGCTTCATGCCCTCCGCCACTTGGTCGGCCACCTCGCGGTCGAGCGCCGCGCCGTTATCCATCGCGTCTGCCAGCCGTGCATAAACCGGCGCAGGCAGGTATTTGAACATTTTTTCGCGGTTGAACACATACTTGCCGAAATACTCGGCCGGACGCTCCGACGGAACGGCTATCTCCAAAGGCTTTGCCCGGAATGCCTTTTCCACCACATTAAATCTTAACTCTGACATAAATACCTCTCTTTTTAGTTGATTTTACCGTATTTGTTTGATATTATACACTTTCCTAATGGTTGTAAGCCGACTCCCCGTGTTCGTAAATGTCGAGCCCTTCTTCTTCCACACGCCTGTCTACGCGGACGCCCACCAGACGGTCGACCACCTTGAAGAGGATGAAAGTCATCACCCCGCTGAACGCCACCGAAACCACCGTGGCGGCCACCTGTACCCATAACTGGTGCCAGTCGCCATACAGCGCGCCCTGCACGCCGCCTTCGCCCGTTATCGCCTGCGTGGCAAACACTCCCGTAAGTACCGACCCCACGATGCCCCCTATGCCGTGCACGCCGAAAGCGTCGAGCGTGTCATCATACTTGAAGCGCGGCTTGATGACCGCCACCATGTAGAAACACACGATGGGTGTGATCAGCCCGATGAAGAACGCGCCGAGGAGGTCCGCCGTGCCCGCTGCCGGCGTAATGGCCACCAGCCCCGACACCGCGCCCGTACATGCCCCGATGGTGGTGGGCTTCCGGTTGTGAATCCAGTCTACCGCCATCCACGTCAGCGCCGCCACACACGTGGCCACATGCGTCACAAGGAAAGCGTTGGCGGCTATGCCGTCGGCCTGCAGACCGCTTCCGGCATTGAAGCCGAACCACCCCAGCCACAAGAACGCCGTGCCCATGAACACGAAGGTGATGTTATGCGGCGACATGGGCTGCCCCGGCCTGTAACCGCTCCGCCGGCCCGCCATGACCGCCATCACCAGCGCCGATATGCCGGCATTGATATGCACCACCGTGCCCCCGGCAAAGTCGATGGCGCCCATCTGCTGCAGGAATCCTCCGCCCCACACCCAGTGCGCCATCGGCATATACACCAGCACGCTCCACAGCACGGTAAACAAGAGGAACCCCGCGAACTTCACACGTTCGGCAAAAGCCCCCAGTATGAGCGCCGGCGTGATGACGGCAAACATGCACTGGAACAATACAAAAACCAGTTCGGGGATGCGCCCCGCCGAGAGCGTGGAGGGCGTTATGCCGCGCAGCATCACCTTGTCGAACCCTCCTGCGAGCCATCCCCAGCCGCTCCCGCTGTCCATCAGGCTTGTCCCGAACACCAGACTGTAGCCGAAAGCCACCCATAAGATGCTCACCACCCCTACTATCACCACACACTGCATGATGACGCTCAACACGTTTTTCTGGCGCACCAGCCCCCCGTAGAACAGGGCGATGCCCGGAATCGTCATTAACAGTACCAGAATCGTCGAAACAATCATCCATGCGGTGTTTCCTGTATCAAGAATTGTGTTTGTGTCCATAATTTTTTCCGTTTAGTCGTTAATACCTCGTTACTGCTTCCTCCCGTCACTCCTCCTGCTCGGCGTTATACAGCGCGATGTCGCCGCGCTCGCCCGTGCGGATGCGGATCGAATCCTCCACCGAAGTTATAAAGATGCGTCCGTCGCCTATCTCGCCCGTGCGCGCCGCCCTGAGCACCGCCTGCACGGTCTTCTCCACGTTTTTCTCGCGCACCACGATCGAGACGAGGATGCGCTCTATCGAGCTGGTGTCGTAAACCACCCCCCGGTAAACGCGGCCCTGCCTCGTCTTGCCCACGCCCCGCACGTCGTAATAAGAAAACCATTCGATGCCGGCCGCCAGCAGCGCCTCCTTCACATCCTCAAAACGGCTTCTGCGAATAATAGCTTCAATTTTTTTCATTGCTGTGTAGTGTATTTGTATTTTGTATTCCGCTGTATTATAAAAACGTTATCCTAACCATCTTTTTTCCCTCAAGCGGGTGCAGCCACCCTGCCCGTTACCTTGAAAACTCTCTCTCTCTTAAAGGCTCACCCCGAACACGAAATAAGCCCCCTCGGTAGCCGGGTTCCAGATAACCCGTGCAAACAGCGGCAGCGAATAGCTGTCGGTTATCTTCAGGCTCTTGGCAGCCTCAAGGCTCACGCTTGCCACCTCGAAGCCCCCCGCCCCTGCCCTGCCGCCGGCAGTGGCATTATAGAAATCCGTCTCCCACGGCACCGCGCCCACCTCGGCCGACCACTCCAGCCCGCCCCAGCGGAACGGCGCCGCCACCGAGAAGTACGAAGAATACGCCCGTGCGCCGCTTCGGGTAACGCCGTCGTTTCCGGCAAAGTTCGTATACCAGTTCACCGCCAGAAAGCCCAAGTCATAGCCCAGCTGCGCCTCAAACACATGCCGCGTGTTCCGCGCACCGTAATGGAAATACCCCGCGCCCCCGTCCGTCCAATAATCCGTGACCGACACGCTGAAGCCCCCCGCGGCATAGCCCACAGTCAGGTCAATCTCCTTCGTATCGTCTTTATCCAGCCCTACCGAGCCCCATGCCCCCAGCGAAAAGCCCTTATAGCTTACCGATACCGACGGCTGGATGCTCACGTTACCTAAATCTTGGCCACGCCAGAGGTAGCCGCTTACAAGGTCGGCACCGAGATCTGCCTCTACATGTTCCTGAGCCCCTGCAACTACGGGAGCAGCAAGCAGCAGCACTGCTGTCAACATTTTCGTTTTCTGCAAACTCTCTTTTTTCATTGCTTTCAGCTTTAGTTAATACCCATTTTACTTCACTATATAACGTCTTTGTGTTGCTTTTTCTTTTTGATATATATATTTAAGTATTTACTTTCTGTTTGTTTATTAACAGCACAAAATTACATCTTTTTGATTTATAAAAACAAATATTGGGTGTATTTTTGATAAAAAAATAGGTCAAGTTTCATATTGTTATAAATACACTTATTATTGTTATACATTAAAACAAAACATCCCCATTTTAACATCATAATATTATACCCCATATCCAAAAAAACTCATGCGGATGCGTTACCCAAAACTACCGCATGAGTTGGCTTACTCTTCCGCATGGACCGACAAGTCTTTCGCATAGAATTTTCAGGGTTCCGAATCTATTTTCTAAAAAGTCACCGAAAAGCCTCATCCCTTTACTTTCCGAATCAAAAGTATTCCTTATTTTTGTCGGCAATTTATCCGATTAACCATGATAAGCATAGCTGAGTTTGAAACAAGTTTCCGCTGTTATTACCGCCCGCTTACGATGTATGCCCTGCGCTACACCGAGAATATCGACGATGCCGAAGACATCGTTCAACAGGCGTTTATCGACACATGGGATAAACTCAACGAAGGAAAAAACATTTGCAGCCTGAAGGCATATCTTTACCGGACGGTGCGCAACAACTGCTTAGACTACCGCACGCCTCATGCAGAAGAAGCGTGCGAAGAAAACTGCAAAGAGCAGGAACCGAGCGAAGAAGAGCAAATCGTGCGCTCGGAGCGCGATGCCCAACTTTGGACTGCCATCGACCGCCTGCCTCAAAAGCGGAAACAAATTTTCTTACTGGCGAAGCGCGACGGATTATCTTACCAAGAAATAGCGGAAGAACTGAATATTTCGATTAAAACGGTGGAAAATCAGATAGCCGCTGCACTGAAAACCTTGCGTAATACCGCCATCCGAATCTACCTTTTCTTTTTTTCATAAAATCTGATATTCCGGATAGGGGATTTTTCAAAAAAACGGGTCTTATCAACAAAAGGCATACAGAAATTACCTAACAAGATAAGATTATGAAAAATCAGCATGACCCATTGACGCCGGAAGAAGAGAGCCTGCGCTTCGTCAGCCGCTTCTACCGCGAAAACAAAAACAATACGTCGGAGGCGTGGAAGAAAATCCTGCCTCATCTGCGCCGAGACCGCAAGACTTCCCGCCGGATGTGGATTTACCGCACCGTGGCAGCAGCAGCCGTTTTTGCAGGAATCTTAATCGGGATGACTTACTACTGGAACCGCCTGCACACCGACTGGGTTATCGTGACGGCAGACGCAAAACCGCGAGAGCTTTTCTTACCCGACCAAAGCAACATCACGCTGTCGCCCGGAAGCAGCCTGCGTTACGACCGACTCTGCTTTGGGAAGGATGAACGCCGTGTAGAACTGTCGGGCAAGGCTTATTTTGCCGTACACCACGAAGCCGACCACCCTTTCCGTGTAGCAACGCCCACGGTTACGATACAGGTGCTGGGTACGCAGTTTCAGGTAGAGGCAGCTACCGACAGTACAACCGCTTTCGTGGCTTCGGGAAAAGTTCGTTTCAGCACCGGGAAATCGTATTGCGACCTGACCGCCGACATGCGTGCCGTAGGGCAGAAAGACGGAAATATCCGGGTTACCAAAGCTGCAAGCCGTAACGAACTGGCATGGAAAACTCATCGGCTTACTTACCGGCATACGCCGCTGCGTCAGGTGGTCGACGAGTTGGAAAAGCTCTACGGCTGTTCTATCACAGGCATACCCGAAGAGGAACTGTTTCTGACTTCTGACTTCAACGAAATGCAATTAACAGACATAATTCACATCATCAACCAAACACTTGACACTCATTTATCTGTAGAGCCATGACAAAACGCTTCACTTTTTACGTACAAATGATGCTAATCGTACTGGCAGGCTTCCTTACCGTGGAAGCCCAAGCCCGTACGACGGACGAACCGCTGGTTAACCTGCGTGCCAACCGTGTACCCATCACCGAGGTGTTGGCCCAATTAGAGAAGCAAACCGACGTTATTTTCTCTTACGAATCGTCGCAATTAGAAAAGTTTCCTGCGATAAGCATCCATTTTCATCAAACGCCCCTTACGGCATGTATCGAAAAACTGTGTACCATTCTTCCGATAAGCTATCACCGGATAGGACGGTTCATTATCATAAAGCCAAAGAAAATGAAGAAATTTACGGTGAGCGGTTTCGTGCGCGACAAGCTATCCGGCGAATCACTTATCGGGGCATCTGTGGTTGAAACCAATCTGAAGACAGGAACAATTACCAACGAGCATGGTTTTTTCAGTCTGACGCTGAACGAAGGTGAGACCGATTTGGAAATTACGTACATCGGATATGGTGCATATCATTTTCACGTGCCGTATCTGCACCGAGACACTACACTTACTGCCAACTTATCGCTCAACCAACAGCTTGAAGAAGTGGTTATAAACGCCTCTCTCGACAAAAATCAGTTGCAGAGCCCTCAAATAGGCAAAGTTACATTCAACTATTCCGACATCAAACGCACGCCTGTACTGTTTGGCGAGGCGGACATCGTAAAGGTGATGCAAACCCAAGCTGGCGTTTCTCCCGGTGTGGCGGGATTTTCCGATATGTATGTCAGAGGCGGAAACAAGGATGAAAACCTTTATCTGATTGAAGGAAGTCCCATCTATCAGGTGAACCATGTAGCCGGACTGTTTTCGGCACTCAACGTAGAGGCCATTAAAGGAATGGATTTCTATAAAGCCGGATTCCCGGCACGCTTCGGCGGGAGAATATCAAGTGTGGTCGATGTGAAACTGAAAGACGGAAACCTGAACGAATATCACGGCAGTGCCACATTGGGACTGACATCGGGCAGTCTGAATTTGGAAGGACCGATTGTCAAAGGAAAAACAGCTTTCAACTTCAACCTCCGCCGTTCGTGGTTCGACGTGCTGACAGCTCCTGCGCTGGCTATCTGGAATGCCACCAAGAGCGAAGGCAAGAGCAAAACCGTGGCACGGTATGCGTTTACCGACTTAAACTTCAAGCTGACTCACCATTTTAACACACGCAGCCGTGCATTTGCCGGTGTGTACTGGGGGAAAGACTACCTGAAAGGCGGAACCAAAGAAGAAATCGAACAGACAAAAGAAGAAGACATCAGCCGCCTGAACTGGGGCAGCGTGACGGCTTTCGGCGGATGGGCGTATGCGCTCAGCCCCAAACTGTACGGAACGCTGAATGCTTCGTACACCCATTACCGCTCTGACATCCGGCGAGACCTAAAAAACCAAGAGAAAGACAAGTCTACTTTCTACCGCACTTCTACCGCAAACGGAATTGATGACGTCAGTTTCCGTGCCGACTTCAGCTACCAGCCTGCAACAAGTCATCACATCCGGTTCGGCGGACTATATACTTATCATAAGTTCCGTCCGGATTACGATGAAACCCGTTCATCGGCCGGCGGAGGCATCCTTCTTAACGACAACCAAGAAATCCTGTATGCCCACGAAGCCGGGATTTATGCCGAAGACGAGTGGAACGTCTGCCCGTGGTTCATCGTAAACGGAGGGCTACGGTTCAGCCTCTACCATGCGGAACAACAAACGTACACAAACTGGGAACCGCGAATCAACACCGTATTCCGCCTCAGCCCTCGGCTAAGCGTAAAAGCCTCTTACGCACGGATGAGCCAATACGTCCATCAGCTCAACGAAAGCTATATCGACCTGCCCACCGACAGCTGGATTCCGGTAGGCAGAGAGTTCAAACCGTTACAGAACGACCAACTGTCGGCAGGAGTCTATTTCAGCATGACCCCCACCTACTCGTTTGCCGTGGAAGGATTCTACAAATGGATGAATCATGTACTGGACTATAAAGACGGATACAACATATTCTCTGCCACATCAGACTGGCGCAACAAGCTGACAGCCGGCAAAGGAAAGTCTTACGGTATGGAACTGACAGCCCGCAAGGAACAAGAGAAGATAACCGGTGTCATCAGCTATACCCTCAATTGGAACAACCGCCGCTTTGAAGACATCAATCAGGGAGAGTGGTTCCCTGCCAAGTTTGACAACCGCCACAAAGTGAATATCACCGCCAACTGGCGCGTGAGCAAGAAAGTGGAACTAAACGCCGCATGGACGTACATGACCGGCAACCGCATAACCGTTTCGTTCGACAATTATTATGAACTGGGACGAGACCGCTATACAGGATGGGCAGGAACAGGCATCAGCCCGACCACACCGGGAGTCCAATTTCCCGGCAGCGAACTGGTTCCGCCCGATTATTATTTCGAAAACGGACTGGATTATTATACCAAACGAAACAACGTACGCCTGCCCGCTTACCACAGGCTGGACTTGGGCATCAATATTTATAAACCTCTGAAAAAAGGAAGAACAGGAATCTGGAATGTAAGCATCTACAACGCTTATTGCTACATGGCTCCTGCCAGCATCCAAAAGCGGTGGAAATGGGATGAAAACTATAATGTTACCAACGTATTCCAAACCTTGCGCCTCATACCTATTATTCCGTCTGTATCATATACACTTAAATTCTAACAAAGTATGAAGAAGAGAGATATATACATTTTGCCGGCTGCTCTGCTACTGCTGAGCGCATGTTACAAAGACATCGACATGGAGAAATATCGTCCCGACCCGGTTATCGTGGTCAACAGTGCCATTTCGTCCGACTCTACCATCATGGCGAGCGTTACACACACTTGGTTCTACGCCGATACCAAGCCTTACGAAGAGCATTACGCCAACCTGCCGCAAGCTCGCGTCGATTTGTATGTTAACGATGAGTTCCGGGAACAAATGGAATGGGGACAATACCTCCCGGTAGATTCGCTCAATGAAGTACCGGATTCGGTATTCAAATCGCACGTCGTGCCGAAAGCCGGAGATTGTATCCGACTCGTAGTCTCTGCCGATGGTTATCAGACCGTAACCGCCGAAACAACCGTTCCCGCCATTGTACCTATCCGGAAAGCCGAATGTGTGGATATTACGGAACGCATCAATTACGAAGGGAATGTAGGAGACGGATATGGAAATACGGTTAAGGAACGGTATTATGCCCTGACCTATAACCTAACGTTCAAAGACGAAGGCGGAAAAAGTAATTACTATGCCCTTACCTGCCTGAAGACGGATGAATATTACCAGACTTACTATCATCCACACATCGAATCATCCGACCCCATATTGTCTGAGAACTCAAACGCATTAGACGGCTCGATCGGATTCGACGGCATCAGTACCGGATATAGTTTCCTGTTTACCGACAAACAAATAGAAGGACAGGAATATACGCTGTCGTTCGAAGAATGGGTAAACAAGAGCGATGCCGAACAGTCTTCGCAACTATTAATCCGCTTATACAGCCTTTCCGAAGAATATTATCATTATCTATATTCCTTAAACCAAGTAGCTGGAAGCACGCTCGACGAAGCACTGGGAAATCTGGGCTTCGGCGAGCCGCTTCGAGTGTATAGTAATGTAGAAGGAGGTACGGGTATCTTGGGAGCATGTAACAGCTCAGAAACAGAAGTAACCGTACAAATCACCCCAGCATCTTGAACACCGGAGAGATAAACCACCGTTTATACATCAGCGTAGCCAACTGATAGACAAAGAATGCCGTCACCAATCCTACAATGGAATCAATCAGATAGTGTGCCTGAATATAGACGGTGGCACAACATAACAATACGTAGAAAGGAGCGAGGATATACGCCAGCTTACGGTTTACGCGCCATGCCATAATCATTACGATGGTAGATATACCTACATGCGAGCTGGGAAAGGCTGCGGTAGGTCGCTCGCCCACCTCTTGCGATGCTTCTACCAGATTATAAAAGAAACCGTGTTCGTATCCCGGACCGGGAATAAGATAATCATTATTATTGAAATAGTCGCCGATGGCTGGAAAGATGCAGGCATTTACTTTATCCATACCGATTGCCGGGAAATAGAATTGAGGACCTGCCACCGGTACAAGGATATAGAAAAGGTAGTAGATAAAAAAAGAGGTTACCAGCACGAAGCATATCTTTTCAAACCACTCAAACCGATTAATAAAGTAATAAACCACCACTATCAGCATCATGGGGTAATAAAAGAAATATCCCATGTTAAAAGGCTCACTAAACCACATGGAAGGACATAACTCGCTGAACTCTACGGAAGGTTGGCAGTGAAATATTGCTTGTTCGGCAGAAGCAAACAGATGGTCAAGGTTAGGAAACAGGCGATTAAACTCAAAGGTATCGGGATACCAATAAGCTAACAGCGACATCTGGACGACCATACGGACAAACGCCGTAAGCCGACAAGGAAATGCCTGATACATGAATATCAAAGCAAATGTCAGAATCACAATACCCAAACGCTCAAGCAACATGATGCCCGGATGCTCCATACGGGTATATAACAAAAAAATCAATATCGTGGTAAGGGCATTATAAATCAAACTGATGCTTTCAACAGCAAACAGCCCCTTTCCACTTTCTACACGCTCAAATAAGTTTATTTTTACAGCCATCCTTCTTTCTTATACCAAGCTATGATTTCTTTAACTCCTTTCTCCAACGAATACCGAGGACGGTAATCCAACTCTTCAACCAAAGGGGTGATATCGCATCGCCAGTTACGTTGTTTCATTATCTTATATTTATCACCATTCAGCGTACTGGTCTTCCCGCTCAAACGAGAAACATTTTCGGCTACGAACGAAATGACTCTCAACAAAGCCAGCGGACAGATAAACCGTATGACCCACGGGTTACCTAACTCTTTCCGTACCAAATCTGAAAAGGTACGGCTGCTGTATACCTGACCATCGCTGACAAAATAGCTGCGACATACCACTCCCTTCGCAAGGGCGGAATAAACTGCCTGAACCAAATCGGCTACGTAAACAAACGTAAGGTCTTGCCGCTTAAATCCTGCCGCGATGTCAAAATGACGACTGATTGATTTAATCATCAGGAAATAATCACGCTCACGCGGTCCATACACTCCCGTAGGGCGGAATATAACGTAGGGAAATCCGGACAATGATTTCAAATAGTCCTCCGTATGAAGTTTACTGATTCCGTAGGCTGTATTCGGTTGAGGAGTATCCTGTTCACAAATAGGTGTATAATCTTTTTCGTGAATGGCCCCGAACACGCTCAGCGAACTGACAAAGACGAAACGTTCGGGTATCATCCCCTGACGTGTCAACGTTTCGATAAAATTGCGTGTAGCCCAATAATTGCCCATCTCAAAGTCTGCTTTATGCAAACATTTCGTAACGCCGGCACAGTGGATTATATAATCCCACCCACCGTGTTCACGCTTATGAGCGGCAAGCTGACTCTCCAGCCTGTCTGTATCCGTAAAATCCAATTCCGCAAAACGGATACGAGCGTCTGACAGATATTTCCGACTGCTCGTACGACGCACGCCCGCCCATACGTTCATACCTCGCTTCAAACCTTCTTCTACCAGAAAGCTGCCGATGAATCCGCTTGCTCCGGTCACCAAGATTTTCTTTTCCATTTACTTCTCAGGTTCAACGTGGATGCCGATAAAAGTTCCGGCACCGTATGTTTCTTTTAATTTCTTTTCTATTAAAGTAGCCTTGTCGTGCGCTTGGCGTAAAGACATGTTCCCATCCATGCGCACATGCATATCAATCGCATACCGGTTTCCTATACGGCGCGTCCGCAGGTGATGAAGCTGAGATACTCCCTCAACCGATGACACAATCGAAATGATTTCTTGCTCTACCGCATCAGGAAGCGAACGTTCCATCAGTTCTCCTATACAAGTATTTAACTGCTGAACAGATACGCGGGCAATGAAAAAGCTCACGATAACGGCAGCCAAAGGGTCGAGCACGCGCCAGTTTTCACCCAACAAGATAGCCCCGCCTATACCTACGGCTGTACCCACGGAAGAAAAAGCGTCGCTACGATGATGCCATGCATTGGCTATTACCGCAGGACTGTTTTGTTTTTTCCCTACGACACAGGTGTAACGGTAAAGTATTTCTTTCGACACAACGGAAATAACAGCAGCAACCAGAGCAACCCATCCCGGAGAATCTAATGCTTCCCCGTGAAAAAAGGCTATAATCTTACTGAGTCCGTCCCAGCAGATACCTACTGCCACGCCCAATAATGCCAGCCCTATCAGCAAAGTGGCAAAAGTCTCATATTTTCCGTGACCGTAATCATGGCTCTTGTCTTCCGGCTTTCCCGAAAGTCGGACAAACACAATCACGATAACATCGGTAACCAGATCAGACAATGAATGCACAGCATCTGCTACCATCGCGGCGCTATGCCCCCAAATGCCGGCTGCAAACTTTCCTATCGTCAGCAACACGTTTACCACACTCCCTATCAGCGTTACCCGATAAAGTTCCCGTTCGCGGGAAGAAGTGTCTGCTCTATCCATATTCATTTTTTATTAAACAAGAATGGAGCAAAGATAATTATAACTTTCCATCTGCCCAAAGAAGCGCTGCTTCTTTCGTGGCAGAATGGATTTGTTATTGATATTATTTAATTTTTTTGGTTATCGGGCTGAGCAGAATCCGCCGTATCAGGATTTTCTTCCTCTTTACCCCAATGGGTTTCGGCTTCACGTTTCTCACGCTCGATTACCACCTTAGCTTTCCGGCCGTAAAGAATAAGTCGCAACGAATGGTCGTACGTCAGGTAGCTCCACATCCAGTTAAGCAAAACATTGATTTTATTGCGCACTCCCAATATCGAACGAAGGTGAACCACCAGCCACAACATCCAAGCTATCCAGCCTTGCGTTTTCAACTTGCTGAATTCTGCCACAGCCTTATTTCGTCCTACGGTAGCCATCGAACCTAAATTCCGATAACGGAAAGGCTTCAGAGCCTTGCCTTCCGCCAGATTGACGAGATTTGACGCCAGCAGGTTTCCTTGCTGAATGGCTACTTGGGCCAACTGCGGATGACCGTTAGGATATTGCTTGTCGCCATCAAGCATGATACACTGGTCGCCTATGCAGAAAATATTATCGCATCCTTCTACACGGTTAAAGGCATCGACCTTGATTCGTCCTCCGCGTCCGATAGACGTTTCCGGCAAATTACCGATGCTGTTGGCACGCACACCGCTCACCCAGATAAACGTACGGGTAGGTATTTCGCTTCCGTCTTCCAGTATCACCTTATTGTCTCGGTAATCCATAACCTTCTTGCCCAAGCAAACGTTGATACCCATCTTACGGAGAAACTCTGCTGCCTTTTCTGACGATTTGTTCGACATTCCCGCCAACAAACGGTCGCCTGCCTCCAGCAAATAAATTTGCAATTCGTTGATATCCATATCCGGATAATCTTTCGGGAACACATAATGCTTCATTTCAGCCAGAGCACCGGCTATTTCCACCCCCGTTGCTCCACCGCCTACCACGACTATGTTTAACAACTCATGGCGTTCTTGGTCGGTAGCACAGGTGATGCTCCGCTCAAAGTTACCCAGCAAAGCATTACGCAACCCGATGGCCTCTTCCAGCGTTTTCATCGGAATAGCCGATTCCTCGATGCGCTTGTTGCCAAAAAAATTAGAAGTAGTTCCTGCCGCCAATACCAGATAGTCGTATTCTATCTTACCGATAGAAGACTGAAGAATGTTACGTTCCGGCCAAATAAACCGAGCCTCTGCCATACGGAAATGAACATTCTTATTCTTCCCGAAAATTTTCCGGAAAGGAAACGAAATCGAACTGGGTTCCACTCCGGCAGAAGCCACTTGGTAGATGAGTGGAGGAAACTGATGGTAGTTATACTTGTCGATTAACACAACCTGAAAATTCGAATCAGACAGTTTGTTTGCCAATTTCAGTCCACCGAATCCTCCTCCTACGATAACAACTCTTTTTTTACCTTTTTCTCGTTCAATGTTAAAACTCATAATCAGCCTAATTTTGTGCGGTACAAAATTACGATGTTTTTTGCTTTTCTCACTTGCTTTTACCACAAAAAAGATGCTATGAAACACTGTTTTTAAACAAAATAATGCAGCTTTTTCTGAAACTGACAAACCGACATTACAAATCGCATTGTCATGCCTCTTCAAGGGCTCTTGAAGCCCCCGAAAATTCTACCGCAAGGACACCATGACGCTCCGAATAGAAAGCCTCAACGCAACCGCATGTTTTAACCAACGCAAGCGGTAGAATTTTCGGATACAATACGGCTTATTCCATTTATTTTATTTACTTTGTAAAATCAATCATTTAAAAGCAGAAACGACATGACTAAGAAGAAAGACAAAAAGGGCGGGAAACGCATGAAAAAGAAAGAGTTAACAGAGTTACTCGTTAGTTATTTCCGCAACAAGCCCGGTGAGGCATTCACTGTCAAACAGTTGTTTCAAGGATTAAAGCTAACCACCCATCCGCTAAAAATGCTCTGCCGCGACATTGTGGAAGAAATGACAGAAGACAATTTCCTTGTGGAAGTGGAAAAAGGACGCTTCCGCCTGAACGATAAGGGACAGGTAATGGTGGGAACATTCCAACGCAAAAGCAATGGAAAAAATTCATTCGTCCCCGACGATGGAGGAGAACCGATTTTTATTGCAGAACGCAATTCGGCTCATGCGATGAACAACGATAAGGTTAAAATCTCACTTTGCGCCAAACGCAAACGACAAAAAGTGGAAGGTCAGGTTATCGAAATTCTGGAACATGCTGCAACCACGTTTGTGGGCACACTGAAGGTTACCAAGAACTATGCTTTCTTACTGACCGAGACCAATACGCTTGCCAACGACATTTTCATCCCGAAAGACAAACTCAAGGGGGCTAAAGACGGCGACAAGGCTGTAGTCAGAATCACCGACTGGCCTGAAGAAGCAAAAAATCCGTTTGGCGAGGTGATTGATGTACTGGGTAAAGCGGGCGACAACACGACCGAGATGCACGCCATCTTAGCCGAGTATGGTTTGCCGTACACTTATCCGCAGTCGGTAGAAGCGGCAGCCGAAAAGATTCCGGCAGAAATCACACCGGAAGACTACGCCGAGCGTGAAGACTTCCGCGACGTGGTGACATTTACCATCGACCCCAAAGATGCCAAAGACTTTGACGACGCGCTTTCCATCCGTCTGCTCAAACCGGGACTGTGGGAAGTAGGCGTACACATTGCCGATGTGTCGCATTACGTGAAAGAGGGAAGCGCCATCGACAAGGAGGCGGTAAAGCGTGCCACTTCGGTCTATCTGGTCGACCGTACCATCCCGATGCTCCCCGAACGGCTGTGTAACTTCATCTGTTCGCTCCGCCCCGACGAAGAAAAGCTGGCGTATTCCGTTATCTTCAACATGGATGAGAACGCCGTGGTGAAGGATTACCGCATCCGCCACACGGTTATCAAGTCGAACCGGCGGTTTACGTACGAAGAAGCCCAACAGATTATCGAAACGGGCGAAGGCGATTACAAGGAGGAGATTCTTGAACTGAACAAACTGGCACAAATCTTACGCCAACGCCGCTTGGAAAACGGTGCGATAAACTTCGACCGCTGTGAGGTGAAATTCGAAATCGATGAAAAAGGAAAACCGCTGAGCGTGTATTTCAAGGTATCGAAGGAAGCCAACAAACTGATTGAAGAGTTTATGTTGCTTGCCAACCGTACCGTAGCAGAACACATCGGCAAAGTGCCGAAGAACAAGAAACCGAAAGTATTCCCGTATCGTATCCACGACCTGCCCGACCCCGACAAGCTGGATAACCTGAGCCAGTTTATCGCACGCTTCGGCTATAAAATCCGTACGGGAGGCAACAAGATGGAGGTATCGAAATCTATCAACCGCCTGCTGAACGACGTGGAAGGGAAGAAAGAACAGAACCTTGTGGAAACGGTTTCGCTGCGTGCCATGCAGAAAGCGAAGTATTCCATTTATAACATCGGACACTACGGACTGGCATTCGACTATTATACGCATTTCACTTCGCCCATCCGCCGTTATCCCGACTTGATGGTACACCGTTTGCTTACCCGCTATCTGGCAGGAGGTCGTACGGCTCAGGCAGACAAATACGAATCGCTGTGCGAACACAGCTCGGCTATGGAACAAACCGCAGCCAGTGCTGAACGGGCTTCGGTGAAATACAAGCAAGTGGAATTTATGAGCGAACGCATCGGAAACGTTTACGATGCTGTCATCTCCGGAGTCACGGAATGGGGACTATATGCCGAAATCAACGAAAACAAATGTGAAGGCATGATTCCGATGCGCGACCTCGATGACGACTTCTATGAATTTGATGAGAAGAATTATTGCCTCATCGGACGCAGAAGCCACCGGAAATTCAGCCTCGGCGACCCGGTGAAAATTAAAGTAGCCCGTGCGAACTTAGAGAAGAAACAACTCGACTTTACACTGGCCGACAAGAACTAAACACGGTTATGGATACATCTCATCATTACACACAAGCAGTGACAAGAGCGGTAGAAGAACTATCCGACTGCCGCTCTTATCAAGGATTATTTCATCAGTACAAAGACGGAGAACCACTCCCGTCAGGACGGTCGCTCTGTAAAATAGTAGATTTAGCGAGAGCCATTCTTTTTCCGGGATATTTCGGAAATCCTACCATTCACAGCCAGACCATGAAGTATCACATCGGAGTGAATGTAGAAGAACTGTTTGCCCTGTTAATTGAACAAATTCAGGCAGGGCTGTGCTTTGGAGTGGAAAACGGTAACAAGGAATGCGGGGATACTCCCTGCCGGAAGACAGCAACCGAACTGGCAGCCAAGTTTATCAGCCGGTTGCCGGAAATGCGCCGCATCCTTGCCACCGATGTCGAAGCCGCTTATTACGGTGACCCGGCAGCTACTTGCTTCGGAGAAATCATCTGCTGTTATCCCGTTATCCGCGCCATAACAAATTACCGTATCGCCCATGAGCTTTATATGCTAAATGTTCCGCTCATTCCACGAATCATTACGGAAATGGCACATTCGGAAACCGGAATAGACATTCATCCGGGCGCACAGATAGGTCATCACTTCACGATAGACCACGGAACAGGTGTGGTTATCGGGGCTACGTGTATCATTGGCAATCATGTAAAATTGTATCAGGGAGTAACGCTGGGAGCAAAAAGTTTCCCGCTCGACGAACAAGGTAACCCGATTAAAGGAATCCCGCGCCATCCCATACTGGAAGACGATGTGATAGTTTACTCCAATGCCACCATCTTGGGCAGGATAACCATCGGAAAAGGCGCTACAATAGGAGGCAACATCTGGGTAACAGAAAGTGTCCCGCCGGGAACACGTATCGTACAGCGTAAAAATAAAGATACTCTTTAAAAAACAAAGAAGCAGCTCATCCGGCAGCTGCTTCTTTTAATTCTTTCAATTCTTTCCGATAAGACGAGGGAGAAATACCTTCTTTCAACTTAAATTGTTTGCTAAAGTGGGCAAGGTCGGCAAACCCTACCTGCTCGGCAATCTCAGCCAGACTCGCTTCCGGCGACATGATAATGCGATGTTTTGCTTCATCAATTCGCAAGCCATTAATCCAAGTGTTAAAATTGGTGTGGTACGTTTCATTGATAAAATTAGACAGATAAGTACGGTTTATTCCGATTTCTTTACTCAAATCTTGAATGGTTACTCCGGCGTGGAGAAACTTTTTATCAGCCTTCCAACGTGCCAATTTCTCATCAATCTTTTCGTACTTCAACTTTTGGCTATCCATAGTATCTGAATCTATTGTTAATTGGATTATCGGTTTTTCTTCTGAGGAATAGATTTCTTTTGTCGGTTTAAGGGTTACATTTTCTTTGGGATATTGGAAATTAGATATAGCATAATTGTGATATTGCAAAGCCAGCATCACATAAAATGCCGTATAAATCGCCGTAAAGACAAATTGAAGAATTACGTCGGGATATAAACAGATCCCGACCCCAAGTCCGGCTAAAACGCAAATACCTGTCCACAGCGGATAAACATCTTTCCGCATAATGGATTCGCGGTCGGGATGACGTGTGAGCCATCGCTTTGAAACCCGCATGAATATCCGTATATAAACCGTTGCCAGAACAATATAACAGCCCAACAACACGTAAGCGGGCCACGTATAAGGCTTCCCGCCCAACGAAAAGTAGTAAATGAGATTAGCGATAAAAAGCAATAAAGTAAATGCAAATTGTTTTTGCATAAAGCGCCTTATCTGCTTACTGGCACTAATAGGATAAATAAACGCCCATGCGAACAGTAATACCTGCAGAGGAGCTATCCCCTGAATAAAAAAGGTTTTCATGTATTCCATAGACGATATTTGCCCACTGTCAATACCTGCTACAACCAATGAAGCGATACCTAAAAAGACATAAGCCACTTCAATATAAACCCGTCCTCGCTTGTTGCGCTTGCACATTTCCCCTTCAGGAACTTTGGAGAAATGTAAAAATAAAGCCAAAACCAAGCAAACGACACCTGATACGACTTCCATCGTATAAAATAGTTTCTCCATAATTTACTTTGTGTTTATCTTGTCCTAAAGTTAAGGCAGCTACCGATTACGATATTTGTCTATTCGTATATTTTTCAATTCGTACATTTATTATTTTTCAAACCGATTTACGAATATTCAACATCATAATCTATTACAAAAAAAGGGATTAAAAAGAAAATATACAAAGTAAGGAGTACGAGGAAAGGGATTATATGTAGCCCAACAAGGGCCAAGCGTTTAAAATTTGAGACTAAATGGATTATTTTTTTATCTATAGACAAGTGTAGACAAGTACGAATCGGAAAAAACCTGATTGGCTATTTCCAATAACTGAGAGGAGGTAAGACTGTCGATGCGATTAAAGACCTCTGTCTTGTCTTCGTATTTTTTATAGTGAAGGAAACATTTCCCCATGTCGAGGGCGTTGTTTTCGAAATTATCGCTTGCCACACCGATTTGTCCGATGATTTGTTTCTTTGCCGCCGCAAGCTGTGCCGATGTCAGCGAGCAATCGCACAGTTTCTTCAGCTCTTTATGCACCAAGTCGATACAGCGGTCGGCATCTGCCGTATCGCAACCGAAATAAATGCAGAAAGTCCCCGTATCGGTATATGCCGTAAGATTCGACTCTACCGTATACACCAAGCCTCTACGCTCGCGCAAGGCTACATTCAGACGGCTGTTCATTCCGGGGCCTCCCAAAATATTATTCAGCAGATAAAGTCCTGTGCGACGTTCGTCGTAGGCATCGTATCCGCGTCCGCCTATCATCACGTGTGCCTGATGGGTATCTTTTTCGAGGGTCAGCGAGCGGGGAGAATAAGGCAACGGGCGCTGACGGATGTAGTTTTCCACCTCGGCATAAGGAATATCCGATACGGCACGTTCCACGGTACGGACTACCGTGCGGAAGTCGATGTCGCCCTGCACAAAGAACACCATGTTCGTAGGCTTATAGTAACGGTTTACGAAACGCAAGGCATCTTCGCTGCGGAAATGGCGCAACAGTTCGGGCTTGCCGAGGATGTTCCGCCCCAGCGCATGGTCAGGGTAGATGAGTTCTTCAAAATCGTCGAAGATAAGTTCCGCCGGACTGTCTTCGTAGCTCTGAATCTCGTCGATGATTACTTCTACTTCCTTGTCTATCTCCTGCTGCGGGAACGTGCTGTGGAACACGATGTCGGCAAGTAATTCCACGGCGCGGGCGAAATGTTCTTTCAGAAACGCACTGTACACTACCGTTTCTTCTTTATTGGTGTAAGCATTCAGGTCGCCGCCCACGTTTTCCATGCGGTTAAGGATATGCCACGCACGGCGTTTCTTCGTACCTTTAAAAATAAGATGCTCTACGAAGTGTGCCATTCCCTGCTCGCCCGACCACTCATCGCGCGTACCCGCATCTACGGCAAAGCCGCAATATGCCACGTTAGTCGGACTCGGAGCATGGATTAACCGCAACCCGTTAGAAAAGGTAAATGTATTATATGCCATCGTTTTTCTCTGAATTGTATTCGCGACGGCAAAATTACATAAATAAGTATTGTCTTTTTATTAAAAATGCAGATATTTGCAGCGTATACGAATTTGTTCGCAAAAACAAATAAACCCAAACGCTTATGAATAAAATAGGAATATTCTGCTCGGCTTCCGATGACATCGCCCCCCTATTCATGGAAAAGGCAAAAGAGCTGGGCTCATGGATGGGAGAACATCGGAAATGGCTGATTTACGGCGGCTCGAACTGCGGTTTGATGGAGGCTACGGCGCGTGCAGCAAAGGAAAAAGGCGGAATGATTATGGGTATCGTGCCCACCAAACTGGAAGAGAAAGGGGCTGTAAGCGAATTACTGGACGTAACGTTCCACACCGTAAACCTGAGCGACCGCAAAGACCTGATGTTGCAGGAATCGGAGATACTGGTTGCGCTGCCGGGCGGAGTAGGTACGCTGGACGAGGTATTCCATGTCATCGCTTCCGCTACCATCGGATATCACAGCAAGAAAGTAATATTTTATAATATCGGCGGCTTTTGGAACGGATTACTTGATTTCTTAAAAGGCTTGGAATCGCAACATTTTGCCCATCGGCCTTTATCGAATTTCTTCCAGACAGCAAACAGTTTCGAAGAGCTTACCGGTATGCTCGACAAATAAAAACTGCAAGACCAGACATGCCTTGAAAACCTTTAAAAAACGCTTCGGTTAGAATGATACAACCTAAGCGGATGCGTCAAGCAAAACATGCGGTAGAACCGGGTAACACTAACGGTTGCGTTTTACCTGTTTACCCTAAAAAGCTAACCATCTATAATTCAAAGCATTAAAAAGTAAGAGAAAATTCACTATATCAATTAACTGACCACTTTACTAAATAGAAAACGATATGATTTCATCCATTAAAGAATTGTTGCAGCGGGAAGCGCAGGCTGTATTAAACATTCCGGTAACGGAGGCTTACGAACAGGCCGTAGAGCTGATAGTGGAACAAGTACACCGTAAAAAGGGGAAACTGGTGACCAGCGGAATGGGTAAGGCAGGACAAATTGCCATGAACATTGCCACGACTTTCTGTTCGACGGGTATTCCTGCCGTTTTCCTGCATCCCAGCGAGGCGCAACACGGAGATTTGGGCATCTTGCAAGAGAATGACTTGCTTCTGCTTATTTCCAATTCGGGAAAAACGCGCGAAATCGTTGAACTGACCGAGCTTGCCCAACATCTGGACGCTACGCTGAAAAAGATAGTCATCACCGGAAATCCGGACAGTCCGCTGGCTCACGCTGCCGACATCTGTCTGGCTACGGGACATCCCGACGAGGTTTGCGCACTGGGTATGACGCCTACCACCTCGACTACGGTAATGACCGTTATCGGCGACATACTGGTGGTGGAGACCATGAAACGTACCGGATTTACCATCGAAGAGTACAGCAAACGTCACCACGGGGGGTATTTGGGCGAACGCTCGCGCGAACTCAGTAAATAAACTGTCAATTCAAAAAACAAATATTATGTCAACTGTTATTTATCCTTCCCCCATATTCGGCCCGATACACAGCCGGAGACTGGGAATTTCGTTAGGTATCAATCTTCTTCCGGCAGACGGAAAGTTTTGTACGTTCGATTGCATTTACTGCGAGTGTGGATATAACAAAGACCATCGCCCGAAGATGAAACTGCCCACCCGCGAAGAGGTGAGCGAAGCATTGGAACACCGGCTGGCGAGCATGAAGGCTGAAGGTGTGGCGCCCGACGTACTGACGTTTGCCGGCAACGGAGAGCCTACCGCGCATCCGCATTTCCCGGAGATTATCGACGACACGCTGGCACTGCGCGACAAGTATTTCCCGAATGCCAAAGTGAGTGTGTTAAGTAACTCTATCTTTATCCACAAGCCTGCGGTATTTGATGCGCTGAACAAGATAGACAATAACATCTTAAAGTTGGACACGGTAGACATCGACTATATCCGTAAAGTAGATCGTCCGACAGGTGGCTACGATGTAAGCAGCATCATAGAAGGGATGAAGGCTTTTAAAGGCAATCTCATCATCCAGACCATGTTCTTAAAGGGGACGACCGACGAAGGGGAAGACGTGGATAATACATCAGACAAGTATGTATTGCCGTGGCTGGAGGCGGTGAAAGAAATTGCGCCCCGTCAGGTAATGATTTACACCATCGACCGTGAAACGCCTGACTTGTCGCTCAAAAAGGCATCGCACGAGGAGCTTGACCGAATCGTGGGTTTGCTGAAAGAGGCAGGCATCAACGCGGGAGCGTCTTACTGACCGAAGCCGAGCCGGAGAACAGCGTACACTGCCACCATGAAGGCTATCATCATCCCTTCTGCCCGGCGGTTAATACGAATGGCAAGGCGCATATCGGCAGTAGTAAGCGTGCGTTCATGCTCACCAATGAAAGGCTTATATACCGTTTCGCCAAAATAGTCGTGAGGACCACCGAAACGGCAATCCAATATTCCTGCCAGTGCCGACTCCGGAAAACCGGAATTGGGACTGGCATGTTTATTTCCGTACTTCCGCACAAAGTTCACAAGAGAAAGCCTTCCTGAAGCCACAACCATCAGCAGTGCGGTAAGTCGTGCAGGCAAGTAATTCGCCACGTCATCCGCATGGGCGGCAAAACAACCGAAGTCGCGGTACCGCTCGTTCTTGTATCCGATCATCGAATCAAGCGTATTCACCATCTTATATGCCAACATCCCCGGAAGCCCCAATACCAAATACCAGAACAGCGGAGCGATAACGCCGTCGCTCAGGTTCTCCGACAAGGTTTCAAGAGCAGCCGTACGCACTTCCTGTCCTGTCAGGGTGGCTGTGTCGCGTCCCACGATGCGAGCCACCTGCTTCCGCCCGTCTTCCACCGAGCGGTCGGCTGCCACAAACACCATCCGCACTTCGTCTGCCAACGTCTTTCCCGCCAAGCAATAAAACACACCCACGGCAGAAACCAAGATTCCCGCCCACCGATTCCATGAGAAACAGGCATGAAGCAGCACCGCTACGGCAAAGAATGTACCGGCAATCAGCAGGCAAGCCGCAACCGTCCCTTTCGTTTTTCTCTGTTTTCCACGATTCCACCGCCGTTCAAACCATGAAATCAGCTTTCCGAAACCCACCACCGGATGAGGCAACCACGCTGGGTCACCCAAAAGTTTATCCAACACCCATCCGGCTATCAGCGGAAGCAACGTATTTAATAAGTATACATCCATTCCTTTATGCAATTAACAAGTCGGTCATTTTCTTCGGGAGTCTGTACGGCAATGCGGAAGAAACGCTCGTCCAGCCCTTCGAAATTAGAAGCGTCGCGAATCAGGATGCCGTGGTTTAACGCCAAAAACTCTTTCAAGGCGGCTGCCTTCCCGCTGCGCAAGCATATCAACATGTAGGGAGTATCCGATTCCCACACGTCCATGCCTCCAACGCTGAGCAAGGCTTCCGCCACCCGCTTCCGCTCGCTTAACAATGCAGATACATCGAGTGCGTAATCTCCCTCGGCACGATGCAGCAAATAATGTCCGGCGGCAATGGCAAGCGCATTGACCGACCACGGCATCCGGTTACTGCGCAGCTTGTCAATCAGCAGCGGATGAGCCGTTACGTAGCCGATGCGCAGTCCCGGCACGGCGAAACGCTTCGTCAAGGAGTGAAGCAACAGTACGTTGGGATAATCTGCCGCTTCCTTTGCCGAGAAGAGCGGTTTATCGGTAAAGGCTTCGTAAGACTGGTCAATAACAAACAGATGACGGGGATGCGTCTCTATCCATTTCCGTAGCCGCCGGAGGTCGATAACCTCACCCGTCGGGTTGTTTGGGTTACAAAGCCAGACCAATGCAGCTTCGGCCGGAAGGGTGTCGGGCGAAAACAGGGAACGCACCGTATGGAGATGAAGCCTACATGCATCGGCATACTCGCTGAAAGTAGGCGCAAGAATCACCGACGTACTGTTACGGTAGGCTTGGGCTATCAGGTAGATTGCCTCCGTCGCCCCGTTAGTTGCACATACATTTTCCGGCATGACGCCGTGAAACGAAGCCAACTCCCGTTCCAGCGAGCGCGGTTCCGGTTCCGGATAAGAACGGATGCAAGAAAGATTCTCATAAAGATAACGATTCAGTCCGTCGTGGTTCACTCCGCCCGGTACGTTCGAACTGAAGTTAGAAGTTATGCCGGGATAAGCGTAAATATCGTCTCCGTGTCCGTTAATCATGGGTTGTCAGTATTTGGTATAAAAGAGACAGATTGAGATGGCTCCGCACGTGAGCCGCCAACTTGTCGTATTGTTCTTCTTTATAGGCAGAATAGTCTAAAACGGTCTTCTGAAGTTTATCGGCATACGGTTCCAACAGCCAGTCGATGACTGCCTGATTATCTAAGATGCCGTGAATATATGTTCCGAAACACTTCCGGTCTGCCATCCAGCCGTCTTTCCGTCCTTCCGATGTTTGTATAAAGGTTCTTTGCTCCTCTCCTTCTGCCGGAACGGTTCTTCCCTGATGGATTTCATAACCTGTACAGCGGTTATCCGCACCTGCCGGAAATGCGAAGTTCACCCGGCGCGTAACCTTTTCTCCTTCCATCACCGTTTCAACGGGCAGCAAGCCTAAGCCCGGCAACGAGCGGAGGCTTCCTTCTATTCCTTCAGGGTCGCTAACCACCTGCCCCATCATCTGGTATCCGCCGCAGATGCCCATCACGGTGGCTCCGTTACGGCGTGCTTCCAAAATGGCGTGGGCTACCCCGTTGCGGCGCAGTTCGTACAAATCATCGAGGGTGCTTTTCGTACCGGGCAGCAGGATGATATCGGCTTTCGCCAATTCGTCTGTATTGTTGGTGTAGTAAAGGTTTACACGTTCGTCACGCTCCAGCACGTTGAAATCGGTGAAGTTTGACAAATGACGCAACAGCACCACAGCCACGTTGACTTTCCCTTGTACGGCATTCAACTGTTTCATTTGGAGGTCTAACGCATCTTCTTCCTCGATATAAATATCCTTGTAGTAGGGGATGACTCCCAAGACAGGGATACCGCAAATGTCTTCCATCATCTTTACGCCTGACTCAAACAAGCGCAAATCTCCCCGAAATTTATTGACGATGATTCCTTTTATCCGCCGGCGGTCTTCGGGAGTTTGAAGAACCACCGAACCGTATGCGCTGGCAAATACGCCGCCACGGTCGATGTCTGCCACCAATAATACATCCGCACCGGCGTAACGAGCCATCGGCATATTCACCAAATCCGTATCGCGCAGGTTGATTTCGGATATGCTTCCCGCCCCCTCCATCACGATGGGGTTATACCGGGTGTTAAGGCGGTCGAAAGCGGCATGAACCTCACGGCGTAACTGCTCCCTGCCTTCTACACGGAAATAATCGTAAGCATCGCGGTTTCCGATGGGGCGTCCGTTCAGCACCACTTGCGCTGTTTTGTCCGACGAAGGTTTCAACAAAATCGGATTCATATCCGTATGACAGGGAATACCCGCCGCCTCAGCCTGTACCGCCTGTGCCCTGCCTATCTCCAAGCCTTCGGGCGTAACGTATGAGTTCAACGCCATGTTTTGCGCCTTAAACGGTGCAGGACGGTATCCGTCTTGCCTGAATATACGACACAGAGCTGCCGCCAGCACACTCTTTCCCACATCGCTACCCGTTCCGGCAAGCATCAGCGGATGTAAAGTTCTTTTCTCCATAAATCAATCGACAACAAAGTTTCCGGCAAATAGCCGAGGTGCAAAGATAGCGCATTTCTTGTTACAAAGAAAGCATTCCTGTAAAAGCCTGTAAAAGAGTAAGTTTGAGAAAACGAAAACGCTACCCATAGAGTGGCTGAGTCTTTCGAATAGAATTACCTGATTCTACCGCAAGAGTTGGTCAACACTAACGGTTGCGTTTTTAGGGGCAAACCGGAGGGGAATTTCCCCATATATTTCAGAGGCTGTATGTTAAAAAGTAATAAAACAAGCAAGCCTAAAGATTACAACTTATCGGTCGAAATTCTAACTTTGCAGTCGGAAATACAATACAAGAAACCATGAAAACGTATAACTACGACTATCAAATAGTGTACAAAAACAAAATCCATGACTTCCACGCATGGGGAGCATCGGCTCAAATTTAATCTGCCACCGGTTTCTTTTTTCATACATTTGATAGGATGCAAAAAGCCTGCACAGGTCGGGCGTTTTGTATGATACGCACTTCGGAGAAATTTCTTCCGGAAGGGGGTTCATGTCCCAGCTTATCGGCATCCTGTCTGTACATACATCAAGTTATTTTTTTCTGTAACACTTACTTTTTATTTTTATTTATGAGCAAGAAAAAGCGACTCATAATGCTATGTTACACAGCATTATGCAGTTTGTATTTGTATGCCCAGCCCCGTGTGATGGGCATTGAAGAGATGTTTCGTCTTGCCGACGAAAACAGTGAGAGTATCCGGATTTACAAAACGGGCAAAGAGGCCGCCGACGAACAGTTGAAAGCTGCCAAAGCACAACGGTTGCCTGACATCAACCTGTCTGTTTCTGCCAGCTATTGGGGGAACGGCAGGCTGTGGGACAGGGACTTCGGCAATGCAACGAAAATTGAGATGCCTCACTTCGGCAATAATTTCGCACTCGAAGCCCAACAGGTCATTTACGCCGGAGGCGCCATTAACAGTGGCATCGAGTTGGCTGAACTAAACAAACTGATAGCCGAACTCGACCAACAAAAGAACCGGCAGGATATTCGTTTTCTGTTAGTAGGATATTATTTAGACCTCTACAAATTAAAGAATCAGGGCTATGTGTTGGAAAAGAATATCGAGCTGACCGACCAAGTTATCGCAAACATGGTGGCACGCCGCGAGCAGGGTACGGCGCTTAAAAACGACATTACCCGCTATGAACTGCAAAAAGAGACACTGAAGCAGCAGCTCACGCAAGTAAAAGACGCATGTAAGATTCTGAACCATCAGTTGGTTACAACCCTGCATCTGCCCCGTGAGACTAAAATCATACCAGACTCAACACTCGTCAACATTCCCATACAAACGCTGAGCGAACAGCAATGGCAGGACATGGCAGGCAAAAGCAATCTGACTTTGCAGCAGACACAAACGGGAGTCCAAATCAACGAACAGAAAGTTAAGCAGGAGCGGTCGGAACGATTACCGCAAATAGCACTCGTGGCAGCCGAACATTTAGACGGGCCGATAACCATTGAAGTGCCCGTATTGGATAATAACTTCAACTATTGGTATGTAGGCATAGGGGTGAAATACAATATTTCATCATTATTTAAGAACAACCGGAAGTTAAAGCAAGCCCGTTTGAACGTACGCAAAGCGCAAGAAACACACCGGCTCACCATAGAACAGGTAGAAAACGCGGTGCAGGCAAATTATACGAACCTGCAAACGGCGTATTCCGACCTGCGGACGCAGGAAAAGCGTGTGGAACTTGCCAACGAGAATTACAGCGTAACCAATAACCGGTATCAGAACGAACTTGCCCTGCTTACGGATATGCTTGATGCGAGCAACGCCAAACTAAGTGCCGACCTCGGATTGGTCAACGCACGCATCAATGTTATTTATCACTATTATAAAATGAAATACATTACCCATACGCTATAAACTAAAAAACAACAAACCATGACTACGAGAAAGATTCAAAAACTGACTTACAATAGCATCATCATCTGTTTGCTGGCAATCGGATTGATTTATGTATGTTCGCGTTTCATCCATCCGGGAGTAGAGTATACCGATAATGCTCAAGTAAAACAACACATCACTCCTATCAATACCCGGATAGCGGGTTTTATAAAGAAAATCTATTTTGACGAATACCGGCCGGTAAAGAAAGGAGATACTTTGCTCATCATTGAGGATACCGAATTTAAATTACGGTTGGCGCAAGCGGAAGCTGACTTGGCCAATGCGCTGTCGGGACGGCAAGCCACAACGGTAGGTATCGCTACCACGCAGAATAATTTAAGCGTAAGCGATGCAAGCATCGAGGAAGTCCGCGTAAGGATGGAGAATGCGCAGCGCGAGCTGTCACGTTACAAAAAGCTGTTGGAGGAAGATGCCGTAACCCGTCAGCAGTACGACAATGTGAAGACTGCGTACGAAGCCACCCAAGCACGCTACGAACAGCTTTCGCGCGCCAAACGGTCTACGTCGCTGATTAAAGATGAACAGGCCCACCGATTGGAACAAAACGAAGCAGGCATACGGCTGGCTCAGGCGGCCGTCGAGTTGGCGCGACTGAACCTTTCGTATACGGTCATCCTTGCTACGTGCGACGGCGTAACAGGACATAAAGACATCCACGAAGGTCAGTTGGTACAACCCGGACAAACCATGCTGGACATTGTGGACAGCAACGACCTTTGGGTTATTGCCAACTACCGGGAGACACAACTCTCGCATATCAAGGAGGGAGCTGAAGTAGAGCTGACTGCCGACGCCGTTCCGGGTGTGACTTACACAGGCACAGTAGAATCTATCTCGGACGCTACGGGAGCTGCCTTTTCGATGATTCCTCAAGATAACGCCACCGGCAATTTCGTAAAGGTAGAACAGCGCGTTCCGGTGCGCATCAGTCTGAAGAACAACGATGCTGCCTTGCTGAAACGCTTGCGTGCCGGATTTAATGTAGAATGTAAAGTTAAATATTAAGTACACGTATGGGAGCACCTGTATTAAACGGCCCTTTTACGATGCCGATGTTCCGCTCATTCGTGCCTCGCAAGATTCAGCCGTGGATTTATGCCTTTTTTGCTATTACTTTCCAGCTTTCGGGGGGATTGTATCTGGGCACACTGAACCAAATGATGGGAGAAACTGCCTTGATGCGTGAAGACCTGATGATGTGTCTTTATGCAAATTTGGCGGGAATGGCAATCTACTTTCCGTTATTGTTCCGCATGAAGTTCCGCTTTACGAACAAAACGTTACTGATAGCTGCGGCAGCGGGCGTATTATGTTGCAACCTGATAGCTCCACACGTCAGGTTTCTGCCGCTTTTGTGGGCGATATGTTTCGTGGAGGGTATCTGCAAAATTCAGGGAACTTTCGAATGTATGTCGAATATCCAGCTTTGGATGACGCCGAAGCGAGACTTCACCGTATTCTTTCCCATGCTTCACATTATTATATTGGGCAGTATGCAAGCGTCCGACCTCTGTTCGGTGTATCTGATGTATTATTTCCACTGGAGTTACATGCACTGGTTTATTGCCGGAATCATGGTAGTCGATTTGCTTGTACTGCATACCTGCATCCGCCATTTCCGTATTATCAAGAAGTTTCCGTTATTCGGCATCGACTGGTTGGGTGCAGTGCTTTGGTCTGCTTTTTTATTGGAAGTGGCGTATTTCTTCAACTACGCCGATTGGTACGACTGGTGGAACAGTCCGGTTATCTGCCGGCTTGCCGTAGTCATCGTGCTTACACTGACGGTTTGCGTGGGGCGGATGTGCTCCATCCGTCATCCTTTTTTCGAGCCAAAGATGTGGACATATCGGCATTTAATCCCTGTACTGCTCCTGATAACGGTGGTCGAAGGATTGCTCGCCACCGAACATGTATTGGAAGAAGTGTTTTACTCTGATGTAATGCGATACGAGGAAACCGTCAGCGTGCAGTTAGATTGGATGATGCTCATCGGCGTAATCGGCGGATGCCTGTTTGCCTACTGGTGGATGCACGTAAAACGGTTTAATTACCTGCGCCTTATCATTGTCGGGATAGCGGGTATAGGCTGTTACTTAATGGGGTATTATTTCACCGTGTCATCAGACATCCATTTGTCTCAACTTTACCTTCCTACCTTGTGCCGCGGCTTTGCGTACGCCATTTTGAGCGCAACTTTCATGACGTGTCTGGAAGAAATCATGACTTTTCAGCATTTCTTCCAAGCCCTAAGCGTATTCAACATGCTGCACATGATAGTAGGCGGCGTAATGGGAGCTGCCCTGTACACCCGCGGACTGTCGTATTACGTATCCGACAACATTTCCCGTTACGGGGCGGCAATCAATCATACCTCGTTAGGGAAAAACGCTTTCATATCCGGCGATTACATAGAGAGATTCATCTCACAAATGATGGAAATCAGCGTCAAACAGATTTACGGTTGGGCTATATACGGCTGCATCTTGCTGTTTCTTTTATTTTTGCTATACGATGCCCCCATACGCCGCGAATTAAAACAGATACCCGGTTGGCGCAGCCTGCGTAAAGAGATAGCCGAAACGTTTTCCAAACCCAGACAGAGGTAGCGGAAGTGCTCGGATTACCCCCGGAAAACGCAACCGTTAGCGTTACTCATCCCATGCGGTAGCGTTAACCGGTTCTACCCATAGAATTACTCCGTTCTATGGGTAGCGTTTTTCACCTTATTTAGACCTCTCTTTTCTATACTCGTAAGGCGTTTTTCCGGTTATGCGGCGGAAAAACTTGCAAAAGAACGAAGCGTTCGGAAAATTCAAGTCGTCTGCTATCTGATAAACCAACTTATCGGTGTAACAAAGTTGCAACTTGGCTTCTTGGATAACAGCTTCATTTACCCAGTCCATCACGGTTTTTCCGCTGATATCCCGAATCACCGTACTCAGATAGCGAGGTGTAAGATACAGATTATCTGCATAAAACGATACGTTCCGTTCAGAAACGGCATACTTATTAACAAGGTTGATAAACCTGTTGAAAAGTTTTTCCCGACGGGTATGTTCCTGACGCGACACCGTAGCATCGCGATGATAACACACTTCCATCTGACGAAACAAAGCGGAAATAAGACTCCGGACAGTATCGCGCGGGAAAGGCTCGTCGTGTAACACGTCCCAAATCAAATCCAAGAACATAACCAACCGCTTCCGCTCCTTTTCATTCAAATCGACAACAAAGAAAATTCCTCCTTGCAAGTAAGCGTGCAGCAAAGGCTCTTTCTGCCAACCTTCCATAAAATCATCAACAAAAGTCAGCATGGTAACATCTATGTTTTTAGGCATCTCCACAAACTCAAACACAGCTCCCGGCGATGTGACCACTAACTGGTTTGATGAAACAATCACCTCACGCAGATTAATACGGACACGGATATGCCCCGACCGGATATAAACAATCCTTCCTTCGGTCAGCCGATAGGGTTTTCCCGGTATCAGTATAGATTCCGAAATCTCTTCCATCCCCTCTACCGAACGCACAAAACCCAGTTCGGGGGTAATGAAACGACTTTCATTACGCCGCGTAAAGGGGAAATCGTGTATCTGCTGCAAAGCAAGCAGAAAAAGGCCATTCTGTTCCATATTCTATATTTTAATATTACTTCCCGCAAAGATAATTATTCGCAACAAAAACAAGAGATGTCAGGTGCAAAATCAAACAAACAGAACATTCAAAGCAAACAATGGAACTTCTTAATATGGACAGAACAATCTATATTTGCAAAAAGAACCTCAAAATCGACTTATTTATGATACGAACCTGTTTATTGATGCTGTTTTGTGGCTTCTGCCTTTCTACTTTCGGACAGGTGACTTTGGACGAATGTCGGGCTGCCGCACAACAAAATTACCCGCTGGCAAGGCAATACGACCTGATTCGCTTATCGGAACAATACACCCTCTCGAATGCCACACGGGGAAACTTGCCTCAATTTTCGATAAGCGGAAAAGCCTCTTACCAAAGCGATGCGACCACTTTGCCGTTTTCGATTCCCGAAGTAGACTTTCACGGACTGCCTAAAGACCAGTACCAGATAGTGGCGGAAGTGCGCCAGAACATTTGGGACGGCGGAGAGATACGAAACCGGAAACGTCAAGTAGAAGCCGAATCGGACGAAGCAGCCCGCCAGTTGGACGTAAGCATGTATGCGCTCAACGAACAGGTGAATCAGATTTTCTTCGGCATCTTACTGATAGATGAGCAACTGAAACAAAACGCCTTATTCCACGAAGAACTCGAAAGAAATTTGCAAAACGTTTCGGCTTACCGCGACAACGGTACGGCAAACGATGCGGATGTGGATGCCGTAAATGTAGAGATACTCAACAATAAACAACAGCGAATCACTCTCGAAACCAACCGACGGTCTTACGTACGGATGCTTGCGCTGCTCACGGGAAAAGAGCTTTCGCCCGATATCCTTTTAGAACGTCCCGTTCTGCCAGCCGAAGAATCAGCTCTCGTTATCCGGCGTCCGGAATTATCGCTATACGACGCGCAAGAACATACGCTCGACATTCGCCGCCAACATTTGCGCACAGGATATTTGCCGCGACTCAGTCTGTTCGCACAAGGAGGTTACGGCAATCCGGGATTGAACATGCTGAAAGACAAATTCGAGGCTTACTACATCGTAGGGGCACGGATGAATTGGAATTTCGGAAGCCTGTATACCTTGAAGAATGACAGACGGAAACTCGATACCGAACAGCTACAAATAGCAAGCAAACGCGACGTGTTCTTACTGAATACCCACTTGCAGCTTGCCGAACAGGAGGGAGCCATCCATGCTTTACGCCAACAAATGGAAAAAGACGATGAAATTATTCGCCTGCGGTCCAACATACGCCGCTCAGCCGAAGCCAAAGTAGCCAACGGGACACTGACTGTAACTGAGATGCTTCGGGAACTGACTGCCGAAAATCTTGCCCGGCAAACAAAAGCGCAACACGAAATACAGTTACTGATGGAGATTTACGAACAAAAGCACTTAACCAATTAAAGATAACCTAAAAATATACATTTATGAGACGCTTACATTTACTCCTTGCCACTATCATAGCGACAGGCCTGTCGGCTTGCCGCTCCAATGAGGATTTTGATGCCACGGGGACATTCGAAGCGACTGAAATCATCGTATCGGCAGAAGCCAACGGAAGGCTGTTTCAACTCAACGCGGAAGAAGGAACCGTACTGAAACAACATGAAGAGGTAGGACTGATAGATACCGTACAGCTTTACTTGAAGAAATTGCAATTAGAGGCAAACATGAAATCCGTAAAAAGCCAACGGCCTGACATCCGCAAGCAAATTGCCTCTACGCAAGAACAAATCGCTAAAGCGGAACGCGAACGGGAACGTGTGGCAAATCTGTTGAAAGCCAACGCTGCCAACCGCAAGCAGTTAGACGACTGGGATTCGCAACTCGCCGTCCTGCGCCGACAGTTGGACGCTCAACTTTCTACGCTGACCAACAGTACGACAAGCCTCAACGAGCAAAGTTCTTCGGTAGCCATCCAAGTAGCCCAAATCGAAGACCAGTTGCGCAAATGCCATGTCCTTGCTCCTATCAGCGGAACGGTGCTTGCCAAATATGCCGAGCCGGGCGAAGTGGCATCCATCGGCAAGCCGTTGTTTAAAATAGCCGATATGGAGCATGTTTTCCTACGCGCTTACATAACATCCACCCAGTTGTCGCAAATAAAATTAGGAAGCAAAGTAAAAGTATTCGCCGATTTTGGTGACGACAACCGTATTCCATACGAAGGCACAGTAACATGGATTGCCGACGAAGCCGAATTTACACCTAAAACCATCCTTACCAACGATGAACGCTCTCACCAAGTATATGCCGTGAAAATAGCAGTACACAATGACGGATTCATCAAACTGGGCATGTACGGCGAAGTAAAGTTTAACAACGAAACGCAGCAATAAGCAAAAAACGAACGGATATGGAAAGTATCATCGAAGTAAATCATATTACCAAACACTACGGGGTGACCGAAGCACTGAGCGATGTGTCTTTCCACGTAAAGCGGGGAGAGATATTCGGATTGATAGGTCCGGACGGAGCCGGGAAAACGACTCTCTTCCGCATCATTGCCACGCTGGTTTCTGCCGAAAAGGGTACGGCGTATGTATGCGGATTTGATACAGAAAAAGAGTATAAGGCTATCCGTAGACGCACAGGATACATGCCCGGAAAGTTTTCGCTGTATCAAGATTTGACGGTAGAAGAAAACCTGAACTTTTTTGCCACACTGTTCGGTACCTCCGTGGCGGCACACCGCGAACTGATAAATGACATCTACCGGCAGATAGAACCGTTTCGCAAACGGCGGGCGGGAGCACTATCCGGCGGGATGAAACAGAAACTCGCACTTTGCTGCGCTTTGGTTCACAGTCCGGAAGTGTTGCTGCTCGACGAACCTACCACGGGAGTAGATCCGGTATCGCGCAGAGAGTTTTGGACAATACTGGAGAGATTAAGCAAACAGGGAATTACCATTGTGGTGTCTACGCCCTTTATGGACGAGGCAAGCATGTGTCACCGCATCGCATTTATTCATGAGGGACATATCCGAGGCATTGGAACACCTCCGGAAATACTGGAAAGATTCAAAGAAATTCTTTGTCCGCCTAAACTGGAGAGAAATCCTCCCGCAGCAGAAAACCAACTTGCCATTAGCGTGAAAGGGCTGGTAAAACGATTCGGTACGTTTACCGCCGTCGATGGAATTTCATTTGAGGTGGAACGCGGGGAAGTGTTCGGATTCCTCGGAGCCAATGGAGCCGGAAAAACAACCGCCATGCGTATCCTCTGTGGTTTGAGCATACCTTCCGGAGGAGAAGCGAAGGTTTTGGGGTTCGACGTACGTACTCAAAGCGAAGAGATAAAAAAGAACATCGGATACATGAGCCAGAAATTTTCACTGTACGAAGATTTGAAAGTATGGGAAAACATGCGTTTGTTTGCCGGTATTTACGGTGTTCCTTCCAACGAAATTGCTTCCCGAATCGAAACGATGTTACACAGCATCGGGCTGTATGAAGAGCGTGACACCTTAGTGCGCAAACTTCCGCCGGGATGGAAACAGCGGCTGGCATTCGGCGTAGCAGTTATTCATAACCCGCACCTTGTGTTCCTCGACGAACCTACGGGTGGTGTCGATCCTGCCACGCGCCGACAATTCTGGGAGTTGATTTACCAAGCATCCGCCCGAGGTATTACCTTTTTCGTTACCACGCACTGCATGGACGAAGCTGAATACTGCGACCGTATATCGATGATGGTAGACGGACGAATACGAGCCATCGGAACTCCCGATGAGCTGAAAAATCAGTTTGAAGCCAAAGACATGGACGAAGTGTTCAGGAAACTGGCACGGGGATTTTGAGTGTCATTAGTATAAATAAGTATATAACAGATAAAGATACTGAGAGCCATGAAACAATTCTTTGCATTCGTCTGGAAAGAATTTCATCACATCTTGCGAGACCGCCGCACGATGCTGATACTTATCGGTATGCCCATCGTACAAATTATTCTATTCGGTTTTGCCATCTCTACCGAAGTGAAAGACATAAAGACGGCGGTAGTAGCACCGAATCTCAATGCAGACGCGCATTATCTTATCGACCGGCTCGATGCCGGAGAGTATTTTTCCGTAAAATACGTAACCGGCTCTGTAAAAGAAGTAGAGCGATTATTCAGACAAAACCGAATAGAACTGGCTGTGGTCTTGCCCGATGACTTGCAACGGGGACGTTTTGACAGCGAGAGCGTTCAACTGATAGTGGATGCCACCGACCCCAATCTGGCACTGACGCGGACTGCATACGCCCAAAACGTATTGTCGGCCATACGTCAATCTCTTACAGCCAACCTGTCTGCCGAAGCGGGTGAACCGCATCTGAAGGTCACGACCAAATTGCTTTACAACCCGCAAATGAAGAGCGCGTACAACTTTGTACCGGGAGTAATGGGACTGATACTGATGCTGATTTGTGCCATGATGACTTCAATCTCCATTGTCCGCGAGAAAGAAACAGGCACGATGGAGGTGCTGCTTGTTTCTCCTGCCGGAGCGCTGTTCATTATCCTCTCCAAATCTGTCCCCTACCTTGTGTTGTCGCTCGTCAACCTGACCACCATCCTGCTGTTGGCTGTGCTGGTGTTAGACGTTCCCATAGCAGGAAGCCTCGCTGCGCTGATAGGGGTATCGCTGCTGTTTATTTTTGTTTCGCTGGCGCTGGGCCTGCTCATTTCGTGCGTGGTACGTACGCAAGTGGCGGCGTTGCTGGCGTCGGCGTTGTTGCTGCTGTTGCCCACGGTATTGTTGTCGGGTCTGATATTCCCGGTAGAAAGTATGCCACCCGTACTGCAAGCGGTGGCTTGCGCCATACCTGCGCGGTGGTACATAGGAGCGGTACGCCGGCTCATGATAGAGGGTGTGCCGCCTGCATACGTGGCAACAGAGGTGGCAGTGCTTACCGTCATGGCGCTGGCATTAGTGGCACTGACAGCGCGCCTGTTTAAAAAACGATTGGATTAACACGAAAGGAGGCATGTTATGATATTACGTTACCTTATCGAAAAAGAGTTCCGGCAACTGCGCCGAAACAGTTTCTTGCCGAGGCTGATTCTGCTGTTTCCGTGTATGGTGATGCTCGTCATGCCGTGGGCTGCCACAATGGAAATCGAAAACCTGCGTGTGGCTGTCATCGACAATGACCACAGCGAGATGTCGGCACGGTTGGTACACCGCATCGGGGCATCGCGCTACTTCAAGCTGGCAGAGCTGCCGTCTTCGTATCGTGCGGGGCTGGAAGCCATTGAGAAAGACCGCGCAGACCTGATATTGGAGATTCCGCGCGGGTTTGAAAAGGAGCAAATAAACGGAAGGACTGCCGAAGTGATGGTGGCGGTAAACACTGTAAACGGCACGAAAGGAGCATTAGGCAGCTCGTATCTCACGCAAATCTTGATGGATACGTCCTCCCCTATCCCGTCAGTGCGCTACCGTTTCAACCCGCACTCAGACTACAAGGTGTTCATGGTTCCGGCACTGATGGCACTTGTGCTGGTAATGCTGTGCGGATTTCTGCCGGCGCTGAACGTGGTGAGCGAGAAGGAGGCGGGCACCATGGAGCAGATGAACGTTACGCCCGTGGGACGCACGGCATTCACCCTTGCCAAGCTGCTGCCTTATTGGGCGATGGGCGCGGTGGTGCTGACGCTGTGCATGGGGCTGGCGCGGGCGATGTACGGCATCAGCCCGGCGGGAAGCCCTGCCACGGTGTTTCTCGCGGCAGGGGTGTTCGTGCTGGTGATGTCGGGGCTGGGGCTGGTCATCTCGAACCATTCTGCCACCATGCAGCAGGCGATGTTCGTCATGTGGTTCTGCATGTTGGTGTTCATCCTCATGAGCGGGCTGTTTACGCCCATTGCCAGTATGCCGCCGTGGGCGCAGGCCGTTACCTACCTGAACCCGCTGCGTTACTTCATGGAGGTGATGCGCACGGTGTATCTCAAGGGCGGAGGGGTGACCGATGTGGCGGCGAACCTTGCTGTGATGGCGGGATTTGCCGCGGTGCTGGGCACGTGGGCGGTGGCGAGTTACCGCAAAAGGGGGTAGGACTACAGCCCTGCCTGCAAGCGGCGCATGGCTTCGGCGCAGTCGTCGCGTTTACCGAAGGCGGTGAGCCGCAAGTAGCCCTCGCCCGACGGACCGAAGCCGGAGCCGGGGGTGGTGACGATGCCGGCACAGCGCAGCAGGTGGTCGAAGAACTGCCATGAGGTTTGCCCGCCGGGGGCTTTGAGCCAGAGGTAGGGGGCATCCGTGCCGCCGTACACCTCAAGGCCGGCGGAGCGCAGGGCGGCGAGCATGAGGCGGGCGTTTTCCATGTAGTAGCCCACAGCTTGGCGCACCTGCTGACGGCCTTCGGGGGTGTAGACGGCTTCGGCACCGCGCTGGGCGATGTAGCTCGCGCCGTTGAACTTGGTAGTCTGGCGGCGGTTCCACAAGGGGTTGAGCGACACGCGGCCGCCGCCGGGGGCAGAGAGTGTCACGCCGTGGGGCACCACGGTGTAACCGCAGCGCACGCCCGTAAAGCCGGCGGTCTTCGAGAAGCTGCGTATTTCTACCGCCACGCGCTCGGCGCCCGGTATCTCGTAGATGGTGTGGGGAATGTCGGGATGAGTGATGTATGCCTCGTAAGCGGCGTCGAACACGATGAGCGAATCGTTCTCAAGCGCATAGTCAACCCACCGTTTCAGTTCGGCGCGGGTGAGCGTGGTACCGGTGGGGTTGTTGGGGTAGCAGAGGTAAATGAGGTCGGGACGGCGGCGGGGCAGATCGGGCACGAAGCCGTTTTCAGCCGTGGAGGACAGGTAAGTGATGCGACTCCAGCGGCCGTCGGGACAGGGTTCACCGGCACGGCCCGCCATCACGTTGGTATCAACGTAGACGGGGTAGACGGGGTCAGTCACGGCGATGGTGGCGGGGGTGTCGAGCAGCTCGCCGATGTTGGCAGTGTCGCTCTTGGCACCGTCGCTCACAAACACTTCGTCGGGCGAAAGGTTCACGCCCAGCGGGGCGAAGTCATGGCGGACGATGGCCTCACGCAGGAAGCCGTAGCCCTGTTCGGGACCGTAGCCGTGGAAAGTGTCGGCAGATGCCAGCTCATCGACGGCGCGGTGCATCGCCTCGATGGAGGCGGCGGGCAGGGGGCGGGTCACGTCGCCGATGCCCAGACGGATGAGCCTGCTGCCGGGGTTCTGCGCAAGGTATTGGTCTACGCGGTGTGCTATTTCAGAAAAAAGGTAACTCGCTGAGAGTTTCAGGTAATGGGGGTTTACTGTTGACATAGGTGTATTTCTTTTGCAGGCCGGCGGCTGACATGCCGCCGTCTTGCCGGTTTTACTGATATGATCTTGCTGTTTTTTATTTGTGACGGTATGTCCCGGCGGGAGTGCCGGAACGCTACCCGAAGTGCATCGTTACGCTACCCGTAGTGCAGGCCTGCGCTATGGGTAGCGCAAGGCATCGCTTGCGGTAGCGTAACGGTACGCTGCGAAGGGCTTATCCGGGGAGGGAGATTTCGCCGTCGAACACGCTCACGGCAGGCCCGGTCATGCGCACGGTACCGTCGGCCTCGCTCCAGTGAATCAGCAGCGTGCCGCCGTCCATCCGCACTGCCGAACGGCGAGGCGAACGGTGGGTAAAGGCTGCCGCCACAGCGGTGGCACAGGCGCCTGTACCGCAGGCTTGGGTGATGCCCGAACCGCGCTCCCACACGCGCATCCGGATTTCGGCATCGCCAGTAACTTGGGCGAACTCCACGTTCACGCGGTGGGGGAACAGGGGATGGTGCTCCAGCAGCGGACCCACTCCGGGCAGGTCGACGCTTTCGGCATCGTCAACGAATATCACCAAGTGGGGATTGCCCATTGACAGGGCGATACCTTCGCCGAAGTGGTAGCCCGCGCCCAGCTCCACGCGGCGGATGAGCGTGGGAACGCCCATGTCGACCGTCACGGCGTCTACCTGCCTTTGGGGGGAGACGTGGAGGTGGAGCGTTTTCACGCCCGAAAGCGTTTCAAGCCTGATTTCGGTCTTATCCGTCAGCCCGCGCTCGTAGAGGTACTTGCCAATACAGCGGCTGGCGTTTCCGCACATCATCGCCTCGGAGCCGTCGGCATTGAAAATGCGCATACTGAAGTCGGCAACCGATGAAGCGCCTATCAGCACCAGCCCGTCGCTGCCGATGCCCGTATGGGGGCGGCTCCACTCGATGGCGGCGCGGCGGGGGTCGGCGATGGGATAGCGCAGGGTGTCGACGTAGATGTAGTCGTTTCCCGCCCCGTGCATTTTAGTAAACTTAACTTTCATGGGCAGCAGGGGTTTGGGTATAAGCGTCAGCGTGTACGCCCGCCACGGCGCGTCCGCTCGGCTCATTCATGTTCTTGAATGACGCATCCCATGCGAGGGCTTCCGCCGTGGAGCACGCCACGCTGGGCACGCTGGGCACACTGAGGGCGGCGCTGCGCGAGGGGAAGTATTCCTCGAAGATGCTGCGGTAGTAGTATTCTTCTTTGTTGCGAGGCGGATTGATGGGGAAGCGGAGGGCGGCGTGTGCCATCTCGTCGTCGGTCACGGCGCGCGCGGTCACTTCCTTGAGGGTGTCTATCCAGCTGTATCCCACCCCGTCGCTGAACTGTTCTTTCTGCCGCCACGCCACGCCGGGAGGAAGCATGTCGGCAAACGCCTCGCGCACGATTTTCTTTTCTATCACGCTGCCCGGACACATCTTGAGGCGGGGGTCGGTGTGCATTGCCACGTCAAGGAACTCCTTGTCGAGGAAGGGAACGCGCCCTTCGACGCCCCATGCGGCAAGCGACTTGTTGGCGCGCAGGCAGTCGTACTGGTAGAGTTTGGAGAGCTTGCGCACGGTTTCTTCGTGGAAGGCGCGGGCATCGGGCGCCTTGTGGAAGTAGAGGTATCCGCCGAACACCTCGTCGGCTCCCTCGCCGCTCAGCACCATTTTGATGCCCATGCTGCGGATGACACGCGCCAGCAGGTACATCGGGGTAGACGCACGCACGGTGGTGACATCGTAAGTCTCAATATAATAGATGACATCGCGCAGGGCGTCGAGTCCCTCGTCGATGGTGTAATGGATTTCGTGGTGGACGGTGCCGATGAAGTCGGCCACCTCGCGCGCCTTCTCCAAGTCGGGGGCACCTTTCAGCCCGATGGCAAACGAGTGCAGGCGGGGCCACCATGCTTCTTTCCGTCCGTCAGTCTCTACCCTGCACGACGCATATTTCTTGGCGATGGCGGAGATGACGGAGCTATCAAGCCCGCCCGAAAGCAGTACGCCGTAGGGCACGTCGCTCATAAGCTGGCGGCGCACGGCGTCTTCGAGGGCTTCCCTGATGCGGAAGGAGGCAGCGCGGGGCTCGTCTGCACCGCCGGTATCCACTCCGTCGTATTCAAACCAATCGCGCCGGTACCAGCGCACCATCTTCCCCTCGCGGCTCGAATAGTAGTGTCCGGGCAGGAAGGGCTCGTAACGCTCGCAGAAGCCTTCCAGTGCTTTCAGTTCGCTGGCGCAGTACACCGTACCATCGGCATCGTAGCCGATATAAAGGGGAATGACGCCTATCGGGTCGCGTGCGATGAGAAACTCGTCGCGCTCCTCGTCGTAAAGGGCGAAGGCGAATATACCGTTCAGTTCTTCCAGAAAGCGTATCCCCTTGTCGCGGTAAAGCGCCAAGATGACCTCACAATCGCTCCCGGTACGGAAGTCGTACCGTCCTTCGTAGCGGCGGCGGATGTCGCGGTGGTTGTATATCTCACCGTTTACGGCAAGAATCTGCCGGCGGTCGGGTGAATAAAGGGGCTGTCCGCCGCTCTGCGGGTCGACTATCGAAAGCCGCTCGTGAGCAAGTATGGCGGAGCCGCCACAATAGATTCCGCTCCAGTCGGGACCGCGGTGACGTATCTTCTTAGCCATCGCCAGCGCCTTGTTCCGGAGTGCGGGTGTCTGTTCCTTAATGTTGAATATTGCTGCTATCCCACACATGATTTTAATCGTTGTATTTGTATGTTGTATATCTTCGTATCGTGTATCTTATTCTCTCAAATAGCGGTCGATGTCTCCGGCTGCCTTGCGTCCGGATGCGATGCACCTTACCACCAAACTGGCTCCCGTGGCTGCGTCGCCCGCCACAAAAGCGTTTTCGGGCAGCGGCGGGAGTTCGGGTTTCAGAAATCCCATTGCCAGTAGTACGAGGTCGGCTTTAAGGGTTTCCTTCCGTCCCGTGGGAGTCATCATCGGACGTCCGCCGGCGGGATCGGGAATCCATTCCACCTCCTCCACTTCCACACCCGAAACGTGTCCACCTTTTCCCAAGAAACGGACGGACGACAAGCTCCAGCGGCGCGCACATCCCTCTTCGTGGCTGCTGCTTGTTTTCAGTACCCGCGGATACTGCGGCCATGGCGTATCGGGATTCTCGCCCACGGGAGGCTTGGGCATGATTTCAATCTGGGTTACGCTCAGTGCTCCCTGACGGTTGCTCGTACCGATACAGTCACTGCCCGTATCGCCGCCGCCGATTACCAGCACGTGTTTTCCCCGTGCCGAGATGCGTTCGTCTTTCGTGAAAGTCTGTCCGGCAAGCACGCGGTTCTGCTGGGCAAGCATCTCCATCGCAAAGTGAATTCCTTTCAGTTCCCGTCCCGGAATGGAGAGGTCGCGTGCCTGCGGCGTTCCGGTACATACGCAGTAAGCGTCGAAACCTTCGGGCAGGCAATTCAGGTCGATTTCCGAATTAACCTTGAATGTGATGCCTTCCTGTTCCATCAGGTGCAGGCGCCGGTCGATTATCGGTTTGTGGAGCTTGAAGTTCGGGATGCCGAAACGCAGCAGCCCGCCAATGTACTCCAGCTTCTCGAACACAGTCACCTCATAGCCCCTCCGGTTTAGCTGGTTGGCAGCCGCAAGTCCCGCCGGTCCCGATCCGATAACCGCCACCCGCTTCCCGTTGCGCGGATAACTGCCGGGACGGATGAATCCCTCGCGGAAGGCAGCCTCGATAATCGCCGCCTCGTCTTCGCGGATGGTGACCGACTCTCCCATGCTGAGCTGAAGCACACAACTCTTCTCGCACAGTGCCGGACAGATGCGTCCCGTAAACTCCGGGAAATCGTTCGTAAGGCTCAGTATCTCATACGCCTCGCGCCATTTCCCCCGCCAGAGTGCATCCTGAAATTCAGGAGGACGGTTGCCCAGCGGACATGCCCAATGGCAAAACGGCACTCCGCAATCCATGCAGCGCGAGGCTTGCAGGCGGCGTTCCCCGCTGTTTAATGTTTGCTCTACCTCGCCAAAGTCGGCGATACGGTCGTGGACAGGGCGGTAACCCGCTTCCTGCCGCGGTATAGTTAAGAATGCTTTTGGGTTTCCCATATCTTGATTTGATTTTTAAGTCTTTCACACGGTTAATAATCGCGCTGCACTTCGGCAATCTTTTCCTGCAACTTGCGCATCTGCTCTTCTGCCAGCACCTTCTTATATTCGATGGGCGTAACCTGAATGAACTCGTCGATGTAGCGGTTCCAGTTGTCGAGCATCGTGCGTGCAAGCTGCGAGCCCGTGTACAGGTAATGCTGACGCACCAGCTCGTGAAGTTCCTTGCGCGAGGAAGCATCTTCAAGGAGCGACAATTCCACCATTTCCATGTTGCAGAAATAATCGAAGTTGCGGTTCTTGTCCCAAACGTAAGCCACTCCGCCACTCATTCCCGCCGCGAAATTGCGTCCCGTTCCGCCCAGAACGACTACCCTTCCGCCCGTCATGTACTCGCAGCAGTGGTCTCCCACGCCTTCTACCACGGCGATGGCTCCCGAGTTACGGACGGCAAAACGTTCGCCCGCACGGCCGTTGATGTAAACCTCCCCGCCGGTGGCACCATACAGCAGCGTGTTTCCTACTATCGTATTTTCCTCCGCCACGAATCCGCTGCGCACGGGAGGCTGTACCGAGATGCGTCCGCCGCTCAGTCCCTTGCCTAAATAATCATTCGCCTCGCCTTCCAGCCTGAAACTGATGCCATGAGCCAGAAACGCCCCGAAGCTCTGTCCTGCCGAGCCCTTGAACTTCACGCTGATGGTCTGGTCGGGCAGTCCCGCGTTGCCATACCTTGCAGCTACCTCCCCCGACAGCATGGCTCCCACCGAGCGGTCGGTATTGGCTATCGCATACTCCAGCGAAACCTCCTTGCCGTGTTCCAGAGCCTCCTTAGCGGCGGCAATCATGCCCACGTCCATCACATGGTCGATGTCGTGATGCTGGTTCGTCACGTGGTGGAGCGCCGAACCGTTATCCACCTTGTGCAGCAAGCGGCTGAAATCAAGCAGCGCAGCCTTCCCACCCTTCGCCGGCGCAATGTCGATCAGGTCGGTACGGCCCACGATGTCTTCCAGCCTCGTAAAGCCCATCTCCGCCAGATACTCGCGCACCTCTTGGGCAAGGAAACGGAAATAGTTCACCACATACTCGTAATGTCCCCTGAAACGGCGGCGCAGGCGTTCGTCCTGCGTGGCCACCCCCACCGGGCACGTGTTGGCATGACACTTGCGCATCATCACACAGCCCAGCACGATGAGCGCCGCCGTGCCGAAAGCAAACTCGTCCGCCCCCAGCAGCGCCATGCAAATCACATCGCGCCCCGTCTTCAGCTGCCCGTCGGTCTGCAGACGCACCTGTCCGCGCAGCCCGTTCATCACCAGCGTCTGCTGCGTCTCGCTTAGTCCTATTTCGGGCGGGATGCCGGCATAACGCACCGAAGAAGCCGGAGAAGCCCCCGTACCTCCCTCTGCACCCGAAATAACGATCAGGTCTGCCTTCGCCTTTGCCACGCCCGCGGCAATCGTTCCCACTCCGCTTTCCGCCACCAACTTCACGCTGATGTACGCCTTCGGGTTCACGTTCTTCAGGTCGAAGACAAGCTGTGCGAGGTCCTCTATCGAATAAATGTCATGATGGGGCGGGGGCGAAATCAGCGAGATGCCCGGGATGGAGTGGCGCGTGCGGGCTATCACCTCATCCACCTTGAAGCCCGGCAACTGCCCGCCCTCACCCGGCTTGGCACCCTGCGCCACCTTGATCTGTATCTCCTCGGCGTTGACAAGATATTCCGCCGTCACACCGAAGCGTCCCGAAGCCACCTGCTTGGTTTTGCTCGACAGTGGTATGCCGTCGTATGTGGCATGGAAACGCGCGGAGTCCTCTCCTCCCTCGCCCGTATTGCTGCGCGCCCCCAATTTGTTCATCGCCAGCGCCAGCGCTTCGTGAGCCTCCTTGCTGATTGCCCCGAACGAAATAGCACCCGTCACGAAATGACGCACGATCTCCTCCACCGGCTCCACCTTGCTAATATCGATGGGATTCTTCCTGAAGCGGAAAAAGTCGCGCAGGAAAACCGGATTCCCTTCCGTGTCTGCCTTCGCCGTAAACTCCTTGAAGCGCGCGTAGCTACCCGTGCGTGTGGCAAGCTGTAGCGTGGCGATAGTCTCCGGGTTCCAAGCGTGCCGCTCCCCGTCCTTGCGGTAAACCGACAGCCCGGCGTGAGGTAACAGCCCCTCCACCTCGCCGGCAGCATACCCCCGGCGGTGGAAAGTCTCGTAATCGCGGGCAATCTCCTTCAGCCCGATGCCTCCCACAGTGGAACACGGCGTGCCGAAATACGTCTTCAGCAGCCCCTCGCCCAAGCCTACCGCCTCGAAAATCTTTGCCCCGCGATACGAACGGATGGTGCTGATACCCATTTTGCTCATCACCTTGTAAAGCCCTTTGCATAGCGCCTGTATGTAGTTGCGTTCCGCCGTTTCGTAGTTCAACTGGATGTCGCCCCCCTTCACCAAACCGTCTATCACCGCAAAAGCCATGTACGGGTTAAGTGCGCTTGCCCCGTAGCCCAAGAGCAGCGCCGCGTGCATCACCTCTCGAATCTCACCACTCTCTACTACCAGCGCCGTCTGCACCCGCTTCTGCACCGATATCAGATGATGGTGCACGGCGCTTACCGCCAGCAACGACGGAACCGCCACATGTCCCGCATCCACGCCACGGTCGGACAAGATAATGTAGTTGGCCCCTGCGTCCACAGCCGCTTCCGCCCCCTTACATAAGTCCGCCACCGCCTCACGCAGCCCCTCCTCGCCGCTTCCCGCTTCGAAGAGCATGGGCAACTTCACCGTCTTGAATCCCTTGTAACGGATGTTGCACAAGATGTCAAGCTGCGTGTTCGTCAGTATCGGATGGGGCAGACGCACCATCTTGCAGTGGCTCTCGTCGGGCAGCAGGATGTTGTTTCCCACCGCCCCGATATACTCGGTGAGCGACATCACAAGCGCCTCGCGGATGGGGTCGACCGGCGGATTGGTGACCTGCGCAAACTGCTGTCTGAAATAACCAAACAAAAGCTGTGGTAAGTCCGACAGCACCGCCAGCGGCGTATCGTTACCCATCGACGCCACAGGCTCAGCACCCGTCGTACACATGGGCGCCACGGTGCGCTCCACGTCCTCGCGCGTAAAGCCGAACGCACGCAACCTGCGGGCACAATCGTCCACCCCGTTTTCCACCTTCCGCCCGCTTTTCAGCGTGTCCAGCTCAATGCGGTTCGCCGCCAGCCACCGACGGTAAGGTTTTGCTGAGGCAAGAGCCTCCTTTATCTGTTCGTCATAATAAATACATCCCTGCTGTGTATCCACCAGCAACATCTTCCCCGGCTGCAGGCGTCCCTTCGCGCTGATGGCCTCCGGGTCGAAATTTATCACCCCTGCCTCGCTCGCCACCACCATCATACCGTCTTTCGTAATCAGGTAACGCGCCGGACGCAGACCATTACGGTCCAACATTCCCCCCGCGTAACGCCCGTCGCTGAAGAGCAGCGCCGCCGGCCCATCCCACGGTTCCATCAAGATGGAATGATACTCGTAAAACGCCTTCAGGTCTTCGCTGATGGGATTCTTGTCGTTGAACGATTCCGGCACAAGCATCGCCATGGCGTGCGGCAGGTCCAGCCCCGACATCACCAGAAACTCCAACACGTTATCAAGCGACGCGCTGTCGCTCATCCCCGGTTGCACAATGGGGCGTATATCCCTCACATCACCCAGCAGCGGCGTGGAGAGCACCCCCTCACGCGCCTCTATCCACCCCCGGTTGCCCCGTATCGTGTTTATTTCACCGTTATGCGCCAACAGACGGAAAGGCTGCGCAAGGCTCCACGTGGGAAACGTGTTCGTACTGAAACGCGAGTGCACAATGGCAAGGCCGCTTGTCAGATAAGGATGTGTCAGGTCAGAAAAATACGTCCGCAGCTGAACCGATGAGAGCATCCCCTTATACACCAGCGTACGGCTTGACAGCGACACGATGTAAAAATCCTTGTGCGTAACCCTCCGCTCTATCCGTTTGCGCACCCGATAGAGCGTACGCTCAAGGTTCTCCGTGGCCGATGCACCCGTAATAAACACTTGCTTGATGTCCGGTTCCGTCTCGGCGGCACTCGCACCCAATACCGAACTATTTACCGGAACTGAGCGAAGATGCATCAACACCAAACCCTCACGCTCGATCTCCTCTATCAGCACACGCAAAATGGAAGACTGTTCGGAGGACGATTTAGGAAGAAATACCAGCCCCGTTCCGTATTTCCCCTTTTCGGGGACGGGGATACCTTGCAGCAAAATAAATTCATGCGGTATTTGTAACATGATGCCCGCACCGTCGCCCGTCTTGTTATCTGCACCTTCAGCGCCACGGTGCTTCAGGTTTTCCAATACTTTCAGTGCCGAATCTACCAATTCGTGTGACTTATTTCCGTGGATGTCCACTATCATGCCCACACCACAGGCATCGTGTTCGTTCGCAGCATCATACAATCCTAATGTACGTTGCGAACCCGTAGCCTTGCCTTTACTTTCCTCTCTAATAAAATTACTACTTTTCATTGGTGTTTGCTTTCTTTTATCTTCTTATTACTACTAATCAATAACAGTTTGATTGCAAAAATAGAATATAACTTTCTAAAGACAAAAGAGAAAAGCAAAAAGGCGATACACAAAATATCTTACATGGAACGATTGGTTAACATTTGCATCTATACATACGTTACAAATAACAATTTATCACAATAATCAAGTAAAATGATTACATTTTATCAAAAAGAATTCTGAAAAAGCATTTCTTTTTCTGCCGCTATCTTCTTTATTCCTTGTTGGGAGGCTATAAATCCTCCACCTAACACGCGATTACCTTCATAGAATACAGCCGACTGTCCGGGTGCTATGGCAGAGGCTTCTTCAGCAAACTTTACTAACAGTCTGCCGTCTTCAAGCCAAAGAACACGACAGGATATAGGGCGACTACGATAGCGGATGCGTACAGACAGGTCGGGACATGCTGTCAACTCTTCACGATCGGCTACGTTGACATCTTCCACCAACATGTAGCGGGTTCTCAACTGTTCGGCATCGCCTAACATAACCGTATTCTTTTCCGGATTGATTTTCAGCACATACGCAGGTTTACCCAAAGCGATTTCAAGTCCCTTGCGCTGACCGATGGTATAATAGGCAAAACCTTTGTGCTTGCCCAGTTTGATTCCTTTGCTGTCGACGAACCATCCTTCACCGATACGCTCATCAATATCGGGACAATGTTCGCGTAGAAATTCACGATAATCTTTATCTATAAAGCAAATTTCCATGCTCTCCCCTCCCCTTGCTTTGGCCTCAAATCCTTTCGAAGCGAGGTAATCGCGCACGGATGCTTTGGTCATTCCACCCAGCGGGAACATCATGCGGCGCAAAATTTCTTGAGGAAGTTTCCACAGAAAATAAGACTGGTCTTTTGTCGAATCATCGCCGGTAACAATGTAACGATAGCCGTTGCGGTCTTCCAAACGGCAGTAATGCCCCGTAGCGATATATGCACAGTTTGTACGGTCGGCCCATTCACAGAGAATCCGCTCTTTGAACAAAGGATTACACATTACGCAGGGATTAGGCGTGCGCCCTCTCATATATTCATCTATAAAATACTGTACAATTACTTGGCGGAACTCCTTCCGCACATCTGCTACATGGTGTTCGATACCGAGGCGGGCAGCCAACCGTTGCGCCTCCAATACATCATCCGGTTGTTCCTGACCGGGTGTAGAGAAATGAGAAGGAACATCCCACGTACGCATGGTAACTCCTACTACTTCATAGCCTTGTTCTTGCAGCAGGATGCAAACGGCGGAACTGTCTATTCCGCCGCTCATCCCCACCAATACTCTTTTTTCTTTTTCTTTCATACTTTATAAAAATAATTCCGGCTCGCGACGTACATTAAACCGTTCATGCAAAATAGCGGCGAAAGGATTATCAAATATCCGGGCTTCGTTCGGACATACCTTTACACACGCACAGCATTTAATGCAGCGGTTCACATCGGTTTCAATACGGCTTCCATCTTCACTCACCCGAATGGCATGAGTTGGACATACCTCAACGCACTCTCCGCATACGAAACAATTTTCCGTACAGACGGGACATGCAGGCTGTCCGGCTTTGAGTTCTTTGTATGGAGTATTTCCTTTTACGAACAGTTCCGGCAAAGAGGAAACCTCACAGAGTTTTTTCCAACTGTCTTGACCAAAGCATTCGGCCTTTTGCAAATCGGAAGCGTCGGGACGTCCGGCTGCAATCGGGCGGGCAGGTGTGCTGTAACTGTGCTCGCCAATGAAAGCAGCAGCCGAGAGGGGCATGAAACCAAGTTCTACCGCCGTGTCACGCAGTTCTAACAGCGCGTCTTCATAGTCGCGATTACCGTAAACAGTTATCAATATAGCGGGAGCATTGATTCCCCGCAAACGTTTCAAGCGTTGCAGCGCCACGGGTGCTACCCGTCCGCCGTAAACCGGGACAGCTATCACCGTCAGGGCATCTCTTATTTCGATGGGTGTCAGGTCTTCATCCAGCGTGAGATCGGTTTCGATGCGCCGCCCCATTCCAATGCCTTCGCCCACGGCACGCGCTATCTTGGCAGAGGTATGAGTGGGCGAGAAAAAAACAAGCTGCGTAGTAGTATATGTATTCATGTTAAAAAGAAGTTGGTTATTATGAAAACAAAGATAACCTTTTCCGGCGAAAATTCACTTCACAGACGGTCTGAATAGAATTTAAAACACTTTAAACTCATATCCTTGCGAAAGCAACCACTCAATGGCGCGGGGCAAGGCGTACTTCAGATTCTGTTCCGACTTCAACGAATCATGAAAAGTGATTATCGAACCGTTACGCGCATATTTTTTTACATTCTCAAGTACTTGCATCCCGTTCATCCGCTTGCTGTAATCGCGGGTCACCAAATCCCACATCACGATACGGTATTTTTTGCGGAGCGTGCGGTACTGCCCCCAACCCAAATGTCCGTGAGGCGGACGGAACAAATCAGTATGTAAATAGTCGTTTGCCTTATCGGTATTCGCCAAATAATTGTCACTTGAATACTCAAAGCCCCGGATGTGGTTAAACGTATGGTTGCCCACACGATGTCCACGCTCTACCACCATCCGGTACTCTTCGGGATGCTTGCGCACGTTATCGCCCACCATGAAAAAAGTGGCCCGGATGCCATATTTGTCTAACACATCCAGCACCCACGGCGTAACACGAGGAATCGGTCCGTCATCGAAGGTCAAATAAACAGCTTTTACCGTTTTATCCATTCGCCACAAAGCTCGCGGATAAAGAAACCGCAACAGCGCGGGCGGTTGTTCAATAAGCATAATTCTGTTATAATTGTAAATTTATCCGTTAAAACAATTGCAGGGGCGAGATTTCCGCCCGAACACACCGATTAAGACGAATGTTTCGGACGGAAAACTCCCGCCCCTGCAATTTTATGATTTCATTATTTGTTGCACAGACTTCCCGTAAGGAAAGTATATAGCATCCGGTTATTTGCCTACGCGCTGTTCGAGCTGCTTGTACAGATTCTCGAACGTCTTCGTATAACGCAATGACGAAGGATGGTTTTCTTCTCCTCCCTTGTCTGATTTCACATTAGCCATGCTCTTACATACATCATCCAGAATGTAAAAATGACGCATACAATTCTCGTATGAGGCAGCGAAACGCACATCATCCAAGCTCAAATACCACCGGATATATTCAGTAGAATTTTTAGCCAGATGTTCCAAGATAGTCATTGCCTTTTCCGGATGTCCCAGCTTAATATAGTCATCAGCCATTTCTTTCGAACTGCTCATGATATAATCGTGAGGAACGGTAGTGCCGGGGATTACTTTTTCGCAGTAATCAAGCACTTCGAGCGCTTTGTCGTTCTTGCCCTCGCGGATAAGCTGGCTTGCCAATACCACGAACATGCGGCGATGGGTATCGCACATGCGGAGTGTGGTTTCATCCAAATAAATGTCCGGGTTATCGATGCCGCCGAACTTGAACTTCTTCATCAGGTTCTCATACATTTTTTCCGAATCAACACGTCGTCCTGTCTTCGTGTTATCGAACGGCGTAATGCGATAAGCCAATCCTTCTTGCAGGAAGTTGTTTGTCAGGTTCAAGTGATTATCCGAGCCTACGGTTATCGCCATGTACAGCGGACGCTCCCAGTTAGTGTTGGCAAGCATTTCAAGCATCATGAGTTCGCTCTTATAAAGCACACGTTTGCCTTTCAGTGAGATGTGCATGTAATCGGGAATGGAATCAGGAGTCATCATGCCCGAACGCTTGATGGCTTCCTTATCCAGCTTAATCACGAGGCTGTCGGTAGGAATCATCTGCAATTCGCTGTCCTTCGGATTACGTACCCAATACTTCAGGATATTCTTCAGTTCGTAGGGATTGTCACCGAATTCTTTCTTTGCCTCTTCCGGATTCTGCTTGTAATAGTTATTGATGGTTTCCATTGCTTCGGGACGCACATAAACTGCCTCGTTGTGTCCGGACACGTAATCGATACGTTCCCAGTCGATAGGTACAGAAGGCGAGTCGTATGCCGGACGGCGCATCTGGTCGATATACCAGTCGGTTTGCAGGTAGCTCAGGTTACAAACCCGTACATCCGTACGCACACCTTCGGTTTCCTGATTATACCACAAGGGGAAAGTATCGTTATCGCCGTTGGTAAACAAGATGGGGTTTCCTTTATCGGGCACGGAGTTCAGATAGTTCTGTCCGAAGTCACGGCAAGTATAACGCCCGCTGCGGTCGTGGTCGTCCCATGTCTGGCTTACCATCTGTATCGGAACGCACAAGCAAACCACACTTGCCAATACAGCTGCCGGCTTCTCGCCCATCTTCTTCCGGAGGAATTCGGCAATGGCAGCAACGCCCAGACCTATCCAGATAGCGAACCCGTAGAACGAACCGGCATAAGCGTAGTCACGCTCACGTACCTGCTGAGGAGCCTGATTCAAATACAGCACAATGGCCAATCCGGTCATGAAGAACAAGAAGAATACAATCCAGAATTGCTGGATGCCCCGTTCGCCGCGATAGGCCTGCCAGAACAGTCCGATGAGTCCCAATATCAACGGCAGGCAGAAGAACACGTTGTGTCCTTTGTTATTTTTCAGCTCGTCGGGCAGTAAGGATTGGTCGCCGATCAAGGCATTGTCGATAAACGGAATACCGGTAATCCAGTTTCCGTGTTCGATTTCGCCTTGCCCCTGTATGTCATTCTGACGTCCTGCAAAGTTCCACATAAAGTAACGCCAGTACATGTAATTCAACTGGTAGATAAAGAAGAAGCGGATATTATCCCACTGGGTAGGCACTTTTACCGTCATCATGGTTCCGCACTGGTCGTAGGGCACTTCTTTTCCGTCGATGCCTCCCAGCCAGTCCTCGTATGCCTGCGGATGTCCGGGCGCATCGCTCCACATACGCGGGAATAACATATTCTGCGCATATCTGTATTCCGTCTTGTTACGTACCACTTCGTAGCTGTCTTTTTCATCGGGCGATTCTTTTTCCTTACGCTGGTAAACGGGAGCGCCTTCTACGACATCGTACATACATCCCCCGTCCACTTCTTTCAGAGCAGGTTTGGAAGCATACGTCTGCCCGTAGAACAGCGGGCGGGTTCCGTATTGCTCACGTCCTAAATATTCGCCCAGCGTGAAGATGTCTTCGGGAGAATTCTGGTCCATCGGCGTATTGGCAGACGAACGAATCACGATAACCGCATACGAAGAATAACCTACCACAATCATCATCAGCGCGAGCAAGCTGGTATTCATGGTACGGGCACTGACGCGGTATTTCTCATTCAGGTTGGCGAACAGGTAAATGGCAAGAACAGCCAATACGATGACACCGATAAGCACGCTTCCCCATCCATGACCATAAAAAGGAATGCCCAACAGTCCTACCGTGGTGAGGAAAGAGATGTTCATACGTTTACGGCTACGCACGGTGTAGCTCTCGTAAACTCCCCATATAATGCTTGCCGCAAGGATAATGATGTAAATAATCAGTCCGGTATTAAACGGCAGCCCGAAATCGTTGACAAACAGCAGCTCGAACCATCCGCCTACCTTCACGATTCCCGGAACAATGCCATACAGCACCACAGCCACCAGCACCATTGAACCTACAAGTGCCGCAAGACTGCCTTTCAGCGTGGCATGGGGATGCTTCTTATAATAATAAACCAATACGATGGCAGGGATACACAACAAGTTCAACAGATGGACACCGATAGAAAGCCCCGTAAGGTAAGCTATCAGAATCAGCCAGCGGTCGCTGTGAGGTTCGTCTGCACGGTTATCCCACTTCAGGATGAGCCAGAATACCAATGCCGTAAACAAACTGGAGTAGGCATATACTTCACCCTCTACGGCACTGAACCAGAACGTATCGCTCCACGTATAAGCCAATGCTCCTACCAAGCCCGAACCCATAATGGCTATAACTTTTCCTGTGGTCAGGTCGGCATCGTTCGGACAAATCAGTTTTTTTGCCAAGTACGTGATGCTCCAAAAGAGGAAAAGAATACACGCCGCACTCATGAGCGCGCTCATTATGTTAACCATCATCGCCACGTGCGAAGGGTCGGATGCAAACTGGCTAAACAGATTAGCCGTCAACATAAAAAACGGTGCGCCGGGCGGATGTCCGACTTCCAGCTTATAGCCTGTAGTGATAAACTCCGGGCAATCCCAGAAACTGGCAGTAGGCTCGATGGTCATGCAGTACGTCACCGCCGCTATGACAAAGGCTAACCAACCTACCAGATTGTTAATCTTGTTGTACTGTTTCATTATTAAATGCTTGTTTTTTGTTCAATAGCCGCAAAGATAGTAAAGATATTACTACTGAAAAGCGTTCATTGTCTTAAAGTTTATCAAGGAAGAAAAGATAAACGTGTACGGCGCAGCGAATATTCCCCCGTTTCCTCTGCACAAGCCTTTCCGAAAGAAGCACGGAAGGAAAAATTTTTTTCATCTTTTTTACCGGAATAACCTGCTGTTTTTCTGCAAAAGTGAGATTGAGGTAACTAACACACACTTTTGTAACCTCTTGTTTATTAGATAAATGAAGCATACCTTTGTGGTATCGAAAAGAGAGTAAGAATACAATACAAAGCGAATAACCAACCCATAAAAACAAGAAGATTATGAAACAGATTGAACCAATCGCAACAGCTGCGAATTTTAGTGCCATCAACATCGGCAAATTAAACGAACTGAACAATTATGTATTGGAATTAGGACCGGATGTAAAAATCCCCGGAAAAATATTCGGCGGCACGGCACTGCAAGCCACAGGCGGAGAGTTTTCATTCCAAATGTTTCAACCCGGCACAGAAACCGGTTTCCTCCACACACACAAAACACACGAAGAATTGTATTTCTTCTTGAGCGGTACGGGAGAATTTCAGGTAGACGGACAGGTATTCCCGATACAGGAGGGCAGCGTAGTACGTGTGGCACCGGACGGAAAACGCTCCGTACGCAACAACGGAACATCGCCGCTCATCATGCTCTGCGTACAATATAAAGGCAATACGTTTACGCCCGAAGATGCGGCCGACGGATGCATCTTAAACGAACCGGTAAAATGGTAATACCGCTTTTCGCCGCAAACCAATACCGGTGCATTCCATAAGGAAACCGCACTTTCCGAAATGGATTTATAAAAGCATAAGCACAAATTTTATAACCCGGCATGGAGAGTTATACAACTCACCTTGCCGGGTTATATAACTCACTAAGGCGGGTCGTACGACCCAGCCTGCCGAGTTATAAATTTTATACCGGAAACTTAGCAAACCAATGCCGTCCGCCACCCGTCTCTGACGGGCAATACCCCCTTTCAGTCGCCTATTTCATCACTGTTTGCCCGCTTTTCAACCTTTAACTCTTAAAAACGTTTAAAGAAAATCGTGCCATCCCTGATTTATTTGTTATTTTGCACCAAATTAGGGTTTAAAGTGAACGTATTTAAGATAAATAAATGTCCGCTCTGCGGAAAAGACCAGTTTGAGTCGGTAATGACCTGTAAGGATCATTATGCAACGGGAGAACCGTTCGAGATATGCCGCTGCCGGACATGTGGTTTCTTATTCACCCAATCGGTTCCGGCGGAAAACGAAATCGGACGTTATTACGAAAGCCCGGACTACATTTCGCATACTGATACCCACAAAGGGCTGATGAACCGCGTTTACCATTATGTTCGTCGCTACATGTTGGGCAGGAAAAGCCGCCTTATCAAACATAGCTGCGGATTGAGCCGCGGATATTTATTGGATATCGGTACGGGTACAGGATATTTCCCCCACTTCATGCAGAAAAAAGGCTGGCGGGTATCTGCCATTGAAAAAAGCCCGCAGGCACGCGCTTTCGCAAAGGAACATTTCGGCTTAGACATTGATACGCCTGAAACGCTCGGCACATATCCCGACAAGTCGTTTGATGCCATTACGCTTTGGCACGTAATGGAACATTTGGAGCATCTGAACGAAACGTGGGAAACACTGGGGCGCATTTTGAAAGACCGTGGCGTTTTGATTATAGCCGTACCCAATGCAGATTCGTTTGACGCACAAAAATATAAGGAAATGTGGGCAGCATACGATGTTCCACGCCACTTATGGCATTTTACGCCTTCCACCATGCAGCAGTTCGGGGCCAAACATGGGTTTATCTTAACCCAGCGGCGCCCCATGCCTTTCGATGCGTTCTACGTATCGATGCTTACGGAAAAGTATAAAAAGACGCCATGCTACGTGCTGAAAGGAATGATAACCGGAGCAAAAGCATGGGCTGCCTCTCTTGCGAAAAAAGACCGGAGCAGCTCGATGATTTATGTCTTCAGAAAAAAACAATGATTACGATGGGGAAAAAAACGGGTTCGTTCTTCGATATGCAGTTTATCACCTCTGCCATCAGCACCATGTTGGTGTTGCTCTTATTGGGGATGGTGGTGTTTTTCGTACTGGCTGCCGGAAACCTTTCGGCGTACGTACGCGAAAACATTACGTTTTCCATCGTGTTCGATGACCAGATAAAAGAACAGGAGATTATCGGGTTTCAAGAAAAATTAAACTCCGAACCTTTTGTAAAACAGACTTTCTACATTTCCAAGAAACAGGCATTGCAGGAGCAGACGCGCGCCATGGGGACAGACCCTGCCGAATTTCTGGGGTATAATCCTTTCGAGGCTTCCATCGAAGTAAAGCTCAAAGCAGAATACATCAACTCTGACAGCCTGAGCTGGATTCAGGAGAAACTGATGGACAATAAAAATATTATTGAGGTAAACTACCCGCAAGACTTGATTGACTCGGTGAACCGCAACTTACAGAAAATAAGTGTGGTATTACTGGGGCTGGCGGCGCTGTTGACACTCATTTCGTTTGCCTTAATCAACAATACCATCCGCCTGACCATTTACTCAAAGCGTTTCCTCATCCATACCATGAAGCTGGTAGGCGCAGGATGGGGATTCATCCGGCGACCTTTCTTTGTGCGTAATATCTGGGTGGGCATCTTGGCTGCTGCACTGGCAGACGCCCTGCTCATGGGAATGGCGTACTTCCTTGTCAGATACGAGCCCGACTTGGTAGAAATCATCACACCTACTGTCATGGCGGTGGTCATGGGTGCCGTCTTCATATTCGGAGTTACCATCACCGGACTTTGTGCCCTGATTTCCATCAACAGATACCTGAGGATGAAAGTCAACGAATTATATTGTATGTAACGGATATTCACTAAACTTTTTTATTACCATTATGGATAAAAAACACTTTGCTTTTGATAAGACCAACTTTCTATTGCTTGCCATCGGCATGGTAGTTATCATCATCGGCTTCTTGCTGATGAGTGGTTCCGGTTCGTCGGAAACGGCGTTCAACCCGGACATATTCAGCGTACGGCGGGTCAAAGTAGCCCCCATCGTATGTTTTGCCGGATTTATCTTCATGATTTACGGCATCCTGCGCAAACCGGCCGATGACTCAACTTCTAAAAACGAACACTAATGGCGGGAGATTTAAACTTATTTCAAACGATTATCATCGCGATAGTAGAAGGTCTTACCGAATTCCTTCCGGTTTCTTCTACCGGACACATGATTATCGCACAACACGTCTTGGGAGTAGAAAGTACGGAATTTGTCAAGGCTTTCACCTTCATCATACAGTTCGGAGCCATTCTTTCGGTGGTATGCCTGTATTGGAAACGCTTTTTCCGTCTGAATCACAAACCGGCTCCCGAAGGTGCTTCTGCCGTAAAACGGTTTATACATAAGTTTGATTTCTACTGGAAGTTGCTGGTAGCATTCATTCCGGCAGCCGTTTTGGGCCTGCTGTTCAGCGATGCCATTGATGCCATGCTGGAAAGCGTAACCGTAGTGGCTGTGATGCTGATTGTAGGAGGTATATTCATGTTGTTCTGCGACCGCATTTTCGGTACAGGACGCGAGGATACGCCAATAACGGAAAAACGGGCATTCGTTATCGGACTGTTTCAATGTATTTCCATGATTCCCGGAGTATCGCGCTCAATGGCTACCATCGTAGGAGGTATGGCACAGAAGCTCACCCGCAAGGCAGCAGCCGAATTTTCGTTCTTTCTTGCCGTGCCCACCATGTTTGCCGCTACCGTATATAAAATGGCAAAGCTGTTCATGGAAGGCGGAACGGAAATCATAACAAACAATCTTACCCCGCTGATTGTTGGAAACATCGTAGCCTTTATCGTGGCACTGCTTGCCATCAAATTCTTTATCAATTTCGTTACGAAATACGGATTCAAGGCTTTCGGATGGTATCGGATTATCGTTGGGGCTATTATTTTGATAATGTCGTTTTTAGGTTATAATTTGGAATTGGCTTGATGAACTTTAAAGAAGGAGAAGTTTTATATTTCGACAAACCGTTGCGATGGACATCGTTCGCGGTAGTCAACAAAATAAGATATCACATCAGTCGCAAGCTGGGAGTTAAGAAAATAAAGGTGGGACACGCCGGAACACTCGACCCGTTGGCTACGGGGGTTATGATTATCTGCACCGGAAAGGCAACGAAACGTATAGAGGAGTTCCAATATCATACCAAGGAGTACATCGCCACACTGCAGTTGGGAGCCACTACGCCATCGTTCGACCTTGAAAAAGAAATCGATGCAACTTACCCTACCGAACACATCACTCCTGAAATGGTAGAGGACGTTTTAAAGAAATTTGTCGGTACAATCGAACAAATACCTCCGGCTTTTTCGGCTTGCAAAGTAGACGGCAAACGCGCTTACGACCTTGCACGGCGAGGCGGAGAGGTGGAACTGAAACCGAAAACACTCGTCATCGACGAAATAGAGCTGCTGGAGTGTAACCTGCCGGAAATTAAAATACGGGTGGTTTGCAGCAAAGGTACGTACATCCGGGCATTGGCACGCGACATCGGCGAAGCACTCCACAGCGGAGCACACCTTACCGGACTTATCCGCACCCGTGTGGGCGATGTGAAACTGGCAGACTGTATGCAGGTTGACGGCTTTGAAGCATGGCTTGAGAAACAAGATATTGATGTTATAAACGATTAAGGAAAGAAAGGAAGAAGATGAAACTGTCACAATTCAAATTCAAATTGCCGGAAGAGAAAATTGCACTCTATCCGGCCAAGTACAGAGATGAGTCTCGCCTGATGGTGGTACACAAAGCTACCGGGGAGATAGAGCACGTTATGTTCAAAGATATATTGAACTACTTCGATGATCAAGATGCGTTTATCTTTAATGACACCAAAGTATTTCCGGCACGTTTATACGGAAACAAGGAAAAAACCGGTGCGCGCATCGAGGTATTCCTCTTGCGCGAACTGAACGAAGAGCTTCGCCTTTGGGATGTTTTGGTAGATCCGGCACGTAAAATCCGTATAGGAAACAAACTTTATTTCGGTGAAGACGACTCGATGGTGGCAGAGGTCATTGACAATACCACTTCGAGGGGACGTACGCTCCGCTTCCTTTATGACGGACCGCACGACGAGTTCAAGAAAGCACTTTATGCGCTGGGCGAACCGCCTCTTCCTCCGTTTATCCACCGTCCGGCAGAACCGATAGACGAAGAGCGTTTCCAAACCATCTATGCGAAAAACGAAGGTGCTGTAACCGTTCCTGCCGCCGGACTGCATTTCAGCCGCGAACTAATGAAACGTATGGAAATAAAAGGAATCAACTTTGCTTTTATCACCATGCACTGTGGGTTAGGTAATTTCCGCGACATCGACGTGGAAGACCTGACTAAACATAAAATGGACTCTGAACAAATGTTTGTGGATGCTGAAGCCTGCCGCATCGTAAACGAAGCAAAAGACCGTGGAAACAAGGTCTGCGCCGTAGGCACCAGCGTAATGCGTACCATCGAAACAGCCGTAGGTACAGACGGACACCTGAAAGAATTCGAAGGATGGACGAACAAATTCATTTTCCCGCCTTACGACTTCTCGGTAGCAAACGCCATGATAAGCAATTTCCACATGCCGCTTTCTACCATGCTCATGTTGGTATGTTCTTACGGTGGTTATGAACTGATTATGGACGCTTATCAGACGGCGCTGAAAGAAGATTACCGTTTCGGTACTTACGGCGATGCCATGCTGATTCTGGAAAAGTAAATTTTCGGGAGCAACCATCTACTAAGAGCCTGTTTAAATATTGCTCTGCCTGCGGTTTGAGAATTGTTTTCGAGGATGTTTTTCGGCTTTTACGAGGAGGATAGCGGGCTATCTGACGAGTAAAAAGGGGGAAACAGACCGGAAACAAACCCAAAAAGGGGCGGATGAAAATACTTAATCGGAAAATTTAAACAGGCTCTAAGCATCATTATATGTGGGGCGGGATTGACCCGCCCTTGTTTTTACGTAATAACGTATGCCGAAAGTATATTTAGGATTAGGAACAAATTTAGGAAACAAACCGGACAACCTGACACAGGCTATCAAACTGATAAACGAAAAAATAGGGAAAGTTATATCGCAATCATCTTTCTATGAAACGGCTCCGTGGGGATTTACGTCTGATAACGATTTCCTTAATGCTGCGGCGGAGGTGAAAACCTCATACTCGCCGCTTGAAGTATTACGGCTTACCCAAGAAATAGAACGGACATTGGGACGTACTACTAAATCGGTAAACGGAACATACTGCGACCGATTGATAGACATCGACCTACTGATGTACGACAACTGCATAGTCAAGACGCCTGAGCTGACGTTGCCTCATCCTCTCATGACGGAACGAGACTTCGTAATGCTTCCTCTTATAGAAATAGCCGGAAACGAAATCCACCCGCTGTTCGGCAAACCACTGAAAGAACTTTCTCCCAAATCCAATGAATAATAAAACAGGAATCACGATGAGAAACAACAACTCCGTGAGGCGTTATACGATTTATCCAATCGTATCCGCCGTGCCGCCGATTCGATATAACCCTCTCCGATCAGGATATTTGAATATTTTCCTGAAACAATCCCCCTTCTCCATGCCTAAACATCGGGAAGGGGGATTGTTATGTTTACCACGCTACGATAGGCCATCCGTCGGGTGTCCATGTCATTTCGCGGATAATCAGTTTAGGAGCACCGTCTTCTTTCGCAGAGTAAGCGTGACAGATAAAATAATCCTTTCCATCAAAATGGTAGGCTGCATTATGTCCCACTCCTACGTAATCAGCATTTCCTTGAATCACTAATGAACCGCCTCCCTGAGCCATTGACTTCCCATCTTTATCCAGATAGGGACCCGTAACAGTTTTCGAACGTCCTACTACTACTTTGTAGTTGCTCTTCATCCCCCTACAACAGTAGTCGAACGAAACAAAGAGGTAGTAATAATCGCCATGCTTCATGATGAAAGGAGCTTCCACCGCTCCGTCGCCCGGATCTTTATCGTCTAACTCAAACGAACGCTCGCGACGACTCAGCGAATACCATTCTTCGGGTTGTGCAACTCGTGCCAAATCGTCTGTCAGCCTCACCATTTTGATACCATCCCAAAACGAGCCGAAACTCATCCACGGTGTGCCAGCCTCGTCTATAATGATATTAGGGTCGATGGCATTCCACATATCCCGGTTAGGTACAGACTGGATGATTTTTCCTTGATCCGTCCATTTAAACCGTGCATCAGAAGGGTCGAGCGTAGGATTAGTGGCATGGCCGATAGCCGAAGTATTCTTGGCAAAAGCCGAACAAGAATAAAAAAGGTGATACAAGCCGTTGTGATAAATAATATCCGGTGCCCACGTATGTCCGTGATACCCCTTGATGGCATCTACCGCCCATTGAGGAGCTTCCTCAAAAACCGGCTTCTCAAACTTCCAAGTCTTCAAATCAGACGATGACATGACCGAAACACCCTCGCCCGTGGCGAAAAGATAAAATCGATCTCCCTGCCGTGCAAGTACCGGGTCGTGTGTCATGACCTGCTCTATCGGAATCTCTCGCGAAGGAACTGCCGTTTTTACCGGAGTATCAGCGTACGCAGCGTTTACTGCAACCAGCAAGCACGCAGATAGTAGTAAGTTATGCTTCATAATGGTAAAATATTAAGAATGAATTAATTTCTAATCGGTTATCGATTCTTTGTCTACAAATTTAAAAGTTTTCACCCCTCGCGAAGTAGATAAAAAGAACGAAAAGGGTGGACAAACGTATTCCCGCCGGAAAATACTACCCATAGAACCGGTCAGTCTTACCGCATAAGTTACTTAACCTTCCGAATAGAAATATTCCTTGCTTCCGCAAGCGTTTTCAGCATACATAAACTACTCTTCCAGCAGGCTGCTGGGCGTAACGTTGAAGTGCTTGGTAAAGCACCGCGTGAAATATTTCGGGTCATTGAATCCCACTTCGTATGCAATCTCAGAAATGTTCATCGTACGGTTCACCTTATTTTTCAGCAAAAGTTCACGTGCAAGATTCAGCCGGTAATTTCGCATAAACTGACCTGCCGACTGCCCCGTAAGACTCTGCATCTTCTTATTCAGCAGGCTCTTGCTGATACCCATCTCACGGATGAAATCGCCTACCTCGAACTCCGGATTCTTATAGTTCCCTTTTACCACTTTCATTGCTTTATCAAGGAACTTCTTATCACCCGACCCTTCTTCAATCCCCAACCGGTCGGCATCCATTTCGATTGAGAACCGCTGCTGCAACCGCTTACGGTTTTCAAGGATATTCGAGATACGCGCCAGCAACATATTCTCGTCGAAAGGCTTCAGCAGATAAGCGTCAACCCCCATCTTGTAACTCTCCAAGCGCGCTTCATCTGATGTTTTCGCCGTCAGCATCAGGAAAGGAATATGCGAGATGGCAAAATCACCTTTTACACGGCGCGAAAGTTCCATACCGTCCATGACAGGCATCATCAGGTCGCTGATAATGAGATCGACATCATACGATTTCAATACCTGCAACGCCTCTTCCCCTTGCGAAGCCTCTAATACATTATAATATTCCGTCAGAATCGAACGGATATAACCGCGCATATCCTTATTATCTTCTACAACCAACATGGTGAGTTTACTGTTGCGCGGAATATCGAAACGAGGTTCTCCACTTTCCTCGTCTTCTTCCTTAAATGATTCGTCGGTAGCGCGTGTAATCGGTAGCATCACTCTAAATGTAGCTCCATGCCTCCGGTTGTTTTTCACTGAAATACTGCCATCCAGCAATTCCACCAACCGCTTACAGAGATACAGCCCGATACCTGTGCCGCTCTGTCCGCTTATCGAATCAAGACTTTGGTTGTCCGCTTGGTAAAAACGGTCGAAGACTAAATGGATGTCGGCAGGAGGAATCCCCTTACCTGTATCGCGCACGCTGATAAACAGTCGCCCTGCATCTCCCGAACCGCTCAGTTCCGCCACGTAGACTCCGATACGCCCTCCTTTGGGAGTAAACTTCAGTGCATTACTGATAAGATTGGTCAGCACCTTGCGCATGACATCTTCGGCAAACATCATATACGGATTATGCAAACGTACATAAAACTGCAAATCAATTTCCCGATTCAAGGCATAATCGGTAAACGAAGGCATCAATTCCTGCAAGAAACGGTTCAGATTGCCGTGGTTTACGGCTATTTTCATCCGTCCCTCCTCCAGTTTGCGGAAGTCCATCAACTGGTTTATCAGCGACAAAAGATATTTCGAGTTACGTTCTACCAACTGCAACTGCTCGATAACCTGCGGATTATAACTCAACTTCAGCGCACGCTCAATAGGTCCCACTATCAGCGTAAGCGGAGTACGAAACTCATGAGTGATATTCGTAAAAAAGGCCAATTTGTCTACCGTCATCGCTTCCAGCTTACGAGACATCTCCAATATTTTGTTTTTCTGAGTCGTTATCTTTGCATTCGAGTCGCGCAGCAAATCGTTCTGCCGAGACAAAGCCAAAGTCTGGTCGGAAAGTAACTTTTTCTGTTCTTCCAATTCATGTGTACGCTCTTCAACCATCGTATGAAGCAACTTCTGCTGATTCTTTAATGCGCGATAACGCCAATACAAGAAAAACAGCAAGATGAATGCTACAATCAGATTGAACCAGATTGTCTTATAAAAATAAGGCTGCACCACGATGGAGAGTTCGCGAACGGGAGAAACAAAGTTTTTCCCATCCGAGGAGTAACGCAACTGGAAAGTGTATTTACCCGGACGCAGATTCGTATATGTGACCGCGTGCTGACCGGCAGGCATAGTAATCCAGTTATCATTAAATCCCTCTAAACGATAGGTGTAACATGCTAACGTGGAAGGGTTATAATCCAACGATGCGAAACTGATGGAAATCGACTTGTCACGTTCATGGAGGCATAGCTTACCCTCATCCAAAGAGAGTTTCCGATCGAAGCTATGCAGATTTGTAAATACCAAAGGAGAAGCCACAGCCTCTTCTACCCTCGGCATCAAACGAATTTCCGACAGCCCTTCAATGCTTCCCGCATAAACAGCCCCGTTACACGAGCCCCCGGTAGCATTCCAATAAAACTGGTTACAAAGAAGTCCGTCATGTTTCGTATAATTCTGGAACGAAACTTCTTTGGGAGAAAAACAAGACAATCCGTTGTTAGTCGCCAGCCAAAGATGGTTTTCATTATCTTCCCAAATGCCACGCACGCTATTGTTTATCAGCCCATCGCTAACACGATATGCCTTAAACCGACAACTGTTCTTGTCTTCGGTAACCTGATAAAAACCATTTCCGTTTGTCCCTACCCATACGTTACCGTCTTTACTCTGAAAAACAGACGTAATACGCTCGACAACCGCCACCGAAGGTTCATCCAGTTTATGGTCGTACAGCACATAATCAAGCGTACCTTTCTTATAAGAATGTAAATCGATTTTATAAAGCCCGGCCGATGTTCCCATCCATAACACTCCCTCCCGAGTGATACATCCGCCTAAGGCACCAAAAATATTTTCCTTGCGTTTTCCGTCAAACGGATCGCTTACTTTTTCTGTTTGAGGATCGTAAACCAAAATTTCATTACTCGTCCCTATCCATAATAAACGATTGATAGAATCGAAAAGCAAGACACCGATAAATGACTGTTCTAACCCGGGAGTTTCGGGCACGGTTATATGATGAAAACTTTTATCTGCCAGATTCTTACTATTCACCCATCCAAATCCTCCTCCCCATGTTCCGATATAAAGACGCGCTTGCCCGTCAGAAGCCAATGCACTTACCGAATTATGACTCAAATGCGCAGGCGATGCCGTAGTATAGTGCTCGAAGCCCTTTGCATCCGGACGGCGTACATTCAACCCCCTTTCTACCGTTCCGACCCAAAGAGTACCGTCTTTTTCTTCAAGAACTGCATTTATCAGATTCCCTGACAGGCTGCTCTTATCCAGTTGCGAATGGCGATAATTACGTATTTGCAAGCGTGAAGGAATCATTTTATTCAAACCTCCGATTTCCGTACCTACCCATACCATGTTGTCGTCAACCAACAGGCAGTTGATGAAATTACAATTCAATCCGGATACATCATTCCCTGCCTCCGACTGTTGGATTCTAATAAAATCATCTGTTACAGCATTATATAAATTAAGACCTTTCAGTGTGGCTACAACCAACATGCCGTCCGGAGTAAGATTTATATCTGTAATATAATTCTGCGACAAAGAATAAGGATTATTCTCCTCGTACTGATACGTTTTCATAACTCCCGAATTGATACTATACCGATACAAACCGGTATTCGTACCTATCCACATATCATTCTGCCAATAAAACATACAAAGCATTACTGTATTGACCGGCAAAGACAATGATTCCGGACAGGGTAAAGGCTGCTGAGGCATGGAAGAAGACTCTTTTACCAAGCAAAGACGCCCTAAATAGTCGAACCAGATATATCCGTTTGTTTCACAAAAAGCGAGACTGCGGTTATATAAATAAAGGTCGCAAATCTTTACGATGGCATCAACCTTTCCGTCAGGCTGGAAAGATATTTTATACAATCCATTGTCTGCCCCCATCCAAATATTCCCTGCTTCCGAACAATAAACAAAAGTGGAATATCTGATATGGAATGCGGCGAATTTCTCTCCTAAATTTTGCGGCTCCACTTTATGAAGACTCTTCACATCCAAAATATCCAGCCCCCGTTCACCCACCATCCAAATGCGTCCGTAACGGTCTTCACAGAATTTCCTGACAAAATTATTCTTTAACCTCGTCTCTCCCGAAAAGGTATTAAAAGTAACAAACTCGTAACCATCGTAGCGCGTAACCCCATCGCCGCCGGTTGAAACCCAAAGAAAGCCCTGACTATCTTTCATCAGATCTTCCACATAATTCTGGGGCAAGCCATCGTCCATTGTTAAATGCATAAAAAGATAACGCCCGTCTCCATTCTGAGAGGAAACCGGCATTTTCATTCCAAAAGAAAATACAATCAATAACAACAACGACAAGATGTGGGTTTTCATATTACAACTTTATTCATTCCGTCAACAAATATAATTCTTCCCAATCATCAGAACAAATCCAATCTAAGGAAAATACAGACAATGAGCTAAAAGTCCACCAAAGAAAATTAAATGTCCACCTCCCAACACCAGTTGCCCTCTATTTTTGCATCCGTAATAAGCCACTCATACCGGTTTATAGAAAGAGGTTAGTTAATTGTATAGACACAGACAAGTATCATGATGCTTGTCTGTGTTACATACAGAAATCAAAAAAAGAATGAAAAACATGTTTAACACACTGAAAAAACTTTTATGCTTCTTGGCTTTGACAGCCGTTACTTCCGCCATTTCTGCTGCGGAGAAAGACACCACCTTTGTTGCCACCGGCAATCCGATTGTAAGTTACAAATATTTAGGCGACCCTGCTGCTATGGTATACGACGGTACAGTATATATTTATGCCGGACATGATGAGTGCCCTGCACCCGAACAGTATTACCTGATGAACGAATGGTGCATCCTGTCTACCAAAGACATGAAGACCTTTACCGAACATGCCTATACGTTTAAAGCCAAAGAATTTAAATGGGCAAAAGGCGAAGCATGGGCAAGTCAGGTCATCGAACGCAACGGCAAATTCTATTGGTATGTTACCGTAGAACATGCCACCATCCCCGGAAAATCCATCGGTGTGGCTGTGGCCGACTCGCCAACAGGACCGTTTAAGGATGCACGCGGTTCAGCTTTGATTACAAACGACATGACTACCCAATACACTTCCATCCCGTGGGACGACATCGACCCCACAGTGTTTATCGATGATGACGGACAAGCCTATCTTTTCTGGGGCAATACACAATGTTATTATGCCAAGCTGAAAGAAAACATGATTGAGTTAGACGGTCCCATCATGCCGATTAACCTTCCGCGCTATACAGAAGCCCCATGGATACACAAGCACGGTGAATGGTATTATCTGTCTTTTGCTTCCGAGTTTCCGGAAAAACTCTGTTACGCCATGAGCAAAAACATCAACGGCCCGTGGGAATATAAGGGAATATTGAACGAACTGGCAGGAAACTCGAATACCAATCATCAAGCAATTATCGAGTTCAAAGGAAAGACTTATTTCATCTATCACAACGGAAGCATCAACCCTCACGGATGCGGATTCCGCCGTGCCGTTTGTGCCGACCTGTTAGAATATAATCCGGATGGCACAATCAAGCGCATTCAGATGACAACAGAAGGAGTTTTTAAATAATTTTTTTATTATATTTGTCACGCACTATAATCAATAATTACTAACCATGAACAAACACTTAGCATTTTTATCGGCGTTAGCGTTATCAGCCGGCATGAACCTGAATGCGCAAAACGCAAATAACATGGTCATTCAAGCCAACAAAATCGGGGCAGAAATCCAACCGACCATGTATGGACACTTTTTTGAAGACATTAATTACGGCGCAGACGGAGGTTTGTATGCCGAACTGGTAAAAAACCGTTCGTTCGACTTTCCGCAGAACTTCATGGGATGGGACATCTTCGGAAAAGTAACTCTTCAAAACGACGGACCGTTTGAACGTAATCCGCACTATGTACGTCTTTCCGACCCGGGACATGCTCACAAACGTACGGGTATCGAAAACGAAGGCTTCTTCGGAATCGGTATCAAAGCAAACGAAAAATACCGTTTTACGGTGTGGGCACGCGGCGAGAATCAAAAAATCAAGGTAGAGCTGATTAACAATGCTTCGATGGGAGAAACTCAGGTGATCACTTCGCAAGACGTTGCCATCAACTCGAAAGAGTGGAAAAAATACGAAGTAATCCTTACTCCGGGCGAAACACAAGCAAAGGCTCACCTGCGCATATTCCTTGCATCGCCGGGCAGCGTAGATTTGGAACATGTTTCTTTATTCCCGGTAGATACTTGGAAAGGACGCGAAAACGGCTTGCGCAAAGATCTCGTACAGGCTTTGGCTGATACCAAACCGGGAGTATTCCGTTTCCCCGGCGGATGTATCGTTGAAGGTACAGACTTGGCTACACGATATAACTGGAAAAACTCGGTAGGACCGGTAGAAAACCGACCGATTAACGAAAACCGCTGGCATTATACGTTCCCACACCGCTTCTACCCGGATTATTTCCAGACTTACGGCATGGGATTCTATGAACTGTTCTTACTTGCCGAAGACATGGGCGCCGAACCGCTTCCGGTACTGAACTGCGGCTTGTCTTGCCAATATCAGAACGATGATCCGAAAGCGCATGTGTCCGTAGACCAATTAGACAGTTATATCCAAGATGCACTCGACCTCATCGAATTTGCAAACGGCGATACCAATACGAAATGGGGTAAACTGCGTGCCGACATGGGACACCCGGCTCCATTTAACCTGAAATTCATCGGAATAGGTAACGAACAATGGGGACCTGAATATCCGGAACGCTTGAAGCTGTTTGTCGAAGCCATCCGCAAGGCTTATCCTGATATGAAAATTATCGGTTCATCCGGTCCACAGTCTGAAGGCGAAGATTTCGATTACTTATGGCCGGAAATGAAGAAACTCAAAGTAGACCTTGTAGACGAACACTTCTACCGTCCGGAAAGCTGGTTCTTGAAATCAGGAAACCGCTATGATAATTACGACCGCAAAGGGCCGAAAGTATTTGCCGGTGAATATGCTTGCCACGGCGACGGAAAGAAATGGAATCATTTCCATGCCTCACTGCTCGAAGCTGCTTTCCTTACAGGGGTTGAACGCAATGCCGATGTAGTTCACATGGCTACTTACGCTCCGCTGCTGGCTCATGTAGAAGGATGGCAATGGCGTCCGGACTTGATTTGGTTCGACAACCTGCGTTCTGTACGCTCTTGCAGTTGGTACGTACAGTCATTATACGGACACAACAAGGGAACTAACGTTGTTCCGCTCACCATGAACAAACAGGCAGTAAGCGGTCAGGAAGGTCAGAACGGACTGTTTGCAAGCGCCGTGTGGGATGAACCTACCCAGACTTACATTGTCAAAATAGCCAATACCTCCGACAAAGCTCAAGCCATCAATCTGGAATTTAAAGGTTTGAAAAAGTCAGAGAAATTAGGCGAAGGCAAACTGATTACGCTTCACTCAGACAACCTTGATGCTGAAAACACGTTAGACAATCCGAATGCTATCGTGCCGAAAGAATCTGCCGTAAACATCGAAGGAAATACTTTGAATACCGAAATCGGCGCAATGACTTTTGCTGTCTACAAATTTAAGAAGTTATAATAAACATTTTTCTCTTGCTATTAATAGCTCATTGAAACGCGGGCTTTCACAGGTCGACAAACCGTCAATCGTGGAAGTCCGCGTTACTTTTAACAGCCTGTCAAGTGCAATCGTCAGAAATTATCTCAAAAGTCTTAGAGCGTGTCGTACAAATAGACAAAAGGCTCTAAACGACAACGAGCCAACTCTTAAACTATGTTATAAAACACACTTTCTTGAACGAAACGTTTGCCTATTACCCAAAAGTCCGTATCTTTGCATTGTGTTTTTCATAGTATTAGATTTTAAGGTTAACAAAGGTTGGAGTACAGCGGTACTCCTTTTTTTATGTCCGTAAATCAAATAAAATCAAATTCACATAAACAAAGAAAGTCAGCAGCAGAAAATAGTACTACTGACTCTCCGACTAAAAAACAAACCGTAGAAACAGAAGTATGCCTGTCAAAACCGGGGTTTTACGAACTTATCATCAGGAGATGTAAACGACAGTCCCGGAACCGAACGACGTATGTCTTTATAAGCATATTCTTTTATCAGCGAATAGTCGGTGGCATCTAAGGCATAGTAGTAATCATCTTTGTCTGTCGAACGTTTCACAGTCCAATCAAACATGTTTCCGAAAATGGTCAATTCATCTTTTGTGGGGTCAAAAGCGGGAATGGCAGATTTGATGACACTCCCGTCGCTCTGAATCACATAGAAATGATGTCGGCTGTCTACCATGTATCCTAACGTCTGACGGCTGCGGAATTCGGTGATGAAGACGTATTCCGGACGCACATTGTCGGGCAGCCGAATGGCTTTTACATACGGACGGCCTTTCGTACATTTCAAGTGAAACAGTTGGTGGTTAGCGTCCAGCACCAAGTATCCTTCGTCGTAATCTTTACGGGTGGTAGGATTGCCCGAAGCATAGCTGGCGGGAAAAACAAAACCTTTTTGGAGCAACATGTCGGTAAACAGCTTGCTTTTCGGTTCGTCTATCCGGTTTGTCTCCATGCGGATAAACTCAATGCCTTTACCGGTAAAACGGAAAGCGTCATCGGGCATCTTCAGCTCCACCCGCTTGGACATCGATTCCATCAGGAAATAAATCCCCGTTTGGGGAGCGTTGATTGCCGAAGGCACACTTTTAAAGGTAAAGTTCGTCATTTGAATGTCTTTCGGGCTGACTGCTTTGCCGCAGATGGTATCGGGAAAACGCTCGTCTGCCGTAAGCTGACGCACATAAAACGAAGGAAGCAGGCTGTCTACCTGTTGCTGCGTATAGATGTTTCCCTTCGTATCGCTGCGTCGGATTTGCTTGTTCGCGTCCGTCTGAATGAATATGAAGTCGCCCAAAACCGAGCTGTACATCGTAAACGGGGTTTTCACCGGTTTGGCTGTAAAGAATGCGTAACACCACGGCAACTGCCATACCAACAGAACCGCCACGGTGAGATAAAGAAATATTTTACTGAATCGAATCATCTTTGTTTCATTTTTTAATCATTAATCAGTCTTGTTTACCGGCTTTAAACCGCACCACGGAAATCCATGAAAGCGAAGCGATGAGCAGCGTGTACAGGGTTAGCACGGGCAGGAAGCTGTTATATGCCTCGGGTGCCGGAGCCAAGAAGTAGATGCGGCAAATCAATGCGGCAATAATCAGATTCAGCACCCGGCGTTTCCATGTGGGTTCCAGACAAATCCACGCCACGAACAAATAGCCTGCACCACCTGCCAGAAACCACGGAACTGCCGACAGCAGAATGTGCCGAACCAACTCGCCCGTAAAGTGCTGGGGCAGGTAAATGCCCATGATGATGAAACTCGTGGCGAAACATGCAGCCAGCGCAAGCAGCCCGAAAGCCAGAATAGCCAGAATCATCTTCTTCTGCGAGTAAGGCAGATGCAAAGTCAGCTTCAAGCACTTGCGTTGCATTTCGGGAAAAAACTGTACGGCTGCCAGCAGGATACCGGTAAGCAGCGGAACATATTGCAACAAATCAACAAATATGGCATCTTTCTGAACCATAACCACCCACAGATGGTCGATTCCCTGCATGGCTATCACGCGACTGACGCGAAGCATGGAGTATCCCGTGATTCCTATCATGAACAGGGTGGCCAACAGCAAATACCAGCGTGTTTTTATCCACTCTTTATAAAATATGGCTTGTATCATACGTTTCTCTTTTTCTGTTTAATGTTAATACTTTCCGGTAAGCCCGATGAAGGCGTCCTCCAGACTTACGTGTTCGTACCGCAAATCGGTATAGGGGACTTGCGACTGTTTCAAAAGTCCCTCCATTTCGGCAGGCGGAAGGAAAGAATGGGTTTCCAGTGTCTGCCGAATCACCGCCGGATGATAACAGCTCTCCGGCAAGTGAGGCTGATAGCCTTCGGGTACGGTACAAGTATATCGTCGGAGGTTCTTCATCAATGTTTCAACAGGCTGCTGGATAAGGATAGAACCGTAGTCCATAATGATACAGTCATCAATCAGCCGCTCCATATCCTGAATAATATGAGAAGTCAGGAAAACGGTTTTATTTTCAGAGCGAGCATAATCGCGCAGATAGTCGACAAAAAGCCGACGATAGCCGGGGTCAAGCCCTAAAGAGAAATCGTCTAAAATCAAAAGTTCGGGGTCTTGGGCAAGAATCAGCCCCAACGCCACTTGCGAACGCTGCCCGTTCGACATGCGCGAGATGCGCTGCCCCGGAGCCACTTTCAGCTTATTCATCAAGTCGTAATATGCCTCCTTTTTCCATTGCCCCGGATAGAAAGAAGCATAAAACTTCTCTATCTGTGTAATGTTCATAAACTGATACTGAACATGCCCTTCCAGCAGCAAACCGATGTTCCGGCGCAGGGCGGGATTCATGGTTTGAATATTCTCTCCGAATATGCGGCACACCCCTGAACGCGGTTGAAGATAACCGCTCAAAATATTGATAGTTGTTGTTTTCCCTGTACCATTCTTACCCAGCAGTCCTAAAATACGTCCCTGAGGTACATCGAAGCTCAGGTTCTCATAAATTTTACGTTTGCCGTAATAATGAGTCAGGTTTTTACATTCTATTATTGCACTCATTCTTTATATCTTTTTCCGTTTTTTGATACCTTGAAAAATTCTACCCATAGGACGAACCAACTCTACCCATAGAACCGATGAATTCTACCCATAGAACCGACCAATTCTACCGCATGAATTTTACAGGACTAACCGTCACAGCTGGCGCCCTGATTATCAACAAGTTTTAAAAACACGCAAGGAAGATGACCGGTATTAGAATACCGATGACCAGTTCTATACCTCCCCTGCCCCATAATCCCTTCGGCCCTTTAATCATCACAATGCCGCTGAGGGTGATTAAAATCAGGCAGACAGCAAAAGCATCGGCAAACCAAGTCCACCATTTGCCGGGATTAAAATGAAGCTGCACCATCGGGGAGATGAGCGGACGGCGCTTCAATCCTTCATACACCGCATCGTTCGTCCGGGTGTCAATCACCAAGCTGGAGCCTCCTTTCAGGAAAACTTTTATCCTATCCGGTTTCGGGTAATAATATTTGGTGAAATTCTCCGCTTCGCCCAACGGTTCCAGCAATGCCAGAATCACCTTGTCATTCACCTTGTTTTTGTCAGACAAGTCCGCTGTTACCTTATACTCTTTCCGCGTAACCGTATAATGAGGATTTATGCTATCCCGATGGTTCATTACGAGACCTGAGACAGCATAAATCAGAATCATTCCGGCAAAGAAGAATGACAGTTCGCGATGAACCGTCCTACTCCATTTGCGAAACGCCGCTCCTTTACTCTTGAATTTCATAAGAACTTGCTTCCAAGTAATAGAACGACAGGTAATCTTTTCCGGTAGCTGTTTTTCTTTCAGCTATCTTCGCACGGAAATCGGCAATGCGTGCTTCGGGAGTATTCGCTGTTTCGCCGCGTGCTTTCTTCTCCGAATCACATCCGGCAGCCGTTTCGCCATGAGATTTTTCGGTCTGCGCTTTCAGCCGGCTTTCCCAGTTTTGCAGATAAGCCTCATCAACGCGCTGCTCTTTCAATGTTCCGGTAACCGTGACAATGGCATTGACGCAACGGGTATCAAACGAGCCTAACGGACCGGCTTCTACCCGGATCGTCTTAGTATCGTCGCTGCCCATCAAAAACATTTTCGTAGCGCCATGCTTGCAAGTGTGTGTACAAATCCCCTCAATCGTTACCTCCTTGTTTACCAGCGAATCGGCATCCGAGAGCAAATCATCAATGCTTAACGCCGACGGAGCAGCCTGTTCCGTTTGTTCAGACTGACTTTGCTTATTACTGTTTCCACAAGAGGTAATCATTACCATAGCTGCCATAAAAGCGGCAGCAACCATCAATTTAGTTTTCATACATTATCATTTTTAGTTTTAGAAAAAGACGCCCAGTGAACAAGCGGCATACCGGGCCGTTCCGCATTTTTTATAATAAGTGCCCTGCCATTGGAATGACAACGACAAACTGTATTTCTTTATCGGATAGTTTCCCTGCAAGCGGACTCCTGTCCAGCCGTAACTGTCGGACAAGTAAGTGATATTCGCCAACAAGGTTTGTGCCGATGATTTCGAAGTATCCAATCCCGGCAAAGCATATTCAGCCGAGAGGTTGGCGTAATAACCGCCGTTGGCTTCTGCCGCCAACTGCAAACGGTTTATCTGATAGTGCAAACGGGCACGCAACGAACCGGACAATGCCGACAGATGGACGAAACGAGACACCGTGTTGTAATCGGCCCTCCACCGATGACAAGTAACGTTAGGGATGATTGCTCCACCCCATGTCCGTTCACCATACGGGAGTTTCTCCCACAGTCCCTCTACCGAAATCCTGCTGTCGGCAATCTTTATCCCCGGCGAGGTACTAATCAGTGTTCCGTACGAACTCCCGCCAGCCTCACCGTAGAGATTTTCCGTTCCCTTACGGACTGTATATTTCGTTTTCAGCTTTACACCGAAAGTATTTCCCTTCCAAGAAGTCCGCAGCCAACTCACATTCCCATCCAAGTTTGTAGTACCCAGCTCCAGCAATGTGAGATTATTGGCACTGCTCAGTTTCTTATCCAGAGCCATGTGGTCCATTGAAACCACGGCAGATATTCCCTGTTCCGCATCTGCCGGCAGGATGCCCACACTTCCTTTCCACTGCATACCTTGATATTTTGTTCCGGTCTGATTCCCTGCAAAACGCGCATAATCCATCCCCAGCCCCAATACATGGTATACTGAAGTAGAACCTTTGTCGGCAAGAAACGATATCTCACTGTTCTGCTGGTAGTACCGGAAATCGGCGGATACTCCTATACGATACGTACCCAAACGATAGCCTCCTCCTGCGGAGAAAGAAAGATCGGAAGCCGTATTGCGCGGACGTGGGTCTTTATCCCGATAATTATGAGAAGCTCTGTAACCTCCGGTCAGCCCCCATGTCCAACGCCCCGATTCATCGGCATATCCACCATTGAAATAATAAGTCTCTCCCTTCAGGAAACCACCTATTGAATCGCCTGTTACATAAGGAGCCACCAACTCCCAGTCGATGTTCTCGTTCCACAATACATTGTCTTGTTTCCGGCTTCGGTATCCGGCAGACCCAAACACCCGATTATGCTCCGACAGAATAACAAACGAATGTACATCTACTCCGACGTGAGCATCGTTATCGCCTTCTTGCTTCAAAGCTGCCCTGCCCTTATCATGACGGACGGCGTTTACATCCACACTTGTCCACGTATACGGAGTGTAATAATAATACAGTGCCGGATTCTGCCATACTTCACCGCGAAATCCGGTTGCGAACGAGCCCATACGGATTACCTTATCAGGCAATGAAAGCGTATCGGCAACCGTTTGTCCGACGGTTTTCTGCACATTCGTCCCAATGAAAGCAACCAATAACGTTATAACTATTCGCATCCGGATTCGTATCATAAAACAAACAACAAAGATTTATTATGTCAACAAAAACGTTTCTGATTATTCGGCAAACAAACTCGGAGTGGCAGCCGGCGTGAAATCAACGGTAGAGTTGTTCGTGTCTTGCAGTACCTCGCGGTCATTGTCCGTATAAGCCACCTTACGCATTACACACTTGCCGATGTTTTCTGCCACGGTGTTATTTACGCCGATATAGGTATGCCCCATATCCAGTTCGGTAGCCGTAACATTCCACTGCCATTCATTGGTAGCACCGATATTCACAGCGTCTATCACCCATTCGTTAGGGAATTTATATTTGCTCTGAGGCTTGCTTACCGTTCCGCTTTGCAATACATACGTGTAGTCGTAAGTATAATCTGCGATATACTGTTCTTTCGTCATTCCTTCGGGCAGTCTGCCGATGGCATAAGCACGGTTACCCTGCTTGTTCAGTATCCAGATGGTCTTGGTATAGCAATAATAGATATCCATATTGGGAACAGCCGGATTGTCTACGTCTTGTTTCGATTCGATGTACCATTCAAAGTTGGCATTGCTCAGGTCGATGGAGTTCGGGTTAGCCTCTTTGTGGTTGATGGCGTTATCGCAGATAATAAAAGACTCTCCCGGTTGTACCGGATAATCTGTTCCGTTGCCCGGTACTACTACCACAGAACCTACCGCAATCGCTTCGTTCATGATATCCGGGTCTACCGACTGATATTTCTGTGTGGTGGTGAATTGCGATTCCATGAATACCAGTCCGTCTGCATACAGAACCGTATCCGAGTTGTTGTAGATGCGCACGTATTGGTCTCCGTTATACTGCTTTCCGGCCTCGTTATAAGTTCCGGGGAGGAATATTTCGGCAATCACGAAGTCGGCATCGCCTGTATTCACCACGTGTGCCGTCAAGTCCAGCTTGCACGAACCGCCTGAAACTGTCACGTTCTGCTGTACTCCCTGCACGTTTACCTCTACCGAAGTTCCGTTCTGCGAATACGTCCCCTTCCCGATGAAAGTAACGTTATATAATCCATCCGCTAACTGAATAAGGCTGGTAGGATAACTTACATCGGTCTTAGCAGATGTATTCACGTTCTCGAATGTATAAATACCGGAGGTTATCTGCAACCCCTCGATTGTTGTATTTACAGTGGCAGAAATACTTACGTCGGACATGCTTACTCCTTCGTCGTCACTACATGCGCTGAATCCCAATGCTGCCGCAAAGAGAACAGCCAGAGCTAATTGATTTTTTTTCATATTCATTACTTTTTTATTTTAGATTATTAAAAAGTCAAGTTCATTTCCATGCCGAAATAAGGCGATTCCGGTGTCCGGCGTTGCAATACTCCCCTCAAGGTGTAATCGGGATAAATGCCCAAGATGCGGTTTACGTAAAACGACAGATTCAGGTATTTACCGATTCGCTTGCTTGCCTTTAAGTTGACATCCATGTAGAAAGGCACGGTGGTACGCTCGAAATAGGTAGCCGAATACTTTTCTACCAGATGCTGCAACTGGATGTTTTCTGCATCTTCGGCACGGAAAGGATAGGTTTCGCCCGACTGGTCGATGTAACTTACCGGCATACCGTCGTTCCACAGATTACGGCGATTAGTGTACCATGTACATTGCAGTGAAGTTGAAAAGGTCAAGCCCAAACGCTGGAGATAGGTGTCAAACATAAAGTTGGTATTAAACGCCTGACTTTCTGTTCCTTCTTCGCCCTCGTATAATCCAACGTATTCCAACTGCTTATTATCCAGCAAAATGGAGGAAGCCTTATATTTCGGAACGTCTGAGCTATAAATGTTTTTTATCCACGCCCCATACACCGTAACGCGGGTTTTCAGCAGTTCGATTCGTTTGGATGAGAATTGAAACTCCACGCCTTCTTTCTCCATTTTCATCACGTTGCCCACGGTAGAATATACGTCAAGATTATATTCGTCGGTATAAGCCAGTTCCGACAGTTCGGGAGGAGCAGTCAGCGTAGAGCCGTCAATACTCGACGGGTCATAGAGTTTATAAGCCAGCGATTTGTAATATGTCAGGTCGCCGAAACCGTTGTTCATCCGCTCGCGGAAGTAAGTAACAGACAAGCGATTCCCTTTATAGCCTATATCGGCGCGAACCTCCCACTTCCGGTTACGTGCCGGCTCTAACTGATAATTGGTATTGTCCCACTTATACGTCATCATGTTGATGCGACGGTAATCGGGATTGGTATGATAATAATTCAACTGAATCAAATCGACATACTTCAGGTCGGGGTAAAGCTGCGAAATGGTAGGCATACGGCTTATCCATCCCAAACCGCCGGAAAAAGTGATATTCCATCCATTGAATGCAGGCAAACGCCATTGCAAATCCAGACGGAGGTCGGGATATACCTTGCCTTTCATCTCGTATTGGCTGTCAAGCCCCAACAGCGACTGCAAGCGGACACCCGCCGTAAGAGACAGTTTATGGCTTTGTACGGGAAGATGTAAAACCTCTTCGGCATAGAAGGCAAAAGGTTGCAGCCCCGGCACGTCTTTAAAACGACGCGGACGGGTACTCATGCTTTCACTGATGGGGCGCGTGACGTCGAACACTTGTCCTTCGCCCAAATTCTTCTGATAATCCCACTCCACGCCCATGTTCGTCTCGTTACGCAACATGCCGACAGGAAAAGCCAAGCGGGTGCGTGCCGCAGCCGTAACGTATAAGGGCTTACCGTCGATTTCCATTTGTGCCACGTAATTGTATGGTAAATAGATACCGTCAGATTCTCCTTCTTCTTTCTGAATGGATATGGCTGCCGGACGGTTGAGGGAGACCGATTTCGTTTCACGCATTTTCTCCCATTGCTGGCTGACGGAGGTGGTCAGGTTTATCTCCCGAATCCATGAACGGTCGGGAAACTTCATATTCCATTTGCCTGCCACCTTCAGGCTGTTGAAATCCGACTTGTAAGCGTCTTCTTTTACGGTAGCATCCTTGTCACGTTTTGCATCGTCGAACGAACCGGTATAATCGGTACTGATATTCCAGTGGATGTTACGCTCGTTCCACAGCCACTTGCTATCCAGACGGGCAGACGCCGTGAAGCGCGTATAGTTTTTCACACTGTTGCGCGGGTCAATCTTTGCATCCAGATAATTGACATCGGCATTTAAAATATAACGTCCGTTGCCGTCCAGCCTGATTCCTTTACCTACCGAAAACAGTTTGCTGGTTTTATCGGCTTTGAAGCGTGCAGACAAGGGACTTTCGCTGGTTTTGCGCTGGATAATCACTGCGCCGTTCGACACGTTTCCGTACGCCACAGAAGGAATACCTCGGATAATCTCCACCTTCTCGATATTGTCGGTGGAAAGGGTACGCATATCCACTCCTTTCGCCATCGTGCTGGTGGCGTTTACGCTGGAAGTGCTGCCCGGCATGTATTGCAAGTTGGCATCTGTATTCAGGGACACACCGTCGACGAAAAACCCCACGCCCAACGAAGAAAGCGCCGATGTCTGACCGGTTTCGCGGATACGAATCAGGTTTGCCTGCCCCATCTGGGGGTCGGCCGACTTACCTCCGGGTACCAATTCCATCAAGTCGCTGAAACTGCTGGGCTGAAGGTGTTTCATCGCCGTGCGGTCGATTATGGATGCACTGGCGGCGTACTTCGACTCGGAAGCGGTTACAACAACCTCGTTCAGCGCCGTTGCCGAAGACTTTAAATAAAACGTTTCTAAAATATCCTGAACAACCTTTACTTCTTTTTCTACGGTATCATATCCTAAATACGAAATAACCACCCGATAAGTTTCGGGCCGGATGTGGGGGAGTTCAAAACGCCCGTTCGCATCTGTAATGCCTCCATAAGCAATTTGTTTCCCAACAAATAACTGAACCGTTGCATAATCTAACGTTTGATGGGTCTGTTTATCTAACACAACACCTCTAAACGCAAATGTCTGCCCCCATAAAAAAGATACATTACCCAATGTTATGAACCAAAGAAGTACGTATATACTTTTGCAAACCATCTCATCCTTTATTTGGTTTACAAAAGTACGAATCGCCCACAGCTGCGGCAATACCCACTTTTAGGTATTAAAAGGTGATTTCGGGCAGGCGCAATACCTAAACATGAGTATTTTGCTTTTGATTCATTTCCAAAGGAATATCGTCTACGCTCATCCCCCTCAAAACGCTACCGCAAGCGTTGGTCATCTCATGCGGTAGCGTTGACCGATTCTACCCATAGCGTTGGCCGGTTCTATGGGTAGAATTTTTCACCGCCAAACAGACCGTTACAAACCAAACCGGGAGGTGTCTACATCTTTTGATTCTTTCTTGGTGTATCCGCCGAACTTGTAGCTGAACGACAGGGTAATACCGCGCTGATAGTTTGCCACACCCATGTCGAGATGCTGTGCCCCGTTGCGCACTTTCATATTGAAATGGTTATATCCATTAAAAATATCGGTTCCTTTCAGTTGAATCATGGCTTTGTCTCCGGCAAAGGTATAGCGCAGGGTTGCATTGACAGAACCTATCGGCTGAATACGGTAACTGCCTTGCAAGGCTTTGGTTTGACCAAAAGCGGTGACTTCGAACTTAATGTTCGGCTTTTGGCTGAGGATGAATGTATTCGTCCACGAACCGATGCCGGTCCACTGCCGGTTATCGAAGGGTGCATCGTAGTAATGACTCGCTTTGGCATGTCCGAACAGGGCATTCAGCGTCAATCGGCTGTCCCACCACCCGCCTACCTTGAACGGAATAACGGCTGTCAGAATCAACTGGTTGTTGTAATCCCAGTTCTGGTAGTTATACACAGACCGCAGGCGTTCGGAATCGAGGTACACCATCTGCGTAAAATAATCGGGCTGATAATCGTAACTCACCTGAAAGATATACTTACTCTTGAGGATGTATGTCAGCGCAGCGCTGTAATCGGTATAGGGTTTCAGATAGGCGTTTCCCACCGACTGCTGATAACCGTTGAGGTAGCCCACCGTTCCGCTCAGCGTCCAATAGTCGGGGTAAGTTTTATCCGAGCTGAAAGAAAGCTGAAGGATATGCGACGGAGACGGCACGTAACTCAACTGCATCGTGGGATAAACCGCCCACTTTTCGTAATCTTCCATCTTGTAATACTCTACGGCGGCAGACGCGCTCAGGCTCCAGCGTGGATTGAAACTCTTGTCGAAACCCACATACGCATTATAGGTATATTCGTCGATGCGCCTGTCGGTATTCTCACCGCTCATCTCAGACAAGCTATAACGCTGCATGTTCCGGTCGTTGACGTAAGTAAATGATGTTCCATAATTCAGTGTCCAGTCTTTCGGAAGCATCAGGCTGTGGTCGGCGTACACCTTCCATCGGTCGATACGCTGCTCGGAGTTACTGACAAATGCAGACTCCTGCCCGTCTGTTCCCGTATCGGAGAAATCTTGCGTATCTTTATTCTTATAAAATGTATAGTCGGCACCCGCTTTCAGCCCGAAGTCGGATGTATAGCTCAACGCGGCATTGTGCATCTGTTCGTCGCTTTCGTGGTAGTTCCGCGAGTTGGAAATATTTCCCCATGCCCGTAAATCGTTAGTACCGTTGGGCGTAAAGTTTGTGGTATAATTCAAATCGAGCTGATTTCCTTCACTGAACTTATAGGCGCCTCCCAAGCGGAACAAGTGGCTGATGCCCCTACCTTCGCCGTTGTCCGACAGGTGAATCTCATGCGTTTCGCCAGCTACCGTATGCAGTGCGTCAAACTCCATTGACTGACGGCTGTAACGGTCGTTAAGATTATACATAAAGTCGACATCAAACTTAGGCGAGGTATAAGCCAACGTTACACCGCCGTTTCCACCCGCCTCATCCAACTGCACGTAGCTGCCGTTCACTTCGCCCTGCAAACCTCCTTCGCCTTCCTTATAACCTTTCAGCACGAGATTGATAGCCGCGCCGCGCACGTGGTACTGCGGAGGAGCGCTATACATCACTTCCGCCCGCTCCACGCGCGAAGCCGGCATCGCCTTTAAGAGAGTTGTCAGTTGTTCGTAAGTCATCGACGACGGTTTCCCGTTTAATATGATGCTCAGCGAAGAAGTTCCGGCAAGTGTCAGTACGTCGTTCTGTTCCATCACGCCCGGAAGCTCCTTTATCGCTTCATAAGCATTCGTTACGAGCTTATTGGCAGTAAGCTGCGGCATGTCGTAAGTCAGCCGGCTGCCCTCCACCTTTACCAGCGGGCGGTCTGCCTTCACCACCACTTCGCCCAGCGCATAATCTTTTTCCTTCAGCACCGTTACGCCGGCATCGCTTCCCGTACCTTCTTTTTCCACCGTGTCGTACAGGATATGCTGGAAAATCAAACGATAATGCTCCGGCACCTGATTCAAAGAAAAGAATCCGGCAGTGTCTGTCACGGCAGCATCAACAAACGTTGAATCAATACGCTGGAGCACCACCGTAGCACCGTCAATCGGTCGTTCCCGGCTGTCTGTCACTTTCCCCGACAACGTTTGTGCCATGCTCAGGCTCGTCAACACACCAGCCAATAACAAGATGCTCATCAAAAAATATCTTTTCATATCAATTCGTTTTTAATATTTTCTTTATCTTTGACTTCGCAAAGATAGAAAGCAGCTTTTGCTTTCATGGTTAACGCGAGGTTAATGTTAGGTTAATATGGGAAAGATAAAACACATCCGCTGGATTGCCGTTATCGGACTACTGGCAATAATCGAGTTACAATATGTCTGGCTGACCAATACCTATAAACTGACGGAAGAAAGCCTGCTGATGAAAAGCGACGCACTGTTTAAAGATGCAGCTTTGCAGGAAGTGTTCTGCCGCATGGAGAAATACAAAAAGATGATGTCTTCCAAAGATACCACGTTTACCATACATCTTGAAGAAGACCCCGATACGCTTTCAGCGGATATGATGAAAAACCGCGCAAACCAATGGCTCATGTCAAGCCTGCATATCGCTTTCCAGAAAGCCGTGTTAAAGGAACTGAAGATGGAAGTATCTCTAACCGATTTGGATTCCATCTATACCCATATACTCGACTCGATTGATATTCATGCAAAGGTATTCTCGTGCGTCATAGATTCTTCGGGAAATGTTATCCGCAGCTCCGGCAAAACAGACATCAATGCCCACGGAACATTAAAGACCAGTCCCGTACCCATTAACTTCGAAAAGAGCCGATTCCTGCAAGGCATCATCACCAATCCCTACTGGCTGATCGTACAGCGGATGACCATGCTGCTGATAGCCACGGCACTGATAATGGTACTCGTCATCGGGTGTATCGTTTACCAGATACGCATCATCATCCGGCAAGACAAGATAGCCAAGCTGCGCGAAGACTTCTCATACGCCATGATTCACGATATGAAAACCCCGCTCAGCTCCATACTGATGGGAACGCAGATACTCGAAACCGGACGATTAGACAGTCAGCCGGAAAAGAAAGCCCGGTACTTCCGCATCCTGAGGGAAGAAAGCGAACACTTGCTGGCGCTGACTAACAAGGTGCTGACGCTCTCGAAGCTGGAAAACCATCGGCTGAAGCTGACAAAGACCGACTGCCCGCTACGTCCTCTATTGGAGGATTTGGCAGAGAAATACAAAGCCAATGCTCCGAAGAAAGTAACCTATGTATGGAATCTGACAACAGAAACCGTATACGCAGACCATGAGTTCTTAAAAGAGGCACTGAGCAACCTGATAGACAATGCCGTGAAATATTCGGGCGAGGAGGTGGAAATCATTCTCTCATCGGGGACACGGGCAGACGGAACAGACTATATCAGCATCCGCGACAATGGTTTCGGCATCCCGCTGAAAGACCAGTCGAAGATATTCGAGAAATACGAACGTGCCTCAGCTACCGAACGTAACCGCAAAGGAGGCGCAACGGGCTTCGGGTTAGGGCTGAACTATGTATTCCGAGTAGCCGAAGCACACGACGGACAAATAACGGTAGAAAGCATCGAAGGCGAATACAGCGTTTTTACGCTGCTGTTGCCATCTAAAGAAAAAGCAGAAAAAGAAAAGATATGATCAAGTTATTGTTAGTGGAAGACGATGCCAATTTGTGTTACATCATCCGGGGAGGCTTGGAGGACATGATAGGCGGTTATGAAGTAAAAACGGCAACCAACGGCAAGGAAGGGTTACGCTTATGGCAGGAGTGGAATCCGGATGTCATCGTGTCTGATATCGAAATGCCAGTAATGGACGGTTATGAAATGGTGCGCCGCATCCGAGAAACCGACGGTACAACACCGATTCTGTTCACCTCCGGACGTGTATCGCCGAAAGACGTGGTAGAAGGTTATGAACTGGGTGTTAATAACTACATCAAAAAGCCTTTTCTGGCAGAAGAACTGAATGCGCATATCACGGCATTGATTCGCTTGACGAAAGGCATAAAAGCACGCGATACCCATACACTGTATCCCATCGGCAAGCTATTCTCATTCGATGCGGCTCATGCTTTGTTACATCACCGGAACGAACCCGACAAAACTTTAACCGAACGCGAAGCCCGCCTCTTGCAACTGCTTTATGAAAATAAAGGAGAGGTAGTAAAGCGCGAAGCAATCCTCGCCCAACTATGGGATACGGAAGAAGATTATTTTGCCTCGCGCAGCCTTGATGTTTTCATATCACGACTCCGTAAACTATTGGCTGCCGATGAGACTGTGCAAATCAAAACAGTAAAAGGTATAGGACTGATGCTGACCGACTGATGCTTTCAAGGATTATCAATTAATAAAAGACCAACCATCTTTATGAATCTGACGGATTTATTAATCAGGGCACCTCTCTTTAAAGGTTGTAGTAAATTACAGATAGAAACATTTTTATCAACTACTTATTACCGCCTGCGCAGACGGACTGCGGATTATTACGTAGCCCACATGGGAGATACGTGTAACGATATTATCATTCTTATCGAGGGTTGTGTATATACCAGCATGATAAATAATGACAAGGAGGTAATAATCGAAACCATCACAGCTCCACTGGTATTGGCACCGGCTTTTGTTTATGGAGAAGTTAATTCATTTCCTGTCAATATCGTGACAAAAACGGACTGCACGTTTCTCTTTATTGATAAATCAGCGTTCTTAAACCTATTGCATAACGACAAGATGTTAATGACGAACTTTATCAAGATATTGTCAGACCGTTGTTATCGCCTGTCGGAAAGAATTCGCGAAGAAAACCTGCAATCATTAAAAGAGCGCGTTATCGAATACCTTCATAAACACGGGAAAATAGATAATGTACAATGGGTGGCACGCATATTGGGGGTAGCCAGACCTTCTTTATCAAGAGTGTTATCCGAACTAAGAAACGAAGGAACCGTCATCAACCAGTCGAACAAGATTATCCTTAAAAAAGATTAACGTCTGCTTCCTTATATTTAGCGCGTAACATTTGTTACGGCATTCCAATTTTTACAGGCATATTTTTGCATCCGATTCTAATTAAAATAACAGTTTACGAATATGGAAAAAAATATGTTTTGTTATCAGTGTCAGGAAACAGCCAATGGTATCGGATGCAAACTCATCGGCGTATGTGGCAAGAAGCCGGAAGTAGCTAAAGCTCAAGACCTTTTGATATATCTTTTAAAAGGAATCGGAGTAGCCGTTAGTCTCTGTAAATCAAAACCATGCTGCTGCTCAAAGAGAGCTGATGTATATAATTTTGTAAACGACTCGCTATTCTGTACCATAACGAATGCGAATTTCGACAAGGAGAGCATTTACAAAAGAATAGATGAAGCCATAGTACTGCGCAACCAGTTAATCAGTCGGATAAAAGAAAAGGGGGTGGCTATCCCCGACATAGATGTGCTTACTTGGAATGGAAACCGGACTGAATACGATGAGAAAGCCCAAACGGTAGGGGTGTTAAGCTGCAAAAACGAAGATATCCGCTCGCTTAAAGAACTTACCATGTATGGTCTTAAAGGGATGGCGGCGTATTTGGAACATGCCGCACGGTTAGGACTGGTTGAAACAGAAATCAATGATTTCATTCTTTATGCTTTAAGCGAATTGGTTCTTAACGAAGATGCAACTTCGCTTACTGCACTTGCGCTTACAACCGGCGAATGGGGTGTAAAAGCGATGGCGCTTTTAGATAAGGCGAATACGACGGCTTACGGAAACCCGGAAATTACAGAAGTTAATATTTCCGTAGGTAACCGGCCGGGCATCTTGGTAAGCGGACATGATTTAAACGACATCGAACAGTTGCTTGAACAGAGTAAAGACAGTGGCATTGATATTTATACTCACGGCGAAATGCTTCCTGCTCATTATTATCCGCGTCTTAAAAAATATGCTCATCTGAGGGGGAATTACGGCAACGCATGGTGGAAGCAACGCGAAGAATTTGAAACATTCAACGGGCCTATTCTTTTTACCACAAACTGTATCGTACCTCCCACAGGGAAGGCTACTTATTCCGGACGGGTTTATACGACCAACAGTACCGGATATCCGGGCTGGAAACACATCGTTTCTGACATGAACGGGAAAAAGGATTTCAGTGAAATCATCGCACTTGCCAAAACCTGTAAAGCACCTAAAGAAATAGAAAAAGGAAGCATCGTAGGAGGATTTGCACACGAACAGGTTTTTGCCCTTGCCGATAAGGTAGTAGAAGCTGTAAAAAACGGCGATATCCGTAAGTTTATCGTTATGGCGGGCTGCGACGGAAGAATGAAGAGCAGAGACTACTATACGGAATTTGCCAAATCTTTGCCCCAAGATTGTGTCATTCTTACAGCCGGTTGTGCTAAATACAGATATAACAAACTGCCTCTCGGAGATATCAACGGCATACCCAGAGTGCTTGATGCCGGTCAGTGTAACGACAGCTATTCACTGGCGCTTATCGCTTTGAAATTAAAGGAGGTATTCGGATTGAACGACATTAACGAACTGCCCATTGCTTATAACATTGCATGGTATGAACAGAAAGCCGTTATCGTACTGCTGGCACTGCTGAGTTTAGGAGTGAAGAATATCCATTTAGGTCCTACTTTACCCGCATTCTTATCTCCGAACGTAGCCAAAGTGTTGGTTGATAACTTTGGAATATCCGGCATAAACACGGTAGACGAGGATTTGAAAAGATTAGGAATCCTATAACAGGAGTTGTCGCAGAACCTTGTCTCTGCTTCAGATTAAAAATCGTTTTCGGGGATGTTTTTCCGCATTGATAAGGGCGATGGCAGTTATCGGATGGAAACGGAAAAACATCCTCGAATACAAACTCAAAGTACGGACTGAGCAAAATCCAAACCGCCTCTTAAATGGTTTTCAGATATTGTTCAACTTTTTCAAAGAATAACGAAATGTGGGCTCCGTCTGCAAAAGCATGGCTGGCGGTCAGGGCGATGGGCATATACAGCCGCCCGTCACGTCTGATCGCTTTTCCGGCATTCATCAGCGGATAGTCCAGCGGATGGCCCACAGATTGCTGGGTATAAGTTACCGAAGTAAAATAGAGTTTCGGTGTGGCGCTGAGCAAGAATACATCAAAATCGCCTTGGTCGGCTATCTGTTTGTCCGTTCCATACGGGTCGCCGTCGGCAGGAATGGAGGTTACGATACGGCGGGCCTCAGCATAGAACGCATTGAAATCTTCCTGATACGGAATGCGTACCGTATAGAAAGTTTTTCCGGGAACGGCTATGGGAGAGATAACATCTACGGTATCGTGATAAACCACCTGTCCGTTTTTATCCCAGCGGTAACGCAATTCCTTGATTTCGTTTACGGCACGCAGTATGGCGTATAAGTAGTACAGGAAAAACGAACGCTCCGAAGCCTTAGCCGAAGCATAAGCGTCTGTACAGTCTACTTCGCCGGTGATGGAAATCCATGAGTTGGCAAACCCTCGAAAGAAGTTATAATTATCTTTCCGTTCCCATGTATTGATGTCTACGGTATGTTTCATTATTTGCTGAATTTTTGTGCCACTTTATGATAGGTGGGCATGTCTACGCCCAACCGTTCGCCAAGTTCAATCATATCGAAAAGCAAGCCTTGTATTTCCGATTCATGCTCGCGGGCAATGTCTTTCTGCATTGAAGCCGTACTGTGAGGGTCGAGTTTGTCGATAACCTTCAGATTATAAGCCACGGGGTCTTCGGGAAATACCACACCGGAGCGGCGTCCTATCTCCGCACTTTCGGTAGAAAGTCCGATAAACGTGTTTCTTACCTCCCCCTCGTGTTGCACTTCTCCCATCGGAACGTCGTGATAAGCACCCGTGCAGGCCATTGCCGAAATAAACGCCCACTTGATGAATGTATCGCGGTTGATGTCATCGGAAACGTCTACTTTGATGCCGCAACTGCGCAGTTCTTCCGCAATGCCCTCCAAGCGCGCGGGTGAGACACCCTGCTCCGGACGTGCGCCAAACACCATGCGGAAAATGGTTCCCATCTGGGTTATCTCGCCTTCACCCGAAACAAAGCCTACGATATAAATACACCCGTCGAGCACGGTGACCGAGGGAATCAAACGTCCGATGCGCGGCCCTGTGCCGTAAACGTTCAGGATGGGGATAACCAGCGTATCGGGAGTAGAAGCACGCTCTAACACTTCTTTGATGGAATCAATGGAATATCCCTTCACACATACAAATATCACATCGGCTTTCCCGCTGAATTCTTCGGCGGTACACGCCTTTACGGGGAGGTAATGCTCACCCTTGAGGTCGGACTTCAGGTGAAGTCCGTTGCGGCGTATGGCTTCCAAGTGTTTGCCACGGGCAATGCACGCCACCTCTTTGCCTGCCAATGCGAGGAATCCGGCAATAGAGCCGCCCACGCCTCCTGTTCCTACGACTAAATATTTCATTTTACACTGTTTTTTTGAGTTGATAAAAAAAGCCCGTAGTGAGCTTTTGTTTATTTGGAAATAAGCAGACTTATCGGAAGAATCGGTCTGACTGAAAACCGTGGCAAGTTATAAAAAGATTGACGAACCAACAAGGAATGGAGCGAAAACCTGCATCCGGAAAAAAGGGATGTGACAGGGGTGAAAAATTCTACCCATAGTGCAGGTTAACATTATGGGTAGAACCGGTCAACACTACCGCATGGAACGACCAACGCTTGCGGTAGCGTTTTCAGGTAAAAAAGAAAGAAGTAAGTTCCGGAAAACCAACGTTTTACACAGAACTTACTTCTTATTCTTTCTTTTGCGGCGCCACGCTTCACGTGTTTGCCTTGCCGCGAATGCACAAATCTATCCGCGCGGATGCTTTCGGGGCGTATGCGATACGCCCCTACACCAGCGAATAGCAGGATTTATTTAACCTTTTTACCCCAATAAGTCTTATAGTTATCGCCATATCCGGCGTAAACAATGGTATGGGTTCGCGGAGAGGCTTCCCAGTCGGTTTCACGCTGCAAGTAAAGTTCAACACCGTTGTCGAACGTAAGAACGCGATTGCTGCTGTCATACGACCATGTAGCTCCCTCCCAGCTTCCTGCACTCACCGTATGGTCGGCAGAAAGAGTCATTGTAGAAGATGTTTTCTGGTTTCCGTACGAATAAGAAAGGTCGATGTGTTCCCAGTCGCCTACCAGTTCGCTTTCCGTAATATCTACCTGCGGCACTGCACCGTAACGTTCAGGCATCACCACGGGCCATCCGTCCTCTGTCCAGCGGATGCTGCGTACATGTCCCATCATAAGGGCATTTGAAGCATTGATACCCGCTACGTTTTCAGGGAATCTGCCCTGCGATGCGAAATACCAGTTGCCGTTTCCGTCATCGAACACACAGCAGTGTGAAATTCCTACCCATCCGTCGCTGCCGTTGAATTTATAAGGATGAGTAACCACGGGGTAGAGTTCGCCTCCTACATTGGTAATATCTGTCCCGTCCATGCCCACATACGGGCCTGCAATGTTGGTAGCACGCGCCACGCGGGTGTTGTAAGGAACTTCCAGCGCGTCGTAAGCCAAGAACAGGTAGTAATATCCGTCGTGGTAAATGAGTTCCGGACCTTCCGATGCCTGCCAGCGGTTGTTCATTTGGCGGGTAGCTATCAACTGACCGTAAGCAGCAATGTCCGAATCCGTTCCCCACGGGTTAGGCAGTTCGGCTTTCACCTTGCCCGTAGCCTCATCAAGTTCTACCAGCGCAATACCGCTGTGCCAAGAGCCGTAAGCCAGATAGTGGCGTCCGTCACCATCAATAATGTAGCTGGGGTCGATGGCATTCCACTTGTAGTAACAGTTAGCCCAATCGTTTGCCGGAACATTGAAGTCCAGCCCCTTGTCGGAAGCATTGGTGATAACGTAACCTTTATCCACCCATCCACTGTTGTTAGCAGGGTCTGAGTTCTCCATCAAGCCAATAAATGCGCGTTCGCTCCATGTGCCGTCGCCGCTCAGCGTGCCGGGGCAAACGATGGAATAATACATACGATACAGTCCGCTGCTTACCTTACGCACACACGGTGCCCAATAACCGAAATCGTCGACGCTGGGATTGACTTCTTCCAAGCCCATTGCTGTACGGATTTCGTTCAGCTTCGGAATCACCCAATCGGGCAGCGTCTGCATGGTTCCGCCCAAGTATTCCCAGTCTACCAAGTTCTTCGAACGGCGTCCGTGGAAATGTCCGCCCGCAGTGTGCGCGTTGCCATACGAAGCATCTGTTTGATACATATAATAATATCCGTCGTCGGCAAGAACCACTGTGGGGTCATGAACGTTACTCAAGTTCCATTGCGAACGGTTCGTCCAGTCGGCGATGCTTGAGTAATCATCCGGATAAGCGGGAGCTACGTAATTGGCGAGCTGTTCGTCAAGGCTCATGGCTCCCGTAGTAGCTTCAACAGGGTCGGAATATGTATAACGGCTGTTACCGTAAACAAAGGCACGTACATAGTAAGTTGAACTTCCCATCAGTCCGGAGATACTGGCAGAAAAATTTTCATCGGCATCCACCACGTTGTCACTGATGGTCGGAGTTTGTGCATTGGTACTGTAACAGAATCCTCTCCGCACGATGTCTCCCACATTACCGGTAGCCGACGCAGTAAGAGTGAGCGAAGTACCTGTTGTTTCCGTTACTTCGGGAGCAGCTACGGTTATGCCGCTGTCGCTGTTATATTCGATGTTATCCAAGCCGTCGGAGCAAGCCGCCAAGACGAGCAGTAGAGACATCCAGATAAATGATAATTGTTTTTTCATCTGATGATTAGGTTTAGAAATTCCCCCGTTTCCCTCACGCGGAAGGAAACGGCAGGAATGATAAAATAACTATTTATTCATTGAAAACAAGATGGCACCCTTCCATAGTCAGTGCAAAATTCAGATCAGAAAGATCAACCGTATTGATACCTAAATAATATTGAGTATAGGTTGTTCCTGCTACTCCTTGCATAACAGCCTGCACATCGGCAGTACCGTTACCGCAGTTGGTTACATAAACCGTAACTTTCGCACCGTTCATTTCGGCAAGCCAAGCAGCCCAATCAGACTGACCGCCGCTGGTTTGAAGGTTTACATTATCTTCATATCCTGCACCCCAACCATAATTATCGGCGCGGACTACCGCATATTCTGTAAGATCTGCTTTGCGAAGAACCACAGAATAGTTATTCCAATTGTTTACCCCGTTGGTATAATTGGTAAATGAGATAAATTTTGTTTCTCCCGCAGGTACATTAAAATCATCAGAGAACACAGTCCACCATGCAGTGCTGTTATCTTCAGCCCCTACCATGTTGGTACTGTTGTGTACTTCCGAATCAACCGACTCTGAAACGTTGACGCTTACCGTTGCGGTTACTCCCTCAGCGGCAGTAATGGTAACAGTGTGGTCGCCTACCGTTGCAGGAATGGTAGAGAAAGTAAGTTTTGAGTTATCCATAACCCTTTCTGTACCCGTCACGCTGGTTGCAGTAACCTCCATACCCGTCGGGTCGAAAGCCAATGTACGGTCAGTCATGCCTTCGGTAGCAGGCGAAGTATAATAGTAGTAATTCTTGCGTGAAGGCTGTGTAGTAACTTCGATGGAAGCAATCTTTTCTACCACATTAAACGTTGCGCTTGCCACAATCGGCTGTTCGCAGTTCTCGCCCTTAAAGGTCTTGTTATAGATGGCTACAAGCGTCTTTTCGCCTTCGGTATCCATGTCGGGGATTGAAGAGAAGCTCAGTTCTTCAGCCGTAACGGTCTTTGTTACCCCCTCCTCGAACGTGACAAGAGCTGAAACTTCTGCCATCGCCGAATCGAGTGATATACCTAAATCCACCTCATCGGGTACATTCTGCAACACCATAGATACCGGATTCTTATCTTCAGCAGAAGTCAATCCGCCGATAGGTTCGATGTTGGTCTGTTGGAAATTGATGTACGAACCTTCGGGTGCCAAGAAGCAACGGATGTTGGTATTGCTTTCATCGGCATTCAGATTAACCAAAGGACTTGGCTGATTGTAAGTTTTGGTAACCGTTCCGTTGGTTATTGTGACTCTGAACGATTCGGGGTCGGACCTGTCGACGGTAAGCGTTACCTTTCCTCCTAATTGTGAGATCCCCTCATCGGTATCAGTCTCGAAAGTAAGTGTACTCTGAACATAAGAGCGGTCGATATAATCTCCCCACTCAGAGTTACCTGAAGGTTGGTTATCGTAACGTATTGCTCCATATTCCAAATATCCTTCGCCTTCACGTTCATTATCATTGCAAATGATTAATGCAAAATTCTTATAAGTATTAGATGCAGCCGGGTTAATGCTAAGATTAAACACCGCATTCCACTTCTTCCCTTCGGGAATCACGTAATACTTCGAAAAAACAGTCCACCATCCGGAAGAATAATCCGTATTTCCAATGGTGTACACATCTTCCATCATACCTTCCAACACTTCATCGTCTCCTTTCTGCGCATTGGCAATGGAGTCTACCTTTTCAGAAAGCCAGTCGGGTGCATTTATGTTAGAGAAATGTTCGTCTTCGCAACCGGTCAATGCCAACATTCCCAAAGCAATGGAACAGCAAACGGATGCTATTTTCTTGAAATGTCTCATAGTCTTAAATGTAAAATGATTGATTTTAAATCGTCCGCTCTCCTGAGCAAAACTGCCAGGAGAGGAAGACTGTTTCTTTTTTAGTTTTAGTAATGATTAATCGTCCAAATCTACAACCGGACGTACCGTCCAACCGTTGTCACGGAAGTAAGAAGAATTGTCCGTACCATAGTTAGCCGAGTTACCTTGCAGATTCGGGTTATTGTTTGTCAGCTGCTGCTGGATAGGCAGGAACTCATGTCCGGCTACATAAGTATCGAATCCACTTTTCAGTTCCGAGTCAGAGTCGATGTCGCTGTAGCTGACAGGAAGCAGCACTTTACTTTTATCGGCAGTGATACGAACTACAGAGTGTTCTTTCATCTGTTGCAGACGATCGGCATCGTAGAAGAATCCCCAACGGATAAGGTCGAAGCCACGGCCAAACTCACAACCGAATTCTTTCGGACGTTCCACATTGGCAATCTGCTCGAAGAGCTTGTCGGCATTTCCGGCAAAGTCAGAAAGTTGCAAGTCGGGCAGGTCAGCACGGTTACGCACTTGGTTAATCCAGTCAATGGCACGTTGAGTCGGTCCGTTCACTTCATTTTCACATTCTGCCGCACGAAGCAATACATCCGAATAACGCATCAAACGAACATTGATACCATCGTGCAAACCGGTAACCACCGTGCTATACAGACCGGTACGGAGGTTGGTATATTTAGCGATAGGAATACCACCGTAGTTGTTGTTGGTCCGAATGGTATCGGAAGCCGTAAGAGTCTCCGTGTAAGCAACGTTTCCGTATTCGAAACCTTCCCAGTCGGCTTCATAAGTACCCAATGTCCAATAGAGACGCGGGTCAAGAGTACCGCTTGTCGTACGTTCGCTCTTAAAGAGATCATATAACCAGTTAGTAGCAGAAAGGTCGGCCCATCCGCCAAAATCGCCCGGAGCAAAATTACTTTCGATAGCCGATCCTTGCGTAGCATTGGGGCTGGTATTCACCGGTGTCCATTCATCATCGGTACCTTGTGAAGCATAATCCAAGAACTGTACTTCAAACAAGCTTTCATCGTTGTTCTCGTATGCTGTACCTTCACGGAAGTTATCACCATAGTTGTCCATCAAGCGGTAGGTGCCATAGCGTCCGCTAATGATGTCTTCCAACACCGTAAGCGCTTCGCTAAACTTATGGCGCACCATCAGTGTACGAGCATAAAAGCCTGCCGCAGAACCACAGGTAGCACGACCGCCAGCCCATTCGCTGCCTTCATCGCGCGAAGGCAATAACTCCATTGCCTGCTGGAAATCGGCTTCCACTTGGTCAAGCACTTCATCATACGTACTGTTAGCGCCATAAAGTCCATCCAGTGAAGAATAGGTTTCATAACTCGTAATCAGAGGCGGATTCTGATAATAGCCTGCCAAATTGTAATAAGCCAGTCCACGGATAAAGAGCGCCTGCCCTTTGATGCGTCTCATATTTTCCGAAAGCTGGGAATCATCGTCACCGGTGCGCGATAGAATAAAGTTACATACATTGATGGTATAATACCATTCACGCCACGGCCACCATGCGATATCACCCGTAACCAATACGGTAAAGTCATCAAATTCCAAGTACCATACTTGCGAAGAGTTCCACACCTCATCGCCACGGCATACATCAATGGTATAGCCTACACGGGCATACGACCCTTCCATACGAATATGGTTATAGGCAGCAATCACACACTCCTCCAAATCATCGACTGTATTGCCAAAAGTAGCTGTGGTTTGCTGGTTAGGATTCACCACATCCAGATTGTCCATGCAAGAAGTCAGCGTTCCGACTCCGAACAGAAAAGCAAGTGAATATTTTAGTAGTTTCATACAATAATTTTTTTAACAGTTAGAATTAGAATGAGAAATGAAGGCCACACATAAAGGTACGTGCCGTCGGGAACGAACAGTAGTTATAGCCCGGAGTAAAGGTGCCTCCTGCATAGTCTACGTTATATCCATGATAACCGGTAAACGTGTAGAGGTTTTGTGCAGATACGTAGAAGCGGACATCCGATACATATTTGCCGAACCATTTGTCGGGGAAGTTGTAACCCAACTCAACATTGGCAATCTTCCAATAAGCCGCATTCTGAATCTTACGTTGGCTGAACAAGTCGTTCCATGCGTATGTCGCGCTGTTTGTAATGTAAGTACGCGGTACGTTAGAGATATAAGTGCTTCCGTCTTCGCTCCAGCGGTTGGCATCCAATATTGCTACATCCTTGTTGGAATAGCCATAACAAGAGTTCAATGAATTGTAGATATCATCGGTTACATGATAGTTCAAAGCACCAAAGGTAGCAATGCTCAAGTCGAATCCTTTGTATTCGAAACGGGCATTCAAACCGAAGTTGATTTTAGGCAGACCGCTGCCCAATACAGTCTGGTCGTTTTCATCAATCACACCGTCACCGTTTATATCTTTGTAGAGGCAGTCGCCTACGTTGGCACCTTGCTGCGTAGCATGGTTATCCAAGTCTTCCTGCGTGCGTGCGATTCCTTCGTATACCCAGCCATAGAACTTACCGATTTCCTGACCTACTTCTGTGATATAAGCACCGGTGATATATGCCTCATCCGTAAAACCTAACGAAGTTACTTTGTTTTTCAGCGTACTGAGGTTAGCCGATACTTCATACTTGAACGCATGGTCGCGGTTACGATAGGTAGCAGCAAACTCGAAACCGGAGTTATCCATCGAAGCGGCATTCATCGTAACGGTCGTGTTTGATACACCTGCCTGTTCGGGGACAGGGACATCATACAGCAAGTCGTTGTTTGTATTCTTATACCATTCAGCCGTAAATTCCAAGCGGTTATCCAAGAAAGCAAGGTCAACACCTACGTTATAAGTCTTCTTCTTTTCCCAAGACAGGTTGTTATCAACAAACGTTGAAACGGCAGAACCAGTCACGGCAGAATTGTTGAAGCTGTACGTCATGTTATTACGTGACATTACGGCTTGATATACATACTCACCAATGTTCTCATTACCTAATTCACCGTAGCTGGCACGAACCTTGAACATGTTTACCACATTCGGGTTGAAAGGGAAGAAACTTTCTTTATCGAAGCGCCAACCGATAGAAACTGAAGGGAATGTTCCCCAACGGATGTCTTTCGACAAACGTGAGCTGGCATCCCGACGAACTGTTGCCGAGAATAAGTAGCGGTCGTCATAGTTGTAATTGATACGGCCGATATAAGAGAAAATGGCATGTTTATAGTCGTAGCTGGAAGAATAGGTGTTCGCACCGTTTTGAAGTTGCAGGAAATACGGCTCGGTATAGTTAAGCCCCCATCCGGTCAACAATTCGGTATGTTCTTCTTCGTAAGTCTGACCGACTACTACATTGATGTGATGCTTGTCGATGGTGCCATCATACGTAAGGATGTTTTCAATCAACGCATCCGAATAGTCGCGTGAAGCCTTTTCCAAGCGTTCGTTGCTCTTCGCCAGATAGACACGGTTACTCTGTATCCATGCGGGAATCCACGTAAAATCTTTGCAATGGGTCTTGCTGTACGAAAGGTTAAGACGGTAATTCAGCTTGTGGTTCTTGTTTTCGATGCCTAACATCTTGAGCAGGTCTACATCGGCAGAACCTGTACCCACGAAGCGGTCTACACGTGTGTTACGCTGCAACAGGTTGTTGACCAACAGCGGGTTGGAAGCCGAAATATCGCCATGAATATTATCATAATAAACGCCATAGCCGTATGCATCGTAATTATAATCGCTTGCGGCTCCCACCACGTCATCGAGCACCCATGTAGAAGAGTCGTAAGCCTTGATGGTAGGCTGCATCAACAAGGTAGAACGCAATACGTTGCTCACATCGCCATACAATCCCTGTACGTATTCGTTCGCATTAGACAATGCCATGTTATCTTGGTCGGAGTGCGAATAAACTACGCTGGTCTGGAACTTTATGAATTTGGTTTCCATGGTGTTGTTGACACGTGCAGTGAAACGTTCGAAATTAGGTCCTGCTCCTTCCAACGTTCCTTTCTGGCTGAAGTAGTCCAACGCTACATTATAAGTGTTTTTGGAACCGCCACCCGAAAGGTTTACGTTGTGGTTCTGGCGGATACCCGTCTTAAACACTTCTTTAAACCAATCTGTGTCGGTATTATCCATAAAATGGTAAGCACCTGTTGCACTGTCGAGGCTGTATCCTCCCGGCAGCGGTGTATTCGAGTTGGATGCTGCCTGACCCAAATACTGGCTGTACTGGTCGGCGTTCATCACGTCGTAAACTCCCGAAGGAATATAATCCACACCGAAGTATCCGTTATAGTCTACTTTCAGCGGTTGGTCTTTCTGACCGCGTTTGGTGGTGATGATAATCACACCGTTGGCAGCACGTGAACCGTAGATGGCTGCTGCCGAGGCATCTTTCAACACCTGAATGGTTTCAATATCATTAGAAGAGAAGTCGCGGATGGAAGTTCCCATCGGAACACCGTCGATGACATAAAGCGGAGAGGTATCACCAAACGACCCGATACCACGGATACGCACGGTAGGGTCGGCACCGGGCTGACCGTCGGAGGTAATCTGCACACCGGCTACCTTACCTTCAAGCATACTGGAAATGTTGGAATGGGATACCTGTTTCAAGGCTTCGGCATCCACTACTGCCACAGAACCGGTCAAGTCGGCCTTTTTCTGCGTACCGTAACCCACTACCACCACCTGTTCAAGCATCAGGTTATCGGGGTCGAGCTGGATAGGTTCAAGGATGGCACGGTTACGAATGGCAACTTCACGGTCTTTGTAACCGACATAACTTATCACAAGGACGGCCTTACCGGACACTTCCAGTTGGAAATTACCGTCTAAATCGGTTGTCGTTCCGCCTTGTTCATCTTTAATTCTGATAGTAGCACCCATCAATGGTTCGCCAAGTTCATCGATAACCTTACCGCTGACCTTGATGGTTGGTGACTGTGCCACGGCAGCCATGGCAGGTGTAACATACACCGCCGTACCGCCAAAGGCACACAAGCCAAGCATTGCGGAAAAAATAAATTGCTTTCTCATTTTTCAAAGGTATTAAATTAAATTATCAATAAATTAAAGTCGCTATTAATCTTCATGATATCCGGCTTAGGTTCAGCCTTGTTTTCTGATGCAACACTATCTGCCCGCTCTTGCCGCTTTAAAGCCTGCTGAAACGATGTCGTATGCAAACTCTTTCGGGCAAAAACGCTTTCGCCGACATACATCAGTAGTGTAAAATGAGGGAAATCGAATCCTACAAATGCTGCTGATGGTACCAAGAACCATTCCTTTGTTGTTTTTCATAGTCAAGAATTTGTGAATGAGCAATAAACTGTAATAAACTGTTTTTAATAGCGCCTCAAAGTTAGGTAAATAGAACGGGAAGGGAGGTGGACAAATGGACTTTATTGGTGGATAAACTACCCAAAACAAGACCTGTCAAGACGATAAAAAAAGTTTCCGATGTTCAAAAATCTCCCGCCGGGATATGTATCAATACTCTGATTTTAAGCACATTTAAGATATAAAAACGCAAAAAAGAAAAAGAGGACAAACGGATAATAGATAACTCTACGACATATAAAAGCGGTAACCTCACAGGATAAAGTTTATACTCTCATAAACTCGCCCTTTATTGGGTGAAAAGAAAAGGCCGGATGTGCCTGCATATAAAAAAATCGGCAAGTTGATTAGAGCATATTACATCTTTAGGAATATCTAAAAGATGAAATCTGTTCCAATCAACTTGCCCGACTGTATGATAAAGAACCTCTTTTAACCGTCTTGCCTTACAAAAGCACAGGCGGAAAATCTCTGCCGGAATACCCCCCAAAACGCTACGGGTAGTGTTACCCAATCCATGCGGTAGCGTTCACTAACTCTACCCATAGAACCGCCCGGTTCTACCGTTAGAATTTTCCAAACTCCCGGCTAAAAGGTAAAATCCTTAAAACAAGCTCCTTACAAATTCAGATAAAAATAAAAGGAATAACGGTTTATACGTTAAACCGGAAGTGCATGATGTCACCATCCTGCACCACATAATCTTTACCCTCTACATTCAGTTTTCCGGCTTCGCGCACAGCAGCCTCGCTGCCATATTTGATGTAGTCTTCGTATTTGATGACTTCGGCACGGATGAAACCTTTCTCAAAATCGGTATGAATAACACCGGCACATTGCGGAGCTTTCCAACCTTTGTGATACGTCCATGCACGCACTTCCATTTCGCCTGCCGTAAGGAAAGTTTCCAGATTCAGCAACTTATATGCCGATTTGATAAGACGGTTAACACCCGATTCTTCCAGTCCCACTTCCTGCAAAAACATCTGGCGGTCTTCATACGTTTCCAGTTCGGCTATATCAGCTTCGGTTTTTGCAGCCACAATCAATATTTCTGCATTCTCATCTTTCACAGCCTCACGCACCTGCTCTACGTATTGATTACCTGTAACGGCACTTGCCTCATCTACATTGCATACGTACATCACCGGTTTCGAAGTAAGAAGGAAAAGTTCATGGGCGATTTTCTGTTCGTCTTTTGTTTCAAACTGCACGGTACGAGCCGATTTGCCTTGCTCCAATGCCTCTTTGTACCGTACCAACACCTCATAAGTCTGTTTTGCCAACTTGTCGCCTCCCGTCTGTGCCTGCTTTTGCACTTTCTGAATGCGGCTTTCAATGGTTTCCAAATCTTTAAGTTGAAGTTCCGTGTCGATAATCTCTTTGTCGCGCACAGGGTCCACCGTCCCGTCGACATGAGTTACATTATCATCATCAAAACAACGGAGAACGTGGATAATCGCATCCGTTTCGCGAATATTCGCCAAGAATTTGTTACCCAATCCTTCTCCTTTGCTTGCCCCTTTCACCAGTCCGGCGATGTCTACAATTTCCACCGTTGTAGGCACGATGCGTCCCGGATGAACCAGTTCCGCCAATTTATTCAACCGCTCATCAGGCACGGTAATCACGCCCACGTTCGGTTCGATAGTACAGAAAGGGAAATTGGCAGCCTGTGCCTTTGCATTTGATAAGCAATTAAAAAGCGTCGATTTGCCTACGTTCGGCAAGCCGACAATACCGCATTGTAAAGCCATAATTATATTATTCTATCTTGTTTATTATCTTTTTATTTGGAATTGCAAAGATACGGATTTTTTATGGCGTTTTCATAGGATGGCGAATACAAATTGCATATAAAAAGCGAGTCACGAACCCGACAGATGATTCACCGGAATCAGTCGGGTTGTGGCTCGCTTAATAAAAATCAGTGTGTATCTCTTTTACCTATCTCCGAGTTATTTATCGAACTGAATCTGAATCGGTTCGGTGAAAATCATGGCATCGATACCTGAAATCTTCAGTCCCATACGTGCATATACGAATCCGGTCTGAGGTAAAGAGTTGTTGGTAGAATTGATAGAAAACCCGCTCAAATCAACATTCAATGTTACGGTCTGTCCGCCAGCCAAGTCAGCAGACTGTTCCGTATAACCTCCCTGTCCTAAGTTACGGGTATCATCTACGATGATGTTACGTCCTACGTATAAACCCACTTTTTCAATGGTTTGTCCCGGCGTAACTTCGGTAATGGTGCATGTTCCGGTTACTTGACGGCCGCTGCAAGTAATCGTTGCATTATCCAAAAGATAATAAGGCGTAACTTCCACGTTGATTTCTCTGCCGTCGTAGTTATCAATGATGATGGCATCATCTTCCGTCGGGTTTACCCACGGCCCCATGTTGGCAACACGTACCAAGCGATAGGTTTTTCCGCCGTACACACCCGCACTGAATGTTCCGTCTTGTGCCACTTGTACGTTCATGTAGGTACTGGAACTCAGTTCCCATCCTTCTTCGTAGAGGTGCATAATCACCTGATTGTTTCGTACATAGATTGGTCTGCCATTATAGTTCACTGTACCGGTCAAATTTATGTTCGGCTCATCGTAGTTGTCCAACTCGCATGAGGTGAAACTAACAGCCAATATGAGTGATAAGAAATAAAATAGTTTCTTCATGATTGAATACTTTTGTTAGATTACATATTCGGGTTCTGTACCAGTTTAGGATTCTTATCCAATACATCTTGCTCGAAAGCCGTATAATAATTACCTATACGGAAATTACGCGGAGCCAAGAAACGCGGAGCTACCCTGCGGACGTAGATGTATTTATTGTTATCCGGACCTCCTACGATGCGGTAAGGATACAGGGCATACAGCATGGTAGTAGTAGATTCTACGCCATTCCATACACGGTGTGCGCGACGCAAACGCTTCATGTCCCACAAACGGTGGTCTTCCAGAGCCAGTTCACGGCGACGTTCGTTCAGCAGGTTATCGATGGTCAAATCGGCAGCTGTCCATGAATTTGCACCCAAACCGGCACGCTGGCGAACCAAGTTCACATAGTTCAACGCTTGAGTAGCATACTCGCCACCTAACTCCATACCTGCTTCGGCAGCATTCAGATAGATTTCTCCCATGCGGAAATAAACATACCAAATGTAAGAACCCTGACCGCGGGCAGAAGAGCCGGCTGTTTCATCGACAAACTTCCGTAGGTTAAAGCCTGTGTTGGTATAAGTAGCACGGTTCAGCGGGCCGTCGTTACCTACCAATTTACCTCCGTCTCCCTCGTAAGTAGAGTTGGGGTCAGCACCCTCCTGCAAAGTGTATTGACCGTTGTTATAAATAGCCACACCAGCCAGAACATCTAACGTTGCTCCTTTAAAGGTCTGGTCGGGAACCAAGCATGTACCTTTCAGACGAACGTCTTGAATCGGGTCAAAAATATCACCGCGCTGGTCATATACTTTGTAACTGCCATCGGGATTTCTGTCCTCCAACGCTCCGTAGGTTTCCACCAACTGAAGGGTAGGACACAAATCGGAACCGTTATCGTTATCCTCATTCATAGACTGTGCAATGTTGGCAAATGCAAACAAGTGGAACTTGCTGGCATTGTAATCTTTCGTCCAAAGCACTTCCGTGTTATTGTCTTTCGAACAGATAGCATTGTAGAAGTTATCGGAAGACGGGTTGGCAATGCCCTGCAACGTATTATTGGCAAATTCGTTAATGATTCGCTGCGATGCCTCGAATGACTTGCGGTAATATTCTGTCGGGTCTTCTCCCGTCATCCCCACAACGCCCGGCTGTTCGGAAGATGTAATTTCCGGAAGGTTATATTTTGCAATAGAACCGGCATACAGCATAGAACGGCTCGCCAAAGCCAAAGCTGCCCATTGATTCGCACGCGACTTGTTGGTCACGCTATTATTTTCAGCCAATGTAGCTTCAATATCCATACATTCATTGTATACGAAGTCGTATGTTTCAGCTTCCGAAGCACGCGGTGTCTGTAATTCGGTAATATCCATTCCGGGCGTATAAGTTTGAGTTTGTGTCACCAAAGGTACTCCACCCATACGGATACACATCTGGAAATAAGCATACGCACGCAAGAAGCGGAATTCTGCCGTATACAGGTTTCTGGTTTCTTCCGGCAACTGTGAGATAGTAGCCAGTGACTCGATAGCCTGATTACACTTATAGATATAGGCATAATCGTAATAACGGAATTCATCGTAGCTGTAAGCCACCATCTGGTTTCGTGCCGATTCTACGTCTTGGTTCATCAAACCACACCACATAAAATCGTCAATCAGCGAATAATTCACATCATTATCCATGTTTCCATTGGTAGCCACGTCATTATACAGCTCTGCCAATACACCCTGAATCAAGGTTTCATCGTTCCAAACTTGTTCCGAAGTAAGGAAGTCTGTCGGTTCTGTGTCGCCTATCCAGTCATCGCAGGAAGTAAACGTTCCACTGAGTGCCACAGAACACAAAATATATAGTAAACTCTTTTTCATATATGTGTTTTTAATTAGAAGTTAAGATTCAAACCGAATGAAATCGTACGCAGGTTCGGAGTAACCAATGCGCTGTTTGAGGTAATTTCCGGGTCAATCTGATACTGGTGCATGTTATCAATGCTAAACAGGTTATAAGCGTTTACATAGAAGCGCAGACGGTTCAGACGCATCTTGTTGGTAATAGACTTCGGAAGTGTATAGCCCAATTCCAGCGTACGGAGTTTCAAGTACCATACTTTCTTTACCCAGAAATCGCTACGGCGCGTAAAGCTGACGTTGTTACCAGCATAACGGGTAGCGGGGAATTCTCCGGCAATCCATTCTGAATTCGGGTCAGTAGGATCTGCACGATGCCAAGCGTCGGTCAGCAAATATTCGGTAGAGTTACCATCTCCTTGGAACGGATAACCCAACTCCCAACATATTTCGTATGACTGAGCGGCAGCACCGTTCCAGTCCATCTTCAAGTCGAAGCCTTTCCATTCGAAACTGGTAAGCAAACTATAGTTGATGTAAGGCAATTCGCCTGCTCCGTAAGCGATAGGACGTTCATCGTATTCATTGATTACACCATCGTTATTCTGGTCTTTGTAGATAAAGTCGCCCGGCAGCATGGTACTGTTACCTTGTCCGTCGTTATCTACAGGGTAATTCTGAATCTGCTCGTAGTTTTGGAAACGTCCGGCAACTTCATAGCCCCAGAAAGTAGAAGCCCAACGGTTTTCAGTAGAATTGCGGTATTCATCCCAGCTTGAACCGAAACGCGGTTTATAAGAATCACCCATCATACGGCGGGCAAGCGTAAAGTTACCTGTAACAGAATAACGGAAATCATCTACTTGGTCGCGCCATCCGATACCGAATTCCAAACCTTTGTGATAATCTGAGTTCAAGTTTTCATTCGCAAGGTCAAAACCAACTTCTTCCGGAATCAAAACGTCGTAACGCAAAGCAGGAAGTCCCGTACGTTTACGTTGGAAGAGTTCGAACGAACCGCTTAAACGGTCATTGAAGAAACCGAAATCGATACCGACATTAATCAAAGTCGATTTAATCCAGCTCAACGTAGTAATCGGGATTCCGCGATATTCTACACGCGAAATGGCATTGCCGCCCAATACAGCACCATCGGCTGTATTACCGTAAGCATATCCGCTTAAATAAGCATACGGATTGACGATATTTGCATTATTATACTGGTCGTCTCCCATCTGTCCCCAAGAAGCACGAATCTTGAAGTTAGACAGCTTGATAGATTCTTTGATATTTTCCATGAATGATTCTTCCGAAATTCTCCATCCGGCAGATACGGCAGGGAAGAAACCCCAACGGTGACCCGGAGCAAAGAGGTAAGAACCATCGTAACGTCCGCTGAACTCTGCGAAATATTTGCTCTTATAATCGTATGCAGCACGGAATACCAAACCGGCACGGCGGGCAACGCTTTCTGTGTTTTCCAGCGACTGCATGTTGGCGATACCGTTGGTTATGGCAATGTAGTTATTGGTAGGCAGAGTATTATACTGCGTCCATGAGTTGTCTTTCTCGAATGTTTCCAAACCAATCACACCCGATACATGGTGAGTTTGGTTGAACGTGTGGTCATAGTTCAACTGTACTTGGAATGTTTTTTCCTGACGTTGCTCTTTTACGCGGCGACGCCACGGGTTCTGGTTACCCCATGTCGGAATGTAAGTATCGGTAGCCGCATCGTAATCGTATACCTGATACGTATATTCAAACTGCTCTTGGTCGTTTTGGGCAATCCAATAATTATAAGCAATACGTGCTTTCAAACCCTCCAGCGGAGTCTGCCATTCGGCATAAGCGTTTACAGTACCCGATTTCCATACATCATCGGTATAACCGGTGATATCCTCATCGAAAATAGCGGCACCCGTGGCATTGTTACGTGTATTGTTTACATAATTCGGATTGTCATTAGCATAAGCATGTTGAGTAGGCCAGTTTTGGAACATTGCATAATAAGGCTGCCAGTAATCATCCAATCCCGGAACTCCCACATTATGGCGCGTTTCGATACGTCCGCTGATGCGTACACCTACTTTAAAATTCTTTGTTACGTTAGCTTCTACGTTACTTTGGATATTGGTACGGTTAAAATTAAACCCGTTAATCATCGCATCTTGGTCGGTATGAGAAACACCTACGTGATAATTGATGCTCTCCGAACCACCGTCGATGCTGACGTTACCATACCACATCGGCGCATTTTCATTAACAATAAAGTCTTGCCAGTCGAAGCTGGAGTACATTCCTTGTCCTTGACGCCATAAATTCAATTCATCCATCGTACGAGCCGTACTACCATTCGTATTCAAATCAGCCTGCATACGTCCTTCATAGAATGTTGGGGCATCTGCCACCTTCGGATAACGCATGAAATTCTGAATGCCATAATAGAGATTGGCAGTAACCGAAGTCTTTTCGTTACGTCTACCGGATTTGGTCGTAACCAATACAACACCGTTTGCAGCACGCAAACCATAAATAGCAGCCGAAGCATCCTTCAATACAGTAATACTTTCGATATCATTTACATCAATATTATTGAATTGACCTTCTTCACACTGTACACCATCTATTACATATAAAGGTGTACCCATGTTACGAATCTGGATAGAGGCACTTGCACCCGGACGACCATCTGCCTGACGTGCAGATATACCCGGCGCCTTACCTACCAGCGCACCCGCTGTGGTGGGAGTAGTAGTACTGGTTAGTTCTTCAGATTTTACCGCTGTAATTGCACCCGTCAACGAACCTTTTTTCTGCGTACCGTAACCCACCACCACTACTTCATCCAAAGTCTTGGTATCTTCAGCCATTTCCACTACCATGTTAGCTTCTGCCTTCATTTCTTTCGTGGTAAAGCCAATGTAACTGAACTGAAGTGTGGCTCCTGTGGACACCGAAAGAGTAAAATTTCCATCGAAATCTGTAATGGTTCCATTCGTAGTTCCTTTCTCAAGGACACTAACACCAATTAATGCTTCTTTGTTCGAGTCGAGAACTTTACCCGTCACCGTAATAGACTGGGCAAATGTTACTGAACAAAAACAAAACAGCATGAGCCATAGTGTACAAAAAGTCCTAAGCTTAGGACTTAGACATACTTTGTTGTTCATAAATACTACATTTAAAAGTTAATAATAAAGGTTGATTTCTGTCAACACAGTTTATTGTCATTGCGGAAACAAAAATAGAAGTATTTTTTAGAACAACAAATATTTAATTGGTGTATAAAAGTGGATAAAAGTTATAAAATGGGTGGACAAATGTACACAGTAGGGTGAAAATTCCCCTTAGAAGCTATTCTGAGGCTGATATGGATTTTCCTACAAACCGTGGGCGAGCGAAAGGAATACGCTTTTCAGTGCTTGCCGAGCCTCGGGAAAGAAGGGAACGGTGCTGTTGGTCAAATGTTAAAAAGTCTTCATAAGTCGGGGTATTTCCTGTTCCGTCTTCCATGATTCGGTTGTAGATGGCTCTGCGCGACGGAGCATTAAATCCATTCGTATTTTCGTTCATCATGCTGTTTTCCGTGGGGCGGTATGCTCCTTTTATATAGGTACATGCTCCTTCGTAAATACCCAACCCTTCGGAGGTATAGCGGTCGTCGGAGAGGAATTCTGACCAAAGTACGGCAGACCTGTCAGTAGTGAAGTCAACATTCTGTGCCCATCCTAAGGATTGGAGGTAACGGACATCGGCTATCTCTGAGGCAGGTATCGCACCATTTTCTTCGTAGGCGTATTCGTCTTCCAACTTAGCGAACCCATGACCTACAGCCTCATGCACAAGCACTTGCCTGAATGATTCGCTATTCAGATTGTCGATAACCGGACAGTAGGCTATGGCGAAATCAATCACGCTTTGAGTCAGGGTGTTCGTGTAGCCGAAATAGGTAGTGCCTGCATACTCATGGGTATTCAGTATAACCACTGCCAGAGCCTTGTCAGCATCGATGTTATATGCTTGCGCTACGCGGTTGACGTAACGTCTTACCGCATTTTCATCTCCACTGATACCTGTCGTGCCGTTTCCTTCCAGCTCACAGTCGAATGCCGTATCATATCCGTTACCGAAAAGATTGTTGGCCGAGACTGCTGTTATCGAATATACATCGAAATAGTCTCGTAACGAGCTTATCGGCTCTTCGGTAAACAAATTCTCGCAGGCTTGCTGCATTACTTGCAGGTAAGTACCGTCGGTTATCTCGGTATCTATAAATCCGTCGCCCATGATGACGATAGGAATACCGTTTCCTACCGTAGCCTCTTGCAGGACGTTTATAACCCCATCTTCCGAATCGTCTTCCGACTCGATTCCCGATGTACCCTCCTGTATGATGGTTACAGTATCTAAAACCGTCTGTTCACCGTTTTCCTCCTTTGCAAAAATCACAGAGGCGCTGCGGCTCTGATGATCGGGATTCGCTTCCACGTTTAATATGAGCTGGTAGTCAGTAAGCGAGCGCGACGGAAGATTATCCTGATTCACCCACCTTTCAGTACTCCAAATTGTCAAATTGTCCAGACTGATGGCAGTCGAGAAAGCAATATCAAGCGTACCGCCTTCCGCACCCACCTGATACCGGGTCTGCTCCAGTTGGATATCGTTCACAGATTCCTGTCTTACGGTTATTTCTTGGCGCACGCCTCCCGACATCAGCGTCAGCGTAGCCGTGCGTGCATTGTCTGAATCGTTTTCGGTCAGTGCGGTAATAAGTATCGTGCTGCTACCGGCCTGTCCCTCGTCAGGTGAGATTTCCAACCAGTCTGCCGATACACTTGCCATCCAGCCGAGATTGCTCGTAAAGCTCACGATGGCTCTTGCACCCTCTTCGGAAGTCAACACCACATCCTCCGTGATGTCAATGGAAAAGCCACCACTTTCTTCTTCCGAACAAGACGAAACAAGAATCACACTCAATATCCACAAACTGAAAAGAAAAAGCCGCTTCATAATTTTAGTAGTTAACGCTTTCAAATGTACAAAAATATTTTAATAAACGGTTATCTTTTCGACAATTAGCGAGAAAATCCCGAAAAACGCATAAATTTGTTCTACCAACAAAGAGACGACGCAAAAGAAAAACGATACAATGGAAACAGAAAAACAGAAAGCAAAAGCAGGCAAACTTTACGATGCCAACTATGATACCGAATTAGTGGCAGAGCGCAATCATTGCAAGGAGGTTTGTTACGACTACAATCGGTTACGCCCCTCACAAAAAGCAGAGCGCGAACAAATCATCCGTCAGCTGTTTGGCAGTACGGGAAAAGATTTTTGTGTAGAACAGCCTTTTTACTGCGACTACGGTTATAATATTCACATCGGAGAAAATTTCTATTCAAACGTCAACTGTGTCATGCTTGACGGTGCATCCATCACCTTCGGCGACAATGTTTTCGTTGCACCGAACTGTGGTTTCTATACCGCCGGGCATCCTTTCGATGTGAAACAACGTAATGCGGGATTGGAATATGCTTACCCCATCAAAATAGGCAACAACGTATGGATAGGCGCAGGCGTAAGCGTTCTGCCGGGCGTTACCATCGGGGATAACAGTGTAATAGCCGCCGGAAGCGTAGTAACCAAAGACATTCCTGCCGGCGTGCTTGCAGCCGGTTGTCCGTGTCATGTCATCCGGGATATAAGCGATAATGACCGCTGAAAAATTCATGCGGAAGCACGTGCCAACGCATCCGCTTGTTTGCTTCAACGCAAGCGGATGCGTTGTGTAACTCTACGGCTTAAATTTTTGAGTCGGGCAAGACTATTCCCACACCTTTAAAATATCTGTTTCTCCCCAATACCAATGAGTATATCCGGCTATCAGATTTTTATAGCGGTATAAAGGTGTGTTGACTTTTATTCCACGTACATTATAGAGCTGTGAGACAGCAGGTAAGGCATCGGAGTTTAAGAGAGAGGAATAATGACATTCATGACCGCGTAAAACCACTCCGTTATATTCAGCGGTCCGATAGCCTAAGTGAAGACGAGCATTCTCCAGTGTGCAAGTCAATGGAAGAATATTTGCCATTTCGTAAGTAGTACCCCGCTGCGTGGTTATCGAACGAGAAAAGAGCGTCATTCCCCCACCTTCGGCCCATACTTTTCCACCGGATTCTACGTAGTCGCGCAGCTGCTCCATCATTGCCTTGCGGCGGTGAAGTTGGCGGGCAAACAGTTCGGGATAGCCTCCGGGAAGATAAACGATGTCGGCTTTCGGAAGGTCTTTACTGTACAGCGGACTGAAAAAGGTGAGTTTTCCTACCTCCTGCAAACGGTCTAAATTCTCATGATAGATGAAATTAAAGGCAGCATCGCGTGCTACGGCGATTTGCAGGCGAGGCACGGTGCGACGTGCACAATCTGCCGGCATGTCTTGCACGTAAGGCAAGCGGTAAGAACAAGGAAAAGGACGGATGCAAAGGTTCAGCAATTTGTCTATATCGATATGTTTCTCCACCCAGACGGCGGCACGTTCGGCAAGTTCGTCCATCTCTTGTTTTGCCGCCTGCGTCAGTGCCGTGTATTTCGAGGGCATACGCAATGACTCGTCGGCAGGCAAATATCCCAGACTTTCCAGTCCGGCATCGGCACAAGCCTCTTTCAGGAACGAATAGTGGGAAGCCGAAGCAACCTGACTGAAGATTACACCTATAATCCGTGTGGAAGAATGAAAATGCTTGAAACCATATAACATCGGAGCCACCGAATAGGCGAGCGAACGGGCATTGACCACCAACACTACCGGAAGGTTCAACAGCTTGGCTATCTCTGCACTGCTGCCTTGCGTCCGCCGATAGCCATCGAAAAGCCCCATCATCCCCTCCGCGATGCAAGCGTCTGCATTCTCGGCATATTGATTATAGATTTGCTGCACATGTTGTTTTGATGCCAGCCACGTATCAAGATTAACAGACTCGCGTCCGGAAGCAGCCGCATGATACTGCGGGTCGATGTAATCGGGACCACATTTAAAGGGTTGCACCTGCAATCCCCTATGCTTCAGCGCGCGCAGCAACCCTGCGGTCAGCACGGTTTTCCCACTCGCTGAATTTATAGCTCCGATAAGTAATTGTGGCTTCATCTGTCTTTCTTGTTTAATGCAGACGCAAAGTTACACATTCTTTCCGTATTATAAATCAATCTCCACCATTCCTCCGTAAGGCGAAAGCGCATCAAAAGCCCGGCTGATATCGATTACTCCGGCATAAGCCTGCGCACAGATAAGCACGCCGCCGTGGGCAAAAATCAAAACCCTCCGGTAATCAGCCTGCTTCAGTTCGTCGAGAAACGAAGCCACACGTCCGTACAAATCCATAAACGATTCGCCTCCCGTAGCCGGTACGTGGAGGAAGTCTTCATACCATTCTTCGATACGCGCATCCTTGATTTCGCTGAACTTTTGCATTTCCCATTTACCGAAATCTATTTCCTTCAAACGGTGGTCGCGCTTGGCATCGGTATATCCGCAGTATGAAGCCAGACGCAGACAGCGCGACAAGGGGCTGGTATATACTTTATCGAACTTCATTCCTTCGATACGATTGAAAACGGCATCGGCTTCTTCCTCGAAACTATCGCGAAGAGGAACATCGGTCTGTCCGTAACACGTTCCCGCAGGAACATCTACCGAAGTATGGCGAATCAAATATACTTTCATACGCAATCATTTATTTAATGTGAATAATAAGTGACAAAAACAGTTCCAGTCCAAAACCCCAGCTCACACAACAGGAACAACGCCCCACAACAATCGCCGGTATATCCGTTGATACGGCGTTTGAACAAATACACTAACCCCGCAAATATCAGCACAGGAAGCACACACGCCCAAACATAGAAGGAGGGAAGAAACACCACAAAAGGTATCAGCGGTATCAGTCCGCCCGCAGCTGTGAACAATATCCCCAAGCTCCGCATGGGGGTATAAACCACTTTCGCTTTACTGTCTTCTTCCCTGCGGGCATACGGCAACAGCTTGATTACAAAACTGCAAACAAACTTGGCAAACGCATCGCCACAAAAGAGTACAACGGGAGTCAGTGACAAAGGAAGCGAACAAAGCAACGCATACCCCAACAGGTAATAAACAATCAGCCCCAACACGCCATAGCTTCCGATATGAGAGTCTTTCATGATGCGTAACGTACTCTCACGGTCTTTCCCTCCGCCGAAACCGTCGAAAAAGTCGGCAAGTCCGTCTTCATGAAGTCCGCCCGTGAGCAGCAATCGCGACGCAAGCGCAAACATCACCGCCACATCTGCCGGAAAAACCAGTGCAGACAGCCAGAACACCAGCGCCATTGTGCCCCCCGTAAGCCATCCTGTCAGGCTCCAATACTCTACCACATGCTTAAAACATTCCGCCGGAACCGTCTTTATCTTCCAGAACGGAAGGCGGGTGAAAAACATCAAGGCAGCAAGCAGGTTATTCATGAGACTAAAAATATTTGGTGACCGATGCGTTTGAGAATGTTTCCATTTCGTTTATCATCCGTATCGCAGAGTCTACTATCGGGTAAGCACATACGGCTCCGCTCCCTTCGCCCAACCGGAGGTTAAGGCTCAGCAACGGACGGGCATGAAGATATTCTAACAGGAGCTTGTGTCCGCTTTCCTCACCTTGATGCCCGTATATGGCATAATCGGTCACCTCAGGACAGAACTGCGAAGCCGCCAGTAGGCAGTTCGTCATAATGAATCCGTCGACAAGGATGACCATGCGCAATTCGGCAGCACGGAGTATACCTCCCACCGCCATCACCATTTCGTAACCTCCGAATCGGCATATTATTTCTTCGGGCGTATGCGTACCGGGAAAATTGTCGAGCGCTTGTTGAAGAATACGGTATTTGTGGGCTACTCCTTCGTCGGATAACCCGCTGCCCGCACCCACACATTGCTGCAAGGGAATCCCCGTCAGGCAAGTCATCCAGAGCGACGAAGCCGATGTATTTCCTATCCCCATCTCGCCGAAGCTCACTACATTGCCTCCCTGCACGTGTACGCGCTCTACGCACTGTGCACCCACGGTGATGCAACGCTCCATTTCTTGGGAAGTCATGGCTGCTTCGTGGAGGAAATTTCGGGTTCCCTTACGTATCTTCATGTCGAGCAGTCCGTTCATGGGCGGAAAATCATAATCCACGCCTGCATCTACCACCAGCAAATCGAAGTCATGCTGGCGGCATAGAAAGTTGATGCCTGCCCCACCCCGCAGGATGTTATAAAGCTGTTGCCACGTAATGGATTTAGGCGATTTGCTGACCCCTTCCTCGGTAATGCCATGATCGGCAGCAAACAAAATGTTACAAGGATGTTTCAGAATGGGGAAAGGTGTCTGCTGGATAAGACTGACCTGTAATGCCAATTCCTCCAAACGCCCCAGTGAACCTTTGGGTTTGGTAAGATTGTCAATCTTATCGGTTACCATTTTTTCTAACCGCTCGTTGGCGATACGCTGTATGGAAAACTGTTTCATCTTTATTTGATTTTAACGGGAATACCGCTTACCATTAAAATAACCTCATCGGCTTTCGAAGCGATGTATTGGTTTGTCCAGCCTTGCAGGTCGGTAAACTGGCGTTGCAGCCGGTTGGGCGAAACGCCTCCCTGTCCTATTTCGTTCGTTACAAAAATAAAAGTAGCATCTTGAGCCGTAAAACGGTCGAACTCCGCCTTTATCTCCTCAAGGGCGAGGCGTACATCGTTCTGCTCCATGAAAAAGTTGGTACACCACAACGTGACGCAATCAATCACAGCCACCCTTCCACTGATGTCGTGACGGCTCAACAGCTTCTCTTCCTCAATGTTGGTCCATTCCGCTCCCCGGTTTTGCCGGTGATGCTCCACCCGGCGGCGAAATTCCTCGTCCCAAACACGTGCCGTGGCAATATACACAGGCGAACCGGTAAGGCGATGTGCCAGCTTTTCAGCGTAGCCGCTTTTCCCGGAACGTTGTCCGCCGGTTACTAAAATAATCTTTTTCATTCGGAATGATTTATTTTTCGTCGCACAAAAATACGAAATTTTACGTATATCCTCCGGCGTATGCCCAAATTTAAACGCTCTAAACGAACTCTGATTTTATGTATAAAATGCCCCTGAAAATTCTACCCGTAGCGCAGGCAAGTCCTATGGGTAGCGTCAGGTTACGCTACCGCTTGCGTCGGGCAACGCTAACGGTAGCGTTTTTCAGGGATAAATATGTTAAATACCCATCATACGCATCGTTATTCCGATTTATATATCTATCTTTGCAGCCGATATAAAAGTGGAAAGATTTGAGTAGCTTGCAACCACGGAAAAAAATGCTAAAACACATAAAATTTGATTCCTTGTTGATTCCTTCCTACTCTGTCCGTACACGGATATATACAATCTATATAAACATTTAATTTTTTAAGGTAACTATGGGATACTTATTCACATCCGAATCAGTGTCGGAAGGACACCCCGATAAAGTGGCGGACCAAATATCCGACGCTGTACTTGACAAACTGTTGGCTTACGACCCCAACTCGAAAGTAGCCTGCGAAACACTGGTGACAACCGGACAAGTGGTACTGGCAGGAGAGGTAAAAACAAAAGCGTACATAGACCTTCAGCGTGTGGCACGCGAAGTTATCAATAAAATCGGTTATACCAAAAGCGAATATATGTTCGAAGGAAATTCATGTGGCGTTTTCTCTGCCATCCATGAACAAAGCCCCGACATCAACCGCGGTGTAGAGCGTGAAGACCCTATGAATCAGGGCGCCGGCGATCAAGGTATGATGTTCGGATATGCTACGAACGAAACAGAAAACTACATGCCGCTGTCGCTCGACTTGGCACATAAGCTGCTGATGGTATTGGCTGAAATCCGCCGCGAAGGAAAGTTCATGACGTATCTGCGCCCCGACTCAAAGAGTCAGGTAACCATCGAATACGATGACAACCGCCGCCCGGTGCGCATCGACACGATTGTGGTTTCTACGCAACACGATGATTTCATCCGCCCTGCCGACGATTCTCAAGAAGCTCAGCTTAAAGCAGACGAAGAGATGCTGGCACAAATCCGTAAGGATGTCATCGAAATCCTGATGCCGCGCGTCATTGCCGAAATTCATAACCCCGAAGTTCTGAAACTGTTTAACGACGGAATCAAATACTTTGTGAATCCCACCGGAAAATTCGTAATCGGAGGGCCGCACGGCGACACCGGACTGACGGGACGCAAAATCATCGTCGACACTTACGGAGGAGCAGGCGCCCACGGTGGAGGAGCTTTCTCTGGCAAAGACCCCAGCAAGGTAGACCGCAGTGCGGCTTATGCAGCCCGCCACATCGCCAAGAACTTGGTGGCAGCGGGTGTTGCCGATGAAGTGTTGGTACAGGTTTCTTACGCCATCGGTGTGGCTCGCCCGATAAACATCTACGTGAATACATACGGCAGAAGCCATGTGGCAATGAGCGACGGCGAAATCGCCAAAAAGGTAGACGAAATCTTCGACATGCGTCCGCGTGCCATCGAAGAACGCCTGAAGCTGCGTAACCCGATTTATAGCGAAACGGCTGCTTACGGACACATGGGACGTGAACCGAAAACGGTGGTAAAACACTTCGAATCGGCTTACGAAGGCAATAAAGACGTAGAAGTAGAACTCTTTACGTGGGAGAAACTGGATTACGTAGATAAAGTAAAAGCTGCTTTCGGACTCTGACAAAGGGCTTTTTGTTGTAACATTAGGCACGAATTACGCAGGCATTGTGTGGTTCGTGCCTAAACAGCATTAATAAGGCGATTAAAAAAACAAATTTATTCTTCTCGCATTTTGATAATCTATGAATAATGTAATAAAAGACGTATGCGTGTATTGTGCATCCAGCACGAAAATTCCTTCTGTTTATTTCGATGCCGCCGAACGTTTGGGGCAACTCTTAGCCGAACAGGGCATCAATCTGATTAACGGAGCCGGGCGTCAGGGACTGATGGGCCGCATGAGCGACGCCACACTTGCCTGCGGAGGAACCGTAACAGGGGTCATCCCCCACTTCATGGTGGAGCAAGGATGGCATCACCACGGGCTAACACGGCTCATCGAAACAGAAACCATGCACGAGCGCAAACAACTGATGGCCGAACTCTCGGACGGCGTGATCGCACTCCCCGGCGGATGCGGAACAATGGAAGAACTGCTGGAAATCATCACTTGGAAACAGCTGGGACTTTACCTGAATCCCATCATCATACTGAATACCGACGGATTTTATGATCCTCTGCTCACCCTGCTGAAACAGGCTATCGGACAAAATTTCATGCGCCGCGAACACGAAAACATCTGGCAGGTTGCCTCAACTCCCGAAGAAGCCGTCGATTTATTATACGTAACTCCTGTTTGGAACAAAGAAATTCGTAAATTTGCAGCCGTATGAACGATGTTTGCCGGGCAGGATTTAAACTGATAGAGGAACTGCAAGCGCAACAACAAGAACGACTGGACAGTGCGCTCGTAAGACACATGCAGGAACTACAGCTTTCGGGCATGGAGGGAGAGTTATTGCCCTACCGCCTGAATAACGATTGGACAGTAACCTGCCTGATGTTCCTTTGCTTCTTCTTTCTGTATTACTCAATAAACCGCCGGCAAAAGTACCTGCACCAGCGCATAAAGACTTTTTTCTCGAATAAAAAGCGTTCCAACCTGTTCGATGACGTTGCAACCGAATCGACCCCATTATTCGTATTGATTCTGACAGGCGTTACATGCGTTTTAAGCGGCGTATGCCTGTTTGATTATTTTTTAGACGACATTCCTCTATTGACAGAATACGTATCTCCGCATCTGCTTCTCGGATTTTACATCCTCTCGTCTGTCTTGCTTGTTCTTTACAAATGGGGGACATATACATTTACGAACCGGATTTTTTTTGACAAAGAGCGAACCACAGCTTGGACGGAAGCCTATTTCGATGTAATAATCGTCACCGGATTCCTACTTTTCCCCACAGTTTTGCTCATTGTCTTTTTCAATCTGTCGGGCTCTCCATCACGTCTTTTAATCCTTATAACGCTACTTCTTATTAAAATATTGTTATTTTATAAATGTATTAGGAACTTTTTTAATCATTTTCATGGCATTTTACATTTAATTCTGTACTTTTGCACCCTCGAAATGGTTCCCGATTTACTTCTGTGGAAAGGGATAGTTTATATGAACAAGGTATTGATTTTAAAATTTTAGTACATTGAAAATAAAGAAAGTGCTTATTTCTCAGCCAAAGCCATCGTCGGAAAAGTCACCTTATTTCGACATTGCTGAGAAGTACGGAGTGAAGATAGATTTTCGCCCGTTCATAAAAGTAGAAAGTTTGTCTGCTAAAGAATTCAGACAACAGAAGATTTCTATTTTAGATCATACAGCCGTTGTGTTTACTTCGCGCCATGCTATTGATCATTTCTTTAGTCTTTGTGCCGAATTGCGTATCACCGTTCCAGAAACGATGAAGTATTTCTGTACGTCTGAGACTATTGCGTTGTATATCCAAAAATACGTGCAATACCGCAAACGTAAAGTGTTCTTCGGAGCAACCGGAAAATTTATCGATCTCTTACCGCTGATAGTAAAGCATAATACAGAGAAATATCTTATTCCGATGTCCGACGTTCATAACGACGAAGTGAAGGACTTGTTGGATAAAAACAAAATCCAGCATACGGAGGCAGTCATGTATCGCACTGTAAGTAATGACTTCACTCCCGAAGAGAAGTTCGATTACGACATGCTGGTATTCTTCAGTCCTGCCGGCATTCAGTCGCTAATGAAAAACTTCCCACAGTTTGAACAAAAAGAAATAGCCATAGGCTGTTTTGGTCCTACTACGGCAAAAGCTGTAAAAGAAGCAGGACTTCGTCTTGATTTGGAAGCTCCCACTACCGTAGCTCCGTCGATGACAGCAGCTTTGGATATGTTTATCCGCGAACGTAATAAGTAAAGATAGCAAAATAGGCACAGATAACACGTTTTTTTACGGACATGAATCATAATTCTACCGTAACGAATGTGTTATCCGTGCCTAATATACTTTTATGGAATCTCCCCACACACATACCTTACCCAAAAAGGAACGTCTGACCAGCCGTATCTTAATAGAAAAACTTTTTGCAGGCGGAAGCAAATCGTTTCCGGCTTTTCCTTTGCGTGTGGTGTATATTCCTGTGGAGGGAAATCATCTTCCTCCTGTTTCATTACTTATCAGTGTACCTAAGAAGCGTTTCAAACGGGCGGTAAAGCGAAACCGGGTGAAACGCCAGATACGTGAAGCATTCCGGAAAAACAAACAGATATTGACCGAACCATTGGCAAATACCGGTACAAAGCTGGCAATAGCTTTTATCTGGTTAGACAACGAACTTCATGCCTCCGAAGAGGTAGACTTGAAAGTACGAAAGCTGCTTCAACTGATTACCGAACGCTTGCCATGAGAAAAGTATTCACATTTCTGCTCTTACTCCCTATCTACTTTTACCGGAATTGTATCTCACCGTTCACTCCTCCTTCTTGCCGTTTTACTCCAACATGTTCACAATACGCTGTTGAAGCAATAAAAAAGCACGGTCCGATAAAAGGATTATACCTTGCCATCCGTCGTCTTTTACGTTGCCATCCGTGGGGAGGATCGGGTTACGACCCAGTCCCCTGACCTGTTATTAACCAATAAACAGAACCGTATGGAATGTTTCGATGTTCATACCCATCGTTTGGCTTCGTCTGCCGGGCTATCCTTTCTTTCCTGCCGCATGGATGACAAAGAACATGCAGATATCTCCACGGCTCGTTTTCTTAGCGTGGGGATTCATCCGTGGTTTCTTTCCGAAGACGATTGTATGTTGCAGTTTCAATGGCTTGACGAGATGATGCTTGACCCGCGTACCGTGGCATTGGGTGAAGCCGGATTAGACAAGTTGTGCGATACACCTTTCTCCCTCCAGCTCAAAGCATTCCGTGGCGTTATCGAACGCGCGGAGATACACGGCTTTCCTCTTTTTATCCACTGTGTCAAGTCGTTTAACGAAGTTATTGCACTGAAGAAAGAGTACCGCCCGAAACAACCGTGGATTATTCATGGATTCCGAGGTAAAAAAGAACTTGCCCTGAGCCTCCAGTCGCAAGGCTTCTACCTCTCTTTCGGAGAAAAATACCAGTCGGAAGCGATGAAAACGGTTGCCACAGAACGTTTGCTGCTCGAAACCGATGACAGTCTTGTCGACATCTGCGAGCTTTACCGCCGGGCGGCGGCAGTACGCGGCATAGACACAAACAAACTGGTGGCTTTGGTCGGCGAAAATATTAATCGCCTCTTTTTTAGCCGTTAAAAATTGGTTATTCAGATAAAGTGTCGTACTTTTGCCCCTACCTTTATTGTTAAACTAAGAAATTCATTCGATGAACTTTGTAGAAGAATTAAGATGGCGCGGAATGGTTCATACCATGATGCCGGGCACGGAAGAATTACTGGAAAAAGAGATGGTAACCGCTTACGTAGGTATTGACCCTACTGCCGATTCACTTCATATCGGCCACTTGGTAAGCGTGATGATATTGAAACATTTTCAGCGTTGCGGACATAAGCCGTTGGCTTTGGTAGGCGGCGCAACCGGTATGATTGGTGACCCGTCGGGAAAATCGGCAGAACGTAACCTGCTGGACGAAGAAACCCTGCGCCACAACCAAGAATGTATCAAAAAACAGTTGAGCAAATTCCTCGATTTTGAATCGGATGCTCCCAACAAGGCAGAGTTGGTTAATAACTACGATTGGATGAAGGACTTCACTTTCCTTGATTTTGCCCGTACGGTGGGAAAACATATCACCGTAAACTATATGATGGCAAAAGACTCTGTTCAGAAGCGATTGAACGGTGAAGCACGCGATGGTCTTTCATTCACCGAATTTACTTATCAGCTTTTGCAGGGTTACGATTTCCTCCACTTATACGAAACTAAAAACTGCAAGCTCCAGATGGGTGGTTCTGACCAGTGGGGTAACATCACCACGGGAGCCGAACTGATTCGCCGCACCAACGGAGGTGAAGTCTACGCGCTGACCTGTCCGCTGATAACCAAAGCCGACGGAGGCAAATTCGGTAAAACCGAGTCGGGAAACATCTGGTTAGACCCTCGTTATACATCACCGTATAAGTTCTATCAGTTCTGGCTGAACGTAAGCGATGAAGACGCTGAACGATATATCAAAATCTTTACCATGCTGAGCAAAGAAGAAATCGAGACATTGGTAGCCGAACAAAAGGAAGCTCCCCACTTGCGTCCGCTGCAAAAACGTCTGGCTAAGGAAGTAACCATCATGGTTCACTCTGAAGCAGATTACAATGCAGCCGTAGAAGCATCAGGTATTCTGTTCGGAAATGCTACTTCAGAGGCGTTGAAGAAATTGGACGAAGATACGCTGCTGTCAGTATTCGAAGGCGTTCCGCAGTTCGAAGTATCAAAAGCTGAAATCGAAAACGGCGTGAAAGCCATCGACTTGTTTACCGAAAAGGCTGCCGTGTTCCCCTCGAAAGGAGAAATGCGCAAGCTGGTTCAGGGCGGAGGCGTTTCATTGAACAAAGAGAAACTGTCTGCTCCCGACCAAGTGATTACCGCAGCCGATTTGTTGGACGGCAAATACCTGCTGGTTCAGCGCGGAAAGAAAAACTATTATTTGCTGATAGCGAAATAATCGCTTGACAGCGTACGATACAGAAAGGCTCGTGTTTTTGATGAGACACGAGCCTTTTTTATTGCAGCCGAATAAGGGAACACGCCTTTCCTTACGCCGGGAGATCTGAGTGAAGCGACGGGGTAACCCGCTCGACAAAGTAACGCGGACGGCGTTTTACCTCCTTGTAAATCTTACCCACGTATTCGCCGATTATCCCGCAAGCCAGCAGGATGGCTCCCCCGATAAACCAGAGAGAGACCAATAAAGAAGTCCACCCGGGTATGGTGGTTCCTCCGGCATAAGAACAGAGCCCGTAGACGATGGCGAATATCGCTACCAATATGAAAAACAAACCCAAATAAGTAATGTAACGCAGCGGACGAACGGAAAAAGATGTAATGCCGTCGAGTGCAAAACTTATCATCTTCTTCAGCGGGTATTTCGATTCGCCGGCAAACCGCTCCTTACGGTTGTAATACACCATAGCGGAAGGATATCCCAACGATGAAACCATGCCGCGCAAAAACAGGTTACGCTCCGGAAAGGAAACAAGCGCCTGAAGCGTGCGGCGGCTCATTAACCGGAAATCGGCATGGTTATAAACAATCTCACCGCCCAGTCCGTGCATCAGCCGATAGAAAGCCAATGCCGTGTTCTTCTTAAAGAAAGTATCTGTTTTCCGCTCCTTGCGAACGCCGTAAACAATGTCGATGCCCTTGTTATAATAGTCTACCATCGGATAAATGGCGTTTACATCGTCTTGCAGGTCGGCATCAATCGACACGGCAGCATCGGCATGAGCCGAAGCCCATTCCAACCCTGCCCAAAGCGCCTGCTGGTGTCCCACGTTATGCGCCAGCTTCAGCCCCGCCACGCAGTCGTGCTCGGCAGAGAAACGTTCGATAAGTTCCCACGTACGGTCGCGGCTCCCGTCGTCGACATAAAGGATGATGCCGCTGTCGATGCTGTGTTGCTCTTTCAGCGTCGCAATGACATGCGACAGCTGCGAAGTAGTTTCCGCCAACACAGCCTCCTCGTTATAGCAGGGAACAACAATTATCAGTTTCATAGTATCTTATTTACGTTTAAATACAAATCTCACAAGCAGAAAGTTTACCGGGATGACCACGGCGAACACCGGAAACGGCGCCCATACCTTCGGGATGCCCATCCAGAGAAAAACATTCAGCAGCAGAATATGAAGCAGGTAATTCACACCGTGGGCAGCTCCCATGCCGAACAGTTTTTTCCACGAAGGAGACGTGCCGAACGTAAAGTAAGACGTGGCGTAAAAATTGGCGACAAACGAAACCGCATAACCCACCGTATAAGCCACGTTTACATTGATAACCTGCTGTAAGAGGTAATAAATGCCGTAATGCAGGGCGGTCGCCCCCACGCCCACAATGCCGAAACGCACCGCTTCGCCTATCCACTGTTTGTTTCTCATGGCTTATTCCTTTCTGAACTGATACAGACAGATGGTTTTGCGGTCGTCGCAACTGCGGTGATGGCTGTTATAAACCTCTTTTATCTGATAGCCTCCATAATTTTCGGTAAACGTTCCGATGTTCTCTTCTCCGATTATCAGGTAACCTTCCTCCGGCATGAAATCTTCAAAGGGTACGATGCGGTCGCCTAAATAAAAGTTCACCGTAAACGGGCGCATCGGGTTGCCTTTCACTTGGTTGGGCATGTAAACATAAAGAGTACCCTCTGGTACGAACGATGCAATCTGTTCCGCCACCGGCTTGTCCGACTTGACATTCAGCACGGTAGGCGTAAGCAGTCCGTCGAGCAGCAGGAAGATGGAGAATATCAGAACTATAACGTCGTAATGCCTTGTGTTGTCGAATTTCGTGTTCCGTATCGTTGAGAAGAAAGACTTGATGGCGATGAGCATGATTCCTATCAGGGTGTAGGAAACAAATCCCAAAGGAACCGTTCCCAGCGCCCGCATGAAAGCAACGTTCTCTGCCGCATGTCGTCCTGAAAAAATGGTTTCAGGTATCCATCCCATACGGAGTGAGAAAAATACCGCCAACAGGATGATTGCCAGCGAAGCCATGATGCTGCCGAAAACCTTTATCACCACCGGACGCACGCGCAGCAGGTAAAGGATGTATTCTGCCAAGAAGTAAGCGATGAACGGATAAATGGGCAGCAGGTACACGCTGCGTTTGCTCTTGGGGATGCAGTAGAACACAAAGATGAGGACGATGCTGAGCAGCGAAAACAGCCGGGCGTCGTCCATCTGTCGGATATACGTGCGGAAGCGCGTCCACCATTCGCGGGGCTTCCCCTGTATCTTCTTATATTTCAGTGCAAATAAAGATATCAGCACCAACAGGGTATAAGGAACATATCCCGCCACTACCGTAATTACGTTGTAATACGCCGGATTTTCGTGCGATTCGTACGTCATCTTGCCGAGGAAACGCAGTACGTTTTCTTCCAAAACCAACTGTAAGAATTTATCGCCTCCTTGCTGGTAAGCCGCCCAGTACCATACGAACGGAAGCACACACGAGGCAATGAATACCCCGAAGAAAGAATAGAAGATTCGCCAAAACTTCATGCCGCGAATCCATAAAAAGACCGCTACCACCAAGCAAGGCAACACGGCTCCTACCGGACCTTTGGTAAGGAACGCCCCGCTCAGGCAGAGGATACCTATCCACGGAACACCCTGCAAACGCTTTTCTCCCCATTTATAGAGCTGATAAAGTGCCAACACCATGAGTGCGGACAACAACATATCCACCCGACAGTTCGTCCCTGCGCGGTGAACCTCGAAGTTGGTCAACGTAATCAGTCCCATGACGAAAGCAAGCTCCTTCCCCCGCCGTTTGGCATAGAAAGCATAGCCCGCCATAACCATTACCATCAGCGACAGTGCCGAAGGCATACGCGACGTGTACTCCGTAACGCCACCCACGATGGAAGAAATCAGCGCGATGCACCAGTGGAACAAAGGCGGTTTATACGCCATATCCACCCCGTTGTTCACCGGAAGAATCCAGTTCCCCTTGTCCAGCATCGAGTAGGCAACTATCGCCTCCCGCGGTTCGCCCCGCGTATTGAACAGCGATTCGCCAAGAAAAAGAAATAACGAAAGGATACAGACACCCGCCAATATCCACACATATTTGTCACTTTGCTTACCCATGATTATTGCGTTTTGTCAGACGCAAAGATAAAAGTTTTCCGGCGAATATCAATGTTTTCTTTTATACCGAAAAACGCTACCGTTAGTGTTGACCAACTCTTGCGGTAGAATCAGGTAATTCTATTCGGAAGACTCACTCGTTCTATGGGTAGCGTTTGGCGTGCTTGGGGACGTCCTGATTTTAATAGTATACTCCGCCGTGATAGCGTATGATTGGCTCACATTCTTTTATTTGGAAATCTGTAATCGTGTGCGATGTATGGTCATAGCTGACTAAGCATTGCACTTGCTTCAGCCCGTGCCAATGGTCGAACCAATAATGGCTGACGTATGCTTTATCTCCATCTAATACAACTAAAGGGCACATGTTATCCGACCAACATTTTTTCGCTTCGGCTTTGATTATATCCAGATTCTTCAGTTCATAGTCGCAGTGGATTGGGCTTATGCTGTCTATATCTTCAGCTTCGTTTATAAAAATTCTTTTATTATATAAACCGTGCCAATACATTCCTATCAGGTGGTCGGTTTGCTTTAATAAATAGGCTCGCCATATAGCTTCTTCTGTAAAAGGCAAAGTGATGTGCTTGAAAGGGTCTTCTCTTTCGGGTAACGGTTTTCTTTCGCCAAGCATTTCATCTGCTTTGGCTTTTGAATTCGATCTTATCTCTATCTCACGATGTATCCGATCATAAATTTCTGGGAAATCTATATCACGAGGCTTCTCCACAGTCTTTAAGCGGGCATAAAGACTTAAGTTTTTCCCAATGCTACGAGGTCTTGACGGATTATAATCATCCAATACATACTGTTCATCCAGAGATAATCCGGGTAAGTATTCCAATAAAATATTCAGATTGGCTAACTCTTTTATGGAAGGCAATCTTGATATGGAAGTTATAAAATTGCTTCCTATATCAGCCAAGCGAGGGTTGTTTGCTTTTGCATCGCTATATTTATCAAATTTATTTTCAGGTTCTTGTATTTTGGGTTCCTCTGGAGTCTTCTTATTTTTCAGAAGTGAAATAATAAGAATCACAGCCATGGCGACATCTACCACGTTCCACATTCCCCGTCCCAATGGAATTTTGACTATTGGTTGAAACAATATTGCCAAAGCACCGAATACTATCATCAGTGCTTCTTTCTTCTCCCGATAGTATTGGTATGCCATTATTCCGAATAGAATAGTTGCAATGTAGCGGACTAAAATATAATATCCGTAGGGCATTGGCGCTAAACATAGTAGTAAGGCGATGGCTGTAATTAGTTTAAAGGTATTCATTTTTGTCGTTGAAACAATTAAAATAAGAGCTATAATATTGAAAGACAACGTACAAATTTATTAATTATTTTGAAGTGGGCAAAATCATTCGTATTAAAACAATTTACGTCCTATTTATTGGAAGATTTGGGAGGAATTAGTATGATGTAGAAAACGTATCGTTTTGGGGTATCCTTTAGAAGTAAAAGAAAATGTACTTGTTGGAAAAGAATAATCTATTTCATCTGTTTTCTAAACCTTTCTTAAAGTAATAAGAATATATTCTGTATGCCATTCTACAAAAGTGTATTATTTGAGAAAACAGAAGGCTGTATAGATTGATGTCTTTTATAAAAGGTAAGTGTTATTACATAGTACCCAAATTTAGAAAATACTGTTGTAAGAATAATTATTATTCTATGGATATGGCTTTTTTGTTTGCCTCTATATGGCAACTATGACAAAGCGTAATTAGATCCTCGTCTTTAACATCCCAAGGTAGATGTGAACGTGAATATTTTTTATGATGAACTTCTAATGTTTCAGAACTATTTAGTTTGTACAATGGAAATATAATTGCAAAATCATTTTTGGTTAACATAACAAGTCGTTTATTGTAATCAATGCCAGTGATGTAATTATAGCAAAAGGTAAGATAAATATTATCATTTGTGGTATTACCTTTTGTATATTGTACGAAAATAGTATCACAATCATAATATTTCTTGGTCTCAAAAGGTTCACATTTGATGCTTTTAAACTGGACTGTACTTACATCATTGTTAGATAATTCTTTACTCGAAATAAGAATATTACCTGCCAAAGCTATTGTTTTCCAGTCTGACCAACAAAAACTAAACATACCCAAGTGATACTTGTTTAGGTAAATATTATATTTTGGAATATAATTAGCTTCATTTAAATTATAGAGTTTGTAAGTATCATAGGAAGATTGATTCTTTAAATTTTCAGAATTATATTGAAGTGATGCGCTCTCTTTATTAAACACTGATATTATTATATCCGCAACTTTGGGGAAATCTACATATTTAAGTAATTCATTAATGTCATTTAATTTGATTGTATTATAGCAATTCTGGCAAATGTAATTATCCATCCTTTTTCTTCTTTCTCGTTTTTGTATCCATCTATCATCTTGAAGTAGTCCTTTATAATATTCATTCTCTCCTGTTGTTATTATAGATGATTGGAGAGGGAATAGGGTGGTGGAAGATTCTGTTTTTATTTTTTCAATATCTATTTCAACTTCTTTCGGAATGGTAATATTGCTGGAATGTTCTGCAATCTCTTTAGGAGGTATTGAAGAACTTGTTTCCGTATTAATTTCCAAAGTATTTGTAGTAGTTATACTATTATTCTTTCTTTTCTTTAAAAGTGAAAAGGTAGTATATGTAAACAGGACTGTCAGTAATGAGATAGATAGTAAGATAAGTAAAATGGTTATTGTCATATCCATATCAATATAAAATTAAGATATTGTTTTATACATGAGCAAATTTAGAAAAATATTTCTATTTATACGAGTATAATAAAAATTAGGTTTGGCGGAGAGAGCGGATGGGATAAAAAACACCCGCACCTGAACAGCAATGCGGAGTTCAAACGCGGGTGGAGTATAACAGATAAGGATATTCAGTTAGAATGCGCCCCAATCAGTCAGACGCATGTCGCCTTTCTGCATGAATACTTGGTGCATACCCAGCGCGGCGGCAAGGCTGTGGCTGGTTTGCCCTTTGGTGGCTATCTTCAGATAATCCCATAACAGTTGCTTGTAGTCGGGGTGAGCGCAGTTCTCTATGACGGCTTTCGCACGTTCTGCCGGACTCTTACCACGCAGGTCGGCAACGCCCTGTTCGGTAATAATCACGTTGACGGAATGTTCGCTATGGTCTTGGTGCGACACCATCGGTACGATGGAACTGATGCATCCGCCCTTTGCCGTAGACGGGCAGGTGAAGATAGAAATGTATGCGCTGCGGGTAAAGTCGCCCGAACCGCCAATGCCGTTCATCATCTTCGTGCCGCAGATGTGTGTAGAGTTGACATTACCGTAAATGTCGGCTTCGATGGCAGTGTTCATTGATATAACACCGATACGGCGCACCACTTCCGGACAGTTGGATATCTCCGACGGACGCAACACTAACTTGTGGCGGAAAAAGTCCATGTTATCATAAATATCTTGCAGGCAGTCGTTTGTAACACTGAGCGAACAGGTGCTGCCAAACTTGATACGCCCTTCCTTTATCAATTTAATCACAGAGTTCTGAATGACCTCGGTGTACATCTCGAACGGCGGAATGCTTTGGTCTTTACCCAATGCGCTAAGCACTGCGTTGGCAATGTTTCCCACGCCCGACTGCAAGGGCAGGAAGGTAGAAGGGATGATGCCTTTCCGGAGGTCGGCAGCAAGAAATTCGGCAACGTTCTGCCCGATTTTGTCTGTAACGGGGTCGGGGTCATGGAAACCACGTGCCTCATCGGGGATATTCGTCTCTACTATTCCGACAATCTTTTCCGGATCTACTTGGATGTACGGCAACCCGATGCGGTCGCTCGGTTTCACGATGGGAATCGGGCGGCGGAAAGGAGGACGCTCCATTTCATACAAGTCGTGCATACCGATGATGGACTTGCTGTGGGCAGCATTCAGTTCAACGATTATTTTGTCTGCGAGCCGGGCAATGGTAGGCGTAATGCCCACTCCGGCAGTAAGGTAAATACGCCCGTCGCCGGTAATTTCACACGCCTCGATGATAGCCGTGCTCACATGTCCCAAAAAGCCGGAGCGCAGACGCTGAGCCACTTGCGAAAGGTGAATGTCTGTATAGTTAATCTCTCCGTTGTTCACTGCCTTGCGGAAATCTGTGTTCGTGGTATAAGGAGCACGAAACTTAATCGCCTTCGCACGGGTTAAAGCCCCGTCACATGAGTCGCCCGTAGAAGCTCCCGTAATAATGCCTATCTGGAAAGATTCTCCCTTAGCATGTTTCTCCTCGGCTATCTTTGCCAGTTCTAAGGTTACAGCCTTCGGGCTTCCAGCCGGCGTAAACCCGCTCAGCCCGATGATATCGCCGTCTTTAATCAAGTTAGCAGCTTCGGTTGCCGAAATAAATCTAAAGTTCATGGTATCAGTGTTTTTATATTCAGTATTATAGTTTCAACCAATGGTTGTCCCAAATATACAAATAAATCTGATATATTCAGCTTAATTTATGGAAGTTAACCAAGAAACCGATATCTTTGCATCCTCATTTCTAAAAATAACAAGCATTATGACAAAAGAAACTACAGGAGCAGACTTTAAATCTGCAACTGAACAAGGAAACAAAAAACTGTTTATTGAGACCTACGGCTGTCAGATGAACGTGGCAGACAGCGAGGTAGTGGCATCAATCATGCAAATGGCGGGCTACTCACCTTGCGAGAGCTTAGACGAAGCCGACGCGGTGTTTATGAACACCTGCTCCATCCGCGACAATGCCGAACAAAAGATTCTGAACAGGCTGGAGTTCTTCCATTCATTACGTAAAAAGCGCAAACACCTGATTGTAGGTGTGCTGGGCTGTATGGCAGAGCGCGTGAAAAGTGATTTGATAGAACATCATCACGTAGACTTGGTGGCTGGTCCGGATGCTTATCTGACACTACCCGACCTGATAGCCTCGGTAGAAGCGGGCGAAAAAGCCATTAACGTAGACCTCTCGGTAACGGAGACATACCGCGACGTAATTCCCTCTCGCATCTGCGGCAACCGCATTTCAGGCTTTGTCTCTATCATGCGCGGCTGTAACAACTTCTGCCATTACTGCATCGTGCCCTATACCCGCGGACGCGAACGGAGCCGCGATGTAGAAAGCATACTGAACGAGGTGCGCGACCTGCAACAGAAGGGTTACAAGGAAGTAACGCTGTTAGGGCAGAACGTAAACTCATACCGGTTTGAACGCGGCGACGAAGTGGTGACCTTCCCCATGCTGTTACGCCTTGTGGCAGAAACCGTTCCCACGATGCGGGTGCGTTTCACTACCTCCCACCCGAAAGACATGAGCGATGAAACGCTCCGGGTAATCGCCGAAGTGCCTAACGTATGCAAACACATCCATCTGCCCGTACAGAGCGGAAGCTCACGCATCTTGAAACTGATGAACCGGAAATACACGCGCGAATGGTATTTGGAACGTGTGGAAGCCATCCGCCGTATTATCCCCGACTGCGGACTAAGTACCGATATCTTTTCGGGATTCCATTCGGAAACGGAAGAAGACCACCAGTTGTCTCTCTCACTGATGCGCGAATGTGCCTACGACTCGGCTTTCATGTTTAAATACTCTGAACGCCCCGGAACATACGCATCGAAACATCTTCCGGACGATGTTCCTGAAGAAGTGAAAATCCGCCGCCTGAACGAACTGATAGAATTGCAGAACCAGCTTTCGGCAGAAAGCAATGCCAAAGACGTTGGCAAGGTGTTCGAAGTATTGGTGGAAGGTGTATCCAAACGCTCGAAAGAACAGCTCTTCGGACGCACGGAACAAAACAAGGTGGTAGTGTTCGACCGCGGAACTCACCGCATCGGCGATTTCGTAAAAGTACGCATCACTGAATCAAGTTCGGCAACGCTGAAAGGCATCGAAGTAGTTGAATAAATAAAAGACACGGAACTGCAAAAAGATTTCAATTCCGTGTCTTCAGAGCCTGTTGCACAATAGTGCGACAGGCTTTTATATTTGAAAAAAGTCAATCTTCATTTCGTTTCACTTCAGGCATGATAAGCCACAAAATCAAATATACGATACCGCCGGAGAACACAGTAAAAAACGTAGCCAATACATATACGATACGTACCAACGTAATATCCCATCCAAAATAATCCGCAATTCCCGAACACACCCCGGCAATCATTCGGTTATTCGACCGAGTTAATCTTCTTTTTTCCATAATCGAGTTTTATTTATGGCGACTAAGATACAAATAAAAGCGTTTACTCCCCCTCAGAACAGTCGAATTTTTCCGACAAAATAAAAATTCGCCCCCTCTCTTTTGCAAGCCTAAAATTTCTACCCGTTAAACTGATTAATACTATGGGTAGAACAAAGCAATTCTACCGCTTGAAATAGGTAACGCTAACGGTAGTTTTTTCCGGGATATCAGCGCAACGAGCCGTACGGAAATATACTCCTGATTAACAATATATTACATCAACCACAGAATAAAGAGCAATTATCATGATTAAAATATTTTCAAAATTTTTACTCAAAACTTTTGCAGATTCGGAAAACTTTCATACCTTTGCACCGCAATCGAGAAACAAAGCAACGAAACGATTAAAAACGGTGCCATAGCTCAGTTGGTAGAGCAAAGGACTGAAAATCCTTGTGTCCCCGGTTCGATTCCTGGTGGCACCACTGAAAGTCAGAGAGTTACAGCAATGTATCTCTCTTTTTTTATGCTCAATATGGTCAGAATGCAGGTTGAAACAGGGAAATGTTTTCTCCAATGTTTTACCGGCTCAACGGATTTTCCCAGTTGGCAAGCTTTCTTTTAAGCGTATAGCATAGCCAGCCTGAACAGGAAAAATTTTACATCAGCCACCCCTCTTAACTGGTTTCGAAAAGCTTTTATTTTTGCATTGAACGACTCCGCTGAAGCATTGGTCAATCGCTCTTCAAAATAATTTATAATGGTCGTACTATGGCTTGAAAACGTATCAAGCACCTTGTTGAACTCCATATAGTCAAACCTTTCCACTTCATTGTACCATCTTGCGAGATTTAGGGGTCAGCGGATATTGAAAATGGAACAAATTAAAAAATAAGATATGGCACATATAAAACGCCCGATACGACCTCCATAAAAAGAGTGGGTAATACACAAATTTCAATTATAAGGCAGTTTGTTGTCAAAGCTTGAGTACTTTTGGTAGGTAATCATTATCTTTGCAGATACCATCAATTATTAATGCACGTATGCAATACGTTTCAATATGGGAACAGAAAAAATAAACAGACTAAAAATAGTATTAGTAGAACAAGGGAAAACTGGGAAATGGTTGGCTGAACAGTTGGGAAAGAACGAGGCGACCGTTTCGCGCTGGTGTTCCAATGCTACCCAGCCTTCATTGGAAATGCTGATGAAGATAGCATCCATATTGAATGTAGATGCGAGAAGATTGATTAACGATGGAATTAATAAAGAAATATGATGACAACATTTACAAAGGTAATAGATAAGTTCCGCTGTGAAGCATGGTCTGAACGTGACAAAGGTTTCCGTTTTGAACGTCTGATGCAGGCTTACCTTAAAACAACCTCCTTGTATGCAGGACGCTTTGAAGAAGTCTGGCTATGGTCAGAGTTCCCTTGCCATGACCAGTTTGGTGGAAAGGACATAGGCATTGATTTGGTGGCAAAAACCTTCGCAGGTGAGTATTGGGCGGTACAATGCAAGTGTTATGCCGATGACAAATACATTACGAAGCCAGATGTAGATACCTTTCTTTCCACTTCGGGTAAGACCTTTGAAGTAGATGGTATGGAACACGCTTTTGCCCAGCGGTTGTGGATTTCCACGACCAATAAGTGGAACAGCGCAGCCGAACTGACAATCAAAAATCAGACACCGCAGGTGACACGCCTCAACTTGATTGACCTTGAAGCGGATGATGTAGATTGGGAAAAATTGGAACAGGGGTTGTATGGCAAGGCATCCCGTCCTAAGCCTTTTGCTATTATGGAACACCAACAGAAAGCTATCAACCGTGTACACGAATACTTCAAGACCCGTGACCGGGGCAAATTGATTATGGCGTGTGGCACGGGCAAGACATTTACTTCACTTAAAATAGCCGAAAACGAAACCCAAAGCAATGGTTTCGTTCTTTTCCTCGTCCCTTCCATTGCTTTGTTGGGGCAGACTTTGCGGGCATGGTCTGCACAGGCAGACATTCCTATTCATGCCGTGTGCATCTGTTCGGACGGGCAAGTATCGCAACAGAAAATCAAGAATGACGAAGAGGGTGTGAGCGTTATTGACTTGGCTTTGCCTGCCTCCACAAATACCGATTATATCCTTTATCAGCTTGAAGCCATCCGACATGAAGGACGCAAAGGAATGACTGTTGTGTTCTCCACTTATCAATCTATCGAAGTCATATCACGTGCGCAGCAAGAATTATTAAAACGCACGAAAGGTGAATACGGCGTTTTCGACCTGATTATTTGCGATGAAGCTCATCGTACGACAGGCATATCGCTTAAAGGAACAGAAGAAAGTGCGTTTATCAAAGTACACGACAATGATTTCATTCAGGCGAAACGCCGGCTTTATATGACTGCTACCCCACGTCTTTATACGGATGAGGCACGCAAAAAAGCCGAAGAAAGCGATGTTGTATTGTGCTCGATGGATGATGTTTCCTTGTATGGTGACGAGATTTATCGCATCGGTTTTGGTGAAGCCGTAGAGAAACAATTGCTTACGGATTATAAAGTATTGATTCTTGCCGTAGGCGACAAGGATATTACACCCGCCTTACGCGATGTGATTACCAACGAAGACGGCACGATAACCGTAGATGATGCTTCAAAATTTGTGGGGTGCATCAATGCTTTGTCTAAAAGGGTATTAGGAGATGAGGGGCTTATTAAGGCGGCAGATCCGTTGCCTATGCGCCGCGCGGTAGCTTTCTGTTCAACCATCAAAGCCTCAAAAGCAACAGCACGTGTCTTTACCGATTGCAAGTCGGCTTATATGGAAGATGTCAGTGCGGAAGACAAGGCTCAGATGGTAGACGTTGTAGCTGAACATGTGGATGGTACGATGTCGGCTACGGAACGTGACCAAAAACTGATGTGGCTCAAAGAACAACCTGAAAACGAGATGGAATGCCGTATGCTGACCAACGCTCGATGTCTGAGCGAAGGCGTGGATGTGCCTTCATTGGATGCCGTTGTTTTCGTTTCACCCAAAAACTCGCAAGTGGATGTAGTGCAGTCCGTCGGACGTGTAATGCGCCGCAGTCCCGGAAAGAAATACGGTTATATCATTATTCCAGTAGTGATACCTGAAAATGTGGAAGGTGATGAAGTATTGAGCAAGCATCCCAATTTCAAAGTAGTATGGACTGTACTCAATGCTTTGCGTGCCCATGACGACCGTTTCAATGCAGAAGTAAACAAGATAGAACTTTCCAAGCAAAAGCCTAAGCATATCCTTTTTGGAGGCGTAGGCAATACACACGATGACGATAGTGTGGACAGCAGCCTTGCAGATGCTACGAGGCAAGACACCACCAGTGCAGCCATGCAGATGGCGCAACAGCTTTCGCTGCAATTCGAAGATTTACAGAATGTTTTCTATGCCAAAATGGTAACCAAAGTAGGTAGCAAACGTTACTGGGAACTTTGGGCAAAAGACATCGCTAAAATAGCAGAGGAACACATCGAACGCATCAAAACACTGATTGCAGACGAAGGCAAGCACAAGAAAGCATTTGAGCAACTGATGCGCGGACTGCGCAAGAATATCAATCCCAACCTTACTGAACAGGAAGTCATTGAAATGCTTTCGCAGCATCTGATTGCCATGCCTGTATTCGAAGCTCTTTTCGGTAATTACGAGTTTGCTGTTAGCAATCCGGTATCGAAAGCCATGCAAAAGATGCTTGCCTTGCTGGATGATGAAGCCAAGACGGAAGAAGAAAATGAACGCCTGCAAAAATTCTATGATTACGTGCGGACTACGGTAGGCGACATTACCGATGCCGAAGGTCGCCAACGCTTAATTGTAGAGCTTTATGATAAATTCTTCAAGGTGGCTTCGCCTAAGACGGTGGAAAAATTGGGCATTGTCTATACGCCTGTGGAAGTAGTAGATTTCATTATCCGTTCCGTAGGTTATATCATTCAAAAGGAGTTTGGACGTTCGCTTTCAGATGAGAATGTTCATATCCTTGACCCGTTCACGGGTACAGGCACGTTCATTACCCGCTTGCTTCAAAGTGGACTGATAAGCCGCGAAGCATTGGTGCAGAAGTACCGCAAAGAAATCCATGCCAATGAAATCGTATTGATGGCTTATTACATAGCCTCTATTAACATCGAGAGTGTATTTCATTCGCTCGCTCCTGAAGAAGAATACCGAGCATTTGATGGTATCTGCTTGACTGATACGTTCCAATTGGGTGAGAAAGGTTCCGACGAGAATCTGTTTTCCGAACAATTCCCTACTAATTCTAAGCGTGTCATTGCACAAAAGAAATGCCCGATTACTGTTATTGTAGGTAATCCGCCTTATTCCGTAGGGCAACGTTCTGCTAATGACAATGCACAAAACCAAAAATACCCGTGCCTTGATGCAAGCATTGAGCAAAGTTATGCAGCAGAGTCTAATGCTACACTTAAGAACTCGCTTTACGACAGTTACATCAAGGCTTTCCGTTGGGCGACGGATCGCTTGGATAAGGCAAACGGAGGTGTCATTGGTTTTGTAACCAATGGCAATTGGTTGGATGGAAATTCACAAGATGGTATGCGTAAATGTTTTGAGCGTGAGTTTTCTTCCATTTATGTGTTCAATTTAAGGGGAAATCAACGAACCAGTGGAGAACTGTCTCGCAAAGAGGGAGGAAAGATATTTGGTTCAGGCTCTCGCACTCCAATTGCCATCACTATTTTGGTGAAAAAGCATAAAGCAAACAATTTAGAGAAAGCACAGATCTTTTATCACGATATTGGAGATTATTTAAGCAGGGAAGACAAATTGAAAATCATCAGGCAAATGGGTGACATCAGCAATCCTGCGATGATGTGGGAATCAGTTGAACCGAATGAACATGGGGATTGGATTAATCACCGTAATGAGATGTTCAAGGAGTTTATTCCGTTGGGGGATAAGGACGATAAAAAGAATAAGCGGACATTTTTTGTGCCGTATTATTCTAGTGGACTAAAGACTAATCGTGATGCGTGGTGCTACAATAGTAGCTTACCGTCTCTTAAAAGTAATATAGTTAGAGGCATTGATTTTTATAACTCTGAGGTTAAGCGTTTCTTAATAGCAAAGAAAGAGAATCATAATATTGTCGGCAAAGACTTCATAAATTATGATTCGACTAAATTTACATGGGATAGAGCGCAAAAAGAAAACGATTTACCCAAAGGAAGGAAATATGAATTCGACAGAAATTCCATAAGAATTGCCATTTATAGACCTTTCTTCAAACAAAATGGGTATATGAATCGCGATCTCAATAACTGCGTTTATCAATTACCACAGCTTTTCCCCACCTTCAACCACAAAAACCTTGTGATTTGTGTGTCAGGAATAGGAGTTACTAAGGATTTTTCTTGCATTATTACAGATACATTGCCTGACTTGGAATTAATTGGAAAGTCTCAATGTTTCCCACTCTATTGGTATGACAGCAGTGACGCAGATGTTGCCAACCTATTCAATCAAGGAGCGGAAAATCCGATGGACAGATATGTGCGTAAAGACGGGGTGACCGACTGGATTTTAAGTACAGCCCGTAAGCAATATGGCTACAAAGTGACGAAAGAAGACATCTTCTATTACGTCTACGGGCTGCTCCATTCACCCGACTATCGTACCACCTTTGCCACAGATTTGAAAAAGTCCCTGCCTCGCCTGCCCTTGGTAGAAAAAGCGGATGACTTCTGGGCATTCAGCAAAGCCGGACGTGAGCTTGCCGACCTACATTTGAATTATGAAACGATAGAGCCTTATCGAAAATGTATTGTCTCGTTCGCACCGCTGACAAACAAAGGAGATAAGATGAACTATCACGTAGAGAAAATGCGTTTCGGAAAGATTGATAGTAAGACATCCGACAAGAGCGTCATCTATTACAACAATTCCATTACCATTACCAGCATTCCTACTGAAGCCTACGAGTATGTGGTCAATGGCAAATCTGCTATCGAGTGGATAATGGAACGCTATGCCATCACCACTGACAAGAAAAGCGGCATCACCAACGACCCGAATGACTGGGCACGTGAACATAACGATGAGAAATACATTCTCAATCTCTTGCTCCGCGTGATTAATGTGTCGGTGCAGACAGTAGAGATAGTGAAAGGATTACCGAAGTTAAAATTTGAGGAGTAAATAACCATTCTATAAAATATCATAAAGCTATGCAGACAAAATATGGCACTTTATTCCTATGGACATTAATAGGATTTGCGGTAGTTTTTATTGGCTATTTGTTTTGGTCACATTGTTCGTTAAAGCACTCTCAAGAACAAATAAGAAAAGATTATATTGCGCATATTCAAAAAGCTGATAGTTTATATATCCATTGGACAGAATATAATAATGCGGTTATACAAAACTCCCAAAAGGTAAATAATGCAATGCTCGCTGATTCGATAATCAAATTGACTTTATCCAATAGGTATAGGCTATCAAGGAATCAATATAATAAATTAATATTAGTGCTAAATTCTCATTTTGCAAAAATGGATTCTCTACATAAACAATATGATGAAAAACTACTACGTGATTCTTTACGGCTAAACACCGAACGAGAAATACTTGAAGGACAAACAAAGACAATGATAGAACTCCACCTTAACAAGATAGAGCATGAATATAGCAATATAACCATGTGGGGAGCGGTCTTAACTATCCTATTTCTTGTATTTAGTTTTTATTCCATTTACAAAATGGATGAACTAATTCAACAAGGAAACGAGGGTGTGAAAGATATAAAAGATCTAAAGAAAGAAGGTAGACAAAATCTTGATCAGCTTAAAAAAGAAAAAGAGGATATAGTAAACAATATGCAGGGACAACTTAGTGAATCTGTTGCAGTAATGAATGATATTCAGAAGAAAACAGAAATACAATTTAAAAATGCTGCAGAAAATATGACTTCTGTTCAAAGTGGTTTGATGTCTAACTATCAAAAAGTATTTGATGATTTTAAGGTACAAATTAACGTCTTTATTGCGAAGTGTGATGAGAACTTGGTGCAAAAGCAACAAGAATTTGACGACTTAGTGACTCGAGTAAATGATATTCTTGATAAATTAAACGGTATGGATTCGAAAAAGGAGGACTAAAGTATGAATAATAATCAATTATATCTTAATTCATCAAATGAGCTGATGCAAGTAAGAAATATTCAGCGTCAAATATCTCAAAAAGAGTTGGAACTACAATTATTAGATATTAATGATAGATACAATTCTTACAATCCTTATTCATATTCTTCTAATAGCATAAAAAGGCAAAGTATAGAAATGGAGCTTTCAAATTTGAAGAATAATAGAGACTTACACCTTAGCTTTGCGATTGAGTTTGCTTTATCATTAGCTGAACAAGATTTGAGAGTTAATAATATGTTTTCAATGGCTAACATTGCCATTAGTTCTATAAACTCTTTTTTGCAATCACAAAGAATAAACTTTAGCCTCTCATATTCTATACAAATGAGATTGTCGCAAATATCTTCCTTACTTTATACAAATAGTAACTTTACAAGTTTGCGCTCTGAAATTGACCGATTAAAAACGCTGTGTAATATCTATTACTAATATGCCTATCGAATCCCAAAACATAGAGTTCAAAGAATCTTGGCGTGACGAATACCAGAAATGGATTTGTGGCTTTGCCAATGCACAAGGCGGTGTCCTTTATGTTGGCGTAAAGGATAATGGCGAGGTGTGCGGTGTGCAGGATGCCAAGAAGCTTATGGAGGATATTCCGAACAAGGTGCGCGACATGATGGGTATCTTGGTGGATGTCAATCTGAAAGAGAAAGACGGAAAGCAATATCTGGAGATTGTGACGGAGACTTATCCTTATCCCATCAGTTTTCGTGGCAAGTATTACCAGCGGAGCGGTGCAACCAATCAGGAACTAAAAGGGGCTGCACTCGACCGTTTCATGCTTCGCAAACAGGGCAAGACTTGGGATGGTGTGCCTGTGCCTTATCTGAAAGCGGAGGACTTGGATAATGCACGTTTGATTTGTTCCGTAAGTATGCCAAACGGAGCGGGCGTATGGATGATGCAGATTTGATGGACGATAATCACGGACTGTTGGAGAAACTGCGACTCTATGAGGGCAGTTATCTGAAACGGGCTGCCGCATTGCTGTTTCATCCTGACCCGGAACAATATGTGACAGGAGCGTTTGTAAAGGTCGGCTTCTTCCGCGAAGGCATGGATTTGGTGTATCAAGACGAAGTACATGGTAATCTGTTCCAGCAAATTGTAAAGTTGATGGACTTGTTGTGTACCAAATACATGAAAGCCATCATTACTTACGAGGGCATCCAACGGATAGAGACATTGCCGATACCTCGTGAAGCTTTGCGTGAGGCATTATTAAATGCCTGCATCAACAAAGACTACGCTGAACATTCTCCCATTCAAATCCGTGTGTATGAAAACAAATTGGAGATAATAAATGGTGGTGTATTGCCCGAAGGGTGGACGGTGGAAACCTTATTGTCCTCACATCAAAGTATGCCTTATAACCCAGATATTGCCAACACATTCTTCCGTGCAGGTGAGATTGAGGCATGGGGACGCGGCATTGAACGTATCATAATGGCTTGTAAGAATGATGGTTTCTCTACGCCGGAGTTCCGCTATGACGCTTCAGGTATATGGACAACTTTTAAGTTTGAGTACCCGGAAAGGGCAACTATACAGAGTGGCCAGAAAACTACCCAAAAGACTACCCAAAAGACTACCCAAAAAGCCATACAAAATCTGACGGAACAACAACAAGCTATACTGTCATTCTTAAAAGAACATCCGGAAGCGACCCGAAAAGAAATCAGCGATAGCCTTTCCGGCATTACAGAGGATGGTGTAAAGTACAATCTTTCTCGCCTTCAAGAGCTTGGCTTACTGAAACGTATAGGAGGTAGGAAGCAAGGATATTGGCAAATTATAGAATAAAGGATGATGGACGATTGGGAAGAATTTGAAAGTTGGCACGAAGATTTGATGGCATGGGAACGCTTTCAAGACGAGCTTGAAAGAATCAAGGGAGAAAATACCAACGATAACTCGCACAAAGAAAAAATCAACAATATATCAGACAATCAAACTTTTCCAAATAAACAATAAGAACAGAAATCTTGTTAATTTTGTAGCGTTAGGTTCAAAGCACCACAAGTATATAAAGATTAGCTTTGAAAACCATCTGCACTTCTCCAGCGCATTCCAAGGACAATCCGGTATGTCGCACGGAAAGGCAACTATTAAAGTTTAACATAAAACAGGAAAGGGTATGAAAAAGATTTTAATTGTATCGGGACATCCCGACTTAAACGACTCATTTGCCAATAAGACGATATTAGAAGAAACAAAGAAATTATTACCGGAGGCTGAATTCGTATATTTGGATAAGTTATATCCGGATTTTCAAATTGATGTGAAAACAGAACAAGAACGGTTGCTCCGTGCGGATATCATCGTTCTGCAATATCCTATATTTTGGTATAGTGCGCCTTCGCTGATGCACCGCTGGATTGAACAGACTTTTACGCATGGGTTTTCTCATGGTACGACAGGCGATAAACTGAGAGGCAAACAACTTGTATTATCTTTTACCTCTGGTGCACCTGAAGAAATGTATCGACAGGGTGGTCTGCAATGCTATCCTATTGATGATTTTCTTCCTGCTTACAAGCAGATGGCGAAGTTATGTGGCCTGCAATGGTGCGATTATATATACAGCGGAGGGCTGTCGTATGCCAGCCGGCATGATGAAACAGAACTGGCACGCATGAAAGACAAAGCGATTCAACATGCACATTTGCTGGTAGAAAAACTAAAAGGCATGGCATAAAGGGATTTCAAAATCATAAAATGAATACACAAAAAAAAATAGGCTGCTCGTAAAGAGACAGCCTATTTTTTTTGTTGGACTACCTGGATTCGAACCAAGACAAACAGAACCAAAACCTGTTGTGCTGCCATTACACCATAGTCCAAACTTTTGTTGTTTTCCTTAGAAAACGGTGCAAAGATAATCTTTTTCAGTAATATCTTCCAAATAAAATTTCACTTTTTTTCATGTTAACTGCATAATACGTACCTTTGCCCCTAAACAAACAATCAGATTTAGTATGAAAAAGAGCTTATTAACCCTTATATTGGGGACAATTACAGTGGGCGGCTCGGCTGTCACACCGATGTGGTTACGCGATGTCCGTATTTCGCCCGATGGTACGGAAATCGCTTTTTGTTATAAAGGGGACATTTATAAAGTGGCTGCTTCGGGTGGAGAAGCGGTACAACTTACTACGCAGGCTTCGTACGAGATGATGCCTGTATGGTCACCCGACGGAAAACAGATTGCTTTTGCAAGCGACCGTTACGGAAGTTTTGACGTGTTCGTGATGCCGGCAAACGGGGGTGCGGCACGCAGGTTGACTACCAACTCGGCAGCAGAAACGCCTTCAGCTTTTACTCCCGATGGGCAGGCGGTGGTATTTTCTGCCAGCATTCAAGACCCGGCTACAAGTGCTTTGTTTCCTACGGGGGCTATGACCGAATTATATAAAGTATCTGTGGGAGGCGGCAGAACCGAACAGATGTTGGGTACTCCGGCGGAAATGGTTTGCTTCAATCCTTCCGGTGACACTTTCTTATACCAAGACCGGAAAGGCTTTGAGGATGAATGGAGAAAACATCACACTTCTTCTATTACGCGAGACGTATGGATGTATGACACCAAAACGAAAACGCATACCAACCTGACTAACCGCGCAGGCGAAGACCGTAATCCCGTATGGGCGGCAAACGGAAAGGATGTTTATTTCTTGAGCGAGCGGGATAATGGTTCGATGAACGTCTATGCATTTGCTGTTGATAATCCGACAAGTGTCCGTGCGGTAACAGCTTTCAGCACTCATCCCGTACGGTTCTTATCTGCCGGAAGCAACGGCACACTCTGTTATACGTACGACGGGGAGATTTACACACAACGCCCCGACGGAAATCCTCAAAAGGTGGCTGTTACGCTGACACGCGACGATGAGTCTATCCCTGCTTCGCTGACGTTTACCCGTGGGGCAAGCGAGGCTACCGTATCGCCCGACGGCAAACAGGTGGCTTTCATCGTGCGCGGTGACGTATTCGTTACTTCCGTAGAGTATGGAACAACGAAACAAATTACACATACTCCCGAAGCTGAAGAGGGTATTTCGTTCGGCGCAGATAACCGTACATTGGTGTATGCAAGCGAGCGAAACGGTAACTGGGGCTTATATACCGCCAAAATAGCGCGTAAAGACGACCTGAATTTCCCGAATGCCACGCTGATTGAAGAAAATGTGCTGTTGGCAGACAAAGAAACGGAGCGTCAGATGCCGAAGTTCTCGCCGGACGGCAAAGAGGTGGCTTTTGTTGAAGACCGTATGCGGCTAAAGGTGATGAACGTAGAGACGAAGCAAGTCCGCCAAGTAACCGACGGTTCGGAATGGTATGAAACCACGGGCAGCTTTGATTACTCATGGTCGCCGGACGGCAAATGGTTTACACTGACGCTTATCAGCAACCGGCATGACCCGTATACCGATGTGGCTTTGGTACGTGCCGACGGGAAAAGCAAACCGGTTAATCTGACCAGCAGCGGCTATACGAGCGGTTCGCCACGCTGGGTAATGGGTGGAAATGCCATCTTGTTTACCACCGAGCGTTACGGAATGCGTAACCATGCTTCATGGGGTTCGCAAGACGATGTGATGATTGCGTTCTTAAACCAAGACGCATACGATAAATTCCGCCTGAGCAAAGAGGATTACGAACTACAGAAAGAGCTGGAAAAAGAACAGGAGAAAGCCTCAGCCGACAAGACAGGCAAGAAAAAGAACGACAAGAAAAAAGACGAGGTTGCTGATAAGAAAAAAGAGGAGGTGAAAGAGATTGTGGTAGAGACCGAGGGTATCGAAGACCGTATCGTGCGACTTACTCCCAACTCGTCAAGCATCGCTTCTGCCATCATCTCGGAAGACGGGGAAAGCCTCTATTATCTGGCAGCATTCGAGGGCGGATTTGATATGTGGAAAATGGATTTGCGCAAGCACGAAACCAAGCTGTTACACAAAATGGATACCGGATGGGCAAACATGGAAACAGACAAGGAGGGAAAAGCTATTTTCATCCTCGGCGGAAACAATATGCAAAAAATGGATGCAGCCTCAGAATCGTTGAAACCGATTACGTTCCGTGCTGAAATGAAGATGGATTTAGCTGCCGAACGTGAGTATATGTTCAATCACGTTTATAAGCAGGAAAAGAAATGCTTCTATACCGAGACCATGCACGGAGTGGATTGGGAGGCTATGACGGAGGCTTACCGTAAGTTCCTGCCCCACATCAATAACAATTACGATTTTGCCGAACTGTTGAGCGAATGGCTGGGCGAACTGAACGTATCGCATACGGGAGGACGCTATTATCCGAGTGGAAAGGTGGAGGCTACTGCCAGTTTGGGCGTGTTCTTCGACTGGGATTACACCGGGAACGGTATGCGTATTGCCGAAGTGGTAGAGAAAGGACCTTTCGACCGCAAAAGTACGAAGGTTACGGCGGGAACGGTTATCGAGAAAATAGACGGCGAATCCATCACACCGGCTACCGACTGTTTTGCGCTGCTCAACGGCAAGGCGGGCAAGAAAGTCCTTGTGTCGCTCTTCAATCCGCAAACCAACGAACGTTGGGACGAGGTAGTGAAACCCATCAGCGGTGGAGCTTTCAGCGATTTGCTCTACAAACGCTGGGTAAAACAGCGCGCTACCGATGTTGAGAAATGGTCGGACGGACGTTTGGGATATGTACACATCGAGTCGATGGACGACGGCAGTTTCCGTACCGTATATTCCGATATTCTCGGCAAGTATAACCATTGCGAGGGTATCGTTATCGACACGCGCTTCAACGGGGGCGGACGTTTGCATGAAGACATCGAGGTGTTGTTCAGCGGCGAGAAATACCTAACACAGGTTATTCGCGGACGTGAAGTGTGCGACATGCCGAGCCGCCGCTGGAACAAACCGTCTATCATGGTGCAATGCGAGGCTAACTACTCGAACGCACACGGCACGCCGTGGGTGTACAAGCACCGTGGCATCGGCAAGTTAGTAGGTGCACCTGTTCCGGGAACCATGACTTCCGTCAATTGGGAAACGCTGCAAGACCGCAGCCTCGTATTCGGTATTCCGGTGATAGGCTATCGCCTGCCGGACGGCAGCTATTTAGAAAACAAGCAGCTCGACCCGGACATCTACGTGCTTAACACTCCGGAAACCGTGGTGAAGGGTGAAGATACCCAACTGAAAGCCGCGGTAGACGAACTGCTTAAAGAGATAGACCGTAAATAAGAAATATTATATCGGATAAGATTTTAGGGCTTCTGAATTATCAGAAGCCCTCATTATATATAACTACTCGAAAATATCTTTCAAAATATAGCCAATATCATATTTTCGTAACTCATCCGTATACGTATCAAATGTATAGAGCGTACCATTCGCCACATCTATATCAAACGGGAAAACAGACCGGAAACAAACTCAAAAAGGGGCGGATAAAATACTTAATCGGAAAATTTAAAACAGGCTCTCAACAATGTATGAAAAATTTATTTCTTCATCTGCTTTCCCAAGCCTTCAGAACACGAATTGGCGTATCTATACAAAGATGCAAAACGTATTTCTATATCCCAAAAATACAAAGATAAATCGCTGATTATAAGGCACCAAATTCATGTAAAAACATAAGCGGAAGAACGGATGAACACTACCCGATAAGTTAGTCGGTTCTACCGCTTGCGTTATCCATTGTTACCGCTTGCGTTTTCGGCCTCATCCCTACCCCGATTTGGAACTATTAAACAATAATTTTCAAAACAAAACATTTTGTCAAAAAAATGTAACGTACTTTCGCGCCGAAAAGAACCAAACAATTCATTATGAGACAAAACAAGAACTCTAAAACTTTTATACTCGTCTTTTTAGGTATGCTGACGGCGTTCGGCCCTTTTGTAACAGACATGTATCTCCCTACGCTCCCGGCAATGTCGGACTTCTTTAATACCACTTCGTCGATGGTCCAGTTAGGACTTACTACAAGCATGGTAGGCCTCGCCGTAGGGCAACTGTTTTTCGGACCGCTTAGCGACAAATACGGGCGTCGTTCGCCGCTTATCATCGCCATGATGCTCTTTCTTGTTTCTTCCGTCGGGTGTATCTACTCGCAGACTATCATGCAGTTCGTGGGTTTCCGCTTGATACAAGGCATCGCGGGAGCGGGTGGCATCGTGATTTCGCGCTCCATCGCCGCCGATAAATTCTCAGGACGCGAATTGGGGAAAATGTTGGCAATCATCGGAGCTATCAACGGGGTTGCTCCCATTGCCGCACCGATGGGCGGAGGTATGCTTGCCGACAGCGTGGGCTGGCAAGGCATCTTCTGGTGTTTGTTCGGATTAGGAGTCTTTTTATTGGCCGGCAGTTTTCACCTCAGCGAATCGTTGCCGCAAGAAAACCGGAAAGCTGCAAAATGGAAAGATGTGTATCGCTCGTTCGGCACGGTGTTGCGCAACCGGCAGTATGTATGCTACATCCTTCAGTTCGGTTTCGCACAAGGCGTGTTGTTCGCCAACATTGCTTCCGCTCCCTTTATCATGCAGCAACATTACGGCTTCTCGCCCATGCTGTTCAGCGTATGTTTCGGGGTCAACGCCGTTGCCATCGTGATTTCTGCCGCAGCCTCGGTGAAATTCCGCCGTCCGGAACAAGCCTTGTCTACGGGAAGCACGGGCATGGTCTTTGCCTCTCTCTTGCTGTGTGTCGCCCTGATTATGAAATGCGACTTTTGGATTTATGAAACGCTACTGCTCTGCCTGCTGTCAATGTTGGGACTGACGTTTACGGCTTCGAACACGTTGGCAATGGACTGCGAGCGGGAAAACGCCGGAACAGCTTCTGCATTGCTCGGCGCATTGGGGTTTGCCTTCGGAGGTATCGTTTCGCCGCTGGTAGGACTGGGCGACCTCATGACTTCTACGGGAATCATCTTTCTGGCAGGTTCGCTCTGTTCGTTCGGCTGTACGCGCTTCGCATTGCGAACCAATCTGTTACAACATGCGCCGGAAATGATTCGGAAATAAACAGGCGTAACATTGTTTTTTCATTAAAAAAACACTATATTTGGGACATACGAACTTTAAACAGGAAGTATTATGAACTCAAATCCAATTTTCAGTGTACACATTCCTACCAAGATTTTGTTCGGATGTGGCGAATTAAAGAAGTTGGCAACAGAAAAGCTGCCGGGAAAGAAAGCCCTGATTGTTATATCGGGAGGAACCGCAATGAAAAAATACGGCTATCTGGATAAAGTTATCGGGCTGCTGAAAGAGAACAATGTAACATCAATCGTATTCGATAAAATTCTTCCGAACCCTATCAAAAGTCATGTGATGGAAGCTGCGACCGTATGCCGCGAAAATCAGTGCGACTTTGTAGTAGGTCTGGGCGGCGGGAGCAGCATCGACTCGGCAAAATCAATCGCTGTAATGGCTTGTAACGAGGGCGATTATTGGGACTACATCAACGGCGGAACCGGAAAGGGACGCCCGGTAACGAAGGCTTTGCCCGTGATTGCCATTCCTACCACTGCGGGAACGGGAACAGAAGCAGACCCGTGGACGGTTATCACCAACGAGGAACGTCAGGAGAAAATAGGCTTCGGAAACGAGTTGACTTTCCCCGTGCTTTCCATCGTCGACCCGGAACTGATGGTGTCTATTCCGCCACATCTCACAGCATATCAGGGCTTTGATGCTTTCTTCCATGCAGCCGAAGGGTTTATCGCCAACTGTGCCACTCCCATCAGCGACCTTTATGCGCTAGAAGCAATCCGCTTGTTATACAAATACTTGCCCGTAGCGGTAAAAGACGGTAAGGACTTAAAGGCAAGGGCGAAAGTGGCATGGGCAAGTACGCTTGCCGGACTGGTGGAAGCTACATCGAGCTGTACGTCGGAACACTCACTTGAGCACGCCATGAGTGCTTACTATCCCGAACTGCCTCACGGAGCGGGGCTTATCGCCATCAGTGAGAATTACTTCGAAACGTTCCGCAATGACAGCATGAAACGTTACATGAAGATGGCGGAAATCATGACGCAGCAGAAGAGCAACCGTCCGAGTGATTTCATCGACGCACTGGTAAGAATGCAGAAAGAATGTGACGTATACGGACTGAAACTGAGCATTTGGGGACTGAAAGAAGAGGATTTCCCGAAGATGGTACAAAACGCCCGCGAAACGATGGGTGGGCTATTCCTTTTCGACCCTCGCCCGATGACGGATGAAGAGGTACTGAACATTTATAAAAAATCATACCGGTAAAGCCGGTGGTTTCCCATTCCAACCCATAAACGAAAGAGGAAGAACCTGAGTGCATCTGCTTACAGGTTCTTCCTCTTTTCGTTTATCTGAATAAAAGTATTGTTAATCTACCGGTTCCGATAACTCTTCCAATGTTTTTCCTTCGTACAAACAGATTGCTTCCTTATAATCTTTCGGAAGCGCCACGGGCTCTTTCGTAGCTATGTCATACCCTACCAGCACCGTACGACACTGGCATTTCAACACGCCGCTTGCCTTGTTGGTGGCACGTTGCAACAGCGTAAGGCTCTTATTGCCGATATGAATCACCGCCGTTTCAATAATCAGTTCGTCGGAAAAGAACACCGGAGCCAAAAAGTCGGCATTGATATTTGCCACCACCACAGCAAATTTATTCCATTCCTCCATCCCGAACACATCGCGAAAATACGAAGTTTTCGCAAGGTCGTATAACGAAAAATAAGCATTGTTGTTCATGTGCCCGTACAAATCGACATCGCTAAACCGTATTTGTATAGGCATTACGTGTTTAAACTTGATTTCATCTGCCATAATATAGTAGTACTTAAGATTAGTTTTCTCAAATATACATCTTTTTTATTAAAACCGCTATCAAGTGGCAGATTATTTCTTACTTTTGCTCGCACTTACTAAGATTTATCCTTAATAATCATATAAAATGGAAAAGAAATTCAGCAAAGAGACACTCTGTGTACAAGGAGGGTGGACTCCGAAAAACGGAGAGCCTCGGGTTCTTCCGATTTATCAAAGCACAACGTTCAAATACGATACCAGCGAACAGATGGCACGTTTATTCGACCTGAAGGATAGTGGATATTTTTATACGCGACTCCAGAATCCCACGAACGACGCTGTGGCTGCCAAAATTGCCGCATTAGAGGGTGGTGTAGCAGCTATGCTTACTTCATCGGGACAGGCTGCCAACTTTTACGCTGTGTTTAATATCTGTGAAGCGGGCGACCATTTTGTCTGCTCATCTACCATTTACGGAGGAACGTTTAACCTGTTCGGCGTAACGATGAAGAAGTTGGGCATCGAATGTACATTCGTGGATGCCGATGCTCCGGACGAGGAAATCGAAAAGGCGTTCCGCCCGAACACGAAATGCCTGTTCGGAGAAACCATCTCCAATCCAAGTATCAATGTGCTTGACATCGAGAAATTTGCACGCATCGCTCACAAACACGGAGTTCCTTTAATCGTTGACAATACGTTTGCCACTCCCATCAACTGCCGTCCCTTTGAGTGGGGAGCCGACATCGTTACCCATTCTACCACGAAATACATGGACGGACATGCCACCTGCGTAGGCGGAGCCATCGTAGACAGTGGCAACTTCGACTGGGATGCACATGCCGACAAGTTCCCCGGTCTGACTCGCCCGGACGAATCGTACCACGGACTGACGTATACGAAATCATTCGGCAAAATGGCTTACATTACCAAAGCCACTGCCCAACTGATGCGCGACTTGGGTTCCATCCAGTCGCCAGAAAATGCTTTCCTGTTGAATCTCGGCTTGGAAACCCTGCATCTGCGTGTGCCTCGTCACTGCGAAAATGCCCAGCGCGTAGCCGAATGGCTGGAAGCTAACCCGAAAGTGAAATGGGTTAATTACTGCGGACTGAAGAGCAGCAAGTATTACGAACTGGCAAAGAAATACATGCCGAACGGATCGTGTGGGGTCATCGCTTTCGGACTGAAAGGTTCACGCGAAGAGGCTATCCGGTTTATGGACGCCCTGAAGCTGGCTTGCATCGTGACCCACGTAGCCGATGCGCGTACCTGCGTACTGCATCCGGCAAGCCATACGCACCGTCAGCTTACCGACGAACAGTTGATTGAAGCGGGTGTTGCTCCCGATTTGATTCGCTTATCGGTGGGTATCGAAAATGTAACCGACATCATCGCCGATTTGGAGCAAGCGCTTGCCACCATCTGATACACCTGAATACGGAGAGGTACAGGAAGCGTTCACGTACCTCTCTATTTGTTTTTATACATCCCTTTTACCCCATGAAGCCGCACGACTATTACGCCCAGCGTCTGACGACTACCGAAACCGAATTACATCAAGTTAAACAACGCATTACCCGCATCAGTTTATTACGTGTGATCTTGTTTATCGCCGGAGTAGCGGGACTTATCACATTTTTCCACAGCGAGAGTTGGAAAATCATTCTGACCGTATGCTGCACTTTCCTTCCGTTTTTCTTCCTGCTAAAAATACACGACCGTTTGTTCCGGCGTCGCGACTGGCTGGAGACGCAGGCACGCATCAACCGGGAAGAGTTGCAAGCCCTGACGGGAGATAACAGTTGTTTCGACGAGGGAAAGGAGTTTGTTAATCCGGAACATCCGTATTCGTTCGACCTTGATGTGTTCGGAAACCGCTCGCTGTACCAGATGATAAACCGCACTTGTACCACTTTCGGAAAAGACCGCTTGGCTACATGGATGCAACATCACCTGAAAGATAAACAAAGCATTGAGGAACGGCAGCAAGCTGTAAGGGATTTAGGGCGCCGTCCCGACTTCCGCGAACAATTCCGCGTAACGGGACTAATCTTTCACGGTCAGGCTTCAGACGGTGAGGAAATCCGTACGTGGACTGAAACTCCGTGCCAATATCTCCATGCTCTTTGGGTGAAAGCGTTCATTTGGGGCGTTCCTGCCATCAACGTTGTCTTGCTGGCAGCGGGATTGGCTGACTTTATTTCGATGACTTGGTTCGGACTGTCGTTCATGCTCTTTGTCATCATCAGTTTCGGCATCATCAAGCGTGCCACGATGGTACAGGAAACTTACGGAAAGCGGCTGAAAACCTTAAACAGCTATGCCCGGCTGATTGCTTTGGCTAAAAAGGAACAATGGGAATCGGCACTGATTCAAAAGTTGATGGAGCGCCTCAACCTCGACGGAAAATCGCCGGTAGATGCGCTTATGCAACTATCGAAAGAGCTTGACCGTCTTGATTTGCGCAATAACCAACTGCTTTATGTGATTTTGGAAGGAAGTATTTTCTTCCAACTCCGTCAGATAGTACGCATCGAACGATGGAAAGAACGTTACGGGCGGTTCGTCATGGACTGGCTGTCGGTAGTGGGAGAACTTGATGCGCTTTGCTCATTGGGTACTTTCGCTTATAATCACCCCGATTATGCTTGGGCTTCCATCGCCGACACTCCGTTCTGCTTTCAGGCTACGGCAATGGGACATCCGCTTATGCCCGCCCGCCAATGTGTGAAAAACGATGCCTCCATCCCTTCACGCCCTTACTTTCTGATTATCACGGGAGCAAATATGGCAGGGAAAAGCACGTACTTACGCACCATCGGGGCTAACTATCTGCTTGCCTGCATCGGCGCACCCGTGTGCTGCGAGCGGCTTACGCTTTATCCGGCACAACTCGTTACCAGCCTGCGCACATCGGATTCGCTTTCAGACAACGAGTCTTATTTCTTTGCCGAACTCAAACGACTGAAACGTATCATTGACTTGCTGAACGAAGGACAAGAGCTGTTCATCATCCTCGACGAAATATTAAAAGGGACGAACTCATCGGATAAACAGAAAGGTTCGTTCGACCTGATCCGACAGTTTATGAAGCTGAAAGCAAACGGCATCATCGCTACCCACGACTTACTGTTGGGAAAACTTGCCACACAGTTTCCCGGACAAATAAGGAACTATTGCTTCGAGGCAGATATTACGAACGACGAGCTTACGTTCTCGTACAAGCTGCGCGAAGGAATCGCACAGAACATGAATGCGTGCTTCCTGATGAAGAAGATGGGAATCACGATTCAAGACGATTAAACCCCGTCTGATAACTCCCGAAAACGCTACCGTTAGCGTTGCTTCACGCAAGCCGAAGCGTTACCCCATTCTACCCATAGGATTCACTTACGCTATGGGTAGAATTTTTTATGCCTCAGAATCGGGAATATTTTCACTGTTCGCCCCCTCGGGTTTTATGTCACGCAATGCGCTGGGAAGCATCCCGAACTGCCGTTTGAAACACTTTGTGAAATACTTCGGGTCATTAAATCCTACCGCATACGCTATCTCAGAAATATTCATGTCCAGCCCCTCTCCTACCAGTAACTGACGGGAAACGTTCAGACGGTAAGTCTTCATAAACTGTCCGATTGACTGCCCTGTCAGGTCTTGCAGTTTCTGATTAACCAACGTCTTACTATACCCCATATCGTGAACAAACCGCTCAAGGTCGTATTCTGCATCGGCATAATTCTGCTTCATAAAGTCGATTGCCCGCTGCATAAACATTTTATCACGCGAGTCTTCTTGCAAGCCTAATTCACCCATATCGGCCGACACAGCAAAACGTTCCTTATACCGACGGCGCAAATTCAGGATATTCCGCACACGCACCTTTAAGACTTCAGCATCAAACGGCTTACAAAGATACTCATCGACTCCTATCGAATAGCTAATCTTTTCTTTTTCCAGTGAATTTACTGCGGTAAGCATCAAGAAAGGAATATGGCTGGTGGAAAGATTTTCTTTTACCTGACGGGATAATTCTATCCCATCCATGCCCGGCATCAACAAATCGCTTATAATCAGGTCGACCTTTCGGCTACGGATAAGTTGCAATGCCTCAACTCCGTTTGCTGCCTCCAGTATTAAATAATCCTTCTCTAAAAGCGAACGAATGTAAGTACGCATGTCTTTATTATCATCCACTAACAACAGTGTTTCGTCGGACAACGGTTCACAAGCAGCTTCCTCCTGCCTGATACATTCTTCTTTGACACAGGGAGGCACGATGTGCGACAAACCAATGGGTAACAACAAACGGAACGAAGCCCCGCCTGTCCGGTTATTTTTCGCATAAATAGTTCCGCCCTGCATTTCAACAATACGTTTACACACGTAAAGTCCGATACCCGTACTGCCTTGTCCGGCTGCCGCATATTTCACCGTACCGGGCGACTGATAGAAACAGGAAAATATACGTTCCAAATCTTCGGGAGGAATACCGTTTCCTGTATCACTGACCGCAAAATACAATTTATACCCAGCTTTACCGGAATTCAAGAGTGCCACCCAGACCGTAATCCGTCCGCCCGCAGGGGTATATTTCACGGCATTCGACATTAAATTCGATACAATCCGATTCAAATATCCTGCATCTGCCTCAATAACCGGCGAAGTAAGGCGAGTATACACATTGAAAGAAATATTACGTTCGGCTGCAAATGCTTGAAACGGAGACAGACTATCTTCCAAAAAAGCCGACAACCGGAGCGGCTTCGGATTAAAGCGTGTCTGTTCTTCATCCAGCTTTCTGAAATCCATCAATTCATTTACCAAAGCAAGAAGTTGCCGCGAACTTCTCCCCGCAATTTCCAGTTGTTTCCTTGTCTGCTCGTCTTTCGTTCGCTCCAATGCCTGCTCCAACGGCCCTTGTATCAAGGTAACCGGCGTACGGAATTCATGTGCCATATTGGTGAAGAAAGCAATTTTCTCGGCAGTCACTTCTTCCATTCGGCGCGCCATAACCTCCAACTGTCGGTTCTGCACTTCCAGTTCGTGCGTACGTTCCGAGACCAATTCCTCCAACCGTACCTGCCTGCGCCGCAAAAGACGCACCTTGTAACGGTAATATCCGTAACTTCCCCCGCACAGAAGCAGGAAGATAATTCCCCAAAACCAAACCGATTTATAAAAATAAGGTACTACCCGAACGGTAACAGCCATTTCTTTATCCGTCCAATGCCCGTCGCGGTCAGTAGCTTTCAGATGTAACACATAATGTCCCGGAGGCAGAGATACATAAGTCAGTGACGACTCACCGGCAAGTGTCTCCCGCCAATCTTCATCGTATCCTTCCAGATAATAACCAAAACGAATACAATCGCTGTATCCGTAATCTTGTGTGGTCAGATTTAGAGCCAATGTCCCATTGCTTTCATGATAACGGATGGCTTCGTCTTCATCGGTAAACGACCAACTCTTTGACTTGGCAAGACGATAAGCAGCTATTTTGATAGGCATATTTGCGGTCACAGTGTCTGATGTGTCCGAATGAATTGCCAGTAACTTATGTTCCTTTCCCCCATAAATCAACGGTTTAACCGCAGAATGACAAAACGCATTGGCTGCAAACCCTTTTCCTGATAATCCGTCTGCCTGTGAGTAATTCATAAACGTATATGTTCCAACATCCATGTGCGCTATTCCGTTGTCGGTAGAAATCCATAGATGACCTTCGTTATCTTCCGCCAATCCTAAGACAACATTGTCGGGCAAGCCGTTGCGAACGGTCAGATTCTCAAACTCAAAATGTCCGTCTGCATCCGAAACCAAGCGATACAGTCCCGTACCGTTTCCTCCTAACCAAATAATACCCCGGCTGTCTTGAAACAAGGCGTTTATCTTCTCTAACTGAGTGGTATGTTTATTGGTAAGACGATACTTCAGATAAGTATAACTGAAGCGCTGGCGCGACTGCGCAAACGAAGCTAAATCGACAACAAACACACCTTCGGTCGTACCTACCCACAAACGACTTTTCCGGTCAATCAGCAACGCATTTATCGCATCAAATTCGTTATCGCTCAAGTCGAAAGTAATCCGCTGAAACGACTTCTTACGCTTATCATAAAATATAAGTCCTCTTACAGAACCAAACCAAATCCCCTGATTCATTCTGTCTTCTACCGCACTGAGGATGAAATCGCTCTCCAACCCGATATTGTCTTCCCAAAAATACTGTCGGAAAACCCGGTTACCCGGACGATTCAGGTCAAGTTCCGTAATACCCACACCCCATGTATATGCCCAAAGATGATTATCGCTGTCTATCAGCAATCCCTTTATGCTATTGCTGCTTATCGACGTCCTGCTGCCGGGAATGTACGTATAATGGGTAGCGTCTTCACTTCCCAATTCTTTTCGATACAAGCCGTCTTCTACCGTCCCTATCCACAAGTTGCCTTCATGGTCTTCGGCTATGGCACTAATCTCCACTTTCCTTTGTGCGGCAGACGTGGCAGGAATATAATCCCAAACATCAATGCGAAGCCGTTTCCTGTACAACAGGTCGACACCCTCATCGCGCGTTCCCGCCCAAATATTCTCACCTTCGGCATAAAGACAGTTTATCGCATTGCTGTTGATGGTCGAATTATCCCGCTCGGTAGTGCGGCGGATAAAATGGAAAGTATCGGTAGAACGGTCGTAAACATTGAGTCCGTTCAGCGTAGCTACAATTACACTTCCTTCGTCGGTCAGATGAATATCTGTGATATACGCCTGACTCAACATGCCGGAACGGTGAGTGGAATAGCGATAACGCTTTACTTCACCCGAACGATGATCATACCGAAACAGTCCCCGGTTACTCCCCATCCACAAAAAATCACCGTCGGACTGTAAACAAGAGATACGCCAATCTTCACTGAAAGGCTCTACCTGAGGTATCAGCACCTTATTTATCTGATGATTGTCTGCCTTTACAAAACGATATAGCCGGTTCCCGATGCCGGCACATACCCCCGCTTCCGTATCGGTCATTTCCGAAATGCCCTCGTTCTCGGGATTCATCAACCGGAAATAATTGCTTACCTCACCTTTAGCATCCAACTCGATACACCATAAGGCACGGTCGGAAACCACCCACACATCACCATTGCGTGAGCAATACAGCGTACGGATATAAGACCGGCACAAGGATTTCAATTCGGGAAAAGCCGAGATATCAAGACTAACCAACCGACACGTAGCCACATCCATCCAGTCCAATCCTCCTTCCGAACCAATCCAAAGCCTGCCGCAACCATCTTCACAGAGCGAGTAAACATAATTACTCTTTAAAGCATCTGTTTCTCCACGCGCCGTATATGTCAGGAACCGATATCCATCATAGCGTCCTACTCCACCCTGCGTAGCCATCCATACATAACCTTTCGAATCTTTTAAAATGGCAGTAACGCAGTTATTCGGAAGTCCCTCGGCTTCGGTAATAAAGCGAAAATTATAACGTGAAAAAAACGTATCGGCAGACAAAGCGTATGCCGTCAAGCATCCGGTAAAAAGAATATATATAAGAAACAAGATATGTCGTTTCATAGGGAAAAGCATCAGATTTGTTACGCAAATGTACATAAATATTAAACGCTCCCCTACGAGAACATAAAGTTTTTTACAGTTCATAGAGCCTTCAAGAGGCAGTTTAAATTTAGCTCTAAGTCTATATCCGCTTCATCATGCGCTCGCGTTTTAAATAAATGGAAACCGAAAGCAAACCCAGCAATACGACAAAAACGCCCACCAATGCCGGATAACGATAACCTAAACCTGCCTCAACAGGCAATCCGCCCAAATACGCTCCTACGGCATTGCCAAGATTAAAGGCTATCTGCACACACGCCGCACCCATCATCTCGCTGCCCCGCGAGTTTTGAAGCAACAATAACTGTTGAGGAGAAGATACGGCAAACAAACATGCTGTACCGATAAACATGAGCAATACAGACAGCCACGGAACAGATGCAAAGAAAAACGTACCGAGCAAAGAAACAAGCATCAACACCTGCGTAAAACGAATAACAGGAGCCAGTCCGTACAAGTCGCCACACTTACCGCCCACCAGATTACCAATCGTCATCCCTAACCCTGCAAGCACCATAATCAACGTAATATGTGAAGCAGCAAATCCCGCCTCGTGTATCATTTGGGGAGTAACATAACTGAACCAACAGAAGATTCCGCCGTTGCCAAACATCGTAGTCAGAATGATAAGCCACGGAGCCAATTTTTTCAAGAAGCGGAACTGACCTTTCAGTCCCACGTCGGGCAAGGCAGGAAGCGAAGGAACCCATTTATAAATCAAGTAGAATATCAGCAGTCCCCACCCCGCATTGAACAGGAACGGAAAACGCCACGAAACCAGATTGCTGAGCATCGTTCCGAAAGGCACTCCGAACAGATTGGCAACCGTCATGCCAGCAATCATCATTGATACCGCCAACGACTCTTTTCCCTTATCCGCCACTCTTTCTGCAACGATAGACCCCACGCCAAAAAATGCACCATGAGGCAGACCAGAAACAAACCGCATGAGTAACAAACTCCAATAACCTTGCGAAAACGCCGCACACAGGTTTCCTACAAAATAAACAGCGACCAAGCCCAGCAGAATTTGTTTCAGCGGGCGCGTACGTGCCACAACCACCATCAACGGCGCTCCCACACACACGCCAATAGCATACGCCGAAATAAAATGTCCGGCCGTAGGGATACTCACCCCTAAATCATGCGCCACATTAGGAAGGATTCCCATCATAACAAACTCCGCAATACCCAGTCCCAACGTACCGGAAGCAAGTGCCAACAAACTTTTTTTCATGACTCCATTCTCTATTTTCGCGCAAAGTTAACACGAATAAGTGTACCAAGAACACTATGTTTAATTTCTTGATTTATGTCATTTTTATTCGCGTTCTGTGCGCCTCTCCATCATGTTTCCGCACACTTGCTAATCTAAGAAATATCCTGACGGCCTCTACTCCCGAACGCCGTCGGCATCCTTCTTAGCTATTTTTACATAGACAGGCATCTTATCATCCGGAGGAGTATCTTCCTCTAATCTGATGGTATAAAATACATAACCGTCTATACCATACTTTTCAAACCATTTTCGTGGCTCAACTCCCGAATCACGCAAGCCGCAAAACCAAACTCCGTTCTGAATCGGAATACCAGCGGTATAAGCCACGACAGGAATATCGTTACTATCTCCGGGAGTAAATGTTTCCATTAAGATTTTCATGTTATCCATGCGCACCGTATCATTAAAAATGGGCTGATTATTGCTTGCCGGATAGAAACAACAGATATGTAAGCTGTCCTTTCCATAAGGAACGGCCATAAAGTCAAGAGATTCAACGCTATCAACAAGCAGAAAGTGAACAAACTCAGGAAGCAATTCTTGTTCGCTAAATGCGCCGTTACTGCAAGTCACTTTCTTCAGCTTCGCACGCTTTCCGTTAAAATCACCTTTCAAGGTTACACGCAAATGTTGAACATTCTGCATCTGAAAATATTGCTGCATGAGTTCAGGTAAAGTCTTTGTCCGATATTCATACTCCACCTTTATGGGTTGTGCCTGCGTTAACATTACAGTCAGAGCAAGCAGCATGGTAATGATGATTTTCTTGTGCATATTCCTATACTGTTTTTCAATCTCAAAGATATTGCATTTATTTGGGTCAGCCCAAGAAAATTCTGACTTATTATAAAGAAAAAATCGGCTAAACATGAAAACATGCTTAGCCGATTTCTTCGTACCCAGACCCGGGGTCGAACCGGGATGGATGTTACTCCACTGGTGTTTGAGACCAGCGCGTCTACCGATTCCGCCATCTGGGCAACTGTTTCGCTTAATTGCAGTGCAAAGGTAAGTCATTTTTCCGATACTCACAAATTTTGGAAAACTTTTTCTCTTTTAAAGCCTGAGAAAATTCTATTCGAAAAGAGGTTGAGTTCTCCGAATAGAACAGGTGAGTTTATCCGCATGAAATAAAAAAACAAAACGTTGTGTTTTTTCAAGGTTGTTCGAGGTCAGATTGACCGGTATATTATGACTGTTTGGCGGTAAAATTCAAACAAATTTTAAGAAAGAGCAGAAATATAAGGTATGTTTCTGCTTTTTTTATACATTTGCCACAAATTAAAGGGAATACATTAATATTATGCAAAATAATCTTGTAATAGTCGAATCTCCGGCAAAGGCAAAAACTATTGAAAAGTTTTTAGGCGAAGGCTATAAAGTGCTTTCGAGCTACGGGCATATACGCGACTTGAAAAAATCTGATCTCAGCGTAGATATTAAAAACCATTTTGAACCGCTTTACGAAATACCGGCGGACAAAGAAGCGATTGTGAAAAAACTGAAGGCTGAAGCAGATAAAGCGGATATGGTTTGGTTGGCTTCCGATGAAGACCGCGAGGGAGAAGCTATATCATGGCATTTGTATGAAGTTCTCGGACTGACTCCGGAGAAAACCAAACGTATTGTATTCCACGAAATTACTCCGAATGCGATCAAATATGCAATCAAGCATCCGCGCGAAATAAACATTGATTTGGTTAATGCGCAGCAGGCGCGGCGCGTGCTCGACCGTATCGTGGGGTTTGAATTGTCGCCCGTGTTGTGGAGAAAAATCAAACCGGCTTTATCTGCCGGACGTGTGCAGTCGGTTGCCGTACGTTTAATCGTAGAACGAGAGCGAGAGGTACATGCTTTCGTCAGCGAACCGTCATACCGCGTAACGGCTGTATTTACCAATGCAGAAGGGGCTGAAATAAAAACGGAATTAAATCAGCGTTTTAAGACTAAAGAAGAAGCGCAACAGTTTCTTGACAGTTGTAAAAATGCTCAATTTACGATAGAAGATATTGTTACCCGACCAATAAAGAAATCTCCGGCACCGCCGTTTACCACCTCTACCCTCCAGCAAGAGGCTGCGCGTAAATTGGGATTTACGGTGGCACAAACCATGTCCATTGCCCAGCGTTTGTACGAAAACGGATTGATTACGTACATGCGTACCGACTCTGTAAATCTTTCAGAGCTGGCGTTAGACTCCAGCCGCACGACCATACTGGAGCTGATGGGAGAGAAATATGTACACACCCGGCAGTTTGCTACGAAGACCAAAGGGGCACAGGAAGCTCACGAGGCAATCCGACCCACTTATATGTCGAACGAAACCATCGAAGGCACATGGCAGGAAGTGTATCTGTACAATTTGATATGGAAGCGTACGTTGGCTTCACAAATGTCGGATGCCGAGTTGGAAAAAACAACGGCTACGATTTCTATCAGCGGACAGACAAACAAATTTACGGCTACGGGTGAAATCGTTATCTTCGACGGTTTCTTGCGTGTATATAAAGAATCGTACGATGAAGACAGTGAACAGGAGGACGAAAGCCGTCTGCTTCCTCATATAGAAATAGGAGAAATGCTGACACGGAAAGACATTACGGCTACTCAGCGTTTTTCTCAGCCCCCCTCACGCTATACCGAGGCCAGCTTGGTTCGCAAGTTAGAGGAATTAGGCATCGGGCGTCCGTCTACTTACGCGCCCACCATCTCTACGATACAAAACCGCGATTATGTAGTAAAAGGAAGCCGCGAAGGAGTGCAGCGTTCTTACGAGGTACTGCAACTCACCGGCGACAATATAACGGAAACGACACGCACCGAGGTTACCGGAAGCGAAAAGAACAAACTGATGCCTACCGATGTGGGTATCGTAGTCAACGACTTTCTGATGGAATACTTCCCGATGATTATGGATTATAATTTCACGGCGAAAGTAGAGAAAGAGTTCGATGAAGTTGCCGAAGGTGAATGTACTTGGACCAACATGATGGAACATTTCTATGATGATTTCCATCCGCTGGTTACTGATACGAAAGAAGCAAATACCAGTAAGGCGAAAGGCGAACGCATTTTAGGGACAGACCCTGTAAGCGGGCGACAAGTGTCGGTTAAGATCGGACGTTTCGGGCCCGTGGTTCAGGTAGGAGCTGTGGGAGAAGATGAAAAACCGCGTTTTGCTCCGCTGAGAAAGGAATTTTCGATGGAGACCATTACGCTGGAAGAGGCGCTCGACTTGTTTAAACTTCCGCGTACATTGGGCGAATGGGAAGGAAAACCCATCAGCGTAGGTATCGGCAAGTTTGGACCGTACATCCGTTACGACAATAAATTTGCTTCCATCCCGAAAGATGTTGACCCGATGAGCGTTACATTGGAAGAGGCTCAAGAACTGATTCAGAAGAAAATCGAGATGGATGCTAAAAAGGTAATCCATGAATTTGCAGATTATCCTGACCTGAAGGTATTGAACGGACGTTTCGGCCCTTATATCAGTTATCAAAAAGCTAATTACAAGATACCGGCCGAATTCGATGCCAACAACTTGGATGCGGAGGCTTGCCTGAAGTTAATCGAACTGCAAAAAAGCAAAGAAGAAATCCGTAAACCCAAAGCTGTGGCAAAAGCGACGAAGGCAACAAAGAAGAAAAAATGAAACGTATCTTTTTAATCGGTTATATGGGTTCGGGCAAAACTACGTTGGGAAAAGCATACGCCCGCGAGAACGAATTGGCTTTCATCGATTTGGATTGGTACATTGAAGAACGTATGCATCAATCTATCAGTGATTTGTTCGCCAAACAAGGTGAAGCCGGTTTCCGGGAATTGGAACGGAAAATGCTTCACGAAGCAGGTGAATTTGAGGATACGGTGATAGCTTGCGGAGGAGGAACTCCTTGTTTTTTCGATAACATGGAGTATATGAATGCTGCCGGCGACACGGTGTTTTTGGATGTGCATCCCGATGTCTTGTTCCGCCGACTGAAAGTCGCAAAAGCCAAACGCCCGCTGTTGGCAAACAAAACCGACGAAGAACTGATGGATACAATTATTTCTACTTTGAAAAGACGTTTGCCTTTTTATGAACAGGCGCACTTTCGCTTTAACGGCGAGAAATTGGAAAATCGGGAGCAGATAAGCGAATCTGTCCGCCGACTGAAAGAGTTGTTATCGTAAATCCAAATATTAATTTGAATTTTTATGTTGTGAAATGAGAAAATGGCGTATTGAAGATTCTGAAGAACTCTACAACATTACGGGGTGGGGTGTTTCGTACTTTGGTATTAATGACAAAGGTCATGTAGTAGTAACTCCGCGTAAAGACGGCGTAGCTGTCGACCTGAAAGAACTGGTCGATGAACTGCAATTAAGAGACGTGACAGCTCCTATGCTGGTACGTTTCCCGGACATTTTGGACAATCGAATCGAAAAAATATCGAACTGTTTTGATTTGGCTGCCAAAGAATATGGCTATGGAGGCGAAAACTTTATCATTTATCCGATTAAGGTGAACCAAATGCAGCCCGTAGTAGAAGAGATAATCAGCCACGGAAAAAAATTTAATCTGGGACTGGAAGCAGGGTCGAAACCGGAACTTCATGCAGTCATAGCGATTAATACCGACTCTGATTCGCTGATTATCTGCAACGGATATAAGGATGAAAGTTACATTGAGCTTGCTTTACTGGCTCAGAAGATGGGAAAGCGTATTTTCCTTGTGGTAGAAAAGCTGAACGAACTCCGTCTGATTGCCAAGATGGCAAAACAGTTGAATGTCCGCCCCAATATCGGTATCCGTATCAAGCTGGCTTCATCGGGCAGCGGAAAATGGGAAGAGAGCGGTGGAGACGCAAGCAAGTTCGGACTGACATCGAGTGAACTGCTCGAAGCGCTCGATTTCTTGGAAAAGAAAGAAATGCGGGATTGCTTGAAGTTGATTCATTTCCATATCGGCAGTCAGGTAACCAAAATACGTCGCATCAAAACGGCTTTGCGCGAGGCATCTCAATTTTACGTGCAACTTTATCAGTTGGGCTTCCCTGTTGAGTTTGTCGACATTGGCGGAGGTTTGGGTGTGGATTATGACGGTACACGCTCGTCGTACAGCGAAAGCAGCGTAAACTATTCCATCCAAGAATATGTCAACGACTCCATCTCTATCATGGTAGACGCAAGCAACAAGAATAACATTCCGCATCCGAATATTATTACTGAAAGCGGACGTTCGCTTACGGCACACCACTCGGTACTGATATTCGAGGTGCTTGAAACGGCTTCCCTGCCTGAGATGGACGAGGACTTTGAAGTGAGTCCGGATGCCCACGAATTGGTACAGGAGCTTTACCAAATCTGGGACAACCTGAACCAAAGCCGTATGCTGGAAGCATGGCATGACGCACAGCAGATTCGCGAAGAGTCGTTGGATTTGTTCAGCCACGGAATTGTGGACCTCAAGACACGTGCTCAAATCGAACGGATGTATTGGTCGGTTACGCGGGAAATCAATCAGATTGCATCCGGATTAAAACATGCACCCGATGAGTTCCGTAATTTAGACAAGCTGTTGGCTGACAAATATTTCTGTAATTTCTCGCTCTTCCAGTCGCTGCCGGATTCATGGGCTATCGACCAAATATTCCCCATTATGCCGATACAGCGTTTAGACGAGCGTCCCGACCGTACAGCCACCTTGCAGGATATAACTTGCGACTCGGACGGAAAGATTGCAAACTTCGTTTCTACACGGAACGTGTCTCACGACCTTCCGGTACATACCATTAAGGCAAAAGAGTCTTACTATATCGGCGTATTCCTTGTTGGGGCTTATCAGGAAATATTAGGAGATATGCACAACCTGTTTGGCGATACCAATGCCGTTCACGTCAGCGTAAACGAAAAAGGCTATACCATCGATCAAGTCATCGACGGAGAAACAGTTGCCGAGGTATTGGATTACGTACAATATAATCCCAAGAAGTTAGTGCGCACACTGGAAACATGGGTTACGAAGTCGGTGAAAGAAGGCAAAATCTCTTTGGAAGAAGGAAAAGAGTTCTTGGCCAATTACCGTTCGGGACTTTACGGATATACTTATTTGGAATAATCTGCTAATGTAAAGTACATGGAGAAACTGACTATAATAAAAGTAGGCGGAAAAATAGTGGAAGAAGCAGATACGCTTAACCAACTGTTAGACAACTTTTCCGCTCTGCCGGGTTACAAGCTGCTTGTACACGGCGGAGGACGTTCGGCTACCAAGCTGGCTGCCCAATTAGGCATAGAGAGCCAAATGGTAAACGGTCGCCGTATCACCGATGCCGAAACCTTAAAGGTAGTAACGATGGTTTATGGCGGACTGGTCAATAAAAACATCGTTGCCGGATTGCAGGCTAAGGGAGTAAATGCCATCGGACTGACGGGTGCCGACTTAAATGTTATCCGTTCGGTAAAACGCCCGGTAAAGGATGTGGATTATGGTTTTGTGGGAGACGTGGAAGCTGTAAACGGCGAAATGCTTGCTTCGCTGATTCATCAGAACATTGTTCCGGTGATGGCGCCGCTCACTCACGACGGTAAAGGCAATATGCTTAACACCAACGCAGATACCATTGCAGGCGAAACAGCCAAAGCCCTTGCCAAGCTGTTCGATGTCACATTGGTTTATTGCTTCGAAAAGAAAGGCGTATTGCGCGATGCCGATGATGACGACAGCGTAATCCCTGTCATTACCCCCGAACTGTTCCGGCAATACGTAGCAGAGGGTGTGATACAAGGCGGAATGATTCCGAAATTAGAAAACTCTTTTTCTGCCGTCGAAGCAGGCGTCAGCCGGGTTATAATCACCTTAGCTTCAGCCATTAATCAGGATGCAGGTACGGTAATCAAAAAATAATTCAAAAAAAATCGACGGGTGAGTGTAACATTTCTGCTACTCACCCGTCATTATTATAGAAAGCGATGGAAGAAATCAGTTTCCGAAACGATATACTCCCCCTGAAAGATAAACTCTTCAGGCTGGCGCTTCGCATTACGTTAAATCGTGCCGAGGCGGAAGATATTGTACAGGATACGCTGATTAGGGTGTGGAACAAGCGCGACGAATGGCAGACATTGGAATCGGTAGAAGCCTACTGTCTGACCGTTACACGTAATCTCGCCATCGACCGCAGCCAGAGAAAGGGAGCGCAGAATATGGAACTTACTCCCGAAACGCAGGAGTTGACCGACGGCGTTACCCCCGACAGGCAAATGGAGCGGGACGAGCAACTGCACTTGATTCATCGTTTGGTTAACGAACTCCCTGAAAAGCAGCGCACGATATTCCAACTGCGCGATATTGAAGGGAAAAGTTACAAAGAGATTGCCGAAATAATGGGCTTGACGGAAGAGCAAGTGAAAGTAAATCTTTTCCGGGCAAGACAGCGAATTAGATTAAAATATAACGAAATTGATGCGTATGGACTATAAATATATCGAACAACTGATAGAACGGTACTGGGACTGTGAGACCTCGGCAGAGGAGGAACAGATTCTACGCATGTTCTTCAGCCAGACGGAAATACCGGCCCATCTGCTGCGTTACAAATCTTTGTTTGCCTACCAGAAGAGTGAACAGGAGATAGGATTAGGCAGCGACTTTGACAAGCGCATCTTGGAAGAAATAGAACGGCCCACGGTGAAGGCTCTCCGCCTGACGTTGCAAACACGTTTCATGCCGCTGTTCAAGGCTGCCGCTGTAATCGCATTGATATTCAGTGTAGGCGGAGTGATGAAACATTCGCTCTCAGACGGCAATGGCACGGGAGTCATTTACGTTCACGACCAGTTTGAACGCCGTTCTACCGATCCGCAGGTAGCATACGAAGGCGATTCGGTAAAGTCGCCGTTGGAAAAGGTTACCGAACAACCTCCCGTAGTGGGAAGAAACCATAAACAATGAACATTTTCATTTGCTTTTATATATAGTTAGTACTTTCTTAAAACAAACACACGAAGCTGCGAAGTTTCAATTCTCTCAAATTAAAATTACTAACTCAATACAAGAAAGGGTTACCGCGTGATGCGGCAACCCTTTTTGTTTATTGCAATACAGGACTTTACTCTTTATCATATTCGCTCTTCCGTTTCGGATTCATCGGGAACCATCCTTTTTTTACCCGTTCGCGTTGTTCGAACAGCTCTTTGATGGTCCAGAATGAGGAAAACGAGAATACACCCAGCAGTGAGGAAAACACAAGGTTATGAACCATTACCGAACCAATGATGCCTGCCACCCCCAGTAACAAGAACAGCCACCAGCATCGTGTGCCCCAGTAATATTCCGCTTTCACCACCACCGGATGAAACAGCCCGATAATGAGGAACGTACAAATTCCCACTACGATGCCGCCTATGTGATAATCAGCCATCCACTCCGTCATTCGTCTTCTCCTTTACGGATAGGGATTTCCTTCTTGATGCTCTGCTCTAAAGAAATCAAGGTTTCGGTAGCCGTTACGCCGGGAATCTCTTGAATTTTCGAGTTCAGCAAATCCATCAGATGTTCGTTGTCGGTAGAATATAGTTTGGTCAGCATGGTGTACGGACCCGTTGTGAAGTGACATTCCACGATTTCAGGGATTTTCTTCAGTTCGGCTACCACGCTTTTATACATCGAGCCTCTTTCCAATTTGATACCTACATAAGTACACGTGCTGTATCCCAAGCTCTTAGGATTCACATGATAGCCTGAGCCGATGATGACTCCCAAATCAATCAGGCGCTGAACACGCTGGTGGATGGCTGCACGCGAAACTCCGCATTCGGCAGCCACATCCTTAAACGGAATACGGGCGTTCTGCGAAATGATTTCCAGAATCTGCCTGTCAAGTTTGTCAATTTTTTCCATAAACTAAAATTGTCTTGTTACATATCATTTTGTAAGCAAATGTAGAAAAACTTTTTTATTATTCTGATATTTTGCCGTAAAAAACGTATTTTTTCATGGAAAAAGAATAAACATTTCGCTTATTGGTCTGTCTGCTTCCGTATATCCGATATTTTTCTTCGTCTTTCAAAAGAAAAAGTATCGCTGTGGGCATCTAAATATTCTAACAAGGCGAGTGACTTTCGGAAAAACATTTTCCGCTCCGTTTCTTCCGTTTTTATAGTTCCGTGATAATATATCAGGTCGGCAAGCATCTCCACACGGGAGAGAAATTCTTGCGGATTATAGGTTTCACGCAGGAAATTCAGAATCTCGTCTGCGCTCCGTCCGTAGAAAAACGTGTCCGGTTTGCCGAAGTAAGCGGTGTACATCTGTCCGAACTCTGCCTGAATCGTTGCGGGTTCTTTTTCGTTGCGCGACTCGATGAGCTTTTCCAATGCTTCGAAAAACTGGCGTATGAGGCGCATGATATAATCTCTCTCTAACATACTGTGTTTACTGATTATTCAGATACTTGCACAGTTGCTCCACGGCACGTGCGCGGTGGCTGATTTTGTTTTTTTCTTCATTGCCCATTTCGGCAAACGTTTCGGTATATCCTTCGGGAACGAATATAGGGTCATAGCCGAAGCCTGAATCTCCGCGTTTTTCTTCGATGATGCTGCCCTTTACGATGCCTTCAAACAAATGTTTTTCTCCGCCTTCAATCAGGCAGATGGCGGTGCGGAAACGGGCGTTTCGGTTGGCAATGCCCTTCAGTTCGGCAAGCAGTTTCTTCATGTTGGCTTCCGAATCGTGTCCCTCGCCTCCGGCGTAACGGGCGGAATACACACCCGGCGCTCCGTTAAGCGCCTCTACTTCCAGTCCGGTGTCGTCGGCAAAACAGTCCAGTCCGTAATGCCGATAAATATATTCGGCTTTCAGTGCGGCATTCCCCTCCAACGTATCTGCCGTTTCGGGAATGTCGGCATCACACCGGATGTCTTTCAGGCTCAGAACCTCTACTTTGCTGCCCAAAATGGCACGGATTTCGTCCAACTTGTGGGCATTGTTTGTTGCAAAAACCAATTTCTTCATGATGTATATCCTTTGTTTTTGCAAAGGTAAAGAAAACAAAGGATAATCGAAAGCCGATGTTTCGGTTATGCGTGGCAAAGCGTGGTCTGCAATACCGAAAAGAAATCTCCGCCATCGTAATAATACGTCTGCCGGTAGCGGTCGTATGCCACGTCTACTTTCAGGTCGTAGCGGAAGTAGCTCAGATACTTTCCCAACTGCGACCGGGAGAGCCCGACTTTCGTCGCAAACTCTTCCGGTGTTCCCGTGCCCTGCCGGTAAATCAGGTTATGGATAAGACAAAGTTTATCAAAAGATATACATCTCATAATGGTAGTTTTTCGTTGTTTCTAAAATGTAATGTAAATTGTGTTCTTAAGGTTAAAATCGGTTTATTTATCCCCGTTTTACCATTTAATTGTTGCAAAAGTAGAAATAGAATTGATAATATACAAAAGACCGACATAGATAATAGAAAAATTTAAACGACAGGCTCTTAATTCTTTTATTCCATACATTTTTCATATCCGGCTGACAAATTTATCAAAATGTCCCGAATAAGTTTATAACCCGGCAGAGCGAGTTATACGACCCGGCATGGTGGGTTATATAACCCGGCATGGTGAGTTATACAACCCCGCAAGATGGGTTATAGAAATCATGCAGTGAAACAGTTAAACCAATCCTTATCCGTTCTAATCTTTATCCATACGGGCGTAAATTATTAAACCAATATCCTACGAACGGATTGGAAGGGTTTACATTTGTTTCTGAAAAAACAAACGAGATATGAAAATTCACAGACTGATTCTGATAGCAATGTTGTTTATAACCTCTTATCCGCTTTATTCGCAAACGGTAAAAGGAAAGATAGTAGATACGGATAACCAGCCGCTTCCGTATGCCAACGTAGTATTACTGTCATTACCGGATTCTGCATTTGTTACCGGAACGGTGAGCGATGAGCAGGGCGTATTCTCCTTACCGGCTCATGAAGCCGGCGGACTTCTTCGTATTTCTTCCATCGGCTACACCACGGCGTATAAGCCGTGTGAGGTTCCGGATTTGGGCATCATCCGATTGGAGTCTGATGCGCAACTGTTGGGCGAAGTGGTGGTAAAAGCCGAACTTCCCGTTACGCGAGTAAAAGACAACGCACTCATAACCCGCGTAACGGGAAGTCTGCTAAGCCCCGTGTGGGTACGGGCAGCGATGTCATCCGCCGGATTCCGGGACTGAGCATGGACGGAAATAAAAACATTGAGGTGTTCGGTAAAGGCACTCCGCTGATATACATCAACGGACGCAAGGTACGCGACAATGCGGAACTCGAACAACTCAGTTCGGGAGAGATAGAAAGCGTAGAGCTAATCACCAACCCCGGTGCAGAATATGATGCGGAAGTAAAAGCCGTATTGAAGATAAAAACCGTGAAACCCGTGGGCGAAGGTTTGGGCGGATACGTATACGCAGACGGCGGATATGCCGAAGCTTGGAATCTGTCGGAACAGGTAAAACTGAATTACCGGAAAGGCGGATTTGATGTTTTCGGTTCGGTGATGCACACCGACGAGGCAAACAAGCAGCACGAAAGTTTGACCCAAACCATGCACGGCGACCATCTGTGGTACCTTTCGGACGAGGCGGACATCGAAGGACGATACAAAGGGCTTTCAGCCCAAGCGGGCATGAATCTGCAGTTTGGCGAACATCATTCTGCCGGCGTGATGTATGAGCTGAAGCGTATGCCGTACCTCACTTCCGGAACAATGGACCAAACCTACGATGTAACGCGCGACGGGGAGAACTACGACCGGATGAACTCGCAAATGGATGCTTATAAACACGCTACGACCCACAAACTGAATGCTTATTATACGGGAAAACTTTTCGACAAGCTCTCGCTGGATTTTAATTTTGATTACCTGTACGGAAAGAATTACAGCAAACAGGTGTCTGACGAGAATAGCACGACGGAAGCCGACCGCACCGTTACGAGCATAGGCACGGCAGATTATCACCTGTATGCTGCCAAGCTGGTGCTTGCTTATCCGTTGGGGAAAGGAAATCTCCGTTTCGGCGCAGAGTGGAACCGCACCGACCATACCGATACGTATGTAAATCCAGAGAACATCGTGGCCGACTCGGATACACGGTCGGAGGAAAACAAAGCGGCGGTATTTGCTGAATACGGTATCGCGTGGGGAAAGACATCGCTGAATGCGGGAGTGCGTTACGAACACACGGCGTACGATTATTTCATCGGCGGAGTACGCGCCGACGATGAGTGCCGTACGTACGATAATGTGTTCCCCACTCTCTCGCTTTCGTTTCCTATCAAACACGTATCTTCATCATTGAGCTATACCATGAAGACCCTGCGCCCCACCTATACACAACTGGACGGGAGCGTGCAATACAGCAACCGCTACATGTACAGGAAAGGCAATCCGCTACTAAGCCCTCAACAGATGCACGATGTTACATGGATGTTGGGATACCGCTTCTTGAACGTATCGCTGGCATACCAATACATCAAAGACTATATCGATTCGGAACGCTCGCTTTACAACCAAGAGGGTTCCACCTCGCTGCAAACCTACGTGAACTTCAAAAAGAACCAGCAGTTAAGCTTGTTGGTTTCCCTCTCGCCCGTAGTCGGATGCTGGCATCCCGTAGCCTCTGCATACGTCTGTCAACCATTCTTTGAAACGCAAGTATTCGGAAAGACTCAAAAACACAATAACCCGATGGCAACATTCACCCTGAACAATGATTTCGTCTTACCGAAAGACTTCGTACTGACGCTGAACATGGACTTCACCACGGCGGGTAACATAGGTATCATACAACGCTGTAACTACGGAACACTGAATGCCGGCATCCGCAAAGACCTTCTCAACAAACGCCTGACCCTTAATCTGCAAGGCATGGACCTGTTAGACACATTCCATCAGAAAGGTGTACAATACAGCCCGCTGATAGTAAACACGTATGAGGATACCTACAATTTCCGCCAAGTAAAACTTACGGTAACCTATCGCTTTAACATGACAAAGAGCAAGTATAAGGGAACGGGAGCGGCAAACGAAGAAATACGTCGGTTGTAAAACAACGTGAGTTCGATATAAAGATTAAATTTATTTCTCTGAAAAATAGGAACATAGC
>ERZ780212.15-NODE-15-length-206094-cov-5.627993_pt1 | contig 206094 bp, 248 predicted proteins | sample MGYA00511364_ERZ780212 | MGnify/ENA primary metagenome ERZ780212 (study PRJEB29588, sample SAMEA2147991) | human gut metagenome | biome: human gut; feature: human-associated habitat; material: faeces | place: Denmark | collected 2008/2010 ... | reverse complement strand
ATGAAGGAACTGAATGGTATCGTATTTGGTCAGATGGCTGGATTGAACAAGGCGGAACAACTGGATTAATAACATCAGGAGATTCCTATAATTCTAAAACAATTACATTTAAAAAATCATTTACAAATACAAATTATACATTTACTTCGTGTGCAAATAAATATTCAACTGAAAACGGTTTAGGTACTGCTTATCCGCCATTTATTTTTACTAAAAACAACACCTCTATTATTATTGGAAAATATTCGTGGACAGATGGTATTGATTGGTATGCCTGCGGCTACTAAATAAATTTACTCATTGCAACAGTAATAGATAATGCATACGCAACAGCGTGTGATTTTTTATACATATATCCAGTATCTTCTTTAATCCATATTTTATCAATAATTGAATCCCACCCATTGTTTGTAACTTCAGAAATTAAATATTTTTTAGCAGGACGAATAATAGCAATAAACATTGCTAATTTATCAACAGAATCAATTTTTGGTAATTGATTTAATAATGTAAAATAATTATTGATATGTGGTAGTTGTTCAACAATATCTTTTTTATATAATAAATTCCAATTTGGTTCTTGTTCCATAACATTAAAAAGTTGTTGTCTATCATCAAAAGAATCATAAATGGAATTATGTAAAAAATCTATTTTTATATATCCTAAATCTTCTTTGGCGTGTTTATAATCTAAAGATGCTAATCCTGTTAATCTATCATAAGGAATATTACAAAAATAAACGCCAACGCCGTGAGGATTGATTCCTTTATCATTTATTTTAGATGCAGGAATGTGATACAATTTTTTAATAATTGTATCACGTGTTTTTTGGCTCATATCAACGTCTAAATCTGGAATATTGTATTTTATTTTTTCCATAACCAATCTCTCAATCCAAGTAAACTTCCATATATAAAAAATAAAGGTAATGCAATCGGAGATAGTTTCAATGCTAAATTTATTCTTTTTTCATTTTTAAATAAAAAATTATCTGAATAATTAGAATCTAAACAATCAACTGTAAGTAATGCCATTGCTAAATAGGAACACGCACAATACATAACAGTTGAAAAAATAAAATTTAATAATTCCAAACTCATTGTTAACACTCCAAGAAAAATTTAAGTTGATTTAATTCAGTAGATGATAACACAATATCAATTTTATTTACATAATCAAAATTTAAATATTGAATATACTTGTAACTAATTTTTCCATTATATAACGCAACATATAAATCATAGGGAGAAATTGTTTCAAGATTTTCATTTATTTTTTTAAGAAATTCTTCACTTCTTTGAATTGCCCTCTCTTGTTCTTCACTATGCAAATAATCATATAAAAAGCAATGATATGTATGGTCATCAGCCCATTTTTTACTTTCTATCATATTATTTGCAAGCCATTGAATATATTGATGTGGAAATAAAGTATCAATAGTTTTTAAATACTCATTAACTGTTACAAATGTTTTATAAAGTGGTGAATTAATAAAAGTTAATTTTTGTTTTTCAGGGTCTTTTGAAATTCTTGTTCGTGAAAAACACATATAATCAATATAGCAATTAAATGCACCATAATCAAAATTAAATATGCGTTTCTTTTTTTCGCACATATGTTTTTGAAATCCTGTTTCAGTTTTTAATACCTTCCCGCAATATTCACATTTAAACATTTAAATTATCCCAGCTTTTAATTTCCCAATCTGTTGCTTTAATTTCTTCTTCTGTCAATGGTTTTAAAAATCCATTATTATCTAAAATAGAATTATGTTCATCAATAACAATATAATCATATTTTGCCGCTGATTTTCTTTGAACATAACCAGAATTATCATTTTTCGTTTTCTCAAGAATTTCTTTTAATGTCATATAATCTCCTAAATTTATTTCTATAAATATTGTATATAACAATTTTTAGGAAAAGTCAAGTATTATGTTGAACATCGGTAATAAAATACGTTTCGGACATCAAATTTATAATGTATTAAAAATTAAAAATGATGATATTTTAATTGAAAATAATAATATTGTTAATTGCATTTCAAAAGAAGAATTAAAGAATAATCTTCAAAAAATTTCTTTTAAAAAACCAAGTAATTTAACTGAATCATTTAAATTATTAAATGAAAAACTTAATGTTTCATTAGTATATGAAAATGATTATGTTAAAATTATTGCTCGTCCAATATTTGAAGGTTTTGGTGCTTCTATATATTACCACGGTTCAGATGAAAAAAACATTAAAGAATTCAATACAAAATCTATTTTTTGGACATCAGAAATTGAGTTTGCTAAAAATTGGGGGAAATACATTTATAAAGCACAATTAGATATTGGTAAATGTTTTATTTTTAATGAACGTTCACATTTTAATTGGCTTCTAAAAAAAGTTGGTAAATTTTCTTATGAAGATGCAAATGGTAATGAACAATATTTTACTAATTATAATGAATATATAAAATCACCATTAAAAGATAATAACTGGGAAATTGTTGAAGATTATACAGATGTTATTAAAACAGCTTATAATTCTATGCAAGTTACTGAAAATGGGACAAAGAATTATGCTGTATTTGAAAATAAACAAATTAAATTAATAAGCAATGCGACTCCAAGAAATTTAGATGAAGGATATGTTCAACGAAAATCTGAATTTGCAAATACAGGTGTTATGTTTGATGATGATTATATTGAATTTGAAGTTGGAATGTCTTACATTGATGAAAATAATATTAAATGGACAATTACTGATATTAAAACTGATGCTGATGGCGACCAAATATGTATTGTTGAAAGTGAAGATGGAAGATATGATAGAATATCAGCGTTAATTTTAAATATTGATATGTTTGATTTAGATACAAAAAAACCAGTATTTGATGAAAAATATTTTAAACAGGAAGATATTAAAAAAGCTAATAATATTTCTGAACATTCTGAAATTATTATCTATACAAATGATAAAAAATATACAAAAATATATGAATGTAATAAACTTGATGCAATAAAAGATTTTACAAGTAAATTTAATTTTTATAATGCATTAGTTCCACAATATTTAATAAAAAATGGTTTCTTAGAAGAAAGTATTCATCACGCATCTCAATGGAAAGATGAACAAGGTGATGACGTTTTTTTCACTATTTTAAAAAATCCTACTAAAAAAGAATTTAATGATTTATTAAAAAATTCCAAGAATAAACAATTAAGAGCAATTGTTGGTCCTAGTTTTAATGATGATATTTATGTTTGGGATGCATATTACGGAACTCACGATGATATTTTTAGAAGATACATTTATCCAGTTGATAAAAAATTCAGAGATGGTTTTGCTAATGTAATGTTTAGAAAAAATGATTATGATATTTGGGGTTTTACATTTAGTGATTGGTTTAATAAATTAGGATATAATTCAAAAGATAATTCTACAAATACTATTCCAAAAGAAAAATGGGAAGAATTATATGCCGATGACGATTTAGGTTTATTAGATGAATCAGTTGTTGAAGACAAATATAAAAATCAAATCAAATTAGATGATGGACAATGGTATCATCAAAAAATTATAGATAACTGGTTTGGAGAAGGAACATTTAATAAAGTAAATGTTGGAGATGACATTGATTTTGAAAATAAAAAGATTAATTCAAATAATTCAAAAGAATTAAAACAAGAATATTTATTAAATGATAATTTCTGGAAATGGTTTGGTAATTCTAAAGTTGTTGATGTGAATGGTAATCCATTAATTTGTTATCACGGAAGCAATGTTAATATTAAAAGATTTGATAAAAATTATTGTAGTTTAAACACAGGTAATAATGAAGAAGGTGCATTTTATTTCACATCAGATAAAGATGCCGCTCTTGATTATTCAGGTGAAGCTGAAGTAAGAGCAAAAGAAAGTGAATTTTATGATAAAGGTATAGACAAAGAAAAAGATTGGTATGCTTATGCTAAAGAAATTAGAGAAAAGAAATTAGAAAATCCAACTATTAACCCATCATTTCTTCAAATTGAAAATCCTTATATTTATGATTTTGAGGGGGGTATGCTTAACCATTCTGTTCGTCATACCATCATTGCAACATTACAAGGTAATGTTGATTTTAACAATGATTTATTTGATGAAGATTTATATTATGATATTATTAATAAATTAGAAACTTATGATGAAGAAAATGATGAATATATACAGCAAGAATCATTTGATGGAGTAATTTTTAAAAATGTACTTGATAATTGTACACCAATGGGTGGTTCAAATAATATTATAGATGAATATATTGTTTGGAATCCTTCACAAATTAAATCTGTTTATAATAAAGGATTATGGTCTCCTTATTCAGAAAATGTTGATGAATGTTTAAATGAAAATGTTGAAAATAAAAAAATATCTGAAGAAGATGTAAAAGAATTTAAACAACATTATGAAAATCATAAAAATTTAGTTAATAAATATGCTTCTAAAATAAACAAACAATATCCAAATCACGATGCTGATAAATTTTCAAAAGAATTATTAATTCCTTACATTAAAGGTTTTATTTGGGGTAAAATGAATTGTACTGATGAGGAATGGAAATCATTTAAAGTAGCTCAAGAATTACATTATCGTAATAATGCTCATCATTCTTAACATTGGGATAAAAATAGTTATTTTAAAGCACCAGATGTAAGAGGTAAAATGCCCGATGAAGCATTATATGAAATGTGTGCAGATTGGTGTGCTATGTCAGAATATTACGGAAATACACCTTTTGAATGGGCTGATGAAAACATTGGTAAATTATGGAAATTTGATGAGCATCAAATACAAGTTATTTACGATACATTGCATAAAATGTGGGATTCAAATAATACTATAAAAGAATCATTACAAACAATTGAAACTATTCATACACCAATTTATATTACAAATAATGTTTACGATGTTATTAAATTAACTAATAAAATTCCTTCTATGAGAGTTTTAATTGATACAAATAAAAATTTATATATTATTGGCAATTCTTTATTTAATATACATAATCAATTATTTGATTATGCTATTCAAGCAGGTTATTATAATTTTAAAAATCAACGTGAAAAAGATGAATATTGGGAAAATCTTCCTGCTATTTTAATTGATGAAAATGATTATTTTTCTTTTGATAGAAAAAATGATTATTTTGATGATATGATTATTTGTAAAAATTTTGTTGTTTATTATAGAACTGATGACTTTTTAGATACAAAATTATATAAACTTCTTATTGAAAAATATAATGGCAAACATCAAATTAATGAAATGAGAGTTTATGCTGGTTCTCCAACACAGTATGAAAAACCTTCTTTGATTGCTATTGGTTCAGGCGAAGGAAATCAAGCACACGGTTGGGGATTATATTATGCATTAGATAGAAAAATTGGCGAAAAATATGCTAAAACATTTTCTGTAAACAAAAAAACATATTTTAAAGGTCAATTAATAAAATGGAATGATACTGGTGTTTATCTTGGAAATAAAAAAATAAATCAAAAAGATAATGAAACATTATATAATTTTTTTGCTAATGTTACATCTTATACTATTCCAGATTATAGAGAAGAATTGAATTATTTAATAAAAGATTACGAATTAAGTTTAAAACATTGGAATTCTATGGGTAACAATAACTCACAAATGCTTGAGAATATCAAAAAAAGAATTAAACAAAAGAAAATTCAATTAAAATTATTAGATTATATTAAACAAGAACCTTCTTATGTTTATACTTGCGATATACCTGAAAATGGGTACTTATATGAAGACAGAACTTTAAATCAACAATTTCCATCTATCAAAGATAAATTGTATAAAATTAATAACATATTTAATTTAGAATTTGAAGATACAGATACAGGTCAAGAAATTTATTCTAAAATGGTTTACGCTTTTGAAACTTCTAAAAAAGCATCTATGGTATTACTAAAATATGGTATTAAAGGTATTACTTATGTTGGTGAACAAGATGGAAGATGTTTTGTTATATTTAATCCTAAAGATGTTCAAGTTCTGGATGTTAAAAGATTTAATTTAAATGAATCATTATATTTTAATGAAGAAGTTTATGATGAATATAGTGAAAATTATATTCAATTAAAAGTTTGGAAAAATCCTTCGGCAGAATGGATAAGAAATACTTTTAGTAAAACAGAATATGGAGCTTTTAGATTTGTATATAATTCTCAATCAAAAACATTATATGTATGGGATGCTGGCGTTGCTATGCACGGTGCAGTTATGGAATATGCTGATGTTGATGGTGATATTGTTGGTACATTAGGAGATAACAATGAAGTTTTAGTTTGGCCCTATATTTCAGAAGATGACGATATTGATGATGCAATAGAAATTACAAAAGAAAAATTTGGTTGGTTTTTAAAAGAAATTTATGGAAATATTGATACAATTAAATGGGGTGCGAATGATTAGAAAGAGGAGCAAATGCTCCTCTTTTTTATTCAATTGGAAGTGATTTAATTTCACTTGTTGCTTTTATTTCTGGTTCAAATTCAATTGTTAAAATACCATCTTCATATTTAGCTTTAACAAATTTCAATTTTTCATTTAATTTCCACATACGTTTAAATGAACGAGTTGCAATTCCTTTATAATTATAATTCTGTTCTTTTGAATCATTTGCAACTTTATTACCTTCAATTGTTAAAATATGGAAATCTTCATCATAATTAAGTTCTAAATTATCTTTTCCATATCCAGCACAAGCAACTTCAATAAATGTATGGTCAATGAGAATTGGGTCTTCATTTTCTGCGGCAACATTAATCGCCTTTGTATAAACATTATATGCAGGGAAAGAATCTTTAATACCTCTTTCATCAAGCATTAAGTCAAACATATTTAAATCTTTAAAAAAATCATTGAAACCAACAAAAGAATTTTTGTTATTAAAAAAATTATCATAAATTGACATTAAATTATTTGTCATTTTTATCTCCTTATAAAAAGCAAGTTAAGTTCTTGTAAAGACCCATAAGGCATCCTTACAAGAACTATTTATTGCACATTTTTAAGAATTTTTCAATTTATATTTTAAATAACTTATCATTGCATCACGATAAAGTTTACCAAATTTTTCACCTTTTTGTTTACTTAAATCTTCTTGTGTTTTTTCTGGTAAATCTTTTAAAGTAATTCTTTCCATTAAAGAAAATATTTTTCTCATTTTTGTCGTAATTGCATCTGCTTCATCTAAATTATTCCAAGCTGTTTGTTCATTTTCACCTGTCCAATCAGCATAAAAACAATCAATATATAATTCCAAAAGCATTTGTTCTTTAAAATTATTTGATAATTCTTTAATCATATCATATTGTTTTTTAACATTCATTTCATTAAAACGAGCCATACGCATATGATTTTTACAAAATGTTTTTGCACAATTTCTATAATTATTTGGAACTTTTAGTCTATCACACAAAGAATCAATTTCTGTTAATCCTCTTTCATCGTGTCCGCTATGCTTAGGTAAAATGTCAACAGGAGTTGTACCTTTTCCTAAATCGTGGCAAACAACGGCAAATTTTGTTAAAGAATTTTCATTTTTAACTCTTGATAAAGCAATCATTGTATGTTTAAAAGTATTTCCAGAAGGATGATATTTTACTTGTTCAGGTGTATTAACAAGTCTATATATTTCTGGAAACAATACTTTCAATGCACCACATTGATTAAGAGTTTCAAAATATTTTTCAGAATCATAGCCAGAAGATAATGCTTTTTCAGTTTCTTTCCAAACTCGTTCAGATGTTAAATGTTCAAGCATACCATCTGCAACCATTTTTTTAAATAATTCCATAGTTTCAGAAGCAATATTAAAATTTAATTGAGCGGCAAAACGACATCCACGAAGTAATCTTAGAGGGTCTTCTATAAATGTTTCAGGTCTAACTGCACGCAAAATTTTATTTTCTAAATCTTGCTTACCATTAAAATAATCAATAACTTCACCTGTTTCAATATCCATAGCCATTGCATTAATAGTAAAATCACGCCGAATTAAATCATCTTCAAGAGTTACATTAGGAGAAAATTCAAAAGAAAAATCTGTATGTTTATTTCCTGTTTTTCTTTCAGTCCTAGCAAGTGCATATTCTTCACTTGTTTTTGGATGAAGAAATACAGGAAATTCTTTACCAACTTGTGTAAAACCAAGTGCAAGCATACCTTCAATAGTTGAACCAACGACAACATAATCTTTATCGTGTGGTTTTTTATTGAAAAAATAATCTCTTACTGCTCCACCTACTAAATATACTTTCATTATTCCCCCTTTATATCTTCTTTATAAACTTGTTGAAAATATTTTACATCTTCAATAAATTGTTTTTCCTTGTCCTTATCACTTATAGGAATTAAAGTAAATAATTCAGCAATGCATTCATTTACTGCCAAAATATAATTCAGAATATTCATTTTTAATGGATTATCTAAATAAATTTTTCTCAATGGGTCTTTTCCATAAACATCACACGAAGCACTTGCTTCTTGATATTTTTTTACGTGGTCTTCTCCAATAACCCGAATCATTCTTTCAAGACATTCATTAGTATTATATTTCATTATTTTCCTCTCATATTTTAAACAATTTTTATTATTCTTGCATAGTAATTCTTACAAATTCAGGATATTGTTCTTTAAATTTCCAATAAGCATACATTATAACATCATAAGCATTTCTTTCATCTGCAATTTTTTGGCTTAATAAATCCTTTCCCTCTTTAGTTTTTTCATTTTCAATTTTCATATAATGATGTTCTTTAATACTTTCTTTTGTAATGGCATCACCAATTTCTTGCCATTCTTCAATTTTAACAATTGTATGAAATTTTACAAATAATTTTTCATTTTCAACTTTAAAAGTTGCAATATTTTTAGATTTCAAAAAATCTTTATTAAAATATATTTGCCAATTATTTTTTTGTTTTCCTTTTAATTTATCATCAAAAAAATATACATCTTTAGTTTTATCAGAATTAGAAACTATATGAATATAATCAGTATGTAATGCCATAATATTATTTCCTTTTTAATTATTTAATACGTCTAATTTCTAAATATGGATTGGATTCATCCATAATTTTTTCAAAAACTTCTAATTCATCTAATTTTTTAATGAAATTTTTAGATTTTTCTTCAATTAAAATTGAATATGGTAATTGAAAATTGCAACCATCTTCTAAAACTAATAAATCAAAAATCTTTTCATTACTCATAATTTTTTCTCCATTAATTAGTAGTTTTAAGAAATTGACGAACTTTTTTCCAAAACTGTTTTTTACGAGCCTTGCGAATATGTTTCCACAAAGAATCTTGGTTTTTCCATACAACAAGTTTCTTTTTCATTTTATTTCTCCTAATCAAACTGTCTTATAATTGACATAATTTCAAATAAGTCAATAGGTTCACCACTAGAAATAGAAGTTTTATAAAAACTTCCATCTCGTAAAATATATACATCTGTTGTTCCATTGGTTAGATTACATTCATATAATCCATCTTCTAATAATCCATTCCAAAATAACTCTGTTAATTTTTCGTTATATTCATTATGATTATTAAGCATTAATTTTCTCCAATAAATTAAAACTATTATGAATATAACATATAAAAATTACTTGTCAATAGGCATTTTTAACATTTTTTAAAAAAGATGTATCTTCAATGTGATTTCGTATAGTTAAATAATCAACTCCTCTATCAAATAATTCATCTTCAAAAACTCTAATTGCTGAAATAGTCATTCGTATTAACGAACGTTCTGTAAAACCATACTTTTCAATATATTTTTCTTTATGAATAGTCATTCTTTTTTCCAAAAATTTAATAATATTCAAAATATGTTCTGTACTAAGTTCGTCAAGAGTATAAATTTCTCCTGATGCTGTTTTCCAAGTAAATGTATTAATCGTTTGTGTCATTTTTATGTCCTTTTACATATTCTAAACATTCAATATATGATTTTTCAAATGCTTCATCTCTTAGTTTAAACCATTCATCATCAGTAACAAATGAATTATGTTTATCATCAATATATCTTTTATAATTTTTACTGGATACATCCCAACCCCCAAATACTTGAGAATACAAATTAATCATATTTTTATAAAACTTTGACCCCAAGCAATTGCCAGCCACATAATAAGTATATTCCCATACAACTTTACTACCCCAAAATTTTAAATCATTACAAAAATGAAGTTTTCTAACTTCATAGCAACCACCCCAATAAGAACCTTCTTCTGTTTCAGTATCAGCAAAAATTTTATATCTATCTTCAAATATTTGTGAAATGTGTTTTAATGATTTAATTTTAACATCTTTAACAGTAACAATAATATCGGTTAACATTTTTTTGATAATTGCAATTTTTTCTTCAAAATTTTCATCAACACAATACCTTCTAACGGCTCTATGTGAAATAACATAACCTTTAAAAGATATAACATTCATATCTGCAAGTTGTCGCATCATTATACTGTTCAGTTTAACTTCTTTTTCATCAATCAAATTATCTTTATCATCATAAACAATCCAATCGCCATCATAATAAGTATATTCATAATTTGGATGATTTTTAGAATACTCAATCAAATCATAAACTGTTTTAATATACATAATTTTTTCTTTCATAAAGTTAATACTAATCGTATATTAAAACAGATAAATTATTTGTCAAGCAGTTTTTTTATAATTTTGATTTCCTGAATATTTTTTAATAAAATAGTCAATTTTATGTTTAAGTATATCATTAAAAGAAGTATTATAAAAAATTGGTAAAAGTATCGTCTTTGCATCAGGATTTTTAACTTTGGAATGGTCAGATACTCTAACACCTAAGCGTGTGCCATTCTTTAATACAAAATAAGTATATTGAGAAATTGATGTTGCAGATGTTTTCCAATAAATTGCTTTTAAATTATATTTAGATGAAATATAATGATAAATTTCTTTATTTAAATTTTGAGCGTGTTGAATTACCAATTCAATAACTTTTTGTTTATATCTATCAGCTACGGCTGAACCATTATCCCATATAGTTTTATTTGCATCAAAACCATATTTTTTCAATGCATTAATTTGTTTATAGGTATCATTAGAAGTTTTATTTTTCTTTTCAGCTTCTAATAAAAATTTTACTAAAGAATTTTCTATAATTTCATTTATTTTCATACTAATATTTATAAAAAAGGAGATGACGAAAGGTAATCATCTCCTTTAAAAATTATCCAGATGCTATGTCCTCTGGCATTAGGGATTTATTAACACCCTGTTATGAACATCAATTTTAATCTCCTCTTGTATTATTTGCTTTAAAAATTGAAAAATACAAATAATCGTCTATCAAGCGAACTCTTTTCCATAACCTCTTTACAATCATATTTATAATATATATAAAATCATTTGTCAAGACTTTTTTTATAAAAAATATAAAAATAAATATTTTTATGAGTTATATATATGTAATTGGTACAGAAAATCAAGTTAAAATTGGCTTTTCAAAAACTCCTGAAAAAAGATTAAAACAATTACAAACAGGAAATATGAATAAGTTACAGTTATTTTATAAAGAAGAAGTTCAAGATTCTAAAGTAAGAATTATTGAACATTTAATTCATAGAGATTTAAAAGATAAAAAATCTTGTGGCGAATGGTTTAATATATCTCCACAAGATGCAATATCTCATTTACAATTTGCTAAAATTCGCTATGATTCAGATGATGATTTAGAATTTTATTGGAAAAACGGTTTACGAATTATTTAATAATTTTAATTGTTCTTCAATAATTTTATAGCAATCATTATATAATTTTTCAAATACTATTAGCCATCTATTCCAATAAAACATACTATTAGAATCAATAGTAGATGATATTTTATCAAATTTATCTTTTTTAAGTTTCCATAATGCTTTTAAAAATGTTTTCTTTTCATTAAGATATTTTTCAGCAAAATTTGAAGGAAGTTCCGTTACCAATCGTAAGTTATCATTATAAAATCGTTCAGATTCTACAATATTTGAACAATTATCAATAACATCTGCTAACTTAATACAGATTGCTTCAATTGGAGCTTGTAAAGTATGTTGTAAATCAATTTTTTTCCTATATGCTCTATTACCCATTTCTGGTGTTGAAACATTTGTTAACCAATATACCAAATTTCTAACATATATTCCAAATTTTTCTTCAATTTCAACAAATGTTGCATCTGTATCTTCAACCACATCGTGTAAAATACAGGCACAAGATAATGCTAATTCTTCACTACGGTCAAAATATCCATAAGTTTCAGCAGTATTCATATGTTCATAAAAAATTTGTTGTACTCTGATTGGATGATTAATATAATTTTCATCTGTATATTTTCTTCGTTGGTTTAAATGCTTAAAATAAGCATATTCAAATGCTTCATCGTATTGAGTATCATATAACCAATCTTTATATTCATTACTCATAATTATAATCCTTTAAAATATCTTTATTTTGATGAATATCTCCCAGTAATTTAATGTTTGTTATTAATTTATCAATGGCAAATGCTGTATTAAATTGTTTATCAATAGTTTCAATTCCTAATGAATTAAAATCAGAAAAATATTTAATAATACCAATATATTCTGTTTTTTCATCCGACCATTCATTGATATATCTTGTTACACTTACAATATCGCCTTCATAAAGATTTTTATTATCCTCATCAATAAGTGAACAACCTTGTTCTAAACGAACAAAGCTTTTATCAGTATCTTTAAGAGAAACTCTTTCATTATAATTAATCATATCTTCTTCAATATCATATCCAAAATTGAATACACTTTCAGAATTTAATAAATCATAATAATTAAATTTCTGTTCAAGTTCATCCCATAATCTATATTTAAATCTATTATTCACTATATTCCTCTAAACGTAAATTAATTGGTACTTCATATACTGTTAACCCATCTTCCGAAACTTTAATCAAATCATATACCAATTTATAATATTGATATTGTTTTGGATTTTCAGGTAATTGAATATATTGCCCACCATTTGTTTTTTCAATTAAATCATTAACATTAAAAAAGTAATCTTCTTTCTCATTTGTTGACATTTTCTTTTGATGAATAAAACCAACATATTCCCTGATACTTCCGTGTTTATCAATATAACGATTTTTCATACATTTATATATTTGCATCTTCATCAATTCCAATTACTTTATTACAATATTTTTCCACAATTTTGTACGTTGTTTCAGATTCTTCATAAAATCTATCTTCTGAATTTACAATTCCTAATGCCCATAAAAGTTGGATAAACCTCATATCTGGACATCGTTCAATAAATTCAGAAATTTTTGAAACTATTTTTTTATTTTCATCATATCTCGTCATTTTCTTGATTTCTCTCTTAATACTTCCTGTCTTAATCTTTCAGCAATTTTTAAACTTTTATATTGCTCCTTATTTTTATAAATTGCATTAAGTCTTTCTTGTTTTAAATCAAACTCTCCTTTTTGCTTTTTTAAAATTTCATCTTGAAATTCTTCAACTTCTTCGTATTCATATTTGTCTTTCATTTTCTTCCTTAATTTTTAATAAATCTTCTTTACTTTTTAATAAAAAATCCAATGGCACTCTTAATAAAGGTGAACGATTTAATTCACCTTTATCATCTATATAATTAACCCATATATGTAACAAAGGTGCAATCGGTGCAATCTCAAAAAATGCAAATGTATGCTTTTCTGTTTTAATAGGCTGACTTATTCCTACATAAAAATGAGAACAATTTTTAAATATCTCATAAATTTGTTCCGCTTTATGATTCAAATCAGTATGATTATTATATATTTCTCTTAAATCAGCTATATTTTTCATACTATTCCTTTTCAAATTTATTTTTTAACTTGATATATTCTTCATACTCTTTAGTTAATTGTTCTTTTTCTAATTTTTGTTTTTCTTTTTCTTTTCTTTTATTATATTCTTCAATTTGTTTTTGACGAATATCTCTTAATTCTTGCTCATTTTTAAATATGTACTCCGAAGGCAAATAGATAGAGTGATAATAAGTATCGTGCCAACCATCTTCAGCACTTCCTGTAATTTCAATTGTATTTGTTAAAGTTCCATCTGAATTAATATGTTTATTAATATTACAAACTGGATACCAATATTCAAATTCATCATCTTTTTCTTCACCATCTTCATCAATATGTGGATGATAAAATATTTCCCAAAGCAAATCAATTTTTTTATCAAATTTTTCATATAAATAATTAAAAATTTTAAAATCTTCAATTGTTATATTGGACATTTTTATTTCTCCTCTTATCTATGAAGATATATATTATATTCTTCACACAATTTTTTAAATTCTTCTTGTTCTTCATCTGTTACTGCAACAAATAGATATGAACAAGTATGTTCAACTCGTGTACAAGTTATCATTCCAAACTTATCAATAGTATCATCAACAATTTGAATATTATATTTGTCAAAATTTCCAATATCAAGCAATTCTTTTTGTGCTTTAAATGGGTATGTTGTATCAATAACTTCTCCATTATAATGACAATAAGATTTATTTTTAACATTAGAAACAATTTTTTTAATTGAATCTTTAGAACCTTCTAATACAACAGTTGTTCCAAATCCTTTACCTTCATTAAGCCAATAACTGGTATAAGGTTCTCCTTCAAATGTTTTACGATAATTATTAATAAATTGTGCAGAAGCGTGTGATGCTTGTGCAATTGCTTTTCCAACATTCATTGATGGCAAATCATTTCTCATTAAAATATATAAAATTGTTTTTATCATTTATTTTTCCTTATGATATATGTTAACAACAATATAACAAAATAAAAATAAATGTCAATAGTTTTTATCTATATTTAGATTTCTTATGTTTTAAAGATTGATTATATAATCTGTTTTGTAATTTAACTAAACCAAGATAACGATAATCAGATGCTAAACTATCAGCTATATTATTATAATGAGATAATTTTGTTCCATCGTGAACGTGACCTTTAATTTGAAAAAATGTAACTTTTTTTGATGTTGTTTGTAAAAAATCTTGAATAAAATCTAACGCAGTTTGTTCAAATTCATCTTTACCTGGTGATAATTGACGAATTTTTCTTAAAGCATTGGCGGAATCAGAATAAATTATTAAATTTTTATCTTTTGAATTATCAATAATTTTATGGTCTTTAATATATTTAATGGCAAAAGCTATTGCTACAACTTCTGCCACATTATTATCCACACATTTATCAGTATATGCACCTATTTGATGCTCGTGACCATTATTCAAAATGACTGCACCGACTCCACTCATCCTTGGTTTTAAAGAGTGACTACCATCGGTGAATATTTCCATAATAAGTCCTTTGTATTATATATAAGTATTTATTTTATAGTTGAACCTAAAAAATTTTGAATATTTTTAATTTCTTCTTTTGTCATTCTTCCATATTTCATTTGAATTTCTTTTTCAGTTAATCCAAAAAAATAATCTTTAATTGAATTTAAAGTTTTATCTGTTGATGATTTAGAAATAGGAATCCATTGATGTTTATTAAAACCTGTTTGACCACAAGTACATAATAATTTAAACTGTAAATCTTTATATTTTGATAAATTCCAGAAATACATATTCACATTATTATTAATATCCATATTATATTTCTTATGGTCATACTCATCAGCAACTGTTGACATCCATCTTGCTAATGTGTATGGTTGAATTTCTTTTTTTTGTTCTTCATTTAAAGAATCAAAATATTGATAATTCTTTTTATCAATTTGTTTAATTACATCAAAAATATTATTTTTATATTCTTTTACCATTGCATTACTCTATAAACATTTATGCTTATATTATAATATATTTTAAGATTTGTCAAGTTGTTTTAATTTTTCTAAATCTGAAACTTTAATATATTTAACTGGTAATTTGTTAACTAAATTATTAACGTTTTCCGCCCATTGTTTAGCTTGATTATTAGGGTCAACATTTGGCAATTTTGTTTGGTCAAATTTAATATTAAATTCATCTAATGCGGCATTAAATGCCCAAGAACAACCCATTGTAGATACAGCTTGCAAAGTTTCAGGAATTCCTTCTAACGCTTTTGCTGTTTCATTTAATGCATCAGCAGTTGCAAGCATATCTTCAGCAGTTGGCTTTAAATTTTTTATTTGATTTTTAGCAGTTTCAATTTCTCCTTTAATATCTGGGTCTGGAATTGGAATTTCTTCAACTTTAGTTGTATATAAATCTAAATTAGGAGTTGTTTCAGCATTAAATTGTTCTTTTAAATTTGTTAAATCAACTGCTTTAATAGCGGATGTATAAGGTTCAATAAATTGATAAGGATTCATATATAATGCATAAATTAGTCCACCCAATGCTCCAATTAAGCCAAATAAATTTTTTAATGGTTCAGCAACAATATTTACAATTGCTGTACTTGCAATTGTATTAACAACGTCTCCCATTGTTTCTGCAACTGATGTTACCGTTTTTATAGAATTAATTAAAGAAGTTAAAGGGATTGGTTGAAGTGTCATTCCACCTTTTGTAAATGGCATTAATTTATCAAATACTGGCCCTAATTCTCCAAATAATTTTATCATTTGATTTTGAGCCGCAATCCATTGAGCATAGGCTTGACTTTGCAATGAAGGTGAATATCTTACCCAATTTGGCTTTTCAGAATCATCAAAATTATCATATACCGACTTATCAATTAGTTGAATATCACTAAATGTATCAGTATCTTTTTCATTTCCTTCTTCAAAAATTAATGAATCATCTCCATTTGCCATTTTTAAATCCTTATTTTAATAATCCTGATTTTGTTCCAGAACTATCAATTGTTAATAATTGATGTCTATTATTTGCTGATTTCAAACTTAAATGAACCCAGCCACTATTTGGGTCAGAAGATAAGTTAGTTGCAAATTCAAGAATTAACTGGTCAAATTCTAAATTATCTCTAATCCAAACAGCTAAATCATAATTATTTACACCTAAAACCTCAATATCTGCCGCTTCACCTTTACAATGCTGACTTGTACTTGCTCCACCAACAGCAACATTTAAAGCTGTTCCTCTATATCCACTATTAATTGTTAATTTACCAAATTGTTTATAAATAGGCTCTAAACCATTAATTGCTAAATATCTTAATTTTTCAATAATATCACTTGGTGGTGTATTATTTATACCTAATTTAGATGCAGTTGATGAGTAACATAAATCTTGCAATGTAAAATGTTCAGATAATTGCAATGATGGAATTGGCGAATTTTCTGTTGATGCAGTTGGTAATGGTGTTGTTTCAATTTGATTTGAAATAATAGTTGGTGTAGTTGTATAATATTCTGTTGTCGGTACTTTAAACGAAGTATCTAATTCAGGTATTGTATTATTTCTATCGTGTCCACCATAAGGTTCAGCAGTAGGTATTCTTGAAACAATTGTACTAATTGTTTCACCAATTTTTCCAACTTGTTCTTGTGGTTGCTCAATAACAGGGTAAGGAACTTCTGGTGAAGGTGTTAAAGGTATAGGTTGTGGTGCAGGAGTTATACCAGCATTAGTTGCATATTCAGCAATACCTTGTAATGTACCAGAAAATGTACCATTAATTTGTGCAGATGCAGATATAAATGATTCAATATTACCAATATTTGTATCTATTTCAGGAGCAGTAATAATACTATCAGTATCAATGCGTGGGGCAGATACATTTATATTACCAGCAGATTCTACTGATATATCACCATCTGTTTTAAAAGTAAAACCTTGTTTAGCTTCCATTTTTATTCTTCCGCCAGAATGAAAATTTATATCACCATCTGTATTAGCCGAAATTCCTTGTTTAGAATAACAATCAAGATAACCATCATCTGATAATTCTACCCAAACAGTTCCATCTCGATTAATCATATAGATATTACCATTGTCTAATATTAATATTTGAGTTCCATTTCTTGTTCTAAAACGAAATCCAGAATCATATCTATAAGAATTTTCAATATGAGATGGGTCTTTACCATTATCTCCTTTTAATCCCAAAATATTTGGGTCAGTTGTTTCAGTAAGCCAATTTGTTTTATTATCTGTTTCCAGCCAGCCATCATCAATAACAAATGAATGTCCTGTTGGAGATGTATATCCAGAACACATACTTGGAGATTCACGTTTTGAACCTGCTGTTGAGATACCTCTTAATTTATCTTTATCTAATCCTTGTCTTTTTAACGCATCAATTATTGGTTTATAAGGTGCTTGATATTGTTCTTTTCTATATGCTAAAACATCTGAATTAACATCAGGATTGGTTGATTTCATATTTACTTCACATAATGCATCGTGATTATCAGAAGTGTATGCACCTGGAATACCTGGTAACATAAAATTCATATTAGGATTAACTGGACAAGAAAACCAATAAGGATTTGAGTTTTCACCAGAAATACAAGCATAAAAAATAAAAACATAGTTACCAACATATGGCATTGGATTCCACCAACCAAAACTAACTGGAGCATCAATATTTGTTTGATTTGGTCTAACAGGCGTTGTTCCATATGAAGGAGAAGCATAATATGCTGTAATCCAATTTGTTGGATTTGTTTTATCATTATTAGAACTTAAAATCCATACTTTAATTTCTCCACCTCGTAAAATCGAACGTGTATCCATAACTTCTGCCATATAAATACGACTTTTATCAAAAGTTCTATCACGAGATTGTTTTTCAGATTGTGTTAAATGAGTATCTAATCTTGCCATTATTAAACCTTCATAAAATTACTATGCATAAATGATGCGTGTATTGCACCTTCAATAGTTTGAGTAAATTTACCATTTTCAAAATAACTTGTTACATATAAAACTTGATATATTCCAGAAATATCAACAGCATTTTCTAAATCATATAAACCATTTCCATTAGAATTTTGTTCAACGGCTGTTTTCATATCAAATACAAAATATTTAGCATTTGACAAATTCATCATTGTTTTAATATCACCATTAATATTTTTTTCAGAAAATAAATCTAACCAATATGGGTCTCCTAAAATTTTAATTTTAAGTTGAATTAAATTTCCTGTATTATATAAATTTGCAAAACCTGCTTTTGCACAGTTATAATCAATTGAACCTGTTTTTGAAGCTGTTGTAGCTGTACCAAATGGGTCATTCATTACAGTAATATTTCTTGTACCTAATAACTTCATCTTTTCTTTATTACTCAAGCAATGATATATATCATCCATATATAATCTTTTATCTGAAGCCAAATATCTAACATTTCTTAAATTTTGATAAGATGAATATTCATCAAGAACTTTTTTAAATGCTTCTTGATTAGATAATTTTTCATTTTCATTCTTTTTAATATCAATTAAATCTTGAACTCGTTTGGCATTTTCAAGAGAAGTAGTTATGTTTGGTGTATTAGCAACAGTATCAGCTAAATAATTTTGTGATGAATTTAAATACCATAATTTATCAATTTTTGTATTTAATTCTAATACACTTGTATCTTCTCCATTAAACAAATACTTATATCTCTTTTTTAATCCATTAGTTATTTTCATATCATTTAATGAATCAAGTTGCATTTGTTGAATTGTTTTATTATATGCATCAATTGCCATAGATGATGTATCATTTGGATTATTTTCATATGCAAATTGCTTACTTGTTTCAATAAACCATTTTAAAAAATAATTTTTTTTAAAAAATACATTCATCGTTAATTTATAAACTTCACGACCTTCACGATTAATTAATGGTGTTGCATTAAAAATAACTTTTGCAATTCTATCTCTTAATTGCGGTGAAAGATGACATACTTCTTGAAAAACATTTTCTAATAAATCATTATTATTAACTTTATAAACTATTTGTCCTTTATTCGCAGTATCAATATTTTCTCCAACTTTATCAAAAATACAATCTTTAAAATTATTAAAAGGAGTATATTGTTTACTTTTTTGAGATGTAGATTTTGGTAATGCTGAACCAATAGGAATATATTTTCCATTTTCAGTCATTGAATATAAAGTTCCATTATTTGATAACTGCCCATTTTTTGTATTTTTATATGTCCACTCATATCCGTATGTTGAAGTTAAATCCTTTTCATTATTAATTGTTGATTGATTATCTTGATATTGAGTAGTATCTTCTAAAAATTCTTCTGATGAATATAAATTAATAGTTACAAAATCGCCAGAAGGAAAAAATTTTTTTAATTCTGGATGTAAATTAAAATATTGTAAATTAATTTGTTCTTCTAAATTCTTTTTAAAATCTTCAACAGTTACTGCTTTTATTGGTGCAATATTATTTAACAAACTTATATCTTTTGAAACAATACCCATTGATGTTCCAACCATTTTTATTTGCCAAGTTGTTCCTGAATCCACGACATCTGATTCACAACTTGTTACAATTGTACTATAAGTAATTAATCCACCAATAGGATTAATAGGATTATTTTTTGGTGGTTCATAACCAGTAAACCAAATATCAATAAAAAATGGAATTTGCATAGGATTTTCATATCCTAATAATTTAGAAATTGCTGTAATTTTATTAAATAATGAACAACCGTTAATTTCTTTAACTGTCATATTCATATTAATATTAATTGAATTATCAGAGCCAACAACACCAAATGCATTTTTCATTGTAAAACTATCTAAAGAATAGTTTGAACTTACTCCTGTTTCCATTATAATAATTTTAGAGCTATCAGGAACATAAACCGAATTAGAACCTGTTTTATTTTGTTCAATAATATAATCTTGAATATCGTGAGGTACCATATACCAACGAATATTATAAGTTACATTATCATAAAATTGTAACAAATTAGGTTGGTAATTCCATTTTTTTAATTCTTTATCAACTTGCTCATCATAAAAAGCCATAAATTTTTATCCTTTAAAAATAGGTCATTAATCTTTCTTTTGTTGGACAACGAATAATTAAACCTTCTTTAAAATCAAATATTGGGTCTGAAATCTTTTCTCTATTAAAATATGAGAATATCCAACTTAATCTGGCTGAACCATATAATAAATATGCTAAACCACCTGGTTTATATTGATAATCACTTGGAATTAACATAAACATATCACTTGAATCTTGTGGAATATCAATAGGTTGATAATAACCACGATAAAATTGATTAACAGGTGTATTTGTATATAAACTATAATCACTAAATTCTACCATTTTTTATCCTTACCAAGTCCAACCAGCTCTATCAAAACTATATTTTCGGGGTGTCATTGCAAATCCTGCTGAAACGGAATCATCTGCATATACATTTGAATTACTTTCAACGTCTTTTTGAATTGAACTTACTGACATATTTTTTAAATTCTGTGTTAATTCATCATTTCTTGTTCCATCATCATTATATGCAACTTTTTGTACACAATTTAAAACAGAATCGGGAACTAAAATAGTTGTTCCGCCTTTATAATTATCTAAATACATAACGCCCATTTTATAATAATCTAAATCAAAACGTTTTTTGTATTTTTGTAAATTTGGTTGAACTTCTAATTCAATATGCATTTGTAATTCAACTGGTAACCAATTCTTTAAATAGAATCTATCATTTTTATTAACACCTGTTGCGGTTGGTTGAGTTATAATTTTTGAAGTATTAACAGGAATACCATTAATATATCTTGTTTCAGATGTATTATTCATATTAATTTTATCACCATATCCAGTATCATAAAATTCTCCCGTTACTGAATCAGTATATAATTGATTAATACTCTCAAATGTTGATAAATTTAAATTTAATCCTAATCCAACATAATCTTGGTCATCAGGTAATGTATAACTAAAAGATTTAACAACAACTGGTATATTATCTAATAAATTATTCCAACCGTTTAAATATAAAATTGGTGGTGGCATACCAGCAACACTATTATCTCCACGATTATTTGCTGTTTCGCCAAAATCACATTTTGTTACTGCACGAAGAAACCAAATAGCAGATAACATATGTCTTGCCATTTCTTTTGAATCCGCAGTAAAAACAGCATCAATGCTATAAGTTGGTGGTGGAGTATTTTTATAATGGCTCACCGCTAAATTTGAATGAATAATTTCTGTTCGTTCATAATTAACTTGGTGATTAATTGATATTCTTGGTGTATATGGAAATACAATACCAACAGTTGGCTTTAGACATTTATATAAAAAGCCATAAATATTTGAACCATTATAAGTTCTAGTTTCACTTCCTAAAACATATCTAATTCTATCAATATATTCTTCATTATTTTTTGCTAATGGAGATACATTTAAATATACTCGTTTATCTGTAACTGAACTTTCATAATGACTATGATTTGCTCCAGTATAACGAGGTTTTGTTGGCTGTACTGGTATTAATGGAGTTGGTGTTGTTTTGGTACTCGGTTTTTTACGAGTTGAGTTAATAGCTTGCTTTTTAGTTGAAGCTATTTGGTCACAACTAACATTTTTATCTATTTGACAGTATCCAATATTTTCATATCTATAATAAACCATTAAAAATCCTTATAACTATAATTATATTTATAAGGATTTTCTTTAACCATTTTATTCGTTTAATTTCTTTTTTTACGAGGTCGTCCTCTATTTGCAACAAATCTTATTGCTTCTCCAACCCCTTTAACAGTTAATATCTTATCATTATATTTGGCAGTTTTATCATTATGTAATATAAATTGTAATCCATCATACAACTCATATCCTTCAAATTCAACATCTTCTTTTCCAATAACATCAGTTTCAATATCAGTTTCTAAATAAACTTCAATAACTCTTTTTGCTTCTGCCATATCATATGCTTCTAACAAGCATTCAATAGGCATATTGCTAACTTCTTTAATCATTTTATATGGAACTGGAATTGGTTCTTGACTACTGGTAATTGGAAAGAACAACGGCTGAACACCAAATATAATCTCTTGTTTATCTTTATCAATGTTAATGGATTCAATTATCCATTCATCTGTTGAATGTTTAGATAAATTATCTAAACAAATATGAACATTATTTACTTGTAAAATACCCCTTTCAATGAGTTTTAAAGTTTCCTCATAACTTAATCTTCTTTCAAACATTTTTTCACAACCTCAAAATTAATAATATTGTTTTTAATTGATAATTTTATTTTATCATTTTTATTGTATTTTCCAAATACAATATTTTTTGCTATTTCATTTTTGATTTCATTAGTAATAACGTGCTTCATCGGTCTTGCACCATCTTTAGATGATTTAACCTTTGAAATGATATACTCTATAATATCATCATTAAAAACAAAATCAATCTTTTTTTGCTTTAACATTTCTTTTAATTCATTAAGAAATTTTTTACAAATTTCTTTTAACACATTTAATGGTAAATCATTAAATGTAATTACTGAATCAATACGATTTCTAAATTCAGGCAAAAAGCTATCTTCAAAATCCTTATCAGATGGACTTTCATCAGTATTACCAAATCCAATACGAATTTTATGACTATTATATGACCCAACATTTGAAGTCATAATTAAAAATACATTTTCAAAAGATACACTTTTACCCATTGACGATGTTAATTTACCATTATCCATTACTTGTAAAAGTAAATTATGAATTTTCGGATGAGCTTTTTCTATCTCATCAAGTAATAATATGCAATATGGATTTTCATCAATTGCATTAATTAATAATCCATTTCCTGCTTTACCATTGCCTGCATCTTTATATCCTGGAGGGGCACCAATTAATTTTGGTACAGAATGTTCTTCCATATATTCTGACATATCAAAACGTATCAATGGTATATTCATTGATTTAGCTAATACTTTACATAATTCTGTTTTACCCACACCAGAAGAACCCTTAAACATCAGCGAAGATGCTGTTTTATTTGATTCTCGTAAGCCAGACCGAGAAATGATTACAGCATCACTTACTTGTTTAACAGCTTCATCTTGACCAATGATTTCTTTTTTAAGGTTTTCTTCAATATGCTGATACATATTTTCTTCAGTCTGGGAAACAGTTGATAATGGAAGATTTAACATTCTAGCAATTGTTTGTTGAATTTGTGGAACATCACATACACATTCATTAATATGCTTACAATATGCTCCTGCCATATCCAGTACATCAATAGCTTTTTCAGGAAAATGTTTTTCAAACATATATTTTTTTGTTAAATCCAAAATTGAATCTCTTGCTCTTTTTAAATATTTTATTTTATAAAAATATTCATATTTTGATGAAATTTGAGCAAGAATTTTTTGTGTTTCTTCAAATGTTGGCTCATTAATAACTAATTTATAAAATCTTCTGGTAAAAGCTTCATCATCTTCCATATATTTTCTATATTCTTCAAATGTTGTTGCCCCTATAAGTTTTAATTTTCCATCAGTTAGTAATGGTTTTAATAAATTAGATATATCAATTTGCCCAGAATTAGGAGATGAATTACATACTGTATGAATTTCATCAATGAATAATATAATATTTTCTTTTTTCATCATAATTCTATACAAATTTTTAATACGATTTTCTAACTCACCTTTAATACCAATATTTGACATTAAAGATAATGTATCTAATTGTAAAAATGTTGTATTCTTATCATATGTTAAATAATCATAAGCCAAACCTTCAACTAATTTTGTTTTACCTACACCTGAATATCCAACCAATAAAACATTAGGTTTGTCTTTTCTTAATAAAATTTGTTTTATTAAATCTAAATCGTCTGTTCTTCCAACAATAGGAATCCAATCAGTAGATTTAACTTTTTCAGTTAAATTTATTGTAAAAGATTTCAAATATTCTTCTTCCGCATTATTTTCATTGGTTTGATTATTGATAATTGGTTTGATTCTTTCTTCAATAATAATATCAGCGGTCAGTTCTTCAAAAACTTCATCAATAAACTCTAAATTAATTCCATATTTTGTTAAAATAATTGTTGAAATATCAGTCTTTAAAAATAAAAATGCTCCTAATAAATCAATCCAATGTAGTTCAGGAATAACTTTTATAATATCAGCACTTCCTTTACTGCATACACTCACATATGAAATGTAAGCACTTATTAAAGGACTAATTTCCATTTCATTTGGGTCATCTTCATCAGTTAACTTTTCAATTTTATCTGAATTAAAAATGAAATCATTAACTTCTTCAACCAATTTTTTATATTCTTCTGGTTTTTTATTATTTAGAAGATTTTTAATATAATCAAATTGTAACAAAGCCGCTAAAAAATGCACAGGTAATAATGTTTTAGCCTTAGATTTTTTAAGAAATTCGGTAGCTTGTAACCCTATTTCAGTTAACATACTTTGTTCATTTAATTCAATTGACATTTATATTTTTCCTTCATTCTAACAATATCTTTTTTATCATTATCATCTAATGTAATAGATTTAATTCTAAATTTAATCTTAACATTTCCACGTTTTTTTCTATCTTTTTTCAATGGATAACCAATATTTAACAACATAAAAGGTTGTTGAATATTATTAATTAAATTTTTAGTTATTTGAATTTTCTTTTCTTCACCAAATAATTTAAATGTTTTGATATTTTCTGTTAACAAATCAAGAGGAGTAACATCAATATATTTTGTAATAATTATATCGCCATTCCGAGAATAAGTAATATTTTCATCTTCGTCTGGTTTAATATTTACAGAAACAATATACTTGTTACCATTATTATCTTTAATTAATACATTATCTTGTTTATAAAATTTTGGTGGTATTTTAATTATGGCAGTTTCGCCATTTTTAGAATTATAAATTACCTCTTTTCCCTTAAAAGCTTGAGTTGTAGTTATATTGATAACAATTGAAGTTGGCAATGATGATACTATTTTTTTAGCATTATCATATTCTTCTTTCAATTCTATAAATTGCTCTGCATTACCTGTTACTTTATTATCTGGATGATATGTTTTACTTAGTAATCTATAAATTTTATTTAATTTTGTCAGGGATTTTATTTTTTTTAAATTAAAAAATGACATACTTATACCTCTATTTTGAGGTCATCTTAAATCATTTATTTTTTATTGTCAATCTTTTTGTTTTTAAAATTCCAATTTTTTCTTTCTTTATTAATTTCTGATACAAATTTTTCAAAAAGAAGTTTCTGTTCACGATTTATTTCCTGATTTTTTAAATAACATTTATAATTTTCTTTATCAAAACCAATAAAAATTTTTTCATCAGGGTTTTCAGGCATTATAAATGTACAAGGAATATTTGCTAAAATTAATGGAGATTCAAGCTGTGGTAATTCTGGATAAACAGTTTGATAAACATATTCAGTTTTAACTGTTGTACAGGCACATAATAAAATAGCTAATAAAATAATTAATATTTTTTTCATATTAAACCTTTAATTATTATATATTTCGAATTTTTTATTTTTTAAAAATTCATAAAATTCATTCATTTTAGGAAACATTTTTTGAATCATTTTTTCTAAACCAATATTATAAATATCATCAGTATATAATGTTTCACCCGCAGATGTTATATATACATCTTTATCTTCGTCATAAGTTAAATTTTCTTCTATGGCTATATTAAATATATCATCATAAAATTCATCTTCTTTATTATTTAAGAAATAATATCTTTTAATTAAAAATTCACCTATAGCACCATATTGAAAAAGAGTTAAAGCATCTCTATTCATAACTATTTTTTCTGTTATATTTTTAATATTTTTAATATTCCCAACAACAACTTCTTCTTGTTCAGTTCTTTTACCATAAAAAGTATCATTTGTACTATTATAATCATATGGAACTATTTTATATTTTGATTTTAAATTATCTTTATTAAAACAAAAAACAACAACAGGATTAAATGTGTTATCTAAATAATAATTTTTAAAATAATATTCATCTGAATGTTGTAAAGCGAAACTTGCTGAATAATCAAAATTTCTTGATGTTGATACACCAATATAAGATTTACCATTCACAGGTGTTGTTTCTGTATAACCTACTATAAGGTCTGATTCAAAAATTTTATAAGCATTAAATAATGATGTTCCGTGAAATAACATATTTTTTAAATTACGTGAACGTTCCAAATAACCAGATAAGGATATTTCATTTAGAATATCTATACCTGATAATTTTAATATTTCATTAATTTCTTTATCAAACATTATATTGCCCCTATCATTTCAATGACAACTTTAACTGAACCTAATTGTTTATTTAAATCTTCATTGCCAATATTTTTTCTTAATCTTTGATGAAAAATATTTCTAAATCCATTAAATCCAAAAAATAATTTATATAATTTTTGTATATCAATATATTTAGATTTATATTGTTCAACAATATCCATCATTTCTTCTAAATCTAATGGATTGATTAACTTAAATTTATCTGGAAGTTGAATACGACTACCAACTGTATATAATTTTTTAACAGCCATTTTTAATTGTGTTATTGGAATATCTCCACGAACATTTTTATTTTCAAATGTATTTGATAAATTTTTAAATGCATCTACTAGCTTCTCACCAATAAGAGAAACAGTTTCTCCAAATGATGCCAACCCATATTTTCCAGAAATAAAATCTCTAGCAGAAATTAAAGATTCATCATATGATTTATTTTTATAAAGACTATCAATATATTTTAAATAAACTTTAGATGTATCCATATCCATTCCATATTCATCACATTTAATTAAAGCATCTTTTAATTTATCAGCTTCTTCTTTACTATATGGATAATTTGCAGAATTTGGTAAGCACCAAACGCTATAAAAATTACTCGGATGAATTTTATATTTTGATTCATATATTTCATACATAATATCATATCCACGATGATGTTCATCGGAACGAGCAATTGGAATAATAGTATTATCTTTTAATGAAATCATTACATATCCAACTTCATCATAATCACCAACTTTTAATTTTTCACCGCCACTATTATTTTCTAAAATTCTCGCTTTCCAATTTTTTATATCTTTCAATGAATTAGTTATTTTAAAAAAATTACTTGGTATATTTTTAGGTAATTGAAATGTTGTAAAATCTTTTTGCTCATTAATAAGTTTAATATTAGATAATTTTAATACTTCATTTAATTCATCTTCATAGTCGTTTTCATAATAATAATCATTTATATCAAAATCTTCATCATTAAGTTCTCCATTGTAATAATAGTCTAATGAAGGTGGAAGTTTTTCTATATCTAAAATTTTATATTGTGAAGGATAAAAAATACATATCAAAGTTGATTTTCTATCATTATAAATAGCAGAATCATATCCTTTTTCAATTAATTCTTCTCTAAAATATTCATTCATATTACTATCTGTAAATTCCATTTGAAAATCATCATAATTTTCAATTTTGTAAGGATTATTAAAAGTTAATTCAGCTTTATATACAACGGGAATTTCTCCCTCAATTAATCCTTCATCCCATTCACGTTTAGCATATGATTTAGCTTGTTCATAACTTGTTGTAAAATACAAAGCAGAATCATTATACATTTTCAATTTACTTGTTTGACTTCCGTGATATGCAATTATTTTCATTTTCTACCATCCATAATAAGTTTTATAAATTAATTCATCCAAACCATCATCAATAATAACAGGTAATTCCTGCCCATTACGTTCAACTATCCCCCAGTTTGCGATTCTTGTCCAATCATTAATCATCATTGGTTGATAATCTGTCATATATCCATATAAATTAAAAAGGAATTCATTTTTTTCTGAATAAACTTCTTCATTCATAAATTTTTCCATTAAATCACTATTATATCTTTTAACATAATATGGATTTTTATTAGGTTTATATATATCATAAATATATTCTATTGTTAAACATACTTCTGCCCAAGAAACACCAACTAATCTTTTAAAATCAGATGGTTTAATTTTTGATGCCAATTCCATTTCAATCCAAGTATAATTATTCTCATCAGCTTCATAAATTTTTGCAAAAATATCATAATTATTTCTACCCCAATCAGCTTCGTGTTCATTTTGAGCAATACCTTTTTTATTTTTAGCTATTTTTAACGCCTTTTCATCATCAACTCTGTAAACAATTCTGGAAGAACCTGTACCTATTTTTTGCAAACGCTCATCACAATATTTTTTTCTTCCACTAAATGTTGGAATACGAGAAAATTCTTCTAAATTAAAATTTATTGGATAAGCCATTTCTTCTAACGGTTCTTCAACGCCAGCCATTTCTAAAACAGTCTTCATAAATTTTGATATTTCCATATTTATATCCTAAAAATCCCTATAATGATATTTATTACAGGGATTTTTATATTTTTTAATATTCACCGTGCCACATCAACACTCTTGATTCTTTATCATAAAAGAATTTCCAATTTCCTTCTGGGCAGTCAGTATAATCATAATTTTTTGAATACAATCTATTGCCTTCACCATCTTTAATGACCATTTTTCCTTTGTCATTTTTAGAAATTAATTCAACAGAAAACAAATACTCATCAGCATTTTTATTAATCCATTTATTCATAAAAATGCAAAAGTCATTCAAAAACCAAACAGTTTCAGCATTTTTTGCAAATGTTTCAACTCCATCGGTAATAAGAATTGGATTAATCAAACCGAAACGATAATAATTTTCAGTTCCAGTAGCATAAGCCATCAGTTCATTCAATTCATCAGAAGTTTTCATTTTATTAACCTTTCATTGTTGTTTTTGATAAGGTTAATATAACATATAAAAATTACTTGTCAATAGGAAAAATCAATTATTTTAAATTTAATTCACATTTAATTTCAGGATTTAATGAATTTTTTGCCATACATACTTCATAGTTATTAATTTTCATAAGTATAATGTCTTTATCCTCATTAAATGTCAATTCATTAACTTTATTATTGAAATCATTAATATATTTAATAGATTCTTTTTCATTATGTTGAAGTTGAACTTGTTGTTCAATAGAAATATCTTTAATTGTATTTAAAGTATCAACTTTATTTTCTAATTCAGATTTTTGAATTAAAAGAGTTTGAACCTGTTCCTTAGCCTTAGATACTTCATCTGACATATATTTAAATCCGCCATAAATTCCAAAACCTAAAGCAATAATTATTAAGTATGGTAAAAGTTTTAAAAATAATTTCATAATTAATCCTTAATAACCAAGTGTTTCTCCAAATATAGATTCATTTAATTGAAAATCTTTCATATTATCATATTTTTGTGAAAACCAATGATTATTCCATAATAAAGGTACTTTTTCACAATATTTTAATTCATTCTGTCTACAAACAACATACATTTTATTATCTATTATTGTAAAATATCCTGTATCATATCCATCATATTTTGTATATTTTTCAATATCATCATCCCAAATTATTTGAAATAAAGCACATTGTGCATTAAATAAATTATCCTCTATATATCCATCTCGCCAATAATTACCATCTTCATTAAAATAACTTTGATTCCACCCTTTTGTAGAATATAATTTTGTATTAACAAGAATATAATTCATCATTTGTGTATGAACAAATTTATTAGCATCACCAAATACATATAATCTATTTTTTAAATCATAAATTACTCTAACAGGTATATTCTTAAATCTTGCATTTATAGTATTAATAAAAATATTTTCTGATTTTGTATAATAAATTATCCCATTATCTGTTTTCAAATATGATTCATTAATTATATTACCTTTTACATTTAAACACTCATTTGATATTTGTGTCAATGATTGACTACCGCCCTCAATAAATGCAGAAGCTAAATCTCCACGGTGATGCCAAACATCTAAACATCTATTAACTAAAACTAACATTTGTGAAGCTGACATATTTAGCTGATATTCATCTAATATTTCTAATAATGGAGATATACCATAATCACTCCAAGCATCAGAACCATCTGGCAATTTACACCAATCATAAAAACCTTTTTTATCTAAAAATTCTGAAAATATAGAAAAATCATCTTCACTAACGTTTTCTAATTCTGGGTAAGCATTACGACATTCTTCATATGGAAACCATTGTGTATGTCCAGCTAAAGCTGTCATTGAATCTAAAATCATTGTATTTTTAAAAATAATTTCAATCCATTTTTTAATTTTATTTTCAGGAAATCTAACAATTTCTCCCATTTTCATAAATTCTGTAAGAGCTTGTTTATATTCAGTTGGCTTAATTAATGGAAACCATATATTTTCATTTTTATTATATTCAAACTTTTCTAAAATATTATATGGTTGATAATCTTCATATATATCATATAAATCAGAATCATCTGTCCAAGATTCATTTATTTGAGTTACACCAGCTATTCGTAATACTTCATTAATAGTATCATTATAATTATCTTGTTTATCAATATTTCTTGCAGATTTAATTAATTTCTTATCTAATAATACATAAATTGTTTCATCAGATGGCGTATCAAAAATTAAACAATTATAATTATTATCAATTAATGCCTGTGCTTCTTCATTATCTAAATCAATAGGGTCAAATTCTCCTTCTTCATCCCCTAACACTTCCCACAAATCATAAATATCAGCAACATTTAATTCATTTTCATTAATTTCAAATTCAACAACAGAATCATAATATTCATTTGCATAATTTATATCATCGGTAGTCCAAATATGATTGCTTCCTGATGGTATTCCATAATTATTATATTGACTATTATATCCTCTATATAATTTCATTTTTTTATTCCATCATTAAAATTTTATTATGTTTAATTAAAAATACATTGTTATCTGTTGTAATAATCTCATAACCAGGAAAAGCATTTTCTAATAAAGATACCTCACCATCATCACGACTATTTAATGTTTCAGAACTTTCAATAATTTTTTCTAATTCATCTTCTGTAATATAACGTTTTGGAGTATATTTTCTTATCCAACCATTATCATTAACTAAAAATGGTTGATAACTTTCTTGTACTTCTTCTTGACTATTTTCTTTTTCATCTACATTCGCTGTATCTCTTAATTTACTTAAACGAACATATTTTCTAATATTAGTTAATGATAATTCAACAGGTTTATTCATTTGATAAGTAGAAAAATTCCAATCTTTATTATCAGCTACATAATTTATTGTATCAATCATATCTAAAAATATTTTAGGGAAACTATCATTTCTTTCTAATTCAACAAAAATAATATATTTGTTATCATCGGTTAAAGAATCTGAAATTTCAATATCTCTAATTTCAATATAATAAAATTTCTCAATAAAATCTTCTAATTCTTCAGCAGCATCTAATTCATTAACAAAAAAAGCAACAGTAATATTATCTTCATCAATTTTTGAAGTATATTCATCAACACTTACATAAGAAGAAATTAAATTGGCTAAATCTTTTTCTCTTAAATCTTCACATAATTTCATTTACTATCCTTAAATTTCATCACCATTTGATACAACTGATTCAATATTTTCATCATTATCATTTTCATCATCCAATTTCTTTTGAATGGCATCTAAATCATAAACATTATCATTAATAATGTGTTTATTTGGAATCAAAATATCAATTAACCATATATCTTTTTTCTCCATAATTGGTTCATATTTTCCTGTACGAGTATTATATTTAATATCTTTTTCTGTCTTATATTCTTTAGGAAGATATTCATATGATTCTTTATATTTAACTAAACAATCATATTTTGATAATAACACACTTCCTTTAATATCAGGTTTTTTATCACGAGGAGTTTTTAATATAATATTAGTAAAATGTCTTAAAAATTTTACTTCAATAACTTCGGCATCAAACCAATTAGGAAAAGCATATACATTTAAAATATCAAAAAAATCATCAATATTCATTAAAACATCTAAATAATTTTCATTTTTATATATATCATTAATAAATTGATATTGCTGTAACAAAAATAAATTCATTATTGTTCCTTATCTTTAATATAAAAGTATTTATTATATTATTTTTATTCATTTACTTAAAAATCTCCTTGAAAAATCCAAGGAGATTCTTAAATTTAGTTGTTGTAAAAATTAACAAAAATATATATTACTTATCTCCAAGTAAAATAATACCTTTGCCTGTTAATTCTTTTTTCAAATATGCTAACTGTTCAGGCATATCAAAATAATAAGTTTTATTATCTTTGATTTTTATTGCTGTCAAACGGTCATTATCATCTTCTGAAATAACAAATCCTTTTTTACCAAACATTTCAATAAATGAAGAATTTTCTTCTGGTTCAAAGTTATAAGGTTTAAATGCTTGGCGAACTTTAGATTCTAAATCCATTAAGACTGCTTTTTCAGCAGTTGACCATTCATAATTAACTGATTTCATTACAATATCACCAACAACTTCTTGAATTTTTTCACAAAAAGAATCACTATCATAATAACTTTCCATACCTTTAGGTAATTCCATATCAAATTCTAATTCTTTATTAGCATTAAAAGCAATATTTCCAACTTTTGCTATAACTTGTGAAAATTCTTTATCTTCTAATTGAATAATAATAGTATTTTTATCATCATTAATTAATATTTTGTATTTACTAACCATTAGCATTCCCTTCATTATCTGAAATTAATGCATTGTTAGATACTTTACCAAAAATTAATGTATCTGATGCCGCACAATATTTAATTTCTTCCACATTAATATAAACAATTAAATTAAATGGATTTGCTTTGTTTGGACGATTTAACAATGGTGAAAATTTAACTTTTTCAACGCTACATCCCTTATAAATTGAATGACATTGATTTGGGTTTGATAAAGATAATTCAAAATCAAATGATGTTCTCATTAATACATCATATAACTCTCTTTCTACTGAACCATCTTTCGTACTTCTTAAAGTCAATATTAATATTTTATCTGATGCAGACCAGTTTTCATTCATCATATCAGCATAATTCTCAACTGTCAAATCAGGCAACTCCACCATAAAAATATTATCAGGAATGACTTGTAAAGTCTGTTCATTTCCAAGTTTAAATCGTGTACTAAACTTATTATCCCAATTATATTTTTCTTTTACTACATCCTTATCCATTCTCTTTTTCCTTTTTCATAATAAGTAAATTTATTATGAAGTAAAAGAAAAAAAGATGCAATATTATTATCACATCTTTTTAATATTTTTTAATCCTTTGGCAATGGTAAAATATTTTTCTTAAATTCCGTTTGTACTTTATTACTGTCTAAACTTTCCATAATTTTAACTATTTCGTCTTTTAATTCTGGATGTTTTTCTAACAATTTTTCATAAATTAAATAAGCAACATAACTATTTAAAACATTTGGCATTACTTGTTCAATATAAGTTGAAATAGTTTTTAATACAAATATCTTATATATTTGCTCATTATGAAAATCAATTGTAACATTTAATTGTGGAATTTCTCCTAATTGTGAAAACATTTCATTGATAGATTCTTCAGCAAACATATTTATTTTAGCAATTTTAACTTCATACATATTTTTTACTCCAAATCCGTCAATAATGAAATAGATTCTATTTTAATATCCTCATAATCCCAACAATCTTCCTCACACCAATCAATATCATCATAATCATATTTTTGCTGTCTAATAATATTACGAACTTGTTCTTCATCTTTAGCGTGAATATTTAAGTATCCAGTACAGTTACCCCTTCTAACTGCACTTAGTTCAACAGAAAATTGTGGTAAATTATATTCCTCTCCATCGGCAATACCAGTTCCAAAATATGGGTCAAAATTTTGTTGTATATATTCAGCAAATTCGCCATAATATTTACATACTTTATTTTTATTATCAAGATATTCTTTCCATTCTTTATTATTCATTATTCACCTCAATATTTTCAAATTCTTTATATTTTTCATCCTCGTATACATTACCACCAATATAAAAATCCAAACCTAACTCATTAATATATTTGATTGAAGTCAAATCAAAATCTGCATATCCTTCCAATAATTCAACTTCACCAAATTCTCTTACAATAGATTCAAAGTCAGTATCATTACCATTTTCATCAATATAAACAATAAAATCATTTTCAAAAACAGCTAAAGCACCATCTTCATATACAAGCTGATTTGGTTCAAATCTTTCAGAATGTGAAAACAAATAACCAATTGTTCTTTGTTCTCCATCAACCATATAATAAATATCATTGGCTGTTGAGGTATTTTCAGGATACAATAATTGTTTCTCTTTAGAATCATAAAATCTAAATTTAACAGGCTTTTCTCTAAGCATTTGTAAAATTCCTTATCATATAAATATTTTTTGTTTTCTTTTCTTCAATATTATAATTAAATCGTGAATAAAATTTAATTAAAATATCTTCTGGTGTTCCATAACAGTTTGAAATTAAAAGTTTGCTATTCATTTTATTTTCATCAAGCCATTTACAAAATTCTTCCATAATTACTGTACCAATTCTATTTCTACAATATTTTTCTGGAATTATAAAATTATTTAACCATACCAGTTTTTCATTTTCCCATATCGTTAAATCAAATTTAATATGAAATTGTTTAATAAAAGGATGATAAAATTTCATTTTTATTTTCCCATTGCAACAAGAATTAATGAATTAGCTTTTACTTCAACTTCTGAATTTTCAAGCAATTCACTTTCTTCATTACTATATAATGACATATCAAAATCTCTTAATTTACCTCTATGTTTAACACATTGAAGTCTGGCATTTGCATCAAATTTTTTATCTGCAACAACGTGATAACCATTTTTAGTTTCAAAAGTTTCAAGATAAAATTCACCACATAATTTCTTGACAACATTTAATACATTAACATCTTTTGTATCAACATCAAACATCCATCTACGACCATCTCGGTCAGAAGATTCAGCTAATTGAGTTACAGATGGAACAAGTTTATTAAACATTTTAACCGAAACTTGTGGTTCTTTAACGCCTAAATAAGAATCTAATTGACGATTTATAACATCACGAGCGGCTATTAATGTTTTCATTGTTGATTTTCTATCAAGTGTCATATATAAACGACACTTAAACATTTCAACAACAGTTTTCATATCTTCCTTTACACGCTCAAAATATTCTTCATTATCAACAAGCCATTGACGAACAAAACATTCTTGTTTTTCTTTATCAAGCAAAACAGGAAATTCACCATCTTTATAATCCTTTGCTCTTATTAAAGCAACAAATTTATAATAAGTTTGTTCAGGCTTCCATTGAACAACATTTTTAACTTTATCAAAATTATCAACTATTAACATTTTAATTTTCCTTTTTAATATGGTAAACGATAATTTAATTTGCCTTGGCTTTTATCTTGTAAATGAAAACTTAAAACTTTGGTAGGGTTAAAACGGCTTTCTTCATTTTTAAAATAAAATTCTAGTATGTGTTCTTTTAATTCGTTACCATTGAGATTTTCCCATTTTAATTTTACACGATTTACCTTAACAAGATTTCCTAATTTACTCCAAGTAGAACAAGAATATCCATATTTTGTCCATTCCCATTGTCGAGTAAACCAGTTACCAGTTTCAGATTTAGCAATTTCAATACGACAATTATCTGCATATCTTCTTGAATAAAATCTTACACATTTTACCATTTTTTCATCCACTTAAATGTTTACAAAGAATGTTTTTTAATAAACCAAATCAAGAAATAAATCAATCCACCCAATAGAGCAACTTTTAAAATTTCAGCAAAGAACATCAAAACAACAATAACAATGTAAATATCAACACCAATCATTGCCCATTTCTTTGCTTCATCTGGATAAGTCATCATTCTGTGAAATGCATCTCCACATTTCAATCCAAAATTAGCAACCAAACTTTTAATTTTTTCTAACATTTCTTTTATCCTTCCTAATTTCAATAATGTTATTTTCATATCCTTCATTAAGAATCTTACCTTCAACATTGTAAGTTCTTTTTACCCAATACTTTTCTCCAGCATAAGTTACTGGAGAAACACTTAATGAAAACATATTGTCATTGATTTTATCAATCAATCTTACTTTCATATGTTTAACACCATCAAAAACAGTATCTCCAATATTAACATCGTTTAAATCAATTTCTTTAATTTTAACTTTTAATCTTTTCATAAGCATCTCCATAAATTAAAAATCCTTATGTTCATAATTTAACATAAGGATTTTATTTGTCAAGGGATTTTTTATTTATTAATATAATTTTCTATGATATATTCAACCAAATCTTCTATTTTATTCAAATCAGCAAGCACCTCATCTGTCTTTACTGAATATAATTTATGGTCAACATCTTCATATAACCACCAAGTTATTAAATCATAACCTTCTGGTGTAACCAATTTTTCCATTAATGCCCCAATAACTGAATACAATTTATCATCAATACCTATTAAATCACAACATTTTAAAGCTTTATTAATTCCATCCATATAATTTGAATGTTCTTGCATTGATGTAATACAATAAATTAATGTTTCTTTTAAACTTTTTTCTTTATTAAATTTATTATCTTGTTTCGCGTTATCAAATAACTCATTTATATTAAACTCTTTCATTGTAAAATATATCTCCTGTAATTATTTCATTTGTTACATATAGCAAAAATACTTGTAAAAGTAAAAATATAAACAATAATACTGGTGGTAAATTACAAATTATCATTATTATTGTCGGTATTAAAGCACACAACATTATTAATAACGATATTAAATATGATATTATTTTTCCCTGCCAATTTATTCTTTTTTTATATTCAAATCCAAAAATTTTTGCAACCCATTCATTAAATTTAACAGTATTATTTTTTGATTGATAAATTGATTTTAAATAACGAATTTCATAATTATTAAAATAATATCTGATATTTTCTTCAACATCAACCATTTTTTCAACACAGGACATTTTATATTTCATTAACATATTATATAAATATTGCTCATCATAATCACAATTTTTTAAATCTTTTATCAAAATGTTAACAATTTTTTTATGTTCTTTATTCATAAATCTTATCCTTTGAAATTTTAAGGGGGGTTGTTCCCCCTTAAAAGAAAGTTAATTATTTATTTTCTTCAATAAACTTTTCCATATCTTCCAACGAAGAAAATTCATTAACATCAACCAATGGTACAAATTTTTCAATCAATTCAGATTTTGCTTCTTCTTTAATAAGCTCATCCTGATATTTTTCTTTAATTTCATCAATATTGAATGTATTATCAGTTCCATCTGGCATATACAATTCTCTATTTAATTTATTACTTGCTTTTCTCATTTCAACACTATCTTTATTAGATTTAATGATAGCAATATCACTTTTTTGTTTTTCAATAAGTAAATCATACTGCAAATTCTGATTTTCAAACCTTGTAATAGTATCTTCACAATTTTTCAAACAACTATTTGTATCATTCATAATTGCTTTATTTGTATTCAATTGAATAGCATATTTAGCAAATAAAATTTTATCATTTTTATCTTTAGCTTTTTCAAGATTATCTAAAATCTGTTCTCGTTCCGTTGACAATTTTTTCAACTTATTTTTATAACTGGCTCTATTGGCAACATACTCTACCAATGAATCCATATTTTCTTTTCTTTTCATTTCAAAATCTGCTTGTTTCTTCTGCAACAATTCAATTTGATATTCTGCCCGAAGTGTTTTATTAAGTTTAATAATTCCAAATGTTAGCAATGAAACAATAGTTCCAAGGATATTCAAAATATGATTAAACAAACTTTTAATTTTATTCATTATTTTTCTCCATAGTATTAAATTATATACAATATTTTTATAACATTATTTTATCATTTGTCAAGATAAAAGAAAACAAAATCACAATATTTTTTAAAATTTGAAAATTTTTGATAATTTTCCTTAATATTTTCTAAAAAATTATCAATCCCATCTAAATGTATTTTATGAAACGGAAATTTTGTATTTTTTAATTTTCCTTTATTATATTGAGATATACGATATTCATTTATTGCATAAAATATATCTGAAAAATTTTTATCAATAATTGATTTAACCAAATCAATTAACAATTTTTCAGAATTTGATAATTTTTCAAACTTAACTTCTTTTTTAGTTTCTTTAATTTCTGTTTTATCTACCCAAATAGTTGGCTCTGTCGTCCATACATTATATCCATTTAATGTCTGAACAGTATTTGTATATGATATTGGATGATATTTTAAATTTTCATAATTAGAAACAATATATTTTAATTTTTTATCTGATGCAAATAAAGTTAAATCAGATGCAATTCCCATTCCTTTATATTCGTATTCCATATAAGGATTATCATTTTCATAGCTATTAAATTTATATTGATATTTTACCAATATAAAGCAGATACCACAAAAATTAATTGTTGGGTTTCCCCATACATTATTTTTTACATCAGAATTTGTTTGAATAACATCAAAACATACGTTTTTAATATCTTCTAAATCTGGTTTTAGGTAGGGAATACTAGCCGTACCTAAAACCATACGATGTTCAAAAATATCACTTCTCATTAATTAACCTTTAATTATATTCAGTTGTTTCACCTTTACGAAGTTTATATGCTTCTGAAACTGATTTCAAAAATACACGACCAAGTTCTTCAACATATCTTTCATTCAAAGGACGAATAACAACACCTTCTCTAATTTGGTCTTTATTTTTACCAAGAGTTGTTTTACCACTTGTCAATTCCATAACTTTATCAAAAGAATATTCACCAATATACAATGAAGGAACACGTTCAATTCCAAGTTCTTCAGCAAATGATTTACATTCTTCATAATTCAGAAAACGACCCTGACGAGGTTTGCCAACATATACATCAAACAAACGATACCCAATGTGTCCATTTTCCAAACCATATTTCAAATCCTGCATACCATATGTTTCGCCAAACAAAGTCAACATATCAGAACTTTTATACAATTCAGAATTAATAACTTTTTCTTCAATATTATTAAGCTTAAATGCTCTAACATAATAAGAATTTGAGTTAGAAAGATTATTTTTAAAGAATAAACCTTTATCTCCCTGACCCTTTGAAGCAATATAAATATCTTTATTTTCACCAAAAGTTTCTTCATTTACATTACCTTTAGTAAAGATAAAACGAGTTTGAGTTCCGTGAATTTTTTCTGTTACCTCAAACATTTCTCCTTCAACAAAAGCATCCATATACTTTTGAATAGGTTCAACATCATAAGGAACAACAATTTCAGTTCCACCATTAAAAATTTCACCACTCATTTTTGCAGGAATTATTGGTTCATATTTTGTAATTCCAAGAAAATCTGCAACATCTATTCCTTCAACAGCAGGCGTAAAACCAACATATCCTTCTGTTGATTTTTCCTGAAATACGAATTTAGTATTTTCATCATATCCATAAGATTTAACAACTTCATCAACACTAAATCCTTCTTCATATTCTCTCATTGTCAAGCAAGGATAAAGAACACCTTCAGAAAAAATTCCACGAAGTTTCAATGGTTTTACTCTGTTTCCTTCTTTACCAGCAAGAATACCCTTACCTTTTTCTTCATTCCAAAAATCCATTTTCTTAAGCAACCATTCAGGAAGCAAAGCATTTTCTGGAATATAGACAACTAAATCTCCAATATCATAACGGTCAGAACCATCTGGTAATTTATTAGAAATGCAATTATATCCACCAATATTATAAATTGTCAAACGGTCAGCATTAGGATGATTTGCTTTTTTTTCAATTTTAACAACTTTACATTCAAAATTTGCCATAAATTTTTCTCCATAAATATTAACTATTATTTTGAGTTTTTAAGATTATTTTTAATTACATCATTAATTATTTTTTCAAGAATAATATCTTTATTATCAGTAAATTCATTAACACTATATATAAGATTTGAAGGTACTTTGAAATTTTCTGTATTATTCTGCACTCCAAAACATAATATATTATTAACTATACTAATTTCAGAAATAAGATATTTTTTTAAATGTTTTTCTAAATCATTTTTATAAATTAATTTTTTTACTTGTAATTCCAAATTATCTGTTAATTCTTCCAAACGATAAACGCCATATTTCCAATCTAAAGGAATTACATAAACTTCATCGCCAATTTTAAGATTTTTATGTTTATCATTTTCCAATATAAATTTATATTCATCATACATATTATATTCATAAAAATGTTCTTGAATAATTTTTAGAAAATCTTTATATGCATAACAAATAAATTTATCTTTCAAAATTAAATTATCTTGACGTGGAATATAACATAAACTTTTTCCAAATTCTCCATTTGTAACAGTCATATCATATTTAAATAATCTTGCTTCATAAGATAAAATACAATTTTTATTTTTATCAATATATAAAATATGTTGCAAATCTTCTAATTTAGCATACATTTTATTAAAATGATTACTTTCCAAATAACTATTATAAATGTCTACCAGAAAATCTTCTGGTGTTTTTTCAATTTCATTATATACAGGGCAATCATTAGTTATTGCAGGCATATCATCACTTTTTACAGTATATTGAATCATCGTTTTTTCCTCAATTTCAGTTGTTAAATTTTTATAATTTCTAATATAATGTGGTGAAGTAGAATATAAAGTTTTATATGTATTATTATTTTTTCCTGATAATACTAAACATTTATAAACATACATATTTTCTTGTTCATTCCATTTACAATCCACAATTTCTATTGTTTGTTGCATATTTTTATTAATATCCAACTTCGTTCCAATTTTTAATGGATGTTTTAATGCCGAAAATACTGCTAATTCATCACTCATCTTTATCTCCCAATATTTCAATAATATCTAAATTCCCTTCCCAACCAAATGTTTCATCAATAAAATTAACAGATACACCGTCAACAATACTTGCAATGATATATTCTTCATCGGAAATTTCTCCTCTTAACCATTGAAGATATAAATCATTCCATTCTCTTTCATTCCACGGCTTAGGATTAAATGATTTCTCAAATCTTAAAACATTATCTTTATCTATAAATGTTGGAACACTTATAATTATACCTGATTTCTTAAATTTTATTTTAGTATTCATTATTTGATATTCCTCTTATCATAAATTTTTTATCAATACTAATCCCATTTGAATCAAAATAAGTATTAAAATTTGGACTCATTAAATAAAACAATCCGCCTTTAACTTGTTCAATTTCTGTTATGTTAATTATTTGTGAACTCTTTGTATTTGTTTGCTTAATTTTAATTTTCTTAATATTATTATCCATAATTGTTTTAAAAATTCCTTGCCGATAACAACCATATTTTAATTCATTTGATGTTACAATAGAGCTTTTTTTTCTATTACAATCAAAACACATAAATTGCAAATTATTCATTGTATTAGAGCCATTACAAGAACGAGGAATAATATGGTCTTTATTAAAAAACTTAAAATTATCATTATCAGAAACGCACGGAAGTAAAATATAAATTGGTTTATCGTTAATTTTTGATAATGAATCAATTAATGCATAATGTGTAAATGTTCTACCACATTCTGGGCAAGTATCATTAAAAAGTGAAAGTAATGAAATTTGTGTCATAACATTTACAATCATACTATTGTTCATAATAGATACTAAATGCCGTTTATCATTTTTACTTGAAGACAATGAATTTAAAGACCTTGTTGCCAGTACATCCAATTTCTCAAGAGGTATTGTTTTTATTAACTCTCTCCCTTTTTTCTTTGTAATCAATTGAGCAATTTCAATTTCAGCCATTAATAAATTCCTTTCAGTAATAAAAAATGCTCTATACACAAAATATAGAGCATTTATTTTTATTGTCAAGAACTTTTTACCATTTGATAGTAATTATTTTCTTATCTTTTTCAATTTCAGTTTCATATCCAACTTTATTTAACTGGTCAACAACTTTAACAATAACTTCATTAAGTTCTTTATTTGTCAACATAAATACTGATGGAAAATTAATTGAATCAAGCCATACAACTAATTTATTTTCGTTAGTATGTACTGCAACATATACTAATTGTGTATCAATACATTTAATAATTTCATCAATAGCTCTATTAATATTAGTATTTGATTTTTGTTTTTTCCTTAATTCAGAAGCCGTAATAATTTTACTTTCATAACATTTATTATTTTTGGTAACATTAACAGGAGAATCAACCAGCATCTTTTTCTCTTTTTTAGATGGCTTATATTCTTCATTTTTTTCAGATGGCTTATTATGTTCATCATTTAAAAGTGAATTAAGCAATTCATCAAAAGAAGTTAAATCACCAATCAAGTCATCTATATTAACATCATCTTCATTACTATCAACGCAACAAGAACATCCACAATGACATTTTGATTCATCATTATTCTGTACATCTTCTAGCATATCATCAAGCAACAATGGAACGTGCAAAACAATAGTTGTAACGTCATCATTGAATGCATTTTTATTTTCTTTCATTTATTTTCTCCTAATTTTAATCAATAAAAAATTCATTTTCTTGTGAATATTTAATATTCAACAAGCAAAAAGCTTCATATGCAAATGTATAAAAATCAACATCAAATTCTTTTTGAACTTGTTCCATAATTCTTTCACATTCATAAGAACCATTCATAAGTGTATATTTAACTTTTAATTTTCCTTCTTCAAAAATATAATACTTCTGTGGAACAATATTATATTTTTGAATAAAATCAAGTAATTTTTCTTTATCCATTTTTTAACCTCTTTTTATTATTTTAATATAATCGTTAAACAAATAAATGTCAAGGATTTATTTTACTTAATGTCTCCACTTGTCATCATTAATTGATTTATATATACAAAACATCATAAATGAACATATTATTAATAAACCCAAAATAAATTTAAATTCAACAATCATAATTCATCCATAATGTTTCAATGGCTGTTGAGCCTGAATTTGGACTTTCAAAAGATACTTTTTTAAATTTAGAATCTAAAATTTTATATATTTCATTATCATATCCTGATAATAATATTTTACCTTTAAATGTTAATAATTTTTCACACAGTTGTAAATGTTGTTCATCGGTCATCTCACATTCATACAACTGATTTGATAATCTTGTTTCTTTAACATATGGTGGGTCTAAATACATAAACACATTTTCTTTATTATATTTGTCTAATAAATCAAAAATATCTCTATGTTCAATGATAACTGAAGATAAACGATTATGTATTTCTGGCAACTTATCAATCATTGAAAGAAAATCAGATGTCGATTTACTCATATTTCTTCTAACTATCATTGTTGTAGAAAAACCACCGACACCGTTAAAAGATGACCTATTTACATATAAAAATTTATAAGCTCTATCTTCTAAACTTAAATTTGTTTTTAAATCTTTTTTATATTCTTCTCTTAATTGTGCAGAATATACTGCCAAGTCCATTCTTTCTTTTAATTTAAGAAACATTTCTTTATCTGAAAGAACTTTAAATAAAGAATAAACATTTTCTCCCAAGTCATTATAAACTTCAAGAGCTGTTTTATCTTTTTGAAATAAAACAGATGCTCCGCCACCAAAACCTTCTACATAAATATCATACTCTTTTGGAAAATGATTAATAATTATATTAGTCATATATGATTTTCCCCCATAATATTTAATTGGTGATTTCATTTAATGTTTCCTTAATTTTTAAAATTAATTTATATAAAAATTTATGAAAAATGTTTTTATTTTCAATCTTATTTTGTTGAAATAATTTATAATAATCATTAAATATAGATGATTTTCTGGATAATGTTAGCCATCCTTTATTTTTCATAATTTTATTAACCAATATCATTGGTTGATATGTACAAATTAATTCATTATAACATATATCAACTAAATTATCAATTTGTAAACTTAAATAATTTGAAAAATTATAAGTTGGTTTTTCTAAAACATAATCATTAAATTGACTTACTAATTCATTAATATAATCTTCTAAATTCTCACATTTACCTTCTAAAATTTCATTTAATTTATCATAATTAATACGAATTTTAATCTTATTAATATCATTACATATATTTGATTCAATAACATTTGTTGATATTCTTGGAATATATACTAATACATTAATTTTTTTATTTAACTTAATTGAAGCATATGCCGAAAATTCTTTTCTTAAATAAGAAATAAAACGACTAATCAAAATGGAATTTATTTTTTTTCCAACAAACTTTTTATTAATTTCATTGAATAGCTTTTCAATAAAATTATCATAATCAGAAATATCTGCTAAGTATAATGTTGAAACTTTCATATCAAAATCCTATTTGTCATTATTTATATTTTCAATTCTCTCCTTAGCGATATTAAAATAATTTTCATCTAACTCAATTCCAATGAAATTTCTATCCATTTCTTTGCAAACAATACCACACGTTCCGCTTCCCATAAAAGGGTCAAGAATTGTATCATTTTCATTTGTAAAATTTATTAAAATTTTTTCAATTAATGATTTTGGAAAACCTGCTTTAATAAATTTATTTCTTTCACGTTTAATTTCCCAAACATTTGATTCAGTCCCTCTGGCAAATTTTGCACAATCAAATGCTCTATTATATGGTTTATTATTATCAAATACGATGATAAATTCAAATTGACTATTTAACATACCAACTTGCATTGCAGGCTGACTATAACCTTTATCCCAAATAATAATCTCTTTAATTTTATCGGCAAAATAACCCATTAATTGAAATAATGCTATTTTATTACCTGTTATCATTTGTATATTATAAAATATCAAATCAGAAACTTTTAATGCCTTTTCAATAAATTCTTTTTGAAAATTAAAATAATCTTCCATTGAAAGGTCATCATTATAATTTTCATACTTTGTCGAAAATTCTATTTTATGGTTTTTATTATTACACCGAGAAATATATTTTCCTTTCATAATTCTTAAATTCATATTATAAGGTGGAGATGTAATAATACAATCCACCCTACGATTTTTTAAAATAAAGTCATCTAAAGTAGATAAACAATTATCATTTATTAATTCAATATTACTCATTTCCAATAATTTCTGTAAATCCATTTTCTTTAATTAATGTTAACAATTTAGGAGATTGATTAATTAAAGTATCATTATGCGTTACCAACATAATATTTTTATCATTTTTACGCTGTAAAGCATTAACAGTCATCTCAACTCCAGATGTATCTAAACCTATACGGTCAATTACTTCATCCATTGCAAATAAATTAATTTTGCAATTATTTAAAGTTTCCCAAACATCTCTAAAAGCCAAAGTTAAAGCTAATGTTATTCTGCCCATTTCTCCAGTTGATACATAACCATATTTAATACCCATATATTCAATTGTAATTGACATATCACTATTAAAAGAAATAACGTGTAAAGAACCAAGTTGTTCAAGATATTGCATAATTTTAGAATTCAAAAATTCCAAAGACTTTTCTAAAATTGTGGTTCTAATAAATGATGATGGACTGTTTAATAATTTAAGCAATACTTCTTGATGCATTAAATCATCTTGAATATTTTTTAAATTAGTATCATCTAACACTTGTAAATTATTTTTTAATTCTTCAATTGATTTTTCTTGTTGCTCAAATGGATTTGTTAATAATTGATTTTTTAAACTATTAATTGTAACATTCAATGATTCTAATTTTGCCTGATGCTGTAACGCTTCTTGAATATTAGAATAATGAGTAATAGGCTTAATTCCTAAATCAACAATAACAATTTTTTTCTCTTGCTCTTTTAATTCAGTATATTCTTTTACAGTTTCTTCCAATTTAATTTTTAATTGATTTAATTCATTTTCCTTTTCTAATAAACTATTCATATTATTAAAAGATACTGGTTTAAATTCAAAAGTTCTTGGAACAAACGAATTTAAAAAATGATTTGTTTCTAAAATCTCCATATCAATTTTATGATATTCATTTCTTAATTTATCCAGTTCATCTTTCTTTTCTTCTCTTAATTTATTAACAGCTTCAACAGACATTGGATGCCCGCAAGTTGGACAAATATCTTCTTTAATATTTGCTAACTCCGTTTCTTTTTTTTCAATTTCTTTAGCAATTCTATGAAAATTATAATCAAGATTTTGCTCTTTAAATGTCTTTCTTGTTTTATATTGATTTTCTTCAATACTATATTTTATCTGTTCTGCATTTTCAATTTCATTATGCAAAATATTTTGTTTTTCAGTTACAAAATCATATTTTAGCAAATCATTAATTCTAATTTGATAATTTTTTATAAAAATTTCTTTTTCAGAAATTTGCTTATTTAAAGAATCTTTCAGTTGCTGATTTTGTTGGTTCACCCCCTCTTGCTTTAAATAATTTTCAAGCAACTGAAAGTTTTTAAGTTCTTCATCAATATCAATCTTTTTCATTTGAAAAATTTGTTCTTCAGCAATTTTAATTTGTTGTGAAATTCCTAATTCCCATTTTTCTTTTGCAACATTCATATCTGAAATTTGCTTATTAATTGACATTAACAAACTATCATTTTGAGTTTTAATAGTATTATATTTAAACTGTTCATTATTAAGTGAATTTTTTGTTTCTTTAATAAGAGCCTTTAAACACTCAATCTTTTCAGAAATAATATTAATTCCTAAAATATGCTCGATAATATTCTTTTGATTAGCAGTTGTTTGGTCAGTAAAGATAGGAACTTTACAAGATAAACATACAATTTGATTGTAAATATCTTCATTCATTCCTAATACTTTTTCTATTTCTTTTTGCGTTTCCCTTGAATCTCCTTGTGATTCATCTGAAACAACTTGGTCGCCATTTTTTAAGAATTTTAAAAAATTTGGAGAACGACCTCTTTGAATAGTATATTCTATTCCATTTTTTTCAAATACAAGAGTAACAACCATATTTTTTTTATTAATATTGTTAATTAAATCACCTAAAGTAATTTTATTACCAATTGATTTTCCAAACATTGCATAATGCAATGCTTCAAAAATGGTTGATTTACCAACACCATTACGGTCTGATGATGAATCAGATTTATCTCTATTCATACCAACAATAACTTGGTATAATTCTTTATTTAAAGGAATCGTTTCTTCAACATTTCCAAATGATAAAAAATTTCTTAAAGTAATAGATTTAAATTCTAAATTCATATGTTATACCTCTTATATTTTCTATATTATAATTAAAATCTGTTAAAAAATCATTATATAAATCTTAAATTTTTAGTTTTAACATTTATATTCTTCTTAACTTTTTCCAAATACTTCATTCAATTGTCTATTTACACGATAAAATGTTGTACATTTTGGAATATCTTTTAATCTTTTAGCTCCAATATAAGACATCGTACTTCTCAATCCGCCTTGAATTTCCTGAATAACATTTTCAACCGAACCTTTATATGGAACTTCAACAACTTTACCTTCAGATGCTCTGTATTTTGCCATTCCACCCCAATGCTTTTCTTGTGCTAATTGAGATGACATACCATAAAATTGTTTAAATTGTTTAATTTCAAATTTATATCTTGGTTCATCAAAAATAGGTTCATCATATTCATCATAACCTGATGGAAGTATTTCATTAGATTTATAACATTTAGTAATTAATTCTCCAGCAGATTCATCTGTACCTGCAAACATTCCACCAATCATTACAAAATCTGCACCAGCACCAAATGCTTTTGCAACATCACCAGCACAAGTACAACCACCGTCAGCACAAATTAATCCACCTACACCGTGTGCGGCATCAGCACATTCTAAAATTGCAGATAACTGCGGTCTTCCAACACCTGTTAATTTACGTGTGGTACAAACTGAACCAGGCCCAATTCCAACCTTAACAATATCTGCACCATTAAGAATTAAATCTTGTGTCATATCACCAGTAACAACATTACCAACCATAATTAATGAACTTGGAAATTTATTTCTAACTTCACGAACAAATTCAATTAATTTTGGTATATAACCATTAGCAATATCAATACAAATTTTATCAATTTGTGTTCCAGATTCTAAATAACTAAACACCTTTTCTTTATCATCTTTTAATCCAGTAGAAATAAAAGTAAAAGAATTATATTCTGAATCATCATCCATATAATTAGTTGCCATATATGAACGCAATTCTGTTTCCTTATAATGTTTATGCAAACAAGTAAATGCTTTATATTTTTGTAAAACATCATTCATTTTAAAAGTTCCTGTGGTTGCCATATTTGCCGCCATAATTCCACAAGATTTAATTGTTTTTGGATAGTATTTAAATTTATATTCTCTAATTATATCCGCTTCACTACGTGAATTTAATGTTGTTCGTTTAGGTCTAAACAATACATCACAAAAATCCAATTCCACACTATCTCTTATTTGAGTCATTAATTTTCTCCTAATTTTATAATTGTATAATTACATTTTTTCAAATCATCAAAATATATCATTGATAATTCATCTTTTCTGCCTTTTCGTGTATATCTATGATATAATGCATCTTTAGAATATAATGCAATTCCTTGATTGCAAATATTTTCACAAACCTTTGCTAATTCTTGTGTTTCTACTAAATAAAAACAATTTTCATCTGATTTATGAAAAGCTATATAATCATTTTCTCCATATAGCCAACCATTTTTTCCTTGAACATTTTTAAATTCAACCCATAATATATCATTATTTGTTGATGTATCATTTCTATTAACTTTTTTAGAAGCCTTTACATCTATTTTAATATCTTTATTGAGCTTTTCACTATTAATGATAAAATCAATATGTTTATATTGTTCAGATAATGTTGCTTTACGATACTTTCGTTGGTGTTCTTTAAGCCAATTTTCAAACAAATCTTCGGCAGTTTGCCCCATTCTTGCGGATTCTCCCGTATAATCCTTTTTATTAATATACATAAATCTTTTTTAATCCTTAAAATAATTATTAACACATTCTATAAAAGCTATTATCATTAATGTCAAGAATTTATTTCTAAATTCTTATATATTTCAATTAATTTTGAATTATTAATATTTTCCATTGTCAATTCATTTAGCAATGAAACAATTAAATCTTCAATGTTAGAAATATGTTCCAATGATTCATCTTCAACGATTGATTTTGCTAACTCTAACTCATTTGGATAAATGAAACAATCAACTATGTTAGGTAAATTTTCTAATTCTTCTTTTAATTGATTAACTTCCATTTGTTTCATTTGTACATCATTAATCAATTTTAAATACATATTATTACTAAATTCAATAGAATTTAATTTACTAATTGAAGTTGTACAATATTTTGGAGCATTTTCCCATTCAAAATACTCTAATTCATTTTTATCTGTATCTAATATTGCAAATCCTTTATTATGCCAATCATTAACATCAGAAAAATCGTGTGAAAAGCAATTACCAATATATGTAATATTATTTTTTTCTTGCCGTAAATGAAAATGTCCAGACAAAATTCTTTTTGGCCCTTTATAATTTTCTGGATTATATTCGCCTTCTTTTTTAATCAATTTATTAAAAGAAAATGATGGAATTTCAAAATGACCAAATACATAATCAGGATTATATTTTTTAATGTAACTTTCTAATTTTTCTTCATTAATTAACCACGGCAAAAATAAAAACTTTTCATTTTCCATATATATAGGTTCTTCAACAATATTAACTCCTATTTCTCCTTCTGGAACAAATATACTGCTAACATCTCTCCTATCTATATAATATAAATCGTGATTTCCTAAAATTAAATATGAATTACCACGTCCAATACTACCGAATTTATATAACCCTTCAATACCATATTTTAATGTTTTAACATTTATAGAATTTCGGTTATGAAACCAATCTCCTAAAAATATTGCTCCATCAATATCATTCATTTTAGATGTTTTTTCTTCAACAAAATTAAGAAAATCTAAACATTCTTTATTAAAGTCATCTTTATTTCCTTTATTTCCAAAATGAATATCTGTAAAAATTATATATTTCATATTTTACCTCTATTTTAATATGAAAAACATTACCATTAAACAATAAGTTTGTCAATAAATATCTTTATATAAGGATTTTTTATGACAATTACAGGTTATACAACAATAAATGATGAATGGGAAATTTTGATTGATAAAGAATTAGCTAAACACGATTTATTAATTAGAATTTATACAACCAAAGGTGAATGCGATTGGAATCCAAATTTTGGTACAACAATTCGCAATCGTTTATTTCAACCAAAAACAATACAAGTAAGAAATGACATTCAAAATGAACTAATTGAAACCTTTCAAGAAGAACCTCGTTTTACTTTATTGGATATTAACCCAATTGATATGGAAAAAGGGTGGGTGTTTGATTGTACAGTTAGCTATTTAGATGGATTGCCTGAAAGTTGGAATTTAGATATAACTTTAGAAAAATTTAATAATCCATCAACTGGTGTTTATCCATTAGGAGAAAATTAATGAAACTTTCATATTTTAATAAAATACATTTAGGAAAAAAAATTAATATTAATAATATTCATTTTAGTTCAATATTAAATGAATCCCTTTTAGATGTCCGTCAAAAAAATGCTTCAAATTTATCTGATGAAGAATTTAAATATTTAATTTCATTTGACCCTGTTTTAGGAAATATCCAAAATTTATCTAATGATGTCTTAGCTTCAACACCTGAAAATTATAGTCGTTGGTTATTAAAAATGAATAAAATTGGAGAATTAAAAAATATATCTCCAGAAAAAATGCAACAATATCTTAAAGCATTTACTCAAGCAAAAAATAGAAGAAATTTATTACCTAGTAATGATATTAATAGTTATAAAACAATTGATGAATTAAAAAATGCATTATCAACTGCCAAAGACAATCTAACTGCTAATCAAAAAAATAAAGATGCTAAAAGAAACCAAAAAGAATTACAAGGTGAAAAAAAGCCTGGTATGTATATGGACGGTGCTGTTGAGTTATTATTTAATGGAGATAATTGGGAAGTTTGGACACCTCATACTTATGAAGGTTCTAAAGCATTAAGACGAGGAGCATCTTGGTGTACTGGCGGTGATAATTGTTTATATTATGATAATTATACTGCTGATGGAACTTTATATGTTATTATTAATAAAGATAATCAAAAAGAAAAATTGCAATTATTTGTCCCTGATGAATATCAAGGCAGAGACCGTGAATTTAGAGATGCCAATAATGATTCTGTTAAATTTAGAGAATTTGTACACGAAAATCCAGAATTATTAGATTTCTTTTTAACCCAAGAAGATGTAACTAATTCATATAAAAATCTTGAAGACCCTTCAGAAGACGATGAATGGGATGAAGACAGAGAAAATGATATTGCATATGAATATGATTTAACACGTACAGATGTTGGAGAAATTGCTTTACAGATTTCTTATTCAACACTATTAAGACACAACTATTTAACTGATATTAATGATTATAAAGAAATGGCAATGAATGGTTATTTAGATTATCCGAGTGGTTATAACGTTTCTAAATTTTACAAAAAAGCTATTCAAGATATAAGTTTTGTTGAAGATGTAAATTGGGAAGATACACAATTAAAAACATTATATAAATTTTATCTTAAAGAAAATAGTTTATCATCTGATGATATTGATTTTGAAAAATTTTTAAATACTTTATTTAATACAAATGATTCAAAATATAATGATAAAAATCTTGAAAAATGGTTTTCATCTAAAGATAATAAATGGGAAGAATTAATTTATAAAAAAATTTCAAAATCTACATTTAATCAAGTTATTGATGAATATGTTTATGACCAATTACGTAAGTTCGGCTGGACACCACCATCACGTTCCAAATATACTGATTATGAATATAACTTCATATATACATTATATGATTGCCATAGTGTCGAACAATTTTATCGTGAATATACAAATAATGGTCAAAAATCATTAAATGAAGTTTATGATGATTTAAATCTTTACATTGATGAAGAAGAAGGAGATATTTCAATCAATAATATTGATTTTTCTCAATATGGAACAGAATGGTCAAAAGAAGATGCAGGTGACATTTTAGATATTTTTATGTCAATACCAGAATATAATAAATTTATTGAAGAAGATGATGATGAAGAAAATGATGAAATTGAAGAAGTTTTAAGAATTTCAGGAGTAATATTATAATGCAAACACAAGTTTTATTAGATAATATGAGTGGTAAAACAGATTTTGTTGGTAAAGCTGTTAAAGCAGTTGCATACAATTTACATAAAACCAATAAAAGAAGTAATACTATCGTCATTCATACAACAAATTTTACTGGTAGAATTTGGTTAGAAGGTTCATTAAAAAATGAACCTAAAGAAGATTTGGATTGGTTTATTATTCCTTTAACTAATGAAACTCCATACATTGAATATTCTAATTATAATCCAATACTTGTTAAAAGACAAGCTGATTATTATAATATTAATGGTTCATATGTTTGGTTAAGAGCAAAATTAGATAGAAGTTATCTGCCATTGGTTCGTTCTCCATTTGCACCATTTGATATAAAATCTAAAACATATATTATGAGTTCAAAAGTTGATGATGCAACATATACACACGCACCTTACCCAACATCAAATTTAAATCCACAATATGACCCAGCATATTATGAAAATTGGACACCAAATTATACTCAAGCATATGATAGAAGAATGTCTTTATCAGTCTTAGGAAATGTTGAAAAAATTATGTTATGTTATTAAGGATTATGAATGTATCGTGGCAAATATAATAATTTAATTAAAGAACTTGTTAAAGAATCTAAAAATGATTTAAATAATAATTTAAATGATAATTTTTGGAAATGGTTTGGCAATTCTAAAATCGTAGATGAAAATGGCAATCCATTAATTTGCTATCACGGAACAAATAACAAATTTAATTCTTTTAATAAATCAATAAATGGTCATTTTGGTGCTGGAATTTATTTTACTCCTAATTATAGTGTTGGAAAATCTTATGGTTCTAAATTAAAATCTGTTTATTTAAAAATGGAAAATCCTCTTTGGTTTAATAGAGATATGCCAGAAGAATTAGAAAAAGCTGTTTATTTTAGAAATAAAGAATTATTAAAAGATTATGATGGTATTATTGTTGGATTTCCTGAAAATGGTATGGATTTTGTAAGTGAAATAATTGTATTTGAGCCAAATCAAATTAAATCAATTGATAATAATGGTGATTGGAATCCCAATAGTAATAACATATATGAATCTTTTGTTAAAGATTATTCAGAAAATCCTATTCTTTATTATACATCTTCTGAATCTGAAGCTAAACAAATGATTTCAACATTATTAACCAAAAACCCTGTTCGTGGAATATATGATTTAAAACATAAAATTTATATTTTTGGCGATGCATATAATGTTATTCACGCAGATTTAATTGAAAAAATGAAATTATATGGAAAAGAGCATTTGTCATATCCAATTGTTGATAAAGAAATTTATGAATATCTGGATAAAAATTGTGCAATGTTTAAAGTAATTGATGAAACTGATTATAAATCCTTTTCTCGTTCTGATGGATATAAATATGCTTTTATTGGAAAATTAGATGATAATCAATATGTTATTTTTAGAAATAATGAATTAGCTCCATCTTATTATAATGCTCCAGATGAACTTAAAAAAATGCAACAAGTTCCATTATTTAAAAATATTCAATTTAAAAAATATGATATAAGAGGAGTTGGATTAAATACAAAAGACCAATTACCTCAAAGAATGGTTGATAATTCAAGTAACATTATGGAAGATTATGATTATATTGATGATATTGAAGTATTATTAAATCCCACAAAAAAAGAATTTAATGATTTAGTAAAAAGAAATAAATGGTATCGTATTTTATTATCAAATACAGGAATTGCTATATGGTCAGCCGATACTCCATTACTTCATCATCAAGTTGAAGAAGAATATGATGTTAGAAATACCAAACATTTATTTGCATATAATGGAAATGTATATTTTCAAGATTATAATTTTAAAAAAAATGATGGTTATACTGATGATGACAAAAAATGGTTTATAGAACAAGCAAAAAAATTAGATAATAATTCAATATTAAAAACTTATTTTCCTAAAATACATATGGAACAAGATACTATTGATATGTTTAATAATAAAATTGTTATTGAATACTTCTTATTAAAAAAGAATGTTCTAACAGAAAATAAATTAACAGAAATACAAGAAGATATTAAATATATTATGTCATCTGATGCTATATTATTCAGTTGTGACCCAGCATCATATGAATTTATGTTAAAATGCTTTAAACAAGGACAAAAAACTGAATATTTTTATTTTAATTTTTATAAAAATAAACCAAAATTTATTAACTTATGTCGTCATTTATTATCACGTTTTAATGATACAAAAGTTACAGGAACAGATGAAAGCATTAAACAAAAAATATCAAACTATGACGGTCAATCAATTTCCAAAGAAGGCGTACAAGCAATATTAAATGGATATTATGGAAATAATATTAAAGGCATTTTTCTTTAATCTGATTTTTATATAATTTAATAAAAGATTCAAATTCTGCTATGATATATCTATTTCCATTATTATAATATATTGAATGATTTCCCAATGAATCATCAATATCTATTATTTTTTCAGGAATAACTATGTAACTTCCAACACGATTTATTTTAAATACAATAAACCAAATATTATTATCCTCTACAATAGTAAGTTGTTGTTTTATCCAATCATCTAATAAAGGGATTGATTTATTAATTAAAAAATGATGAAAAGGAAAATCTTTATAAAATTTACATTCTATTATAAGTTTACCATTAAATGAATCAGGACAAATTATATCTCCTTGATTATTCCAAACCTGCGAATCTGATAATATCTGCTTTCTATAAATATTATTACCACCAATATATGAACCACTACCGCTAATATTTCTATTAAAATGCTCATTAAAAATAGTAGTTAAAAATTTGGCAACTTCTCGTTCAAATGAATTACCTTTATTTTTCGCTGGACTTGTCATATTTTTCCCCATAGTATTTAATCATTTTATTTATTGCTTCTTGTTCACCTAAAATTTTTGAGTATTTACTGATATACATTCTTAATGTTGCATATTTAACATTTAATAGTTCTGATAATTCTTTTAAATTATACATCTTTTCATTAAAAAATATTAAATGCTGATTTCTTTTCATATTTGACATTTTACAAATATTTTTTAATTTTTCTTTTGCTTCATTACTTGCTTTCTTTCCTAATTTAGCTTGTCTTATTTTTTCTCTGGTTTCTAATGATACAATTTTACCTTTATTACCTTCACCAATTTTCCTTTTTGTTTCTTCCGAATGTGTTCCTATTGTATTTCCACCATTTTCAATATTATATCCAAAATTATTGTTATTACTATTATATACTTCTGTTATTAATTTAATCTCTAACATATTTGCATCATTATGATTTAATTTATCGTATAAAATTTCTTTTTTAACATTTTCCCACCCATATTTTAAAATAGCATTATATACTTTAGGGCAATTCTTATAACCTTTTCCTTGAAATCCCCATCTTTTTTGAATTTCTTGCTTAGTTTGTCCAATATATACTTTTCCATTTGGGAATATTAATTTATAAATTTTATATTCATTCATATGTTTATTTATTCTATTTTCTTATTGAATGTAAGTTATTAAATAATTTATTATACCTTCAATAAATATTATTATAACATTATTTATATTGGATTTTTTATGAAACTTGAAGATTTAAATTTAAAAGAAGATACAATAAAATTTAGTGATACATTAAATACTGACATTTGGAAAAAAGATGAATTAAAACCTCAAGTATATAATAAACTTATGCAAATTGCAGATGCTTTTATTCAATATTTAGATTTATCACTTGATATTGCTGATATTCAATTTACAGGCTCAATGGCTAACTTCAATTTTAATAAAGATTCTGATATTGATTTGCATATTATTGTTAAATTTAGTGATTATGATATTAACATAGAATTATTACAAGATTACTTTAATGCTAAAAAAACAATTTTTAATGCAAACCACGATATTACAATTTATGGTCATCCCGTTGAATTATATGTAGAGGATGCTTCAAAACCTGCTGAATCAGGCGGAAAATATTCTTTAAAATTTGATAAATGGATTAAAAAACCTGAACAAATTACAAAAGAAGTAGAAGATGTAAAAGATTCACCAAAATATAAAGACTTAGTTTTACAAATTGATAATATTTTATCATCTGAATATAATACTGAAGAAGCCAATGATTTATTAGATAATTTATATTCAATGAGAAAAGAAGGATTAACAACATCGGGAGAATTATCTGAAGAAAATCTTATTTTTAAAAAATTAAGAAGTAATGGTTTTATCCAAAAACTTCGTGATTATATTACAAAAAATTATGATAAAAATTTATCATTAGAAGAATCTGTATTAAATGAAGATATTCAGCAAGATTCACAATATAGAATATTAGCAAACAAATTAGCTAAACTTTGTATTAAAGCTATTAAAAATGATGAAATGTTATTTAATACGGATTCTGCATTTATCAATATGACTTCGGCATTTAAAAAGACTTCACTAATTATTAAAAATTCACCATATGAATACTTACTTCGTTTTTGTGATATGAATGTTGAACCAAATCCATCTTTTGGTAAAAGTATTGACGGAAAATTTAAAGTTATCACATTTCCTGCTTTAACAATGTCTATTAATGATTTGTTTTCAAAGATAATGAAAAAACATTTAAATGAGTATATTAAATTAAAAGATACCACAAATGATACTACCGAACTTGCAAAAAATATATTTACAAAATATATGAGAAAGGAAATCCTTAAATATATTCAAAATTCCAAAGAAACTGTTATTCCATCATTAATTCACGAGTGTATTCATTTAATTGATAGTTTAAGACGTACACAAACATACAAATCAACTGAACAAAAATTTGATTCAGATGAAGCGGCAACAAATTATTGGAATGACCCTGTTGAACAAAATGCCTATTATCAAGAAACTGCATTTTTATTTGATGAATGGATAAAAAAAGAATTTTTTAATCTTTCAGATTGGAAATCATTTACAGATTTTTACGAAGATTTCATTAGACAATATCGTGGTAATTATGATAAATTAACAAAACCTAATAAAGAAAAATTAATAAAAAGAGCATATCAATACTATATGAATTTAAAATTATAAAATTCCTAAATTATGTTCGTGCATAACTTTAAATGTAATTCCACGTTTTTTACAATATTCATTAGCGGCAACCCATTTCATTGCATTTTTTGCAACTAAAATTTTATCCCAACCATTTGATGCTTTTTTAAGTGTAGCTTCTTTTAATGGTTTAACTTCAATCATCGTTTTTCTAAGAACTTTATTAGCATCCAAATATTCAACATAGAAATCAGGAGTATAAAAAGACATTTTATTTTTTGTTGGGTCACGATATAAAATTTGAACAATTTCTGAACCCCAACGAACAATTGCATCGGTCGTATCTAACCATTCACATAAATCTTTTTCCCAACTACTTCTCCATACAATTGGTTGTGGTTCAGTAGTTTCCATAATATTCATAACTTTAAGAGGTCTTTTTGGAATAAAAAAACCTTGCTTATATTTTTTATTATGAGGTTTTTGATGATTTTCTAATAAAGTATTAACTTTTTGAATATACAAAGTATAACGCATTTTAGCATAATCTTCATCAAAAGTTCTACGAGTATCAATAATATCCATAATTAAAAATCCTTCTAATATTTTTATTTATTAGAAGGATTTTCATATTTTTATTAAATTTCTTTTGTTATTGTTTTAACTGGCTCGTGGCAATAAACATTTAAATTACACGCAACTTTTACTGATTGTTCAGTTGTATGTCCAAGATACAATGCCGCCTGTGCAAAATCTTGTCCGCTACCAATAGCATAAAATCTTGGAATTTCTAAAACTTCTCCCTGAATAACACTAAAAACTTTATTTCCTAAAATTAAAATAAACTGACATTCAATTTCTGGTGGCAATCCCATTTGCTGTTTAAATTGCTGAAAATCAAACATAAACATTAAAATATTTTCTTCGGTTGGCTCACCAATTAAATTTTTTTCCATAAAAATTTTCAACATATTGATTTCACGAATCGGGCCAGCTCCTGCTACAATCATTCCATTTTTTTCAAACATTTTACTTGAATCTAAAAATTCAGATGAAATTGTTGTATCGCAAGTCAACTGTGTATCACAACTAAGTTCAATAAATTTATCAGTTTTTCGTACTGCACAAACAGACATTATATTTTCTCCCACAAAAAAGTTTAATTAAACGATTATACCGTCATATAAATCCAGTTCACATTTTGACGTATCAATATCATCACACATCATTATACAATCGGGATAATATGAAACTTTTCCAGTATTTTTATCAATAATTTTATTATCCCAATCCTTTTTTGTTCCTAAAGGCGTAACCAATAAATTTTTCTTTGGTAATTTAGGAACAAAACATTGAACTTTGTTTATATTAACAGAATTTATTTTAATGTCAACAATTTTTGGTATACCAACATAAAAAGGATTAAAAATAACTGTTTGATGATTAAAATGTAATAACTCATCAATAGATACAAGCTGACACATTAAATCGTGGTCATTAATAACCATTACTCTCCAATTTAAAGGAACTTCTAATTTATACTTCTGCCCAATTTGCAATTCTACCATATGATACCCATAAGAAAAAAATGATGTTATTTTTTTAAATAAAAAATCCTTATCATCTTTATCAGAATAATCAAATACACATATTTTAGAATCTATTAATTTACTTTTTGGTTGATTTAAATTAAATGGTTCATTTTCTGGTAATAATATTTCCACTTTTTATCCTTTTTTCATAAATTATAATAAAAATTATCTCCATTTGTCAATATTAAGTATTCTAAATGGATATTTTTTTTCATCATAGTAATGTATTCTGTCATTAAAATGTTTTTTTGAATATTTAGTTGTTGATGATATATCATAAATTTCAACAAAATCTTTATCCTTTGCCAATCGTAATCCACGACCAACTGATTGAATAGTTTTTGTAAATGCTTTACCATAATCAATAAAAACTAAATTAAACAATCTTGAAATACTTAATCCAGTTGATGCAATTTTATCAATTGCAACAATACATTTATTATTTTCTGTCTTAATTTTTTCATATTCTTCAAAACGTTTAGTTGATTTTACATCGCCATTTAAAAATATGGCATTTGTCCCTAACTTAATTAATTTTTCAGTTAAATTTTTACCAAATTTCTTATGACTTAATAAAACCAATGTATTACCAGATGTTTGTACAATCGAATGTAGAAGTTGTGTGATAAAAGATATTCTTTCATCGTTATTTTCTAAATATTCAATTTCAGATGTAAAATCTTGACATAAAGTATTATCTTCTAAACGAATACAATTTATATTACAATTAGCTAAAAATCCTTTATCTTGCAATTCTTTAGCTTCAACAACTGCTCCAACACCACCCAATGAAGTATATAAGCAATAATAATCTGATTTTTCTTTAGGTACAGTACCTGTTAATCCCCATTTAATTGGAACATCTTTAAATGTTGAATCACAAACTTGTTGAATATGATAAGATTTACATTGATGACATTCATCAAAAATTAAAGATACAACCCCATCTTTTAATTTACTTAATTCCTCAACTGATAATGGTTTTTCAGTTTTTGAACGCTCCATTGAATTAATTGTTTGCCAAGTACAAACAGTTACATCGTGTCCAAATTCTCTTAAATTACAACCAACAATACCAGCATCTAAACCCCATTGCTTAAATTCATTAGCTGACTGAAAAGCCAAATCTTTAGAAGGAACAATAAGTATTGTTTTTCCAAAAGGGAGTACCTTTTTTGCTAAAACTGCTGATATTAAAGTTTTTCCTGAACCAGTAGCGGCATCAATAATACATCTGTGATTTTTTAAGCAAGTATTAACAACTCTAACTTGATGGTCTTCCAACATAATAGGTTCATCTTCCTTATAATGACCTTTATACCATTTTAAATAAGAAAAATAAGTATTATCAATATCTTCACCTAAATCTGGGTCTTCAATAACATTTTCAGGACGTATTATTTCAACTTCATATTGAGAAACATTTATAATTTCAAACATACGTGGCAATAAATTAACATAAGTTTGACCTGTAATAGTAAAATATTGTTTGTAACCATCCCAACGACCTAATTTATAAGATGGTTGAAAACGTGCTGAAGGAATAAAAACTTTAAATTCCTTAATACATTTAGCTATATCATCAGGTAATAAACCACGAACAGTACAATGAATATAATCTTTATAAATTATTGTTAATTTAACCATAATAATCCTCAATTAACTTTGTTATTTATTCTACTACATCATTCAATCTCTTTTCAATAAATATTATTATAATTAAAAATTAAGGATTTTAAATGGCTGAAATATTTAAAAACTTTTTATCTGTTTCAAAACAAGTTGGTACTGAAAAAATTATTATTCCTTCTGCTTTAGCTGGTCAAAATACTACTAATGTTTTATCTGGCTCAAGTAGTATGGGAGAAGTTTTACGTGAAGAAGGCTCAACTGCTCAAATTCACTCATTATATATTTGTAATGTTTTTGACCCACGTATTGAAGAATATGATGCAAATACACATACATATCCTCGTTATGAACCTTCAAATTTTAAATCAGTAGATTTATACATCAAAGATGGTTCAAATAGCAATATTCAAACATATATTGCACACGATGTTCGGGTTGTCCCAGGTGCATCTTTTTACATTGAAAAAAATATTACATTAAATCCATCTCAATATTTATGTATGTTTTGCCCTGCTGGTGTTGTCGGAAATACTAATGGTATTAATATGAATATTACAGCATCGGCAATATTATTTGTTGAAGATGTAGAAGAATAAAAAATGGGGGGTTAATTAACCCCCCCAATATTTTTTATAACTTGTTGAACTAAATAATCTATATCTTTTTTATGCTTTTCTTCATCTTTCAATTTAAAATTCATTTTTATAATTTGAAAAATATCATAATCTACATAATCTTGCAAAGTATATAAATAAGCCATTAATTCTCCAGAAGTATTAAATTCTTTAACTTCTCCATTATACCAGCTTACTTCTATTTTTTCAACAATTTCTGATGATGGCAAAAAAATTGAAAAAACATCGCTTGTCATTTTTTTCCATTGTTCATCAGTTATCATCATTAACCTTTTTTAGATTCTGATAAAGCCTTTACTAATTCAGAAATTGATGTCGTTAATGCACCAACTGTTTCTTTAATTTGAGTCATTTCTTCTTTAATTTCTTTAATTTCAGAATCATTTGCTGGTTGATTGTCAATAGCTGTTGGAAGTGCCTGAACTGGAGCTGTCTGCATCATCTCGGTTGGCATATATGGATTAGACATACCAATTTTTCCTTGATTTGCTTTTGTTGCATAATAAACATTCAAACCTTCAATAATATCTTTTGGTGTTCTAACAACATCATCTGGGCATTGAATTGCAACTTGTGCAGACTTAACAATTCTAATCTGTTTTAATCCTCTTAAAACTTTCAACATTGTCTGCTTTGGATAATTCATAAAATATTTTCTATCTAAAACTTTCCAAATTTCTGGTTGATGCTGGCATTCCTCACTATTAACCAAATTAACTAATTCAGCACGTGTATCTGAATCCAATGCATCAATATCAACTACTGAACAAGTATCTTTATCAGTATCATTCTGTAAAGAAATGATAATATATCTTGCTCTTGTAACCAAATCCTGTGCATAGTGTCTTAAAGGCTTACCAGTTTCTGGATTAATTATACCGCTCATATTTTTCTCCTTGAATAAACTTAATTTTGTTATAAAAATATTTATAATCCATTTTTTTAAAAAATTGATTCTAACAAAAATAAAGTTTGAAGAATATTTATTAAATATTCTTCAAAGGAGATAATGTATGGCTGATATTTCAAAAATAGATATGGAACGAATTAATGGATTACTTGATAAACTTGAAGAAGTAACTGATAAACTTAATTCAATGAAATATGTTGTGGAAACTTGGAATGAAGGAACTGAATGGTATCGTATTTGGTCAGATGGCTGGATTGAACAAGGCGGTTTTTTAGGAACTAATACAATAAATACAGAAACTAAAACAATTCATAAAGCATTTTCTAATACTAATTATACAATATGTATAGCAATTAGAAATGATTCAAATTCTGTTAATTTAAGAGTATCAATTGTCAATAACCATCAAATAACTTTTAGTCGTTCAGGTTCATACAATGCAACTGGATGGTGGTATGCGTGTGGATACTAAAATTTCTTTAATTTACCATTTCCAATTACTTGAATAGCATTAAAATTACATTTAGGAAATGATTTTTGTAACATCATAAAATTAGATAAATTATTATGACTATCATCATACATTTTAACATCAGTATATAGTTTCGTTTTAAGATACTTACGAACAATAAAATTTTTTCGTTGATGAACTTTCTCAATAAATTTTAAATTACCGCTTCTTTCAACATATACATTTGGATGGTCTATATTGATTCCATATTTTCTAAATGTTTCTAAGAATTTATTTTTATCTTTAAAATCTTCACGAGCTGTCAGAAAAATAACTCTATCATTACCTTTAATATTATCAATATATCGTTTAACCAATTTAATAACATTATTAATAGGTTCAGATGTATTATAAAAAACAGATGAATCTCTAAATTCAGAAAAATCAAAACTTTCTCCATCCTGTAATTTATATGTATTAAATTCTTTATTGGTCAATTTCTTAATGATTTGTTCATTTTTCATAACATTAATCAGAGCGTGTGTATGAAAAATTGTTTCATCAATATCAAAAAATGATATTTTAGTTTTTAAATGTTTCATTATAATATACTCGCATTTTTACTTTTAAGATATTTTTTTAAGTTTCTCTTATTTCTTTTTTGAAATAATTCCTCAATATCTTTAACAATTTCAACAATATTTAAACAATTTTTTTTATTAATTTCAATTGTATAAACATCAACAATTGCATCATTGACAAAGGAAACTTCAATCAAATTACTATTTAAATCTTGTTCGTGAATAAGAATTCCAAGAATCCAAGATTCTTTTTTATTTTTCATCCAATATTCAACACCAACTTTTTCTCCATCATCACTTTCAAAATCATTAATTTCATACTTAGTTAAATCAATATTATAACTATTTAAATAGTCAAGCATAAAATAAACTTCATTCATAAGATTTTCATTATATTCAAATTCTTCAAATTCTATAAAATCACTATAGCATTCATCAAGTTCTTCAAATAATTTTATAAATCCATCTGTCATTTTATACCTCAATTTAATAAATTAAACCTATCAATTTATTTTTGATAGGTTTAATGTAACATAAATTTTTATTTTGTCAATAGATTATTTAAATCTTTTTACAGCTTCATCATAAGAAATGATTTCAATACCTTTTTCTCTTGCTTTTTCAGCTTTTGATGAAGTGCTATTATTTTCTTTTGTAATTAACAAATTACATATTTTTGTTACAGATGTTACAATTTTTCCGCCACCCGAAACAATATTATATTCCATTTCCTTATCTCTAATCCCAGTAAAACAAGCAATAATATTTTTAAATTTTTCAGATTGAATTTGAACTTCTGCATACTTTAATTCAATTCCAGATGAACGAAATTTCTCACACCAATTCAAATAAACTGCATATCTTGAACAATATTGGTCTGCTGAAATATCCGACCAACCATCAACCTGCATAATTTTATCTCTATCATATATTAATTCACCATAAGTGTCAACAATTCTATTAAGTTTAAGTTCACCAATACCATCGCCAAATGCTCCAACAGCATCCATTAATTGCTGAATTGTTGCTTTTTTAAGACACTCGTGTAAAGAAACATATAATTTAATTCCATTAATTCCAATAGTTTGTGTAAAAACTGATGCAGGCAAATTAATTAAATTATAAGGACTCATTGTATTTAATTCAGTAAAATTCATAATTCTTGTTAAATTACCTTCTCCAGCAAATTTAACATTTAATTTATTACAAAAGTATACTAATCGTTGTAAAGAAACAATTCTATCCAATTCATCATTAGTTCCTTCATAATAAAATGCAAATACACCATTTTCTGTTGTATCCCACATTGAACGGTCAATTGTTGGAATTCCTAACTTATCTTCTTCACACGGAGAAATAACTTTTTCAACATATGGTATAACATCTCCACGCCGAGTAATTACAATCTTTGCACCTTGACCGATTTTATTATCAACAATATTTTTATAATTATGTCCAGTTACCCAATCAATAGTTACACCATTAATATCTACTGGTTTAACTTTAATGCGTGGATTTAACAAAGCATTTTTAGAAACATTCCACTCAACAAATTCTACTTCGGTTTCAACAGAATTAACTACTGCTCCAACTTTAAATTTACGAGATTCCTTTGGATTGTATGTACTTGTTTCATAACCATTATAATTTTCAGATTTATGATTAACAGTAAAAATAATTCCATCACATTCATATTCATAGTCATCTCTAACTGATTGAACACCTAATTTAGCACTCTGTTCGGTTACATATTGACCATCAACCATTGAATGTTGTGCTGTTTCTAAACCATATTCTTCAAGTTTTTGAAACATTTCTTCTTCTGAACCATTAAAATTCATAATTTTATAAGCGACAAAATGAGCATATTTTGAAAATGTTTTTGCACACACTTTTGAGTTTAACTGACCAGCAACAGTATTACGACCATTTTTATAACGATAATGAGTTTCTTTATATAATTCATCAATCATCAATGGAATATTTTCTTTGGAAACAATAACTTCACCACGTATCATAACATTATCAGGAATTTTTAAAGAAGTAATCGAATTTTCAAAAGTGTTAATAATACGAGTAATATCTTGCCCATTTTCTCCATCACCACGAGAATAAGCAATTTTTAACTGTCCATTTTCATAACAACATAAACAAGAGCATCCATCTAATTTAGCTGATACCATATATTTTTCATTCGGAGAAATCCATTTTAACAGTTCATCTTCTTTACATTCTGTCATTGAACCAAGCGGTATTGGCAATTTAACTTTATCACCTCTAACTTCCGAACCAACAGACAAAAAGAAAATATCATTAGGATAAAACTTTTTTCCAATATCATATAAACTATCATATACATCATCTGTTGAAATATCTGCTTCAATACCATATTCTTGTAAAATTAGTTTATCTTCATCATCAAAAATATAGTAATCGCCTGTATTTGTATAATAATCAGAACAAACTCTTAAAATATCAATTAAAGTTTTCATAAAAAAATCTCCATAAATTATTTTTTTATGAAGATTATAAATTATTTAAGATAAATTGTCAACATTTTTATTAAAATAATCAAACGAACTTTTATTAAGTTGACACCATTTAAAAGATAACCATTCATTTGGATTTAAATCTAAACCGAACATTTTTTCATCATCTTGCAATTTACCAAATAATAATCTCTTTTCAAATTCCGTAGCATTTTCACTATTTAAAATATTAAATTCTTTTTGTAAATTTGGAATATAAACACGAATCATTGTATATAAGAAAAATAAATAATTACAAAATTCTTTACTAAAAATCTTATTAAAATGGTTTAATGCTTTAACCATTTCAAATTTATGAGCAAATCCATAATTAATCATAGATATATTATACATTAAATATTTCTTAGCTTTAATAAAATCTCCTTTATCAAAATATGTTTGAAAAAAGATATGATTAATTGCCAATTTTAAATAGTTAAAATTATCATATTTAAATCTATTATCATAAATTTTTCTAATAATTAATTCAACGACATCATCAAAATTTTCACTAAATTGTCCAATAAACAACATAAAAAGATACATCATTTGAATTCGCTTATGAAATAAAATATTAAAATATTGTTCAGAATTTACTTTATTTTTCATTTTAGAAAATAATGTATCTTCATAGCTTAACATTTTTTTCACTTCTTGATATGAAAAAAATCCATTTTCATTAATTTTTTTCAAATTATCACTATCAACCCATTGTAAATATAAATTTGTAAAATAATAAATGGTATGTATAAAAGGCGAAAAATTTAAATCATTTTGTTCATATAATTCATTAATTCGTTTATATCTATTAAATAAATCTTCTGACGGACTCATATCTCCATCATTAAGCATATACATTAAATATATTTGAGTTTCAATATCATATTTTTCAATATTCTTAGCAAATAAATTAGCTTTTTGATTATAACCATTTAAGCAAATATTTAATTCATCACGCAATTCATCTGAAACATTATTCAACATATATTGATTAACTTCATCAAAAATATGTTCATCAATACTTAAAAAATTTTTTAAATCATAATGTTGAGATTCATTATAAACTTTATTACTAATTTCTTTAATTTTTTCATTTAAAAAATCATCATTTTTAAAATATTCATAAACACGTTCTGGCATAAAAATTATCATTTTATTTCCTTAAAATATATAAATTATTTATACATTTAATTTTATCATTCCGTCATCTTTATTTAATTTTGAACTACCATTACAATAATCAATACTCCATAAATTATATTGAGTAATCAGTTCATACAATTTATTCTGCTGGTCAGCATCTAATGAATTTAAAAATTTGTTTGTACATTCATAAATAACCTTATAAATTTCACAAGTAAATGGGCATATATTTTCTTTCCAACTATTTGAAAAATTTTTTATTCTTTCATAACGACAACCACCATCACATATAGATTTATATTTACATTCTTTTTTACAAGATGATTTATATTTTAAATCGTCTATAATTTCTGTATCAATTTCATCATTAATATTCCCCATTTTAAATCTTTCATCTATTTGCGATAAAATAGTACAAGGATATATATCTCCATTTGGACGGATAACAACATAATTTCCAACATCACAAGATATTACTGGCTTATTTTCAATAACATTAGTAATGTTTTTATATAAAAATCGTGGAATATAAATTTTATTATCATTGACTAAATTATTTTTAATATCAGAAAAAATCAAATTTAATTGAACTTCCAAATCATTCCAATATGATTCTTTAAATTGGGGCTGATGAGCTATTGTAAAATCTCCACTAAATTTATATGTATGATGTAAATCTTTAAATATTTTATAAGTTTCAAAAAAATTCTTTACTGATGTTTCATCTAAAACACATCTTCCTTCTAATCTATACCCTTTTTTTAATTGAGTAATAATATTATCATATACAATATTATTTGTAATCTTATTAGTTACAGATTTACGAGTATCAATATTACCATCCCACGAAATTTGAACATCAAAAATATGATTAAATGGTTGATATACTTCATCCATAAATTCATTAAAATTTACTGTTCCATTTGTAACAACTTGATATTGAAAATCATCTTTATAATTTTTAACAATTTCTTTAATTAAATTCACTCTTAATAATGGTTCTCCACCAAAAAATATAATTCGTGGCTTATTATAGCAAGTAAACATTTTTTTAATTTTTTCCATTACCGAAATATCAATAGTATATGGATTATCTCTCCCTTGAATATAACAATACTTACATCTTAAATTACATTGTTCAGATAACATCAAAAAACAATGATTTATCATTGGCGGTAAAGTTGTTTTCTTCATTTCATTTATTCCATTGTTGAACAATATTCAAATTTGGAGATTTGGATTCTGAATAATGAGATTCAAAATCACATTCAGTAAATTTATTCAAATCATAAGTTGGCAACATTTCATTTAAATATTCATTATTAAACATTATATTATTTTTTATTTTTTCATAATATTCTCCAAAGACTTTATTTTCAATTTTATATAATTCACACGCCCCTTCAAATCTTTTATGTAAACTTCCATTATTAACATAATTAGCCGCAGGACATTCAGAACATTGATAACATTTACAAGTTTTATATTTGCATAATGGATAATGATAATATTCCTTAACAAATTCATTTTGTTTATTTAAATCAATTCCATCTTTAATATTACCAAGGTTATATGCTTTATGGTCGCCTAAATAAATACAAGGATAAATTTCTCCTTCTGGATTAATAAAATAATTATTTCCTAATTTTACACAAGTAAAAAAATTATCAGGATTTCTTCTTCGTTGAAAATAATTAACCCAATTATAAAAATTAATTTTATCATTTTGAATATACATATCACAAATTTTTCTAATTTGTTTTTCAAATTCTTTATATATATAATCACTATTATAATTTGCTTCGTGAATATAATAATAACCCAAACTTAAAACATTATTATCAAAACAAAACTTAAAACTATCAGCCAAATATGGTAAAGTTTCAGGTGTTAAAGCGTGAACTATGGAAATTTTATCATTGTATTCAGATTTACCCAATTGTAGTATCATATTTTTAAAATATTCATCATCATATTTTCCATTTATCTTTCTTGATAAACTTGATGAAAATAAACCATCCCAAGAAATACAGCAATGTTTAGAATAAAAATAATTTTCATTACATAAATCAAGTAAAGTATCTAAATTAGTTCCATTGGAAATAGTTGCACAATGAAAAGTTACATCTTGTTCTCTCTCAATTCTTTTAAATACTTTTTTAATACAAAGTTTTACTAAATCAGGTCTTAATGTTACCTCTCCACCAACTAATGTAACAATTACAATATCAGATAACGGCAAAGATTTAACAAATTTATATAAATTATCATAATCAGAAAAAATTCGTGGTTTAATTTTATCATTATATGGTTGAAAGCAATAACAACATTTCATATTGCAACCTGAATAAAGTTTAACTGCAATACGTGTAATTTTTTCAAATAATTCCATAAATTAAATACTCCCACAATTTTGGTCGTGACATTGTTTTGTATTACAACCTTGACAACTTACTTGACATCTATTTTGACAATTAATTTGACAACTACGGCTACAAATTCCATTATAAGTAAACCAAGAATTCTTTTGAATCAAACAATCTTTAATTCTTTCTAATACACTTCTTATTAATTCATAATCAGATTTTTTAACAATACCTTCTGCTTGAGATGATTCAGTTGGATTTGTTGAACCTTCCATTTGAGTTTTTTGATTAATATCCTTAGTGATAACAGCATTTAAAGGAACTTCCTGTCCTGTTGTTGTATTAACAATTTTATTGGCTGGAATATCTCTAACATATGAAGTATTGTATTTATTAACAGTATAATCATCAGAAGTATTAGCAATATTAACATCTGGATTAAAATTACCAGCAGTACCAATAGTTTTAACTTCAATTTTTGGTAATTTTTCACTTCCAATATATACACCAATATTTGCATCAGTTGTATTATTTAATTGAATTACAGCCCTTCTAATATTATTTTCATTTCCTAAAGTATGAATTTTTGAAGATTCTTCATTAATAACTTGATTAACTTCACCCGATAATCCAGTATATTCTTTTTGAATTTTATCACGAACAGATTCTGGAATAGTATCATACATTTGGATTTTTACTCCTTTCCATCCATATACCCAACGACCACCCCAATCAGGAGATTGATTTGTCCATACCTTCCATACACCATTCCAATTCATTGCTCTTTGTTTAAAAGTATCACGAATATCTTGATAAACTTGTCTATTAACAATATTACTATCAGCCATTATACACCTTCATTTTTAATTTGTTCATCAATAATATTTACCATCTGGGAAATAGTATAATTTATAGCTTCCCTAAAACTTGGTAATAAAATTCCTTCCATATCAACCAAAGTTTCATAAAATTTTAATAATTCAATCTCATTTTCTCTAATGCTTCTTTCATTTAGCAAAATATCTGTTATATGGTCTAACAATTTAACATTTTGACTTAATATATTTAATTTTCTTGAACGAATGTTAGGAATTTTATCATTAATTAAATACCATTGAAATTGTTCTGCAACATCAACCATATAAGCTAATACATTACATTGAACATCATTCATTACATTACCATCGTTATTTAATGTAAGATTTTCCGATGGACAGCCACCTTTACATACAGCTCTTGCATTACATACATCACAATTATGATTTTCATTCATAATTGTTTGTTTATTGAAATTAACCTCTCTAATCTCATCAGTATTATTAATATTGCCCATTACTAACTCATCATAATGGTCTGAAATAGTATGACGTTGATGACAAGGTAAAATATCCCCAGTTACACCAAATGAACAAGAAGAAAATGTTCCAGCCGTACAAACTTTTCGTTGGTCTGGTACTAAAAAGATTGGATTTAGTACCATTTCTAAATAATCATCAATACATTTTAATGATAAATTTCTTTTATTATTTTCATCATTATAAATTGAAAATGCCCATTCCCAAATTTTATGCATTTCATCTCGTAAATTCATATAATCAGCATCTGTCCATTTAGTATCAGTTACTGGAACAGGAGCAATATTATCAATTCCCATATTATATAATTCTTGTATACCCGTTAATAAATCTTTCAAATCAGCAGGCATAACTGTCATTCTAACTTCAACTAAATGCTTTAATCCTCGGTCAATCAATTTATTTAAATTTGACATAACAGTATCATAAGAATTACATCTATTTCTATCGTGTATTTTTTTTATTCCATCAACAGATACCAATAAACCTAACTCATAATCTTCAATAACATCAATCATATGGTCTGTAAGCATTGTTAAATTAGTTGTAACACCAAAAGAAATACGATATTTTTTATCTTTTGCATATTTCATAGCGTGTTCCATAACATCAAATGCTAAAAATGGTTCTCCACCAAAAAAATTAACAACAAATGGAAATTTAGTTTCATTTGTTATTAAATAATTATTATAGCTAACATCAATGATTTTTTCAATCATTTCAGAAGACATTTTCATTCCATTTTTATTATGTTCAAAACAATATACACAATTTAAATTACAAGAATTTGTAACATTTACCGTTATATCTTTTAATTTAAAATAATCATTAAATTTCATAATTTTTTCCTAAAAATAAAGTGTGATACTACAATATCACACTTTATTTAATTTGTCAATCTTTTTTATTATTTACATCATCAATATCAAATCTAAATTGTTCATATAAATCATCAAATAAAACTGGAATTTTATTATGAAATTCATTTAAAGTCATAAGCATAATCTGTCTAACAGATGGATGAGCCGCTTTAGCACATCTTAAATTAAAAATATGTCGCCATTCTCTAACATTAGCTTTCATCATTACACTTGCGGCTGTACTATGTGGAAGAATCATTCTTAATTGGTCAGGTGTTGCACCAATTTCTGCCATCTGCATATATGCTCTTTCCATATCATTCATTGCTTTAAGCCAAGTATGATAAATTCCAGAATTTTCATCCATATTACAAGGTTTAATTACAGAAATTTCATTTCCAAATTTACCTTTAGAATAATTACAATATCTTGTAGATTCAATAGCAAAACTGCAATGACGATGACGTGTTAAATCTTTATAAACACCAACATCACAATGAAGATTAACAATAACATCAGCAAATTCAATCATTGCAGTATGACCCATTTCAATCAATTTACCAATCATTTTAACAGCAGATGTTGTATCTTCAGTAATATTATTTTCAGATTTATAACAATTTCTGGCACATTTTTCAATCTGTTTTAACATTTTATCCGAATTAATTTCACTTACGATTTCAACACTTGGTTCAATTATTTTAACCATTCTCTAATCCTTTATAATTATAATTTTCTTTAAGATGATAAACCCATCCATTTTCAGTACAATAATCTATAGCTTCTTGTAATTCTGTAAAAATATGGTCTTCATCATATAACATATAATGTTTCATTCCATATAATATATTTTCATTATTTAATTGAAATATTGTAGCATTAATATATTTTGCGTTATTTGTTTCTTTAGTTCCGCCTAACTGCATTGGATGTTGAACCCAATAACATTCAGGCAACTTACGAATTTGATATAATTTTAAATTCGCTAATTTCATTCATTTTGCTTCCATTAATATATTTTCATCAGATGTATTATCCATTAAAGGTTTATCAGTTTCTTGTGTTGAATCAATAGAAGCTACACCTTCATTAACAATCTCTGTCAAAGTTATACCTTTAACTGTATCTGCATTAAAACTTCTCCACGCCTTTTTCTCTAAATCAACAACTCTAACCTGATTTGGATTTTCTTTACGTTCAGTTTTGGTATCATTAGTATCAGATGGTGTAAGTAATGGCTTAACATATTCTTCCATTAATGTTGATTTCATCACCCTCTCTGTTCCATCTTTCTTTGTAAATGTTACATCACAAATATTTTCTTTTAAAATTGATGTTAAAATTTCTTTATTTAAAGACATAATAAACTCCTCTATATTTTTATAATGAGAAGTTTATCACATATATTTCTATTTTTTCAAATTATTTTTTCTTATACATATATTTTCCAACAAATTTATATACCATCTCATAAAACGACCTACAAAACCATATAATAAATATATCAAAAAGAAAACTATCCAAAATATATAAGTTAAAAATAAACTTTCTTGAAGAACTTTATCATTTCTTATATTTAACAAATTATCCTCATCGCATATATACATAATGCCAATAGCTACCAAACCAATTAAAAAATATAAAATTACAAAACTTAAAAAAGACATATTAATTTCCTCTAAACATTATAAAACTCATTCATTGTTACTTTTTTTACAATAAATCATATATTTTTAATTATGTCAATCAATTTTTTAAGTTATTATTTAAGTTTCATATTTTGGAATAGCTTCAATTATAAAATTTACTTCATCATACTGCACAATGTCATATTTTTCAACGAGTTGTATATATAAAATAAGTAAATTATTTAATTCAGATTTGTTTATTCTAAATTCTTTATTATATATATTATTAAAACAGCTTCTAAATAGATGGTTTAATAGATTGTATAAATCATTTGTGTTTTTAATACGAAATGACTTACAAGAACCTAACATCCAATTTCTTGTTCTGTTTTTATATTTAATTTCTGTTAATGATAATGCTTTAATAAGGGCTTTTTTAAGGTATTGTAATGATGTTTTAGCTAATGCACCAGATAATCCTAAATCATTAATTGATTGCTCTTGTAGAGCTTTTAAATAGGTGTCAGATATTTGAAAACCCAATACGGCATTAAATTCTTCATTAATAAATTCTTTATTTGTATTAATTTCATAAAACATTTTACCAATTATTTCTTTTAAGAAATAAGGTATCTGCTTATTTAAGATTTCTATTTTTTCAGTTGAGAAAGAATTAAAAGAATTATTATGTTTATTTCTTTCTTTCATATAGAATTTAATAAAACGGTTAGTAAACCATTCGTTAAAAGTTTTATTATTTAAGAAATCTTGAGTTATTGTTGGTAATTTTTCTAAATTAGAAATAAAAGATTTATTATAATTCTTAATGGTTGTAAATGCTTGTTCGGGGCATTTATTAAAGAATTTTTCTATATTTTTCTTTAATTTTTCTCTTGACCATTTCAATAAATCCTTTGAATCAATATTATTATCAAATATGGTATTGACAGTTTCATCTAAACTCATTCCTTGAAGTTTACAATATGGAATAATTTTAGACATTGATTCATATCTTTTGCCTTTTTCAATTTTATAAATTTCATTATTAAAAACAATAGATTGATTTTTTTTGAATAGATTCTTTTTTGTTTTCCAATAATTTTCCCATATATTAACAGGTTGTAAATTATGTGTTTTAAGAATTAAATCATTTAAATAATTTGAATTACATACATTATCATTCAAATTATTTAAATAATCTGCAAAAGTATTTTCCCAAAATTGTGTTGGAATAAATTCATCATAATTTAAAATGCGTTCATCTTTTTGAATAGCAACATATTCAAAAGATAATGGAAATCGTAAAATGGTATTAATGAAATTACATTCTATGCGAATATCATTTTTTTGAAGTTCTTTCATTAAAGTTGGATAGAAATTTATGTTTGAAATTACTTGAGGTAATTTCAAAGCGGTGTGAATTCCACCTGTAAATGCATTTTGTTCGATAAAAATTAAATCATTAATTTTTAAATTAACAAAATCTAAAAACATATTTAAAGTTTCTAAAGCGTGTCTATCTTCATAATTATCAATATCAATTAAAAGAATATCTGTTCCTATTTGCTGTGATGAGCCATAGGTTTTATCAGATACCATATATAAATTTTGTAAAGATGTTGAATAATTTTTTAATTCATTTTGTTCATTTTTTGATAATTTATAAAAGAAATTAATTTTTCTATGCGGCTTAAAACAAGATAAAAAATGTTCTTTAATATTGACATCTGTAAAGTATGCATTAATTTCTTTAGAAACATATGAAAAAGTATCTTTATTCCAAAATGATTTATTGATTTTTTTATTCTCATTGGATGTTATCCAACAAAAATCTTTATTATCCATATTGAAATAACGTTTTCCCCAGCGATAATTTTTTGTATTGAAATCAGTATTGTATGAAAGAGCATTTAAAAGCGATATAAAAGGAAAGCCTTGATAATCTTTAAAGAAATTTGACTTGTGGGCAATCAAATCCTTATTAAAATCATCAAGGCTCGTAAAATATTTATCACTTAAATATACATTTTTCATTAATTATAATTTCCCACACAAAAATTTTATTTAAACTATACATCTAAAATAAAATTTGTTTCAATATTAATTTTATTTATTCTTGACTAATAAAATCTTGTAATGTTTTATCACCAATTAATTGTTTTAATTCTTCGGTGCTATTGTTACAAATAATTTTCCAATCTGAATCATCAAATCCATACCAGTCATAACTTGATTCGCTAATACTAAATTTACCATTTCCATCATCTATAGAATAACGATAAACATATAACCAATTTCTTTCATATTCTTCATTATATGCCCAAGGGTCATCATCGTCATCATATTTAACCCATTGCATATACCATTCATCTTTAAATTTATATTTAGATTCATTAAAATTAAATTCCTGTTGAATAGGTTCTTTATAAGAAGGAATATTTCCTTTTTCTAAAATATCTAAACCTAATTTATCAACAACAAGATAAGTAAAAGCAAATTGAATAGGCATTTCTAAATAAATTTTAATATTATCATCTACAAATTCAATATTTTTAAATATTGGAAAATTCGATTCTAAAGAATCTTTAATCTGTTTAAAAACTTCATCTATTGTTCCTGTTTCTTCTAATGAGGTAACTGTATCAACAAATCCACCTAAATCTGAAAATTCTTCATTTAAAAATGTTTCAAGATTTTGTGGTAATTCATCAGAAATACTTACCAATGTACATAAATCATCAAAAGAAATATTTAAATTATTTTTTTTGGCATAATTATCCCAATCGGTACCAATATACATATTTTGGATTTCACTAATGGAATAGCTTGGATGAAAATCTATAGTAGTATATGGGTCTTGAATAAATTTATCAATCCAATCAAATGATATAGAATATCTATTATCATCATATACATCTTCAAGCTCATCAAATGAATCAATAGTTCCTGTTATTGTATCTCCTTCAATTTTAAAATTATGAATTGATGGAAATAATCTTTTATTCATTTCATTTGGATTTTTTAATAAATCCGAAAAAGTTTCTTGTAGTTGAATTAAAGGTGAAGGTTTATTTTCAACAGAATCTTTTTGATAATTAAATAAAAATTTAGCAATGTCAGGATATTTTTCTGTAAAAGTATCCATATTAATTCTACTGTCAGATGCATCCATAAAAGATTGAGTTTCAAAGTGGAATTGATAAAATTCCCCTGTTTTCTTATTTAAAAGAATGTATAATAATCCTTTATCAGAATAATAATAGTAATATTTTCCGTGAGGTGATGTTGTACACCAAGAAGTATATTCACCAAATGGAACTGAACATTCTAATTTTGTTGGAATTGCAATAATCCAATCAGCATTTTCAAAAATTTTCTTTAATCCTTTATCAGCATATTTTTCAAAAAGATTATATCTATCTAATACTTTTTTATCTGTTGGAATACCTAATGATTTAATTTTTTCAAGTTCCGTATCTAATTCTGGTAATGTTTTAAATAAATCAATAGGCTTTTTAATTTTATTTTTATATATTTCATATTGTTTTAACGAATTTGGAATTTTTTCTAAATCTTCTGATTTAATAGCAGGTAACATTTTAGGTTGTTCAAATTTTTGACCTGTTTTAGGATTAATTCCATCTGGATATTGTTGTAATAATTCATTAAATTGTTTTTTACGCTCAATATTTTTTATATTATTATAGAATAAACGTATAATCCATTGACCATATTTTCCCAATTGTTCTCCGCCTTTATAAGTTGGGTCAAGAGAAATTAATTTACGTAAAGATTTTTCATCTAATTTTGGAAAATATTTTTTTATGTCTTCAATTCCCTCATTTAATATTTTATTAAAAAGGAAATTATTATATTTGTTGATTGTTTTATTTAATATTTGATTGTATTTCATTATATTTTATCCTAAAAATGGCATACAGGGAATATCTCCGCCTGGAACAAAATTCATTAATTCTTTTGTTAATTCTTCTTTCATAGTTTTAGCTTCTTGTTTTAATTCTGCTCCATCTTGAGTTACAGTACCATTTGGCCCTGGTAAATTACCAAAACGATTACGAATTGTTCCAAGAATTTCTTTAGCTTCAGCTAATGCCCAATTTTCTATCCATAAACCAGCATATCTATCCTGAATTAATTCATATTCAGGCTTATCAACATATGAATGAAGAAGAATAACTTCATCATCAGCTCGTGGATTTTCAGCAATAATTAATTTATGTGTGTTTTCATTAAAAGTGTAATTGATATACATACCAAACATTTTTCCAGCAGTTTTTAAATAATCATTATGAAGTTCATAAGTTACTAAACCACCTGTTCTAACTCCATTAATTGCACCAGCCATATAAACATTTGTCCAAGCCATTTGGAATGGGTCAATATTTTGACCGCCAGTAGAACCATATGTTCTTCCATAATTTCTACGATAAATTTGTTGAATTTCAACTATTTCATCAGGAAGAATATATTCTTTTTGGTTTTTCTTTAAAGTTAATAAAACTAATGATTCTTCAACAAAGGCATCACCTTGCTGTTTAAGTTTTGCAAATGCTAAATCAATACATTTTTGAATTTGCTGTGGTGATAATTCAACATCAATCATTGTATCACCAAGTCTTATTAATATATCATTTGCTAATTTTTCACGAGCTTTAGTATTGTCAGTTATCATAATTAAAACCTTTTATATAATATAGATATTTATTATTGAAAATGAAATAAGATTTTTGTTAATATAAAGAAAAATATGAGGTTAAAATGATAAAATCGGCAGGTGCATTAATTAAATCTGTTAATACAAATAGATATTTGTTCTTATTGAGAAGTTCAATAAGTTCTTATCCTTCTCGTTGGGGTTTAGTTGGTGGAAAAGTCCACCACGATGAATTTTTATTAGAAGGACTTGAAAGAGAAATTGAAGAAGAAATTGGGTTCTTACCACCGATTAATAAATGGATTGCATTTAATTGTTTTACGTCTATGGATAAAAAATTTCAATATCATTCATTTTTACTTTTAACTGATAATGAATTTATTCCAAAGTTAAATCACGAAAATGATGGTTATGCGTGGGTAGATATTGATTTTCCACCTAAACCTTTACACCCAAGATTGAAAGAAGTTATCACTTCACAAGTTTTAATTGATAGTATAAAAAATTTTAATTAGATGAAATTGACAAAACACTAAACCATTGATTTTACTTAATATTTTACAAAATTGATATAAAATAAAAAACCAATAACAATAATAAATATAATTACATTTCGCTATGGGAGAATAAAAAATGACAAGAATTTTACAACCAATTACTTCAACTTGGCTTGATTATCCTGATAAAGAAGATTGTAGTTTAGTTGTCGTAATGATGGGTTGTGATAATGGTTGTCCAAAATGTCAAAACCCCAACTTTAAAAATCCAGATTTTAATACAGAAACTAAAGAATATTCAGTTGATGAATTAATTGCTGAATTAAAACAATTATCAATACGTCATAGAACAAATAAAATTGTTTTATCTGGTGGCGACCCATTATCTTGTTTTAATGTTCAATTTACAAAAGAGTTTCTTGAAAAATCACCATTTGAGGTTTGTGTTTATACTGGTCATAATATTGACTATGTAAAAATGATGGATGTTAAAAATTTTACATTTGTAAAATGTGGTTTGTATGATGAAAATAATGCACAACCTTCAGAAAAGATGGATGAATATATGAGATTTGCTTCAACAAATCAGCAACTTTTTGATTCGAATTATTGTTGTTTGAGTCAAGATGGTGTATACTATTTTAAAAACTAATAAAAATATTTTTGAGATTTAAGGAGAATTAAATGTCTGATTTGACAGTTAAAAAAATATTAAATGTTAAGAGTCCAACTATTGTGGATTCTTACTATGAAGATGAAGATTTTAAAAAAGAATTAGATAAAGTTTCAGACGATATTTTAATTAATGCGGAAACAACACGAACAATTAAAAATATTAAAAAAACTTTAGCATCAGCTTTAAAGAAAAAATATGGATTTTCAAATGGTGAATTAAAAGAATTAACATCTAAAATTTTAAATATTCACGGTTTAGATGCTACCAATTTTGATACATTGGCAAACTTTGCAAAAATTTTAGATTCACGTGTTAATGATGTATCAATTGATGATAATTCAAATAAAAATGAAAAGACAATTGCAGGCGTAAACAATGAAATTACTGCTTCTAATCGTAAATTGATTGGTTATCATATGCTTTATGGAGTAATGAAAGATTTATATGGTCAAGCCGAAGCTAAAGTATTATCTGGTGATTTATATGATTTTTCATTAGGCTTATCAGATTCAACTAATATTTTAATTCCATATTGTTGGGCATTAGATGCTTCTAAATTAGTTATGGAAGGTCGTAAATTCGGTCAATTACCATCTGCCCCTGTTCATCGTGTTGATTCATATATTTCTGCATTAGATGAAACTGTACATCAGATGTCTTCTCATTTAGCAGGTGCAATTGCTGTTGGAACATTTTTCTTAGATATTGCACATATTTTAATTTATAAACAACGTGTTCCATTTGAAGTTGTTAAAAATGACCCAACAATGAGAAAATATATTGAAAATTGTTTTCAAACATTTGTTCATTCAGTAAATCATTTGTCGAGAAATGGTGTAGAATCTCCATTTACTAATATTTCATTATTTGATAGAGTAAAATTATCAGGTTTAGTTGGTGCAGATAATTATGGATGGTATTTTGCAAATAAAAAAGATATTGCTCTTGATAATGGATTAGAAGATAAAATGTCTGCTGATGAATGGAAAGATTTTGTTATTAATTATATTATGGAATTACAAGAAATTTATGCAAAATTCCACGAAAAAGGTGACCCATTAAATAATGGTATTCCATATCGTTTTCCTGTTACTACTATGAATATTTCAAAAGATGATGATGGAAATATCTTAGATGAAAACTTTTTTGATTTTGTTTGCCAACGTGATATTACAAGATTCAATATTTTTACTTCTAAGGGAACAAAAGTTGCTTCTTGTTGTCGTTTAATTAATGATGCTGAATTATTAGATATGGGTTCGACAGTTAATTCATTTGGTGGCTCAACTGTATCAATGGGTTCACATCGTGTTGTAACTATTAATTTTGCTCGTATTGCATATGAAGCTAATTCAATGGAAGATTTCTATAAAATTTTAGATAAAAGAATTCGTGGTGCGGCAAAAGTTTTAAAAGCTCATAAAGTATTAATTGGTAAAATGGAAGCTAAAGGTCTTGAGCCATTTATTACTCGTGGTTGGATTCGTATGGATAGATTATTCTCAACATTTGGTATTCTGGGTGTTGTTGAAGCTAAAAAAATTCTTGAAACTAAATTTTCTGATGAAATTAAAGAAGGTCAGGATGTAATGAATGATTATTTAGTTTATTTAAATAAACATTCACAAGAATATGCAAAAGAATTAGGTTTATTTTCTAATATTGAACAGATTCCAGGAGAATCCTATGCTGTAAGATTGGCAACAGTTGATAATTTAATTTTCAATGATAATATAATTGATGCTCCATTATATGCCAATCAGTTTGTTCCATTATGGGAAGATGCAACTATTTGGGAAAAATTGGAAGCTGATGGAAAATACAATCAGTTATTAACAGGTGGTGGTATTGTACACGCACAATTAGGTTCTAAAACAACAGCGGCACAAAATAGAAAAATTATTTTATATGCTATTAAATGTGGTTGTGAACATTTTGTATTAAATTCTGTTTATTCAAAATGTCCAGAGTGTGGTTCAGTTTATGACCATAAAGTTGCAAGTTGTTCAAAATGTGGTCATAATGAACATATGCAATACTTTACTCGTGTTGTTGGTTTCTTTGTTCCAGTAGATTCTTGGAATCCAACAAGAAGAAATTGGGAATTTCAACGAAGAACATTTATTGATGATTCGTTACACGGATGAATTAAAGAGAGGTTTTAAAACCTCTCTTTTTAATATCCTTTGGTTTCCCAGTAAAAAGGTGCTTGAAAATTATTTAAAATTTTGTTCGTTTATAAATTAAAATAATTCCACCTGCCGTACCACCACTTGAACCACCAGCCCCCCAATTATTTACAGGACTTATTGTTTTACCGCCAGAACCACTTCCCAAACCTGAACTACCATCATTTCCGTTTAATAGTTGTGCATTATGTTGTAAATTTTGATTAACAGATATTGTTCCACCTTTACCCACGGCATTAAAACCAGCATTTGTTCCTTGATTACAGGTAATCATTCTTGTTTCTTGAAAATTCATATAACTTGTGTTTGCATTTGCACCAGCATATATTGTTACTTGTTGTTTAATTGGATTAAAAAATTCTCCAATAAATCCAGAACCTGAACCACCACCAGCTCCCCAAATATAACCATTAAAAGCCCATTGTGTTCCATTTCCACCACCACCAATTAAGGTTAAATGATAAACCCCTTTTGGTAATATTTGACTAAAAGTATATTCACCAGTATTATTACATAATGTATAATCTGGGTCATAAGGATTAGCAGTATAAACTAATGTTGAACCATAATAGGCACTATCAATTTTAGTATTATTAAGATATATATCAGCTATTTCTTGAGAATTAAAAAAGACAGTCATTTTTATAAACCTTTATTCAGGTATACAATAAAGAACACTATTTGTAGGATTAGATGGTAATGATGATACTAATTGTATTTTATTATTTAGTGTATTACTAATTGTAGTTATTGAATTATTAATTTCTTCAAGTTTGTTATTTATTATAATTATTGAATTATTAATTTCTTCAAGTTTGTTATTTAAATCATTAATTCTTTCTATATTTATTTTACTTATATCAGTCATTAATTACCCCTTTGTGGTTATTTAATAAATAACCACAAACTGTTTTTTATAATTATTTTATAATAAATATTTGTATATGTAAGATAAAGGATAAATTTATGTTTAAAGATTATAGTCAGCCAAAAATTAAAGGTCATTTAAGAATTCACGAGGAAGAAACAGGTAAAGTTCTTTTAGATGTACATAATGATATTCACCCTGAAAATTTTTCAATTGCCTTAGCTAATTCTTTATCAAATAATGGTGGATATATAACACAATTAGTTTTTGGTAACGGTGGTGTTAGAGTAAATGCTTCAAACGAGTTTTTATATAGTACCCCACAGACAATTGGTCGTACAGCATCGTTATATAATGAAACATATTATAAAGTTGTTGACCAATATTCAATTACTGATAATTTAGAAAAAACTCGTAATTATATGACAGTTTCACACGTTACTGGTAACGTATATTCAGATATTTTAGTTCATTGTACATTGGAAAAAGGTGAGCCAACAGAACAAAATGTTTTAAATAATGATTCTCAAATTATTTCAGAATATACTTTTTCTGAAGTTGGTTTGAGAACAAGTAAAGGTGATTTAATTACTCATATTTGCCATTATCCTATTTCTAAAACATCAAATATTACATTGGTTTTTGATTACTTATTAAGAATTCAAATTGTATAAAATAAAAGAGTGTCAAATGACACTCTTTTTATTAATTTGTTAATGAGAATAAATTATTTGTCAAGTACCCTAAATTTGATTTAAATATTACCGTTCGGTAATATTTAAAAGATATATTTATAAAATTGGATAAAATATTACCGTTCGGTAATAATTTGCTTGATTTTTTATAAATTAATTATCAAATATTGGAGTATGTTCAATTGCATCTTTTAATATTTCACTATATGGAACTCCTTCAAAATGATTAGCGATTGCAGATAAGAAAGATTTTGTAAGTAAATTTTTTCTTAATTTAACAGAAATCTGTCTAATAATTTCAAATGTTGTATAATAAGTTAAATTAGCATCTAAAATAATTTTTTTAATATCTTTTAAAGTTAAATATTTTTTATTTTCATTAATAATGTTAATTAAATAATATCCACCATCAATAATGTTTAATTCTTTATAAGGAATTGGTTGATGTTGAATTGAATATTTAAAAAATTGTGGATATAAAAATAAAAATGCCGCTAAAATTTTTTCTGGTAATTTTTTTGTGGCAAAATTTAAAGTAAATTTTTGCAATGGAATCTTTTTAGAAATAGTTTCAATAACTTCTAAAGTATCTTTTAAACTTAAATTTAGATTTAATAATGAAGATGGTTTTTTTAAAATTTTATCAACAATTGTTAAAATTTTTGAAGATTTTTTAAAAACTTCTTTATATTGAGGATTAAAATCATTAATTAAATTAAGAAATGTTTTTTTATCATATCCGTTAATTTCTTTTTTCTCTAATGTATCAGAAATCCATTTTGCGAATTTATATAATTTCATAAAGAAACGTTTAATAACTTCAATATCAGGTTTATTTAAGAAATTTCTTGGACCTCGCCATTCAAGTGTTCCTTGTGGATGATTACGAATTAATCTCATTTTTTCTTCATTTAATTCACTAGATATTGCTTGAAAATTATCATTCATAATTGCATTTTTTAAATCTTCTAAATAATCATCAGAAGAATATGTTGGTGTAATAAAATTAATTATTGCTCCGTTATGATTTATTATTGAAGATAAATTTTTTATCATATCTTCATCTAATGCTAAATTACATTCTAACCAATAAACATCTTCTGGAGTTATTGTTGGAAATGATAAATGAACGTGAAATCCACAAGTTCTATCAGTATAAATTTGATATGGTGTTTTTGATAATTCCATTAAAAATTTAATACAATATTCAATGTTTTTTGGAGTTAAATTAAAAACAGGAGATTGTAATTCAAATCCATTATATCTTAATGAAGAATCAGAATCAATAGAAAAAGAACTATTACCAAAATAATTTGTTTGAAAAAAATATTTTAAATTTTTATATAAATTATCATAATCAACAAATTGAGTTCTGGTCATTAATGGAACATTTTCAATATCGTGTTTCCATTGATGATTATCTTTAAATACTAATTTGTTTTGATTTACATAGGCTTCTAATTCAAAACCAAATGTTATTTCACTCATTAATAATTGTTCTTCTAAGATACTCATAAATATTATTTCCTTTAAATATAATAATATTTATGGATAAAATGCTTGACAAATATAAAAAATATGATATATACAGTTTTAATATTAACTTTTAGAAAGATGAAAAATGAGTGGTATTAGAAATATTAAACAATTAGCTAAAAAATATAAAAAAGCTGAAATTTATTTTCATATTGACTTAGATGGTGTAACAAGTGCTTTAGCAATGAAGGAATATTTAAGAAAATATGATATTGAAGTTGTTGCGGCTCATAAAGTAAATTATGGAGATGGTGAATATAATATTCCAGCTCCAGAAGAAGGAAATATGGGAGTAATGGTTGATTTTTCTCACGGAAAAAAATTTATTCAAATACATACTGACCATCATCAATCACAAATTGTTTATGATGGTTCATCAACTCATTTTAGACATTCAAAATCAAATGCATCTACTATATCTTCAATTATTGGAAGTGGTATTTTTTCTGCTGATGATGAAAAAGCAATTGATATGATTGATTCAGCAAGTTTTAATGAATATAATATAATGCCTGAAGAAGTTGGAAATGCTGTATTTAAATTTGATAAAAATGAAAATCATTTACAACGACATTTAAAGATGGCGTTGGCTTGTAATAAGTTGCTATTAACTTATAAAAATAAAAATGCTTGGCTGTCTAATTTAGTATTGCAATGTTCACCATCATTAGCATCTATCTATAGACAATTGATTGATTGGATTGATACTAATAATAAAGAAGATTCAAGATGGTATAAAAAACCAGAAGAAATTAATGAAAATGTTGAAGCATATTTTAATGACCAAAAGTCAAAAAGTCAGATTACAGATGACTATAATATTATTGATACATTAAAGAATGGGCAATTATGTTTAAATGGTAATTGCATTATTCAGGTTGGTGGTGGAAATATGAAAAAAGTTGGTTCTTATGAACGATATACTGCTTTTAGAATTTTTCCACAAGCTAAATTTTTTATTATGATTTGGGATGAAATGGGTATGATGCAAGTTTCAAGAAATCCGTGGAATCCTAATGTTGATGATAAAATTGATTTAGGGAAAATTGTCTTAAATGATATGTTTCTTGAACAATATGCTAAATCTCATTGGTTGAAAGATAAGACAGTTTCTTTGTTGGCTATAAAAGCAGAATTTGAAAAAGGTATTGAAGTTGAAAAAGAAAAACTATTAATTGGTTTTAATATGGTTGATTTTGATAGTAATTTTCCAAATTGTGGAAAAGAATTTGATGTTGACATTGATAATAAAATAGGTATTTCTATGGGATTAAGAATGTCAAAATATTGGTGTGAAAATATGAATCCTGCTCGTGCTGAACAATCAATGAGAATGATAAAATTTATGAATAATCAGCGTGTTTCTTTAATAAATTTAATTGAAAAAATGTCAGGTGGTCATAAAGCAATTACAAATCTTGTTGGTTTTAATTTATTAAATCGCCAAATTCAAATTGATATGGCATTGAGTAAAAATGATAATCCATTTAGACCATTAACAAGAGAGGAACGAAATTGTATTAATGAAGAAAAAAATGGAGAAGATACTTATATTTTGAAATTTATGAAAGCATTTTCAAAAGATGTTGTGAAAAAATTAAATGCTCCTAATTAGGAGCATTTAATTGATATATTTGCTCCAAAAGGTATTAAATAATAACACTTTTTGGAGAAAATATGTTATTTTATATATTTAATTAAGGTATTTAAATATGTAATTTTACTTTCATTTAAATTTTTTGTATGCATAATATTAAATAATGAAGAAGCAATAGGCATTAATACTATATTATCTTCAAAACATATTTTATTATATAAATTAGTTGCTACTGATTTAATATTAGAATCATTTACACTTTCAACTAATGTTTTATTTAATATTATTTGATTATCCATAATTGTTTTGACAATATTATATAATGTAAATGGATTTTGAATGTAAGGTTTTAATCCTTCTGTTAAAATTGTTTCATCAGATAAGGTTTGTTCCATTAAAACTGAACAATATTCCGCATCTTTTTTTGCATTTTCAATTGCAAGATATTTAATAGCTGGATGTTCAACGCCCATATCTTTGCAAAGTTTTTGATATTGTGAAGTATAATCAATTTCTTCTTCAACTGATTCAAATAATTCTTTATTAAAATTTAAATAAGCTGATGATAATTTATTTGCATTTTCACTAAAAATATTTTTAAATTTTGGTAAAAATTTTCTAACTTTATAATTATCTTGATATGTTTTAATAAAATCAGAAATTTGATTATATTTAACAGTTTCTAACATAATATTTTTACAAATTATATCATCACGAGAGCCACCATTATTAATGTATTGAGCTAATGCTTTGATACCGTTTTTCATTGCTTCATTAAAAATAACTTTTTCACCTTTATAGTTTTCAACAACAAAAACTTTTTTAGGTTCAATTTTTAAATTGTTTGTTCTTGATAACCATAAATCAACTAATTCTTTACGAGAAACATTAAAAGTTTCACAAATTTTATTATTTCTAATTTCACGAATTATATCTGTACCTTTTGTTGCATTTTGAGTAAAAGACAATAATTGATTATAAGCATTAATTAAATTTTCACGATTATTTTTTTCTTTGGCTGTATAAACTTTAACATTTTCAAGAACAAATAATGTTCTTGGTTTTGATACAATAAAATCTCCGTTATTTAAATATTCTTTTTTAACAAATGATGCAATATTTTTGATATTATTTGCATTTTCTTTAATAATTTCAGAATTTTTAATTGATTTCGAAAATTCTTTAACTTCATCTAATGTTTTTAATGACATTAAAGGTTTTAAAGTTTCTGATATTGATGTATTTTTGAAGGCATTTAAATAAGAAATTTCTTTAATAATTTCAGAAAAAATTTTTCTTGTATTTTCTAATTGCATTGCTTCTGAAATATAAAAATCAGATGGGCGTTTTGTATCCTTTGCAGTATTAACAATATTATATAATGTTTCAATTAATACTTTATCATCATTGTTTACTGATTCATCCATATCTTCACTTTCTCTTTGTTTTAAAATATCATTTTTAATTAAATTGTAAATTTTTCTTTGATTTAAATCATCATAAATTCTGATTTGAACTTGTACCCCATTTAATCCAGAAAGTTCTCTAATTCTCTGGATAATATGTTTCATATTTTCATCTAATGTATTTTTATCTTTCCATATTTGAATAACTGAATTTTCGTCATTCATAAATTTTATCATAATGTTATAATTACTAATATAACACCATTCAGATTTTTCTGTATCTAAAGTGTTACGACCATCTTCATCATAAAATTTTAAATATAAATCATAATCTGAACTATGTAAAATATTCACAATATCATTTTTAAGTGAGGTATATTTCATAATCAACCTTATATTTCTATGTTTTATAAGAATATTTATTGTAAAATTGAAAACAAGATATTTTATAAATATGCGAATATAAATAATTTTAATAAAGGAAAAATTATGAAAATTGTTTTACCTCAAGGTACTGGTGTTATTAAAAAAACAAAACCATTTAAAAAGATGACAGATGTTCAAAAAATGGTTTATCGTAAAGTTTATGACCCAATTAATGGGGCGTTGTTTTTTGCTGAACATTGTTGTTGGGTTAATAGAAATGGTTTGGAACAATATATTCCATTTGATTATCAACGAGAAATGATGTTTAATATGCATAATTACCATTCTTTAATTTCTTTATTTTCTCGTCAGAATGGTAAAACAATTACAACAGCCATTTATTTACTTTGGTACGCAATGGTATTTAATAATAAAATTATTTTGGTAACTGCTCAAGATTTGCGTGCCGCATCGGAAAACCTCGGAAAAATAAAAGGTGTGTATGAAAATTGTCCTGATTTTTTGAAGAAAGGATTAAAAGAAGATAACAAATCAAAAATGGTTTTTGATAATGGGTCTGAAATTCACGTAAGACCATCAACTATTAAAGCTCCCCGTGGTATTTCTCCTGCAATTGTTTATTGTGATGAGTTCGCTTTTATTGGTGTACAAGATTCTGGAGATAAAGCTTTAGAGAAGCAAGAAGAATTTTATGGTGCATTATCACCAACATTATCAGCTACACAAGGTAAATTGTTTATTACTTCAACTCCTATTTCTGAAACAGATTTATTTTTTAGATTATGGTCAGGAGCTAAAAACAAAATTGATGATTATGGAATGAATATACCAGATGATTATATATTAGAAATTAATGGTGAATTATATAGAGATTTTCATTTATTTAAAGATAAAGACCAAGCAGAAGAATATGCTAAATCATTAAGAGATGAAAATACAATTGTTAATGTTGTTTCAAAAAAATCATATGGAAATAATGGATTTCAAAGTCAATTAGTTAGATGGGATGCTTGCCCATTAAAAGATGAAAATTGGGCAAAAGCTGAAATTAAAAAAGTTGGTGCTGAACGTTTTGAACGAGAATATAATTGTATTGGTGGAAATAATATTGTGCAAATTATGGATGAAAAAGGATATATAAGAAGTCTTTCTCTTGAAATGTTATATGAATATTATTAATATCCATAAGCATACCAAAAAGCTCCATTAGAAGTATCACCAGCTCTACTACCAGCAGTAAAATAAATAAAATTATTTTTTGTTCGTGAATCCCATTTAATCCAACCATAAACCCAAGAACCATCACTATTATATACAGTTATTTGAGGTATATAAGAAGTAGTATTAAATGGAGTTAAAAAGGTAATTGTTCCTTCATTAGCATTATTTAAATTTATAATATTATTTCCGCCTTGTTCAATAAATCCATCATTCCATTTTCGGTACCAACGATTACCATCAGAATTAGCATCAATAACATATTTCATTGAATTTATTTTTGAATTAATATTATTAATTTGTGTATTAAAATTATCTAATTTCGTTGATAACTCATTGATTCTTTCTATGTTTATTTTACTAATATCAGTCATAATAAAATCCTCTTTGAAAGATATTTAATAAATATCTTTCAAATTATTTTGTTATGTGTTTACCCCTTTATTTTTACCCTATTTCATAAATATATGTAAAGACTTTTAGACAAGTTTTTATAATTATTTTTACAATAAAAATAATTTAATTTAATAGGAGTGAAAATATGTCAGAATTAGCAAAATCTCACATTGAAATAACAGATGAATCATCATATGGAACAGGTGTTTCTCCGATAATTCCTCTTTATATCTTTGCGACAGAACAAGATAAAGTTATTGACGAAAGTACAGGTGAAATTGCACCTGGTACCTCAAAATCAGTTGCTAATGAATTACTTGTTATGACTTCACAAAAAGATGTTACTGATACATATGGTATACCAAATTATACAACAAATGATGGAACAGTTCAACAAGGTGATGAATTAAATGAAGTTGGTTTATACGCTTTGTATAGTGCTTTAGGAAGTTCATCTTTAGCATATGCACTTAGAGCTGATATTGACTTAAAACAATTACAGGCAACTCAAGCAGAACCAACAAGTAACGTTCTAAATCAAACATTATGGTTTGATACTGCGGAAACTTCATATGGTTTATTTAGAGCAAATGGTAATTCTCGTCCTGCTTTAGCTTGGGATAAAATTGAAAATGTATTAATTCCATCAGAAAATGAAATTGGTGAAGATGGTAAACCTCTTGGAATATACGGTGCAAATAATGATATTGCTGTTGTTACATCAGGAAATAAACAAGTTATTTATGAAAATATTGCAAGTGAATGGTATGAATTAGGTTCAAATGAATGGATGTTACAATTCCCTTCAAGTGCTAAAGGTAAAGCAAATGGAACTTATGATACAGGAGCTAAAATTACAATTAATGGTACAGAAGTAACATTAAGTGGTGTATCATCAACTACAAAAATTGATGATGCTGTTAAAGATATTAATAATGCATCAATTGAAAATATTGTTGCAATCAATGAAAATAATGCATTGGTTATTAAAAATACAGCAACTTTATTAACTATTACTCAAGATTCAAGAAAAGCATTAGAAACTTTAGGTTTTGTAATGAATGGTGATGAAGCAGTTGTTAATGCCGTTTCATTAGTTCATAAAACTCATTCTCAAGTTCCAAATGGTTCAGTACAAGGTTCAATTTGGGTTAAAACAACAGAACCAAATAATGGTGTAAATTATATTATGAAACAATATAATTCAACCAATGATTCTTGGAAAACAATTAAAATGCCAATGTATGGCTCATTTATTGAAGCTGAAAGAGTTTTAGGTGCTTCTTTAAATTCTGGTTCAATCATTGTTAAATATGATAATGAAGGTTTAGCAGAAACAAGATTAGCACAATATGGTTCATTAGGATTAAAAGTTGTTGGTACAGTTTCAAATCCAACAATTACATCAGGAGAAGCATTTACAATTAGAACTTTAATTGGTACAGAAGTTAAAACTTATACAATTAGAGCTTTTGGAACAACAGTTGAATATTTAGCCAAAGCAATTAATAATGCTAAAATTCCAACAATTGTTGCTGATGTAACAACTGAAGGTTATTTAAGATTAGTTTCTTCAACAGGTAATACTATTGATTTCCAAGATGTTGCCGATGGTAAAATCTTAGAAACTGTTGGTATTGCTTCTGGAGAATTAGGAAAATGGAGTGAACCAACTTATATTGCAAGTGCTGTTGAACCAACTGAAATTGCAACAGATGGTACATTATGGTTTAATGATGCATTAAATGTTGATATTATGGTTAATGATGGTGATGAATGGAAAGGTTATAAAAATATGTACGAATGTGCAGACATTTTTGTAACTTCTGAACAGCCAACACAACACGCAGATGGTTCTGCTTTACAAGAATATGATTTATGGATTGATACAGCCGCAAATGAATATCCAACAATGTATAGATATTATGAAGGTGAATGGGAATTAGTTGATAATACTGACCAAACTACACCTTTAGGCGTTGTATTTGCAGATGCACGTGAGAATGCAGGCCCTGCTTATGCAGATTCAACTCATACACCATTTTCAACAAAATCAGAAGATTTATTAATTTCAGATTATGTTGACCCTAACTGTCCAAATCCTCAAACATATGCCGCTGGTATGTTGTTATTCAATACATTATACTCAACAAATAATGTTAAAGAAATGACAAATGAATATCAAAATGCTGTTAAGGAATTAGGTGGAACATTTACTGTTGGTGCTTCTAAAGATTTCCCAACACCAGGTTCTTCAACAAATCCAAAAACAACTCGTTGGGCAACAATTTCAGGTAATTCAACTGATGGAGCAGGATTATTTGGTAGAAAAGCTCAAAGAGCAATGATTATAAAAGCATTAGCAGAAGCTATTAATTCTAATGATGAAATTCGTTCTCAAGATTATGACTTCTTCTTTGCAACTTGTACAGGTTATCCAGAATTGGATGATGAATTAATTAGTTTGAATACTGATAAAAAAGAAATGTTCTATATTGTTAGTGATTCTCCAGCAAGATTAGCTCCAAAAGCTAATGATATTATTGCTTGGGGTTCAAATCAAAATAATGCATCAGCACACGGTTTAGATGGTCGTGTTATTAGAAGTCCTTATATCACACGTCAATATCCACCAATGGGATTAACTTCAAATGTTGATGGTTCAGATATTGCTGTTCCAACTTCAGTTGCAAAAATGAAAAATTTATTAGTATTACCAAGAGGTATGTTTGCCGCTGGTACTCAATATGGTCAAGTTAAGAATTTAGCATCTGTTGGTTATATTACAGATGAAAATGAATATGCACCAGTAACAGTTAAAGATAGTTTGGGTGAAGTTATTGTTGCTCAATCAATGAACCCAATTATGCCACAGCGTAATACAGGTTTATTATTCTGGGGTGAAAATACTGAAAATAGTTATTCATCTTCATTATCTGATGAACACGCAATCTTAACTATTTTAAGATTAAAACGTGAATTAGATGCCGCTTGCTTACCATTCTTCTTCCAACCAAATACAGAAGCTTTAAGACGTGATTTTGATAAAACATTAAGAAGCATCTTAAATGATTATGTATCAAGAGATGAATTATATGACTATACATTAGTTACTGATAATTCAGTTAATACTTCTGAAAGAATTGGTCGTAAAGAATTGTGGGCAGAAATTGCTATTGAAATTGTTAAAGGTGTTGAACAAATTTATATTCCTATTCGTATTGTTCGTACTGGAGCATTATCAAGTAGTAATAGCTAATTTTTATTAGTATAACAAATAAAAAACCTCTAAAAAAATTTTAGAGGTTTTTTATTATTGAATTTTTCAATATTTTTGTTTTATAATTGGTTAACAATTATAAAAAGGATTTATAAATGGAAAATCAAAAAGAAGAAAGAACTAAATTTATGCATTTAAAAACGAGATATAGAGTTGAATTTTTTAAAAATAATGAAAAAATTTTAACAGAATTAAGTAACAATATTAAAATGATTGAAACACCGATGTTATATGATTTTCATTTTCATTTTGATGGTAATTATCAAGATATTTTAATGGTATCATATTTTCCTAATGATAATTCAGTAATTAAAGAATTAATGGATGTTTCTAAGAATAACGATAAAAATATATTAATGAGAATTGTTTTAGTAGATGGACATTTTAATGAACTTTTAGCGTGGGAATTAAAAAATTGTTATATTAAATATATTGATGCAAGTAATTTAGAAACTGGTAATCATTCATCACTTGAATTAAATATTACTGTATCTTATTCAAGTGTAGATTTAATTTATCAAGGAGCTAACTAAAATGAAAATACCATTTGGATTAACATTTAAAGGATTATTACTTACAGGCAAGGCAAGAGAATATGCTAAAATTGATTATGAAATGGAAAATGGGTATGATAAGGAAATGGAAATATTGAAATTAGATTATCCATCTGAAAATTTAAAAGAATTAGCTGATTATAAGTTAAGAAAATTAGAAATTCAAAAAAAATATAATAAAATTGATGATTTTGATTATGAATATCAATTACTTCAAATTAGAGATATTGATAAGCCTGAAACTGAAAGATTAATAAATGAAATTGATTTAAAGCATAAGTATAAAAAAATTAGTGAAATTGATTATTGCAAAGAAAAAAATGATTTACTTGGAAAACCGTGGGTAGCTATTCATACTGATTATGATGAGCAAAATGACCCTGATAATTTAATGGTTGAAGTTGTTTATAATAAAACATTTATTAGTAATATGCGTAAAAAAGGGCTTCCAGGTGATACAGATGAAGAAATTGCTGAACAATGGTTAAAATTGTTTTTTATGGCAAATATGGATTTAGATGATATTACTTCAATGCTTGATGAAAATGAGTTAGAAGAAGAAAAAAGATATTTAACAAAACGAAAATTAGGTGATAATACAATTTTAATGGGATAAAAAATATGAATGAACTTAAGGAAATAATGGAAAAAGAAAAAATTATTATTGATGATATGACAAAGGAATTAGCAGAAATTTGTTTGCAGATGAAAGAAAAACAGGATGAATACAATAATGAAGAAGAATTTGAAGATGATATAACTACGGAATGTGCAAAAATTCTTAAAAAATATTGTAAGGATAATAATTTTAAATTTTATTTTACAATTGAAGATAAAGTTATTCATAATGAGGAAGCAAAACTTATTAATTTAATACCATTAGATGAATATACATATACATTAATGAATGAAAAAATGGGTGATATGAAAACCAAAAAATGTATTTGGGATACAGATACTCAACAATATAAAGATTTTAGTGAGATTGGTGAATGAATACTTTTATATTAATTGATATTTATAATTTATTTTTTAGAGCAATGTATACTATTACGGAAAAGGATAATGAATTACGTAAAGGTATGCTATTACATACAATGTTTTATATGATTAAAAAAGCGTGTGATAAATTTAAGCCAACACATACTATTATTTGTGCTGATGGTAAGGGAACTTGGAGAAAAGACATTTATCCACAATATAAAGCAAATCGTATTGAACGTTTACAAGATAAAACGCCTGATGAAATTCAAAAAGAACAAGAACTAAAAGATATTTTTGAAAAAGATTTTATACCATTTTTAAAAGAATCTACAAATATATCATTTTTAGATTATCCAAAGGCAGAAGCTGATGATTTAATTGCTCGTTTTATAGCATTACATCCAAATGATAATGTAATTATTGTTTCAACAGATAATGACTTTGTTCAATTAGTTAATCAGAATGTTATTATTTATAATACAATGGATAATAGAATTATTACTGAATCTTGTATGTTTACAGCAGATGATAAACATTTACCAATGAAATTTACTTTAAAAGATGGTAAAATTTCGGTATCAAGAACTGATATGTTATGGAAAGAGGGTGATAAATTAGTTCCAATGGATGATTGGATTGAATATGCATTATTTACAAAATGTATTCGTGGTGATAAATCTGATAATATTTTTTCAGCTTATCCAGGTATTAGAGAAAAATCAACAAAGAAAACTGTTGGAATTTTAGATGCATTTGCTGATAGAAAAGAAAGAGGTTATAATTGGCAAACATTTATGAATTCAACTTGGGAAGACCCTTTAGGAAATAAGCATATTGTTAAAGAAAGTTATGAATTTAATAAAAAAATTATTGATTTAAGAGAAATTCCTGATGATTTAAGAAGTAATATTGATAATCATATAATGAATTCAGTTAAAACACAACAAATTGATTTGGTTGGTATACGTTTAATGCAATATTTAACAAAATGGAATCTTGTTAAACTTTTGGAAATTGCTCCGACTTTTACTGGTTACTTTAGTCGTCCATATCCAAAAGGATAATAAATAAAGTAATGATAAAAAATGATAAAAAATATAAAATTTTAACGCCAGATGGGTGGGCAGAATTTGATGGTATTAAAAAAATACCATCAATGCCCACATTAAATATTATATTAAAAAACGGTAATATAATTAATTGTACCGCTGACCATAATATATATATTGATTTATATACTTGTATAGAAGCAAATAAATTAAAAATTGATGATTGGATATTAACAAAAAATGGTTTGGAACAAATAAAAGATATTCAACAAGGTGAAGTTAAAGATGTTTATGATATTTTAAATGTTTCAAATGGAAATAGATTTTTTGCTAATGATATTTTAGTTCATAATTGTGAATTTATTGGCAAATCAAATTCTTTAATTGATTCAATGATTTTACGCCAAAAAATTTTAGAAATTGATAATAATAAAATTACATATAAATTTGTTGTTGATGAAGATATACGTTTTTATCAAGATTTAAAACCTTGGAAAAAATATTTGGTTGCTATTGATACATCTATGGGTTTATCAGGAGATTTTGCGGCAATTCAAGTTTTTGAATTTCCAGGATTTATACAGGTTGCTGAATGGAAATCTGATAAATTAAATCAAAATGACCAAATTGAAAAAATGAAAGTTTTAACCGATTGGATGTATATTAATATTAAAGAAAAAGGGAATAAGCATCCTGAAATTTATTGGTCTTTAGAAAATAATGGGTCAGCAGAAGGTTTTTTATGTGCATTAAAGCAAATTGAAGATAGTCAATATGGTCAACCATATATTAAAAGAGCAACTTTAATAAATGAAATTGGTAATAAAAGAAAAGGGTTTACAACTACTAAAATTACAAAACCTAAAGCTTGTTCACAATTAAAAATTTTATTTGAAACAAATAGATTTCACATTTTTTCTCGCGATTATTTAACAGAACTATCTAATTTTTCTAATAAATCTGTGATGGCAACATCATATTCAGCAAATGGTTCAGGACACGATGATTTAATTACAGCATCATTAACAATAATTTTAATGTATTTACAATGTAAAGATAAGTATGATTTAGATTTTGAAATAATGCCTGATATACCAAATGAATTAGAAAATACTCCGTATGATGATACATTATTTTTAGTATCAATATCGTAAATTTATTGACAATTTAAAAATGTAATGATATATTTCCATAAAAAGGATATATTTATGGAAAGAATGAAAGTCATTGAATATTATGAAAATCCACAACAATTTTTAGATGAATTGACATCAATTAATGTTAGAAAATTAGTTAATCAATCCGATAAAGATTTAATAAAAAAATTAAAAAAATGGGTAAAAGAATATTGGCAAGAAGACGGTTCAATGTTTTTATATGAGAGTCAATATAAAAGATTACAAATGATTTTGGCTGATATAATTGATTAAATTAAAATAGTATGTTATAATTATTAAAAATATTTTAGGAGAAAAATAAATGGGTAAATTAAAAACTTATCGTATGAAACTTGAACATAAAAAAGTTGTTCAAAAACGTAAAGATAGTGGTCGTTGCTATAATTTTGTAGAAGGAAAAGGTTGGAATCATTATACAAAAGGTTTTAGAAAACATACTTCTCGTCCAGAAACATTGGAAAAAGGAACATTATTTTTGTTTTCATTTTTAGATAGAACAATGCCAAAAACAGAAGAAGTTAAAGAAGGAGAATAATATGAAGAAATTGTTATCTATTTTTAGTTTGGTGTTGGCATTAACTGCTTGTTCATCAATGTGTGATAATTGTTATTATGGTCGAGAACAATCATACACAGTATCTCAACCAGTTGAAGTAATTTATCGTAATACAACTTATAGAACAGTTTATGAACCAAAAACATATAAGGAAGTAACCTTGGAAAGAAGACCTTATAAGGCAAAATCAACTTGTTATAGAACAAATCATAAAAATTATTGTAATTAATGAGGTATATATGAGTGATATTTATGAAATTGAAGAAGTCAATTTTGAAGAAAATGGTGAAAAAATTCAAGGATTGGATTTAACCATTGATGTTTATGATATTTCAATAACATTACCTATTGATACACGCCGAATTAATTTAAAAGAATTAAAGAAATTGATGAAAAATTTTGATGAGGAAAATTAATGAATAAAGTATTTGATATTATTGAAAAAGAAAGAAGAAGACAAGAAGAAGAAATTTGTTTAATTGCTTCTGAAAATTATGTATCAAAAGATATTATGAAAGCAGTTGGTTCAATATTAACAAACAAATATGCCGAAGGTTATCCAAATAAACGATATTATGGTGGTTGCCGATATGTTGATGAAATTGAACAATATGCAATTGATAAATGTAAAGAATTATTTAATTGTAAATGGGCTAATGTTCAACCTCATTCAGGTTCACAAGCAAATCAGGCTGTTTATTTAGCTTTATGTAAACCAGATGATACAATTTTAGGTATGTCATTGGATGCAGGGGGTCATCTAACACACGGAAGTAAAGTATCTGCATCAGGTAAATTATATAATGCAGTTTCGTATGGTTTAGATGAAGATGGTATTATTAATTATGACGAAATTAAAGAAAAACTTTATCAACATTTTCCAAGAATTTTAATTGTTGGTGCATCTGCATATTCAAGAATTATTGATTTTAAAAGAATTCGAGAAATTGTTGACAAATATAATAAAGGCTTAAAAGATTATATTATTCACTCCGTAGTGGAAAATCCAGATTTTGTGAATAATACTGTAAGATTTTATGGAAAAACAATTGATGTAACAAATGAGTTAATTTCATCAATATATAATAATACTTATTGTTATTTAATGGTTGATATGGCTCATATTGCAGGATTAGTTGCAACTGGTTTACATCCATCTCCACTTCCTTATGCAGATGTTGTTACTTCAACTACTCATAAAACTCTACGTGGTACTCGTGGCGGTATTATTATTTCAAATAACGAAGAATTAGGTAAAAAAATTGATAAAGCCGTCTTTCCTGGCATTCAAGGAGGCCCTCTTGAACATATTATTGCTGGTAAAGCAATTTGTTTTGAAGAAGCGTTAACACCTGAATTTAAACAATATCAAGAACAAGTTCTTAAAAATATTAAAGCAATGGAAGAAGTTTTTAAAGAAAGACAAATTCCAATGGTTTCTGGTGGTTCTGATAATCATTTAATTCTTCTTGATGTAAGAAAATATGGTATTTCAGGTAAACAAGTTGAAGATAAATTATCTGAAGTTGGTATTGTTGTTAATAAAAATGCTGTTAAAGATGACCCTAAACCAAAATCTGAAACTTCTGGTATTAGATTGGGAACAGCGGCAATAACAACAAGAGGTGCAACTGAAAATGATTGTGCGTGGATTGCTCATCAGATTGCTCATATTATTGAAATTTTAGAAGGTGATTATGATTATGAAGGAATTGATTTTATTAAAGAATCTTTTGAAAATTGTGAAGGAAGAAAATTAACAAATGAAGAAGCCGCTTTAATGCTTATTAAAGAAGGTGTAGAACATTTTTGTTTAGAACATCCAATTTATAAAAAGGATTAAAAATGAATATTTTAAAAAGAATGTATTATTTAATATCAAATAAATTAAAATTTATAAAAAATTATGATGAAGATGATTTTATACATTCTTTCTTTGGATTATCTTATGCTCATTATTTAGTTTTACCAAGAAGTGTTTTACAATCTATGCCAGCAAAATGGCAGAAAAAATTTGTAAAATTATTAAATGAAATTGAAAGTAAATTATGGGAAAAAGAAATAAACTTACCAGATTATCAAGTATCAGCTAAAAAAGATGGTAAATTTATTAAGGATAATTTTAATAACTATTGGAATAATGGACAAAGATGCCAAGGATTAAGGAATATTTTTGAAGAAAAACAATAAAAATATATTTTCTCTCTTGACAAATGAAAAAACTATGGTATTTATATATCATAGTTTTTATTTTATTAAGCAAAGGAAATAAAAAATGAAATTAGAAATTAAAGGAAAATATAATTCAGCAGTAGTAATGACTGACCAGATTGAAGAAGAATGCGTGGGACAGTTAGTAACTTTGTGTTCACAAGAAATATTTAAGGATTCACAAATTCGTATTATGCCTGATTGCCACGCTGGTAAAGGTTGCGTAGTTGGATTTACTGCATCAATTAAAGATAGAATCATTCCGAATTTGGTTGGTGTTGATATTTCCTGTTCTATTTCAACTTATAAACTTGATGTTAAAGAAGTTGATTTTGAGCAATTGGATAATGTTATTCGTAAGTATGTTCCATCAGGAATGTCTATTCGCTCAACTGTTTCCAAGTTAGTTACCAATGAATTAAAAGCTAAAATTGAAAAGGTTTGCAAGGAAATTGGTGATGAAAATGGATATAATCGTCACTTAAAATCAATTGGAACTTTGGGTGGTGGTAATCACTTCTTGGAAATAAACAAAGATAAAGATGGTTATTTATGGCTTTCTGTTCATTGTGGTTCAAGAAATTTTGGAAAGAAGATTTGTGATTTTCATCAAGATAAAGCGATTAGAATTTATCAAGAGCGTCTTGATGCAAAAAGAGCATATGCTTTATCACAAATTCCGCCAAAGGAACGTCAAGAATGGTTACAAAATCATATTGAAGTTAACAGATTGCCACCAGAATTACGTTATTTGGATGGTGAAGATTTAGATTTGTATGTTGAACATATGAAGGTAGCTGAAGAATTTGCAACTGTAAATCATAAGGTTATTGTTCACGAAATATGCTCACATATGGGTTGGAATGTTGTTGATTCAATTTTTACTCATCATAACTATATTGAATTTCTTGGTAATCGGGAAATGATTATTCGTAAAGGTGCTATTTCTGCTAAAAAGGGAGAACGAGTAATTATTCCATTAAATATGAAAGATGGTTCAATAGTTGGTGTTGGTAAAGGAAATGATGAATGGAATCAATCTGCTCCTCACGGTGCAGGACGAGTTCTTTCACGAGGAAAAGCAAAGTCTGTTTTATCAATTGAAGAATTTCAAGATAAGATGGTAGATGTTTGGTCTTCGTGTGTATCAGAATCAACTTTAGATGAATCTCCAATGGCATATAAAGATATGAATGTTATTATTGATGCAATTGGTGAAACTGTTGATATTGTTGACCGTATCATTCCAATTTATAACTTTAAAGCACAAGGTTAAGGCATAATACCTTAACCTTTTTAAAGAAAACAGGAAGTATAGAAATGAAAATTTGGTTTATGAAACATTTTTTAAAAAATTGTTATAAGAAATATTTAAATGAAAAAGAGCAAGTTAATAAATTAAAAATTGAAATTTATAACAATTATGATTCTTTTAATAAAATTGTAAAATTTTATGATGATGTGTTTCCATCAAGGAGTTACCCTATTCGCCATATTATATTTCAACTTAATAAAAAAACGACTTTTACAATTGTTTTCAGTTATGATTTTTTGCCTTATGGTTCACTTAAATTTGTAAATTATAAAAAATATAATATTTTTTATGATGGAAAAGTTATTTCAGAAAAATTTAAAAAAGAAGTTTTTAATTTAATTAGAGAACTTATTTTCAACAATGAAGAACCAAGTATGTGGTATTCATTATGTGATGAAGGAGAAAATTAAATGAAAAAACCAAAAGTTAATGAAGTGTGGTATGATAATAATAAAAACAGACGTTTTTTTATTTATGATATGATAAAAGATACAGATTATGCTGTATACAAACCATTTGATGTATTGTATGATAATAATCAAACGAGATATTTGGAAACTAAGTATATTTTAGAAAACTGCACTTATATTGGAAAATCTAAAATAAAATTTGAAGAATTATTTATAACTAAGGAAGGAAAATGATAAGTCGAGATTTTGTATTAAAAAATTTTAATAAAAAGTTATTAGAAGCTAAAAAACAAAGAGTAAAAGAAGTTAAATTTTCTTTACAGGAAATTGATGATTTGGGTTATATTATTTTTGAAATAATGTCCGAATTAACTGAAAAATATTTTTCAAATTCTTCAATATCAAATGATTCAACTGAATTAAAAATAGATGGTGGAGAATTTTAAATTGAAATTTATTGTATCTTAAGTTATATTATGATGGTAATTTAAGAGAGGATAATTATATGTATGTAGGCACTTATTTAGATAGACAAAATAATTTACTATTTGTTTCTGAACGTATTAATGGTGAGCGAGTAACAACAACTTATCCATTAATTTATGAGTATTTAGTTCCTGATGAAAATGGATATGATATGGGAATTGATGGTCAACGTTTGAAAAAAATAACATTAAGAAAATATAATGAATTTTATACTCATAAGAAACAATGTAAAGAATCGGGCATTCGTACATATGAGATGAATTTTAATTTGGTATATAAAGTTTTATACCAGAATTATAAAAACTGTCAAGAACCAAAATTACATAAAGCATTTTTTGATATTGAAGTTGACTATGACCCAGCAGTATCTGGGGATATTAATACGTTGGTAGCTGAAACTCCGTGTGCAATTAATGCTGTGTCAATTTACTTAGATTGGATTGATAAAACAATTACATTAACAATTAAACCTGATACTTTATCTTGGGAAGAAGCTCAAAAAATTTGTGATAATATTGGTGATACCTATTTGTGTCAAGATGAAAAACAATTGATTGATTTGATGATACGATTTTTTGATGATGCCGATGTAATATCTGGTTGGAACTCTGATTTTTTTGATATTCCTTATATTATTGGAAGAACAATAAAAGTTTTAGGAAAAGAAAAAATTAAAGATTATTGTTTATGGAAACAAGAGCCAATTTGTAAAGAAGTTGAAACTTATGGTCGTGTTGTAAAAAATTATTCATTTGTTGGTAAATGGGCAGTTGATTATTTGGAATTGTATAAAAAACATACTCCAAATGAACACGAATCATATTCGTTGGATAATATTTCCTATGAAGAATTAGGGGATAGAAAAGTTAAATATGAAGGAACTTTAACAAGATTGTATTTTGATGATTATGAATTATTTTTAAGATATAACCGTCAAGATACTGATTTGTTGGCTCGTTTAGATAAAAAATTAAATTATATTAATATTCATAATAGACAAGCACATTCAATTTTAGTAACTTTAGAAGCAACAATGGGTACAGTTGCTTGGTTTGACCAAGCTGTTATTAATAATGCCCACGATTCTGGATTATATATTCCCGATAGAGTTGAAGGAAAAGGTGATGAATGGAAAGGTATTAGACCTCCTGGTGCATTTGTTCAAGACCCAGTAGTTGGTATGCACGAATGGATTTCTGATACAGATTTAAATTCACTTTATCCATCAACTATTCGTTGTTTAAATATGAGTCCTGAAACAATTGTGGCTCAAGTTAAATTAACTTATACGATGCCTTATTTATGGAAAAAGATTGAAGAAGATAATTTATGGTTTAAAAAAGGTGAAAGAATTCCATCTTGGGGTGAAGCTTGGGGCGGAGATGAAATGTTTGGTACTCTTGAATACCAAAAAATTATGAATCAAACGGATGATATTTTAGAGTTACAGTTAGAAACTGGTGAAACGGCTGAAATGACAGCTAAAGAGATTTATAATTTGGTATTTGAAGAAGGAAGCAATTTATGCATTTCTGCATTTGGAACTCTTTTTAGAACGGATAAGCAAGGATTAGTTGCTAAAATTCTATCTGAATGGTATGCGGATAGAAAATCAATGAAAGCTAAATCTAAAATGTATCGTAATTTAAAAGATGGTATTAAAGTTTCGGATGATATTAAACAACATATTAAACCGTATGAACCTGAATATGATTTTAAGGAATATGATTTAAAAGAATTAAAAACTTTAATTGATAATTGTGATTATGATGGAATACAAAATTATATGGAAGAATATAATTTAATTCTTAATGATAATATTATTGAGCCTATTCATAAAGATTATTATAAAGAAAAAGAAGATTATTGGGATTTGGAACAATATTTAAGAAAAATTAATTTAAATTCATCATATGGTGCATTGTTGAATACAGGTTCAATTTTTTATGATTTTAGATTAGGAGCATCAACAACTGCTTCTGGTAGAAAAATTGTTCAACATATGGCAAGTAAATTAAATGAAATTGCAGTTGGAACATATAAGCATACAGGCGGTATTGTTGTTTATGGTGATACTGATTCAACATATTTTGCATTGTCAAGACCTGAATTTAAAGAAAAACATCCTGATTTTGTTTTTACTAAAGAAAATGTTATGAAATATGTAGATGAGATTTCTCAACAAGTGGACAGTTCCTATGCTGAACACGTAAAAAGCATTTTTCACGTTACAGATGAAAATGCAAAAATCATTAAAGCCGCACGAGAAATTGTTGCAACTCGTGGATTGTATGTTTCAAAAAAACGTTATGCTTTAATGGTATTTGATAATGAGGGAGAACGTTATGATGTTCACGGAAAAGCAGGAAAATTAAAAATTAAAGGTTTACAAATTCAACGTTCTGATACTCCAATGATTGTTAGAAAATTATTAAAGAAAATGATGGAATCTTTATTATCGGTTGGTAAAAAAGAAGAATTAATTGATATTATTAAATCATTTTATAATGATGAATGGAATACATTACAACCTTGGGAAAAAGGAACACCAAAAGCTGTTAATGGTTTAACCAAATATACAGAAGAATATCGTCAAAATCCAAAAGCAAGAGTTCCAGGACACGTTATGGCATCTATTAATTATAATCGTATGTTAGAAATTAATGGCGATACATCTACAACAAGAATTTTGGATGGAAATAAAATTGTTGTTTGTAAATTGAAAAAAAATAATCCATTTAATATGACTTCAATTGCTTATCCAAGAGATTTGTCAGATGTTCCAGAATGGTTTGCAAAGTTACCATTTGATGAAGCAGATATGTCTGATACAATTGTTGATACAACAATGGATTCAATTTTTGGTTCATTAAATTGGAATTTATCAATGAAATCAGCTATTCAAACTATTGATGATGATTTAGGTGGATTTTTGACATTGGTTTAAAATTAAGATATATTATAAAAAAGGATGAAAGAAATGTTAGAAAAAATGTTTTTAGATGTGAATAAATTGTTTAGCAAATTTGAGTTTAAACCAGTTGTTGTATATCCGTCATCAACTTCTCATTGTTGTATATCTTGTCGTACATTTGATGATAAAGTGTTTGTATATGCTGAATCTAATGAAGATAATTATGAAGAAAAAGAATTTGCAATTAGAGATTGGAGCGTAATGAGTTCAATTTTAGGTACATTTTCTGGTGAAAATGAAGAAAAAATGAAGGTGAAATTAGCATATAATGATTATAATTATCCTCATTTAGCAACATTTACATCAGGACGATTGAAAGTTAATCATTATTTGCAAAGTTATAATATGGTATCAAGCCAGCAAGATTTATTAGCTAATTATACAAAGAAAAAATTAAATTTAAAAGAATTTTCTGGTGAAGGCGATGATTATATAACAGAAGAAATTGTTAAAAATATTAGTAAAATGAGTTCATTACTTTCAGAAAAAAATTTTAGATTAAAAAATACATCAGAAGGAATTTTTGTTTTATTTGGAAATGAGAATCAAACAATTGATAATGGTTTAATTAAGATTTCTGATAAAGAAGAAAATATTGAATTTAAAGATAATATGTATTTTTCCGTTGAATATTTTATTAATATGTTTAAAGCAATGGCGGTTAATGATGAATATAAAATTAAAGTATTTGCTGATAAAATTGTTTTTTGTGGAAAAAATGATATTTCATCAAAAGTCGGAATTGTTGTTGGTTCTACAAATTAAAAAGGTGGTAAAAATACCACCTTTTTTATTCTGCACCTTTATATTTCTTTTTATCTAATTCTTTAAAACCTTGCTGATGCTTTTTGGCTTCTTTTGTTTGTAAAGCTTTAACTAATTCTTCATTGTACTTATCACCATAGTAATCTTCTGCATTAATTTTATTATCAATTTCATCTTGAACTAATTGTGAAATATAATCTTCATCTTTATATTCTAAATATGTTGATTCATATTGTTCAACAGGGGCATCAATATTTCTTACAACAATATAAGCTCTATCTAATCCTAATTGTGTTGATAATTCATTAACAATTTGAGAAGGAGTAATTGGATATTCAAAATCCATTTCAAATTTATAAATTGTTCCAAAAAAACCTTGTAATCTTGGGAAATCATATGGTGTTGATGCTAAAGGTAATGCTTCTGGTTTTGTTCTTTTAGACATACCTTTAACAGTTAAAATTGTATCAACACTTTTTAAACTTTCTTCTGAAATATCAGCCGCAATTTTAACTCTAAAAGAATATGTTTTTTTCATAGTTTCCAAAATTGATTTTAAATCCATTGCCATCATAAATTCCTTATTCTTTAATTATAAAAATATTTATTATATTTGTGATATTCTCCAAAAACCAGGTCTATATTTTTTATTAATTACGTCAACCCAAACTGAATAATCTTCATTCCAAGTATATAAAAATTTTGCATCTGAATTATCTCTTAAATAATAAATTGCTGGTTCTTCTATTGGATTTAATGATAAAGTCCAAAATCCATTTTTATATTCAATTATACAATTTTCAGGGATTGATGAAACTTCTTTTCCAGATTTATCTAATAATTTTCCCCATAATTTTGTATTATTTCCTAAATCTTCAGCCAATAAATAACGCTCACCTTCAACATTTGTAGGTTTAGTGTCGTGTGGGTCAATAATTGCATTTACAGCAGGAATATTTGCAGTTGGTAAAATGTCTTCATTAATAATCCAGTTTGCTTTTGTTGGGTCATTTTCATTGATTGTTAAATTGCCAAGAACCTCTTTTTGTTTATCAATATCATAATTAATCATACAATGAAGATAGGTGTTATTTTTAGATTTATTATATTTAAGCCCATACATTTTAAATAAATCATACCAAGTTTTAATATTTTTGTTTGGAACAAGTTGTACATCAGTATTATTTGAAACAATTATTGTTGAATCAGACGGAGTATAATAAGTTCTAATAATATCTTCCATTGTCCAACCCCACATATTTTCACGAGTATCAGCTTCTCCAATGTCCATAATAATTTTTTCAATCATTCTATTTCTTGAAATTAAAGAAGGTAAATCTAAATTTGTATCAACTTCAAAAGTCATATCCATAGTATCTAATGCTGTTGAATCTAAACTATTAATACCTTTTGATGACCAATTTAAACCTGTTAAAGTGATTGAAGTTAAACGTGTCCAGTCCAATGGGTTTTCAGAAGTTTGTAATTCTAATGTTGGTGAAAATAATGCTCTAATTTGTTCTAACAATTGAAATTTTTGTTCTAATTTGGTTGTTAAAATATATAATTTAAATACAAATCCAATTGGAACTGGATTTAATCTTTTAATATGATATGAATTACCAGGTTCATATTCATAGTTCCCAATTTCATCATTAAATTTTTTTTCAGTAACTTCACTTTCATATTCATAATATGGTGAGCCGCTAATTAAATCATTATTTAAACGAATTTCAGAAATTGTTAATACCATTTTAGGAACAGTTTCAAGAATAGTATCAGTATTTTTGTTAATTATAGATGCAACGGATTTATCAGTTGTCATAAACACAACAGGTATTCGTTTTAATTTATCTTGACCATTTTCATCTTTACCAGTTGAAATATAAAAATTTGAAAATAAACGTTGAGTATGAAGAACAAGAGTTCTTATTTGTGCATTATACCAATAATTAACATCAACAGTCATATTTTTAATACCTTTTTATTGAATATCCTATGTTTATATTTATAACTTAAATATATTGAATAAATATTTTTAGTTATAAAATAAAGGAATTTTTAATGCCTATAAAATTAGATATTTTTAATGAAATTAAAGAATTGATTAATAATGGTTCTTCAATTACACAAGCAATTTCAGTTGTATGTCAACAATATCACATTAATCCAAATATAATATATAATGAATTTTATAAAAAAGCAGATAAAACTGTCAAAGATAATTCAATAAGACCAGAAGAAATTCGTGTTGGTGATATTGTTATTTTAAACGGAGATTCACTTGAAAATCATTATGAAGTAATAAATATTAATAATAAAAGTGATATTATTTTAAGAAATGCTGATGATAATACACAAATATCAGCATCTGAAAGTGAAATAACACCAGTAATTACGGAGAATAAAATGAATAAACTTAATGAAGCACAATATAATATTTCTATTAATGGATTAGAAACTGAAGATGCTGATGCTTTATCTCAAATGTTATCTTTAGCAAGTCAAGCTGAAAATAGCTCAACAATTTCTGACCCAATGCTTGCTGACCCATTAAGTATGGGTGGTATAGCAGTCAATGAACCTATGATGAATAATACAGGAATGGAAGAACCAACAGAACCAGAAGAACCAATGGATTCAATGGAAATTGGTATGCCATCATCTATTTTTGATGATTCAGGCGATGATATTAATTTTGATGAAGAATTACCAAATGATACTGAAATTGTTGATGCAGAAGTTTCTGATGCAGGAATGGAAGAACCAATGAATGATATGGAAACGTCAGATGATATGAATATTCCAGCCGAAGATATGTCAATGGATGATATGATGGATAATGGTATGTATGATGAAGTTGATGAAGATGTTGTTTTAGACCCTTCTCAAAAGGATTCAACAGTTGTTGCTTCTGAAAAAATTAATGATTCAGAAATTGATGAAGAATTAGAAATGTTAATGCGTGAAACATTTGATATTGCAGGTGTTGAAGATTTAAATTTTGATAAATTAAATGAATCAGAAGAAAATGTACCAGGTGATGATTTTATTGATGATGATGGTACATTGGAAGAAACTCCACAATTAGATTTTGCTCACGATATGGTTGATGATTCTGAACAAGAAGAAAATGCAGAAGAAATTGTTGGTGAAGCTGATGAATCAAATTATAATAATGAACCAAAAGTTGGAGATGTTGTTAGAATTAAAGATACAGCAGAAGATTTTCAAGGAATGACAGGAAAGATTATTGATATTTATGAAATTGGACAACAATTATTTGATACTGGTGGTATAGCTTATGTTATTGAATTTGAAGATGGCAACCAATATGATGCATTACCTGAAGACTTTGAATTAATTAATGAAAATGATGAAATTGAAGAAAATAATATAGAAGAAACTGATGATATACAAATTGAATTATCCGATGATGAATTAGATGAACATATTAATGCTATTTTAAGAAATGCTGGTGTTCAAATTAATGAAGCTGATGATGATGTTGCTGTTAATACTAATGTTGGTGAACCAGTTACAGATGAATCATTATTTGCAAATGATGATGAAAATGAACAAGGTAATGAACCTGATTATCACGAAGTTGATACAACAACTTTTGGTAAAGAAGCATCTGAAGGTATGAAAGAAAATCCTTTAACAATGACTTTTGAATCAACAATTAATAAGAAAAAAATTAAATCTATTTATGAAACAGCTAAATCAATGTATAAAAAATATGATGCAAATGATTGGTTAAAATTAGATAGAAGATATATTGAAAAATTAATTCTTGAAGGTGTTGGCTATTCAACTGCAAGTAAAATGTTACTTGATGCTAAAAAAGGTAAGTAGTTAATAAAATAAATTCAATAAACTCCCATAACAAATTGGGAGTTTATTTTTATATAAATATTATTATTAGAATATTAAAGGATTACAGTAATGGCAATTAATAATTATGCACAATCTTGGACTGATGTTTATGAAAAATATCAATCAGTTGTTAATTTTGTTGCAGGTGATTTTGATTCATTAAAAGATGTTATCAGACGTTATATTGCAAGTCAAAACCCAGAAAATTATAATGACTGGGCAGAATCATCTGAAGTTGGTATGTTTTCAAATGGTCTTTCATATCTTGGTGAATCAATCCATTATCGTGTTGACTTAAATGCTCACGATGTTTTCCCATCAACAACGGAAAGAAGACAATCTTTATTAGATTTTACTAAAATGTTGTCATATTCTCCAAAAAGAAATATTTGTGCAACAGGTATTGCTAAAATTAAATCTATTACAACATCTCAAAATATTACTGATACATCAGGAAATATTTTAAAAGATACACCAATTCTTTGGAATGATGCATCAAATCCTGACTGGTTAGAACAATTTTTAACAGTTATGAATGCTTCATTTGTATCAAATAATCCTTATGGAAAGCCATTAAAAAGAGAAACAGTTGATAATATTACAACACAATTATATCAAATGAATACAACAACAATTTCTAATACTGTATTTTCTTTTACATCACAAGTTAATGCGACAACTCAACAGTTTGAAGTTGTTAATCCAGATATTAATAGTGATTTAGCTCAAATTGAAGAAAGAACACCAATTCCTGAACAGGCATTTCATTTATTATATCGTAATGATGGAACTGGTAATGGGTCAAATAATACAGGTTTCTTTGTTTATTGGAAGCAAGGAACATTACAATATGAAAATCAAGTAATTTCACAAAAAGTTGAAAACTATTTTATTGATGTTAATAAAGATAATATTAATGAATATGATGTATGGTTTGAAGAATTAGATATTTCAACTGGATTAGTAAAAAATGTATGGACAAAGATAGCAAATAATGAATATCTTGTTTATAATAATACAGATACAACTATTAGAGATATTTTTAAAGTTGAAACAAGAGAAAATGATAGAATTACTTTAAGATTTTCTGATGGTAAATTTGGAACTATTCCTGTTGGCGTATTTAAATTATGGTATCGTGTTTCAAATGGTAATGATAATTTATATTTAAAACCAACTGATATTCAAGATGTAACTATTAAAATTCCATATAAATCAAATAATACATCTGATGATAATATATATTATTTAACTGTTGTATTTAGCATTACTGATGCTTCACATATTAGACAGTCAGTAACTCAAGAATCAATGGAATATATTCGTGAAAGGGCACCACAAGTATACTCAACTCAAAATAGAATGGTAACTGCCCAAGATTATAATTATTTTCCAAAATCTATTGGTCAACAAGTTAAAGTATTGAAAGCTATTAATAGAACTTATTCAGGTAATTCTCGTTATATTAACTTTAATGACCCGACAGGAACATATCAAGATTTAAATATATTAGCAGAAGATGGATATGTTTATAAACAAGATGTTTTATATATGACAGAAACATCTATTGAAGATACAACAAATACAACACAAATTATTAATATGATAGAAACATTATTATCATCTAATAGTTTGAATAATTTCTTTTATTCATATTATCCAGAAAATTCTTATTCTTATTCATCAAAAGAAATATTTTGGAATGAAACTTATACAACTGGTTTAAATAGTTCAGTTGGTAGATTTATGGTTGATATTAGTGAAGAATCTTTAGCAACTGGCGTTGTTGTTCCAAAATCTGAAATATTAAAACAAATGCAAGTTGGATATATGATTAAATTCCAAGCAGATGGATATGATGGTGAAATTTGGGCAAAAATTTTAGATATTGTAACAAGTGATGAAAGTGAAGAAGAATATTCAATTACAATTAATGAAGTATTAGACCCAAATTATAAATGGTATGCTAAAGGCGGTTACAGAGTATTTTCAACAATTTTAAATGCTCAAGCTCGTTATGAAATTTCAAATAAAATTGAAGATAAAGTTTCTTTTGGTTTATCATATGATTATATAAATCAACGTTGGGATGTTTTAGATTATGAAACATTAGCCGATGATTCTATAAGTTTTGATTATGAAAATCCATATACTGAATCTGGATTATATAAAAACTGGATAATGAAAATTAGATATGAGTCTTCACAATATTGGACTTATACAATTAGATATTTAGATTATATTTTTGGTTCAGATAAAAAAGTTGCCTTCTTCTTTAATACAAATGATAAAAGTGATGATAACGCATCATTTGTTACAAGTGATTATATTAAAGTTTTAAAAACAAATTCAAATAATAATAAAAATTTAGCAGAAGATTATTTTTGGAAACCAATTGAAACAATAAAATATCCAGATGGTTATACTGACCCTTATCAATTTAAAGTTTCAAGTTATGATTTAGATAAAGATTCTTCAAGTGAAAATCCTCGTCAATTTAGTGAAATAACTTCTATTGGTGAAAAAAACTTGTTTTTCTTAAAAACAAGTGATGAATATGGTTCATTTAATAGTTCAGTTCAAGAAATTGATAGTTTATGGGGTCATACAACTGAATCAAGTTTATATTATTGTCAAACAGGTGGAACAATTTTCCCTGCTGGTACAATTTTACCAGTTTCTGTAACTGTTAGTAAAAAAGTTAAATTATCTAATGGTGTTACATATGAATGGACACCTTCAAATCCATTTACATTTAATAAAGGTGAAAAATATGATGTCGATGTTGTTTATGATGGACACGAAGTTGAATGGACAACAGATATTGAAGGCAATACGACATTAGTTTCTGATATTGAAATTGGCTCACAATTAGTTTATTGGAATTCAATGTATAAAACTATGGATAGATATAGTGATGACAGTTATTATATTAGAACTGGTATTGATAATTTATTGTTCTTATGGAAGCATTATGCATCTTCATCATATGTAATTGACCCTTGTCCAACAAATATTATGGATATGTTTGTATTAACTAATACATATTATGAATCTGTTCAAGAATGGTTAAATAATGGTAAAAAAGGTACATTCCCTAAATTACCATCTGCATATGAATTAAAATCATTATTTGCTGAATTAGAAAATTATTGTATGGTGTCAGATACAATGGTATGGCATCCAATCAGTTATAAAGTTTTATTTGGTAATGAATCTGATAATGAATATAAAGCTAATTTCAGAGTTATTAAAAATGAAACAACAACTATGAGTGATAATGAAATTAAGCAACAAATTATCCAAGCAATTGATGAATTTTTTGCAACTATGGAAGCAGGAGAAAAGTTCTTTTTCACTCAATTATCAACTTATATTCATCAAAAATTACAACAAAACATTGGTACTGTTGTTATTGTTCCAACATATTCAAATGATAAATTTGGTAATTTATTTGAAATTGAATGTGAAGAAGATGAAATTTTATTATCATCTGCATCTATTGATGATGTTCAAATTATTACAAAAATTACAGAACATAATATCAGAATAGGTGAGTAGTGGTAAATAATTATAAGAAATAATAGGATTAAATATGACATATCAAATTACAAGAACAAATGGCTCACAATACTCACAAGGTTTAATACCTGATAGTAAAATTATCAATGTATTAGATAAAAATTCTTCATACTTATCATTGATTGGTAAATTATCGGCTGATTATGGTGAAGACCAATCTAATAACTTTTTTCATTTAGTTGAAAATTTTGCAAATGAAAAATTTCCATCAGACCCTGTTGTTGGTATGTTATGTTTTAGAATTGATAGTGATTATAATGGTTTATATATGTGTGTAAATGAAACTTCGGATGTTGAATCTGAACGTTGGAAAAAAATCTTATCTATTAATTTTGATGATTCTGGCGCCCATCAAGCAGGTGATATTTATTATAACAAAGAAGAAAAGAAATTTTATGTTTATGATGATACTGTTGGTGATAATGGTGGTTGGGTTTTAATTGGCCCACAAAACTTTTATAATAAAGAAAATATTTCAACGATTTTAGAATCAACAAGTGATATAACAAGTTCAAATATACAAATTGATATACAAGAAGAATCTGCAAATTTAGTAACTATTAAAGCTGTTGCAAAAGAAAAAATGGATAAGGGTTCAAATCCTGAATTTGGTATAAGAAATCCTGAAACTGCTTCTTGGATTATTAGATTACTTGTTGAATCTCATAAATTATCAAATGGTGCAAATGAAGTTATTATTGTTGGACAACCAAATTATGAAACTATTGGTAAAACATCTGGACAAGCATTAAATTGGGTAATTGAACCAACTATTTTTGATAATCGGTTAATGATTACCGTTTCTGGTGTTGGTACAGATAATCCATTAGTTACTCCAGAAATGGATTGGGTAGAATGGGAATTAGATATTGAAATTGTAAAGGTTTAAGATGGCTATAAATATAAATCATAAAAATAGTACAATTATTACTGATGATGATACCTTAATTCAAATTACAGATAAAGGAGCATTAAAGGTTGGTGATGGTACTTATTTGGATGAATTAGGTAATTCACAGGAAATAGAACCAAATCAAAATTACAAAGGTGCTATTCGTTTTAATGAAGACCATCAATGTTTACAATTATGTGATGGTTATAAGTGGAAAGATATTAATGGTCATTACAAACAAACTTCTGGTATCGTATATTCATTACTATTTTAATTAAATATTTGATAAAAATTATATATATGTTATAATATCAATAAAATTTAAATATTGATAAAGGATTATTATGCAAAATGAGAAACGTTATTTTTTAAAAAATTCCAATTTGCTGGAAGAAGTACATAAATCAAAATTAACATATTGTTGCTATGAAAAACCTGAATATGGGCAATATGATATTATATGTGAGGATTATAATTTAATTACGCCGAATATTATGAATGATTTTTTCAAGAAAAATCCAAATAGTTCATATATTATAATTAGAGTGATGACGAATGAACACGTTTTACCATATTGTAAGAATGGTAAAGTTAATTTACAAGAACTTAAAATGTCGCCATTTAAACATTTTTTAATTGATAAAGATGATTTTGAAAAAACTTTTGAAAATTTTGGAAGTAATTTGAATAAAATTGATGAATTAAATTTAAAAATTTCAAATTTAAAAGAAAAAATTAAGGATAATAATCGGAATATAAGATTAAATCAACAAACAAAAGATAAACAAATACCATTTAAAGAAAATAATAAATTATGTAAAGAAAACATTGAAAATTTAACAAATGAAATTAAAAAATTATCTGAAACATTTTCAACAGATATTTTAAAAGATGCTAAAGAAGTTTTAAGGTCACATTGGAAAGGAGATACTATTGAAAGCGGTCATTTTGATATATCTCAAGGACGTTTGAGTGATGGCTTAGTATATATGATTATTATGCTGGTTGACCAATTTGCAAAATCAGGAAATTGGTCTGGATATACATATTTAGATGATATGAAAGGCTCTGCATTGGTTCATTTATGCGATGTGGCATTAAAATTTGAGGAATCAAAATCTAATAATGTATTTTCATATTTAACACAAGTGGCATCAAATAAATTTACAGCTACATTAAATTCTGAAAAAACACAACGAAGAATAAAATCTAAATTAATGCAAGAAATTGGATATAATCCAACATTTAATGAGCAGTTAGAAGAAGAATTTAAAAATATATTATATGATGATGACGGAAATGAAATTGTTGATGAGCCAGAAGATATTGAAGAAAATTCTGATAATTATGAAATAATGGAAAATTAAATTTAAAGGTGTCATTTTCGACACCTTTAAACATTTATAATTTGAATACCATCATCTTCATCATCGTCTTCATCGTCATTGTGTTTATTTAAACTTGCTTCAAATTTTTGTTTATTTAAATCATAATTAAGTTTTTTCATTTTAGCATCTAATTTTGCTAATTTAGAATTTAATTTAATTGTTAAAAAATTATTAGCGGCAGAAGCAATATCTCCACAGGCTTTACCTTGAGTATTTAATGCTATATCCATTAAATCAACAAATGCTTGGTCAGCTTGATTAGCAATTGTGTCTAATTCAACTTCGGTTTTTTCTTCTAATGATAATTTTGATAAATCTTTAATATTTTCATTTTGCTGAACAATAAATTTTTTAATTTCCATTGGTTCAATTTCTGTTACAATATTTTCTTTATTGATAACACTTAATGCGGCGGCAATATCGTTTGCTTGTTTAATTTCTGAAGATGTAAGAATATTAAATTCATCATCAAGTTTCTTCTTATTTGCCATAAATTATCCTTAAAAATATAGTTTATATAAAATACATAAATATTTATAATAGAAAATGGAGATTTATTTATGGGAATAGAATCATTAATTAGTGGTGTTACTAATAAATTATATAATTCAAACGTTGTAAAAGCAGTAAGTGGTGTTGATTATATCAGCACCGTTTATGGTCAAGATTTTGTTCCAGAATATACAAATTTGGAAGGTCAAAAGAAATATCAAACAAAAGCACCAATTCCAAATTTACCAAAACCAGAAACAATGTTTTTTGTTTATTTTTCATTAAATCCAAATATTCAAACATTAATAAATCAAAAAAAATCATTAATTGAATACTTAACAAGACTTTCTGCACAACAATCTTCAACTGATGCATCTGAATCTTATCAAAATTCTGTTTCTGAAAGCAAGAATAAAGGATTTTTTGATACAATATCAGATAGTATATCTGATACGATTTCATCAGTTTCTAATTCTCTTTCAAATTTAAAAAAAGGAGTTACTGATGCGGTTAGTGGAGCATTAGGTCTTAATGCAGATGTTGATGCCGAAACAAATGCAGATTATTTACCTGATAAATTTTTATTAAAGCAATTATCATTTGAATTATCAAAATTTGTTAAAACAGTTAGTAAACCAAAAATTGATATAGAAGTTAAACAATTTAATGAATATAATCGTCCACGTTTAGTTAATGAAAAATTATCATATGGTGATTTAAATATTTCTTTTTATGATGTTAAAGAAAATCCAGTTCAGCAATTTTTCTTTGCGTATTTAAAAGTAATTAACGATACATTTTTATGTAAAGATTATAATGATTATAATAAGGAAATATTATTACATAAATTTGATACTGACCCAACTCATTGGGGATGGAATTTAGATAGTTATTTTAATTTCATTGATAAAATATCTGTTATTGAAATGTATATGGATAAAATGATGGTTTATACATATATGAATCCAAAAATTACATCAATAGATTTTGGTACAGGAAAAATTGGTAGTTGGGCACCAAATGAAATTAATATTACTTTTAAATTTGAAGGAATAACAAATGATTTATTAGATGTTGAACCTTATACAACAACTTTTGGAAGTGAAGAAAGTAAATCATATCTTAAAGCAATGATAAATTCATCAATTACTGGTAATATGGCAACATTTTTAAATAAAAGATATAAAGAAGGCGTTCAATTTACTGTTGAAAACGCAGTATCATTTATTAAAGGTATTTTAGATGCTCCAAGTGAAGAACGTTGGGATAAATTTAAATCTCAATTACTTGATACAGCTCGTAAATTAGGTTTTGCAGATGAAACAAATTTTGTATTACAAGTACAAAAAACCATAGAAAATTACAATGAGTCGGAAGATAAAGGCAAATATATTCTAAAAGTGGTTGATGACCCATCTTCAATTATTGGAAAAATTACTAATACAACAAATATATCTATGGACTCGGTATTAAGTTTATTTTAGATTTGGATGATTTTCTAAATATTTACTAAATTCATCATTATGAACCATATCATATAATATTTTAAAAATAAAATTAGCATCATTTAATAAAATCATTTGTAATGATTTATTGTCATATAATTTTTCTTCAAAATATTTTTTATAGTATGATACATTTGAACGATTAATACCATCTTCATAATAGTAATAAAATACATCATCAAGAAGTAAAGACATAACATTTGGAGATAATGATGAATTGTTATTCATTTTATCAGCATCATAAAAAGAACGAATTTTATCATTATTAAAAATATCATTTTTATCCATAGAAGATAAAATTAACATATAAGCAAATAATGAATCATACACGTTTATCCATTCATTTAGTAAGTCTGAATGTGTATTAATAAATTGATTAGATTCTTCTTCTGAAAAAAATGTACAAGTTATTCTTTTTTTAGATTTTTTTATAATATAAATCATATTTAATATTGTTAAATTAAATGAAGTTATATGATAAAATGTTGATGATTTCATATAGGATTCTAATAATGTATTTTTTGTAAATGTTGGCACATCGGCAGAAATAAAAATATCTGACACAACACTTGTATTTTTAATGTAATTTAAAAAATCTAAACCTTGTAATGAAGACTTAGAATAATCAAATACATAAACAGTTTTTGATTCTAAGTCTTCATCCATATCGTTAATGTTTAAGGGAGCATTAACTAATTTTGCTTTATTAGATGTCATTATTAAGACTCCATTGTCTTAAATTTTTAGAATAAAAATTATATTCTTCTGGATAATTAACTTTTTCTAAACCAATATCATTTTCATTTATTTCTTTAAAATAAGAAATATCGTTTTCATTGAACTGTTGAACATATAATTTATTATCAGGTAATAAACAATATTCTTCTTCAAAAAAAGATTCATTGGCTTTAGAGGTTTTACCATTTAAAAATCTCATTTTTTCTTTATTTAAGTTAATAAATGGAACATTTAATTGAGATGATAACACTAATTTAATAAATTTATCATATACTAAACTATTTAAATTCCACATAGTTGTTTCATTTCTATAATATTCTTTAAATTCAACAGTATTAATGTTTGGTAATATTGACAATTTATTTAATATTACATTTGGGTGAAATGTTTTTAAAATTTGAGGAGATACTAAAACTTTTACATCAAATTTTTTAGGAAAATTCAAAAGATTTTCCCAAACTTCTAATGCACGAGGTCTAGCTAAAAAATCATATGAAAATTCATATTCAATATCATCACGATAATTTTTTAATTCAACAGGATATGATGATACGACAATGTTTGTATTAAATTCTTTTAAAGTATCAACCAATTCATTAAAATAATCATAATTGATTGACATTGGTTCACCGCCAGAAATTTTAATTTTATCAAATTTTGATGCATTCTTTTCTAAAAAATCTCTTAATTTAAAAATATCTAAAAATTCATTTAATGAGTTTTTATCTTTAGTAAGACAAAATGCACAAGAATAAGGGCATAAAAAAGTTGGGTAAACAATTAAAGTTTTCATAATATCTCCTATGTAATAATATAAAATTATTTACTATAAGAATTATTATATATGAGTGTGCATAAAAATTTCAATAAGTTTTTCAGTTTTTTTAGTTTTTTCTTCTAAAGAAATACCAATTGTTGGTTTAAAGAGTAACCAATCTAAAAATGTTTTCTTTTTTGCAACACCTGCAATTTTAGAAGTTGTTAATTTTTCAAATTTTTTAATTGTTCCAGAAACTCTACAAGGAACTTTACCACATAATGCAACAGGTAATGCACCTTCTTGAGTTTTTTTATTTAATTCAATACCAGGTTTTGAAGAAATAATTCCAAAGCAATGTTTATCATTAGGTTGGGTTTTTGTAATTTCTTTTTCGCCACCAAATTTAACTAAAGTTCCCACAGGAATTTGTTCCATAACAGAATGTGTATAATATTCTGCTAAGTCACCATAATATGTGGCAATAGCTGTACCACGAATAGCTTCTTTGCAAGTCACAATATGTTCAAATGTCCAATTTCCTGTAACATTTTCATCCTGACTTCTGCGTGTATACTCTGGGTCACTTAAAAAACCTGAATAGCTCATAAATTTAACCTTTGGTTATCAATAAGATATTTATTCTTTTGTATATATATTTATTCGTGAGAAATCAATCAATAAATAATTATATTAAAAAGTAAGGAATCAAATGTCATTATTAGATAAAAATAAAATATTTTTTGGTTTATTGCATTATATTTTTTCAGAACAAAAAAACGTTGATTGGGCATTAAAAACCAGTTTAGTGAATTATACTGGTATTAACTCAACAGTTAATAATAAAAAATATAAACAAGATTCAGTTATTGAAGATGTTATTGATTACATTTATCAAATTAAGCCCTATCACGTGGAATTTGAACAATTTATTGAAAAATATTCTTCTCAACGAGATGATGTAAATGTTTCTGGGGCAAAAGAACAAGAAAAAAATAATATAACAATGTATATTCGTTATGATGCTGTAACATCAGCAGTTGACCCTCAAGGTTCTTTATCTGATATTGAATATATGGACACACATATGGCAAACAGATTATATGCATATAAAACTAAAAATTTAGATGATATTAAAGATTATTTAAATTGCCATTTTAAAGGAATTACAATTAATGGTTCAACATTTAATGTTGATACGGCTGGATATGATGCATTTTTATATGATTCAACTTTGTATGATGCACCAACAGTAACTAATGATTATTGTTTAGTTAATTATAATGAAAATTTTGATTATCCTTATATAAAAGAATTTGTAAATGTTGGTTTACAAACATTTAAATTAGAAAATGAAGATTTATTACAACATAATTTTATTACAATAACATCATATTTTAATGGAATAGAAACAGAAATTACTGATTATTCATTAGAAAATAATTTATTAACATTATTTTATACAATTCGTAATTTAGAAAAACTTGTTATTACTGAAGATAAAGATGGTCAAAAAAAATCTTGGGTTTTTGTTGGACATCCATTTAATAAAATGTCATCAGATACAGGATTAAAAGAATTTAAAGAATATGGTATAGAGTATTTTGATGTTCCAGAAGGCGGATTTAATAGTAATAAAATAACTGTTAATATTGAATATCCAAATGGTACAAGAGATATAAGTGAACAAATTACAAGAGTTCCATTAACAAATTGGGAATTAGTTGATGGTAAAGTTTATCTTCCATTTGATAAAGAAAATAATCAATATTATGATAATAGAATTGTGGAAAATGGACATATAATTGTAACAACTATTGATTATTATTATATATATGATAAAATATATACTTGGGAAGACCGTTATGGACAATCAAACAATGTTATTAATGTTGATGGTAGTGGTTTTTTAAGACCTTCATATGAAGTTGAAAGACCATCTGAACTTTGTGTATCTGCTCCATTACCATATTTAATGATTTATAATGTTGATGATAATAATGTTCCAACTTCATTATATGGGTGTGATTATAAAGATTATCAATATAAAATGAATTTTAGTAAAAGTAAAATTACTCAATTAACAAAAGATTTAAATATTGGTGATTCTGAAATATATGTTAAAAATATTAATGCTCTTAAACTACCAATTATTGAAAAAAACAAAGATATTACTCCAGGAAAAATAATTATTAATTCTGAAATTATTGAATTTTATGAAGTTGATGAAGCAAATAATATTTTAAAAAGAATAAGACGAGGTGCAGACGGAAGTTATTTAGCAGAAAAACATAATATAAATGATTATGTTATTGATTTTAGAGAATCTACACAAAAAGATTGTTCATCACGAGTTAAATCAATAATGACATTTATTACCGATGATGTAGAAAATAAATTTATAATTCCAGGTACATTAACTGATAATGAAAAAGTTAATGTAATGATTAAGCCATTAATAAATTTATTAACACCAATAAAATATAATAGTACATATTTTGATATTTCAAGTGATAATATCTATAAACCAGGTAATGTGTCATTAACAATACCAACAAATAATTTAGTAATTCATTCAAATCAGAATTTAAATGTTATTATTGGAAATAAAACATATATTGTCAAAATTACAAAAAATATAACAGGTATTGATGAATTTATAACATATATGAAACAATCAACTTCTGGTATATCTAATTTTAATATTATTAAAGATAATAATAATATAGTTATGATTGCTAATCAAGGAAAAAGTATCGTACTTAGTAATAATGTTGGAAGTCCTTTACAAGAATTAACAGGTACATATGTTCAAGGAACTAAAGCATATACAACAACAGATACACCAATTTTAAAAGATGGTTCAAATGGATTAAGAATTAATAAAAATAATGTTGTTTGGGGTTCAGATAAAAATTCAACTGGATATATGAAAGAACATCCAGAAAGAGGTACATTACAAGATGCTGTTGATACAATTAATAATTTATCGGCAACAAAAAATATTGTTAAAGCATATATTTATGATAATAAATTAGTCATAATGCCATTACAAAATATAGATATTACAATTAGTAATTTAACATCTCCAACAAGCAATGAAGATAATATTGAAATTTTAGGTTTACCAACTGTAACTAATAAAAATGAAATTTATGATGGTAATAAAATTGAAATTAAAAGTTCTAAACCTTCTTTTATGGGATATATTTTTATTAATGATGAAAAATTATATTTTGAAAATATTCAAGAAGTAAATTCTTCTCGTTACAGAATTACTAATTTTTATATTGATAAAGAATATACAACAGATAGTGTCATTTATAGTGAAAATCCAATATTATTAACTAAAGATGATTATAAAATAGTTACTGAAGAAGTTGCATATTCATTAGATGAATCTACACTTGAAAAAGCCGCAAAGCAAGAAATGAATTATGTGATATTAAATAATCAACCTGCTAATGGGGAAATTATAACAGTTAGTAATGATAAGTAAATTAAATGGATATTAAAAAAGAGAGGTTTTAAAACCTCTCTTTTTAATTTTGCTAAATGTATTAGTTATAGGCTAAAACTTTAGACATTAATGTTGAAACTGCACCATCACCTGTAATTAAAGTTCCATCATAATCATATAAGGTTGCGTTATCAAATCTTTGTGAACAGTTAATTAACATTGACTCGTGGTTTCCATTATCACCATCTTCTGGTTGAGCTTGAAGTAAGAAACAACCTTCCATTACCCAAGTTGCAATAGCATTTTGGTGACCATCAGTATATTCAAACATTGTTACATATTTATAGTTTTGAGAAACAGTACCTGTAACTTGTTCTGATAAATCTCTTTGTAATTGAATTTGACGATATAATTCTTTATAATTCATATTATCATAAGAATCATAAACAGTAAATGATGTTGGTTCCCAAGTCCATTTTCCTGGATAGTAAATTGGGCCATTTACTGTTTCAATAGTCTGGTCTTCAAATGCACCCTTTGGTGTTGTAAAACTACGCATATCCATAGTTATGTTTTCACCGCCGATTGGTGAAGCGAAGCCTTCAAATCTAACTCTATAACGAGTTTTTAAGTGGTTAAATTTAGTTCTTTGGTTTCTATCATCTAATTTAACACCAAATTTTGAAAGTGTATTTACATAATCCATTGTTATCTCCATTAATCTTTATAAACATATTTATTAAAATGCTTCTGTATGTATTTATGTTATTTGTATACCTTAAAAATTTGACTTCTTGAAATCATAAATATTATTATGAATATAAAAGGATAAAATAATGGCAATTAATGAAGCAACTTCTGTTAAACAAATTGTTAAAAAAGATTTAAAAGATTTTTTTCCAGCAGAATTTTCAAATAGACAACTAATTGGCAAATATATAGATTATGTTTTAAATCCATTTTTCCAACAATCATATGAAAGTTATATTAATGGATATATTGGTAAAAAATCGGTTGCATTAGAAGAAGGTGATTTTTATCTTTCAGAACCATCAAGTGAAAGAAAAACTTATCAATTATCACCTGTTTTAGTAACAACAAATCCTAATGATTCATCATTAGAATCAAATAATTCCGTTGTTGATTTTAGTAATTTCTTAAATACATTGAAAATTCAGGGTTGTGAAACAAATGACCAAAATAGATTGCTATCAGATACATATTGGTCTTGGTGTCCGCCAATTAATATAGATATGTTTTTAAACTATAACTTTTATTATTGGGTAGAAGACGGTCAGCCACCAGTAGAATTATTATCAAAAACAAATGCCGTTACTGATATTATTGGAAAAGAAAATTATACTTATAAAGGAATTGATGAAGATGAAAATGAAGTAACAGTAAATTTTTCATCTGGTATGAGAGTGTTATTTATTAATGATGAAAATCCAGAGTATAATAATATTCCATTTATTGTAGAAGGAGTTGGTTCATCAATTCAATTAATTAATGATAGTGAAATTTTATCTTCAATATCTAAAGCTCCTGATTATTATGTTATGGAAAGAGGAGCGGTTGATGGTAACGCTTGGTCATTAAGAAATCGTTGGTTTCATCGTTCAGTTTTAGATAAAATTGAAAATACAATAATTTATCAATTAATAAGTAATAATGTATTATATTATACAAACGCATCGCCAGAAGATATGACTGATGATACAATGATTTATGCTGATATGGATTTAACAATTAAAGTTAAAACTTTTGGTGAGTTTGAAAGTATCAGATACACAGATAATACAAGAAAAATTCAATATATTCAGGCTAAAAAACCTATTTTATGTTTTAATAAAGATATTCAATTATATAATTATGGAACTTATAATCGTGGATATGTTGATTTAATTGTTAATAGTAGAAAGAATGATTTAAATGGTATTGTTCCACAACCAATACAAGGGGTTGATTTAAAAGATGGAATGACAATTTTAATCACAGGCGATTCTGATGAATTATCAAATAATAGAATTTATCAAGTTTCAGGCGTTTCATCAATTAATACTGTTATTTTACAACCAGTAATTAATGGTTTATCAACAGATGGTTCACCAGTTGAAGGAGAAGGCATAACTGTACGTAAAGGTCGTTATGCAGGTATTTATTACTATTATAACAATGGAGAATGGATAACAGGACAACAAAAGCATAATGTTAATCAATCACCATTATTTCAACTTTATGATGATGAAAAAAACACTTTAGATAATCAATTATATTACAATCAATCATCATTTAAGGGAAGTAAATTATTTGATTATGTTACAACTGATGAAGCAGGAGCAACAATAGATGAAGATTTAAATAAAGCTATTGTTACTGATGGCTATGGTAATTACATTTTTGATAATATAATTAGAACACAAACATTTACTTATTATGATTATACAATATTAAAAGAGTATGATGGATTTAAGTTTTTTAAATTAAATGGACAAGATGTATATTTAAATAACTGGTATATTTCTAAAGATATAACTACTCAATATATTACAACCGAGTTAACAGTTTCAGATAATAAAGTATATGAAACAATTGATGATGTGAAATATACTGTTTTTCAATTAGCATATCAGCCAGACGAAGTTACAAATAAAAAATCATCATTTGTATATCTAAATGGTGTTTTGTTAAATGACGGTATTGATTATATCATTAAAGATAAAAAATTAATGATTGCTGAAACAAGTATTTTAAATACTGATGATAGCTTATATATTAAATTATTAGTTAAAAAGTTAACTGATACAATTGCTGATGGATATTTTTATGATTTACCATTAACTATTACTTCAAATGCAATGAATGAAGATATTTCTCAAATTAATTATAATGAATGTTTTGACCAATTAAGAAGCATCATTGAAAATCAAAGTGCATTTAGTGGTAATTCATCAGGAAATAATAATTATAATAATACAAAAAAAGATTTATCATTAGGTACAGAAATTTTACAACACGAAAGTCCTGCCCTTAAAACAATGTTGCTAAATTCTCGTGAATTTTCAAATATAAGAACAGTATTAACATATATAACTAATGAATATACAAAATTTAAAACTAAATTTAAAAATATTATTACTTCAATGAGTAATAGTGGAGAATATGATGAATATGAAACTGTTGATGTTATTAGTCCAACAGGTTCAGTTTCTCATATAACTCAACAAACAGATGTTAAAAAAATTATTCAAACTGCATTAAGTAAAATTAATATTGGTAAAGAAGGATTAAATTCATTTTATAATAATGGTGTAGCAAATGAATATGGAGAATGTTATATTCCAGCTACTCCTGCATATTTAGGATTAGATTCTTGTTATAAGCCACAGATTATTGTATTTGAAGAAAATGCTAATAAACCAAAAGTTTTACTTTGCCACGATGGTTCATATCAAATGTTATTTAATGATTATCGTGATGAAGCATTATTAGGAATTGAAACAGCTATTTATAATTCAATCTTAGATAAATTTAAAAATAGTTTACCATTATACAATAAGTTAGAATATATTCCTGGTAAATTTAGAGAAACAAGTTATAATCAACAAGAATATAAAGAATTTTTAACTCCTATTTTTGAAAAATGGTGTCAAGATAAAGGTGTTGATTATACTATTAATGATGGTTTTGACCAAAATGACCCATTTTCTTGGAATTATTCAACTTGTGTAGATGCTGATGGCGAACAATTATATGGTTCATATAAATCAATTTATATGTATTACTATGATACTTATAGACCTCATACTCATCCTTGGGAAATGTTAGGTTTTGGTTCAATGCCTGAATGGTGGGAAGAACATTATGGTACTGCACCATATACTTCTGCAAATTTACCTATGTGGCAAGATATTGAAAATGGTTACGTAGCTGATGGAGAATCAAAAGGAGAATATGAATTTTTAAAACGTCCACAATTAATTGAAAAATATTTACCAGTTAATGAAAATGGTGAATTATTAAATCCAGTTGATATTGGTATTGTTTTAAATGCTCCTATTCCATATTATGCAAGACAATCTTGGAAAGTTGGTGATATTGGTCGTTGGGAATTTGCGTGGATGTATACATCTGAATATAGATATTCAATTCAATCAATTTTATATATGATGAGACCAACAGAATGGGTAGAAAGAAATTGGGATACTCAAAATATTAAAGTTATTTTTAAAGATACTTCATATGAGCAAATTATTTATGATGATTTAGGTAAAAGACCTTCTCCATCTGATGTTGTTATGCATAATGAATTAGTTGATAATTCTTATATTCAAAAAATTGGTATTCAACAATGGATTTCAGATTTCTTATTACACGAAAATGTAGATATTACAAATTATATTGCTGATTCAATAAGAAAAATTACAATGAAATTATCTTATAAATGTGCAGGCTATTACAAATATGATAGTATTAAAATTTTATCAGATAATTTTGGAGTTATTCCTTCACAAAATTATGAATTAGATTTATATAAAACTATTACCGATAAACAATATTCATATTCAGCAATTGTAATTCAAAAAGTTGAATCTGGTTATATGATAGATGGTTATGATTATGAAAAGCCATATTTTATGGTAAAAATTCCTCAATATAATGGTAAAAAATCAACTGTTAATATTGCTGGAAGAAATGTTATTTATTATAATGAATGGACTGATAAATTAGAAAAAATAAATTATAAAACTGTTTATTCTTCTATTCAAGATGTTTATAATATTATTAATGGTTATGGAAAATATCTTGAAGATGTTGAAGGATGGTATTTTAATATGTTAGATACCAATGGAGAATTGGTAAATTTCAGAAATAAAGCTAGAGATTTCTTATTATGGACGACAACAAATATTGAAACAGATTCAATTATTATGTTAAATCCTGGTGCTGATGGTATTGGTATTTTCCACGATGCATTTATTGATAAAGTTGGACAATATGTTAATGGTTATTGGTCAGTATTAAATACTGCTTCTTTACCAATATTCAATGAAGATTTAGATGTTTATCGTAAAGAAGGTGATACTTATATATTCTCAACAAATAAAGCTATTACTTGTTTGAAAATTAAAGAAATTGAAAATGAACATATTATATTATTTGATAATCAAACAATTTATGGTGACATTATATATGACCCATTACTTTGTATTAAAGCACAGCGTTTAAAACTTTTAGGTATTAAAGTTGATGGCTGGAACGGAACATATTTTGCTCCTGGTTATTTAATTGATAAAAATGGAGCATATCCAAACTATGATAAATTAGCTAATGATTTTAAATATTTCTATAATACTGATGATGTTCGCTCACAAGGTATTTTTGGTGATTATGCAAAGAGAACTATTGGTTTTCAAAAATTACCATCTATGGAAAGATTATTAATTGATGATAGAAATATCTTTGATTTCTATAAAGGATTACTTAAAGAAAAAGGGACAAAACGTTCATTTGGTAAATTAAATCGTTCAACTTATATTATGGATGCAGAAAATAATGAAATTGAATTGTTTGAAAACTGGGCATTTAAAGTTGGAGAATTTGGTTATACTTCAAATAGTTCAATTATTGAATTAAAAGTACAACCTGATTTAATCACGCAAGACCCTCAAATTGTTTCATTTACAACATCTGATAATGTTAAATTAAATAATTCTATTATTGATATTACTTGGAATAATTCAAATTGGTTAAAGAAAAAAGAAAGTAAAGAATTAAATAAATTTAACTTTACAAATAATTTTAAATTTTATCCAACTGCTGGATTTGCAGAAATTGGTGAAACAAATTATATCATTGATAATGAAACAACTTTTGATGAAATGTTAAAAAATATGAAAGTTGGTGAAAAAGTTTGGATTTCATTTGCCAATACTAAACAAGGTTGGGATATACGTAAAAAAGTTGATGAAGAAAACAATTGGATTTCTATGGTTGTTGATAAAATTGCTGATGTTTATAGTTTTGATACAACTCATTTAGAAATTGGCGATTTAATATATGTATTAAGAGATGTTATTAATAATGTAGATAACTTAAAGAAAATTTATGACCCATCTTATCATATTAATGATTCACAAAATATTATTGATAAAATGGCTTGGTCAGTATTTAAATATATTAATGAACAATCTGGAGAAGTTTATGATGTTGGAGAAACTGATATAGATTATAAACCAACAGTTGATAAAACATATTCATTATATCGTTTACAAAATCGTAAAGTTAATATTAAAGAAGTTAAATCTTGCTTTATGGTTAATGATGATAATAATGAAACAATGGCAACTATTCAGCCTTATGACCCAATTCAAGGAGTTTTTCCAAATAATTTATTAAAAGAAATTAATTATATAATTGCACAAGACCCTGCTGATTATAATAATTATTCAACTTGGGGTGATAATAAAGTTGGACAATTATGGTGGGATATTTCAAAAGTTAAATATTTAGACTATTCACAAGGAGAAATTACTTATAGAAGAAATAATTGGGGTAAACAAATGCCTGGTTCAGAAATTGCTATAATGGAATGGACTAAATCAACAACTGAACCAAAAGATATTTCTTATGTAACTAAAGAAGTATATAATAATTCAACTGAAAAAAATGAAGTATATTATTACTATTGGGTAAAAAATCCATCTGAAATACCTTCAGTTCAATTCAGACATACAAGTGCATTATATATTTCGCAAATTATCAATTCTCCACAAGATGAAGGTGTAATTTGGTATGCTCCTGTATATGCGTATGATGGCGAAACACAATATAGTTCAATGATTATTGGTAATTTTGATACAATAAATGCAGGTAGAGATTTTGTAATTCAATTGAATTTTTTAGGCGATAATGATGTAACTGAACACGAAGAATGGGTTTTAGTTAAAGAAAATACTGATGCCGAAATTCCAGATTCATTATGGGATAAAATGAAAGCAAGTTTAGTTGGCTATGATTCTTTAGGTCAAGTTGTTCCTGACCCAGAATTATTAGAAAGAAATAAAATTGGTATTTACATTAGACCTCGACAAACAATGTTTGAAAATATATCAAAAGCAAGACAAAATTTCGTTGATATATTAAATCATATATTTGATACTCGTGATGTATTATCAGATATTGATGTTGGTTCAAGTGAATTTAATAATATATTTTTAAGTAAAGAACCATATCCAGAATATGATTATTCATTTGATACTCATTTAGAAATGATTTCAAGTGAAGACACAGCTTTAATTGGAAAAACAATTTTAGTAAAAACTGATGAAGTATATGAAAATATTTGGACTTTATGGAGAATGGATAATTTAAATGATTATACTTTATTAAAATATCAAACTTATGATGTTTCTAAATATTGGACATATAAAGATTTATATGCTGATGATTCAATTAAAATGATAACACCAAGAGCAACTTTTGAATCAGAGATTGATTTACAAGAACATTTTGAAGAATATCATTTTGAAACAGGCGATGTTGTAAAAATATATTCTGATGGCAAGTGGATACTTAAACAATATGAAGGAATGCAAGGAACATCTCCAATCTTCCATACTGTTGGTTTACAAGATGGAACAATTAATGTTTCTGATAGTTTATATACATATATGGATGATGCAGAATTAAAAAATAATGTTCCAAATTGGTATAGAGATGAAACACCAAGAACAACTGATTTTATTATTACCGAAGATTTATGGAATGGTTATGATTATATGGGAATTAATATAACTAAAAACGGCGTATTAGATGCTTCATATATGAAAAACAGTTTTGCTAATAATGTTAAAATTTATACACCAGATATATCTGGAGAAGGATATAATCAATATCCAATAACATTTTCATTAGTTTCAGGAGTTTCAACATCCGCAGTTGTATTAGGATTAAAAACAGGTAGTAATGATACTCTTGAATATTTAACAAATGAATTACCATTTACAAAAGCAACTGTTCCTGTTGGTAGTAAAGTTACTATTGCAGAAGATTTTAATGTAACATTAAATTTCTGGAATGGTGATTATGATTCTCGTGATGATTCAATTTTCATAGGAAATCAAACAAAATATGATTATTTAGAAGCCGAAAGTGCGATTGTAATTCAAAAAATGTTATCATATTTTGAAGAAAAATAAAAAAGGAGTTTAAAACTCCTTTTTTATTTGTTTTTTCATATTTTATATGTTATAAATAAAAATAAATTAGTTTTTAAAGGAGAAATTATGAGTAATCCATTGCTTGATTATGCTCGTAAAGCAGAACTTTCTATTAAACTTCCAACAAATGGAAATTGGTATTCTTCTAATGTTGTTGTATTAAATGCATTGAATGAAGTTGAAATATTTCCTATGCTACCTAAAGATGAATTAATAATGGTTAATCCAGATGCACTATTGTCTGGTCAAGCAAATATTGATGTTATTAAATCTTGCGTTCCAGCTATTAAAAATCCAGAAATGTTGTTATATCCAGATTTAAATGTTTTAATGCTTGGTATTAGAGCGGCAACATATGGTGATGAATTAAAATTAGAATTAAGTTGTCCACATTGTATGGAATTAAAAGAAAAATTAAAAAATGAACCAGATAAGTTAACGAAATTAGAAAAAGAAAATAAAATTTGCTTACATTCACAATCCTTTTCATTTTCTTGTAGAAATATTTTAGAAAGAATTTCGGTATTAGAAAAAGAATATATTATGGAAACTGAAAATGGATTAAAAATCTATATTAGACCAAATATTACAAAAGATAAAAATTTATTTAATTTATTAAATTTTAAAGAAAAATCAATTTTAAAACAATTTAAAGATTATAAATTTGATGATGAAAATCAAACAGAAGAAGAAAGAACAAAATTTGTTTCGAATGTTTCTAAAATTTATTTAAATATTAGTGATATTGGTAATAAAATTGTATCTAATGGTATTTTAAAAGTAATTTTGCCTGATGGTAGTTTTGTTGATGATAATAATTTAATTTATGAATTTATTTCAGAATCAAGTGCTTCCTTTGTTAATGAAATTTTTTCTAAAATTAAAGAATTAAATGATATTGGTTTACCAAATGAATTAGAATTTTTCTGTCCTTATTGCGGGCATCAATGGAAAGATAGATTTTATGGATTTAATCAATCGGATTTTTTCGGTTTAAGCTCTTAAATTCTAATGATGAACAAATTTTAGAATTTATTGAGCAGTTAAATAAACAAAAAGATAGTATTGAAAATTCTTTATTAAATATGCAAATATATTCTAATGGGCAAATAACGTTACAAGAAATTTATAGTATGCCTTATAAATTAAGAGAACGTTATATTAAAATGAAAACGGAATATGATAAAAAAATAAATGAAGCAAAAACAAAAAGCATCATATAATGGTGCTTTTTTATTTTATTTAGATGTAATAAATATTCATATACATATAAAATTGAGGAAATATAATGGTTAAATATATTTTGAAAAATAATGAAAAATTTACAATTACTGATGAATTATATGAAAGTATAATTAAAAATGGGGGTGTACTTTTGTTTGAAGATAGTTCATCAAATAAAACATTTACTCGTGATGAAATTCAAGAATTAAAAAAAATGTTGTTTAATCATATTGTCCAGACAACAGCTAAAAAAATTAATAGTAAATATGGAACTCAAGCCAAATATGATTGGTATAAAAGTTTAAGTGAACCAATCAATCCAAATGGAACTGATGAAGAAAAAACAACAACAGAAGCAACTTTAATCAGTAATGAATTAAGAAGAATTTTTAATAATGATATTATTTTAGATGGTTTAAATAAAGATTTTTTAGATTTATTGGATAATGGTGGTATATCTTATAGCTTAGAAAAGAAAACTGAACAAATGGCAGATGAATCATTAAATCGTTTTCAACAAAATTATAAGCCAGAATTAAAAAAAGAAAAAGAAAATGAAAAACAAATGGCATTACCATTAAATAATGAAGAAAATAAAAATGATGTTTCGGATGATGAAGTTAATAATGAAACAGAAATTAATGATGAAGATTTTGATAATGATATAGATATTGATAGTGATAAAAGAGAAGTATTCATAAAAGAATCTCTTAAAAATAATAAAATACCTTTATTTGATGAAAAATTTAAAGATATAGTTGGACAAAAAAATATAGATATTTTGGAAGATTTATATAATAATTTATATTTTTGTGGAACATCAAAACTTAAAGCAAAGGCAAATATTTCTAAATTAAAGAAAAAATATAAAAATTTAGATGAATTTTATGATAAACGTGATGAAGAAACACAAAAATTATTTGATTCAGCTACTCAAAAATGGTGGGAAACTGTTTATAAAAATATACAACAAAATAAGCCAAATCAAGTAAAATTTCTTGATAAAATGATGTCATCTGTTAAAAAAGAAGATGATGACTATGATTTACAACAAGAATTTTCATTAAAAGCAAAGGCATCAGCCGATATTATTAAAAGAATTAAAGATATAATGAAAAATGTTGGTAAAGTTAATTATGTTAATTATGTTTTTACAAACGTTCCAAATTTAAGTACCGTAAAAAAATATTATTTGTCAGAGTTACAGACAAATGCATCATATGGAGAAGATAGAGAAACTGAATTAAATAAAATAGAAGAAATTAGAAATGCTGATAATAGTTTATTTCAACAAATTTCAAAAAGATTATTAGTTCACGGTGATATTAATGAATATATTAAAGTTATTCGTTATGATGATTTATTAGATGGTATTTTTACAGTAACAAGAACTGAACGTGCAACAACTATGGGTCAACAAAGAACAATTTTAACATTTACTGATAACTCATCAAGAGAAGTAATGTTTATTTTAGTTGTTGAACCAACTTTTGGTGCATTAAAACAATTTTTTAAAGGAATTGATACTTCTGGTGTAAAAAATGCATATAATAGTTTAAATTCTAAATTATAAAGGTTAGATAGATGGCTGAAGATTATATTGAAATGGAAACTTCTTCAAAAATCCCTGTATTACATAGAGGGAAAGAAGTTGCTGTTGGTTTTAATGATTTAGGTTCTATTCAACCATTAGATGAATTATTAAGTCGTTATTTTCCAAAAAAATTTGGTAAAACAGTTGATAAAAATCTTCAAGAATTATCAGTAAATGTTAAAAAATATATTAAATTATCTGATATTGAGCAAAAAGAAAGAAAAGTATCTTTTGATAAAATAGCATCTGCGGTTAATAATATTAATAATGCTATTAAAGAAGATAGAAATAGAAAAAAATCTAGTAAAAGTAAAGAAGAATCTAATAATAAAGCTGTTGCGGCAAAAATTGTACAAGCTGTTGCAGGAGCAACTATATCAAGCCTTCAAAATGGACTAAAAAGAATTGAATCTTTAAGAGAATTAGAAAGTGCTGGCGTTTCAGTTGCAAAAGGATTTGATAGTTTACGTAAATCATCAGAAGATTTAGCAAGACCACAAACTCAATTAGTTAAATTATATACAAAGAATTCACAGCTATTATCAAGATTAAATGCATCTGCAAATTTTTTAAATGATGGGGTTGGATTTTTTAATGATACATTAAAATCTGTATCAGGACAATTTAATTTAACACGTCAAGAAGAAGAAGCAATTTTATCTGAATATCTTGATACACGAACAAAATATGCTAATATTGAACAATTAGACCGTGAACGTTTAAGAAAAGAAACAGAATTATATACTAAAAATCTTAAACAGTTGAGTATGGCAACTGGTAAAAGTATTGATTTAATTTTACAAGAAAATAAATTAAAAGAAGATGAATTTGCAATTCAGGCATTACGAAGTGCTAATCCAGCAATGGAAGCTCTTGAAGGTTTACTTGCACAGCAAGTTGGCCCTGAAATGGCTCGTGCATTAATTTTAAATGATGTTACAAGTGAAAAATATTTAGGAGCTATGGCAACTCAACAAGGTAGAGATTATGCCCAATTAAGAAATATGGTTGCTCGTAATCCAAATATGCAAATGGAAGAAATGATTTCTTTTATTAATGCTTCCCTTGATAGAAATCAAACTGAACGTAATAGAATGAATTCATCATTAGTAAATGATGCTTTATATGGTTCAAATTTAGTATATAGACCTGAAAATGCCGCATTATTTGGTCAAGTTGCTGTTGGTACAAGAGGACAAAAATTAGCAACTTATAATGGAGAATCTACTGATAGTAATATTTTAAAATCAGCAAGAAATTTTTCAGATGAAATAGAACGTTCAAAAATAATATTAGAAAATTTACGCACACAAAATCTTGAAAATGTAGGTAAAGAATTAGGTTTTTTTGCTGATAAATTACAAATGATTAATGAAAGTGTTTTATCTCCATTAAGTCGTTTAAAAGATAAATTTTCAGATAATTTTTGGATTGATTTAGGTGCAAGTATTGCAGGTAATTTAGCTGATGGGTTAGCATCTAAATTACTTAATACTGTTGGTGCAATGTTTGTTACTGCTGGAACTGTTGTTGTCGGAAGTGCAATGGATGGTATTGGTAATTTCTTTGGTGGTTCTGGTAAAGGCGGTAAAGCTGGTAAACTTGGTAAGTTTGCTGGTAAAGCAGGTAAAATGGCAGGAAAAGTTGGTCGAATTGGTGGAAAATTAGTTGCTCCAATGGCATTAGCTTATGATGCATATTCTGGTATACGAGATGTTTCTGAAAATGGTTTTATTGGTACAGGAGAAATGTATACCAATGAAATGAAACAAGAATCTCTTTTTGAAAATGCATTGTCTGCATTAAATCCAATGAAATATGCATTTGCTATTGAAGAAATGACAACAAAATTATTAAACAAATATGGATGGAAAGAAACAAGTAATACAACAACTCCAAATACCGTTCCACCTGCACAACCATCATTTGATTCTTCATCAAATACATCAGCAAGTAATGCATCAACACAAAATGCAGAAACTCAACGATTTAATGCAACAAATCAAGTTCAGAAAGATATTAAAGAAATTAATTCATTAATGCTTGATGCGTTAGAAAGAATTGAAAGAGGTCAGCAAAGACAAACACAACAATTAGAAAATATTGGATTTATGGCAACAAGTAAAAATACTGGTATGATATAGAAATTAAAAATACATACAATAAATATTTTTATTGAGTTATTAAGGAGATTAAATGTCTTATAAAAAATTTTTAAAAGCGGTAACATTACCAAAAGCAAAGCTTGGAGTTAGAGGTAATTCTGGAGATAATGCTACGTCAATTTATGATAGATATAAAAATTATTTACCAGCAGTTTATCAAGGCCCAAATAATCGTTGTGAAAGATATACTATTTATGATGGTATGGAACAAGACCCTATTATTTCTTGGTCATTAGATACGATTGTAGATTATGTTATCCAAGCTGATAAAGATAAGCCATTTAAAATTGAATATACTGCAAATGAAAAGTTGCCTGATTCCCAAACACTAACAATTGAAAAAGAATTAGATGATTGGGTTAAAACAAATGAATGGAAAAAAAGAATGTATCCAACAATTCGAGATGCATTAAAATATGGAGATGTATTTTTTGTTCGTGACCCTGATACATATGAATTACAAAAAGTTAATATATATGATGTGTTAGGCGTTGTTGTAGATGATTTAAAAAATCCAACACATTATGTTATTAAAAATGTTGAATTAAATGTTCCTTTAAAAGTTGCAACAACTGCACAATCAGATGTTACTACAAGAAATTTATTAAATACAATTAATTCTAATTTTCCTGGTGTTGTTAATGCAAGCAATACTGCAAATGCATCAACCTCTCCAAATCCAACTGATGATAATACAACTTTACCAGTTAGTGCTGATAATGTAATTCATTTATCATTAAATGTCGATAATGTATTACTTTTTCCATTTGGATTATCAATTTTAGAAAAAATTTATAAAATTTATATCCAAAAAATGTTATTACAAGATTGCATTTTATTATATAGAATTAAAAATGCAACAGAAAAATTAGTTTTTTATATTCCAGTTGGGGGAATACCTCGCTATAAGCGTAAACAAATACTTGAAAAAACCAAAAATGAATTATCTCAAAGACGTATGCCTGCTAAAGATACAGATGGTGTATTTAATACAATAGATGTTGCATATAATTCAATTCCAATGAATGAAGATTATTTCTTACCAGTTGATTCAGATGGTGTTCAGCCAAAAATTGAAAAATTAGCTGGTGGTCAAGCACTTGGTGAAATTAATGATATGGTTTTTTGGGAGAATTTATTAATTCGTGGTATGAATGTTCCACAATCTTGGGTACCTTACGGGCCAACTGACGGACAACGAACTTTACCAACAAATGTTGCAAATGCATATGTTCAAGAATTAAGATTTTTTAAATTTTGTTGTCGTATTCAAGATATTTTAATTCCTGAATTAGATAAAGAATATAAAAGATTTTTGCAACATAGAGGAATTAATGTTAATGAAGATAGTTTTAATTTAACTTTTAATGAACCATCTAATATTACTGAAATTTCAGAAGAAGAAATTAAAACAAATAGATTAAATGCATTTCTTAGTGCATCTGGAAGTCAATATATCTCAAAACAATTCGCATTAAAATATTATTTGAAACTTACAGAAGAAGAATTTAATGAAAATCAGCGTTTATTGATTATTGAAAATCAAAATAGATTTAAAAATGAAGATGTTGAATTACCAACTGAAGATAAAAATCAAATTCCTGGTTTACGTACCGTTGGTATTGAAGATATTTCAATGGATTACTTGAATGATATGGCGGCAGATATGAATGCTGGTATGGAATCATTAGGTGGTATGCCAGCAGGTGGTGATATGAGTAGTATGGGTAATGGTGAAATGGGTGGTGGAATGCCATCAGGAGATGCAGGTGGTATGGGTATTGCTCCAACCGCAGGTGCAGGTTCAACTCCATCAGTATAAAGGAAAAACAATGAGTACAATGTTAAAAGAATTGACAATTTTATTAGAAAATGATAATGATGATATGGATAAACCATATGATAGAATGGATGATAAGAATATTCCAAAAATATTTAAAAAACGAAAAAAAGTGCTTAAATTATCTGATATTAACAGATTAAAAAAAATTCGTAATAGTAAAAGAGAAGAATTAGCACAAGATTCTGTATTTGTTCCAATTCTTTACGGCCCAAATTTAGAAAATCCAGAAGGAATGGGTGGAGATTTAGGTGGTGGAATGCCAATGTAAAAGAGAGTATATTACATACTCTCTTTTAATTTTTCACCATATTTGGTTTCATAAGCATCATACATATATTCAGGAATAGGTTCTCCTTCATTGGGAAGAATTTTTAATTCACGCAATGCACGAATATATAATTTATCTTTCGTTTTTTCAGAATGGAATTTGGGTTTTTCCATATTTGAAATGAAGTATTGTTTAAAATACGGCATCCAAGGAAAATGACATTCAGCAGATTGTTTCATTGCCCAATCATACTGATTTTTAACACGTTTGAAAATCTCTTGATAAAGTTTTTCATTATCTTTCTTTTTAATAATCATATGTTTTTTCATAGTATATCTCCTTATAATGGAAATATAACATATATTTTTTAATTGTCAATGAAAAAATTATAATTTTTCAAGTGGAATATCTAATAATTTCATTCCATTTGGTAATGTTAAAACAAATTTAATATCATACACATTATTATATGTGTTATTTTTTTCAAAATGCCTTTCTAATTTATAAGATTTTACTAATGACCAATCAGACCAATCTTTAATAAAAGGATTGAAAAAGCGTTCATATATTTGTCCATTTATTAATTTAACACATTCTACATCTTTTGTTGGATGCTTATAACAGCCAACAACATTTAGATTGGATAATTTAAGTTTAGACATATTATTTCTCCATTGTTTAATAATAGATTGCTGTTCCATTTTTATTTTTATCTAATGGTTCATTATACCAATAACCTTTTTCAACACCATCAGCAAAAAATCCATATACATCTTTATCGGCAATATTTGATGTGTAATAAACGTTTGTATAAGATTTTGAATATTCAATTTGGAAGCAAGCAAAAGCATCATCCAATGAAATATTTTTAATAGTTTCCATTTTTTATCCTTATCAATAAATTTTTTTATATAGTATATTATTTTTTTAATTTGTCAAGAGAAAAATACTAATTTTCATCAAAACTTAATAAGTTTTTATAAATACAAATAGAACAAAATATTTTTTAACAATTAAGGAGTTAATTAAATGACTAACGATTTAGAAAGAAAATTATTAGCAGAAGCATTTGATGCTTTGGTTAATGATAATGATATAGCTAAAGCTACTCGTCTTTTCAAACGTCAATGGGATTTAAAAGCTAAAAATTGTTACTCTTTGTTAGAAGCTGAAGATGAAAGTTTTGAAGTATCTGATATGGGTGATGAATTAAATAGTGAAATTTCTAATGATGAAATTGATAGTAGAAATGAAGCAAGCGACCAAACTATGGTTGCTATTGACGAATTAGAAGAAAAATATCCAGGTGAATTACCAGATGATGTAAGAGGTAAATTGGATGAACTTCGTAATATCGTTGATGAAAGAAAATTAAGTGATGGTGATGATGAAGAAGCATCATCTGATGATGATGCATTAGCAATCATTGAAGACTTAAAAGCTGATTATGAAATGGCTGGTGCCGCTGATGATGAAGAAATTAATGATTTATTTGATGAAATTTCTTCACATTTCCAAGATGGTTCAGAAGTTGAAGAATTAGATGTTGAAGATGACGATTCTGATTTTGATTTTGAAGAAGATGTAAAAGTTGAAGAAGCAGAAGGTGATGATTTAGTATCTGATTTAGAAGCTGAAGGTGAAGATGAAATTGAAGCTGGTATTGAAGATGAAATGGATGCTCACGAAATGGGTGAAGATTCAGAAGGTACTGTTGAAGTTTCAGAAGAAACATATGATGATTTAATGGATATTTTAAATCGTTTAGAAGCTGAAAATGGTTCAGAAGATGCAATTGAAGAAGGTTGGTCAAATATTGCTGACCCTCGTAAAAAAATGACTTCTGAAGATGAAGGCGTAAATAAAAAAGGTACAATGAACTTTGGTAAATTATCTGATATGAAATTAAATAAGAAACCACGTTTAGGTGTAAGTTCAACTGATTCTAAAGGCGAATCAGCAGATAAAAAAGTTAAAGTTCAGTCAACTGAAAATAAAGGTGCTAAACAATGGCACAAAGTTGAAAAACCAGCTAATAAACCTGCCGCTGGTAAATCAATGATGGGTAACTAATAAGGATTTGTAAGAATGGGTAATATGTTAGTTAATAATAAACCAGTTCTTCAAGAATATATCAGTTCAGGTCAGTCACGAATGATGGCTGACCCGACTGATTATGTTGATGAAAACGGTAATCGTAAAAAACATTGGTATTTGAAAGGTATCTTTATTCAAGGAGAAATTCAAAACCTTAATGGTCGTATTTACCCAAGACACGAAATTGAAAGTGCAGTAAATGATTTAAGCGAACAAATCCAAATGCACGGTGGTGTTTTAGGAGAATTAGACCACCCAGATACATTGGTTATCAATGTTCATAATGTTTCCCACTTAATTGAAGAAATACATATGAAGGGAAACGATGGTATTGGTAAAATGAAAATTTTATCAAATACTCCATCAGGAAAAATAGTTGAAGGATTATTACAAGACGGAGTTCCACTTGGTGTATCATCTCGTGGTTCTGGTAATGTAAGCGATTATGATAATACGGTTTCAGATTTTGAAATTGTTACAGTTGATATTGTGGCAACCCCTTCAGCTCAAGATGCAAGACCAACACCTATATATGAAAAATTAATGTATACTGGTAGTGGTCAAAAATTATTAAACAATGCTCAAGATTTAATAAACAGTAGTTCTTCAAGATATGAATCTAAATTAAATGAAGATATTGTATCTTGGTTTAGAAACTGGAGCTGTAAATAAAGGTTAAAAGGAGACCATTACAATGGCAAGATTGACAGATAAAGAATTAAATGAAAAACTTATGGAAAGTTTAAATATTACAACTGCCGATGCTAAGAATGCATTTAATGCTTTAATGACTGAAAAATATAAAGAATTAAAAAATGAAGCTCGTAAAGAAGTTTATGAAGAATTATCTAAACAAGCTAAACAAGATAAAGAAAAAATTATTGAATCTATGGATAAATTATCTCGCCAAACTATTAATGAAGAAATGAAGAAAATTGATATTCATAGAAAAAAATTAATTGAAGAAAAACTTGCTTTACAAAAAGCTAAAGCTAACGTAGCAAAAGAAGTTGCAGATAAAGTTGCTGTTATTAAAGAAAACTTTAATAATAAATTAAAAAATGTTCAAACAACAATGCAAAATAAATTAGAAGAAGAAAAATCTAAATTTATTGATACTGCTTCTAAATGGTTAAATGAATCAGTTAAAAAAGAAATGACTGAACATTATAACGATAGAAAACAGTTGGGCGATGCATTAGAACAATTTGGTAAATTTATTTCTGAACAAGTTTCTATGCAAGCAAAAAATCATAAAGATGAAATGAAATCTTTAGATGCTTTAAGAGTTAGATTAGTTCAAGAACAAAAAGAAAAAATTTCAGAAGCTAAAAAACAATTCTTTGCAGAAGCTTCAACTAAAATGCAAAAATTTATGCAAGAAACACTTACACGTGAATTAAAACAATTCCGTCAAGATATTGCAGAAAATCGTAAAAAAGCATTTGGTATGAAAATTTTTGAATCATTTGCTAAAGAATTTGCTGTTAAATTCTTTAATGAAGATAAAGTTGTTAAATCTATGTTTGAATCAGTTAAAGCTTCACAGAATAAATTAATGCATTCAAACAAAGTTTTAGAAAAACAATTAAATGAAGCTAAAAATCAGGTAAATCAATTATCAGTTATCAATAATAAATTATCAAGAGATAAAATTATTAATGAATCAATAGCTCATTTACCTATTGATAAGCAAAATATGATGAAAAATTTGGTTAAAGAAATTGCTACTGAAAAGTTGGAAGAATCAATTAAGAGATATATTCCTATGATTTTAGGCAATTCTTCAATAAATCAAATAAATAAAAATGACAGAGTGTTAAAAGAGGGTAAAAAAGTTACATTTTTAACAGGTGAAAGTAAAAACAAAAATGCAATAGACTTAAATGAAGGCAATCTAAGTAGTGACTTAGAAGAAGAAATTAATAAAGTTATTGCTAATTGCAAATTTTAAAGTAATTTTTAGGAGAAAAAATAATGACAACAAATATTGAAAAGAGCGTGTTATTGTTAGAAAGTCCATCAGCTTGGAATAGATTGAAAAAAGGTATGGTTTCTGACATTAAGGGTGCTTCTCGTAGACGTATTACAGAATCTGTATTAGAAAATGTACGTAGACAATTCTTAGCAGAACACGCAACCCAAGGTTCAACAGTTGCCGCAAATGTGGCAATTATTAACAAAGTTATGATGCCTTTAATTAAACGTATTATGCCAACAGTTATGGCACACGAATTAGTAGGTGTTCAACCATTATCAGGCCCTTCTGGTACAATTACAACTATGAGAATTAGATATGCTACAAATTCTCCTGTTGATGGTACAGGTATCATCGCTGGTCAAGAAGCATTATCACCATTCTTAGTTGGTGCTTGGTATTCTGGTAATGAAGATATGGTTAACCCAGGTGCGGCTGATACTGCTGTATTAGAAGGTACTGGTGGTAACGATATTAACATTGAATTCGTAAAAGAAGATGTTAAAGCTGGCTCTCGTAAATTAAAAGCTAGATTTACATTAGAAGCTATGCAAGATGCTCAATCTCAATACGGTGCTAATATTGAACAAGAATTAACTTCTGCTTTAGCTCAAGAAATCGTATTAGATATTGACCAAGAAATTTTAGGTAAATTACAAGCTATTGCTGGTTTACCAGTTGCAACTTATGACCAAAACAGAATTTCAGGTGTTGCAACATCAGTTGTTGACGAACACGCCGCATTGGCTGTTATGATTAACAGATACTCAAACGAAATTGCTCGTAAAATCAGAAAAGCTTCTGCTAACTGGTCAGTAGTTTCACACACAGTATTATCTGTTTTACAATCAGCTACTGCTTCACAGTTCGTAAGAACAACAGAAGGTACATTTGAAGCTCCAACTAATAATAAATTTGTTGGTACATTAAATAACACATTAAAAGTTTATGTAAACACATATGCTAAAGATGATGATATTTTAATCGGTTATAAAGGTTCAGATGAAATTGATGCCGCAGCTTATTATTGCCCATACATTCCAGTAATGTCATCAGGTACTATCTTAGACCCTAATACATTCGAACACGTTATGGCTTTAAGCACACGTTATGGCTTCTTCGCTTTAACTAACCCAGCTAACTCTTTAGGTAACGCTGGCGACTTCTTAGCTAAAATTAAAGTTGCTAACTTACGTTTCATCTAATTAGCTGAAAAGAGTATTAAAAAAGAGGTTGAATTTCTTCAACCTCTTTTTTTATTATATGTTCTTGACATTTTTAAATTTAATGATATTATTATGTAAAATTAAATAAAAGGAAAAATAATGTTAGAGTTTTTTAAAGAAATTGTACAATCAAATCCTGCATTAGCAACTATGTATAGTGGCGGTATTGTTGCAATGTTTGTTATGCATAGTAAAGTAATTTTTGGTTGGGTTTATACAAAACTTATATCATTAATTTCATTTTCAATTTCATATAATGCTAAAATATACAATTATGAAAGTGTTCCAAATAAAAATTTAGAATTATTAATTAAAAATCAAACACATTTATTTCAAAATACATATGAAATTAATAATAAACAAGAAATTGGTGAAGGTTATGGAGTAACTTGGCTATGGATGTTTAAAAAATTGGTATATTTTTCAAAATCGTGGGAATCTGATGCAAATGGTGTAACTTTAAAAATATTTTTAAGGGTATATTTTGCAAATAAAAAGAAATTTATTAAAAAATTAGAAGAATCTTTAAAGGATACAGTTGAAGCATATGATAATAAGATAACTGTTATTCAAGGATATAATGAAATTAAAAGAACAAAAAGACCTTTAACAAGTGTATATACAAATGATAACATTGGAAATAAGATTTTAAATGATATAAAACATTTCTTAAAATCAAAAAATGATTATATTAATAATAACATTTTATATAAAAGAAATTATTTATTATATGGTGTACCTGGTACAGGAAAAAGTTCTTTGATATTTGCATTAGCAAGTGAATTAAATTTTCAAATTAAAATGATTAGTTTAAAAACTATTAGAGATATTGATGATTTAATATGGCAAATTTCATCACCTGATAGAAAAATATTTGTATTTGAAGATATTGACTGTGCTGATACGGCTGTTAATAATAGAGTTGATAATGAAATGACGGGTGATATTATTAATCCATCAAGAGATAATAAAATAACATTATCAGATATATTAAATGTATTAGATGGTTTATATACTCCAGAAGGAATAATTTGTTTCTTCACAACAAATCATATTGAACAATTAGATGAAGCCTTTTTACGTGATGGTCGTATGGATTATAAAATAGAATTAACCGATTTAAATAATGAAATGGCAAATAAAATGATTTTTGATAAATTAGGACTTGACAATTTATTTAAAAAGGAGTTTATTAATCCTGCAACATTACAAGAATTAATTAGACAAGTCAAATGGAATATATTAACAATTGACCAATTTAGAAAAGTAATTAACGATGACAAATAAAAGTATAATGAATAGACCAGTTTTAATTCTTAATGGAGATTATCAGCCTTTAAGTAGATACCCATTATCTTTGAATAGTATGAAAAAAGTTATTAAATCCTTATTAAAGGGAAGATTATCAGTTGTTAAAGAATATGATGATTCTATTATTATTCAAAATAAAGAAATGAAACTGCCTAAAATAGTTGTTTTAAAAAAGTATGTAAATGTTAATCATACTCCAAAATTTTCTCGAAGAAATGTTTATCTTCGTGATGATTATGTATGCCAATATTGTGGTAAAAGATTTAAAGCAGATGATTTAACATTTGACCACGTACATCCTCGCTGTAAAGGCGGTAAAACTTGTTGGGATAATATTGTTACAGCTTGTAGAGAATGTAATAGTAAAAAAGGTGGTAAAACACTTGAGGAATCACATATGCATTTAATACATAAACCATATATTCCAAGTATTAGACAATTGGAAGAAAATGCAAAGAAAAATCGTAAAAATAAAGAATACGATGATAATGATTGGTTTTCGAAAGAGTATTGGGAAACACAATTAGATGAATTCTAAAAAATGGTACGCAATGCGTACCATTTTTTTAAATACCTGTTGGAGTTGCATCTGGCTCAATAATTGTAATATCTTTCCAAGGTCTTGGTTTGCCGTGTTCTTTTTTAACTCTTGCTTTAACAAGGTCTTTAATATTTTGACGAGCAGGTTGTACTTCTCCATCTTCAAATTTAACAGTTGTGTCATTGTTAATAACACTTCTTAATACCATAGGAACACCTGTCCATTTTTCTCTATTATCATATTCAACCATTCTCCAACCGCCTTCTTTTGATTGTTCATTTGTAAATCTTTTAAATAATCTAGGTGGATTCATATCTACTCTTAAATAATAATCACCATCTTTAACAGTTGATGAATCAGGAAAAAATTCTCCAAATGGTACATCAATGCAATTTAATTGATTTGGAATACCATCTATACCTTGTGGAATAAAACGACCGTGAGTATCGTATAATCTATTGTTTTCATCTAAATAAATATGATGTTCATCGTGTAATCTGAATGAAGGCCCTTTTAATTCTGCTTCTTCTAAAACTTGGTCATTTATATCTAATTCGCTTGATTCTGCGGTATTATTTGGGTCTAAACCACCACCACCATTACCTGAATTAACATCTTCATAAAAATCATTTTCTTTATCATAATTAAATAAATCTTCAAATTCAGGAGAATTAGTAATAGGCTTACATTTAACTTTCCATAAATGATATTTGTAGTTTGCCGCCCATCCTTTTTCATCTCGTTCAGATGAAGTTACTTGATAAAATTTATTAGCGGCTTCATCAGAACCTAAAATATCTAAATCACGTAACCAAGACCATTCAATAACATCTCCAACTAAAATTTTTCGACCAAGTTGAGCAACCATTGAATTATAGTGAAATGAAATCTCTTTTTGGTCGCCATCTAATAATGATAAACCATCAAAATTAAAAGAAAATGTTGGTGTATTCATCATTGTAACACCCCATAAATCAAAGGTTTCACGGGAGTATTTACGTTTAGAGTTTTCATTAAAAACTGCATCAGTTACATAAAATCCAGAAGTACCAATTTCGTGTTCACCACCATTATTATCAATAATTGATTTCATTGGATAAATGTGAAAAAGTCCACCACCTTGTTCCAAATAATTTTTTACTACACGGTCAATATAATTATAATTTTGACTTCTTTCTTTTTGATAAAGATGATAATTGTTTGTACCCATTGTATTTCCTTAATTCTTTATAGATATATTTATTGCTTTAATTTTTGGAATAATATTGATTATTTTTTTATTCTTTGCTAATATTCACACATATTAAAAATAAATATATAAACTTTAAAAGGACAAAATATGGGAGAAAATTTATTATTTGTTTTAATTAAAGAATATTTTGGAGATATGAATTATACAAGTATTCACGGTGTTTTTGATAATTATAAAATGGCTGAAGAATCATTAATTAAATTATATAATGAATCTATCGAATCTTATAAACATACGGATTGGTTGCAATCTTATACTTATGATGAAAAAACCAATACATATAAATTTTATGGCGATGATGCTGACATCATTGAAATAAAATTACTTGCATATACTCCAAATTCATATAGACATTTAATGTAAGGAAAACTATGTCAGATTTAGAAAAAACTATAAATTATTTGAAAAATACTGTTAAAAGAGATAATTATGTTTTTTTACGTAGACGGATTGATAAAGGTAACGGTAAAAAAACTCTTGGCTGGGTTGTAAAAAAAGAAAATTCTGATAATTATTTAGAAAATATTGATTTTGATGTATTAAATAAAATAAAATCGCAATTATAGGAATATTTTAATATGGAAACTGTATTAACATTAGAAACATTTTCATTAAAAAGAAATGCGGCGATTGCAAGAATATCGTACGCAATGTTTGATATTGAAAATGGAGAGATATTCCTTGAAAAACATTTAAATGTTGATGCAAATTTAATTGATATTCAACTGTTTGATATTGATGCTGAAACAATTAATTGGATTGAAACTTTAGATAAAGATGTTCAAGAAACATTTTTTTCAAATTCCCAACCATTATTTAATGTATTAAATGAAATCAATGGAGATGATATATGGAATACAAATGTATGGTGTAATACTTCATTTGATGCTCCAATACTTTTAAATGCCTATGATACATTAAATTTTAAAGGGCCAACAATGTATAAATTTAAAGATATAAGCACTTTATGCTATATTTCAAATTTACCAATGATGAAAAAAACACATAATGGTATTAAGGATATACCAATGATGGTTAATTTAATTTCATCAAGCTATAATAAAATTAAATATGGAGAATACTAATGAAAGAAATTAAAACGATGGAAGAACTAAATGCTCTTACAGGTATTAGACCATCACTTGTAAAATTTGGACAGCCAAATTGTATTCCTTGTAAAATGACTCAAGAAAATCTTGAAGAAATTGAAAATTCAAAGAAATATGATTTAGATTTTTACGAATGTTCTAATATTGATATTATAACACAATTAGGTTATAATGCTGTTCCTGTTGTTATGCTTATTACATCTCATATAAAAGCAGAATTGTTAGATAGTTCAATTGCTATGGATTTAGATGAGTTAGATGAATGGATTGGCTCATCATTAAAAATTATATAAGGAGAAAAAAAGATTATGAATATTTTTGAAGAAAGAAATTTTAATGCAGAAGACCGAACAAAACTAAAAAATGTTATTGAAAGTGCCATTACTGCATTAGAAGAAATTAAAGACTTAACTGATAGTATGAATGATGATATTAAGTCAAGATGTGAATCATTAAATGAAGGTATTGATGATAAAGAGTTGATGATTAAGCCTGCATTAATTAAAAAAATGGCTAAATCAAAAATGAAAAATAAAGAAGATATTGAAAAATCAAAAACTGTTTTAGATGAAGTTGAAACAGGATTAAGTATTTTGTATAATATGTAATAAATATTACCATAAATTAATTATATAATGGTTAGATTTATAATTTATATATCTGACCATTATATTTAGAATGGAAAAAATGTATGACAATAATTATAACAAGAAAAGGATATGATAAATTAAGTAATGAACTAAATGAGCTAGTTCATAATGAAAGACCCAAAGCCTATCAAATGCTTGAGGAAACACGTTCAATTGGTGTTTCAGATGAATTTCCGCCTGAATATTTACAAGCCATAGATTTTCAAAATAGAATTGAAAAAAAAATATCAGATTTACAAGATATTTTAAGAGATTCTCGAATATTTGAAAAAACAATGATTTGTTATAATGAAAAAGGAAATTATAAAATTGGATTTGGAGCAACAGTTACATTTATAAATACTGAAACTGAAGAAATTAAAAGATATACTATTGTTAGTACGTATGAATCTGATATAAGCAATGGGTTAATATCTATTCAAGCACCATTTGTTAAAGAAATGATTGGATTATCATTGAATGATTATTTTGAATATAATGATAATGAATACGAAATAATTAATATCCAATATTCTCTTTAAGAACATTTAATAAACTATTTTTAATTTGAAAATATGAATCATACATTGCAGATAATTTAATTCCTAAAATATCTGTTTTTTTCTGCATATAATATTTTTTAAAAAAATCTATTTTTTCTTTATATCTAATAAGCTCATTTTCTAAAAATAATATATGAGAAATTTTTCCATAACAATTAAGATTATCGACTACATATTTGGCAACTTCTTGAAAATAAATTTTATTATATAATTTAACGCCTGTCTTAGCATCATATATTGAATATAAATTATTTTTTCCCGTAGCAATTTTACATTTCTTATATATGAATTGTAATGGTTTTACAGGATTTTCAAAAATCATTTTTGATAGCATATATTCAAACGCTGATGCAACATTATCATCAGTTAAAATCTTTTGTTTAATTTCAGAAAAATCCATCATAATAATATTTATGATGGATTTTTTAATATTTATAGTTTAAATAAATTAATTATTCTTCGTCATTAGATTTATTTTTTATATTAGCTATATAAGCTGTAAATTGTTCTATTGGTTGTAATTCATCAATAGAATATGAATAATTGCTACCAGCATAAAAATATATATTTTTAACATATAATTGATATTGATTATTTAAACCAATTTCAAATACAATATCTTTTGGATATTCATTAAAGTGGTCTTTATAATTATAACGATATTCATTCTCAAAATTAATATAACCAGTTTTATTTAATAGAAGTTTTTTCAATGAACTGCTATTATAACCTTCAAATTTATAAACACAACCAAATAATTTAAATTGAGTATTTTCTTTAAATAACTTCATATCTTTTGGAAGTTGTGAAATATCATTATAATTAGGTAATCTATTTTCAAGGAAATCCTTTAAACGTTGTTTTAAAGTTCCTGATTCCATTGCATAATTTGAAGGTGTAGAAATATTATTTCGATTAACTGTATTTTTATATGACGATAGTTTTTTTCTTTCTGCCTGTTTTTTATTTCTTTCTAAATCTTCATAAACAATTTGAAAATTAATTTTAGATGCAATTTCTTTTGTTGTATTAGGAATGTCAGAAAATTCATCAGGATTAACCGATGATAATGATGCTAAAAACTTAATAATAGAATTACATAATTTTACACATCCTGATTCACTTTTAAAAGTTCTTGGCACAGATAAACGATTTTCATAATAGGTAATATTTGAATTAATATCTTCTAAATCAGCTAATTCTCTAATTTTAAATTCATTAGAATAATTATTTGTAATAAGAATTAAACTGTCTTGCTTATATCTAATAACAACACCTAATATATTATCTTCATTTAATATAGACCATAATTCTTTTCCTGATGTTTGAACAACTTTTACTTCAGCATCTTTTCCTAAATCAGAAGATGATGTGTTCCATCCTGAAAGAATATTACGTACATTTTTATCAAGAACAATAAGTTTACCCCAATCTTCTTGGATAATTTGTTTATGTAAAGGTTTTTGGTTAACTAATTTTATCATTCTTATCATTGTATATTCCTATCTAATATAATTTTTTGTATCAGGGTCTTTTTCATATGCCATTTTAATAATTTCGGCATCTGGATTATTTATAAATTTAATATTAAATGGATTTTTTTCAATCAATGCTTTTTGAAGTCTAATATCTAAATTTTTAATTCCAACAACGCTTTCAGGTGATAAAACGGCTATTTTCTTTTGTAATTTATAAGGTATGTCAATATTAAATCTCTTTAATAATTTATAATCTCTTGAATATTTATGTTCTTTTGATACCATATTATCAATAAATACCTCTAAAATATTATTTTTGGCATCTTCATCTAAACGATTATAAACAGGAAGAATATCATTTAAAATTAAGTTTCTTAATCTATTTAGCAATCCATTGTTAACATAATTAGATTTTATAAAATCAAATTCAGATGTAAATAAAGTATTAATTAATGAAATAAATTTATCAGTATCTTCAACAAAGCTATATACAATATTTGTTAAATTACCTGGTAATATTTTTATAAATTTTATAGCATCTTCAACACTAAAAAATTCATAAAATGATGATATATAAACACTAAAACCTTTTTGTATTATTATTTTTACATATTTAAATAATAAATTAATACATTTTTTTGAAATAGTTTTAATATTTGAATTAATTTCTAAATCAGATGTATCGCCAATATTATATTGATTTTTAGCAGTATCTACGAGTGCTTGCATATCAATTTCTCTAATTTCATTAAGGTTTTCAAAAAGTTTTGGATATATAACTAATAATTTATATCTCATATCTTCTGGCACATTGTTAATATCAATTTTTGATAATCTAACACAAAGTTTTAAATTTTCTTTAGAATAATAGTCTGTATTTTTAATATTAAAAAATTTATTAACAATTGTAAATACATCTTTTTCTGAAAAATTAGTATTTAAAATATCATCATCTTTTGTTAAATCTAAAACATCTAATGCTTTATTAAATAAATCAGGTGTAAAACGAGAAACATCTTTATTATAAAAATATTTAAATAAATCATTTCTTTCTTTTATAATTTCTAATAATTTTTCATCCGAAAATGTATCCATAAAATGTATGGCTTCTCTTGGATTTTCTTTAATATATAAATCTATTTGTTCTTGTGTTGGATGTTCAATATATTTAATAACTGAAGGAGATACTTGGATTGCTATATCAATAAGTTCTTGTGTTGGGTTACGAATATACTGAATAGAATATGGGCGACTTTTGAGTGTTTCTTTATAATCTTCTAAATCATCATTTTCAAAATCATCATCATTAAATAAATAACGATATTGAATAAATTTATCTTTAGTTTTATTATTGTTAATTCCATTTTTAACAACATTATCATAAAATTTAACTAAATCGTTTGAAAATTTACGAGATAATTTCAAAATATTAACTTCATTATCGTGTTCATCCATAAAAGAATCTGTTTCAAAATGGAATTGATATAGTTGACCTGTATTTTTATTTAAATTGATATATAAAGGCCCATCTTTTGTATAATGTTCATAATAACTTTGACCTGGTGAAGTTGTACACCAAGATGTATCATCACCAAATAAACAAGATGATTCTTTAGTTGTTGGAATACCAACTAACCAATTTGCATCTTCGTATACTATTTTAAATCCTTTTTCAACGCCTTTTTTAGCAATATTGTAACGTTTTAATGCTAATTCATTTGTTGGTATTCCAGATTGTTTAATAGTGCTTAATTCTTTATCCAAATCTTGTAATGTTTGAAAAGAATCAATTGGCTTACCAATTTCTTTTTTATTAATATTATATTGCTTTAATGAATCAGTAATTTTATATAAGTCTTCATCTTTAATAGCTGGTAATAATTTTGGTTGCATAAATGGTTGACCTGATTTTGGATTAATTCCATCTGGATATTTCTTTTTAAGTTCTTCAAATTGTTTAATATTTTCTTCATTTTTTAAATTATTATTAACTAATTTTAAAATCCATTTACCATATGTACCCAATTCATTACCACCCTTATATGTTGGGTCAAGAGCGACTAATTCCTGAATTCTTTTTAAAGGAATTTTTGGAAAATATTTTTGTAATTCAGTAATGCCTTCAAGTAAAACATTATAACTTTCTGATAAACCTTTTCCATTATACATATTCCAAGCTTTACCATAAAGATATTTTTTATAATTACTACCATATTTTTCTTTAAATTTTTCTTTATTTTTATTAATCCATTTTTCACTTGCAATATCTGGTGGAGCAACTTCTTCCAATGGTCTATTGAAAACAGCATTTTTTCTACGTCCACGAGTTGTAAAATAAATTTCGTGTTGTGGATTTTTTCTACGTTGTAAAATACCTTTAGTAACTAATCCAGAAGCAATTCTTTGACTAAATTCATCTAAATCTTTTTTAAATAATTTTTTATTTTCTTCTTTTTTAATTTTATCATAAATTGCTTTTTCATCAGTATTTAATGAATAAAGAATACCATTAATAGAAACAGTTTGAAAATTCTCTGTAATAATTTGTTCTAATTTCATTTTTTATCCTTAAATTCCTTGGTCATCAGTAGTTTTAATTTGACTTGATTTAACAATTTTAATTTTATTTGTTGATGGATTTTTTACAACATATTGTTTATTGTTAATATCTGTATCATCAACGCCAACTAATTCTTGATTTAATTCAATCTTATTATCATCTGTATTTTCAACAGATACTTTTGTATCTGTCCCCGAATCAATACGAGTATCTAAATCTTGTTCTTGCTTTTGTTTTAATTGACGTTGTTCAGGAGTTAAATCCATATCTGAAAGTTCATTTGGATTATTAACATCTTCTTCTAACATCATATCTAAATGCATTGGTAAAAACCCATCTAATATTGGTAAATCAACATTTCCTTGAATAAATTCAACCATTTCATTTAAGTTTTTTGTTTTTACTAATTGAGCATCTTTATAAAGATAGCCATTTTTTAACATATAATGATGACCATCAAAAATTGATGTACAATCACGACCTTCTTTAATAAATTTTAATAATAAAGATTCTCCTATTGATAATTTTCTTTTTTTACCAATCGGACGAGATGTCATTGCAACATTTCCTGCCCCAGTAGCTCCAGCAGAACAAGTTTCATCAACTTCTTCATCTTCAATGATTACACCTTCTTTTGTTCTTTTTGGAAAATCTCCATCATCATTTTCATACCAAGAATGGTCATAAACAGTTTCTTCATTCATTATTTCATCATTTTTGGCTAATAATTTTCTTAATTTAGTTTCAGCATATGATAATTTAACACCATAGTATTTTTTATCAGATGTTGGTTCTTTTAATTTTTGTTTAAGACGAATAATTTCATTTTGTAAACGAGCTATTGCATCATCATTTTTGAAAAGTTTTTTTGAATCAACATCTTCTGAAAGTTGAAAATCTTCATTATAAGTATTAATTTTGTTTATTAATGCTTTTTCAATTAAATTCCAATTTTGTTTCATTTTAATAATATTATTTTTAATATTATTATCCGAAGCTCCATTTTTTGTAAATTCAGAAGTTGTAATATAATTATAATCTTCATCCATTAAATCAATATCATATGAATTATCATTTAATTTATATCCACTAAATTCAATATAGTGATTATCTGGTGTTTGAAAAGTATATGTGAAATCAGGTTTTGCATTATGTTCAAAAATATCTGCTTCATTAAGTTCCATTACGCCATCATTGTTAATTTTCATTTTGCTTTCTGAAAGTAAACTGTTAAAATATGATGATATTTGATTTAATAATGTATTGATTGTTTGTAAACATTCTAAATTATTTTCACGAGAATCTGATTTAGTATCATTTAAATGTGAAGATAATGCTGATAATGCAGAAACAACAGATGCTTGGTCTGGTTTTTGTAAAATTGGAGCATCAATTGCAGTTGGTGATAATGTTAAAGGCTGAACAGCTTGAACACCATTAATTAAATCCATATTTGGTGTATCATTTAAAACTGGTTGAACATCATCAATATTTCCTGTTTCTTTATTAACAGTTATATTAATAATAGTTGGTTTTGCTAAATCATCTAATAAGCCATTAAATGTATCTTCTTCAACAGCAGTAGAAACAACATTACTTGCTAAACATTCTGCAACATTATCTTTTTTTAATTTATTTAATTTTGCAATTACATTTGTTTTAATAGAATTAAAAAAATTCTTTTCTTTTGTTGAACGAGAAACATTAATTTTATTATCCAGCATTGAAATAATTTTATTTAAATCATCAACATTATTATTGCTGTGAAATAAAGCATATATATTTTTTACTGCTTCAGGAAAGTTATCTTCATTTAAAACAGATTCATTAATTTTTTCTTCTTTTTTTGGTTCTTGAATTGAATTAAGTGCTGATTTAATTAATGACTTAATTTGATAAATTGCTTGAGCAACATTTTGATTATCAACAACTAAATCTGTATTAAATTTTAAATTGTCATCTGTATTTTGAGCGTTAAATGCCATATTAAAAAATGCGTTAGCAATATTTTTACTTGTTGATTTTGCAACAACTTGATATAATTGTTGATATGCCATCTTATTATTATGGCATTTTTTTGCAACTAAATCAATTATATCATTAAGTTCCATAATGTCATTTAATGTTAATGATTGTTCTTGTGGAACAGTAACATTTTCTTTTAATTTACGTGGGGTATTGTTTTTATTAAATTGATTTTTGCAAAATTTGTAATTATCATTAGTTGTCAATGCAAGCAAATTTAAAACTAATTGACGTTGTTCAGTTAAATCTTGTCCGTTGTTTGCAATATCTTCAATTTTAAACATATCATATGGAGATAAATCCATATTTTCCATAACTTTTCTATATTCTCTATCTGATTTTACATTAAAAAGTTTATATAATTGATTCATAATTAATCCTCTAATAAATTTTTATCTATATAGAATTATTTATTGAATACAGTATTGGATAAAAGAAAAGAGAGAGTTATTAAACTCTCTCTTTTTAAATGTTTTAACTTATAATCCTAAATTAAAATACTTCTTCAACAGTTGCTGTACAAGCAAATGATGTTGAGCCATCAACTGCTTTTAAGTTAGCAAATAAAGCTTCAATTTGAGCTTTAGCATCAGTTAATAAGTTTTTAGCAGATGGTTGAGTTTTAGAAGCATCACCATAAACATTAGCTTGTTCTAAAGTGAATTTAATTGTTTTGTTATCAACAACGGTGATAATTGGCTGACCACCATATGTTCTTAAAACTTCTAAAGCTCTTAATAAGTTTGCTTCTGCTTCTGCTTTTTTAGCATCTGTATCTAATGCTGATTGAGTTTTATCAACAACAACATTTGTGAATACAACTGTATAATATTGTACACAACCGTTCAAAGCAGTAAATTTGTTAGGAAGTGTATAAGTTTTACCGAAACCGTAATCCATTTTTTTCTCCTTAAATTAATGATACAAATTTTTGTATCTGAATATATTTATTATAATTCATAAAAAATATTAACTAACATTAAAATAGCATAAATAATAATATCAAATATAGACTTTTTAAAGGATTAAATACAATGAATAGTTTTAGAATGGCAATTGAAACAAATTCAGGAAGAAAAGGAATTAAACATTTCAATGATTTAAATGAATTTGTTAATTTTATGACAGTTAATAATCATAAAATTAAAGCAGTTATGGAAGCTGATATGCCTTATAATGATAAGCCTGTGAAATTACCAAAGGCTTCAACATCAAAAGGTTGGGAACAATTAGATGCTTCTGCATTTGGAGATATTGATAGCGATGGTGAAAAAGGTGAACAAATTTTACCAACAGGAAATTCAGGAGTATTTAAAAATAATGCTTCTTTTGAATTTTCAAAATCAAGTGAAAGTGCAGATAAAGCTGAAACTCCAAAAATTGAAAAATCTTCTGTGAAAGCAGATAATTCTGAATCTTCACAATCTAAAAAAGTAAGTCCAAATTTTTCAGAATTTAAATATGAAGAAAAATCAGAAGATACTAATAAAGAAGATTCAGTAAAAAGTGAAAAAGAAGATTCTAAAGAAGAAAAATCAGAAAATAAAGATGATGAGAAAAAAGTAAATGAATCAGTTATGGATTATATTCCAAAGGCAGGATTTATTAGAGACGAAAATTCTAATAAAAAAGAGGGTGCATTTTTTGGACAAGGTAATCCTGAACAAATTAAAAAAGCTAAAATTATTGCTAAAGTAAAATATGCTCAAGGCGATAGATTTGGTAGAGTTTCTAAAGATGATTTAGATAATTTTGATGAATATTATGCAGAATATAAAAGAATATTTGGAAAATCTAAAGAAATTGATGAAGATTTTAAAAGTGGTTTGAAAAAAGCTGGTAAATTTGCTAAAGGTGCAATTGCAGGTGCGGCAATGGCAGGAGCTTTAGCAGGAAATGCTCACGGTATGGAAGACCCTTATTCAGATGGAGCAACAAGACCATATGAAGATTCTTATGAACAAGTTCAAGATGAAAAACCAATGATAAAAAATGTTAAATCAGATGGAACAATTGTTGACCAATATGGTAATGAATGGACACGAGAAGAATTTGAAAGATTAATGAAAGGTGAAGACCCTTATTCAGATGGAGCAACACAACCTTTTGAAGAAGCAGAAGATTCTGATAAAGAATGTAATAAATGCGAAGATGAAAAAATGAAAAGAATTAAAGATAAACACGAAAAATTAAAAAAAGATTTTAGTGATTATAAAAATAAACAATCAAAAGAATTAGATAAAGAAGAATTATTTGAAAAAGATGATGAATTAGAAGAAGATACAGTTAAATCAGGTTCAGGTTGGACAAATAAAGGTAAAGAAGGAACACACGGTAAATTTAAAACTAAAAAAGCCGCTGATGCTCAACGAAAAGCTATGTTTGCCAATGGATATAAAGTATCAGAATGTAATGATACAAGTGAATTTGATGATGAAATTAATGAAACTCTACGAATTGCTGGAGTTGAAATATAAAAAAGGGAGAATTTATTCTCCCTTTTCTTTATATTGTTCTAATGTTTTAAGTGCTGATAAAACAGAAGCTGAATTATTAGAATTATCAGGAATATCTTTTCCTATCATTGAAAAATCTGAAATTCTTAATGTTTTAGAATTATATCCCATTTTAAATTTAACATCCGTACAACCTGCATTACGACTTTTAATAATTTTAAATTCATATTCTCCACGTTGCCGCATACTTTCATTTGTTCTTACTGAAAATAAATTATCACAAGTATGTACTAATGTTGAACCGCCTGCAATATCAGTTTGAGTAAATTCCATTTCAGAAGCACCATCTTTTGTAATTTGGTTTGCTGATATACACATAGTTCTTTTATTATTATGAGTTCTTTCCCTAGCGATTTCTCGTAATTCTTCAGCAATATTTTTGTCTCTTAAATGAATATTATTCACATCAACTTTTCTATCAGAAGGATTCATAATTCCAGCATAGTCAAATATTAATATTTCTGGAATAATTTTTGTTTCTAATTCAAAATTTTGTAATTGTGAACGTATATCAGTAGGTGTTGCACCACGAGGTAAATCAATAATCTGAATAACTCCTGGATGGTCTTTTAATTTTTTAATTTGAACTTGTTCACATAATGCATCTGCTTTTAATGAAATGTCAGAATATGCAACATTTCTTTCCATTGCCATAATTCTTTTACCGACTAATTCTCTATCTAATTCTAATGTAAAATAAAGAACATTAAAACCCATTAAAGACCAATTTAATGCTAAATTAGCCATACATAATGATTTACCACCACCAGATGGAGAAACAACATAATTTAATTGACCCCAAGAAAATCCACCATTAAAGAGTTTATCAAATTCTGTCCAACCTGTTGGAATAACTCCCATTTCTTTATCAATTTTATGTAACCATTCTGCCGTATTATCCCAGTAATTAATACCTAAATCTCTTGTTAAAGAAATCATTTGAGCTTCTCTAATTCGTTGGTCAATTCCAGAGGTATCGCCTTTAGAAATACGTTCATAACATTCTTCAATTGCAATTTCTAAACCTCTTTTTTTACAAAACCATTCCGCCATATCTAATACAGATTTTTGAATGTTTGTATCAGATAAACCTTCAACTTTTTGATAGTCAATTCTGGAATTATTATTCAATTGCTCAACAGTTGGCAATGTACTATATTCAGTTGAAAAATCAAGTAAATATTGAATTGTTTCTTGAAATTTTTTATCAAAATATTCTGGTTTTAAAATCGGTTTTGCTCGGATAAACAAAGATGGCTCACTAAACAAAAATTGAATTAGTGATTTTTGGTCTTGTTCATCAAAGTTATTTGGTATAATCATTTTACCCCTTTATAAATTTAACTCATTATATATAATTTATAATACTTTTGCATTATTTTTTATCTTCATCATAAAGTATTTTTAAAGTATTTAATATAATTTTTTGAAGTTGTGGGGTAATTTTAAATCTTTTAAAAGAATAATCGGTATCTAATTCAGTTCCTCTGCAAGATGCAGAGGAATCCCAATCAACAACCATTTCTAAAATATCTAAAAGATTCATATCTTCAACACCGTGTTCAAAATGTTCAGGGTGATGCCTATTTTTAGCATAATGATGGTCTAATGCTTTTTGAATAAGAGGTTTTGTACAATTATAATATTCTTCATAAGAATCAAAATCTTCTCTTTTAATATTATCAATGCTTTCAAATACTTCTTTTTCTTCTTTATCATATTTTGAATTGTCGTGATTATCAGCACGTTCTTTTAATTGATTTGCTAAATTATATAATACTCCTCGTAAAATTAATTTATGTTTATGTAAATCGTTTGTAAAATTACTCATTTTTTAATCCTAATTCTTTAATTATTTTTTCATCATCTAAGCAATATGTTGTTATAGGAGAATGTTGAATAATGATTTTATTACATTTTGGACAGATAAAATCTTTTTGTAATGATATGAATAAAGGTGAATTTGCAGGTAATTTTGTATCATATCCACAGAAAGGGCATTTAATAGTATCTATATATACTTTAAAATCATCAATATCATTTATTTTATTAACATTAAATGGATAAAAATCATTATCATAAAATGAATTATAAGTATTATTTTCTTTCCATTCTATTTGAATATCATCTTCTCTTAATTGAGAATATTCATTAGTTGCATATGTGATATTTTTAATGTTTTTCTCCCTTTTTAAACGATGATATACTTCATAAAATTCTTCTCGAAAAGACATATTATTCCATAAATCTATTAATAATTTTTTAATAATAGATTCATTAGATTTATTAATATCAATATATTTTATAATAGGTTGCATAATTTTATTATTAACTTGACTTAATTCAGTTCCATTATATTGATAACTTGCTAAAGTTATAATGGGATTACCTTTTAATTCCCAGCCATCTAAAGTGTATGATGGAATTTTATGCAATTCAATTAATTTTTCAATAATCATTTTTTATCCTTTATAAAAATCAGGTTTTTCTCGTTTTGTCCATATTGGTGCTTTACCATCTAAAGTTTCTTTTTGCCATTTTGTAATTAAATACTGTTTATAAGCATTACACGTATTTTTAGTTTCCATCAATTGATTATAATTTTCATAATTTTGATTAAATTTACGAGTAAATGGAGTCATATCAATTAATGGAAAATAATTTTCATATTGTGGAAATATAAAAGCTAATTTATGAGTATCGTGTGTCTTATCAAATCTATATTGATATTCATTTAAGCAATCAATAAGATACATATATGTCCACTTATAGTTATATTTTGATTCTCTAACCCATTGGTTATGTTCTTCATTAGCATTATATTTTTTATAAATTCCTTCTGGTTTATCTTTAATTTTATCATTAATTATAATTGCTGTTGAAAGCATTTGTGCCGCTTCAACAATAGTTTTTCTTAATAATACATCATCTAAATTCCTTGCACAGTATTGTGTATTATCGCTTATTGTAAATAAATTCATTTTTATCCCCATTTAATATAATGTTTAATATTATTTTTGATATAATATAATAATTTTTCATCATCTTGATAAACTGAATATGAGTTATTATCATAAATATCAATAATATGATTCATATCATCATATTTTGCAAATATTATTAATTTATTTTCCATTTTTACTCCTTTAATTGATAAACTTTTTTAGTTAAAGACAATAAAATTTTATTAAAAAACGCTATATCATATGAACTAAAATTTTCATTTTTAAATTTGTTTCGTAATTTATCTAAAAATGAACAAAATTCTTCTTTTAATATTGAATTTTTAATATCTTTTGATAAATTATCTTTAATTTTATTATATGCTAAATCACTATTTAATAATAAACTATTTGCCATATATTTCCTTTATATACTAAACCATTTTAATGATTTCATTTTAATTAATTCTTTATTATTTTCCTTAGAATTTAATATACTGTAAATTGTATATAATCTTCCATATTTTTTAGCGGCTTGTTCAGCATCTTTTATTCCTCTTTCCCAATTTGGAAAAGCAACACTAAAAGGTAAGTTTTCTTCTAATAATTGTTGAACCATTTTATTGCCACTTTTATCTCTATCAGGTAATAATATAATTTCTTTATCATTAACGAATGGTAAAATTCTTTTTAATCTTTCTGGAGTAAAAGTATTACTTAATATTGATACACCATTAATTGCAATTGCATCTGTCTGCCCTTCACAAACGATTTCATATTTGCGTGGCTTTAATAAATTATCATAATTATAAATATATCCTGTTGGTATATAATGAATATATTTGTTATTTGTTTCATCAGTTAATTTTCTTAATGAATAACCAACAATTTCTTCATATTCATAACAAGGTATTAAAAAATTAAATTGTTTTGGACACCATAATAAATCTGTCCATTCCAATAGATATGGATTTCGATTATTGATATATTTCAATACTTCCATAAAAGTATATGAATTTTCACCTTCATTTAAAGATTTAATTATAGATTTATATCCAGTAGGAATTTGCTTAATTTCTCTTTTTTTAATAATAATTTTAGAATCTTTTGGCTTTTCAGAATTTGCTTCATTATATTCTCTAATTTTTAATCTTAAATCATTTAAATCTTTTGTTGAAATTCCTAAATCTTTTAACCATTGAGTAGTATCTTTAGAAAGATATTGACCTAATGTAAATCCACATTTAAATTTACAATTAAAACATTGATAAACAAAACCATCATCTGTAAATAAAATATTTCCACGATGTTTAGTATCTGGATTTTCTGTATGATAACAAGATGGGCAATTAAAAAAAATCCACCCATTATTCCGTTGTTTTTTATCTGATGGTAATAAGTTATATATTGTTTCTAAAATATCATTCATAAATTTTTTCTCAAATTTTTAGTAGTATAATAAACATTGTCAATATAAAAGTCAATATATTTTATTATCTGGATAAAGAGGTTTAGATTTTTTTATATAAATATAATTATAAATGTTCAAATTAATATGGAGAAACAAATGAAATCAAATTTTATTAAAAATTTATGTGAATCAGAAATTAAATCAACTGAATTAGCATTGGCTGTTGAATCAATCTCTGATGAATTACAAAATATGATTGAAAAAATTTCAAACATTAAAACTAAAGATTTAGCAAATTTAGTTAAAAAAATCAAATATGATGGTGATATTGAAAAAGCAGATTCTTTTAATGATTCAATTAGTCAAAAATTAGACACTATCATTAATTCAATTACTGATATTAAAGGTGAGATTGATAATGAAGTTGTTAAATTGTTTAATGGTGACAATATTGGAGATTCTGTTGATTCAGATATGGGAGATTTTGAAGACGACTTTGGTGGAGATGAAGATTTCAATGAATTTGACCCTAATGCTGATGATGATTTAGATTTAGATGATATTGAAATTGAAGAAATTGATAGAGAGGAAAAATAATCGTGGCTAATTTTGAAGATAGAATAATTCAAAATATTAATAGCTTAATTTATCTTTTACGTTCACACGGAGTAAAAGCATTATCAACTGTTAACTTTTTACTTTTATTAAATAAAAAATATAGAGTTGAGCTTGATGAACAAGGTTTAGAAGACGTATTATCAAATAATAAAGCAGTAACTGAAATTATTGACGATAAAATTATTATTGATGGTCAAAAACAAAATGAAGAAGATGATACACAAGATGAAATTCACGATACTGCTGTTGACCAAGCTGGAGAAAAAATGACTTCTGAATCTAAAGAATATGCAGAAGTTATTAATATTTCAGAAACAATAAATGTTGGTGATATTATCCCAGCTAAAAATATTGTTTTAAATGAAAATGATAACTACTATTTTATTCATAAAGGGGCAAGAGCTTCAAATGTTAATTATGTTGTTAAAGAAATCAAGCCTTGTTTAACATTAAATGAATCTTCGGTTTTATGTCAAATTGAAGGAAAACAAATTAAAATTGATATTCCATTAAAGGCATTTAAAAAATAATCAAAACCGAGAAGTTATAACTTCTCGGTTTTTTTATATCAATAAATAATATTATAAAGTTTATGATATAAGGAATAAAGCAATGGATTTTTATAATGCAACTGAAGCTAAACAATATGCCCGAAATAAATCTCGTATTTTAAAAGAGATTAATGATATTGAAGAATATATTATGCAAGCGGTTGACGAAAATCAATTTGAATGTGATGTATATAATACAGTAATGACAGATGCTCGTGAATTTGCAGACCCAATTAAAGAAGCAAAATCTCATTGTATAATGGAATTATCAAAAGTTACTATTCATAAAGATTATGAAAATGAAGATTTAAATAATTCACCATTAATTAAATATGTAGATGGTGGTAATTCTGAAACTGAATTATTTGAAGAAATTATTGATGGGGGTAATTCTGAAACTAATATTTTTGAAAATTTTGCAAATGCAGGTGATTCTGCTGGTAAAATATATCCAAAAAACTATTTTAGAGTTGGAGAAGTTTTACAAGTTAAAGATGATAATAATTCTATTCCATTAGAATTTAGAGTTTCAGAAATTAATGATAACGGAGATATTATTAATTTAGAAATTGTTAATCGTGGAGAATATACAACTATTTTTGATACGGCTAAATTAGTTTATAAAAATATGAAATATTGGAATGATGAAACAATAAAACCAGGAGATTCTGTTTGGTTAGATATAGATTCAGATTATGGTTTAATTTCAGATTTACAAATTACAAGAGATAATGAACAACAAGTTAAAGATTTAAATGGTAATAGTATATATCCAGGTGAAACTGATTGGTTTCCTATTGGAACAATTTATGATATAAATTCTTTACCACCAGAAGCATTTGGTATGATTAGTGATACTTATACAAAAGAGCAAGATAAAATATATGTAAAAACATCTGACGGTTGGGTTGAAGTTTCAACAATATATGATTATAAAACTTTTAAATTACCATTTAATTTTGGAGTTGAAGGAACAGTTTGTTATAATGTATTTGGAAAAAATTATGTAAAAACAAATTGTGGATGGAATTTATCACATAATATTTGGAATTTTGGAGATAGAAAACCAACCGCAGAAGATGGTTTAGATTATGATGTTGGCTATTACAATGAATTAGTATATGATGAAGATGGAAATATTATAAATCGTATACCTCATAAAGTGTATAAATGTTGCCATCGTATCTGGCAAGAAATTGTAGTTGAATATGATTGGGATAATTTACCACCAGATGTATTTGGTGAAAATTTAGATATATTCATTTGGGATGAAGGTCGTTATAGAATTAAAATTAATGGGTCTTGGGTTGAAACAGAAAATGAATATAGATTTGACCAAATTAAACTTTATGATGATTGGGGTGAAGACCACGATGTTGTAGCATATTCTGGAGAATTAGAAGCATATACAACTTATGTTAAAATTGCAGGTCATTGGACACTTGTTAATAAAGTATGGAATTTAAATGATTATTTATTAGGTCGTATACCAGTAGATACAGATTTAGAATGGACAATTAAATATATTGTTATGGATAATTATGGTGATGGTTATATGTATCCAACAAGTGTTGTCTTTAATGATGGCGATGCAAGTGCAACAGTTAGAATTGTTAATGATAAAATTTTAGAAACAAAATTAATAAATGGGGGTACATATACAGAAGTTCCTGAAGTTAATTATGTAATGGAAGCTCCAACAATGTCTAAAAAATATTATCAGGTTTGGAAACAATTAATTGAAAATGATGTATTACAAGATGAAATGCAACAAGTAATGAATTATTTTGAATCAACTAAAAAGTTTTCAATTGCCAGAGTTACAAATGATAGTACAGGAACAACATTCTATTGGCATTTACAATGGAACTAAAAAAGTTCTTGACAACTAAAAAATATAATAATAAATTAGCATCAGCAATGGTGCTAATTTTTTTGAAAGAAAATATTATGCTTATAGTTAAAAATGTATGGAATAAAAAACAAAATGGTTCGAAAATTTTTAATAAACTAAAAATTAGAACAGCGATTAAGGCTAACAGAAATTATAAACAACTTTCAAAAGATATTTCTTTTAAAAAACTAAATTTCATTAATGAAGTAATTAAAGAAGTTTTTGGAACAGGAAGAATTACAATTGCATTTGGCATTGGTACTCGTGGAACTATTGATAATTCAAGATTTAAGAAAATTTTATTAGGATATGAGTTTGTTATCCCTATGTTCTATTTAGAAACAGACGGAAATGATGTTCAAACAAACGATATTTATATACCATTTCAACAAGAACTTATTTTACCAAAATTATCAAGATTTTTTAAAAAATATAAAAAGTTTCCAACAAGACAAGAATTGGTTACATATTTTGAAAAAGTTTTAATTAATTATAAAAATATGACAGATGAAACAAATTTATTTAATCAAACTTTTATGAAAGACCCTTCAAAAGATTTTGATTTATCAACTATGGGTAAAGAAATAAAAAAATAATTTTTTATTTTTGACAATCATTTTCATTCTCCGTTATAATAAGCTAACAAACAAGTTAGCTTATTTTTTTATGGAGAAAATATTATGGAAAATAAATTAGAAATTCAACCATTATTTAATTTTGTGGTTGTTGAAAAAGATGAAGAAAAAGGAGTATCTGACCGAGGTATTATTATTCCTGATAATGCCAAGGAAAAACCATCAACAGGTGTTGTAATTGCTTGTGGAAATGGTTTATATAATGAAGAAACAGGTAAAACAATGCCAATGACTGTTAAAGTTGGTGATAGAGTTTTATTTGGTAAATTTGCTGGTCAAGTTATCAAATTAAATGGAGAAGAAAAAACCATTTTAAGAGAAACTGATATTTTAGGTATTTTACATTAATATTGCATTTATAAAATAATTTATAATATAATAGAAAAGTTAAAATAAGGAGTTAAAAATATGCCAATTAAAAAAGTTATTAAAGGCGATGAAGCTCGTACAGAGCTATATAAAGGATTAAAAACAGTTTCTGATGTTGTTGCACAAACATCAGGCCCTGGTGGTAGAACAATTGCAATTCAACAGTCTTGGGGAACACCAAAAGTTACTAAAGATGGTGTAACAGTTGCAAAATCTATTACTTTAATGGATGCAGAAGGTGAAGGAGCAAAATTAATTGTTCAGGCTTCTGAAAAAACAAATAGAGATGCAGGTGATGGAACAACAGCTACTTGTATTATTGCATCTGCAATTGCTGAAGAAGGCTTAAAATGGATTTCAAAAGGTCGTAAATCAACTGAAATTCAGCAAGGTATTAATATAGCTGTTAAAGATGTTGTTGAAGTATTAAAATCTCATTCTAAAAAAGTTGAAACCAATGAAGAAATTAGACAATTAGCAACTATTTCTGCAAACGGCGATGCTGAAATTGGAGATTTTATTGCTAAAGCTATTGAAATTGTTGGTGAACGTGGCGTTGTCACGGTTGAGGAAGCAAAAGGATTAAAAACTGAATTGGAAGTTGTTGATGGCTTACAATTTGACCAAGGTTATCTTTCTCCATATTTTATGACTAATGCAGAAAGACAATTAGTTGAATATGATAATCCATTGATTCTTTTATATGATGGTAAAATTAATACAATTCAATCTATTTTGCCATTGCTTGAAGATGTTATGCAAATTGGTCAACCCTTAGTTCTTATTTCAGATGAAATGGCTGATGAACCTTTGTCAACATTAGTAATTAATAGAATGAAAGCAGGTTTAAAAGTTTGTGCAGTTAAAGCTCCTTCATTTGGTGATATTCGTAAATTTCAAATGGAAGATATTGCAATTTTAACAGGTGGTGAATTTATCTCAACACAAATGGGATATAAATTAGAAGATGTTAAAATAGAATCATTAGGTTCTTGTGATAAAATTCGTATTTCACCAACTGAAACAGTTATTATTGGTGGACACGGTGATAAAAATGCTGTTTCTGAAAGAGCTGAACAATTAATTGCTGAAATTGAAAATACTGAATCTTCATATGATAAAGAAAAACTTCGTGAAAGACTTGCAAAATTGACTAAAGGTGTTGCTGTTATTAAAGTCGGTGGTGCAACAGAAACCGAAGTTAAAGAAAAGAAAGACCGTGTTGAAGATGCTGTATGTGCAACGAGAGCGGCACTTGAAGAAGGTATTTTACCAGGTGGTGGCGTTTCTCTTGTAAGAGCATATCAAGAAATTAGTAATAATCTTGATTTTGCTATAACAGATGATGAATGGACAGGATATGGTATTGTTCTTAATTCTTTATCTGCTCCAATGAAAAAAATTGCTGAAAATGCAGGAAAAACTGGTGAAGTAATTGTAGAAAAGGTTCAAGATAATGAAACTTATTCATATGGTTATGATGCTCGTAATGATAAATTCTGTGATTTAATTGAAGCAGGTATTCTTGATGCAACGAAAGTTGTTCGTTGTGCATTGGAAAACGGAGCATCTATTGCTGGTTCATTGCTTACTGTTGAAGGATTAATTATTGATGATACAGAAACTAATTTAAAGTTAATGTCGGCAATGAAACCATCACAAATGGGAATGTAATCAGTTGAAAATATTTATAAAAAACCGCCTATATAGGCGGGTTTTTAATGGTTTATTTGTATTTATTAAATACAAATAAAGGATAAATTGATGACTGATGTAAGTAAAATAGATATGGAACGAATTAATGGATTACTTGATAAACTTGAAGAAATAACTAATAAACTTAATTCAATGAAATATGTTATTGAAACAGGTCAATCAGAAGATGGAAGTCAATGGTATCGTGTTTGGTCAGATGGCTGGATTGAACAAGGTGGGCATAAACTTGTTCATAATTATATCTATTTTATAAAAAATTTTTCAAATACAAACTATATTATCGTTGGAAATACTTCCAATGCAACTTCTTCAACAGATGAACAATATTATGCAAATAATCCAGTAAATTTTACGGCAAAAACAAAATCAAGTGCTTATATAAGATTATATAATAATGCTGTATTTGGGATTGATTGGTATGCGTGTGGGTATTAAAATCCTAATTTTGTTCCAGACTTATTAATTGTTAAACATTGTTTACGATTAACACTTGGTGAAACATAAGATACGTGAACCCAACCAGCATTAATATCATTCTTAATATTATCAGTAAATTCAAGAATCAATTGGTCAAAATCAAAATTATCACGAATATAGCAAGCTAAATCATAATTACTCATACCAATAATTTCAATATCAGCAGCTTGACCTTTACAATGTTGAGAAGTTTTTGAACCACCGACAGCTTCATTAAGTTGTTTTCCACGATAACAAGAATTAACTCTTATTGGTTTTCCTAATGCATCTCTTAAAGGTTGCAATACATTTTCACATAAATTTTTCATATTATTATATTCAATTTCTGTTGGAGTATTATCTAATTTTTTAGCTTTTGCAGTATCAGAATATGTTAATTCTGATAAAGTAAAATTTTTTGTAATTTGATTATCCATATTTTAACCTTTGTTTAATGTCTTTTTAATAAGAATATTTATGGAATTTATAAAATGTATAAATAATTCTAGTAATGAAAATTTTTAGGATAAGTTGATGACAGATTTACCAACACTAGCAAACGATTCAGGTTGGCTTTTAATATGGAATGACATTAAAGATTTAGGCCCTTCTTTTTGGGCATTTTTAACAATTTTTAGTTTAGTTTATTTTAAAGAACAAATATGCGGTTTGTTTAAAGCTATTATTAACAAATTAACTTTTAAAAAAACTTCTTTAAGTTATACCAAAAAAGATTTATTAAAGCACCCAATTTTTAGAAATTTAGATTATTGGTTAAATACAGGAATAGATGCAATTAAATTAAAAAATAATTTACATCCAGAAGATGAAGATTATATGGCAAATAAAGAGAAAATGGCAAAAGAAGTTATTCATATTATATATGAAAATGCTCGTGAATCCTTTAAAACTTTTGTTGATGAAATAGATATTGATAATTTAGATTGTGAGGTTGCTTGTTCTTATTTAATGGAATGCTTAACAAAAAATAACATTAATCAAAAAAGAAAATTTTTAGAAAGAGGAATACCTGTAAAATTTTTAAATAAATTTTATATGCTTTCAGATATTACAGAAAAATTAGTTTCTAATTCTGTTAAGAATTTATTTTCTCGTGGTTGTGATACAACACCTGCAACAAAAATGTATTTTGCATTTAATACAATAGATGGTTATTTAAATGTAATATTTAATAATTTATGTGAAACAATTGGTGTTATTAATGGGGATTTAAAAGATGAATTATTTGATGGAAAACCAATGTGTAAATCTTATAAAACAATTTTAAAACCACCTCATCCAACCTATACTTTAATTGTTAAAGAAAAATTGGATGATATTTTAAGAGAATTTAATGGTTCTCGTGCAATGATTTCTAAATATTTTACAAAAGATGGAGAACATTATCATTCAGCAGTTTACGAATCAACAATTGTTGGTGTAACAAGTGAAATTGCAAATGTGCAAATGATTAGTGATGATAGAGAAAAAAATATTAAAAATATAATGTCAAAAAGTGGTAATATTGCGGCAGATATAAGTAAATTTGGAGCAAATACTATTGAAAGATTTAATATGCGAGGTGTTAAAGGTATATTTTTAGCTCCAATATATAATGATGGTAAAATTGATGGAGCTTTAAGTATTGAATATATATCAATTGAAAAATTCGATAAAGCTATTGAAGATGAAGATTTAGATGAAAAATTAAAAAAATATGCAGATGAATTTGCTCCTTATATATTATATCCTCAACATTATAAATTCTAAAAGAAAAGGGCTATACAGCCCTTTTCTTTTTATTTTCCTGAATGGATTAATGCTTCACAAACTGCAATTCTCTTATCTAATTCGTGCAACTTTTCGTGTAAACATTTAATTTCAAAAGACTCGTTACTTGTATTAATCATAGAAGTAACTAATGGAATATAAAGTTTTGCAAGATTCATAAAATCTGATGTTGAAGAATCTTTTTTAATTTCAACATTATTTTCACAAATTTGAGTTTGTGATGTTTCTTCATCTTTAACTTTAATTTCTGTCTTTTCTTCAGACATTTCAGGAACGTTATTACCACGCATCATTCCATTACTCATCATCATTTTTTGCTCCTTTTATTTCTTCAAGTAATTTAATTATTCGTTCAAAATAAATTTTATCTTGCTTATTTAATTCTGCCATAATAGAGTTGTTATCAATCTGCTGGATATTCAAATATGAGTTATAAAAACCTAATGCAATGGAAATTAAATTTAATGCATCTAACATATTATCGTTCTGAACAACTTCGGTATGAATTTCATCAATTTTTTGTTCAATTGTTAGTGGTAGATTTATCATTTTCATCCTTTATAAAAATATCTTTTAATGACAATAAATCTTTCATTTGTGTTGAATTTAACACATTTGATTGAATATGTTTATACGCCTTATTCACTACCATATTAATTGTTTTTTTACCAGTATCGGTAAAAAGTATCCAACCAATAAACATATCTCCAATAAATCTAAGCATCTCTTTCCTTTTCTAATAAAAGATTATCAATTCTTGATTTAATATTTAATAATGTTGCTTGTATTTGTGATAAGTCTATATTCATTTCATTTTTATCATCTTCATTATTTTCAAACATTCTTGTTAATGTATCTAATTTTGTCGATATTTCATCAACATTTGTTGATAAATCAACACTATCTTCTAAAGATTTAGGATAGATAGATGTTTGAATATTAGATAATGTATTAATTAATTTTTGTTGATTTTCAACTAAATCATTAATCATATCAGCAAGACCCAAAGTATTTGTATAAACCATTTGTAATAAGCAATGATTATATTTTGGACAAGTAAGACATTTTTTAACATTAAATTTACAATTCATTTTAATCCTTTTCAGATGCCTTTACTCATAAAGAATAAAGGCATACAACAACTTATTCCTTTTTATTTTAGAATTTCAAACAAGGTGATAAAACAGTCATATGTGATGGGTCTGTTCCAAACACTAATGTTAATCTTTTACGACATTTTAAGCTATTTGCACGTACATAATTTCCCATTTGTAAATAAACAGGATAAGGTGATGAATTAATTACTAACATCACTTGTGGATTATCACCTGCTGGAATTTCAGGAATTGATTGGCAAATATCTAAAGTAAAAACTTGACCATTTGTTAAAGTAGCATTTGGTAAAGTAATTAATAAATTAGATGTTGCATCAGCAGTTGCGGCGTTATATGCTACTGCTGTACTTTTAACGTGTAATATATCACAAAACATAATAATTCTCCTTGTAATTCAAGGGTGATGATGATTATTCACCATCACCCGATTTAATTATATTATCTTAATTAAGATAATACGTTACCATTGCATCCGCAACCGTAAAAACCGTAAGGCATACCATTGATACCTAAACCGTTAATTACAGCGGCATTTGGACAAACAGCACTTGTTGCATAAACTTCTGGTTGTTTAGCCATTCTGCAAGAGATAGAAGCTAATTGAGCTTCAATTGCACCGAATTTCGCATCAGAATATAATTTGTTTTGTAACATCATATTTTCTCTTTGAGATTCAGATAATTTATCTCTTAAATCTTGGTAAGCATAGAAGTCAATTTTTGCATTTGTTGTAGCAGAAGTTGCTTCTACAACATTGCGAGTTTGCTGAGCTTGGTCAATAATTCTATAATTTGTTTCAGCGGCAGTAATTAAGCCACGTCTTTCAACTTCACAGTTTGAAGCTCCGCAACTTAATGAAGCATCACGACCTTGTAATTGACCTAATATATCACCAGCTAAAAAACTTCCAGCTCTGTTACCATATCCGCCAAAACCAAAACCGTTTCCGCCAACAAAGAACCATAAAATTAAGATTAAGAAAATTACCCAACCCCAACTAAATGTAGTATCATTTGACATCATTTCGTTCATAATAATATCTCCTTTTATAATAATATTTTAATAAACATAATAATATTGAGTCCTATTTGAAAGAATTTAGACCTTTTCTAAATCTTTCTAAATCATCATTCTGACTCGTTGGGAATGATGAAGTTTGAGATTCATTAGAGTATGTTGTAGGATTAGTTGACTGATTATTCAACATTTGTTCCAATGAATCTATCTTTTGTAAGGCAACTTTTTTATCTATTCCAATCATAGGTAATAAAAAGCTATACATTGGATTGTTTAAGTAACCTTTAATTTTTTCTAAAAAACCTGGGTCAATATTTGCTTTAGATAATGCTTCAGTTGGATTGTTTACTGAATTTAGCAGAGTTCTTGCTTTTTCTATTGACTGTGATAGGTTGCTCTGTTGATTTTGATTCAGATTGAATTTCTGTGTTAACAAATTCGCTATTTGATTCATATTCATTATTTTCGCCTTTCATAATATTTTCATCAGTATTCTTTTGTAAATTATCCAATTTCTCTTGCATCATCTGCATTTGGGTAAACATTGCTTGCATCATTTGTTGTTGCTCTTTAGCAATATCTTCTGGAGTTTTCTCCTTTTCAATGACACCAAGTTCAATCAATTTATTATAATATGTGTTTAATAAATCTAACGTATCTTGATATTTTTTCATTGTTACACCAACGATTTGCTTGTTGCCATAAAAGTCCGTTGAAACAATATTATCACCATCTATTGAACCACCAAAAAAGGTGTTATAGAATGATAATTTTTCATAAGATGTATTCATTTTTAACCTCTCAATTTAATCGTGATGTCCTTCTCACAAAAATATTTATTGACCAAAATTAAATGAAATTTGAGATAAAAATGAGATAACTTATTGTTTTTACTTAATAAATTTTTTTTAAAACTATTTTCATATTGAAAACTAAATATTAAGAATTATGTGCTACGCTTCTAAAGAATTATTAATACCTCTTTTATTATTGTGATAGTTTTATAACAAACAGAAGTGAGGTTAAGAATTAAAATACTAATTTTAGATGATGAGGAACTATATGTTACTGGACTAAAAGAATTATTAAAAAGATTTAATATTGAATGTGATGTTGATGCGTACTGTGATTATTTGGCAGTTAAAAATAATGTTGATTTTAATATGTATGATTTAATTTTTATTACAAAAACTAACAAAATAGATATGCAATCTCTTATTAAAACTATTACAAATAGTAATACGAAATCAAAAATTGTTATTTTTACATCAGAATATATTTCATCAGATGTTAAAACATATATGGCGTTTAATGTTGCTGGTTATATTTCTAAAAAGTATTCAAATGATAAAATTTTCAATATAATAAACTTAATTATGTTAAATGAAAATTATTTTCCTAATAACTTAATAATGAAATCATTTAATAATATTGTTACAAATAAGCAGATAGATGTTATTAAGTTGATTAATAAAGGATTATCAAATAAACAAATTGCTTATGAATTAAATATATCTGAATCCACGGTTAAAGTTCATATAACAAATATACTAAAAAGAATGAATTGTTTTAATAGAGTACAGATGATTAATAAAGCAAAAGAATTAGGTATTGATTTAAATTAAGAGAGGTAAAATCCTCTCTTTTTATTTTTATTTCAACCCAATCAATAAGGTTATACAAACATTTATTAAATAAATAATCATATATAATGTAAAAGGTTTATTTAAAATGGCAAAGAATACAAAGCAGATAGCATTAATGCAACATAGACGTGGAAATCAAAGTGAATTGACTGATTTACACGAAGGTGAATTTGGTTTAGCAACTGATACTAATAGCCTTTTTATTGGTAATCCAAATAATCCAAAATTAAAAGAAAGAATTCAATCAAATACTTTTCCATATGGTAATATTCAAGTATTAACTGAATTTAGTGATAATTTGGAAATGATAAAATATGTTTTTTCAAATGGTAGTGAAAGCAATCTTCCAATTATTGTAACAGGTTCTAAATTATATCCATCAATTCCTGCTGGAACAACAATTGTAATCAATGGTCAAACTATAACTTTTGATAAAGAAACTGATGCCCAAGGATTTTGTGATATTATTAATTCATTAAATTTAGATGTTAAAGCACAAGTTGTTGAAGGTGGAAAAATACAATTAATTAGTAATGGAGATACTCTTGTTTTAGAAAATGGAGAAGGTCAAGAACAAGGTGGTATTTTAGATATTATTGGTATCACAACTGATTCAAGTTATACTGAAAATGCTAATCCGCCATCTGATAGAACTATTCAAGAAGTTTTAGATGATTATTGTTCAGTTAAAAACTTTGGTGTGTTAGGAGATGGAACAACTGATGATTCAGATAGTTTTTATAATGCAATTTTAACTGTTTTTTGTTCAGATAATAAACCAAATTGTTATAAAACAATGCTTGTTCCTGCGGGAGAATACATTATTAATTCTAAACCTATTGCATTGCCAACTGGTATTCATTTAAAAGGTGAAGGAATTGATAGAACAATTATTAAAACTAATAGTTATGAAAATGGTTTAAATATATTATTAACAACATTAGACAGTAATTATGTATTAAGTGATTTATCAGCAACAAATAAGTATGGTGTTAATGGAGAAATTGCTCATAATATTATTGTTGAAGATATGACATTTGATGTATCTGAAAGTACATTAGAAACTGTTTTACTATTAGGTTCAACTTTTGATGTATGGTTTAAAAATGTTAAATTTGTTGGCTATTCAGACGTTCAAAATGGAAACGGTTCAACATTAGTTAATATTTACAAAACACAAGGATTACAAGATTCATCACACATACATTTTTTTGATTGCATATTTGAAAATGGTAAAAATGGTATAAGTATATCAAATAATTTAAGTTGGTTTTTATTTAATAATTGTTTATTTAAAGATATTACAAATCAAGCGTTAAATATTACTGCCTTTAATGATGCTGGAAAAACATCTAATGGTTCATTTATTAGTAATAAATTTACTAATTGTTCATTGGGAAAAAATATTATTACTTTAAGTAATAGAACAGAATATTTAACATTTATTAATACTTTATTTGATAAAGAAGTTACTGAAACAAATACTGTTGCAACTCGTTTTTCTAATAATTCAGAATTAAATAATATTGATACATTAGACCCAGAAATGAGTTCAAAAAGAATTTATCAATTTGGTTTTTATCAACCTAAATGGGTATTTTTAGATTATTTAGCAACTCCAAATGGAGATTATTTAGTTAAAGGACTTTATAATACTGAAATTGTTAATGGTCAAGAAGTTGTTAAACCATTAACAAATGGTTTAACTATTGAACAAGGCGATGAAACTAATAATAATAAAGTTGCCGTTACAGGAACAAATTTAATAGGTGATGTTTCTATTGGTTCAGGGTTTTATGGACATTTAGAATTAGGTGGAAACTCAACATCTTATCCTGCTTGGGAAATTGGAGTTGAATATAATGTTAATGATTATGTTCAAATACCATTTGAAATAGGTTATAAAATTTTTGTATGCTTACAAGCTCATACTTCATCAACTGATATAACAACAGATAATAGTAATTATTGGAAATTAGAAAATTATTATACTCCATCAATATTATTAGATAAAATATTAGATTTAAATGGTAATCCAATACGTAGTTATGAGAGTGGACAAAAGATTACTTTCCAAACAACAAGAGATAATTATTTAGTTATTGATGATTCAACACATACAGGATTATCATATGCTGAACGTATTGCTTCAGATAATGATGCTATTCCTAATGTTGAATATGTTAATAAATTAGCATCAACTGAAAATCGTTTAGGTATTGATTATCAAGCTATTCAAACAATTAATAAAACAAGAATTCCTTTAATTTTCTTTGATAAAGGAATTTATGGAGATTTTGTTAATTTAAAACAAATATCAATTAATATTAGACGACCATTTTATTCTATTGTGAATAAAATTAATCAAGATACATTAACTTGGGAATCAAATTTATCATATGCTGTTGGTGATATTGTAAAACATAATGAAACATATGATGGAGTTGAAGAAACTTATTATTATATGTGCAGTCAAAATCATATTTCATCATCATCTTTTGATGAAGATGCAGGCAGAACTGGTAAAATATCAATGTGGGAAGATGTTTATGCACAAGGAAAAGATTTTGACACGGGATTAACTGTTGATTTAAAAGATATTAAATATGTTTCTATTGTTGCATCAAATAATGAAGATTCAGCTCGTTTATTATTTAATAGAAATATATTAGATGTAACAAAAAGAGATATTAATGGTAAGTATTACCAAAATTGGGCTACAAGTGTTGAATACAAAGTTGGTGATAGAGTCGCTTATCAGGATAGATATTATGAATGTAAATTGGCACATACTTCATCTGATGCTCACGAATTATTTAATTCAACATATTGGTTCGTTATCCCAGAAACAGGTTATGACTTTATTTTTAACTTTGAAAGAGATTTACAAAAAGTTAATCCAACAACTTTTGAAATTATTGCAGATGATACTGATTATACATTAGAATATAATTTTTCTGATTATACTTTGTATTTGGAATTATTAGATGAAAATATGAATTTAATTAATAAATTCATTCCATTAAGTAATGTTGATGATTCATCTGCGGTAATTCAAGTTTCAACTGCTGGAACAATTTTAATTACTGTTGACTATTTACGTGGTAAAAATAATATTATTGTTGAATAAAGGATATAAATGAAAGTAAGCACATTGTTACAAGAAAGGTTAGTTAATTCATCTTGGTTAAAAGATGTATCTTATTATGGTCGCCGAAATCGTTTTTTTCCAGGTGAAGAAATTATCACATTTAAAGTTCAAAAGAATCCAAAAACATATATTGTAAGAGGTTTAACACGAAAGGATTATTTAGATTGGATTAAATCTCCATCAAAAGGTAAGTTTTATCACGCTATTAAACATAAATTTAATCGTGATTGGTATCTTAAAAATCCATTTAGAATTATTTCATATGCAAAAGTTAAACCTTTTAAATAATCAAAAATCTGCCAAACTTGGCAGATTTTTTTATTTTTCCTATTGACAAGTAATTTTTATATGTTATATTAACCTTATCAAAAACAACAATGAAAGGTTAATAAAATGAAAAAAGTTTCTTTGAAAAAGGCAATTGAAATTATTGGTGGAACAGATATTGAGTTAAAAGCTGGCTATTATTACTGTTCAGGATTTTTTAATTTGGATGGTCAATTGTACTACATTTCAACTGCTGATGTAAGAACTTGTCCAATGACAAATAATAATTTTATTATGTTTCGGACAGCAAAAAATCGTCAAGATTATACTGGTGGAACTAATTTATGGTATTTTAATGAATTGTTAGCTAAAAAAGGCTATGAAATTGGTTCTTGTCGTTATAAAACTGCTTAATATTGAATCTGATTTTTAGGAGTAAAAAATGAGATATTTTATAGATGTTAATCCTGTTTCTGCTGGAGAAAGTGGTTTGATTATTGAAGGTAAAAAAACGAAATTATCTCTTGATAGTAGTTATTGTGATAAATGTGATTTATCATATTCTGACTATTTAAATCCTGAAACAGGTGAGGTTGAAGTTGAAACATTTACCAAAATTTTATTAAATGCTTCAAAATATAACAGAACACTTAAAGAGGAGTTAAAATTATGAAATATATCATTGAACTAATTATGACAGATGAGTATGGTAATACAAATAATGAAGTTTTACCTTGCGAAACAATTGAGGAATTTCAGAAATCAAAAGAAATGTTTGAAAACAAAGAATTAAAATTAAAACTTTATGAATGTAAAGAAATTGAGGTTGATGGAGAAGTTTAATTGAAAAATAAAAAAATAGGAAATTATAAATCAAAGAAAATTATTACATCACATATTAATAAAGAAATAAAAAATATTAAAAATGATATTAAAGAAATGAAATCTTCTTTTATGGAAGAAAGAAAATCTTATTGTCAAATATATAATTCTGAAACAAATTCATTTGTTTTTAAATCATTAAAAACAATAAATGAAAATGATTATATTTCAAAAAATAAATTAATACCTAAAGAAAAACCAATAGAAAAAAGCTGGCATATTTTTTATGATAATGCATTAGATATTAAATTTATTGGTATAGATAATGAAATTCATACAGTTAATTTAATGAATATATTGTTTATTGGTATTGGATATAATAAATTATTTGATTATGTAACAGATTCAGATATTGAAAGAATACATATACCAACTATTCCTCATAATGGAATACCAAAACAACAATTTTTAGTTTTAAATACTTTTGATAATTGTACATATCTAATTAATGAATCTTTTCATTCATTTATGAAACGATTAAGAACAATTGAAGAAAATTATAAACAATATTTTCCTGTTGAAATGAATGATGGAGATGAAAAAATTTGTTGGCTTCAAACTTCTAACGGATATGAATTTTTTGGTAAAGTAAAATTGAAACAAGAAAATAATTGGGAAGATTTTATGTATATTAAAAAATATAATCCAAAGATTAAAAAATTTGAAAATTTAGAAAGAAGAAGGGTTAAATGTTTTGGTGAAAAATATTGCACTCCAGACCGTCATTGTTGGAATGTACCAAATAATTATCCAAATATGTTCTTGACAAATACTTTAATTAATATAGAATATAAAGAAAGAATTTAAAGGAGAATATAAATGAGTAATGATAATTTAGGCGATAGAATGAAAACTTATGAAGCAGTGACAACTTCAACAATGTTAATGCCAAGATTGCCTGTGTATGTTAGATTAGATGGGCGTGCATTTCATACTTTTTGTCGTGGTTTGGATAAACCATTTGATATGGAATTTGTTGCGGTTATGAGAGAAGTTTGTAAAGATTTAGTTAAACAAACTAATGCCAAACTTGGTTATGTTCAATCTGATGAAATTTCTTTGGCTTGGGAAGATATGAGCAAAGCACCATTTGATGGTAGACTGTTTAAATTAACTTCTGTCTTGGCATCAATGGCAACAGTATCTTTTGTTTTGAATTGTATGAAATATCCAAAACTTACAGAAAAAGTTGAAAATCTTAAACCTAATTTTGATTGCAGGGTTTTTCAATTGCCAAATATGGTAGAATTAGCAAATGCTTTTGTTTGGAGAGAAAATGATGCCGCAAGAAATGCAGTATCAATGGTTGCACAAGCTAATTTTAGTCATAAAAAACTTCAAGGTAAATCAACTGCTGAAATGAATGAAATGCTGTTTCAAGAAAAAGGTATAAACTTTAATGATATAAAACCATATTTAAAACGAGGTTCTTATTTTAAAAGAGTAAATGTAAATAAAGTTCTTGATGAAGAAACTTTATTAAAAATACCTTTGGATAAACGTCCTGAAAATGGTATAGTAGTCCGTAGTGAAGTTCAAGAAATGCAACTTCCTATAATGAAAAAAGTTGAAAATAAAGTTGAAACATACTTTTATGATGCTGAACCAATTATGTATGGAGTTGAATAATGGTTGAGTTTAAAGATTTTATGGATTTTGTAGATACTATTATTGAGCCAATGATTATTAAAAATAATGGAAGAATATTGAAATATTGGCTCAATAAAGATGAAAATTTATATGAAAATTATATTGAAGTTAATGTCAATGGAATACAACTTTTTATTAATGATGATGAAAAAGAAATTTTCGTTGTTGAACATTTTCCTGCATCAGGTTCAGTTACTGAAATTCTTTTGATGAAAAATTGTTCATTTGATGATTACTATAATGTAATTAAAACAATTTATAGGATTAAATAATGATTTGGTTTACAAGCGATTTACATTTAGACCATTAAATCAATAAATACTCATATAATAAAAGGAGAAATATATGGGTAGAAAGAAAAGTATTAAAGAACCTAATTATATATGTTCTAATTGCAAGAAACCATTTTTTAGATTTCCATCAACAGTTAGAAATGAAAATGCTGTTTTTTGTTGTAAAAAATGTTTTTATGAGTATATGAAAACTTCTATGTTAGGAGAAAACAATCCTAATTATGGTAATAAATGGGATGAAAAAACAAAACAAAAAGTATCAGAAATTGTAAAACAGAGATATATTAAAAGACCAGAACTAAAAGAATTATGTGCAGTTAATAAAGGTAAAAAATTATTTGAAACAAGTAAAAAGTTAAAAGAATATTACAAAACACATAAGCCAACAATGTATGGAAAAAAACTTTCAGAAAAATCTAAAAAAATTATTGGAGAAAAATCTAAGAAAAAATTTACTACTGAATATAAAGAACGAATGAGAAAGCAGTATGAAACGCTGGGTTATTGGATACCATTAGAAAATAAAGCTGATAAAGAAATTTATTATAAAGAAGCAAATTGGAAACAAAATATGTTTAATTTAATTGATGATGAAAATCAATTAAAATTATTAACTGACTATAATGTATTTAATTCTATTACAAATCCAAAAGGTGTTGTTAGAGACCATATGTATAGTAGAAGAAGTGGCTTTGAAAATGGTGTTTTTCCTGAAATATTAAGACATCCTTGTAATTGTCAAATATTAACAAATAGAGATAATATAATGAAAAAAAGACAAAAATATATTGATGGAAATCACTTGACATTAGAGGAATTATTTAATAAAATCATCAATTATAAAAAAGAATGGTATGAACAAGATTTAGTTATTAAATTAATAGAGGATTATAAAAATGGTAAAAGATGGATTAACAAATATAGAAAGGAGTAGATGTCCGAAGTATTTTTTTACTTCGGACCTTTGACTCCATTTAGACCATACTAATTCAATTAAACATTCAAATAGACCATTTTCATCCGTTCAGCAAATGAATGAAGAAATTATTAAACGTTGGAATAAAAAAATTGATATAAATGATGTCGTATATGTTTTAGGAGATGTTTGTTGGGGTTGGAATTCAAATCAAATTCAACAAACATTTTCTAAAATGAATGGAATTAAATATTTAATAATTGGTAATCACGATAAACTAACACCTCATCAAAAATCAAATGTATGGGCAGAAATTGTACCTTATAAAAGAATTACAATTGAAGATAAAAGAGTTATTTTATCACATTATCCAATTGCGGAATGGGATTGTGCGTGGCATCAATCAATTCATTTATATGGTCATACCCACGGAAAATTTAATTTAGCTGAATTTACAAAATTAATGCCACATCAAAATACTAAATGTATGGATGTTGGGGTTGATACGCATAATTATGAACCTTGGTCGTGGGAAGAAATTAAAGAAAAATTAGAAATTATGTAAAAATGTGTTGACAAGTATTTTTTCTATGTTATATTACCATTATCAAATGATGATAATGGTTTTTAATGAAAGGAATTTTAAAATGGCTGAAGTTAAAGTTGGAGATACATTTTCAAGATACCACGATTGGTCTAATAGCGTATTAGATACTAGAACTGTTACTAAAGTAACTGAAAAAAGTATTTGGATGAAAGATGCTTCTGGAAATACATACAGAGTAAAAAATACTGGTGCTAATGGTTATTATATGCCAATTTTAAAAGGTTTTACTCTTAAAAACTATTTTACTTTTGATGCAAAATAATAGTAAAAGAGAGATTGAAATGATAAAAGAATATATAATTTCAAAAAGAAATCATAAAAAAGTGTTTGGTTTGTGTCCAACGATGAATTTTAGATATGGGTTGAAAAGGTTTAAATATTATCTTGATGAAGATGAGAAATATTTAACTATTAAGACATATTATTCGTGGTTAATGTTTCCATTTATGGTTATTATGTTTATTCCAAGCATTTTAATTTGTGGAATGCCAGAAACATTAAGTTCAATAAAAGAAGTTATATATGGTATGAAAGCTCCTTATTTGGTTGATTCTATATGTAAAACTTTTCATAATGGAAAAGAAAATGAAATGTTCAGTAATTTTATGAAATATGCTAAAAAGAAAGGAAACTAAAAATGTTTAAATGGTTTAAAAGAGATGAAAATTTGGAAGATTATGATGAAGATGATTCTTACACCAAAAGAGATTTTAAAATCACTTTATTAATTGTTTTGGGAATCTTCTGTCTTTGGGGTTTTGGTAATTTTATGGCTGATAAAGTGTCGTGTGCTTATACTGGTTATACTTATGAAAAAAATACAAAACGTCCTATCTTTTCGGAATGTTTAATTCAAATGAAAGATGGTTCATATGTTCCTTTGGAAAGATATATCAATCGTGTTTTAACTTTTAATGATTTGGGAGAATAAATAGTGGCTTGGATAATTAAAGATTGTGAAGCAAAAACTCCTTCATATGAAGTAATTTGGAGTGATAATATTCATAATTTTTATTCAAAAATTGGATGGAGATATGAAGTTTATAAAACAGATACTGTTCATATTCCAACTGATAAAGAATCACCTGTTTTTTATTTTAAAGGGAATAAGTGTAATATAATTACAGGATATGATTTTGCTTATTCTATTCTTGAAAATATAACAGAAATTAAATTTAGTGAAGATGAATTAAATTCTAATCCAAAATTTAAAAAATTGCTTGACTTGATTGAAAATTACAAGTATAAAGATGAAGTAGTTTCTATCACAAAAACATTTAAAAAGAATAGTATTTTTAAAAAAGGTAGAACTAAGTATAATATTAAATTCAATGGATTTGTTGTAGAGGAAACTGACAAAATTATTTCTGAAACAGCAACTTCATTTGTCGTAACAGAGAAGGATAAAAGATATGAGTAAAATGTTTATGTTATTAACAATTTTAACTCCGTTTTTAATTGTAATTTCGTGTATTGCATCAGCATTTTTTGGTGGAGTTGCAGGGTGGATTGTTGGTTTTGTATTTGAAGATACAATTCTTGGAATTTTAGCTCAAATGGGAATTACAAATGTTACAATGTTTCAAGTTGGAGCATTTTTGGGATTTGTAACAAGCTTTTTAAAAGAAACTATTAAAGTATCAAAATAAGAGAGGAAAAAATGTCAGAAGAAGTAAAAGAAAAATTGTTTAGTGAAATTGGAAAAGGTAACGAATGGGTTAGACCAGAACATATTTATGTTATTAAAAGAACTGGTGTTGATTATGCACAGTATTGGTCAGAAAATACTAAAAATTTTGGGCCTTTGCTTGAAGCAACTTCTTATAATGAAATGCCATCAGTTATTCCAGAAAATGGAGAAGTCGTTGAATATAGAAAAATGATTGGTGTAAATTAATTTTTATAATCTGCGAGTGACAGATTTAATCCTAAATTTATTTAGGAATCACTCATTATTTTTAAGGATTAAATATGAATAATATTGAAATTAGTAAATATCTAAGTTATATTTTACGTCATAAACCTGAAAATATTAATTTAAAATTAGATAAAGAAGGATGGGCAGACATACAATATATTATTGATAATTCAAATATGGAATTATCTTACAATATTATTAAAGAAGTCGTTAATACTAATGATAAACAAAGATTTTCTATTTCTGAAGATGGAAAGAAAATCAGAGCTAATCAAGGACATACAACAAACAAAGTTAATATAACTTTTAAAAAAGAGATTCCACCTGTTATTTTATATCACGGAACAAAAGAAGAATATCTTTCATCTATAATGAAAAAAGGACTATTGCCAATGGAACGACAATATGTTCATTTATCAAAAGATATTGAAACAGCTAAAAAAGTTGGTGATAGAAGAAAAGGAAAAACCATTATTTTATCAATAAATACAAAACAAATGTTTGCAGATAATATTGATTTCTTTTTATCAGATAATAATGTTTGGCTTGTTAAAAAAGTTAATAAAAAATATATTGATATTATAACAGAAAAATGATATGTATAAAAAGAAGGACATTAATTTATATATTATAAAATATTTAATAAATTATAAAAAATATTTTTAATTTAAATAAGTAAAAATCATCAATTAAGGATAATTAATGTTTAAATATGATAATAATTGCTATAATGGTGATATTGGAGAAATGATTGTAGCAACTGAATTAATAAAAAATAATATTGATGTATGTAAATCTTTAATGAATAACAGAATGTATGATTTTATTATTGTATCTAATGGTGGAAATGGTAAATTATATAAAATACAAGTTAAATCTTCCAATACATTTGATGGAGAAAAAATTGTATTTAATTTAAAAACAACACGATTAATTCAAGGTAAATGGATTTATAAAACTTATCAAAATGGAGAAATAGATTATTTGTTTTGTGTTAATAATATAACATCTGATGTTTTTATTTTTGAACCAAATGATTTTATTAATAGAACATCTATAACATTAAGATATGATAATACAAACAAAGATAATTATTATAAAAATTATCTATTAAGTATAAATATAAATAAAATAAGGGTATAGTGTAACGGTAGCACTCAAATCTCCAAAATTTGCAGTAATTGTTCAAATCAATTTGCCCTTGCCAAGTTTCCCATTCTATGTTTGGGAGATTACATACATAAATCTAACACACGAATGATAGGGGCAACCATCCAAAAGGCTAATAGGAATTTTCTTAGGTAAGTCGTGATAACCGAAAGACAGAAACAGTAAGACACAGTTGACCTAACCTTGCCCAAGGCTGTAACATAGACGATAAAGTAGTATGTAATCATTAAGCTAACCTTTGTATGTGAATACTTGTTGGATAAATAGCATACGTTAATAAAGGTTATCCAACCGTTAGGTTAAGTTGTAGGTTCTTTTAATCGGAGTGAAAAGAACCTTCATATATGCGACTTTCGTATAATGGTTAATACAAGACCTTGCCAAGGTTTAGATGCGAGTTCGATTCTCGCAAGTCGCTCCAATGCGGTAATGGTATAATGGCTATTACGTTAGCCTTCCAAGCTAAATATGTGGGTTCGATTCCCACTTACCGTACCATTTTATAAGTCTGGTGGTAGAATGGCTATACAGCGGTCTGCAAAACCGTATATCTGAAAAGATGATGCGAGTTCGAATCTCGTCCAGACTTACCTCAAAAAAGATAGAACCTTCTCGTGGTTTGAGGTGTGAGTAAATATTTTTTATTGAAACGAATCTATCTAATTATTGAACTATTATTGAACTATACCAATAAATATTATTGAAAAATAAATATTTAAGGTTCAATAATGTACTACCTAATTTATAAAATAACTAATAATGTAAATAATAAAATCTATATTGGAAAACATCAAACGGAAAATAAAGATGATGATTATATGGGTTCTGGAAAAATAATAAAAAGAGCTATTGAAAAATATGGTATAGATAAATTTACAAAAGAAATATTATATGAATGTAATTCATTAGAAGAAATGAATGAAAAAGAAGCAGAAATTGTTGATGAAGAATTTGTTGTTCGTTTAGATACATATAACTTACAATTAGGTGGAAATCCTGGTTGGGATTATGTCCATAAAACTAAAAAACATTTGCTTGGTGGATATATAGCAGGAAAATTACATAAAGAAAAAATGCTAAATGATGAAAAATATAAAGAAAAATTTTTAAATAAACTTTATATAACAATGAATGATGAAAAATATAAAGAAAAAGTTTCCAGAGGATTAAAATTATATTACCAAGAACATTTAAGCCCTTTTATTGGCAAAAAACATACTATTGAATCAAAAGCTAAAATAGGTAAAGCAAATTCTATAAGACAAAAAGGTGAATTAAATTCACAATATGGAAAATGCTGGATTTATAATGAAGAATTAAAAGAAAATAAATCTATTAAAAAAGAAGAATTACAATCTTGGCTAGAACAAGGTTGGAAAAAAGGTAGAAAAATAAAATTTTAAATTATTGACAATTAATAATTTATAATATAATCTCCATATACAAATTATGGAGATTTTTATATAATTAGGAGAAATTAATGTTTAATTTTTTAAATAAATTTAAAAAGACTGCATATGAAAAAGATGATTTAAATAAAACTGGAAAATGTTTTTTATGTCCAGAAGATGATGACGAAAATATGTTTAATCTTTTTGGTATTGAAGTTTGTGAAGGATGTTATCACGATTTATTAAATCATATGGGTTATAAAAATATTGATGATTTGTTAGATTGTGATAAAAAACAATTGATGAAATTTTTAAATAAATTAGCAAATAGTAAAAAATAATTGTTGACATCATTTAAAATAAATGATATAAATATATTCATAAAAAATAATTGGGCGTATGGCGGAATTGGTAGACGCATCAGACTTAAAATCTGACGGGGGTAATCTCCATCCGAGTTCGACTCTCGGTATGCCCACCAATAATAAACATTGGGCTTGTGGCGGAATTGGTATACGCAACAGACTTAAAATCTGTCGGGAGTATTCTCTTGTGGGTTCGAGTCCCACCAAGCCCACCAATAAGAATAGATATATTTGCATATTAAATGTGAATATATCTATTTTTTTATAAAAAATGCTTGCAAATATTCAAAAAAATGTTATGATATTTTAAAATAAAAAAGGATATTACAAATGTTAACTATTAATGATATAAAACAATATATCAAAAAAAATACAGATGAAACAACACAATATAAATTAATTCAACTTATTTTAAAAAATGACTTATATACATTAATTGATATTATTGAAGAATTATGTAAATACAATTCTAATAAAGGTTTGGCAGGAAAATTTTTTGAGAAACTTTTTAAAGATGTGTTTACAATTAATCATAAAAATATCAAAACCATTACAACTAATGGAAAGATTGAAAAAATTTATAAACCAATACCTTGTTCAGGTAGTCATAATGGTGATATATCATTTTTAATTGAAAATGAGTGGTACATTGGTTCATCAAAAATTAATATTTTAAGCAAAAGTAAATCCACACTTTCTGTAACTCATAGTGAAATTTCTGCTGAATTGAAAAAATATTCTAATGTATTAAATGTTACAAGACACGGACTTATTTTTACATCATTACCTATTAATATTTTAGAGTTAATGAAATCTTGTATCGAAACAAATGATGTTTTTGATTTATCTATTGTATTTTTAGATATGAGAAAAATTAATAAGCAATATATTACAAAAAATGAAATATATAATTCATCAATTAAACTTATTGACTTTAATATGTATTATGTTAAAGCTCAAAAAATAATTGATGAATATGGAGATGTTGAAAAAGTATTCAATACTATATACATAAATAATTCACCTATTAAATTAAGATTAAGACAAGAAGAAGCCGTAACAACTATTTTAAAACTTTTACAAAATGGTAATAAAAGTGTGTTATTAAATATGCCTTGTCGTTCAGGAAAAACAATTATCTGTGCAGAAATTATTAAAAGATATTTTGGTGAAAACTATAAAGGAAAAACAATAGTTTATCAATGTTTTATTCCTGAAATTTATGATGGTGTAATTGAAGATTTTAGAAAGATTTTTTCTTCTGATAAAATTAATATTTGTACTAACTTAGATAAAAAAATTAAATTATGTTTAGATAAATTAAATGTTGTATTTTTGTCAGTTCAATATAGCTATAATTCATCAATTAAAGCACAAGCTAAAACAATCTATGAACAAACAAATTTATTTGTTTATGATGAAGCTCATTTGGCTTATGGTTCAGAAAAACAACAAAAAATTATTAATTTATTACCAAAAGATTGTAAATTAATTTTATGTTCGGCAACACCATATACAAATTCATTATATGGTAAAAATGGTTATATGTTTGATGAAATTGATAGATTGAATGATATTTGTAATGGTAATATGGATTATTACAATAATCCAACAGTTATTTCTTGTTTGTTTCAACCAGAAACAAATGCTATTGATGTTCAATATAATTCAATTTCTGAAATGGTTGCAAATCCTATCCATCTTGAAAAAACTTTAACTTCTTCAATTAATACATTAAAGAAAGGTATTAAAATTGATGGTTTTAAAAATATTATTCGTAATCATTTTAATAATAAAACGATTTTTAATGATGAGCCATCAATTCAATATCCAACCAATATTCAAATGATTTGTAATAATTGTGAAGAATTAGCATTAATTGTTAAATGCTTGCAAAAATTAGAAAATTATGGTGTTGATGTTGATTTTTCTTGTACAAATAAAGATATAATGGAAGAATTAAGTAATCAAATTGATTTAAAAGCAATTGATAGAGTTAATAATTTTTTTGATTGTTTTAATGGAAGAATAAAATTTTTCTGTACAGTAAAACAATGCACAATTGGAACAACTATTAAAAAAAATCACGCTATTATTATGATGAATGATTCAAAATCATTTTCAAACTATATGCAATGTATGGGGAGAGTTCGCCAAGCATTTAAAAACAATGATGGAAAATATCAGCATATTACTTTTTTTATTGACCCATTAAAAGAAAGATTTCTTCAAATGGCGAATATATCTATTGCTTCAAATGGTAATGGAAATTTTACAAAAAATAATAGAGAATTAAAATATTTGCTTTCAACTTGTATGGAAATTCAGTATCAAGAAATTAATATGATTGATGAAACAAAACTTATTAATCAAATGATGGATGCATATTATAGCCCGAAATGTATTCAACACTTGTTTGATTCATTAACAAATGACATAGTATTTAAACAATTTGGAAGTTTAAAAGACTTTACATTTGAATTTTTTACTAAAAAGAAAAATAATAATGTATTTGAACCAAAAATAAAGTATACTAACGGCATTGATGTTATTAGTATTGAAAATAATAATAGACAAGATAAGTCTATTGAAGTTTCAAATGAAAATAGAATTTTAACAGAAAAAGATATTGAGCAAGCTAAAAAGTTACTTGATATGCTTTTATCATATTGTTCTATGATTTTAATTACTATGAATATTGATGACCTTTTATTGGTTCAAGAAAAAGGGATTGTAACAGGTATAAATGATTTTTTAAATCAGCCATTTAATAATAAATTATTATATAATGTTTGGTTTCCAAAAGAATCATATAAAAATAGTGAAAGTTTTTCAGATATTATTAATAACATTGATAAAATTATAGATTCAACTGAATTTATAAATAAATTAAATCATATAAATAATGCATTAGTAAAAACGTGGGGAACACAAGAATACTATGCTTTAAAAAGGATTATAATGGAAAACAATGCTATTAAAGAATTTGGAGAAGTGTTTACACCTGAATGGTTAGCAAATAATATGATTGATTTAATACCACAAGATTGTTTAGAAAATGAAAATTCAACATATCTTGAACCGTGTTGTGGTAGTGGAATATTTTTACAATTATTGCTTGAACGAATAATGAAATCATTAGAAAATAAAATTCCTAATGAAATAGAGCGTGTAAATCATATCATAACTAATCAACTTTATGGGGTTGAATTACAAGAAAAGAATTATATTTTAACTCTGGCTAATATGTGTAATATGGTTAGAAAAATTTATCAGAAAAATAATGTTAATTTTGATGAAGATAAATTTTTAACAGTTATCAAATCACATTTACATAATGGTGATGCGTTAACATTTGATTATTGGGATAAAACAGATTTTACTACCATTATTACAAATCCACCATATCAATTACAAGTTAATGAACAAGGCAAAGGATTAGGAGCTATCCCTCTTTATAATAAGTTCGTTGAACACGCCATAAAATTGAACCCAAGATATTTAATAATGATTATTCCTGCTCGTTGGTTTTCTGGTGGTGTAGGATTAAATGATTTTCGAAAAAAAATGCTATCTGATACAAGAATCAAAAATATTGTTGATTTTATAGATTCTAAAATTTGCTTTCCTAATGTTGACATCAATGGCGGAATATGTTATTTTTTAAGGGATAATAAATATAATGGTTTATGTGAATTTTCTAGTGTCACAAAAGATGGTGTACAAAAAACTACTCGAAAATTGAATGAATTTAATATATTAATCCGCCGTAATGAAGCGTTATCTATTGTTCATAAAGTTGTTTCAAAAAGTAATTCTTTTTTATCAAAAGACGGTGGTTGCAGTCCTCAAACTCCTTTTGGATTTTTATCAACATTTAAAGGAACAGAAGATAAAGTATTACCAGATGATTGTGAAATTTTAAGTAGCTCTGGTTGGGGTTATGTTGAAAAAAATAAAATACAGAAAGGTAAAAATTTTATTAACAAATTTAAAGTTTTAATTTCAAAATTATCTTGTGAACACGCAGGTAATCCTGATAGAAATAGTATGTATAGAGTTTTAAGCAGAATGGAAATTTTAAAACCCAATCAAATATGTAATCAATCATATTTAATTATTTGTCCTACTGATACATATCAAGAAACAGAGAATATATATACATATTTAAGAACAAAATTTGTCAGATTTTTAATTTTACAAACATTATCAGGAATGAATATTTCTACAAATAATTTTCAGTTTGTACCTTGGCTTGATTTTTCTAAATCTTGGACAGATAAAGAATTATATGAAAAATATAATTTAAATCAGAAAGAAATAGATTTTATTGAAAAAACAATTAAATTTATGGAATAAAAATATTTTGTTTTAATTTTATATTTAAGATATACTAAATAAACTAATTGGGCGAATGACGGAATGGCATACGTGTTAGATTCAAAATCTAAATTTTGTGGGTTTAAGTCCCACTTCGCCTATATAAAAATTATTTAGGAGATGGAAATGTTTAAATTTTTTAATAAAAATAATGAAAAACTGGCAGATAAGATGTTTAAAAAGAATGAAAAACAACTTATGGACGAACTTGGTGAAATTCTTTATATAAGCGGTGTTCATCCAATGGATATTACGGATGATGAATTAATTAGTATTCAAAAATCATTAAATAAAGCTATTGAAAATCATACAATTAAAAAAAATAAAAAAGTTCAAAAAACTAAACAACTTTTAGATAAAATTAAATTATTCTTTAGCAAACATCAGTTAAAGAAAAAACCAGTCATTAGAAAAAATGTTATAGATGATGTCAAAAATGATACTAAAAATGAATATAATAAAGTCGTTAACCAAATTATTGATTTAAATAGTAAAATTGCTTATTCTGAATGTAGAGAATCAAAAGATAAAAACAAATATATTGATGTAAATGATTTTGCATTAGATGATTTTATTAATAAAAATCAAAATGAATATAATGAATATTTTAATAATTTACCAAAATATTATCAAGATAATCAAGTTAAAACAAGATTTCTTATTAAATATTTGAATAAAAAAATGAAAAAACAATTGCCAACAATTATGAAAGAAATTTATTCTTTAACAAATTGTAAATGGGTTGAATATAATGATGAATTAACAAAGAAAAATTTAAATAATATTATTAAAGTTGTATATGATAATTTTGACCCTGAAAATATTGCTCTTTCAATACAAAGAGTTGACCGTAAAGACTTTGTTGTTTTAATTAATTTTAAATTAGGTTTTAAAGTTAATGACATTATTTGTGTTATTCCACAATCAAGCTGGCTTACACCTTTAGATGATTTTTCAATAGTAATTGATACAAGAGTTATGAATGAAATGTATGAACAAACAAATGAGGAAAATAATGAATAAAAAAATTATTGGTATTTGTGGTTTAGCAGGTTCGGGTAAAGATACAATTGGAGATATTATTGTTGGTAATATCTCCAACTGGGAAAAAATGTCTTTTGCCAGTCATTTAAAAGATGTAACATCTTTATTATTTGGTTTTGATAGAAAAATGCTTGCAGGTGAAACTCCAGAAGATAGACTTATAAGAGAACAACCTGATAAATTTTGGTCAAATAAAATGAGTAAAGATTTTACTCCAAGATATGCATTACAATTTTTAGGAACAAATCTTTTAAGAAATCAATTACATCAAAATATTTGGGTTGATTGTCTTGAAAAAAAAATTATGGAAACTAATAAAAATGTTGTTATTACTGATGTCCGTTTTCCAAATGAAATTGATATGATTAGAAATATCGGTGGTGAAATATGGCGTGTAGAACGTGGTGAATTACCTGAATGGTTTAAAGAAGTTGAAGATTGGGGAAAAAATTCAAAAGCTTGGGATAATTGGATGACAGAAGAACTTTGGAAAAAACTTGAAAATATTCACGAATCTGAATGGAAATGGGTCGGATATGATAATCCAAAATATATTATTAAAAATAACGATACAATTGAAAAACTTAAAGAAAATGTAATAAAATTGGTAAAATAGATAATTAACAAATATAAAAAAATATTTTGACATTAAAAATTAAATTATATATTATGGTGATTGAATGTTAGATGATGACGAACCAGATTTCCATATTGAATTAGGAAAATTTGATTCATTTGATGATGAATTAGACTGGGAAAGAATTATCTTATTCATCATCATTTTTATTATTGTATGGAGTTTATTTTAATGAAAATAAGAATAATTAGTGATTTACATTTAGATGTAAACCAAGATTACCCATTAATGTTACCTAATAAAGATAGAGGTACTTTTACACTTATTGCAGGAGATACCGCTGGTCATTATCGTGATTATATAGATTGGATAAAAGATAATTGTCCTTATGGTATTTTAGTTGCTGGCAATCATTTAGTATATAATAATTATGGATTATCTGTACAAGATTTAAAAGCAGACCTTCGTCAATATTTTCCAGAATGCTGTACAATAAGATTTCTGGATAATGATGTGTACACTTTTATTGATAGTAATATTATGATTATTGGGTCAACTTTATATACTGATTGTCATTTAAATGGTATTCCAACATATAGAGGTAAATCATTAATTGAAAGAGGATTGAATGATTTTCGTCTTGGAAAATATTTTAATGGAGAAAAATTAGTAAGATTGAATGGTGACCATCACGTTCAAATGTTTACTGAATCATTTGAATTTATTAAAAAAACTGTTGAAGAAAATCCAACAAAAGATATTATAATTGTTACTCACCACGCTCCATCTAATCAGTCAATAGCAACTTATTATAGAGATAGTAAAGTTAATTGTGGTTATGCTTCTAATTTAGGTGGATTTATTATTCAACATCCAAATATTAAATGTTGGGTTCACGGACACGTTCATAATTATAATAATTATCTTATTGGAAATTGTCGGGTTATTTCTAATCCACGAGGTTATGTTCGGTATGGAGAAGATTATAATTGGAATCCAATGTTTTATTTAGATACGGATACTTGGGAAACTTCTTTTGATGAAGAATGGTTTAAAAGAGAAATATCTGAAGAAGAAAAACAAAAAAGAAAAGAATTAGATGATGCTTATAATACTTTATTTGGAGCAATGATATGAGTCAAATTGATTTATATCAAGGTGATTGTTTAGAAGTAATGCAACAACTTATTGATAAAGGAATTAAAGTTGATGCTGTTATGGTTGACCCGCCGTATGAAATATTAAATAAAAAATGTAAATGGGATAAAATGATTGATATTTCTTCAATGTGGAATTGTTTAAATTTATTAACAGATAAAACAAGTCCTATATTATTATTTGCACAAGAACCATACGCATCATATTTAATTTCTTCAAATGATAATTTTAAGTATAAATGGTATTGGGAGAAAACTCAAGCAACAGGTTTTCTTAATGCTAAAAAACAACCATTAAGATGTATTGAAGAAATATTAGTGTTTTATGAAAAGCAATGTATGTATAATCCTCAAAAAACTGATGGGCATAAACCAATAAATTCATATACAAAATATTTAAAAACTGTTAATAAAAGTGTTGTTTATGGAAATTGCTCTAAAGAAATTTCAGGGGGCGGTAATACAGATAGATTTCCGAGAAATCATTTAATTTTTAAAAGTGATAAACAAACTTGTTATTTACATCCAACCCAAAAACCATTAGCATTAATGGAATATTTAATTAAAACATATACAAATGAAGGAGATACAGTATTAGATTTCTGTATGGGAAGTGGAACAACAGGTTTAGCTTGTAAAAATTTAAACAGAAATTTCATTGGAATTGAGTTAGATGAAAATTATTTTAATATCGCTAAGGAGAGAATAAATGGATAAATTACAAAAATGGAAAGAAAAATTTGATGGTCTTAAGTATGACCAAACAGATATTATTTATGAATGTATGGATGAATTAAAAAATGATAATGTTGTCATAGCATTTGGTGCTTCTGATGATTTATTTGAATTAGTTGGTGCTTTAAATGAAGAATATGATTGTTTTTATAATGTACAGCTAAATTGGTTTTCTGATAGCAACGCTTTTGTTTCTTCAAGCAGAATTGATGAATTGTTAAATTATGTTGAAGATGAATTTTATGATTTGTATGATACTATTGAGAAGGTTATAAACAATAGCAGACATAAATGTTTACCATATATTACTATTAAACATCCACAAGGTGTTCAATTTGAATATGAAACAAATATTCCGTGTATATGGTTTAATATTTTTGATGTAAATTCTTTATTAGAAATAAAGGAAAAAGATAATGAATGATTTACATACAAAAGAATGGTATAAAAATTATGCTGATGAAAATGGTTATAAGTTAGGTAAAATTTTTGATAAAATGTATGATGCTGTTAATAAATGTGATGGTTATTGTCCTTGTAAATATGCTATATATCAAAAAAATAAACCTGATGAATTAGAAGATATTAAATGTCCTTGTATATTCATTCAAGAAGATATGGAAAAAACAGGTCATTGTCATTGTAAAATGTTTGATAAGGACAATAATGAATAGAAACATTTTAATTGATGAACAATTTAAAATTAATAGAGAAATTGATTCAATATTAAAAATTGCAGGATGTAAAAATAAAGTAAAATTTTATAATCTTTTTGAAGAAAAATTTGGTATTAACCGAATCGCAGGATTTTATAATGTTTTATCTGGTGAAATAATAGAATTACAAGATGGACAAACACATAGTGATGATGAGTTTTCTTTTACATATGAAGATTTTGATAATGGTTGGGTAAGATATGGGATATATCCCATTCCAACTAACACTTTTTTATATGTTTCGACAACAAAAAGAGAATTTGCTAATAAATGTATAAAATTTATTGAAAACAAATATCCCGATAAAATATTTTCTAAATATGAAATTGAATTAATGACAGGGCCGAATACTGACTCATTATTAATTACTTTAGATAGTGATAAAAAACTGTTAAGAGAAAATAATAATTTTATATTTTCATCAAAAAATATTTGGTTATTGAAATATTTTAATATTGATGATATATTTAATATATATGATTTATAAGGAGAAAAAATGGTTAAAAGTTATAGAGGTAAAGAAGTTGATATGGTTTCTTTAGCTAAGAAAAATGAAAAAACAATTGCATTAGGAAATGCACATATGAATGGGCGTGGAGATAGAATTGGTAAGGGTGGAAAAATTATTGAAACTCGTGAAGAAATGTTAGAAAAGTATTATAATGCTAATACAATGCAACAAGCACAAGTTAATTTAAAAGATTCTAATGCTAATGAACAAATTGAAAATGAATTAAAAGAATTAACTGTTGAATCTTTAATTGAAAATCAAACAATTAAAGTTGCAACGCCAAAGAAAAAGAAAGAAGTTCAAGAAGTAATTATGGATTCGGAAATTAAAGAAGATAAGGATTAATAATGATTGATTATGGAGTAACTATACCAAATTATATTGAATGTTTACCAAATTCATTATTTGTTAAAAATATTGAATATGGAGAAAGAACTTTAAAATCTGGTTTTATTTTACCGCCTGAACAAATGGATTATGAAGGAAGATTTGCAAGACCACGATGGGCAAAAGTTGTTTATAAGGCTTCTAATATTAATTATGTAAATGTTGGGGATTGGATATTATTACGGCACGGTCATTGGAGTACATCTATGGCAATGACAATTAAAGGTGAAGATAAAACATTATGGTATGTTTCTCCTAAATCAATTAAAGAAGGATTAATGGCAGTTTCTAAAATTATGCCCCAGCAACTTAAGGAATTTGGAATTGAAGATGAGTAAGGATACTGATTTAAATAAATTATTAAAAACTATTGAACGATATGAAAAAGCTTTAAGATTTTATGCTGGATGTGGTCATATTGAGTACGATACTGAAACATTAAAATATGCTTATATGAATGGCGGTAGTAGAATTATTGAAAAAATTAGAGATAGAGGAGAAGTTGCTAGACAAGCATTAATAGGAGAAAACGATGATTAATTGGTTAAAAAAGTTATTTTCAAAAAAAGAAAGAGCATTATATTATGATGTTGTAATATCAAATGATGATGCTAAAGAATTAGAATATTATTGGGAATCATTGTATTATCATTCATCTTCAAAAATGAAATTTAGAAAACAATTATTTCCAAGCCTTATTAAAAAAGGATTAAGATTTTATTCAGATTCTGGAATTTTATTTGAAGTTACAAAAGTAATGGCAGATGGTGGAACAATACACGCTAAGAGAGTATCAGATGAAAATTAAAACCTTATTAAAAGAAATTGAAAAATGTAAACAACAATATCCTGATTTTGAAGAATGGGAAGTTTATACAGAACAATTTGATTTAGCTGTTCCAGATGATTTTAGAAGTATTGAAGAAGAAATTCAAGTTCAAAAAGAAGATTCAGAAAAATATGGATTACCCTTTAATCAAGAATGGATTGATTATTTAAAAGATTCAGAAGAAAAAATCAATAAATTAAAAGAACAAGGATGGCATTTTGTATATACTTCATTAGGTGATGTTTTAAGAGAAACAGGATATTTTAAACTTCCTGATGGTCGTGAAGATGGGTCAGTTGCTTGTTGGGAAAAAGAAAAAGTATTTGGAATATTTAATAATATATAAAAAGGATTAAATCAATGGAAAGAATTACTGTTATTAAAGCCACTAAAAGAAAAGATTTGTGGGATTTTAATAAAAATAAACCTATTGAAGATACCACACCTATTGGTTTTACAATGGATGTTGATGGAGCAGTTCCTGAAAGTTTTATTAAATGGACACCAAATAAAATTTTTGATAAACGAAAATATCCAGAATTATATGCTTTATTTGGAAAAGACCATTTACCAAATGATACTGAATTAAAATGTTTTGTTCAAAAAAATTGGGAAAACTGGTATGGTCAAAGAAAGAAGAAATCTCATCCATTTTTAACAATTATATTGACAATTTTATCAATTATAGGTATAAGTTTAGCAACACTATTTTTTATAGGGTAAAAATATATGGAAAATTATTTAATACGTTGTAAAATTCCTTATCGTGGAAATATAATCTATGTTCCAATACAACAGATGGATTGTAGAGGGTCTGGAAGATTAAATACTATTTTAATTACAAAGAAAATGGTAGAAGAAGTTTGTGAAGTTGAGGATGTTAATGAACGTAGATTTTTACAAGCAATGCAAGATGAAGGTTTTGATATTAATTATTCAGAAAACTATATTAAAGGCGATGCATCTATTGTTATAGATGTAATTGATATTCAACAAATTTGTGAGGTATAATAATGGTAAAATTTAAGAGTTGCTGTTTTCAAGCAGACAAAATAAATGCTAATGGTAGAATTTATTCACAAGAAATTATTGAAAAAGTATACCAAGATATTCAAGAAAATGATATTCCTCTATTGTATGAATTACCAGATGACCCTTATGATTTTGATAATATCTGTGGAAAAATTGAAAAAGCATATATTAAAAATAATGAATTATGGATTGAAGGGTCAACATTTGATAGTCAAAATGATATTATAGTTGCATCTATTAATGATGTCATTTCTAATAAAAAAATGCCTGTATATTGTTGTGCAACTGGCATAGGAGAAGTTGACAATGAAGGCAAAATATCTAATTATAATTTGACGGCAGTTGCTTTATGTGTTAGTTGTTCTTTTGATACAAAACCATTAGAAGTTATTGAAGAAAATGATAAAAATTCTTAAGGAATTAAAATAATGAATGATAAAGAATTAATGGTAACGTTTGCATTTAGATATTGTTTAGGAAGAAGTACATATGCTCCTAAAACATTTTGTGATTATGTTATTAATGAAATTGGTTTAACTAATTTGTCTGAATTTTGCTTAAAATCAATGATTAAAGAAATTGTTGAAGCGTCTGAAATGCAACGAATTGGTGATTTAACTGATGCAAATGTATGGTATAATTTTATAGATAAATTGAATGAACATCTTAATGAGGGAAAAAATGAATCAAATATTAACTGAAAAATATAGACCAAAAACTGTAAATGATTTGGTATTTATTAATGATGAATATGAGAATAAATTTAAAAGTTGGGTTGCTAATGGGCAAATTGATACACATTTAATTTTCTTTGGGCCTCCTGGAACAGGAAAATCTTCATCAATTAATGTTTTAATAAATGAATTAAAACTTGTTGATTATGTTCGTTTTAATATGTCAGATAAAACTTCTATTGATGATATGCGTAAAGTAATTGATTATGCTTCTGTACCACCATTTCAAGAAGGAGTTATTAAATATGTTATTTTAGAAGAATTTGAAAGAGCTTCAAAGCAAGCTCAAAGTTCGCTAAAATTTGTTTTGGAAGAATATTCAAATTGGTGTAGATTTATTTTAACAACTAACAATATTTCACATATTGATGAAGCAATAACTTCTCGTTGCCAACGTTATCATTTTAATACTTTAAAATTTGAAGAATTTGTTGGAAGAATTGCAACAATTTTACAAGATGAAAAAATTACAGTTCAAAATATGAATGATGTTGTTAAATATGTTGAAGTTTATCAGCCAGATTTAAGAGCTTGCATTAATGCAATTGACCAAAATACAATTAATAATGTTCTTCAACCATTAAATAATGATGCCGCATATTCATTTGATAAATTTAGTGATATTGTAACAAATATATCTACAATGTCTTGTTTATCAATGAAACAAAAATTAGCACAAACAATTGCTATGGAAGAATATGAACCATTATATCAGTTTATGTATAATCATTTGGAATTAATATCAACTGATGTTAAAAAATATGATAAGATTTTAATAACTATTGCAAAATATTTATATCAACATAATTTTGTTGCATTTCCTGATATTAATTTTATTTCTTGCTTAATTGAAATTAAATTTATATTAGAAAGCTAATTTCTATTGACAAAAGAAATTTATGTGTTATATTAAGGTTATCATATTTTAGATAACCTTATTTTTTAAAGGATATAAATGAAACCTTATGGATTTTGGATTTCTCCTGATAACAAAATTTATACAATAATGAATGATTTTGGTCATAAAAAATTTATTGAAAATTTATTAGGAGAAACATATGATAGTGATGAAGATGCCACTACAAAAACTTTAGAGTTAGGCTGGATTAGAATTGTTAATGGCAATCAAACATTAATGGTTGATTACCGATATATTCAAACAAGAGAACAATTAAGATTATTAAAAGAAATTAATAATCAATTAGAATCTGATGGATATTTTCATAAAGATTTTATTTTATCTTATGGATATGATTATTGGAATTTTGATACATTTGATAAATTAATTAATCATATAAAAAATCGTTCGTGTTAATATTTCATAAATATTACTATATATAATGGAGAATAATATTATGGATGTTTCACAAATTAAAGACAAATCAAGAGATTACTCATTTGGATATATTTATGGTCGTAAATTTATTGTTGAAAATAAATCAGTTGACCAAATAGAAAAAGTTATTGAAGATGCTAAATTAAAAAATGCTGAAATGGCAGAAGGTTTAGCTGATGGTGTATATTCGAAATTAACAGAAAGTTTTGAAATGGAAACAAAATTAAATGAAATTTCTGACCCAGTTATTAAAAAATTGTTAGAAGGAAAACCTTTTGATTCTGATGTTAATCCTTGGATGCAATTACAATTTATTAATGCTAATTTACCAGAAAATGATGAGTTAACAATTAAAGCAGAAGAAATTTATCGTGCAATGGAAGATGGAAAAATTGATGAAGAAACTGCTAAACAAAGATTAGGTAATGTTGTTATGTTGGCTCAAAATAAACTTTGGGGTAAATAAAAAACGCTCCCATAGGCTAATTGTATAAACCATAACGCTACGGACGTTAAATTGGGGGTTAGAATCCCTCTGGGAGTGCCAAAAAAATTCTTGACAATTAAAAAATAAGTTTCTATAATACCTTTAATAAATTTATTAAAGGTATTTTTATATGAGTTTAACATTAAACGATATTCCTGAAAAATCAACTTTATTGGACAAATATTCTTATAAAACTAAAATTGATAATATAACTGTTAATTTTAGATGTTATCATTTTTTTAGTGAATATTTTAAAGAAATGTCAACATCAGTAGATGCTGAATATTCAGTAAATGATTTTCATTATGTTTTTAAGAAACGTTATGATTCTAAAATGTCATTGGAAAATTTTGATATAGAATTTAACAAAGATGTACGAAAATTTGAAAAAATTATTTCATATATAATAAAAAACTATGATTGTGAGGAGAAAATTGATGAAAAAATTTGAAATTAAAGTTGGACAAGTTTATCAAGAATTAAATGATAAATTTGTCATTACGCATATTGATACATATAATTCAAATCAAGTTGGTTATAATACTTTAGGAATCCATAAATTTTATAATAATGGTAAAGTTGAATTTGAATCATATCCATTGACTGGCGATAATTATTCATATATTTCAGAAGAAAACTTTATTGAAGAATATGATAGTTGGAAATCTGCTATTCAATCTTCAAATTTTTTAGATAGAAGTCTTAAAGTTATTGAAGTTGCTAATGAAGATAGTCTTAAAATGCTTACTGAATATGAACTTAACTATGTTGTTTATGACCAGCATTGTATTGATTTTGTATTTTTAAAAGAAAATACTGTTCTTAGAATTAAATCAAAGTATACAATTAATAAACATTGTAGTGATATTGCCGAGATTTTAGGTAGAAAAATAACTGATGTGTATATAGAACATAACGGGGTTGATGATTATTTAATATTACAGAGTAAAGATTGTGATGTAATTTTCTTTATTTCTATCAATAATGAATTTGAGATTGAAGTTGAAAGAATAATAAAAAATGAAGATAATTAAATTAGTTATAAAACCAGAAATTAAACGCCGTGATTTAACGGCACTTGAATTATGGTCAAATCCTTTATATAAGCAAAAAGTTATTCCTTCTAAAAAGAAATATAATAGAAATAAAATAAAAAGATTGATGAAACATCAATGGAGCAAAGATAATGATTAAAAATTTATTTAAAAAATTTTACTTTAGTGAAAATAAAATAAGTAATAAATTAAGAGCTTTTAATTATCATAAAAAATTAAAAGCAAATAAAAATAATTTCATTATTAAATTAAATAAAGAAATAGAAAATTTTATACAAGAAGAAATTGTAAGTGTTTATATACAGAATTTAAATAGATATAAGTGTTATTTAAATGATTCTTATTGTGTAGCTCATATTTTACGCTTTTCAGATAGTTGGACATTTATAAATTATTTTAAAAAACATCCGTTTTGTAGTTCATATAATTTCATAAAGAAAAGTGATTATTGGAATTTTAAATCATTATATTATCATTTAAGAGAATTTGAAAATTTAAATTATACATTTAGTAAATCAGTTCTTGCCAGTATTGATTTAACAAAAATTAATGGGGAAGTATTTACTATAAACTTTTTAGAAGAAAATTTTAATTTTCTAAGTATAAAAGAAAAAGATATGATAATTATATGGGAAGATGGAACAAAAGAAATGTTTCAAAAAATTAAAAAGAATTATATTGAAGAAAAAGCTCAAATTATTTTTGAATGGGGTAATTATTCTTGTAATTATTTTATTGAAAAATTAAATAAATTTGAACGAAAAATGAAAAAACTTGAAAAAATTTAAATTTTCCTATTGACAACTATTTTCTAGCTGTTATATTAAGCTCATCAAACAACAAATGATGAGCTTTTTTTATAATATGAAAGGAAAAATAATGGAAAAACTATCAAAAAAAGAAATACAAGCAATTGATGATGAAATTGTTGAATTGTTTAAAAAATATGTTCCAGAAGTTGGAATGTGTGAAACAGTTGGTGGTGAAATTATTCGTGCAATTAATCGTCTTGGGTATCGTTGGTGTAACGATGGAGATAAATTTTTTGTTGGTTATGGAGTAGAAACTTGTGGTAGTGATGCTCTTTATTTGGCAGATAAAGGATTTAAAAATCAAATTAGTAAAATGACTTCATATTATTTTGATAGTAATGATGATGATTATGAAAATTCTTTAAATCAGTTGACGAAAGATGTTTTAAATTATGTAAAAGAAAATCCTTCTATTTTTGAAGAAAAAAATACCGATGATTCTCGTTTGGTATTTGCCGAAAAAGCTGATGAGATGTGGGGAGAAGATGATGACGAGTCAGATTATTAGTCTGACGATGATGATTGTGAATGGTAATTGTTAAAGAAAGGGAAATAATGATGAAACTTCAAAGAATCATTGGTAATGTTATCATAAAAGATATTAAAACCAGACAGATTGTTGAAACGATTCCATATAATATGGTTGTTGGAAGTCGGAAAATGGTTAATGCATTTTTTAAAATTAGAGGATTGTATCAAAAATACAATACTAATAATTATGTTGTTGAATATCAGTATAATTCAGTCGAAAATATACCTTTTGAGTTGGATTATGGTATTCGCTCAATTGGAAAAATTATTAAAAAATAATAGGAGTATGCTATGGAAGAAAAAACATTAGAAGAAAAATTGAAAAAACAGAAAGAAAAAGAAAAACGTGATTATGCTAAATGGCTAAAGAAACTTAATGGATTTTATCGTTGTAAATTTAATCCAAACGACAAATATTCATATCGTAATTATAAAGGTATTTTTGAAAAGGAATAGAAAAATGAAGATGATTAAAAAAATTCAGGTTTTAGGTTTAACAATTTTGGTTGCATTCTTGGTTGGCTGTGTTAGTTGGTTTGCTTTTAGCAATTCAACCGAGGTTAAAACAGTTAATGGGGTAGAACAGACGTTTCCTATGAAATTGTCAAATGATTTTGAAATTATTGAAGCTCATTTAGATGAATACGAACTTACAATTTTTATTAAAGATAAACATACAGATGAAGTTTATGAAAGTACATTGCCATCTGAAGATTTAGAAGAAATAGTTTGTAATTTAAAATATCACAATGCCGAAGGTTCTTATAATGAATATCGTTGTGAAACCGAAGAAGATATTGTTAAATCAATGATTACTGAACTTGGTAAACAGACGATTGAATTGATTAAAGAAGAAAAGTAATAAAATTTTTCATTGTTGTTATTCTAAAAAATCCACCAGCAATATTGCTGGTGGATTTTTATTTCAATAAATATTTGATATAAGCAAAAGGTATTAGAATGATAGATATTTCAAAAGTACAATTAAATCGTATATATGGATTACAAACTTTATTAGGCGGATTTGCTCCAACTTTTAGATTTGTTCATATTAAAGAATTAGATACTACAATTAAAGGTAAATCATACGCACAATTATTTAGATTAGGAAAAACTAATTGTTTTGATAAATCTACAATTGTTATTGAACCTTGTAATATTCCATTAGTATTTAATAATGAATTGGTTAATTATGAAAATTATGAAGCAAAAGAAATTAATCCTGTTTCAATATTAGATACTGGTTCATCATTACAGGCAGGAAAAACTTATTACATTTATATTACTTCTGATAAAGAATTAATTTGTTCATTAAATGCGGATGCTCCAATTGGTTATACCATAGCAAATACTCAATGGTTATCTTCATTCCATACTGTTTGTGCAAATGTTGGAACTATTTCTGGTCATTTATTATCAGGATATAATGCAGGTGATATTTTACCAAATTCAGTATCTTGTATTTCATTCCGTCCGAGATTTGCTGATGTTGATGGTATGGCATATATTGATGCTATTGATAAATGGTGTGATATTTATTTACAATCAGGAACTGGTTTAAATACAAAATCAGTATTTGGTGGTACAATTACAGATACACGTTATTATCAAAATCACGTTGAAGATTTATTTTCAGTTGGAAAACATTTAGCAAATGATAATGAATTTACTGTTTATGCATTTGGTTCAAATCAAGGAACTGCAATTTCAGGTGCGGCTGACCCTGTAACAACTGGTGGACACGTAGATACTGCTGGCAGAAGAATGATTTCTGTTTATGGTATTGAAGATTGTTGTGGTGCTTTATGGCAATATTTAAATTCAACTGGTGCATCTGGTGGAAGTGGTTGGACAGTAATTAATACTGATATGGGTAAAGGTTCTTTTTACGGTGAAGGTTTCGTTTTGCGGGCTGGTGGTGATTGGTATGATTCCTCTTACTGCGGGGTTGGTTCGCGTACTGGTGACAATTCCCGTGCTGCGATGGCGATCCTTTCCTCGGTGCGGGGCTTGACAGCTAATGCTAAAGGATTTGAGTGATAAACTCAAATCCTTCTTTTTTAGACCGCCTTGTGCGGTCTTAATACTATAAGCAGGGCATCCTTGTGATGCCCAACTCTATTCAAAATAAAAATAATTCCGTTTTGTATCTTTTTTCAATACAGTTTCAAAAGGAAATATTTTTGTATTTTCTTCTTTTTCTAATTGAGAAATTTCTTCTAAATCACGAATAATAACTGATGCTTTTGTAATAATGATTTTTTCTTCATTATCATAACGTAAAAAGATTTTAACAGTTTTAACTTTTTTATCATCATCTTTCTTTTTACAATATTCCCAACCAGTTATTGTAATTTCTTTATTAATAAAATCGTTTATTTTCATTGATAACATTTTATTTGTATGTAATTTATTTTTAAATTCTGAATATCTCATAATTATCTCCCTTAAGCTTTCTTCTATTTTATATTTTTTCATAAATCTATATGAATCAGCGTGTTTACACCAACCATAAGAGCTGGCAACTTGCCCATTCATTCTAAAAAGTTCTTTTTGTGTAAGATTACAATTATTCAATTTATATTGAATTTTTAATAATCTTTTCTTAACTTTTTTAGCAGTTCTTTTTCTAACTAAAGTATATTGTGGAAAATGCCTATATCCAACAAAATCTACACCTTGCTTTGTTTTAAATAAATCACATTTACTTAATTTCATATCAAGTTCATTAGTAACAAATTCAATTATTTTTTCTTTGCACCAATTTAAGTATTTTTTATCATTAGAAAATAGACAAAAATCATCACAATATCGTAAATAATTTTTACATTTTAGAGTATGTTTAACAAACATATCCAATTTAGTCATATAAATATTGCCAAAAATTTGCGAGGAATAATTTCCAATAGGTATTCCTTTACTAGTATCTTTATTATGGCTATCAATAATAGCATATAAAGCATTTAAAAATTTTACATCTTTAATTTTTCTTGCTAAACAATTTTTTAATATGTTATGATTAATATTTGGATAAAATTTTGAAATATCTAATTTTAAACAATAATCATTATGTTTAACAATTTCTTTACATCTGGCAGAACATTTATGTTGACCTTTATTTTTACGACAACAATAACTATCATAAATAAATGTTGGCTCAAAAATTCGTTCAGCAATCATCATTGATGCCCAATGATAAATTCTTTCTTCAATCCGAGCAACATATATTTTTCTTTCTTTAGGTTCATAAATTGTATGTTCTTTATAACCTTTAAATTCAAAAGTTCCATTAATTACTTCTTGGCGAATTTTTTCTAAATACTCATCACCTTTTCTCATAATAGCTTTTACACAAAACTTTTTAACTTTGCCTTGCAAAGCTCTTTTACGAGCAATAAACCAATTTTCTTGAGAAGTAAATTCGTGCCATAAATTATTAATTCTTTTCATTTATTTTACTCTTAATAAAAAATAATATGTTCAAATTCTTTTACTAATATCATTTTTTGGTTTTTGATATTTAGCCTGTTAAGACAAGGTTCAAAATTCAGCTAATGCTCAAAAAAGAGATTATATCAAGCCCCGCACCGAGGAAATGACAGCCAAATCAGCACGGGAATTGTCACCAGTACGTGAACCAACTCCGCAGTAAGATGAATCATACCAATCACCACCAGCCCGCAAAACGAATAAACTTTGAACCATTAATATTAATATAAAA